>Ga0247778_1000042_pt1 | contig 210440 bp, 224 predicted proteins | sample UWRJL049202B5_FD_179939 | JGI IMG/M metagenome (GOLD analysis project Ga0247778, IMG submission 179939) | Plant litter microbial communities from Arlington Agricultural Research Station in Wisconsin, United States - UWRJ-L049-202B-5 | ecosystem: Environmental > Terrestrial > Plant litter >... | reverse complement strand
TGCCGGGAGCTTGAAACGGGGCTCGCTAGGTGCTGGAAATGCCCTGAAAGCACAGACTTAAGCTAGAGGGCTCGTAACGAGTAAGCAAACCGTGTGTGAAGAAGGGGACGAGAACTGGCATGTCCGAAAATACTGCAAAAATGGAATATTATAAATATTTAAGATAACCTTGTTGAAAATTTCGAATCTTATATTTTGCAAAAAGTCTGATATAAAACATGTACTTCAGGACAAAGACTAAGCATTTACCAAAAACTTTCAATCCTCTACTATCCGAGGAATACAAGAAATACCAACCATGGCCATAAATCATACATTTACTGTCACCGAATTCTACTATTTCCGGATTTGCACAACGCAGTCAATGGAAAGTTGGACACAGTTGATCTCTAAAGCCCATCGTGTGTATTGTGGTCAATTGAAATCGTCCATTCTAGGAGCCCAAGAAAATTCAATCGGCCTATAGTGGACTGAAACAGAAGAGATATTCAAGTACGCTAGCTCAAGATAAACTGTTCAAGGAAATCATAATGCAGTCTAAGACAAAAAGCCCAAGGCATATGCGAGTGACATAGAATTCAGCATCACGGCACGGCCTCAGCTACTCCATCTCAAAGGCGAGAACAAAATGCTGATAGTCAATGGGAAGAGAACAACCAAAGATAACAGTACCTAGGATATGATCATGGACCGAAAAGCCCAGAAACAGGCTAGAAACAATTCCCATAAACTCCGTAAAGTCGTCAGCCAAACTCCACAATATTTACGCAACCCAACAGATTTATCTCGAAACATCGCAAACTTATACCATAAGTAAGAAATCATGAGTCACCCTAAAGAGACCGCGGATCTGACCACAGATTCAGACGAAGAAGAGAGCTCGAGCCCAACTACAGGGGTCGCCTTCCAGCCGCCTTAACGACGAACATCCCTGTCAAAATCTCAAACAGGACCCACGAAATCAAGTTCAACGAGAACTCCCTATGAAATCCTCTTACAGAGATCAATCTCGCGCGTGCCAAAACTCAACAAGTATAAAGGAGCCCTTACGAGGTCTTCGACTTGGTCCACAATATTAAAATGGAGATCTGTCCACCAGTTCCCAAAGAAATATTATTATCTCGTACCAGTCGAGAAAGATCATTTCACGCCTCGAAAACCGAGTCATAAATGCAAAGACTGCATAGACACGTTCCAGAGCAGAAAGCTTCTGCACCAGCACTTGGAGACTGTACATAATCGCCGCAAGCCGCTTGCGTGGCTCGAGAATCCGGTTCCGCTCCGCGACAAAATCTCGTGCCTATGGTGTCGAGAGAAATTTCTCACACAAATCTCGCTTGATAGGCATTTGGTAGAGGACCATGGTCACAAAGATCCCAATTCCGACAACAACAGCGAGTTTGTTAATGGCAGAAAGGAAGAGGATATAGGACAGGTGATATCCGTTGAATGATCAACGGACAAAATGTAAAAAGAAGGTGTGGATTTCTACACTGTCATCGCTTACTTTAGGACTGTAGACACAATAAACAACGTTGAAAGCAGAACTAAAAGGCCGCCTAGATAACGAACAATTGACGACCTTATATGTTACGTCGAAAGTCCTGCAACATATGAAGTGATACCAACCAGTATATGCCAATTAGTGAAACAAGCGATTTTACTTTCACGAAACAGTAATTCAAAACAGTAATCATAAAGCATTCGAGTACTTGTTATTAATGCCCAACTCAGTCTGTTCAACGGCAGAACGATACTTCACTGGAACTTGGCCTCTCAAGGCTTCGAGAAACACCACTACTCCACCAACAACACAACTTTTCAAAATACCAGATACTTCGTAACAGATATAGGACGATAAGAACAACCTCTCAAAATTATCTATAAAACCAACCCCTCAGACCTAGAAAAGTTACACACCGCAAAATTTATTAAACATCGCAAACATGGATCTCAAGCAAACCCCCAACGCCAAAGACGAAAGCCCACAGGGCCCACCCCCACCCCCACCTCCCAAAAAGAGAACTCCCCTCCCCAACTCCCCCATGAACCGCCTACTCTACCGATGCTTCCACTGTAGCTCCGGTTTCTCCAACGCAGACCTTCTCACCAAACATGTCGCAAACGTACACGGTACTCTGTGCCACATCTGTGGAGAGCCAGTGAGTCCAGCGGGCATGGAAACTCATCAGTCTCATATGCATCCTGAGGGAAGCATGACAGCCCCGCCCTTATCCTACCCGGAAGATGAATCTTTTATCTCTACCTCTGATGAGGAAGAGCTTTCTGACATAGAAATGGAAGACGCCGACGAGGAACCAGCCTCGACACTTCAAGAAGCTCCGACGTCGACACATCGCAGAGAGAAGCGAAAAGACTGGGACGCGCGAGCGACAAACCGCAAGCGCGAGGCACGGGAGCGGAAAATGAAAAATATTCCAGAACCTAAAGCGAAGACGACGAGGAGGCCGAAGGCCGCCACAGAAGAAGAGAGAATTGAAAGGGTACGAGAACAACAGCAGGGATACAGGAGGACCAGAAGAGAAAAGGCGCAGGAAGAGAGGCAGAGAGCCGCAGCGGAAGAAGAGAGAATCAGGAGAGAAAGGGCGCAGGAAGGAATTCAGGGACTGGCAAGAGCAGCAGTAGACGCCATACACGCCGAGGAAGCAGCGCGTGCAGCTCGTGGAGAGGATCCAGAACCCGCAGTAGTACCCACTGAACATGCCGCAACATTTCAGGCAATGGCTACAGAAGAAGAGAGAGAGCTGAAGCCGAAAACGCAGAGGCCGAAAGCCGCAACGGAAGAAGAGAGACGTGAACGACTGCGGGAACGGGGCCAGGGATACCAAGCGGAGAAGCGCAGGCAGAAGAAGGAAAGTGAGAACTCAAGGCCGACTGTGCAGTGTGAGATTTGTTTGACGCATTTCTACAGGCAGGAGGATTTGGATGAGCACATGGAGCGGATCCACACTCATTGATATGCGCGTTTCGGAATTCAGGGGAGAGGCTCGGTGGAAAAATATCTTTAATTGATTTTTGTTCATGAGGAGTTTGGGAGTTTAGGAAATATCAATCAATATTATTATAAAAACATAAATAATTTGTCTACATTGCAAGTGATGTCTGATGTGTACGTGAGTTTGGTTGTGAGATAGGAAAATGTAACTAAACAATGCTTTCGTTCAGCAACAGACCCTGTGCATATCAGCTACTAGCTGGGGAGTGGAACAGTGAAATGACGAGCAAACAGCGGTCATAAGATGAGAGTCCATTCCTACTGAACTATAACAGAGGAATGTAATAACCCCAACCATTTGAAAGAATCCTGAGACGGATTAAAAGATAGCCTCAAAAGCACTGCATTTTAAGCCCGGGGTTCATGCGTAAAACGTTGTATGAGTTATTTACAATTCTTTTGTACTATACAACCTCCGATGTATCATTCTCGATGTCGAGCCCTCTATTTTTGTGGTGGTGTTTGCGTCATGGGTGTAGCTGTGTCTCTCATGAAATAAGTCCATTGTCCTTCAACTGGCTTCTCTTCTAGGTCTTCCCAACTGTCACAATGGATTAGACTTTGCACCGAAAATCGTAGAAGACGATAACTTACACTTTCGACCTCTTCATTACATCCACCAGCTTTAATTCTCCCTCCGCAACCTGAATGACTTCCTCAATCAGTCCAGCACCGATCTTATTCTCGATTTCCTCGATTCTACCCCACTTGTCAGTTGCCTTTCAGAACTAACATGTCTTGTATTCTAGGGGCTTGGAAGGAAAAGTTCAGAGGTGCACTTGAATGCAAAGGCAATCGTCATCCACGGTTCTTGAGGCCGCTCGGTAACACGGACCAAAATATCTCATCATGATATCCATCCACCACTCCGCTCTCGCCATCAGAAATGTATCACTTACTGCTCAACAGTCAACATCGGCTCCGCCGGCAGGTCCACCTTTTTCGTCCCATCCTCGAATCCCACACTTTCTCCCATCTCCACACCCCCTCTAAGCGCTTTCTCCCCATCCCACTCCACCTCTCTCTCATCATAGTCATTCACCGGCGCTCTCTTCACAAAAGTTTTCCCATTTACACTCTCCTTGGTTATTTTCCCCTCCAAACTAACATTCTTCCCCTGCACTTTCTCTTCCCTCTCAAACGCGCCAGGATTCTCACTAATAATCTGTCTCGCCTTCTCCTGCCACTCTTTATAGCCAGCTGGCTCGACGGATGAGACAATAGAAAGGCGGTGCTTGGTGAGCGCTTCGGAAGATTGGCGGTAGAGGGAGGTTTCGGGGAAGGAGGAGAGCGATTCGAGGGTTCGGGAGTAGAGGTACAGGAGTGCGGATCGAGGGCAAGGGTGTGTAGAGAGGCCTGCGAGGCCGGTGGGGGCTCCGGGCTCGAGGTACCGCGTTGCGGAGGCGAAGAGACGGAGTGTGCGGCGCATTGTGGCCTGGTGGTGGGTGTCAATGGCTTGGGATGTGCGGGTTTGAAGGTGCGGTTGGGTTGAGGTTGAGGTTTGGAGCTTGCCGATTTTTAGCGTTGTTTTTGAGCTTGGTGACGATCTGTGAGGTTGGCGAAGTTGAGGGCAGTGAACGAAGTCTGAAATAACGAGATCACCAGAGAAAAAACTCTACGGAGCTGCAACTACAAGCTAGAAACACATAGAGACTATCAGACTTTAAGTCTCTTCTACTGAGCAGAAGAAAAAAGGGAATGATGACTTTTAGTCACGTGAAAGGATATCAAGTCCATCGGAATTGTTTTCATTCCTCTGCAGATCAGACATCTACCGTCTTCGAATAGTAATTCGACATCTCCAACCTAGCCAGAAGCTGAGCAACAGTATTCTCCTCCGCCAAATCATCGCCATCAAATAATCCCCCTGGGCCCACTTTTCCATCCATAGACCTCTTCTCCCCATACCCCTTCTTCTCACTCAGGCCCCTACAAACGGTGATGAAGATCCCCACTTTCTTCCTATACTTCAAATACATCTCTTTAACCTCATAATCGGCACCGACCTTTCTCTTTAGTCCCAGTGCTCTTTCTCGCGAGTGCTTGGAAAATTGGAGTATGAGAGTAAATATCTCCTCTAGTAGCTTCATAACGGGTTGCTGGCGCTTTCGCAGTAACAGGGCAAACATAATTCGATCTAGGACTTTTTCATGGTAGTCTCTGAGTTTGTCAAGGCCTTCATTTTGGCCGAGGGTGATATCGTCGTCATCACTATTTACGCGCTCCTCGATCTGGTCCAGTTTTCGGTCGAAAATACGCCAGGTAGATTCGATGCCTGTATCGAAGAAGTAACCAGATAGGCTGGTTATGAAATGATGGGCTTCGATTCGAAATCGCTGAGCCACGAAATCAATGCCTTGCCAGTAAGATGTGCGATCAGTAGCATTCCGGAAAAGATCGGAGACAACGTAAAGCATGCGAAGGACGCGAAGTAGGAGCTTGAAAAGTTGGTCATATTTGAAGAGGATCATTGGCGTGATGACTGCTTCGAGTGGCGAAGGTGGTTTGTAAGATAAGCGGAGGAAATCGAGGGCTTCGATTGAGTCAGGATTTATGCATTTTTCGATTTCCTCCTCAGACATGTCGCGGACGGCAAAACTGAGGTCTCCAGGTAAGGAAGTCTGGTCGAATTGGGTGCCGGCGTTAGCCCCTTTGTTTGAAACATAGCTCTCTGTTAGGACACCCATAAGCGCAAGCCTCAGTTCTGAACTCGCCGGAGGCCAAGTATCCCTCCCACCGAGACGGAGACCCATCATACCGCCAGATCGAGCGACGCCTCTTTGCCGCTCGGCGCTCTCCAACTCAGGGTCGAAAAGAGCATGGGAAAGTCGACTTGAGAAGACACCATTACCAAGCAGATGGAAACTTCGCTGTATATCTAGGTGCTCCCTTAAATTATGGGAGTTGAAGAACATTCGCATGCAAGTGCCGTTGACCATTCGAGCTTGAGCAGATATTATCGGATTGAAAGAGAGCAAAGGAGTTAGGGATATGGGCGGGCAGAATATGGAGTCCTTTTGTTGTAGCTGGTCACCTCGTGAGGCAAGATACGTATTCAATTCCCATGAAAGTTGATCCGGTTGTAGTGCGTCGTTGAGTGGTTGATTGAAATTATCAATCGATGCCAGCACATGAGCTTGCATCTCTTCCTCTAGCTTTCCAAAGAAGTCCAATTTGAAGGTCTCATGGCCAGGGGTTTCGCTGATCACAGGGGAAGTTAATGGATCGTCCGGAGATTTTGAAAATTGTCGGATAGCAACGGTCAAATCTCTCTCATATTGCAAGGCTTTCTCTTCGACCTGTATGATGTCTTGCCACGTAAAATTCCATTCCAGAGATGGCGGGCTGGCAGATGCCACAATATCTGCTCTAGCAAGCGGGTGATCCGAATGATGATCTCTCAAGAAACGAAGACTCCTCCCGACTTCGAACATAGCGCGAGCATCCTCAGGGGCGAGGAATGTTGGTACTTTGTCAAAGTCTAGGACGAAGTCTGGTTGATCGACTTCGAGCCCTTGTTCGTCGATCCACTCTCTTTTCTCAACCTTCACGAAGCTCTTTCCCTCTCCTTCCTTGGTTAGTGGTAGACCAACTTCTTGTTGCAAACCAAGCCATTCGCCCGAGAACTCGAGCCACGGTTGGGAAACTCTAGAAATAATTTCCAAGAGTATAGCCTTCAACGAGTTAGTTCGATGTTCTTGTAGTTGGATTTCCTGGAAGATCGTGGACAGCATAGATTCATCGCTTCTCGTGGCTGACACATTAGTGATGATTCGCCGGAAACATGTGAGTATTGAGTGGGCCGGCTGGAACAAGGCCTGAAGCTGCAGGATGCTGTTGTGCATAGATGTGCTCGCACTCAATCGCGACTGAATGGTAGCTAGCAACGTGGAGACTGCGTCAGCCAAAGCAATTCGCCCTGGTGAAGTATTCCCAGCGTAAGACTTTTCGACAAAACTTTGCAGTGCTCTTGTAATATTTCCACATTCCATAAAAGTGACAAGAAGGCTGTTCAATGACTCTCCGGTATAGCCAGGTATCCTGATTTCCGGTAAAGCAGGTAGGAATGCATGTTTCTTTTCATCCCACGTAAATATCACGGAGCTTCTGCCCAGTCCAAGGGCTAGAAGCGAAGAAGCATAGATTCTGGTCTCTAGAACGATATAATCGGAGTTATCAACGTGTAGGAAGTCTTCCCTTGCAGACAGGGCCACATCGAATACCCCTGGGCCAGCCTCTGTGATATACGGTGTTTGGCGCTCGTCGAGTTTACCATTGTCGAACCCATCCCAGCTTTGATAATTCGGCTCCTTCACAGGGATCTCGTCTGGCAGCAGCCAGATATCATGTTCTTCTTCCACATCTTCCTTTGGCGCAGTGGCTGATTGTATATGGGAGTCTGTCAGTTCCACTCTGGTGCGAATATCCCCAGCAATTCCAAGGGTCAAGTTAGGGATACTGAAGAAACCATCATCATCTTTTCCGGACTGCTCGACGACATTCGGGAGTGTTTGATCGATATCTGGAGAGATTAGCTACTTGCAGTTTTGTCTGGGTAGAATCTTCAAACCATCGAGCCTCAGTTCGGAGAATAGGACGCTGTCTTGTTCTACCCCGCCGGCATGCAATTTAGATAGACCCCATAAATCTGGAATGGCAAAAGGCGCCCCAAGGTCTTTGTCATCGTCGTCCATTTTCGCATTTTGTCATCGAAGTCGCGTGTTTGAAGTTGACAGACGCGTCGCAGAGAAGCCCAGATTCGGGCGCTCCCGCCGCTAACAAATTGACCCTGGATGCGATCGTCAACCAACTGTCGCAACAACAAACCAACATTGGTATTTCCTTGCTAGCCTTCCTTTGCGCGTTTCGGCGGAATGGCTCCGAAGAAAAAGGGCAAGGCTACAGCTACAGTGAGGGCAGCTTCAAGCCCTGTGGCCGACGAGGATGCTATGGTTATTGACAGCCCGAAACCGCAACTTCAGGAGCCCCCAAAGCCTGACTACGACATTCTAAAGGACCCATGGACAGACGAGCAAGAAACGTCACTTTTCAAGGGCATAATTAAGTGGAAGCCAGCTGGTAATACTCACGTCAAGCCAGATAATGAACGCTGCTAATATTTCCAGGCATGCACAAGCATTTTCGCATGCTCTCTCTAGCAAACTATCTTCGTAACCATGGATACAATCCAGAATACGAAACGCACACCCAGATACCGGGGATATGGAAGAAGCTGCGAACGATGTACAATCTAGACATCCTCGATGAGCGCGAGAACTCTTTTGACTACGATGATGGGGACGACAAGTTCGTGGAGTTCGAACTCCCGGAGGAATATGAGGAGACGATGTTCATGAAAGGAAAGCGTAGTCCCAGCGAGACGCCGTCATCTCCACCGCGGATTGATCGATCCCCTTCACCTCAGGGGACGAAAAAGCGTAAGAGGGGCGATACTGTCACGCAGAAGAATACACGGGCAAGTACAATTGAGGGTACGGACGAGCCCAGGACGTCTCCAATACATTCATCACCCCCTCCAAAGACGACCAGGGCAGGAAGAAGTGCAAATAGGTCTATGGGACGTGTCAAGGCAGAGTCTGGGTCTAGGCAACCCAGCAAAGATACGACTATGGACGAGGAGGAAGCGACAGAGGGCACGGAAGAAGGTGGGGAGGATGACGAGGCTGAGGAAGAAGGCACGCCTTCACAGGCTTCTCCCAAAGCATCTAAAGGCACTTCGAAAGCCAAATCAGACCCACCAGCCAAGGCACAAGGCGCTTCTCGCAAAAGCAAGAGAAAGAGATAAATTATGGGTAAATGGTTGTATTGTAAGGTCGACTTGCAGGTTTCGGTGTATGGAGTTTCTGGCAGGGATAGCTGTTATCAAAGGTTCAAAGGGCTGAGACATTTGCACATATGGGCGCGCATTTGCAAGGGCTTGGTTTGCTTCGGTCTTATGGCAAATGGCTGTCACATGGATGATGGGTGTACCAAAATTGTAGCAATAAGCATGAAGCACATTAAAAGACAACTCGAGTCGGGAGTTCGCGAATGGCCTTTGATTCTCACCGGCCGAGAATAGCCACGCTTTGCCATGTCCCATGAAAAAAATGTCCCATGGACTACAGCACTTCAGCCGTCATGCCGAGATGGAAATTTCTGCTCGTCATTTTTGCCGGTTGTGGCTGGTGCTTCGAGTATGGGGGCCACCAGGGCTTTGTGGTGGGGGAAGGACGGACCGTCCGGTGGCAGGGCAGCCTTCAACCCGAGGAATCGTAGATGTAGATGCCGAGGCAAGCTCTCACCAGCCCGCCAGTCCACCAATCCACACCACCAAAACAAACCTATTTTCCGCTGCCCTGCACTTCCCGCAAGCTACTGCGAAGGAAGCTTTTAAACCTCCATCTCCTCTTCCCCTTCTTCTTCAGATACCGTGTTGGGAATGTTGAGAGTGCTCGCCAAGAGTCGTTCGCAGTCCCAGGTGCTTCGGGCCAACTTCAAGCCAAGTAGAGTAAGTCCACACGCCCTGGTTAAATGTATCACTGCCACTGACGCTTTCTGGCAGGCTGTGAGTATAGGAATGGCACCAGCAAATGTGCGGAGCAATAGCTCAATGCCAGCAGGTATGATTCCTTCTACTACCCTGCGCAGTTCGGGCATTTGTTAAAAGTCCCAAAGGGTACAAAGAGGATTCCTCAAAAGGCCCTATGCTACGATTTGAAGAATCCCTTCCCAAACTACCAGTGCCGACTCTAGAAGAAACCGCGGCTCGATACCTCAAGTCCGTTCATCCCATACTCTCGGACTCCGAGCTCTCGTCGACAACAAAGGCAGTCCAGGATTTCATAAAGCCAGGCGGAGTTGGAAGCAAGCTACAGGAGAAGTTGATTGCTCGCCGAGAAGACCCCAAGCACAAGAACTGGATCTACGAATGGTGGAATGATGCAGCATACCTCACCTACAGAGACCCAGTCGTTCCCTACGTCAGCTATTTCTATTCTCACCGAGATGACAGGCGGCGGCGGGATCCCGCTAAGAGGGCAGCTGCCATAAGCACTGCAGTTCTGGAATTCAAGAAGCAGGTTGATGAAGGAACACTGGAGCCAGAATACATGAAGAAGCTTCCCATTTCTATGGAGAGCTACCAATGGATGTTCAATTGCAGCCGTATTCCTGCGAAGAACCGCGACTACCCAGAAAAATATCCTCCGGCGGAAAACAAGTATATTCTAGTGATTCGGAAGAATCAATTCTTCAAGGTCTTGCACGAGGTTGATGGCCAGCAATTGAACACTTCTGAGCTTGAACAGCAATTCAGGACGGTCTACAAAAATGCGCAGAAGGCTCCAGCTGTTGGACTTCTCACCACTGAAAATCGCGATGTATGGACTGATGCTCGGGAGATCCTTCTGAAAGCACACTCGTCAAATGCAGCAGCCCTCAAGGATGTTGAAGCTGCTTCCTTTGTAGTTTGCTTAGACGATGCGGCCCCAGTAACCCTGGAGGAACGTGCCAACCAATACTGGCATGGTGATGGGTCCAATCGCTGGTTCGACAAACCTCTTCAGTTCATTATCAACGAGAACGGTACCTCTGGGTTTACTGGCGAGCACTCCATGATGGATGGTACGCCCACTTGCCGCCTAAATGAGTACGTCTGCGACGTGATCTTCAACAACAAGCTCGATTTCTCCGACCCTTCAGTCCGCTCTAGTCTCCCTGAACCCACAGTCATTAAGTTCCAAGTCAACAGGGAAGTTCAAGCTGAGATCCAGCGTGCCGAGAAGGACTTTACCGATGTAATAGGTGCACACGAGCTTCGCGTGCAGGCCTACCAAGGCTATGGCAAGGGTTTGATCAAGAAATTCAAGTGCTCGCCTGACGCCTACGTTCAAATGATCATTCAGCTCGCTTATTTCAAAATGTATGGCAAGAACCGACCAACATACGAGTCTGGAGCGACTCGACGATTTCAACAGGGGAGAACGGATGCTATTCGTAGTGTGTCTGATGAATCTGTTGCATTCTGCAAGGCGGCGAACGACCACACCCTGGACCCCAAGGATGTGGCCCAATTGTTCCACAAAGCAGTAAAGGCTCACGTAGAGTATACCGTGGCGGCTTCCGATGCCAAAGGTGTTGACAGACATCTGTTCGGTCTGAAAAAGCTACTTGGTGCCAATGAGGAGGTACCAGCGATTTACAAAGATCCCGCCTATACATACTCCAGCACATGGCGAATTTCCAGCTCCCAGCTGAGTTCGGAATACTTCAATGGCTATGGATGGAGCGAGGTCGTTCCAGACGGGTGGGGAATCGCTTATATGATTAATGAGAACAGGTTAGTATCCCTTCCCGCTTTGATCTTTCGGACGTTAGTAACTAGCATATCAGTCTTCAATTTAATGTTGTGTCAAAGGGACTAGGTAGCGATAGAATGAGCTTTTATCTCAACGAAGCAGCTGGAGATATCAGAGATATCCTGCTTCACACATTGGAGCCCGCGAAGGCCAAGTTGTAGATATTGGGGAACAGTGGACGAGATGGATGACTCCGATGTATCATAGCGTGCTCACTGCATGTATCTAGATTACTATGTTTAGAAAGGGATCATTCCAATTCCATAATGAACATTGCCACCTGCTTACTTTACAAAGGTATTTATGTATTTATGTCTTGCCTCCATTCGCTCGACTGAGTTGAGTTAACATAACTGAGTATTAGACAAAGAGCGGAGAACTTTTCTCATATCCTACATCCCTTTCATCACTCTACCTCTTCAATCTCGCCTCAAAAACACTAGCCACAACCCCTTCCTCGCTCCAAATCCTAACCAATTCCAACCCTGCCCCCTCCAACAGGCTCCTCCACTGCCTCTCCGTCCTCTCTAAACTCGCAAACCCAGTCATCATATTCAAATCCATCTGAGACGCCAACAAACTCACCCCATACTCCGGAATCGTCACCTCATTAACCAAAACCACGCTCTCCTCGCTCATCGCCTCCCTAATCTTCTCAAGGATCTGGCCAGCCTGCTTATCAGGCCAATCATGCAACACTGCTCGCAGATAGTAAGCTTTGGCGCCCTTGACAGGCTGTTCGGCGAAGAAGTCATGCCCTTGGGCGGAGATGTTGGTCGGTAGGGAGGCGGGTGCGATCGATTCCACAACGACGGGCAGGTCTTGCACGATCATTTTCCCGGGGAGGGAAGGGAATTTCTCGCGCAGGGTAATCAGGACTTGACCCAGTCCGCCGCCGACATCTACGATTGCTACCTCATCTTCATTCTTAACCTTCAGCTTCTCCTCAACGGGGAAGATATCGTTCCATTCTCGGCCTCCGGTGTTCTGGCGTCCGAGGATCATTACTACATTGAACGCTTTCTGAAGCTTAGGATCTTGGGCGATGAAGTCGAAGGTGTGTAGTTTAGTGTTACGCGCGAATTGGAAGGGGCCGTTGAAGGCATCGCCGGGGGAGACGAAGCCGGTTTTCTCGAAGAAACGGGGTAGAGCGGCTATGGGCTCGATTTGGGTTGTCATGTGAATGATGGCTTGGGCCCAGGGGGAGGTCGAGGCGTAGAGTGCGGAAAGGGGAGTGCGTGTGTAGGTTGGTGGGGAGGTCGGGGTTTCGGTGAAGAGGGAGGATGCTGTTAGGAGGCGGATTATACGGGCTGGGTGTCGTTAGGATTTTTGGTGGCGTGGCAAGAAATAGGGGGTTAGGGAGACGTGACTTACTGACGAGGAGGGGGTCGGCGCTTGTTTGAGCGGCTAGCTCTTCGACTGTGGATGGGTTTGGGAGATCAAAGAGCTTCATGTCTACGCCTAGACGCATAGCTATTGCTAGGAGTGGCTGTATCTGGTTAGTCTTTTTCCAGTGAGGACATGAAATGGGACATACGGCCATCAAAATCTCAAAGGTCTTTTCTCGAGGAGTCTCCAGCTTGGCTTGTAGTTTCTTGCAAGCGGCTAAGAGCTGGACTCGCTCTGCTTCTTGGATGCCATCATGAGAAGACTCGGCGGCCGTGTTGACTGTTTTGATAAGTTCCGAGACACTCATTTTGATTGGACTGTTTCCTAGTTAGCAAACAATCCTTTGATCCAACACAAGTACACTTACATTGTGACTTGGTAAGATGTTGGTGGAGTATTAAGGACCTATGATTGAGATAAATCTTACGTAAATTTCTGTGGCTCAAAATACTGTTTGCAAATAGACACGCTCCTTGGACTTGGGGAAGAGTAAAGATTGAGAGAGGTGAATATGAAAGAGAAAGTAAAGGAGGGAACAGAGATTATCAGATCATCTTATAACAATTTGGAGCGGGCTTAAACAGGCCTTGGATGCCTCAAATGCCTAGCAGAGAAGGAAACTCCGAACAAGCCGATACGACCGCCTGAAATAAGACGTTTAAATATTAGACCAATTCCATGGATCTCTTTCGCTATTATACGTTTTGTTTGCAAATGAGTGGCTTGAAATGGATCGTGAGACGGACTTTCCGCGGGGTGGGATGTTGCGCCGCACTAAAACACCGCGGAGGCTAGGTAGCTGTAGCTACTTATATCACTGCGAAATTAAGGCTAACAAGATACCTTTCCAAAGGTGACAAATGAGACACAGGATTGAAAGACACAGAAGTTTGTGGAGGCGTGAATATCCCTACCTGAGGGATTGACTTCAACAGACAAATAGTTCCTTAGGGGCGAAAGGGAACTACAGCAGAAATATGTTCTTTTATCTGTAGTCTCTACTATAATACATTTTACAAGTCATCCAACCTAGTTTACACGTCTATCTCCTCCTCAGATACCAGTTGAACGCCAACTGCATCTGTTCCGCAGAAAAGGGCGAAGGCACCTCAGCCAAGCCCGGTCTAGCTACCGGATGCCGCAGATACACTGCTGAACAAATGTTGTGATTAACCTCCAGATATCTCGGGATAAATGCAAAAGCACTCATATATGGTCGTGGTGCCCAGGGTGTGGCGTAGGGCTTCGTTTCATCGACTGGGTTTTCACGGTACCGGATCAATGCTTGGCGCATCTCTTGCTTTTCTTCGGCGGCCCTTTCTGGAGCCTGAGAAGAAGAGCTCTCCGCATTTTCAGAGTTTTTGGTCTCTGATTTTGGCTTCTTCTCCACGCGGGCTAAAGGATTACTGGGATACATTGCGGCGAGTCGGGTGGTGAGATCGGCTACCTTGTCGTTCATTTCCGCAATTGGTCTTCTGCCCAATAAAGACATTGTGTTTTTGACCTCCTTGATGATCTCGCGCAGAGCCTGCTTGCGCTTCGCGGGAGGCGGGGCCTTCTTGTTATCAAGAATCGACTTGACCTGCTTGGCGAGTTCTTGAAGATCGGCTTTCCGCTGCTTTCGTGCTTCCGCATCGTCAAGCACTGGACGAGGCGCTTTAGGTTTAGGTTGCCCTTCTGATTCCGCCGCCACCTTTTGGTCTGCTATAGCTTGCAGTTGCTTCTCCCGTTTTGCTGCCCTTCGTTCAGCACGCTTGGTATTTGCTATCCGTCGTTTTCTCAACAGCTCCCGGCCTGCTTTGATTTGCTCTTTTGTTTTTGGTTGCCCGGTGGCAAATAGAACACGCTCCGGCTCGACTTGGAACATGTCTCCAGGGTTGAGAAGATATCCTGGGTATGGCATCTTTACAGAATTAGCTTCCACCATTCTTCAAATATCTCTGAACCCATACCTTCTTTCCATTGACCTTGACCTTTCCGTGCGTGACGAACTGTCGAGCTTGTCGAGCACTGCTAGCGAATAATGCTCTGAATATAGCTACATCGAGCCGTCTCTCGGCCGGCGCATAGGTCATATTCATATAAGGAACCGCATTGTTAGAATTCTTAGGTTTAGACTGTTCCCCCTGAGGATCCCAAGGCTTTTCAAGGCCAGATCCCCGACCAGCAGCAAGCTCAGATCCATCGTGCTCTCCCAGGTATCTGTGGTCCATTGGTATGACTGCGTTCAACCGCGACGTAAACATCCGCTGCCACTGCTTCTCTCGGATCTGCTCTCCATGGTATGCCCTCGATGCAGATTTGGCGGCCCATTTCTGCTGAAAATAAGTTTGGCCAAAGTTGTAATCGGGTGCTCTCATTCGACTGAGGTTGTAGAGATTATATTTGTTCCATGTCATGCGAAATTTCTAGAAAAGGGACATTGTTAGCTTCTATCTGGGGTGCTGGGAGTCCATGACGGGGAAACTCACTATCCGGCGCAAGCCATGGAATCTCCTCCTCGACATGATTGCGAGTTGGGGCGTAGAAGCAGTCGTGAGGCCGCAATTGACCCCTTCCAAACACAAACAAAAGAGAGATCTTGAGTCGAATCTTGAGATTCTACCTGAGCCTGAGGTGCTAGGCTCGACAAATTGTTCCTTAGCGCAGAAAGTGCGGACCCCAGCCCGCTTCGCCTCGCCTACCTACTGGTGCTGGGCGGCTGGGCCAATGTGGGAGAGCTTTTTTAATGCTGCAAAAATCTCTACCTCTTCCCCTGCGCCAGACACTACATCCGAATTGCCTCAATTTGTAGGAAGACCCTATTTGCATATTGAGCTGTACTTACGTATCCTGCTCTAGCTTGAGCTACTTGCGCATCGCAAAACCAAAGCTTTGAACTTCAGCTCTCGCACAAATTCTGGCAGCTGCCTTCGACCCCGCTATCCACTCGAGTCAGAACCAGAGTCATACCGATTCACTTCGCCAACAAAACCAATTCTCCCTCATTTTAAGATCTATCTTCCAATTCAATTCCTACAGCATTTAGCACAAAGAAAGACTACAATTGTCAATTCACACCGGTCACCGACGCAAAATGTCGAACCTCCCAGTGGAAACCACCGAGCCTGACCCAGCGGCTACCTCGATTAGCAACGACCAGACCGTGAACAAGGAAGCAGGCGATGCCTCTGCTCCCACCAGTACTGAGACTACCATGACGGACGCCGAGCCAGCAAAGTCAAATGGTGCTGCCGAGGTCAAGACTGAGAAGGAGGACGTTGACATGCAAAAGAACGGTGAAGAAACCGCGGCTAAGAAGGAGAAAAATGGAGACAGTCCAAAAGTCAAGAAGGAGTATCACAACAAAAAGGACTATGGCCAACGTGACAACAAGTACGGCAAGTCTTACCCCAAGCACGAAAACTACAGCAAATATGATCCATCAGTCTTGCCACAATCCAGCGACGCTGGGAAGATTCGGGGCCAGGTAGGCAAAGAAAAAACGATCCCGAATCAGGGAATCAGTCTAACTTGATCAAAGGTCGAATACTACTTCAGCGACTCCAACCTACCCATCGACGCCAACCTGTGGAAGCAAACTGATGGGACCGCCAACCTGCCAGTCCCAATCAAACACATTCACACCTTCAAGCGAATGCATCGCTTTCAACCATATGAAGTAGTCGTCGCCGCTCTAAGGGAGAGCGCTTTCCTCGATGTTGTTGGCGAAGAAGGAGAAGAGATGGTCAAGCGCAAAGTTGCATATGATCCCGCTCATTCAAATCTCGACGATCTCCCTAAGAGATCCGTCTACGCGAAGGGCTTCGGTGAAGAAGAGCCCAGCTCTCAATTTGATATCGAAGCCTTCTTCACCACTTACGGCCCTACGAACAAAGTTACTCTACGCCGTGAGCTTAATAAGCGCTTCAAAGGATCCGTCTTTGTGGAATTCCAGGATGAGAAGACTGCTGAGGCTTTCCTTAAGCTTGACCCAAAGCCGCTCTGGAAGGGCAAGCATGAGCTTGAGATCAAGCCCAAGGGGGAGTACATGGCTATCAAGAGAGCACAGATTGATAATGGAGAGCTCGATCCTAAAGAGTCATGGGGACAAGACCGAGGCCGTGGAGGTCGTGGTCGCGGCCGTGGACGTGGCAATGGCAGAGGTGGTCGCGATTACGATCGTGGACGTGACCGAGGCGACCGTGATCCAGATGACTGGAAGAAGAGACGTGAAGAAGATCGAGCCTCTGGATTCAGGGACCCACGAGGCAATCGCAAGGACCGCGGACATAACAAGGGTGGCCGTGGTAGACGTGATGACAGAGGTCCCCGCAACAATGACCGCAACCGTGAGCGTGATGGGTATGATGATCTACTGCTGCTTGTTTCCCTACATACTAATGATTATCCAGTGACAAGGAAGGCAAGGCAGTCAAGAACGAGGAGTCCACTACCAAGGATATCAAGACCAAAGATTCCACCTCCGCTGTCAAGAATGAAGAAACTACCCCCGTCAAGAACGACAAGAAGCGCGCCCGCGAAGATGATAATGGCGACGAGGGTGGCCCAGCCAAGAAAGTTGATAGCAAGTCTGAAGTTCCCGTTGAAGCCTCATGATACCCTTCTCTGCGTTTCACCTCCTCTTGTCACGGCGGTTGTATGTACATTTGGCGTTCCGGCTTGATTGGAGGGTTATTCTTTTCTTTGATATTACTGCATGAAGGAGACCTCCTCTCTCTGGAGTGAGAGAGCTCGTTAGGATTGGTATACATGCCTTGGTTGGTGTGTTATTTGATCGCGAATGCGCTTATTTACTACTCGGCGATAGCCATAAAAATGTCCATAGTCCAGTAATCCATACTAGAGCCAAATATACCTTCTGAATATTGACTTCTGTTTCTTTCGATACATGTGGTTGATATTAACTAGGTACTGAATAAGTAAAGAGAGAGTATGGCCTGAAATAACATAGTCTGAACTCAGAAAGCTAGTATTAAAATCAGCCAAACCCTCCAAAATTACATATTGCGCTCCGCAAATGACAATTTCTGAACTTCTGAAATCGGAGAGTGTATGTATTGAATCTACATGCGCATCTTATATTCTACAGCCGACTATTCCCACATACTCCGTCCCTTATGATGTAGTTTGATACAACATAGGAAAGATGTCAATAATACACATACGCCGTGCGTATTCGTCGCCGGCAGCATCCAGAATCTACGATGGCCTGCCCATCCCGTCTTTTTCATCATACACATGCACCTCCACTGCCTCCCTTTGCACCTTATAGGCATTTTGTAGTCGGCTTCGCCCCTGGATATCGAAACACCACCTAATGTATAATCTCCCCAACATCAATATGCACCGGCTCCCACTCTTTTGCCTCCTTAACCTCCATATCACTCGGTACCCGCACATCCTGCCCGGGACTATACAGGTACCACGCCTTCAGCGCATGCACAGAAGCCCGTACCCTCGCCTCCGGCAAATTGGGCGCCGCACCCTCCCCTAATTTGTCTTTCCCGCTGAAAATGCCCACCACAAAAACAGGATGTCTACTCAAGCGACCCGTCTCGCTCAATATTCTCGCAACTGGGTACTCAAAGCCCTCTCTCGCACACAGCCGACTCAATTCCCGCACAGGCTCCTTGAACTGAAACAAGCTCGAAATCTGCAGATACCGTGACAAGATATGGTTCTTGACAAATGCTTTCGCTGCCTCAGAGCCAGAATGCAGGTATACAGATCCCACCACCGCTTTGACAAAATTCGCGTACGCATGCTCAGTTGGTAGCGGAATATCCTGCTCGTAAGACTTAGGCACCGTATCCCCAAACTCATCATCATATACCACCCTACTACTCATTCCCCTCCTATAATAACTCTTCTTGTCCGGTCTAATACTCGCACCCTGTTGCAGCGCTTGCCCCGGCTTCAGCTTCGAAAATTGCAGGAAGCCAGGATCGACTTCATCGCCTGGCGCTGCCGCGGTCTCTACACCCCATTCGCGCGCTACTAGTTGTAAAGTCTTGGGGCCCGCGTAGGCGTATTGGGCTGCGAAGAGGACTGTCATGGGTAGACGGGGGTACGTGCATAAAAGCCATTCGGAGACGTGGTAGGAGAGAATGCTGCCCCCTAACTGCGAAAGACTCCCATTATTAAACTCTGTGTTCGAGTCGGCAGATGGGTCAACCAGCGTGCGCGCCATTGTCTCCAGGGGTAGTTTTTGGGAGAGTCCCAGACGTGCGTGCAGTGCTGCGAGTTTCGAGGAGGTGGAGGCTGCTTCGATGGGAGGTGATGAGTAGTTTGAGGAAGGAGGTTCTTCGTCTAATAGCTGGTCTCCGTCTTCGTAGATCAGGTCGTCGGAAAGAGCGGCGGCGGATGACGAGAAGCGATTATGGGGGTATAATGAAGCTTGTGGTTGCTGCCGTAGACAGCATGGTCTTGATCTGCTCTGTATTGACCGCGAGGAGAGCAATTGGCCACTCCATCTTTCTATCCGTAATCTCTTCATCTGTGATATAGCACAAGTTCCTCCTCAAGTCGACGGACGGGACGTGGGTGGCGTGGAATTGGCGTGTTGCTGGTGGTTTTTGCTGGATATCGTTTCCCCAGCTCGAAATTTCTTGAGCTTGCTCGTGTGAGGATAATTCGAAAAAATGTGCAGTTCGTGATGGGTCACCGTAGCTGTACGCTAGTGGGGAAGCTCATTCGCTCGACGAGACGTCCCTTCAGCCTCGACCAAACCCGAATTCCTAAACCACTGAGCAATTATTCAAAATGGTATGTTTCCCGCTTCTCGAATTGATTGATATAGCATGCTAACAGCTCTCAGGGTGGCGGCGCCAAAGTTCCGTAAGTCAATGGCTCACGAAGCCTCTCTCGAAGCTCTCCCTTAACAGCGAACAACAGATACCCCAAACACGTCTGGTCCCCAGCAGGTGGCTGGTACGCTCAACCCTCGAACTGGAAAGCGAACACAGCAGTAATGGGCGCGGTCATTTTCGGAATTACAGCTATGATGTGGAAGCTGAGCGCGGATAGAGAGTTCCGGGATAGGTTTCCTGAGGAGGGCAGATTCTTCCCCAGTCGATAGTAAGTTCTGCTGGATAAGAAAACACGGCGGAAGTGGCTAACAGGGATGCAGCTGGAGCAAACAGATTAAAGAGCATGAAAAGAACGCGAAGGGGGGCTCATCATGAGAGCAGGTCAAAGATGGGATTGTACATATTTGAGGCGTCATAAATGGACCGGGTTGCTCCGTCACGATTGGAAGTGACACCTTTAGTGATCTTGCTTTATCGTGAACTTTTGAAAGGGATTGAGGCTCCTGCCCTCCTTGTTAGGTCAGAACGGCTTCCCTGTGGGCAAGTGCCTTGGTACAACGAGCAGGTTGCCAGATCTCAATTCCGTGCACATTCTTTCACACCCGGTACAAAGTATATTCTAGTACTTAACCGGAACTTCAGATTTCTTTATAATCTAAAGATGACGAAGGAGCTTCTCTCGAGCCAGTAGTCGAGGAGCACAGAGCAGTCATCTTATGTTTTTCATACATGAAAGCCAACGAGTTTTGGGAAGCCGTATAATGTTGCTTACTTCGGCTATAAGAGGCTTCTCGGAGGCTAGGAGAGCGGTAGCTATGACGGTGAGGAGTTTTGAAGCGAGGAGGATTCTCATTTTGAGAAATGGACTTAGGGTGTAAAGTAAGTAGTTGTGGGCACTTGATGAGAGGAATTGCTGTGTGCGATACTTGGTGATGATCCCATGGAATCGAGACAGTCTTTATAACTTTGTCGCAGCTTCGTCTTGGCCAAGTACTATTTTTACTGTTCACACTTCCACCTACTCCAGCTAGCATGAATAGACGAAGCATCTCTGGTATTCCCACCGCTCCGCCCTCAATTCTCAAGTGTATACAAGCCATCCTTCACCAGTAAAGAAACTTTACAGCAGAACGAGTTTCATGTGAGCTGAAGTTCTTTACTGATTAGAAGAATTCAAGCGGAAGATATCAAATCACATCATTCTGTAGAATCTTGTATATCGTATCAGTGTAGCGCTGAACTGCGAAATCCTGACGATACATCTCTGCGCACCGCCTGACGCCGCATTAGTTGGGGATATCTATGGTTCTTTTGGCTAACGTTGGACTGTTTCTGACCACCTGCTTGGTTGATTTCATGATGTTGTATAACCTTGGCATCCGACATCAGCTGTAGAGTGGGAAGCTCAACGAGTGGGTATTCAGCCTTTCGACATTGTGAGAACTCGTCAATAACTAAAGGTTTCCGAGAGCAGCGAGAGCCGCATGAGATTGTTAGCGAAAGAAAACGCAAAGAAGACGCGCACAAATTGAAGTTTAATCGAGTGCCCTGCATTTTGGAAGGAATTTGCATAGACCAAGGGTCATAGATGAATTGTCTCTTAATACAGTCCGATACATGTGATCAGGCCGAACTCCAGAATGTAAATCATATGCTACAGCTCTAACTTACAATCTATCTCGTTTCCTAACCAGCATGCTCAACAATCTCACTCTGCAGCTTCCCATCCTTGTCAATATAGGTCCGAATCTGTTCCGGCAGCGGCACTTCCTTGTAATCCTCATCCTCGCTCTCGAATATGTTCAGATTGATGCCGGTGCATTTGCTGGTGAACACTTCAGTGCTCATGCTTTCTTTACCCAAGTATACTTGTGCGCCATCAACGGAGTCTAGAAGAATGGTTGGTAATGTGCCGAGGACTTGAAGGGCGAAGTTGGAGGATTTAATAACGTCAACAGATGAAACTAATGATTCAACAATCAAGGAAAGGCGGGGAGAGTTGTCGATTGAGATTGCGTTGGCTTTGCCTTTGATCATAATAGTGGTCTTATTGCATCTGGAAATGAGAATCGAATGGGATATTGAGGCTTCGATCTCGACTGGTTCGGATTCATTGTCATAGTTTTCCTGGATTCATCAGCGATGACATTTCGATCTAAAAATATCAAACTCACAATAATCCACTTGTTGCCGTCCAATTTCTTAACAGGTGGCTTCTTAGTCCGCATGCTTTCTGGCTTTGGCTTTTTACCAGGCGCGGGGCTCTTGCCCCGAGAGATAGAAGATACACTAGATTGGCTATCACTTCGAGTTGGTACTGTTGCTCCAGCTCGCAATGATGGGTTTTTATGTGTCATCTGGTCGGCATTAACTTTTCGTAGTCCCTTTGTGACAGCTTCTCCCTTGTTCAGCTCATTGAAGACTGCACCAAGTCCACCCGCATCTTGTACTGGTGCAGCTTTCGGCTCGTCGAATTTCATAGGTGGCGGCGGAGGTCCTGGTGGAGGAGGTGGCGGTGGGGCTCCAGCGCCTGCGGCTTTTGGTGCGGGAGGGCTTGGGTCTGTCTGTGTCACAGCTTTGACTGCCTCCTCAACTGACACGCCTTTGGGATTCCAAGTGACACCTTGAGGATAGGTATTTTGAACGTATTCCGTTAAGTCCTTGAATATTTGATAATATGCTTGTAACCATTCGACTTGTTTGGGATCCCTATTTATATTAGCAGTTGACCAAGCAGCTGCCCAGAATCCTTACTTGGTCTTATACTCCTTGAGTACTCGATCGCCCCAGAATTTGGCTTGATTCAAGTACTCTTCCACATGCTTCACTGGCTTAGGATCAATCATCACCCAAGCCAATACCGCAATACTCTCGCCTACTGCGCTCAACTGGTTGTAGTTTGGCTTTCCTCGATTCGAGTCTCGAATGTCGCTAACTTTCGTGGCTGATTCTTGAATAGGCTTCCAGATGTTCTGGAAAGACGAGCTATCAAAGGCGGGTTTCTTAGCTTTTGTAGCTATCAAGAGGAACTTCCGTTGAGCACTAAAGGCACGCAATACACTCGAGGCCTAATATCTAGTCAGCCGTAAGCCTATGTATTTGCGCCTATCCCTCGTACTTGTTCGGCAATTGCGCCCCCTACTTCATCACTCAGATTGACGAATTTCTTGATAGTCCCTGTCAGGAGTGCATCGAATTCTTCCACCGCTTCAGGTATTGGGTCTTGGACGGGCTTCGGTGGTTGAGGAGGAGTCTGGCTGATCGTAGGAGGAGCTGGGAGAGGGCCCGTCGGCGCAGGTGTAGGAGCAGCACCGTTCAGTCTTGGAGGCTCGACGGTGGCCGTTGCCATATCCTCCAGCCTGGAGGTCGCGGCTTCCAGCCTATGAATGATAGATGTCAGTTCCGTCCTCGAGACAGTAGGCAAGAATTTGTTGTCGTCCATGACTGAGTATTCGAGCTGATATACAGCTGGCAGGTTCGTAGAAAATGAAGATTGTTAAGGAGAGAAGAAATGGTACCGTTTTATGAGTGTCGTCAGGTTATGCATGTTGTTCGTAGCCATTTTGCCAGAGCAGGGACCTGATGCGAGGTGTTCCAGGTGACAGATTGGATCGAGGAACGATCAACGGAGCACGGGAAGAAGAGAGCTCTAGTAGACTGAGACTCGGGAGGCAAACAGAAAAGTCCGAGAACAAACGGAAAGCAGATTGTTAAAGGCGAAGTGTTGTAGAAGCTTGCGTAATGGGAGATGTTTTTCTCTGGGATAGCTCCTGCCGCTCTCAGGAGCTCGTCCCTCCCAATTCCGCAGAGGTAGGCTACAGCTGCCTAGTGTGGCCTTAGGCGCCCACGAGGCTCGACCGACAGGGTACGGTGCACCAGGTGCCTATACCTCAGCCTTCTTTTGAGACGATGCTGATACAACTTCACAATTTTTATCGTGACACTCAACAACGCCATGGATGAAGAGGACGAAATCTCTCCAACGCAGGAGATTGATTTCTGTACGATGGGGATGTTCATCATAGGTAAGAATGAGGCTGATTATTTTCTTTCACATTTTACAAGTAATTATTTTTTCCCACCGCCTCGCTCCAGGAGCCTTGCACTATTCACGTCTTGACAGGCACCAGTAGTGAAGCCTAGGATGACCTGGATACTCATACTACTTTGAAGTACTTTGATCTATATATACTTCATATGTGGACACTTACGCGTATATCTTTGATTCTCCCACTTCTCCTTCAAATTCCGTAGCCTACGGTTTCGCCCAAACATGACGTGTCTAGCCTTGGACCTCTGATATCGAATGCTTTGTATCGATGCCTATGATCTTTCCATTTTCACCTTTAACACTCCAAAATAATCTCTTTCTAGTAGACATACTTCATTTTTGTCCTTCCTTATAAACATTTCTCAACTGGAAATTTTCTTCGTTTTTGCTTTTACTTCCCCTCACTGCGACTCGGACAAAGTACAACCTGACATACTCCTCAGATGAAATCCACTATCTCCCTCCAAAACCCCCCGTTTTCGATATTCTCGGCGGGGGAGGCTCCTACTCGGCCCTAGGAGCACGCATCTTCTCCCCACCACCCCTCTCCAAGACCGTCTCCTGGATAGTTGACAGGGGTTCCGACTTTCCCGACTCCACACTCGGCCAAATCAAAACATGGCAAACATCCTGCCTTCTACGCTCCGATTCGTCTCGCCTTACAACGTAGGTCATATTCACATCCTAGATTAATGTATCTTGCTATGAAACTAGTGGAGGTGGATGTTGTTTCAAGACCCTTCATTGCTACATGCTTGCTCCCGAAACAGCTCCACCCACTGCTCTCTCGACACAAACGGTTTTCGCCATGCTAATTCAACATCCAGTCGCGGATGGAATGGCTACGATGCCAACCAAATTCGGGCATTCAAATACACGACCCCCAAACTCCGTCTAGACGCTGACTCGCTCACACCGACTCTGCTGTTCGCGAAGGCCTTCCATATGGTCTGCTCACCTACCCGCTGCATCGACCTCGTAACTTCCATCCTCAGGTAAAGATAAACATTTCTAAAAATCCCGTGAATCATTCTCAAATAAAGCTTAATATGAAATGCTGACTCTGAACCTAGGCGCCGCAAGTCTTTTGCTCCGACAGCGGAAAAGCCATTGTTCATATGGGAACCGGTAAGAATCAACGAATCTCATACATTTGCACTCCGGGAAAATCTTCGGAGAATTGCTCACACCTAGTGGATCATTCTTGAGATCTATGTTCAAGGTGAATGCTGACTTCCGGATCATACAGGTCCCCGATTTATGCACACCATCCGAGTTACTGAATACTACCAACGCCCTACCCTACATCGACATATGTTCCCCTAATCATGCAGAACTAGCAGCATTAATGGGCGATGAAACACCTTCATTCTCCGCATCTGCTGTGGAGCGATCTTGCGAGCAATTATTAGGATCCATGCCCCTCCAGTCCTTCGCACTCGTAGTGCGATGCGGAGCAGCCGGCTGCTATATCGCCAAAAACGGCGGGAGGAGCAGACGGCCTAGTGTTGTGAAGAGAAAAAGACCCAGAAACCACGCAAGAGGAGGCTTAACCCCAGATACAGACATGGAAGCTCTCTTTGCAGGCCTCATGAATGGAGACGGCAGTTTCGAACGAGAGATCGTCCCCGTCGACCCGGGGATCGAAGCCTGGCTGCCCGCCTACTTCGGCGGGCCTGCCGGCACTGATAATGGCTCAGATGATAAAAAAGTCGTTGATCCTACTGGGGGCGGTAATGCTTTCCTGGGGGGTTTGGCGATTGGGTTAGCGAGAGGGAAGGAAGTGCTTGACGCAGCGGCTTGGGGGAGCGTAGCAGCTAGTTTTGCGATTGAGCAAGTCGGGATGCCGACTGTGGGTGTTGATGATGAAGGGAGGGAGGTATGGAATGGTGTTAGAGTTGAAGAAAGATTGGGGGATTTCATCAAGAAGTGGAAGGGGTGAGTGTCTCTCACCCGTTGTCGCACAATTACAATTAGAACGAGGGCGGCGTTTGCTTAAACTTATGGGGCGATGAATTCATGAAATAATGAGTAGACAGAGACGCATTCGGGTATCAAATAGACAGAAAAGCTTTATTCACTTATACTACTAATCAATCCAGACTTTGCATCCATAATCATTACAACATAAAGTGGCAGAAACGCCAGCATCCCAATTCTCATCTGATATCAAAAACAATCCAAACGCCGTTACCTCTCCAGCATAACTTCATCTACAATCTTCTTCGATCCTCTAGATCTTATAAACAAGATCGCCATCAGTGTACCTGTTCTCAGTCAGTCATCGTTCTCGGGGGTATTTCACTGGGGTGCAGGAGTACTCACATAACATTATTCGCCTCATCCATCTTCCTCAACGCAGCCACCGCCTCGGCCCTCTCAAAAGCACCTCCAGCATTTCCTCCAATAACCCTATTAACAGCCCCGACAATCGCATCCACCTCAGCGCTATCATCCTCAAACAGAGGCGTATTCAACAACTGCCCAAGCGTCGTTCTGAATACCTGGAACCGAGCAGGCGTGATGCCCTGGATACTCAGCGCCGCTGTGCCGTCAGCCAGATCCTCGTCTTCTTCTTGAGACTGAGATGGGATTTGGGATGCGGGCAGAGAAGACGCGAATGAGGTTTGCGAATTGGATGGCGCGGTGCCGTTTGTGGCTGGGCGCGAACGCTGGGAACGCTGCGATGGGCGAGCGGGAGAGGCGTCGTAAAGCTCATCTTCGTCGTCGTCATCGTCAGCAGGGCCGCCATTGCCGCGGGAGCTTGAGCCACTGGTGCCGGTACCGTTCCGTCGAGGTACAGCCAGACCGCGGGTTCGTGCTGTACCTGGTGTCCGAGTGCGTGAGGAGCCGGCGCGAGTTGTGGGGGGTGGGGAGTCTGAATCTGAGTCTGAGGATTCGTTTCCTGAAGACTCGTCTTCGAGGGGACGGGTCTTGCGGCGCTTGCTGCGTTTCTCGTCCTCAATTACCTCCTTGAAGAGCGCGAAGCGGAGGATCTTTTCTGCTGCTAGAGCATCGACTTCCTGAACACGGTTCGAGAGACGGGATTTGGCGTGGGCGGTTGCAAGACGGATGATGGTTTCTAGAGTACGAACCGTCATGGCATTTGTCTTGCGCTGGTTGCCTTGCATGTCGTCGTTACGGAGGCCGACATAGATCTCGCTGATGCGGTCTGAGGCTTCTTGGGTCAAGACGGGTTTTATTCTTGACTTGGCGTATTGGATGTATTTCTTGATGAAAGGGATGCTGAGAACTTCCACTTTCTTGTTGGAGCCGCGGCCAGTAGTAAGAGTGACACCTGCGTGTAGCATTTGATTGTACTTCTCGTAAACGTCGGTAGGACGGTTAGCATCAGCCTCTTGCTCGACACCTACGCCCAAAGTCTGCTGAGATTGCTCTCGAACAGGGGCTCCTTCTTCGGTTCCTGGTTGGCGATAGCGATGCATGCGGAGAACATGTTCTGAAATTTGACGATCTCGTGCATCATCAATGTCGTCTGTGACAATGAAAAGCAAATCGAAACGGGAGAGCAGAGAGTCAGGAAGAGCAATGTTCTTGTGAGGATCCTTGTGGGTATCATATTGTCCGAAAATTGGATTAGCAGCTGCAACAACACTGCAACGAGCGTTGAGTGATGTGTGAATGCCGGCCTTTGCGATGGTCACAGTTTGTTGTTCCATGACTTCGTGAATAGCCACTCGATCAATATCTGACATCTTGTCAAATTCATCGATACAAACAACACCTCGATCCGCAAGAACCATTGCACCTGCTTCTAGTCTTCGTTCTCCAGTCTCTTTATCTGACGTGACTGCAGCTGTGAGACCAACGCCGGAGGATCCACGACCGGTAGTGGCAATTGCTAAAGGCGCAGTATTGAGAACGAATCGCAATATTTGAGACTTGGCGGTAGAAGGATCACCGACCATCAGGACGTTGATATCACCTCTCAAATGTGTGCCATTCTCCAAATTCTTCTCCTGGCCTCCAAGCAACATGAGTAGAATCGCTTTCTTGATATATTCGTGACCGTAGATACTGGGAGCCAGAGATTGGGAGAGAAGGTCGAACAAGTTCTTCTTCTTTGCAACCTTGTTGATGTTGCGAATATCAGTATCTGTAATGGTTGCTGCCGCAATTCCACCGCCTGATTTCGACGAAAGCATGACAACATTATTTGCGAGCATTACTGTCTTGAAAAGCGCAGTGTTGTGGCCCGCATTTCGGTTTCCGAGGGATCGATAAATCCCAACAAGTTGAACTCTGTCGCCTGGCTTGCATTTGTCGACCAAGTCGTCATCTAGAATAACATCCACTCCTCGAGGCAGTTGTCCCGCAGGCGCTCGCTCTGGCATTTCTTGTATCGAAATAGTCTGGTGGTCTCTGTAGGTACAGTAACCGTATTCGGTGACAAGGGGGTTGCCCTCCTCATCTTCTTGTGGATAGACACTAGAAGTGCTCGCCCCGTTGGCGCTCATTGTTTGGTCCTTATACTCGCGGAAGTGAAATATCTTCTTCTTTTCGTTGTAGTGAACACTCTTGACGACCTTCGGTCGGACCAAGGAGCATCTTGTGACAATACCCTCCAGGGAGACCATATGGTTGAGGTGAGAAGAGGAGAGGGTTCGAGGATTGCAGGCAAATTGGCCGAAGCTGCCTGCGAAAGCGCAGTAGTACATCGTATCATCAGACGTCTGCTTTGGTGTGGTATTTGGGAGGGCTTTGACAACCTCGTGGAGGGCTTTGTCGAAGGCTTGGGCGTACTCGAACGGATGGTCCAGCAGACCCTCTGCGAGCTCGGCATTGTGGGTGCGTACCTCATCGATGCTGACTACGAGTCTCCGTTGGAACTTTTGCAGCATCAATATGATCTCTGATCTGTAGCTTCGAGCAGCAGCAGGATCGACTGCGGGCGGTTAGCAACAAGCAATTCAGCTCAGGGGAAAGAGAGGCATACTAGGATCGAGGAATTCTTGAGCAGCACGAACGCGATCGCGAACGGCTTCATCTCTCAATTGTAAATTGTCCATGGTGGTTGATGTGGTCAAGTATCGTGGGGATGAGGTCGAATACCGATCGTTCTTGAGGAGGAAGTAGATTTGGATTTGCGAGGGTGTTCTGTCGCGAAATTTCCAAAACGCGTCGCGTAGAAACACGCGTTGAGTGCATACATTAGCGTCTTGGCAATTCCTGCCCTGACTTTATCCTGCCCTGGTGGCCCCTCCGCCGTACAAACAAAGCGGCGGCATTTGGAGTCATGTTATCTTCGAGATCTGACTTTATTTGAAGTAAAAGTATTGTTTGATTCAACTACGAGACGATGTTTCGGCTTGCTGTTGTTGATTTGGCAGTATAGGCTAGGCGTCCCCTATGGGCGGGAATTTTGTCACCTCTTTCTACCACGTCTAGCTACCTACCGCGATGCAATACTTTCCCACGCTTCGCTATTGCTTGGAGTGTCCCATCTTCACCAATGTTGTTTCTTTATGATACTCAATTGACCAGAATCGCGAGTGCATTATTTCGTCCCGGGTCTGAAGGCAGCCGCAATACTGACGGTTTTCCACGCTACGGCGTTGCCTCCTGGTGGCCTGGCTTCGAATCTCAAGTTTCGTCCTTCAACGATCATCACCAACTCAAATTCCACTTTGTAATGACGCTTCCATGTTCCACCTTCCTCGGGTTCAATAGGTTGTATCATGCCTCGGTCCCTCAAAAATGTCATATCTGCAATTATTCTTCCTGCTTCCTCGAATTTTCCTATCCAAGCATCTGGTGTCAGCACAAGCGTCCTCTTTCCCGAGATCAGGCTGTCCATTCTACCTTTGTTTTTGGGATGATATCGACGATAGTGAGATTCTGTGCATGTGTCGGAGACATACAATATTTCCTCGCACTTGAAATACCTCTCCGTGGTAGAAAACGTGTGTATAGCAGGGATGGACCGTTCTGTGTAAAAAGGGATTTCGTTGCCCTTAATCGCTAAATTAGGTCCTGCTAGTTGTAAATTTCTTCCCACTCACCTTTTTAATTAGCCAGTCTATAGTATCTTTTATGTACCATTCTCCATCCAGCGGGTCAATTCTTGGCTTCATCCCTGGATGCTGCTCCTGGGAATATGGTTCTGTGCGCAAGAATCCATAGGAGGACTGTGTAATTCTAGTGGGCCCGTTTTCCTTGTCCAAAGCCCGGAGCACGGCCCCATGGGCTACAGCTATTTCGCTATAGACGCATTAGCCACATCATCTGTCAATACGATCAATCCTTACGGTTCATCTGAGGGCATGCTGCGGGTCAATCGCAGTTGGTAGCCCCACGATTTTGACAACTCTTTCAATTTCTTTTCAAGGTATTGGCGAAGTGATGTAGATGCCGAGAATCCGCCTATCAGAACGACTTTCTATATTCAGATCAGCAGCTATCCAGACAAGTCGTGTCAAATGGCAGGTTATTGCGCTGTTCAATTCTGGGTGAGTGATTTGGGTTGTATTGAGTGACGGTGTAACTTGAGCAAGAATCCTACTCATTTGAGGTTCGCTACTCACCTGGACCTGGATTTCTGCATTTCTTGCATTCTCTAACTGATTCTGCATCAATTCCGCGATTGCTCTCAAATGTGGGATAAATATTCTTGTCATGTCATGACTGCCTTGATCAGAATATTTCTTGTGCGACATTCTTTGGGAGGTCATACCGACTCAAGTACATGCCATTGTTCTCAAAGCGCTTTTCTTTATTCTTCTTGAGGCCTTGAATCACAATGCGCTTCGGAGGCATGGTCTGATCCATGATATTGGATGTTCTCTTCAAGTCTTTTTCGAATCCAAGTACTTCTGCATCGACTATACCTTTCAGGGTGTATCCATTTTGCTCTATGTCAGCCTCTTCCCCTTTCAACTTTGCCGTCAGAAAGCTGCGAAAGTCTTCGTTGAGGTAACTAGAACCATTGAGACATCCTGAAACGGTTATTAGATGATTTATAAAATGTGATTGTCATCATACCTGCAGGTTCAACGAGCTCCTTCGAAAGCCTCAGAGGATATTCACTGTTGACCATATAGGTTGTAGCGTCGACAGTTCCTCCTCCGGCATCGAGAATTAAAAACGCCTCATTAGCCTGCAAAATTGACTTCATCAGAATAGTCTACTCGATGGGAAGTTTGATCTACTAACGTTCACTTCTCGGTTTCTCCCGAGGACATAGGCCGCCGCTGCTTCTGGTTCAGTGACCAAGAACAGGCCATCCATCGTACCCAAGCCCGACTCCCTTATTGCTGTCTCCATCGCTCGCTGCATGGCCCGACATGCTTTTGCTTTCCACACTACTGGTACACATAAGACATGTTCGATCTTCGTTTTCGGCGTTAAGTCGTGGTGTTGAGTCAGCTGCCTTTTCGCGTGTAGGAAAAGCTCGGTGAGATAATGAGATATCACATCTTCGTCCGCCTTGATAAATTTACGTCTCCTCAATCTCTGCAGAGTCGGCTTCAGGTCCACCCGGATCCGCTCCGTATTCTCGCTGGTATCTAGCAGCAGCTTCGATCGAGATATCTGATTGTACTTGCTATGATCAACATCAGGTCTCGCCAACAATTCGCGGATGCCATAGCCCCAGATGAAATTTGTCGGTCTGTTGCTTTTTGGGGCTGGATGCGGTGTAGGATCTATCTGCATGGCATTCTCGTCATTCAAATCCTCATTGTTGGAAGGTTCATTATCCTCCCCGCCAGAAAGATTGTATATGTCTTCGGGTAGATCTGCTTCTGGCTCATCATACTCCATCGGCAAGGAAGACTCGTCGAGTTGCGACTGATCCGCATACCAGCTCTCAGTTGCGACTTGAACAGTCGGTCTGCCAGCCAGAGACAGAGGGTCATGCGGATAGTTTGTGATAAGGTCGACTATAGGCCTTTGCTCGGTTCCACGCCTAGCAAAAGCTACAGAAGTGAACGTTGTTCCAAAATCTGTAGCAATAATCAGGGGCCTGTTATCTTCTTCTGGACGTGTAGATCCCATGGCATCTGGGGAGTCAATGTTCATTCTGTCCAATTCCAGTGTAGGATCGTTCAGCAATTCCGGGTCCGTCGTTTGAGACCTTCCTCTCATCGTAGGCGTGGACTGTCCCGATATGGACATCGGCAATAACGTCGACGTTGATGCTTCGGACATTTCGCGTTGTGTACCTAACGCTAACGGTCTTTCCCCAGTCAGGCGGGAGAGTCTTTGCTCCTCAAGCTGGCCAATCCAATTACGTCGAAATTTCTCCAGATCCGCGTGCATACCCGCCATCTTTGTGCAGTACTAAATATTATCAATGGTAAGAGCGGTTAAAACCTAAAGACAATTTCAGAATTAGGGCAGATACGAATGTCCTACTTATCTAGTATCACTAACGGGAGACCAGCAGGCTGTAATTGTGGCGCAACTGGAGACATTCAACAGGTGCACACTTCGGTGACTCAAAACGGTAAAACGTATCTGCAGCGGAAGCTCCGAATTTGTGAGAAGAATGGACTTTTTATTGGACCATCATCTGGGTTTGGCTGTCTCATTGATGCCGTAGACAGGGTATCTGTGTGACCAACACGCACGGGTTTGCATGAATACGCGCGCACGCCCCCCCTGCGCCCCCGGCCTCGCGGCTGCCTGCTCACTTCATCTGCCACATCTAAACTCGTGGATACCAATTCAACGTTCTCTGCTTCGCCCCTTGGAAGAGTAACTAGCAATGGGCAAGCAAAAGCGAAAGAAGCCCCGTCTTCCGGTCGCCGACTGGTCCACCGCCGAAGAAATAGCCTTGCTTTCCTACCTCGATCACGCTCTCAAGCACGATGAAGTGGATTTCAAACAGACTGTCCCACTGTATCTTAACAGGATCTACACTTTTGAGCAATGCGATAGAAAATTGTGGGCGCTTTGGAACAGGATAGGCCCCGACCACCCACCTGGAACCCTTCTCAAGCAATTGAAAGAAGAGCAAAGTATCTATAAGCATGGATCTGCTTGCCTTCACGGTCTTGACGAGAGATACCGTCGAGATATTGTTCATGCGACTGAACAGCTTGAGAACGAATTCGTTGCCAAACAGCCCTCAGCCCATGGGCCCCGCTTGCGCAGCTCCTCAAGATTCGATAGATCTCAATCTGTGCAATCTCCCGTCCCTAGAAACCCTCCAACTGCGCATAGAACAAGAGCTAGGACTCAATTCAAAGGCTCCGAGCCCCGATCCCAATCTCAATCCATCACACCATCTCTCATTAAACAGGAAAACCTCTGTTTTACCTCTACTCCGTCGGAGAAGTCTGGGGCCCGAAAAAGGAGGAAAGAAGTGCCAGATTCAGAGGTATGTCAAAAATAAAATTTACCAGACGGCATAGATATACCTGTGTGCTGAACACAGATTTTCTCCTAATGCAAAAGGTATCCGGATTCGGATCACAAGCCTCGGATTGGCAGCCCACCCTCAGGGCTGCAATCATACTCAATGCTGTTGATTTCTCTTTTCCAGTCTATCTCTTTTGTCTTTCCGTTTGCCAAAAACATTTCGAATAAAGTAGCTGACTTGGGGTCAAAGCAGCAGAATATACATGATGGGCCGAGCTCCCCTGATACTCAAGCAACATCTCGCAAGAAAAACTCGACATCAAAGCAGCTCTTTGCTCCATCCCCGAAGATTGTCAACGATAGCTTCGATGCCTCAACTGACTCTACACTTTCTGAGATGCTATTCGAGCAAGAAGACGATCGTCGCACATTAGCCTCAACAGGCGAAAGCTTACACGAGCATCAGAACGACTGCGTTTCTAGTAGAGCATGGGGTGCTCAAGGCCGCAGAGGATCAAATGAGATGGTGCGTTGCATATGTGGTGCAACAGAAGACACAGCCGGCGACGAAGGCTTTTGGATATCTTGTGAGCGATGTCATGTCTGGCAGCATGCGAAATGTGTGGAATATTTCTGCGAAGAATGTCTCCCATGTCTCAGCAAAATATCTCATAATGGCAGGAATGCGAAAGGGCCCATCTTGAAGCAAGAAGATATCAGACTGAAAAGTGCCTTGAGAGAAATTGAAATTCTGCGAGGGGAGCTCTGGGGAAAAGAGGCCGACTTAAAAGACCAACAGCGAATAGTAGAACACATGGAGAAGGAAAAGTCAAGAATGGAAACTGCCAGAATACAGCGCGACGCACTCCACTCATGGCCAATGGTGGAAGACAAAATAGCGAATTATGAGAGATCTATCAACGATCTACATATTGAGCTCGAGGCTCGACAGCGTTTGAGCACTTTCGCCAAATTGAAGTTCGACGCTAGGAATATATTTGCACTGAGAAAAATTGATGAGCAATTTGGACAAATTCATCGGGACTCACAGCAAATAATGTGCGGGCATGACGAAGATAGGCTACCTCACATTCCACACTTTCGTAAGAATTCCACGCTCAAAGACCTGTTATCAAAAGCGTTTGGTGGTGGAGACGACAAAACCGAGTCTCTCATGCAAGAAATCCACCCGCAAGCGTTGATGAGAGCCTTGACGAACGTCGCTTTGAAAGAGTGGGTTTTCGAAACAGATTTCCCGCAATTTGGTAATGATTTGCCGAAAGCTTTACACGTGTATCGAACCTTAATACTCGAGCAAGGTATATTTCATCCTCCAGGCCAGTCCAGCTGCGTCAAGATCAAAGGCTGACTTCGATAGATGGCGCACTTGCATTGAGGAATCTTGACTTAGCTGCGCTGAACTTCCAGACGAATGATGAAACATTCCAGAAACAAGTAATTCCCATGAGATCTACAGAGTTCGTCGTCAAAATATCACACGTTCTGGCACCGTTTTTCAGCGACACATCGGATACCCCATCAGAGTCGGATTGGCAGGGATTTGCTACATGGGGCGATGACGAAGAGATATGGCAGGCTAGGAAATACCGTCTCATAGAGATATTCACAACTGCATTAACAGCTAAGGCAGACTCCTGTCTCAATCTAGAAGATTACGAAATGGTCATTTTCGAACCCGGCACGAAATTTGATAAGAATACTATGGGGGTCGAAACGAAGGAGGGAATGGCATGCATCCAAGGAAAATTTGAAGGGAGAGTCGTCCGGTTCTGTGTCCAAGCAGCAATTTATTTGCATCCAAGGAACGCACTACCGAGTACCTGCTCTGTTACGGATGCTGTTGTACCCATGAGGAATTTTGTCAGGAAGACTGAGAGAGAAAGGGCAACCATCAGACCCTTGGTCAAAGCAGTGGTCATTCTTGCTGATTAGGTAAAGTTGAAGACTTGGCTCTAATGGGTATATCAAAGACGTACCTGCCATGACTTGGCAGCATAGTGGCACTCATCACATGTACGAAGTGACATTCGGTCGCGACTTCCCCCTTTTCTCGCTTACTGTTGTACTTGCCCCACCCTCTTCGAAGGAATCAATACTTTGGCATCCCCCAAATCACACAATCTCTTATGAATGGGGAGGACTGAGCATACATGCTACTCACTACCCAACTAGCTTCATAATTCATTAGAACACTCCTTCATTATGTTGTCTTACTCCGCACATGATGCAATTAGGACTGCATTGGACTTAGTCGCTCCCTTCCCCGATATTCATATTTGTCTTCTAAGGCAATTGCCTTCCAAACCCGTCGCATCTTTTCTGTCATTTCATGGGAATTCGAAAAAGACATAGAAGATTGAATTGCCACGCTCGCGCCAAAACACCTTGTCTCTCCCAATTTAGTGGCCTCTTTCATCCTTAATATGCGCCCTTCCTTCCTGTATGAGGCCCAAAGCGCCAATCACCTCCTCGACAAGGTGCGCAACATGATGCTTTTTGTCTCCAAGTAGCTCCTTCCCTAGTCCATAGGCGCCAACTATTTCTTCCGCAAGGTGACGTTCATGGTGTTCATGATGCGGGGAGCTACTGCGGGATCTGGAACGATGTCTGTAATGGGGAACTTCTTGTCCCTCACTTTCTCGTCGCAGAAGTTCGTAGGCTCCAATAGCTACTGCGGCTCCGATTGCAGCTTTTGAGAGATGTGCGACTTTGTGCTCTTCGGAGTCGATGCTCTTGGCGATTTGGTCTGCCGCGATGACTGCGCCGGTTGCACCTGCGAGCAATTCTGCGTCTTCGGCAACATCCATTCTGCGCTGAGGCATTGCTGTTTTATTGTTGATCTGTGAGGGGTTAGCCTTGATCACAACGTCATCGAGCTGATCAATTGACATACTGAGTATAATGGGTTGTTTGGATGACGTTCAAACAAGATTGGTTTGTTATAAAGACAGCTTAAAAGGGTCGACACAAGAGGATGTCTAACTTTATATAGTCTTTCGTCCGTGTTATCGTATTGTCAAGTGGATCCCGATGGTGGTGATTTGTGTGGCAAAGTTGACAGCCACTGCAAGCCCTAAAACAATCGCACGATCACGCTCTCATTTACCGCATTCGGAGAAAACGCCCAAAATTTTCGGTGCCCGAACTAATACTAGATCTGTCATGGGCTGCGGAAGACCTCCAAAATTGGAGTTAAGAGGCGAAAGGCGGGGAAGCGTATGTCGTGCCTCGAACCACTCTCGGTAAACCAGATAATGACCCAGCGGAAGAGCTGGCAAATCGAATCCAGAGGACTGAAGCCTGCCAATAATGTATTGGAATGTCACTACTTCCGGCCTATACAAGTCCATTAGCTAATGTCTCGGGTATCTCCTTCATCTTGTTGTTAGCAGACGATCGGGGTGTGGTTCTTCAACGTGAGGGTCGGAACACTTTCATCTTCTTCAAACACAACCACACATATGCTATGTCTCAAACTTGAATCGATCATCTGATTCAAATCTCTCGAATTTTTTGAGTTCCACAGCATTTATGGGCAATATATTTGTGGACTGATCCGTGGTGTGACGGTCGCGTGACAATCGCACTTGCCACAAGGACACGAGGAGGTTCCTCCTGAAAATATGATAAGCCGAAACAGATGACTCATCCTTTCAGCCTTTACTATCCCAAACTTCTTAGAACACGATACCTCAAAAATAGTCTGATTTGAACCTTTCCTCCCCCTTTTAAGCGAGAGTGTCAACCCCACCCCCTTTTTTCATGGCTACAGTATTTTAATAACTCGTCTTTAGGATTCTGTAAAATTTGAAAGCAGAGGAGGAGGAGAAGGAAGTAGACCTAAAAGATGTCTCATAAAAAAACAAAAACAAGCTTCTATTTTGTCTCGAGTAGATCATCACCAGATTAGAATCTTGTCAGCACAGAAACGGGTAAACACGAAAGTGAAATTCGGCAATTTCATGTCAACGACACCCTCGAGCAGGGTTCTAATTTTTAGGGGGTTAAAAATATCCCAAGTCTCAAGTGCTTTAGCCGCGAGTGCTAGTTTCTTGAAAACTCTGCTTATAATTTAAAAGAAACCGCTGCCTAAGGCAATAGCGGTAGTGCATGTGATGCAATCATCTTCATGTATCTATCTTAGTGGTCTTTGCGGCCTGGCAAGAACATGAAATAAAGCTGTTTGTGCCTCACAGCTTCGAATCTCTTTCTGAGAGGAGTAGAATTGAGAGTCCATGGCGTCTCAGGATGATGAGGAACTTGGCAAAGTCATCTTCTCCCCTTCCGGAAATACAATCGTCGCATCTTCCATTTTCATCCCAATTCTCCACCTTCCAAGTCCAGGCCACCAATTTTTGCGGCCGTCGCTTCTCTCCCCGTCGGCGCTTTCCAAAAGAGGTTGAGTTTCCGTACCCTCTTTCAATTTCAGATCCCACCAGCCAAGGGATTTTCTTGAGCTCCATTCCAAAGGCAGAACTTTACACCACTGTTGAATTTCTGGTAGTTCATGCTTGGCCCTTTCCCTCGGGGAGAGGCGGCTGAAGGGGAGTGAGATCTAAACCAACAAACTTGCCCAGCTTTGTCGTTGCCGGAAAACTCGGGATATATGGAATACTCTTATATACCGCCGAGAAGAATGGAGTGATGCTTGGCCTCGACTCAACTCCAGAACCGCCACTCTCAAAAGGGTATACGGAGATAGATATGGCCCCATGAGCAAGCTCTTTGAACTCAAAACGAGCTAGATGCTTTGGAATGTTCCAATCTGACTCTCATGTTAGAACTGTTGACGACCACAAATGTAAGCCCGAAATCCTTACTGGTTCTCCCAATCCAGCACGTCTGTTCTTGGCTGACATACGCTCTCGTAACCATCAAATTCCCGCGCTTGCCAGCCGCAGAGTTATGAGCCGGCGATTCGGCTTCCAAATGGTGCTTCAAATTCCCCGGAACCATTACGAGCTCGTCATATGGCCGGACTGGAGATTCTGAATATCTTATCACCTGTACCATGCCTAAGCCCCCAACAGGATCATTGTCTGCGAAGCTTGAGTCGGCCTCCAGAGGAGAATATAAGAATCTTTTCTCATCCGACAGATTTGCAGCGTTCTTGGTCGAGATGTAAAACATAAAAGCATAGATTGTCCCCTTCAGTGTCCATGACGCTGAGACCGACATAATCCCATCCATGACAACGGCACTCATTTGCCTCAGTGATAATGTTGTTGTGAGCTGGTATTCAAGACATCAAGGGATGCGGTTGAGGGTTTGTAATCTGAGTCAGTGGCGCAAGCCACACCACAGCTGTGGCCCCTTGCGTAACAAAGGAAGCCGAACATTCGTACGGCACAGTAGTGGGCTCTACGGGCTTGAAGCCTATAATTCGCCTAAATTATAAGCTTCAGTAACTAAACACAGTGCAAGTTACCAGGGTATCTGTAGGTACGACCAAGATGAATCCAAAGCCACCCAAAATGTAGCATGACTCCCAACTGTATCTTTACAAACGACTTCAGATGCTCAAAACCGCCCCAGGAGACAATTTCAGTGGATCAACGACATCGAAACTCGCGTGCGATATTTTGAAAGGCACGAGCTTCAAGATAGACGCCGTCTCAAGTCACTCTGTGCTTCCTTCAAAAAGCGCGGACCATCTGTTTCGCTCCATTATAATTATGTACCAGAAAAAGAAAAGACCCAGCGCTTTCATTACGGTCACATAAGGGATGGAGTTCTTATCTCACATAAGCCCTTCGCTTCCCCCACGCAGACCAATGAAAGAAGGAGGAAGTACTAAGAAGCGAACATGTTACAAAGGCATATTTCTTGTAATTGCATGACAATAGAATCCCAAAAATCTATCTTGTAGATCTTTTCGAACCATTGTCTCGGCGCCGCAGAAGAAGACGGCAGATCAACTTGATGTCGATATGAGTCTCATACGGGGATCGAGAAGACGACACGCACTTCTTTCCAGGGAGTAATATGCTGCGCTTTTTGATCCTATTTTGTGTTCAAGAACGAAAAGATCGAGTATTTTGATATGTACATGAACTTCTGGAGTGCGAGAAATGGTCAGAGGGATACAGTCTTTGAAGTGACCGCCCGATGCGGGGAAATAGGGGCAAGCTCGCTAAACCGCGCTCTAGGGGACGTGCACGAAGCTGCGCTATATAGCGACCTTCAGGGCTCCTCAAAGCTTGAGCGAGTGCTAAAAACTGTTGCTCGGGATCTATTTGCGCTGCATGTGGAGCCTCTCATACGTTATAGGATTTTGTTGGATTTAATAACAGGAAAGAGAGAGACAATTTCTAGAGAACGAACGTGGAATTTCTTTCGGGCTCTCCGATATAATTTGAAATAGAATGATACCATGAAGCTGCTTGCTAGCTTACAAATCGTGTAAGTCATGCCAATGATAGATCAAATTAATACCCATTCCTAAGTCCGCCAACTCGAAATGCTTCGACCCAAGAATGGCATTCCCTGGAAGTACACGATGTCATCCCAGGTCGAGTCTCTGAATCTCCTTTCTTAGCGAGTCCACTCGCGATCCCTGACAGCCTAGAAAGCTGCATAAACGCCGATCCCAGCTGCGAGGCTTCTTCCAGAAACTGACTCAGCAACCTCACAGGTACAATTGACAATCAACAAAAGCTTCAATTCCTAAGCAAGAGGAGCCAAAACCAACGGGGTATATCTGGAAACAGAACTCCTGAGGCTGCGATGTATCCAAAGACCAAGAATTTGACACGCCCACTACAACCGCATCAAGATGGAGAATGATTCCAGAGTTAGTCAATCCAGAAAACGAAACCGTGTGCTACTCTCTTGTGGGGAGTGCCACAGGCGGAAGCAAAAGTGCGATAGAGCAACTCCGTGCAGTGACTGCGCTGCACGAGGGCTACCCCACCGGTGCAAGTACATGGCGCCGCCGTGAGCTTACCCCCCTCCGAAGACTTGTTTGAGCCACTAATACTGATCGTGTGAGCAGAAAGCAGCCACGCGCTGCCCGCTTAAGGAGAGTTGTTAGCGGCAATGAGGTCACCCTCACTCCAGAATCTATAGATGCCCTGGCTGCGGAGGCCCAAGAAGCATCCCCTTTGCATAACGCCGACATGGACCTGCAGCTTTTTTCTCCTCCTGTAGAAGAGGTTGTGGGCGAGAGGATTAATGAACACTTCCCACCCAAATTGGATTTCTATACGACCACAATGACCCAATCGTGGCTTTCGTTTCGACCCAGGTCTCCCAATGTGGCAAGCGGACTTGGATCTCATCTCGATTTGATTTTCCTTGGCGGCATGGACCCCTTTTCTAGCCTTCCTTCCGATACTAATGTCGGGGAGCCGATTCTGACGGAGCTCCTGGTGAATTACTGTAAGTCTAGACTTCTAGGAACAAGGGGATGAGCTAACACTTCACAGTTTCAATGGTACTTGCGCCCTGGCTGAGCTATCTGGATGACACGCTGACAGAGACCTCTCCCCGTATGTCATGGCTACCATACGCTGTAAATCACACACCGTTGTTCTACGCAACGCTATTGACTGCAGCCGTGCATCTGAACAGAAGGCAGCCGTTGAAGGATCCTTCTGTTTTATTGCGTCTTAAGGTACAAACGATAACACTTGCGAATAAAAGTATGGATATTCCTTCCGAAGCCGTCAGTGATCAGATGATGATGGTTGCCATGGTATTACTTTATTTCAATGTAAGTGTTTTTTGCCAATTTTCCCGGGGTCAGAGACTAATTGACGGTCACAGGTTGGCGGAGACAATTCCGAAGAGTTCGAGATACATCTTAAAGGTATCCATCAGATGCTACTATTGAGGGGTGGAACGCAGAACTTGGGGATGAATGGGATGGTGAAGAACTGGCTCAGTGTTTGTTATGGGCCCTGGCAAGATGATTGGGTAGACGGAGCATTCAAAACCTGAGCAGTTGTAAAGAATTGCGGAATTGTATTAGCCCCAGAACTTGGCACAATAACTTTGTCAACTTCCTACTCTGAAGCAATCTTCTCCTTCCATTCCTTCACCGTCATCACTTCATGTGCAAAAATCGGCCAAATAATCTCGGTTGCCGCATCGGTCGCCTCATTTGTGAACCCCGCAGTAGCATCCTTCAGCAACGTAACATGATATCCCCTGATTCAGTCAGTTTTTAGCTCTCACTCTTCATCAATCACGGAAACTTTACTCACAATTCATAAGCATATCTTGCCGTGCTCTCCAAACAGGTATTCGCCGTCAATCCTCCCATGACAAGATTCGTGATATCTCTCTGCCTCAACTGATAGTCCAAATCTGTGTTCTGGAACGAACTTTCCCCACTTGTGAATACTGCACTTCTAATCCGAATATCAGAATCACTTACCTGCTACTCCAGTGCTTACTGAAGACCACATCGCCATTCTCCACTTTCGGCTCCAACCCCTCATATATTTCCACGCCCCAACTGCCCTCTTCGAACGCTACATGTTCTTTCTGTCTGTTCTGCATAGGAGTAGCGTGGTTCCATCCTGCTAAGAAACCAGGACGAGTCTGTTGATGGAGACCGTAATAGATCGGTAATTTGTGGGACCGGGCAACTGAGACGAGTTCCTTGAGGTGCGTGATGGTGTCTTTGGCTGCGAGTGAGGTCGATACCAGGGGGTTGAGCTTCCCAGATGGATGGAGGAAGTCGTTGTAGGGGTCGATGAGGACTACGGCGGTATGGGTTGGGGGAGACATTTTTGCTTGGGAGTTGAAGTTATTTGAGTAGAAACTTGTGTGTACTTCTTGGAAGAGAAAGGCGATGTTTTATACTCTGCACTTAAGTTTTAGATTGAAATTCATGTAGTGGAACATTGAGAGCATATTAATCGGCGTTAAGGTAGCATGGGTCGAGCGTATTAGATGCGATGCGACAGTCCATATAGAGCAATCACTAACTGTACCGCCCGCATACTAACCCCACTTGAGACAAAGCACATATTGCCCTTAAAAGTTGTGGACGCGAAAAGATGAGTAAGACGACATAACATGCTTTAACCCCGACTTGGCGATTATTGGTCGTAGATGTTACACAAACCTCCCACAAAGTCCACTTGGAAAGAAAACTGCCGTTACAAACATCCATGCGCGAAGCAGAGCTCTCGATACCGTAAATACAACTTTACGAGAAGTAAATCACCTGCTCACCATGTGATCCGCCTCTGAATAGGGGCTCGGGTAAGCTATCGTAATCTGCCCCCACTTTTCACTTCTAGATATCTCCTGGGCTTCATTTTCAAAATCTTCATCCCCATTGTCTCTCAAATCGCATTCCAACATTAGTCATTCTTAAAAAAAACATGCAACAAACCCACATAATAGTAGGCGCCTCCCGAGGCATCGGCCTCGAATTCGCAACGCAGCTTCTCTCACAAGGTGACATCGTCATAGCAACTGAACGGTCGAGTCCAAGTAAACTGAAAGATCTAAAAGAGACTGAAAATGGGGAGAATCTGAAAATATTGCAATGTGATGTCGTCGAAGAATCAAGCATCAAGAACTTTGCCACCGAAGTGGGGAAGTTGGCTGAGAAAGGAGGAATTTTGGAAGGAGGAATAGTCGATACCTTAGTATTGAATGCAGGGGTATTAGAGTATCCAAATAAAATTTCTGAAATGTAAGAAGCCCCAGTCTCCTCCGAAAAAGAGCACGTGTCTCACTCCCCTTTAGATCATTCACAACCTTCCACCACCACCTCGCCACAAACACCATCGGCCCCCTCGTCACCGCCTCCCATCTGCTCTCCCTCCCCCACCACATCAAAACCCTAGTCTTCATCTCCTCCGACTCGGGCTCCACCCAATCCTTTCTCTCCTACGAAGACGGATTCGGCGCTTACTCCGCCTCAAAAGCCGCTTTGAACCAAGGATTACGGCATTTGAGTTGTGAATTGCATAGGAAGTATGTGAAGGGGGAAAGGAAGGGGAAGACGGAAGTTTTGGCGCTGCATCCGGGGGAGGTTAGTACGGATATGGCGGCGAATGTTGAGGTGGGGTGGGAGATTAAGGGGGGGATTGATGTGCATGAGAGTGTGAGGGGGTGTTTGGGGGTTATTGGGGAGGAGGGGGCTGGTGGGGTTGGTGAGGGGGGAAGAAGTAGTGGAGATGGCAAAGGGGAGGAGGGAGAGGCGACGTTTTGGACGTGGGATGGGAGGCGGTATCCTTGGTAGACACTCCAGTTCCAACTTCCAAGTGCAAAGAATTGTAGAATGTGCTTGCATGTGATTCGAGTTTCAGTCATATGTACTGGGAGAGTATGAGTATGCATATGTGCAAAGCTCCAAAACCTAAACACCATTTCCATGCCATCCATGCCATGCTAAATTCCTTCACAAGATGTGATATTTAAACAGCCGCAGTTCTCTTTCTAGTCATTCGAACCTTCTCTTTCGCCTCCTCTACTTTCTTGAGCCGCCATTCGCAGCTCTCTGCGAAGTCGCAGCTTCTGCATTTATAAGCCTCCTCGACTACCACTCCCTTTGCTTCTCGCTCCCCTTTCCACCATTGCATCTCGCTCTCTAAATATGCTTTCAGGTGCTGTTCGTTCATTGCAAATGTCTTTACGCCCACAATCTCACCGGTATCCCTTGATCGATATTCCGCCTTGAGGATTTTACCAAGTGAAGCAGCGCCGTCAGGTAGAGTATGTTGGAATTCCTCGATCATGAGGGACCAGAGTGACGAGAGAGTATTATGAGCTAACAGCGTACTCATAGAATCCTGGCTTGATATTTGTGGGGATTCTCGGCTACCTTCGGGAATTGACGACTCATAGACCTCGTTATTGAGAGTCCCTACTTGAACAATAAAAGAGTCGGAGAACACCTTTTGAGCATCGAGCTGATATCGTTCTGTAAATAGGGCGAAATCTACTGTGTTTGTTGCAAGAGCAGAGAGTAGATAATGGTATAGCTGAAGCTGCATCCTGGTGGGGCGGAATGCGGTTTCCGATGGGAGACTGCGGACAGATCGAGTTTTGACATCGCCGAGGTAGACCTTTTTCGTGTCTGTCCGCTTTTTAGTTCTAGTCGCCTCACTTATCGATGTGCCGCCCGAGGCTTTGAAGAAATCCGCGATAGTCGTTTGGTTGGGTGGAGGCTCATCTTGAGATGTGGACTTTTGGAGCTTCTCTTCCAGTTCCGTGTCTGGGCACATGTAGGATAATTCGTCAATGATTCCACTGACAACCAACCCATCTATTGTTCCCCATATTTCAAGTTCTCTCGTTAAGCCAGTATCTCGTAATGTCTTCAGTCCTTGAATAACGTTCCATATTCGAAGGCCCCACGCGTCCTCTTTCGTTTGAATGTCGACTTTGACAGTGGTATGGACCTGGTCTTCAAGCTTCTTATGTACCATACTACCCTGCCTCATCTCCGGCGTGCGCCTCTTTCTCCCATGAATTGTCAACGTATACCAATACTGTAGTTCGCACCATGCCGGCGATACCAAGTCTGTGACTGACAGTGCCTTCTTGGGTGGCGTACGGAATCTTTCGAGCGGGGATCGAGTGTCAGGTAATGCGGGGCCAGGCGGCACCGTTTCTGGAGAAATCTCGCGAGCAGGCGTTGGGTCTGTGTACTGGTTGCTCACTAGACGCTTCAGCGTCAATCAGATATCAAACGCGTCTTGGAGCTCTGAAGGTCTTACAGTCCGGGTACTCGCGTGTCTTGATTGACTTGCTGATCTGCTCGGCCACTTCTTCTGCAGCCCTGGCCGCCTGGAACAAAGGCGACTGCTCTTCCCTCCCCGCGACGACGCGAGGCAGGCGAAGAGAGCTCGGTCGCGGCTCATGGTCTTCGATATCGGTGACAATAGGATTGTCGTCGGGGACGTGCTGTTGCGATAACAGCGCTTCGACAATCAGCTCTTCCTCGGGCGAGAAATCAGACCCATAATCGCTTTCGGCGTCGTTGAGAGATATCTCGATATTGGAGGTTATGGCAAGGCTAGCCATGCCGACGACATTATCGATCAGTCCATTAAGTTGCCGGACCGCGATGGTGATGTTTATATTTGGGCTCTAGTTCTATGACGATTGCGAGGGAGGCGCGATCTTCAACGCGCCTGCACGCGACTTCTCTCACCCAATTAGCTACAGGCTGACAATATATTCCGCAACATTATTCAGGTACCGTTATTTTCAATAATAGCTCGAACTAGCTGCAAGGCACAGGTTGCTATTCTCCTGACTAGAATTCTGTCGGAAAACTACCAAAACGCCAATCTTCACAGCCTTTCCATGATTCCACCACGAATCCGAAGGCTTCTTCTAAAAATACCAATCCCACCATCCCACCATCCCGCCAATAACCACGACGTAATCGAATGTTTCTGTTTCACTCTTTAAAGAAAAATACGAGCAAAGAATCACATGGCCTCTCACATGTTCCTACACCGGAGCCTAGAGCAGTGTCTGAAACGTCGCGCTGTAATAAAACGCCAGCTGTCAATCTCGATTATGCTTTCTACCTAAACTCCACTTTGTAGGCAGCAAAGACGATATATTAAAGGCTATGTTCGTAGCTTGATTGTTAATAGACTATTACTCTGCTCTTGTACCTGCATTCAAGCCCTTGAATTCGAGGTCACTCACGTGCTTGGGCTTCTTTTTACCTTCTTGTGATTCCAGTACCGATGGCGCCTCTTGCTCGAACAAGATCAAAGTCTCTTGCTCTATCTCATTCCCAGATACCACCTCAAGAAACCCAGCTTTCAATTGCCAAGCCAGAATCGAGGACAAAGCCAACACTTACCGCTCTCCCCACCGAACTCCACCTCCTAATCAGCTCCCACCTAACATACCCCGACGCTCTGGTATTTAGCACTTCTTATCAGAGGTCTCTATGTGATTCTGACCCACTCTAGTCCCTCAAACACACGAACCGCCATTTCTACTCCCTCGTTCACACCGGCGTAAACCTGAAAATAGAATGGTTGATTGAACGCCGGCGGTTGCACCTCGACTGCCCGCATGATAAGAAATGTGAGTTGGGAAGTGATATGAGGTTTTGTAGGGGGAGTGTTCGTTTGTTGATGAAAAGGCGGAGGGAGCATGGGGAATGTGATACTAGAGAAGGTGGGAGAGGATGTTTGGTTTTTGGGACTGGTGTTTGTACATTTAGGAAGAAAAATACGGGCAAGTTGGGGGAGATGAAGAGGTTCTTGTCGAGGAAGAGGGTGCTATTGATGTGGATTTGTGCTGCTGTGCTGGGAATATTGGTGGCGTGGGGTTGGACCGAGGTGGGGAGGATGAAGAATGCTCGGCCGCTGATGTTGGAGACTTGATGGAGTGAAAAAGAAGTAATGATAACGATCCATAAGGAGATGATATTAATGTATAATTCAAACGCCTCATTGTCCCATTATTTCTTGCTTGCGTTACTAAAGACTGGCTGGAATAGAAAAGAATGAGATCACTGCCTCGATCTTTCCAAAATGACTGCCTGTGAAGAAAAGGCTTTGACACGACCGAAAAGGTAATACTGATCTGGCGATCTTGCGATTGGAGAAACCTTTGAACACGAGGCTCCAGCTGTGCCTGCAGTACATGGATGCCTCAAGGGATGATGCCGGCGCGAAACTTTTTCCGATGGCTACCTGCATGGATTTCAAACAAGCCATTCCAAAGTTTCAGAGTTTCGTTGCATTATTGCATATACTTCGTATCTCTCGAGAAAGATACGATTGCATGGATTCATGCGCTGTGAACGCCGTCACCCGCGAAAAAGCAAGCGCTGAAGTCTGGAAATTTTGGGCGCACCGGCGCTGACAGCTTTGACAGCAAGCGAGATCTTCAACGACAGGGGCAAGGGTAAGGGGCTTTCAGATCGCCGGGATTGGGATACACGCAATTACTTCGTACTTCGTACATTACGGAGTACCGGGTAGTAAACCTTCTTCAACGACAGATGCATGGCAAGGAAATCTCCATGACAACCTTGATAAGTTGGGAAGATACCATTTCAAGTGACCGCTGTCGGCAAGCTTGGAGACAGCAAGAGCAAGTTTCGCAATCGCACCGCCACCAGTTATCAGCCCTAAGCAGGTACTGTACCTGCGCCAGAAGTCGATAGCTCTCCACAACTTCACACGACTACCTAGGTACAGTGATATGAGAGTGATATGAGCGTGGGGTCACCAGGGTGCAGCATGAACTGGGAACACCGAGGAAAGATCGATGTCCTCCATGGGCAGGGCAAACAGCAAGGACCCCGGGCCCAACTCGGGCCTGGATTTGATGCCTGGATTTGATGCCTGGATTTGATGCCTGCTGCCACACAAGAACCAGGATCCTGGGTCGCATCCATCCAGCTGCCCGTCTTGACGGTTGTGCTCTCTCTCCTTTGGCAAGTACTGCGGTTCTAATACGCAACACAACAATTTGTCAGGTTGCAGTTGCCGTTGCACTCCAGCCTCGGAGAGTTCTCTTTATTACTAGCAGCCGGGATGGCGTGATAGCGTCCCGAGTGGTATTTCCGGGCGTCTGGAGTCAGGAGTCGACGCGAGCTTCCTGCCGCTACTCCGTAGACTTGACGGCTGAGGACGGCGTCTTTCTCTCTCGGAGCATTCCTCCACTGCGAAGGCGCCCTTTCCTCAAAAGGCATCGTGTTTACACTACCTAGGTACACTACCTAGGTACACTTGGCACGGTTCTCGCGATACCATCCCGCTTCCAGGAATTGCATCGAGGATCTGCAAGTCAATCAGCCCCGCTAAACTAATCTCAGGTCCAGGAACCACAGAACCATCCCCACCAAAACCCTTGGTAAAGTGTATTATTGTTTCCTCCTTTTGTTCGTCTTCTCTGAATCCCCCATTCTCATTACCCGTCACTCAGCATGTCCCATTATTCCCAGAATCCAGAGATGGTAGAATCAATCGACCAAGTACTTCAAGGCACACAGCCGCCCTCGATGTCTCAACAGCTCAACTCGAGTGCGAATGATTCTGCGATTAGTATCAACAGAACTGCACAGCTTCCCCCACCTTCCCCACTCACCTCTCATCCTGCCAACCCTAGAAGAGAAAGAGCGTCTTCAAGCAGGCGACCAACTTCAAACGGTTGCCAGGAAAGCTCTACCGGCAGTAGATCAGACCGAGAAAATAGAGGCAGTATGAGAGGTGTAAGGGAAAGCGATGACGAAAGTGGAAGAAGTGGGAATGCCACAACAACAAGCACGGCACCCAGCAGTCGAGGCGGGATGAATGGAAATATCACAGATTTTTTCAGTTCCGAAGTCTTCCATATCGTTTTACACAATCCAACTACGGCCCATCGACTCCTGAGATTCTGCCAAAGCCGGGCATGTGGAGAGAATATGGAATTTTTGCAAAAAGTACGTCCATAAGGAGAGCTCGCTTTTTGGCAAATATTGAGCTCAGGAAAATGTTAACTTCTATCGTACAGGTCGATCGGTATAATCGTTTACTAAACGAAGCATCGCAGCTTCTGGGAACCATTCATTCCACTTATACATCTGCTGATGCGCCTCGCCAAATAAACATCTCCCACTCCCATATCAAACGGGTATCTTCCGACATCAGACAAGCCTCGCAGATTACAATTCCTTCCTTGGAAAATATATTTGTCGGCGCTCAAGAAAGTGTCGAAAAACTGCTAGCTAGCGACATATACCCTCGATTTGTTAAGCACCAAGTGACAGCATCAGCTACAATGGCATTAGCAGACCACAGGGAGAGGTACCAAGGATTGGGTGACTGCTTTTGTATGACGGACCCGAGGTAATCCTATCCCTGGGTTACATTTCTTTTACGAGCTAAGTATCGCACAGCATAGCAGACAATCCAATCTTGTACGCCTCTGACGGCTTCGTCTCCGTCACTGGATACAGCCGCAAAGACATCATTCCCAGAAATTGCCGTTTTCTCCAGGGAGACCTGACAGACCCTAAAGCCCCCAAACGCCTCCGAGCGGCTATTGACAACTGTGAGGAAACAGTTGAGCTTCTACTTAACTACCGCAAAAATGGCGACCCGTTCTGGAATCTCCTTTACGTATCCCCTCTGTTAAATGAAGCAGGCGAAGTTACCTTCTTCCTCGGCGGCCAAATTAATTGCTCCACAACTATCCATTCTTGCAACGATATCCTACGAGTTCTCAGCATGAACGACGACGAGCTCGACAGAATTGATGAAATGGCCACTAAAAGCAAACCGCCCTCTGTTCGAAGCCGCGACTCGTCACAGAACGTTTCCATAATCAAAAGCTCGTTCTTCAAGTCTTGGCGCAAATACAATCCCTCTTCTTCATCTGGGGTTCCTGCTGCGAGAGTGGTTGTCAGGAATGAAGCGGGTATGGAACCAGAGCTCATTAATCGGATTGGGAAGATGAATTTCAGGACGCAAGTTGAGGCTTTTTACACGGCTTATTCTAAGGTATGTCTCGGCAAGTAAGGGTCCTGAAATCGAAATTGACACAAAAAACAGTACATCGTAATGGACTACCAACTTCAAACCCAAGACATGTCCATCAAGCATTACTCTCCAGGTATAATTGACATGCTATGCCTGAACCTCCCCAACGGCGGCATCGTACCAATCTACAACAAAGATATCTTCAAAGTCCTCTCCGAACATACTTCTTCCTCCTCCAGTTCCTCGGCATCGAAAGCGTTCAGGCAGACCGTCAAAGACGCGCTGCAAAGAGGACGAGCGGTGAGTGTTGAGACTGGGTTGTTGACTGGGTTTGCGGAGAGGAAAAGCGGAGGGGGATGGTTTGGGGGTGAGAAAGAGGGGAGTTTGAGGAGGGTTGAGGAGAAGTATATTACGCATTGGACACCTTTGAAGGACGAGGAGGGAAGGGTCCGACGGGTTGTTCTGAGTATTGCTCCTAAGGACTAGGAGGTTGGAATTGGGAACGGAGTTTTGGATTTTGGGTACGAAATGGAAAGGGATCGGGATTGGAAAACGGTGATACCCGGGAGTTTTTGGTCGTATCGTTCTTGATATCGTTAGGAGAAAGGAATGCTCGTGATCAAGTGAGTAAATCTAAATGTGTACGATATCGATCAGAGTTCACCTCCCAAGCGGCGCATATTTCTTTTATCCTTTAGTCTCCAGATTGAGAAGTATGAACCGCATGACAGTGTCTGGCAGAATAGCAGTACAGGAAATAGCGAAAGAACGGCCATCAAACACGCTCCAAGGAGTATCACATGATATGTAATCCAAAGAGCGGCAAAGCAAATGTCTGTTTCTTCGATTGTCACACTTTCAGATATCCCCTCTCCATGCCTAGTACTCAGCGACATGGGTTTCACCCGATTGAGCTGTCACTACATCCCGATTTCGTCGCACGTGGATGGCTGGGTTGTACAGTACATACTGTACTGTACCGATTCGCTAGCTCAACGGCTTTCAAAACGTGGACATCGAATGGTAACCTTTGCCCGTAAGCAAAAATTCCTGGCTCCCGGTTTTTTCCCCTCATCAGATGAAGGGCTACACAAACGTCATAATTTAGGAATATTCGCATACGAGTACGAGAACCCTTCTTTTTTTCAGGGCAGCTGGCCGTGGGAGCGTGGGACAAGCCCCGCACCGCGAGATAATCAACCCGCACGCCGATACTGCTGCCTGTTTAAATCTGCTGGTCCTTTTGCATATATTGTAATAGATCTACAAGATCGAGACATCAGAACAAGACTCGCTCGGACCCACTTTACCAACCCGTGTCTGTTATATGACTTAGAGTTCCACCATGTTCGAGGCTCTCCCTCAATTGTTGATATTCTTATTACTCTGCGTAAGACTCTCATTTATACTGACCTGTCATTTCAAAGCGCTGACCAAATCAGAATGGCGTTTACCGTCTATGCATCGGTATCTACAACATTACCTTGCATCCGCTAGCCAAACTTCCAGGACCCAAATTTCGGGGTGCATTTTACCTTCCCATCTACTGGGATATTTGGGACGGCAACGGGGTGAGGAATGTAAAGGCTTTACATGATCGCTACGGGGATACTGTTCGCATATCTCCTTCAAGTGTATCATTCAACAATGGAGTGGCTTGGCAAGGTTGGACTTTCTCTACTCAATTGTATACGTATGAATGGAAGGGATGTTGACTGGCTGCACAGAGATTTATGGCCAGCGGCAGGGCAACAAGCCCCTTCCCAAGGACAAAGAAGTTTACTTCGTGGAGAAGGATGGAGTTGCAGCTCTGATGAGTAAGTCCCCATTCTCTTTGCAAATATCTTCTCTAACACGAAGTAGACTCCAATGACAGCGACCACTCTCGGATCAGACGCTTGGTCAGTCATGCCTTCTCCGAAGCAGCACTGCGCGAGCAGGAACCCCTTATGAATGTCTACTTTGACCTACTAATCCGCAAGCTGCACGAGAAGATCCTCGGACCTGAGAATGGCAACGTCAACATGGTTCGCTGGTTCAACTTCACGACATTCGATTTGGTTGGAGATCTTGTGTTTGGAGAGTCTTTTGAGGCTTTGAGAGAAGAGGAATACGGCTTTTGGATCGCGCATATTTTCCCTAGTCTTAAATTCGTCAGGTTATTACGAATCGTGCGAGCCTATCCCTTGATCGGGAAACCTCTTGTATTCTTATTGACCAGGTTCACGAATATCCAAAAAGGACGCCTGAAACATATGAAGTACGCAAGAGACAAAACCAACCGTCGCCTCGATACTGAGACTGATAGAAGAGACTTCATGAGGCACGTCTCCCACCTTCTCCCCCTTCTACATCGCTGATGACCTCGCCGCAGTTACATCCTCCGCCACAACGACGAAAAAGGAATGAGCAAAGAAGAAATCATGAAGTTGACCAGCACACTCATCCTAGCCGGCAGCGAAACGACCGCCACTCTCCTAAGCGGCGCGCTCTTCTACCTCCTCTCCAATCCTACTGCCCTTTCAAAACTCACCAACGAACTCAGAACCACGTTCCAAGACACAAAAGACATGAACTTTGTCAAGCTAGCAAATGCGCCCTATCTGAACGCCTGTCTCCAGGAAGCGCTGCGTCTTTATCCACCTGTTGCTGCCGTCTTACCGCGTACGACTCAGAAAGGTGGCGCTGTGATCAATGGGCATTTTATTCCCGAGGGCGTGCGTTCTTTTCTCTTCCATTCTATTTGCAAGTGTAGCCGCTAATGAAAAGACCAGTTCACCGTCGGTGTCTCGCACTACGCTACTTACCACTCCCCAACAAATTTCTCCGATCCAGAAGCATATATCCCAGAGCGCTGGCTCGGTGATGCGCGTTTCGCGGATGATAAGCGGGGTGCGCTGCAGCCGTTTTCGCTGGGACCGAGGAATTGTATTGGGCAGGTGAGTGATTCTTTTTGCTTGAGAAGAGGAGTGAAATGGAGACTGATGTGTGTGTTGTAGCATCTTGCGATGGCAGAGATGAGGGCTGTGCTGGCCAGGGTGGTATGGCATTTTGATATTAGTTTGTGTGAGGAGAGTGTGGGGTGGAATAGGCAGAAGGTGTTTTTGTTGTGGGAGAAGCCGGATTTGATGGTGAAGTTGAAGGTGAGGGAGTGAGGAGCGAGAAGTATTTGGGGGGACAAGTGTCTCAGATATCCTTTTCTGTAGTAGAGTCGACTTTAATAATTACTTGTTCTTACTGAAAATTCAAAACGCTGAAAGAAAATGCTAAGATATTGGACACCAGTATTGCAGAAGACTCTCGTACTACGGCTTAAGTGGCGCTGTACTCGACACCGAACCCATTTTCGAATGCGCCGTGCTATCCAATCCCACCATCTGCATTTCCCCTACATCATCCGCCCACAAAGACCCTCCTACAGTTGGTGTCGCTTTCACCACCTTGCTCCTCGGCACATTCCTCATGACTTCAGGAGTCGTAGACGGCTTCTTACCCATCAATTGCCTCACGACTGGCTTTAACATCGGGATAGACGCGCAGATGATGCCAAGGCTGGTCTCGAGCGTCGTCCAGATGGCAAATGAGAAGGAGTCCCACTGCGCGAGTTTTGGATTCAGGAATTGGTAGGCGACGGAAATGCGGGTTAGGGATGCGCAGGCGTCGAAGAGACCGAGGGTCAGGACGAAGACGAGGCCGATTTTCTGGCGCATGGGTAGACTCATCTTGAGTAAGTGAGGGATGATCAAGGCTATAAGCCATAAGTCTGTCGTTGTATGAAGAATGGCGGAGGCAGTCATAATTGGGTAATACGTGAAGCATTGCCCCACTCTGATGTCGAATTCGTAGTGACCAGTCTGCGGGTTGCAGATGAAGAAAGATAGCACTAGGAAAAGCGTCCCGTAAACACTAATGACGGCCATCGTGGACCATATGAGGATTCTCTGCAGCTTAAATTTCAGGATTCGGAGATAGAAGAAGAGAATGCTGAGTTTTGTGAGGACAAGGCATAGCTGATACGTGAAAATGGTCCCATATGATAGCCGGATGGCGATGGTTTGGGACTTCAAAGGGATGTCTTTGTGTTGATGACCGAGTCCGTACTGAGTTTCGAGGCCGACAACTGTGATGACAGCAATCGAGCAGAGCCATGCCGCGAGTATGAAGCCGTCATCCAAGCCCCAGTTCCTGATCAGGAAGCGAGAGTAAAAGCGACCGATGACGATGAAGCTGGCCACGCCTGCTGGGACAATGATCCCAGCCAGGATATCTGGGACGGACGATTTGCCTCGAAGCTTAAAGTCCCATGTTAACAGTTGGTCTGGTTTGGATAAATCTTGGGATACATACCGTCTGTGGGTATACAGTCATGATAGCAGCTGTACCAAAAAGTAATTTACCCTTGCGTGTGGTACTTTCGAGATTTTAGTCGATCATACAGCGGATCTTCGACTCGTGAATCCTCTAGTGACCATGCTCTAGGTATATAACCAGATTCTCACTCGTCTTTTTTGCTTCAGCTTCAGCTGAAAATTTTGACACATCCTCACTCAACTGGGATGATGATCGCACCACCAAAATCGATGAGGTTTCCACCTTGCATCATCGAGTTGGCCGGTGTGGATATTCCTATTGTTAGGCTTGGTGTATCAAAAAGACGGCCACCAGGGCCCTTCCCGCTGGGCTGCACAAAGCTAGGCGCAGCCTGAAAGGTGGGGGGCTACTGCCCCTAGATTTCTTGCGCATGGTCTCGTTGGACAACACAACTTTGAGATCTGACCCTCTCTTTCCCCAAATAGAACGAGGCTGTCTTCAATTGTTGCGCCACTTTCGTGATCGACATTGAGAAATTTTGCAATTGGTGCGCTATAAGGTTGACAGCCCTTTGTCAGCTTACTACATGCTGCAGGAGCAAACCTTGAAGGCTATGCCCGTGCATGAAATGATAGGTGATCAGAATTCCACTTTGGAATTGTTATAAAGTGAAGGATTATTTTGTGGCTGCGTATCTCTGGATTCGTTGAAGTCCCAGACGCCGTGAAACTATTCAAGAGGCAGATTTTGACACAAAACTCTGCAGAAAATGTTTCACTGCCCTTCCCTCTTGCAACTCCATAATGCGATCAGGAAATGTAACCCAAGACGGGCCCCAATACTTACATAAACTTCAAGGGAAAACAACAGTGTCATAAAAACATGAGACACACGAGAAATAAATGTAAATTGCGCAAGAACCGAGAAAAGCTGACATCCTTTGCTTTTTCATTTCCATGAAAGCGGGCAGGAAAGAAACCAACAATATCTCGAATTGATTCCAGAAGCAAGAAAAATAATACTTACCAATTACCCAAATGATGAGCCCCCTGTACGATATGTGTCGTCTTCCTTTTCGAGCAACATTTAGCAATCACAATCCCCGCGCCATGTTAGCGGATCTATCCATTCTGTATTCGTTCCGAGGAAAGCCTTCTGGTACCTCTTCCAACTCAATCTAGAAAACCCTATCGAGCTTCCTAGCCATACGTCCAGGGATTGGCTGTTCAACATGTTCGTCACCTGATGTATGGTTGCTTTTAGACAATGCTGTCTACGGACGAGAGACTCATGGCGGACCGCTTCAATCGAGTGGCCTGATTTTCGTCGTAGAAGAGATCTTGCTGCTCGAGAATAGCTGTGTCCACGAGTGGCCTCCCTCTTCCGTTCGATATTTTGAGCACTCCTATTTCATTTGATAGGCACGGTAAGACGGTGTTCTTGGTGAAAGTAGCCTTCCCCTACAGTCCTTCCTCTGACTTGTAGACAACCTGAATACGCCGCGTTGGACAAGATGTAGGAACTTGGGCGAATACCAACGGACTGACTAGTGTAAGTATCGCAAGGCAAACTGCATGCCACGCACGGCTTTTGTTCTCTCTTTAAAGATACCGGTAGAAAATATTGCCTTTTACCAGACTTATCGATCCGGTGTGTCTAGACCAGTGAATTGATTTTGTCGAGCGTCCAGCCTCCGTCGGGAGGAACAAGCATGAGGGCGGAATACTGGATCAGAGAAAGTCCTCATTTGATAAAATATCGTAAATAATTTTGACAACATATAGCTGTGTCGACCACGAAATCATGAAGAACTGCTGAAGTTGGGAATTCGCCGGAACAAGATCAGGTTCGCGATTCTTCGTCTGTGGCAGGTACTCACGGTGGACTTCTATGGCGTGGCAGGGGATAAAATGTCCTGGTCTCGCACTAGATGACAATTCATTCCAAAGTGTTGATACTTCATCGCTATCCTGACCTCAATCGAAGGTTTGTTGCGAATGTACTCGTAGTAGAAAATTAAAGGGGTTGGGAAGTGTTGCTCGGTTGAAGTGGTATGCACAAAATGCACAAGGATCATCGTGCCAGCATAACTTTATGCAAGCGTAACTCAATCCTACCCCAAATTTTCATGTTGAACTTCAAACGACATCCATCGAAACGCCATCAATTAATGTCCGCCCACTCCAACCCTCCCGCCAAAAAAGGAGACAATCTAACTCCTGTTGAGGTATGTGATAAAGTTTTGATCCTACTGAACTCGAATTTCACGTTATTCCCCTCAGCCGCTGCTTCACTTGAAATGTGTCTTTTCATCATGAGAGCACTGGCGAAGATGTCTAAATGCGCAAAGCATCACTGATAATGTGAATTCTTGAGCTTCATCTCAAATTGTCGATTTTCAATTATGAAAGAAGGTGGCTTCGATGATTGTTAATTGCGTTTGTCATATATTGCGCGCGTTTCCATTGCGGTGCCTTACTACGCCCCACCCAACCCTCGATTCTCAGCCTGTGATCAAGTTGAGCAGACAGATGAAAAGTGACTGACAATTCTTGTTATAGTGTTCGATTTGATAATCATCATACGTTGACGCATTAGTTTGGTGAATTGGGAGATCATATGGCCGGCTCGAAAATTTTCAGCGTCGTTATGCGTTGAAGCTTTCGATTCAGCGATTTCTACTATTTAATACCGCCAAATCCAATCTCACGATCAAACATTAAACAATTCCTAAGAATCCTAGCAACGATGGCAACTCAAGGCGTCGATCTCACCTCTGGGATAGGTCACATCTCAACCACGGTCTCATGGCAGTAAGTCTCTCAACATATCTCGATCTCAGTAAGCGCTAAATATACCAGTGAACCTCATCCTCACTTTGTCATCCTTTTCATCGGGCCTGACGAAGTTGTGTTTGGTATTCAGAAAGACCTTCTCTGCGCACAATCCCCATACTTCCGCGAGCAGCTGGCCAAAGAAGGCGAGAATAAAGTTGAGTATGTACTCAAGGTTCCAGACACAACTGTTGAGATATTTGGCTGCTTCCAGAACTTCATTTATACCGGCCAAGTCTATGATAAGCGTGGCGGGAAAGAGGTTCCAGAGTACAGTCTTCTTCTCGGCGTGTGGAAACTCGCAACAAAATTGCAGATGGGGCCCCTTCGTATTGCCGTGCTGGACAGCATGGCTGAGCGTCGACAACAGACAAGCATGATTCCTGGTATTGAACTGCTTGAGGTTGCGTGGAAAGAGACAGAGGAAGGTAGTGGACTCCGAAAGATGCTTATAGAATGGGCCGCAGAACACAGTAAGTACCCTCCTTGCGAACCGCCATTATTCTCCAGGGCATCGACTTTTTCGACTCCCTACGATCCCCATTTTTCTCTCCCGAATACATTTCTACCAAGACACCCACCCTCAAATGAATTTGCAGCTGACATTATGCAGTGCGTTCCTCTCCAGAGGTACGGAATGAATTTGCAAGATCACTCCCCAAGGAAATCCTCAGCGAACTCGTAATTGTTATGAGCGAGCTGCCAACCCCCACACCCGGCAAAAAAACCGTAAAAATGCTATCACCCACCATGACAAACAACCACATTGCCCAACCAATTCACCATCCCCGCCCGATTGAAGTCGATGTTGAACCACCTCGTCCGTACAAACGCGCACGTAAATCCGATTCCGGTCTCACTAACGGCGCGCCTGATGAGGAATTCGAGGTCAAGCCCGTCGTCAAGAAGGCAGCTCGCCGTTCCGAGCCCGGTCGCCGCATTAATCGGCGTGCATCCGCTCAAGGCCCTGGCCCAAAAGACCCTTCCGAAATGGATCCAGAGTTAGACATGACCTATTGTAGGGAGCTCATAGGTCGCATGCTTTCTGGTCCTGGCTTCTGGACGCGTCTTGTTGGTCCGTTCAAAGATCCTGTTGATCCGGTCGCTCATAATTGCCCCCGCTATTTCGATGTCGTTAAGCATCCAATGTGCTTGCGCCAAGTCAAAGATAAGATGGACAGGAATGAGTACGCAAACTCTGCAGAATTTGAGGCGGATATCCGACTTATTTTCCAAAACTGCTTCGAGTACTGGACTCCGGAAGATCAAGTCTTCAAGGACTGTCTTGCATTTGAGAAATACTTCAACGAGAAATGGAGTATGCGTCACAAGTGGAGTCCACCAACTATCAAGACCGAGGTCATTGATTGAGAGTTGTGATTTAGCCGTTGTGTTGCCTGTGTTACCTGTGTTGCGGAAGGTTCTCTCCTTTTTGTGAACCAAGAGTCTTATAGTATACTGGCATAACTTTAGCTTGGCGTTTTGGAGTCAATGGGGTCCAATTTGCCCCGATTTTTGGTTCACTTCTGCGGCGACTGCTGCTTTGGATTTGCTAGTTCCTCGCTTTGTGCTAAGTACACAGGAAACCTCATGTATGTTACGACCATTGCATTTTTCTGTCTAATAATGTGTTAAGAAACGAAAATCGTGTTCAGTGCTAGTAATGCTACAGTAAGTATCTATATATGAAATCGAGGTTTGATCAGCAAGTGCTTCGCCCAATTGTTCCTAATTCCCATATCCAGGATCCCCACCCCTTTGATATTCTCGATAGCTTTTAGACCGCGATCTATTCTCGCTCTACCTTGCTCAGCTCCCGGGATAATGTCTTTACTAGTCACGTGTCACCCAAGAGTAAGATAAGTCGGGGAGTATAGGCCCCACTCTCGCCTTCAATCTCACGTCCATTTATACTTCATCCTTCATCGATTTCACAGGCAAGTTCACGCTCGCTGTCGCTTATCCCCCGCTGGCGTTGCCGAAGAAAAAATCATCTCCTACACCATTGCATATCGGACGACGAACGCGGAGGGGCTGCACAGGCTGCAATTTCTTCCGTGCCCTGATCCTTCAGAACTATGAGTCGGACGTCGACCAAAACTTGCTCATACACCGGTGACATGCCTGTAAGTTTACAGAAAGATACTCAAGCGAGTTTCGATACTCACGACCAGCCAAGGGACATAGTTCACGATGCTTGGTGTCACCGCCTCCTCTAAAGTCGAGGGTTCCATTTACTTTCATCAATCTTTCGGGGAACCAAACACACACAGACTCACCAATAAACAAAACAGTCAGATCTCATGTTATGAGAGAGTCCAGGAGGCAAAGGAAGATTGAGAAGCGGTCGAGAGCTTCTAGGCTGCTTGTTCAGCATAAAACTGATAAAATCGTGCCCCTGGGTCTCAGAGACGCTCAGGACGAATCTAATGCCGGAAACTTTGACGGACAAACAACTGCCTCCGCTGAATTTGCTAGGGAAATGGGACCTGGGACGAGAGATCTTAGTTCGCAAACTGAAGAGTTTGCAATTACATGTCGGCATTTACAACAGTCTCCCTTCACTCAATTCGATGGATCTGCAGATCCATTCAACGTCCTTGCCCTACCATCAACGCCCAGAGTCATGATGCTTCTACATTCAAGTACAATTCAAATCAGTCCCCTCTTCTCATGCCTATCTAACCCAGAATTTTAGATCTTGTTGCGCCAATTCGAACTTCAGTTCACGCTGATCCAACCGGCCGATACCAAGCGCATTGTACAGCCGATTCCGCATGGCTCTACATGACGATGTCGTTTGCAGCCTCTCGTGTTCAGCGTCAAGAGGATATAGATTGCCTCGAGAGCACAAGCTACTTATTAATGTCAATATCACTCGTCAATGAGCACCTAGCGGATCCATTAAAGCGGGCGAGTGATTCTACAATCGCGACCGTTTCTTGTCTGGCAAATCTTGAAGTCAGTGTTTGACCAAACCGATGTTTTTTACAATATTGACAAATAAAGAATCTCAATGGAACCTCAGAGAGCGGTTTGATACATATTAGAGGCTTGCAGAAAATGGTAGAGCTAAGGGGCGGGCTTGATAATCTCGGGATGTGGGGCATTTTACGGAGGATGGTGCTTTGGTACCATCTTGCCCTCCCTCTACCCATGTGTTTTTAATGATAAATTTTCAGGTCCGATCTCTGCAGCGCAGCTCGTTCCAGATCTCCTCCTCGATTTCCTTTAGTCGAATTCGAATTCAAGTCACTCCAAAATTACTACCCGCCTTCTACCCACACGCTCTCATCTTTTTGTCCATCTGGCTCCCTTTGCAGAGCAGAAATACAAAGCCATCGCTTCGAAATACTAGGTCAGCTACAGAAGCTTCACGAGCTAACTACCTTCCTCAACCTTCGACCGGCAGGGGAAGACAATCTTCCTCCCGCAGCGGCATATCCAGATCGCGTGTACAGCGTTGAGCATACTTTGCTAACAGCTCTCGCGAACGGGGATGAAAAATGGGATTTTCGGCATTCTTCAGAACGCGGCGTTATTATTCATATATTCCAACTTGAGGCAGACACCAATCGGTGGAAAAATTAGGAAGAGCATTTTAGGGAGACTTAGTTCCTGCCTCGAAAGTATGAATGTGGAGACTTTAGTGGAACAATTTCCAGGGGAAATGTTGTGGGTTTTCGTATTAGGTGCTCTTGGGGCCGAGGATAATTCTTTGGAGCAGATTTTGTACTCTCAAAAGGCTAAGAAGATTTCTGTTGTTCGAGAATTGGCAAATTGGTCCCAGGTGGTGGCGTTCCTCAGATCCATGCCGGCGCTGGAGACCACTTGCATGACGAGAAGTAAGAGGGTGTGGGAAGACGGTATAAAAACAATATACGAAGCGACGACAATATCGGTCTCATGATCAGACACGACTCTATCAATTATTTCTAGAATTGACATTCCTTCACGCAAATGACGAATCTCAACTTCACAGTCGTTTGCGGAGCACGCCCACCAATCTGCGTTTCGAATTAGCCATCTCGTGTGACACACCCAGAATATTCTACAGTAACATACCTCTTCAGTCCTACCTCCAAGACCTCTGTCTCTTGACTAAACACCAACCGAAACCAACCCCTCTCGTCATTATGCTCCTCGCAAGGATGTAGTCCGACACCGCCGTCAAGCAACTTTTGCGCAAGCTCAAACTCTCTCTCATTCCCACGTTCTTCTCTACCTTCTGGGAGCCAGGGACTCAAGTCAATGTAGAGGAAGAATCCGGAATTCCTGATATCCAGCCACATTCATCAGCGCCTTCGTCAAATTATTCGGACTTCAACGACAGAGGGGATCCTACCCTCCCCTGTAATAATCAATGCCCGCCTCATCTAGAATTCTGGTTGTATATGCATAAGCTTTGCTTAACCGCTGCCGACTCAACTCTATGAAATCTTTCACAAATTTCTTATCCTCTATTATAGCCGTCCCAATGGCGACGGACATGCCAGAAGGGCTGTGGAAACGAATATTAGCTGTGATGGCTTTCTTCAAATACTCGTTCTGTGTTATGACGCTGCCCAAACGAACGCCGGCAGCAGCAAAGTCCTTCACTCTTATCAGCGCGCACGGCTTGATTTGTGATATGGAAGGGACGTACCTTGCTCATCCCATACAGAACATGAAGTCTATCCTTACTGATGAGATTCGTCTGGTCAAGGGAAAGTACGGAAGTGAACTTTGGAGCATCTTTATAGACTGTGTCATATACTGAGAGAGCATACACTTCGTCACTGATCATATGAATCTTGTTTTTTCCACAAAATTTCATCAGTCTCCTCAGCGTTTCCTTTGGGTAACATCGTCCTGCCACTCCATCAGCACTTCTCCCCAGTTTTAGAGCCGGGGAGACTTACCCAAAGGATTATGCGGATTCACAATTAGCAACGCCTTAACATTCACGCCCCTCTTCGCCGAGTGATCAAAAGCATTTTGATACTTCTTTACCACACCCTCAGAAAACGGATCCGTGCCTTCCATATCGGCATACACAATTTCCAGGTCAGCAGTATTGCCAAAATCGAGCTCAAACCGTCCGTACACCGGCCTACTGACGAGGATTCCATCTCCTGGATCGCCAAAACTAAGAGCTAGCATCTCATGCATGGCCGTTAGGCCAGCTCCCGTGAGGATTTGATCCGGCTGGACCGGCACGAAGGGGTTGAAGTAGTCATTTATATGTGATGCCAAGGCGACAGGGAAACGGGGACCGCCCATTGTACTGTAGCGGTAAGCAAAGGCGAGGGCTGATATTGTGACCTATTTCCATGAGCAAAAGAAGGCTTGAGTAGGTTTGGCTTCATCTGCGTTGAATACTTGCATTTTCAGCCACGAATCTCTGAAGTTCTTCGTGAATCAGACTCTGAACTTGATCAGCACTTATCTCCTGTGGAGATGGTAAATGCTCTCACGTTTTCAGCAGTGCCGAATGGGACAACGCCGTTGGGATTATTGACTTTGTCATATCGATTGTCTCCCCCAGGTGCGAACCTCCATGGTATGTCCTGAGATTTGGCGTGGCCAATACCTCGTTTGGAGAGCATTTTTGATGACTGAAAACTTGGTAGATCGGTCTGTGGTTTGGGATGAAGTCAAAGAGGAGCCCTGAAGAAGTTATGAAAGTAATAAATAGCAGAATTTTCGACAACTCTGGGACCCAGAATAAGCACTCGCCGGAATATTTTCTTCTTCTCACATGCCCATTGAGTTGGTCAGTCTCATACCCGCGAACTTCTGCATTGAGAGGACTTGTTCGTAAATGATAGGTATTGCTAACCGGATTTCAATACTTCTAAGATGAATATTGCAAGCTACGAAGTATCGCAATGCAGGACACGAGCCCTGCTTACTTGCTTGCAAACAATGGCGAATCAAGAGTGGGGATGCCCCGCACTTACCCCAAAATGGATAATGTTCAGAGACCCCTCAATTGGCTGGAGTTTCGCTCGTCTTGACCCACTTGAAACCCCCTCATGTGCTGTCCCCGGCCTATTTGAAGCAGATTTCTATCAACATCATACTCTATCTAGTAGGGTTCGTCAAGGTTCACATTCAAGCGCCGGGAGTCTATGTCTTCAGCGGCAGTTTTGAAGTGCGCAACGCGGTTGCCTTTGATTGTCCCGTCGACCACTCGCTTCCTTCCTCATCGCCGACCATCCTTGCTCATCGTTCCTTCTCTTCTCAATAACTTCTTGCGTTCGCCAGGTCGCTTCTCTGTAATCTATGAGGAGGCACCTTCCATCACATCAAGACTTTGCAACCTCAGTCGTTGAGCCTGGCGCGATCCTTCGCCGCAGCTGCGCGTTGCTCTTCAGTCCGCCTGTCGATGCTGTTACGGTAAGCAATAAAGACCTCCCTCCTTTCTCTAAGCTGCTCGAAATGCTTTTCGTTAATCTCGATATCTGCATCGTCATCTATGCGAGATCCCCGCTGGGTGCGTTTCTTCTTGTCGTGAGTCGCTAAAGCAATCGCAGTATGAAGCGCTGCGAAATTATCAGCAGGGCTTTGAAGTGCGAAATGCCGGACCGAGTTGCTTACCATTTCTAATTTCGCGTCCATTCCAGCCCATCTTTCTAAACTTTTCGTCGGTGAGAACAAATGTCTTTGCACGTTGCGAAATGACTATATCGCTCCGTTCATCTTCCAATTTCTCAAAAAAGCCCTCCCAGATACTCATCTGCGCGTCATTGCTCAGCTTTGAGTATCCTAGAGCAACTTGAATACGGGATAAAAATGCGTCATCAATCTGGCCCATTCGATTGGTAGTCTTCTCACGTTAGCGTATGCATCTTGGGTACATGATCTTAAAACATCATACCAGGAAAAGCATTCCAGTATAGTATTCCATCGTCCGTAAGAATACTACATTTGTCAGACGAGTCTGTACTGGGACTGATGGAGATGAAAATACCAGAGACAAGTGAGTTTCGTTGCAAGCTAGCGGTCGTTCTCGACTCGAGGAAGACATCAGCCTCGTCAATGAGCAGGATCGCCCCCCATTTTTCTCCGAGGTCGAACCATTTCTCCAATTTTGCCTGTATAGACGATTCTTCGGTTCCAATATCTGCTACTGTGAGTGGCAATAGTGGACGCTGAGCATATTTGGCGACGCATTCTAGATATAGTGAGTCAAGATCCACCAGAGTGTTGCTACTAGCACTTACCAACGGTATACGTTTTTCCCGTTCCTGGAGGTCCTTTTGCTATCATCAGCTTCCAATCATATTGTAGATATAGCTACTATAGATTCAATTACTAACCATGAAGTAGGAAAACTTGGCCTGCGCCTTTATCCTCGATAAAATCCGCACTCCAGATTATCTCTTTACCCTTTTCAAACTTCTTTGATAATGCTTGGACGATGTCTTTGTCGCGTTTAGGAAGTACGAGATATTTCATAGGGTCGTCAGCCTCTGAGGGCCAAATCACAGGGGTAATGTTATCGATATCGAAGATCACTATTTCGAAGTCAGAAAGCTTGACCGTTTACTGAGAATAGATATCTACTGACTCCAGACCTTCACTTTCAAAGCAAAGCCGAGGAAGTATTGGGGAAACAGTCGATAGTGATGCGGAGTCAAGACAGGATGCTTGTCATCTTTGGGGTCAATGTCATTGTAGTCCTTCCACTTCTGTTTACCTCCAATATCTCCTGGTTTCTCCCGATCGTCATCGCTCTTAGCGTAGCAACTGTATGCAAAGTGTGGGGTCCGTCGTATATAACCTGGAGGTGGAGGTGGTGGAGGGGGTCCCGGCCTTTGCTGCGGCTGCAATTCTCGAACATGCTTCAGGAAACCTTTTGGGTCTATGATAATCTGTCCTCGGTACTGAGAACTGTTAGTCACAACGCACCACGCGGAATAGATAACTTCTCAAGTACCGTGATAGGCTTTTGGTCCAATGTGGGTCCCGAATAGGCCATATGCACAGGATATTCTCGCAAGATATCGTAGTATCGCTGACCCCGCAATTCCAGATTGGTCCTTGTCTTCCCGCCATCTTGTTCATCGAGGTATTTGCAGGGGAAAACTTCAAGAGAGGTTATCTCACGCTCTCCATCAAATTCGACAATCTCGTAGAAATGTTCCTTCCGGAAGATCTTGTCACCTGCCGACGCAAGTGACCATACAGTCACTTGTACACTGCTGGTATCAAAGTTACCCTTTTCGGACACTGAGGTCACCACAAATGCCGAAAATTGACCTAAAATATCAAGGAGTCAGTATGTTCCACCGATTTGAGTTTTAAGTATAATCCTAGAGCTACGAGCTCCCAGGAAGAACTCCCGAAATTAAGCCAGAAGAGAAGGTCGACGAAATTTCGTGTGTCCTTACCATCCATAAGCGCGTATACCTCAGAACCCGGTTCAAGAAGTAGCCACAACATTTTATAAGATACGAGACCTCGAGAGTGTAATAATTTCTCTGGTTGGATAGAGTTTTCATACTCGGGGCCGAGAAAGTTTAGTAGGACGCCAAGATCATACGCGGTATTCTCCTCAAGGGTGAGTTCTCGGGGAGACTCCCCATCAGGTTGGAGGGAAGTGGAAGTTCGTGTTGGAGCCACGTAAGTTGAAATGGAGCCTGGCAACGGCCCAGAGAAGGCCCCAGTAACCGCCTTTGCTACAGAACTCTTCGTTGGGGCTGGCGGTTCCTCTGAAATTTTATGCCCATTTTCAAGCTCGCGTTTGTACGCCTTGATCCTTTCGAAGTAGACGAACAGTGGTTCATAAGGATGCTTGAACGTGATCTTCCCTCCAGTCATGGTCTGACTAGGGTAATACTTCACAACGTGCCGTAGGGCGTCTTGCAGAGCCTCGGAATGAACGACCAAGGAGGTCGTCTTGATTGATGATATTATGAAGTCTTCTCCGAATTTTATCCCCTTTCGTTGAGAGTTCTGTTGAAACTTTGTCTTGCTTTGTCCCTTGAGCTTTGGAATCAACGACTTTCCCTTCACCCCGCTGATTATTTCAATCACCGAGGCTTGATCAGCATCAACTTTGTGCACCTCCAGTCCAGAGAATTGAGTTGCGCTATAAAAAGTCTTGTCCAACTGCCCCTTTTCCGAGCATTTGACCTTGTAGAGAATGTCCAGTCGCTCAGGTTTCGGATTTCCATCTAAGGTGTCGAGATTCTGGCCACCGGAGGCGTTTTCTACACTGCTATTGTAATTGCTATCCGAGGCGTACCCCGACGAAGTTGATAGTGTCGCACTTGAACTATCATTGTCGGAATCAGAGGAGACATCGATCTGTCTGGTCTTTCCTCGGCGGGCGTGAGTGCTTTTCCGCCGCGATCGCCTTCCTGCCTTCAATTTTTTATCTACTGTCGCTCCTGGAGCTGTAGTTTGACCACAACAATGGCATCGATGAGAACTAGCAGCGGGCATCTCACTTTCAGATAGTATGGTGTGGTCTTTGGCGACAGCCTCGTCAGGCGACGTGCTTGAAGAGCCGCCTTGTCGTTTAGTGCTCTCGGCAACATCGACAAGGCTCCTCGAGTGTTCAACTTTAGCGGCTATCCCGTCCATAATGAGTGCTTTAGTGACAGCGACAGCTCGACTCGGGTGTAGATACGAGGCAAAGGCGGAAAGATAGCGATCAATTCTTAGCACGAAAGACGTTGAAGACGAGGTGTGTAAGCGAGGCTGAGCCTTCCCCAGATAAATATGCCCAGAGCCTTACCCGAATGGTAATCACGATAGGCAGCGACTGGGTTGGGCTCAAAAGCCTCACGCAAGGATATTGCACAGCCACAACTCAGCCTATGCCTTTCCCTCGCGAATTCAACACCGAGTTCTGTAATAAAGACCAAGACCCATGAAACATACGACTCATTTGATCTTAGCTTCCGAAATTCTCATCGCGGTACTTATCTCACCTGATTCTCGTCTCCAGGTCTGAAACTTCCAAAACAATGACATTCGGCTGGTCTGTCGGCGATCTGATTCAAGGTATCTCGATTGGCATAAAAGCGGTTGAGGCACTCAACAGCTCGAGAGGCGCCCCTTCAAATTACCAAGAAATCAGCCGATTCTTGCGCAATGTTCAGAACACGCTCGAGCCCCTGCAAGATACATCTGCTGCATCGGTATATTCTCCGAGCAAAAACGAGATAGAGAGCCTCGTGAAGGCAATAGAGGCCCCTCTTCAAGACATTTTGAGTGCAATTCAGAAGTATGATGCGAAGCTGGGCTCTCAAGTCGATCCGAAATGGCACAGACACGCTCCACAGAAACTACTCTGGGAATTCTGGGGATCTTCGAAGGCGAAGGCATCAAGAACGATTATTGAAGGGCACTTACAAACCCTGACACTCTTGCTTCAACGACTTACATAGTGGGTGGAATCCAGACTTTCGTACGTTGGGTAATTCTGACCACTAACAGCGACAAAATCAATACATTATCTACGCCGGCAGACACAACAAAGATCATGAAAGATGCTTTGGACCTCTACGACAAAGATGTTCTTGCTCAACGACACTTTGAAATCATGAGTCTGCTGAGAGTCATGCATCAGCAGCAGAGCAGCTTTAGAATGGATTACCCCGCACTCAACTCGAGTTTTGACGGGCAGGAGCCACCCAGTTATAACACCGACCACCTTCCACGCAGCGCAGCAACGTTAGAAGACTTGCAGCATGGCTTAGAAAAGATGGGTCCTTACGCACAAGAAGACATCCTTATTAGTAGCATTCTGGAACAGGCGGAAACTTTTTGCGTCGAAGACAGATTCGCCAGAGACATGCAATTCTGGCTTCAAGACTGTGAAGCACGGATATTATGGGTTCAAGGCCCCTTATCCCAAGATTTTTCTGCACTCGTCTGTGCCGGCATCCTCGGAGCAGCACGGGAAGCCAAAATTCCCACGTTGCAATACTTTTGCCAACAAGAAGTCGCACAGAGTCTCACCAATTTGAACGCGACGGAGCTCCTAGTCCGGCTTACTTATTCTATCATCTATCAGCTCCTCGAATTTGCTTTACGAGATCTTCCGAGCAAAGGCGACCTTGCGCCAGTAAACATAAATCACCTGGATGGGTCGATCGAGTCTCTGCCAGAAGCGCTGGTCGTATTAAGAGAGCTCTTAGCTGCCAGGTCCAAAGACTTCCTAATAATCATAGATGGCATTCATCTGATTGATGCCTTGAGCATCAAAAACCAGGTTTGTGTGTTCTTTGATACATTACAGCAATGCAATAAAACACCTGTAAACGAACTATCCGCTAGTAAGATACTGCTGGGGACATCGGGCCAGACTCCTCTGCTGGAGCAGCTGATCGGGGTAGATGAGCAACTAGACGCCACGAGATCCACCAAAGGAGCAATATGTTTGAGGACGACACTGTCTGCAGAAGATTTCGAAATGAATTAGAACAGAGAGCCTGCAATGTGGTTGATTGTGGCGCGGCGGCTAAGAATATAATATAGCCTTTGAGTCGTGTGTTGAAAATAACGCATGGGAAGCAGATGAAACAAGCGAAAGAGCATCTTACAAATACATAAAGAGAAAGTGCCATACTGCACCGATAATCCGAGGTAGATGCTATCGATTGTATTCGAGACGAAACCTGTGCAGAATTGAGCACCGGTGAAGAGCCCAAGACTGCATGTAAGTACAGTTTCAAGCAGACAAGTGTTCTCAGAATAAAAAATCGTAAGGCAACTCAAGAAGATGACGGCACGAAAGATAACGAAGCTTGAGCGAACAGTCGCTGTGGGAAGAGTTCTCGACGGACTTATCAAGGTGCAGGCTTCATGGAGTGTGCAGTACACAGATGAACGAAAGCTGGATGACGCATTTAAATCAAGGTTGTTCAATACTTATCTGGAACATGTCTTCCCGATCTCGTCCTCCTCGAGGACTCCACAACAGTCGATTTTACAGCCTTGGGCTTGTCCTCTTTTCTCCCAACTTTCACCTTTTCGGTGCTCTTCTGTAAAGCTCCAGCTTTCGCATTCTCAGTCGACTTCTTCTTAGGAACCGGCGTCTCCCCTTTTGCCAACATGTCCACGAATCCTTTTATCCGTTTTTCCCTCCCAGCAGCTGTTTTCAAATTCACCAGTCGTATGTAAATCGCGTACCTATTCGTGCTATTCAGACCCTCCCATGCTGTTAACGCACTCGGCACTTCACTCAGCCCCGCCATCAGATCCTCAGGCGCTTCTGCCGTGGCCTGACCCGCATACGCGACATCCCATCTCCCATCTTTCTTCGCGGCTTCAGCAACGATAAATCCAGGCTCTGCCATCCGTCCTTCTTTCTCCAGTCGCTCGAATATTGATACATTGCGGGCAGACCAAGTACTTCGGGGTCGGCGAGGTGTGAAGCGTCGAGAGTAGAGGGTGGAATTTTTCTCTGCTACGGGAGCTGCTTGCCCATCTATCCAGCCAAAGCACAGCGCTTCTTCCAAAGCCTCTGGGTAGGTCAGAGAGGTAGGATTGGTTGTGCCTTTCTTGGCTTGGGTGAGCCAGATGCCGGGGGAGGTAGAGTGGTTGCCGATGAGCCACTGGCGCCATGCAGATGCGTTTATTACAGTGACGGTAGGGAGTTCGAGTGGCATGATGAGTTATGGTTGAAGACGTCAAAGTTTGTAGATCCTGTTCCTTGCGTCTTCAAGATGACAGCTCGCGAACGAAGTCGCGTACTTGACGCGAATGATACGTGGTCACGTGTCCATCTACTTGAATTTAAGCTACAATCTAGGGGCTTAAAATCCGAAGTCTTCTGTAGAAATAATATATGAGATCTAGTCAGGGAGGATCAAAGGTTAATTAGCCTTACATATAAACGATCAACTGACTTGCTGAAAAATCACGTGTCGATATATTTACTACCATTTTGGTTACGAGGAGCTTAGAGACATTCAAAGGGAGGTTCCTACATTCGAGTATAACGCAAATGACATCAGCAGGATTCGAGAAAAAGTATTGTCAGTAGACAACTGTTTGAGAGACGGGTCATGCGCTATAGGCACTCCGAACTTATGTTTGGTTCAGGTGCACTTCCCAGCTATTCACCTTTCAAGAACTCGCGTCCTCAGCGGAGGTAAGACATGAATACTTAAGTAGTTAGTTACGTGCTAGTAAATATGCATCCAAGTGAAATGATTTCGGTAACACCTAATGCAGGGCTGCTGCTTGTAGAACTACCTCTCAGAATGAAAATTACTGATTGGCTCTATTTGGAAAGTTCCTGTCACTTCGTTCGAAATCTTTAGTCGTGTCTGAAAATTCTCCCGGTGAATTTGGATGGGTTACTCTTGCACATCCACCGCTTACCATGCCGAGCTAAAATCGAAATCTCTACACCACTTCCACTTCCAAGCTTTAACTTTGATACAAAACCACTCTCTTTGATAATAATTCGTCTGGAACAACTCAACATACACTCCAAAATGGCAGCAGAACGAGAACGCCAGCCATACGCTATGACTGTCGATCGACAAGAGTCGCTTCCAGACGAATGTCAACAGAAAGAGCAGTCAGATGTCAGAAACAGTGCGTCCATGGCAGAGCTGTTGGGACTGATGCACCTCTCCATAAACAATGAAGCAAGGGTAGAGCGGTCGGGAGGAAGAATGGTCCCCTCAAAGGAGGTCAAATGTCATTTCCAAACATCCACCGTGTTTGCCGACCGAAGGCCCTGGGTACCCGAAGGTGTTTTCCATTTGAAAAAGCTTCCTCAAGAGCTTCGCATGAAGATTTACGCCCACGAGCTTTACCACCTGCCCGTGTCAAAGGAACCTGCACTCCTCCAAGTTCTCGCCAAAGATAAATTCCTCCTCGACGATTACAGACGGGCTATACGGCTGTGGGAGTACGGTGGGATGCACAATTTCAAAGTTACATCGGCGAATGTGGATACGTTTCATAGGATGCCGATGAAGGATATGATGAAGATTAAGCACCTAACGATTGTTGTGGATGCTCCTGGTGCTCCCTTGAAGTAAGTTTGAGAGATCCATTCATCAGTTATCCTTTTGTCTGTAGGGCCCATCTTGTTTTCAATGTTGACTCATTATGTCCAGATACGGCAACAAAATGGACGTATTCTTCAAATTAAAATCCAACAAATCACAACTGAAGAACAACTTCGAAAGTATTATCATCGATCTGTGCCAGCACGATTTCGAAACCTTACCGTCCGAAAACAGGCGCCCCTACTTCGTAAAATTCGCAGAAAATTGTGTTAGAGGTTCCTCTCGGCCGTACAGGGTCATCTTCAGGCTACCCAAGAATCGTTATCGATTTTCGACGTATCCAATAGATCGATTAGATCTCCTTCCGTACCTAGTCATAAAGCCCACCGATGATAACAGCAGTTACCTGTGGATTTGGGACGGCGGAGATAGAATGATGAAAAAGGTCCGAGGTTAGGAAATTTCAGAAAGGCGAGATTTTCGATTCCGAGATGAATGAATGATTGTGTCATTGGGGGGATGATTGGCGGCAACAGAAACGAGAGCATGTATGTAGTACGAGAAGCACGCTGCACATCTGGTCATGCGAAAAATCAAGTAATTGTGACAGAACATATGTCCAAAAGTGCTATCGCGAAGTTCAGCGGTCTTCAAGTGAAGTCAAAATGCTTTTGCTTTTATTCTTTCCCATGCCGGCAGGCGAAGAATTGCAAGTGACTAAGCCTAGTAGGCACCACTGTCATAATTCAAAGTATCCGATGCTTGAAACCATCGCTTTGTGAGCATCAAGTTAGCCTTGCATAAAAGTCTCAGCCAAAGGCTTCAAGTAAGTATCTCACAAGAAATATTAATGTTTGAAAGGAATGCCAAGCGTGGCTTGATACTAGGTAGCTGTCAGGTAGAGCCTGGACCTACTAGAGCCATTTTGGTAAGCCGTCGAATTATTAATCCAATCGGCCCATCTCCCGCGCTCGGGCTCTTCCCAGCCAGCGCATTTCCAAAATGGGGGGCCCACCAAGTAACCTTAAAAGCCAAATATTTACCCTTCGAATCAGAAGTTTGGGATCGTATAGCCTATTTGCGGCAGTGGCATGATCCTAAAGCAGATCAAAGCGTATCTGATAAATTGGTATCTTAATTTGCGGCAGAAGAGAAGCGACATATCAGTTCCCTTGATTCATCCTCAACAAAACTTTTGGAGTGACGAAATTGGAACATTGAAAGTTGAAGACCTCGCCGAGAAAATCGTATCTTCGCTCAGCCGCGCGCGAGGATGGCGACCTCGCTGGAGGAGAAAGTTGACAAGCTGGCAAGCACAGTCACTGACTTGACAAGCCGCATCCGAGACCTTGAAGACACCAGCGCCATCAGAAAACTGCACCATGCTTATGGTTACTACATCGACAAGTGCATCTACACAGCGGTCGTCGATCTCTTCTCGAACTCTCCGAACGCAGCGGTCCATTTTCTCAATGGCATCTGGCGGGGAAAAGCAGGTGTTGCACGGTTGTACGTGGACTGGTTCGATGTGCTCTTTACTGGAGGAACCAATTCGCCCCGGAGGGGTTTCTTGCTTGATCATTTGATGATGCAGGACATCATTACTATCTATCGAGATGGCGAAGGAACTCCCCGGACAGCCAAAGCGAGGTTCAGATGTGTATTGCAAGGCGGAAGCCATCATTCGGTCCCGAAGGAAGAGAGGCCGAAGGATGTCCAAGAGCAGTTCTGGGAGGGAGGGCTGTATGAGAATGAATATGTGTTCGAGGACGGTGTATGGAAGATTTTGAAGCTGGGATATAACATGCTTTGGCAAGCGGATTATGAAAAGGGTTGGTCCAACAGTGAGGCGATGAAAGGTGTTGACAAATGTTTCCCTGAGAATCCCTTGGGGCCGGACGAAATTGTGTCCGAGGGAAAGGAGGTGTGGCCTGAGACGAGGGTATTGCCGTTTCATTACTTGCATCCAGTTACAGGAGAAGAGGTCAGAGGGGGTCTAGGAGCTTCTGCCATCAAAACCAACTTAGGTCATTGACGGATCAAGTTCTAAGTATCTGGGCTGAGCTTTTCGATGCGGGGTATCTAGGTTGCCTACCTTATCAGAGTTTCAATTTGCCATCCAGATAACATTTTGAATGTACTGTCCGGCTCTGCGCTGGATCAAGAACATCCTCGATTGCCCAAGACGTGCGACACGACATTATGCGCTGCAAGTACCAGGTGCTGTAGAAACGATGTCCTCGTACTGAAGCATTCCCATGCACCGCAAATGATCAATGAGAGCGTACTGCACGGCTCGGTACGAACTGTGCCGTTTGAAGCTTGACAAAACCAAGCTCGAGTCGGCTGTCCCTCTACCATCCGGTATCACGATGCTTCTAGCCGGTATAGTACAATAAAGGATCTTTTGCGTCTGAAGCTGCACGCTGCGCGGCGGACATGGAGCCCGAGCACGGAGTAGACTTACCAGAGTGGGAAAAATGAAGCATGAGACATCCATCGTCGATGGCAGGAATGCTTTATAATGAGTAATGAGGAACGGCCGTATCACGGTGTCGGTGTTGACGGATGGAGCTCAAAAACGTTGTCTCGTCGGAAGCCAGGAGAGGCCAGGAAATTTTTACCGTTCTGGGAAGGCGGGCACGCGACATCTGCCCCAGCAATCCGTTCCTCACTGGACAACATCGACGACACACATAAGTTTGGTACGCCGTTTTGACACTTTCACGTAACGGGATCCTTTTCTCCACGAATTACGAGATCCACCGATCCACTTCACGATGGCGTCAAGATGCCCACAACTTTTCTGCTTAAGGGCAGGCCGAGCAATGGTTGTGAGGTCAGCGTTGAAACTTCGAACCTCCTGCACGAAGAGCTATAAAATGGCCAGGAAGGAGCGCAGCGAGATGGCTAAGTCCCCTTTGCTTTATTCAAAATCGCAGGAAACTTGACCTCTTCTTCTCCTCCGCCATGTCTACCGCATTCTCGGCTCTGCCGATTGTTTCTCTCTCAGTTCTTTCTTCTACTTCCCCAAAGCCAGAGGAACTCGTAGCCCTGTCTGCACGTCTAGACGAAGTATTCTCCACAACTGGCTTTGCATATTTAACAGATCTGCCCCTCACTTACACGCATGAGGATGTATTCGGGCTCTGCGATCAGTTTTTTGGCGAGAAGGGCCTTTCTGCGGAAGAGAAATTGAAATTGGCGAAGAAGACGTTTGTTAAGGAAAACGCGAACACGTATCGAGGGTATGCCAGCTCCCATGAGCTTATCAGCAAGTTCTAACCTCTCAAAAAGCTACTTCCCGCCACAACCTGGCGCGGATAATCTCAAGGAAGGGTTCGAGCTCGGCACTCCAACAACGCAGCCATCAACCAATTCTTCCATGCTCGCGAATACCAAGTTCAATCTCACAGAACCCAACGTTTTCCCCTCCTCTCGTCCAGCCTTCCAAGCACGATGCGAGACCCTCCATACCGAATTGCAAACTCTTTCGGCGCGTCTGTTATCCCTTCTCGCAGTAGCTCTACGAAAGCCACCTTCGTACTTCCACAACTATCTTGCAGATTCTCTTAGTACTCTGAGACTCCTCCACTATCCTCCTGTCCCCACAGCCCGGCAACAGGAGCTTATTTGCACACCGCATACAGATTCGGGGATCCTCACCCTATTGCATCAGGATGAGACGGGCGGACTGGAAGTGCGTAACAGCGATGGCGAGTGGGTACCCGCACCATATGTACCAGGAAGTATTGTTGTCAATATTGGGGATCTTATGGCAAAAGTCAGTGGCGGCAGATGGGTTGCCACTTATCATCGGGTTAAATCTACAAAGCGCGAAGGAGATGCTGTAAAGGGCAGATATTCAGTCCCATTTTTCTTCGAACCCGGCTTGAATTGCGTAGTCAAGAGCGTGGAGGGTGATGAGGTAGTGTATAGTCGACATGTGTTGGAAAAGATGAAGGGCTTCGTGGAGTTTCAAGATGTGTTTGGCGTACCGGACATGGTCACATCAGAGCGGCAAGTTGTCGAAGCTTTTTGAGCGGCAGCTTGCGAGGCCGGCAATCATCCCTCTAGACACGATGCTCAACGCGTTTCTCAGATCGCAGGGCGATTACTCTTCTATGAAATGGCACGGCCTAGTCTAACTTTGCCTTCAAGTGCGAAGGCCATCATAGCACATCCTCTACTTGTGAAATCATTCCAAAGCAGGAAATTCTGTCAAGCCGTTGTTGGCATGCTCTGGTAAGTAAATCCTAATAGTTCCGTGACAGTGGAGCATATGGTTCTCTCCAGGCTTGCGAACCATAATGATGACCCGACGCGGATATCTCGAACTCGCAGCGGCAGTACAGTACAAATCACAGAAATACCTCTATCGAAGTGGACGGCAGACCCGCTTCATCACGCGTTTCGTGGTGGTCGCGCCGTAAGTGGACAGAAAAGCATGTTTGGTGTGCTCAATAGCCTGGCGTGTGCTTTTTCCACTTCCACTGGCTTTCTTGCATAGGTCGATAGAGTGGTAAGCGGTCTCTTGCCCCTCGGTTCTCTCGGTGCCGCATCTTCAATTCATCATGGGACTTTGGGAAAGGAGTGGTAGGAGTGGTAGGAGGGGAAGACGAGAATGAGCCGCGAAGAGGTGGTCACTTTCTTACACGAAGAGGCCAATGATGACGATTGCATACACGACTTATGTGACACCCACTGCATGGGGATAGACGAGGCTTCAGGAACGAGCATCCCCGGATTCGACGTCAGACCGACTACCTCTCCAAAGAGGCATTGTTCCCGGCCGTCAAGCCTATGGATTTTGTAAGGTCTTTATCTACTCTACTTGTCAGCGGAGGTGCCTCTTCCATTCGATAGCGCACCCATGAAGAGTTTCCCAGGATGTGCGATCCTTTAAGTCCGCCGTCTTACTTCCCCAAACCATCACTTTCTTCAGCAGCCACGAGCCTTGCATGTCTTTCTCTGCCACCGAAGGATCCCACACTTCGGGCCTCTTCCTCACTCCACTCCGTCTATCTGCTGTGCAATATATGACATACGCACGCATAGACGAGCGGCCCAACCAGTTTGCTATTAATCAATCTCCTACTGACGAGGTATTGGGCCGCTCCCACTTCTGGTCTACTTACCCGCAACAAAACCCCTGAAGTCCCCGGAATGGGTTGATACACCATTAACTATTAACCAGTCCCTCGGGGGTCAAGGTACGAGGCCGTGGGTACGGAAGCTGGTTCGGATGACATGTATGGAATCAGCGAATCTTCTGTGCCCTCCAAACACCATCGCGAACACCGATCAGAGAGCGCTATCGGTTTATAATTTGGGCTCGGTGAGACTGGCATGGTGCTTCCGATCTCTGGCTTGTTCCACACCCTCTGAAGCTCCCTTCTGCGAAACTCTTGCTAAGCTCACAATTTGTGGGTGATGGGCTACTAGCGATCGTCGGCATGGTCAGACTTTGGAGAGAACATTCGAAGGACTTTATCGGCCTTCTCTTGCAGGCTTGAGATAAACTGCCACACCCTCATTTGCGGGGTTTCGGAAAATTGATTAAAGCTCGATGCCGCTTCAGGGTTTGCAGCTCCCCAGTTTGTCATTTCCTTTTTGGTGCCCTATGGCATGCCGTATCCACTATACCCGGCGATCGTTACTGGCTCTGCGGATATTTCATGCTGCGTCTTTGTCGAACGTGCGGGCGTTTCGATACAATCATAAAAATTGCATCGACTATTTCCTTTCCTAGGAGCAGCCTAGCATTTGTATACTCTGTGGACGGTTTGCGTCTATATCGCAGCATGCCCCTAGTTCACTTCCCCTGGATTCCCCTGTCAATCTTGTTCGACAATGTCTCCAAATTGCATGTGATTGTTCGCGGGTTCTGCTGTCATCGGTCTCATGCAATAGATCCTCCGTGTGTAAAGTCTCGGAGTCGCCGCTTCGATGCCCAATTCTGTCTTGTTTGGCAAATGCTGCTCAGGTCGCACGCCTCTATCATGTAGTCCGCATTCTTTCAGATGGTTCGCGCAAGGCGCGTTGCTCTATTCTAGCAGCAGACTGGTGCTTTTGTTTCTTCTCTCCGCTCCGGAAGTTGGTCTATATACATTCCCCATCATGACCTTTACAAGAGCATCGAAAACTGGTTCAGCGGACGTCCTCAGGTTAGGATTAGAGAGACTTGCAAGTTCTTTCAAACAGCTTTCTATCTTGACGTTCAGTACTCTGCCTTGTGCTTCATGTATCTTCCTTGTGCATTAGCACAATGAAGGAACGAAGTACTGTTCCTCGTCGGTCTCCGAAAGACCCCCAGGAAAGAAACACATCGTAGGCTTCCCCAGACAACCGAACACTGCGCCAGATCACTAAATCTTACATACAGAGACAAGACTCGCAATATTCCGGCAAATGAACGAGCAACGAGCCAATCCCAAGTTCCTAAGTCGGAGCGGCCTCATACTGAAGACAGCCTGGTCGGCAAAATCCACACGTCCCGAAGGGAAGATCAGTCTAGGCGCGAAGGAGCCGAGAATGGCGTACAGACATATCACAACGGTTGTCAGCGTTTGGAGGATGCCCCACAATTGCAGCGTTGGGCTTACGAAGTTTCGGATGCAAATATAACACTTAGTGAGAAGCTTGAAAAGTCGAGATGGGAAGCGGGAAGGACTTGAGAGATACCGTTGATTGTTACGACAGAGATACTGTCACTTTCTTTGGAATGGTGCATATTGAAAGCATGGTATAAGGGAGTCTGCGGCATATATCCGAGGCACTGAGCAACTTGACAGCTCGGAGAGATTAGTACAGTAGCGCGAAAGTCCCTGCTGTCCAACGAACTCAGTCTTACTTTTCATGCTGCTTGGCTGGCTCACTTTACTGTCACCAAGCAAATTCTCTGCCTTCCATTCTACGCTGTCGGGCCGGTGCAATTATCTGCGTAAGGGGGCACTGGAAACCCATGTTTTGTTTCACTTGAAAAATATTCATGTTGGTCAAGTGCACTAGGGGACCACTCTGTGCTTTTGCGATCAATGGCAATGTGTTGCGGTATGGCAGCCGGGTCGAGCCATTGCCGACGCCCACCTACTGGCACTCCATTCCCAGTGGAATGGTACCCTAAGTATTCTAAGCATGGTCTACAGGCTGTGACCCGCTGCGCTGGTTCAACGGCCCGTTTGGGTTTCACAATGTCCTACGCCGTAACGGAATTTCACAGCTGTGATTTGCGAAAAAAGTACGAACCACATGATAGCCTCACTTTACTGCTTCTGGGTAGCATTCCGTCTCTGCATTATTGTCGCGCCCGGCGCTTCTCGAATTTTTTTTAAAAAAATCGTCCAGGACAGTTCCCGCGACTTTCGCGCTGAATTGTTACTACTGCGGGGTTCAAACTGGCACCTCGAAGAGTGAACAAGTACCCTCTTCTTCGGGTCCTACAGCATCTCCACGCAGTGAAGCGTAGCGCAAACTCCGGTGGGATTTTCTGGGCTTAGGCTTTAGGGATATTTTTGTATTCCAGATCTTCCATTTCCACATTGCGCAAGTCTACTGCAAGTGCAGCGATTAGCAAGAAATTCGACACCAGCACACCGCACACAAGCAGCTGCACACCTTTTCCAAACTGTCATACGATGGTCCGAAGATCTGCAAAGGATCATAATGCCTCCCAGCATTGCGAGCGAAAGCGCTTACGCAGGCCTATTGACAGCTGTCGAATGATGCGGGAAGAAACCGTTCAGGTTAGTCACTGTTCCCGAGGGCATATTGTGTGTCGGCAGCTGCAGCCACGAACCCGGGGGCTCGTGTGGCGACATTTCTATTGGCTCGGCTTGCACTTGTGGGATTATGGGCTTGAAGCTTGCCATGGGACCGGGTCCTAGCGCTGCCTTTCTTTCAGTATGCTTACAGGGTAGTTGACGTCTCTAGCGTGCGACCTCCTTGGCTTAGGCAACGGGAGCTTCGAGGGTGCCAACGCACCGGGTCCTTGTAGAACTGCAAGGCCTTTGATACGGTCTCTTGGTCCACTGCCTCGGTATGCATCTGCGGTGACAAATCAGTCATTCAGGAGTCTCTGAGTGGTAGTTAGCGTAGACCGTGGCGCAATCTAGGGTACCATTGCTTTGGGTCCCTAGCGCCATTTGCATGGATGATAGGTTTCTCACATCCTGTCTGCCGGTACGGCTCCTGCCAATTGTGTTATCTTGGGGGCCTGCTCTCATTAATTATTCGCTCGGATATTTGGAAGTGCTATAGCATGGGGTTCCTTCCATTTCAAAGGTAGTTCGGGATGCTTCCATCAACCCACCCACAAGTTCCATCGTCTGCAACGCCCTTCTGCGGGTAAATAGGCAATCTCAAAGGTGACTTTGATTGTGACGTCCTGCTGCGCCGTCATAAAGATTTCCCCATCGATCGAGCAAATTCACTTCATTGAGTTTTCCCATGCACCTCAATCTTAAAAGAAACCAGAACCTGCAAGGGCCAGACCGCCACTGCTCAAGCGCAAATGACCGGCTTAACCTCTCGCATGCCCGTCTCTCTGGTACGTCCACCCACACCATTCGATTGGGCGCTTTAACTTGCCTTGATCTGCCGCGCGAAAGGTGCTACCGTATGCACGAAATAACCTACTATCACTCGCGTCTCTGCGAGGAATGTACCGCAGACGTTATGGTCAACAAGGATCAGCTGTAGGAGGTAGTGCTTTCAGACCTGGGATATTATATACGGACTCTGCTGGGGCTGCTGCTTAAAGTACCGTTCCATCCCACCTTCACTCCTACGATCCCACGGATCTTAAAGTCTCTTCTCAACTTTGGCAAGTAGCGTGCTCTTCACGAGCCATCGCAGACGTTCGCTTTAAATCTACTCTCGGTAGCTCTTTCCCGTTTGGTAGGCACTTCAACGGACTTCAAACGCTCCTTCCATAATCTTTAGCTTGCCCATCCTCCCTTCCAGTTCCTTCGCAGATTCCTCTTAAAATGGGCAGTCAGACAGATAAGCAGAATCACGGGGCTATTGATGCCGGCAAGGACCTGTAGACGACTCTTTCCAAGTTTCAAATTGTTCACCGCTGACGTCTGCTCAGAGGCACGCCCCTTCCTTCGAATCCACATTTACACAAAGTCTCATCACAGGGTGAAGATTCCAGATCCCAAAACCGCATGTCTGGCCAGGATGAAACATGTTCTTTGTCGGCCAACTCACCGCAACTTCAGCGATGGTTGTACGAGTCTTCGAACTCCAGTCTCACCCTGGCCGAGAGGCTTGAGAAGATTAAATGGGAGTGCGAAGGCTTCTGGGGTTCGAGTACCAGTTCAAAGATTTGACATCGAAAGTGGCTTGTCTCATTCATGTCCTATCGTTAAACGGCGGTGGACTTGCTGGTCGGAAGGCTGGAAAGTGTTTGAGAGGTCGGGAAGAAGCTCTTAGCATGGCATTTTCAGTTCCCAACATTGCTATTCTGAGCAGGCACTGGTTGATATTGTTTAGTCACCTGCGTTACAACTGGGCCGTTCGTAATAGCTTGCTGCTGTGAGACTCCAAAAATCAAAGTTCTAGTCGCCTCAAATCGGCCGCTCCACCCCACTCCTTTCTTTGTCGCAGGGGTAGATCGTTATTTCGGGACATGACAAAAGGATTAAATGATATTTTGCGTAAGTACCGGTGCCCGATTCTATTGTGCGTCTAAGTAAGCGAAGATTCCCCCGGCATGGACGGATGGCACAAAATTCTGTGTAACCATGTCGCCGAGCATTTTATGTCAAACTGTCCACCCAAAGCCGATGACTTGCAGAATCAGCATTACTCAGTCCTTGTGAGTCAATTGGATAAGAAAAAATCCCAGGCGATCATTTGACGTGCGAGACTTCGACGCTCAGAGCCGCGTCGTTGCTTCGGCGGAAATTTTCGATATACGTAGCTTCAAATTGAGGAAAGCCTTGGCCCTTACGTTGCCAATTTATCATCCTTTTCATATTATGTCAACCGATATTGAGAGCAGAATTTAAGGCCAAGTTTCGGGTAAAAGAGAAGCGTAGAGCGAATATTGAAGGATCCGCGTCTTGTGACGGCGGCCGCCAGGCCTAGGGGTTGGTGGTTTGTACAGATATGGCGAACTCGAAGAAAAGGCCGAAAGATCTGAACGCCTTTATTATTGCCAACATAGTATCCCAACGTTATTCTGCAGACTCAGCAGGGAAATTTGTTGGTAAGTGCCAGAAGTGATACCGGTCCTTTGTTTGCGCAGCTTGTTAGTTCTCGGGTATTAAATCCTGGATGTTGGATGTTAGATGCGTAATCCAACATTCATGTACCTCTAAGCGCATGCTGCAGCCAACCCCTGCAAATTCAGGTAGTAGCAAAGGGAATGGAGGTGGGCAACAGTGGCGGGACGTCCTTTCCAATCACACACATTGTCACACCTCGCAAACATTGGAACCAACGTGAAGACGGCGCACTTGCAGGAATAAGTCCTTGGAACGAAATTTCAATTGGCAGTCTCTCTGTTGGTGGTGTTCAAGACATGTCATTTTTTATATTGCTCATGACAGATTCTTGCACACTGTCCGTTGGGTGGTTCTTCAGCGGATATGTACATAAATAGCTCGACTCCCGGCCCAAGGCTCTGGTACAGACTTTTCAATAGCAGGTTGGCCACAACTCTGCCGAGTCTCTGCATCTCAACATCTCTTTTGACATCTCTTTCTCCTACTATCACTTGAAGTTCAAATCCGAAGACACTACTTCTCTCTGCGCGATGGCAAAGCACGAGCAAAGTGCCGGGAAGCATTCCTCCAAAGGCAAGAAAAAAGAGTAAATTCTAAGACCCCGCGAAGAGTCACCCTCCCAATTCGCATATGCTAATGAAATAATCACAGGGATTCGAAGTCTTCCACGGATCAGCCTGCCAATACTGGCCAGAGTGTTGAAACCCAATACTCCTACAAATATTCTCCACAAATGCAACGATGGACAAATGAGACTTCAGATGAAAACCTCACATTGGCTGAGAGGATGGAGAAAGCGAAATGGGCTGGAAGAATCAAGAACTCCCAATGAAGATGCATGCGTGCTGGATACGACGAAGATAAAGGGGGCGATGCTTACTAGCACATAGGAAACACATCTTGTGATCTTTCAAATCAGTCAATCATGATACGAGTAACACATACTTGACATTGTAGCGTCCATTATTGCTCCATCATAATAGCTAGTCCTCTCCAAAACTCACACCTCTTCACTTGATCTTGAGGTATCAGTTCCATGGCTGTAGCGTTGGTCTGAAGCTTCAATCTCCTGCCACCATTCTTCCCATCCCCAAAACTCTCCCAGTGCGGCGCTGGTCCGTATTTGTACCTATTCGGGCTCAGATCTCTCACGAAGCTGATCCAATAATTCATCATAACAGGAATTATTTCCGCATTCAGATCCTTATAACTAGAGTTGACATCGTCCCGGACGTTTCCGAGGCCAAATATGGCAGGGGCTTCGGAAATATGAGGTACCCCAACGCCGTTGGCAATGTTGTTGGGCTGGAGAACATTGTAGCGATAGTTCCATACTTTGTAGGGGTCGTTCATGGTCGCAAATACCCGAGACATATAGTTTCCGACACAAGTGAATGTGGTTTCTCCGTAAGCTGCGGCTGCAGAAGGGAAGTAGGGCGCGTGTTTCGGAGGAGGAGCCATCAAAGGATATTGTGCATTGATAGCATCTGTGTCATTCCCGGTCAAATGAGGGTAGTTATCTTGAAAGAACGAGGCAACTTCTGCGGGTGAAGATGCGTTTTTGGCAAAAGATGTGCCTTCATCGGTATCATCTGGGTATCGTTACATCAGCTTGAACCAGCATTTCGATGGTAGATTACGTACCTCCAAATATTACTGGAACCTTAATGAACTTCCCCTGTTCTACGAGCCGATAAGGATAATCTCGAATAAAGTCTCCATCAATAGTAGGAGTCCAATAGAATAGTGGAGCAGATTGTCGCCCCGGGAAGGGGGTGGCAACATTCGCTGCTTGTAACACTGTAATATCTTTTGACCTTATGCATGCCAACTCATCAATAGAACCAGCGCAGCCTGTATTATTGGCATATCTCTCAAACTGCCATTCAAGTTCGGAAACTTGAGGCTGAGCTGGAAAAAATACAGACTCTCCAATTCCCCCAACAAACAAACCATCATCCCGACCACCACTATCGACAGGTCAGCCAAATCCTGCTCGAGAAAAAACATTTGAACTATACTAAGCTGTTAGATGCAATGCCACTGAACCGGCGCCAGCTGAGGCACCGTGGATTACTACGTGGTTGGGGTCTCCACCGAACTGTTGCACGATATTAGCAATACTCTATAGAGGAGCTCGGGTAAACAGTTGTACCTGCTCAATATGCTCCTGTACCCATTTGAAAGCCATCCTCTCATCTAGCAATCCCGCATTGAGATCCCCATTCTGCCTCACCCTCTCACTTGCCAAGAAGCCATAGGGCCCAACTCGATAATTGAAATTGACCATCACGATATTCTTGCCAGAATTCGCCACAACAGTAGACCCATTATAATTTGCGTTTGAGTTCTGTGTATAGCCACCACCTGTTATGAATATCCAAACAGGAAGTTTAGACTCAGGGGTCGCGGATGTAGGGCCCCAGACATTGATGAAGAGGCAATCTTCAGACTGGGTCGAGGAGGGCAATTTGGCTCCAGTAGCAAGGCAAATTGGTTGGAACTAGAAAATTCAACTTAGTAGCTACCACTGGGATTAAATATGGCTTACTGTTGTTGCATTCTGTAGGCCAGACGTCCCCAGTGGGGGAGCGGGAGCCCGGAATCTCAGATTGCCAATAGGGGGCGCAGCAAAACGCATCCCTAAATACTGATTGACACCTGAACTGAGTTCAATTCCTTGATACTGCGAATATCCCAAGTCAACCACGGGCTGGAGATTTGAGCTTGATGATGTTAACGGGGCCGGAGTAGTTGGGCTTGCTACAGCTAGTAGCACAGCCAACTTCCTTAAATGACGCGTGGGGAACATGATGCAGGTCATAACTATTAGAATCTACCATTGCGACTTCACGAAGCGCGAAAAACATAACATCACGGATGACTGACTCTTATATAAAGTTGGGGTACAATAGTCTGGCCAAACTGTGCCTAAACAGCCACTTTACGTAGCTCGGCACAGGATAACGCGAGGGGCGGAAAAATCAATTATAGGCTGTACCTCTTCTAAACTAGGGAGCAACGCGGGCGAGCTGGGGAGGCGCCCTTTCTCCTCCTCGAATTTTATAAGCACTGACATAATGAAGCGTCAAAATGGCGGGGTAGTCAGACAGCGCCGATCATCGGGGGAAAACAACGACGGACACGTGACTGGGTATTGGGAGTAGGCAAGATTATTCTTTCACGCCTAATTAGCATGAACTGCAATGGGGAGTGATCGGACTTACTACGGAATACCACTTGGCGATTTCTCCGTCAGCAACGGTAGGTATGTAGGTATGAAACTCGAGCATTCTCTTTCTTGACGAAACTGCTCATGAAGCTGAGGTTGGCTGGTAAGCCATCGAGTATGGTCTGCTGAAGAAATATTGAACAAGCAGCAGAATATCTGGCAATGATTCGAGCCGCTTGATTCTTTCCGTAATTATAGCCGTCCTTGCGCAGCGATAGGGGGACCATGCTGGGCCTGGTGGACTAAACACCATAGTAGAAACCATTCTTCGAATAGTCGAAAGTATTACTCATTAGAATACCTGTCTCCGCTCATTGCTATGCATCTGCAGCATGAGCGTGCGAAAGAAACCATGGGTAGTCGGGTGTCCGCGAGTTGGAGGAAGTAGGGGACACGTCCGCCATGGAATCATGCGTTCGGATTAATGTTATTGCGGCTTAAACGATTTCCGCTCAACACGCCAAAGACTTCGTCTCTCGTCCAAGATTCATCAACGTAACGTTTCTAGAGACCACCCGATGGCAAGAATCGACTGACAATACCGGCACATAGGGATTCTTATCTGAAGCCAAGGCATATTTTGCGGCCAGACTCGGGTGCTTCGGGCAAGCGTCCATACTACCCCCTGCTGGCAGGTGTGACGGCGTTTGTCTGCCTCGATCCAGCCTCGTGGGTAATTATCCAGACCAGGTAGTTTGACAGTAATTTTGCTTCTTTCTGGCAACTCAAAACACGAGCCTCCAAAGTTTTATTTTGCCTTATTGATAGCCAAGATAATTTAGACCGACAATTGGCCAGTCAGGCTTCATTCCACGCGCCGCTTCACGCCATTTAATATCGACTCCCGGATGCTGAGGCGACCTGAGTCCTTGATTCGTAATGCGAGGCTCGAGATGAGATCAGTTGATGCGTCGGCTCCGAGGGATGACTGTGAATTGCTCTAGTATCGATGAGTCGGGGTTACAGGCGATACCGAACGATCCCACGACGCATTTCTTGGCTGTCGGTGTGGAAGTCGGACCTTGGGTTCTGGGACAGCAATGGCCTCGACGTTTCCGTTCTATAGCTGGAAACAAGCGTTCCAAGCAGCAAGGCTGAGAGACTCGAGTAAGATGGGCCAACGGACTACAGCAGCCAGGTTATGATTCTCATGAAAACGCGTCAAAAGTACACGAGGCTGAAAATTGGCCGCGTAGTATTGACGAAACATTCAGCAGTTCAAAATTTCAGGATGACGCGAATTTCGCTGATCAGCTGCTTCATGTGGTTCGCAAAGTTGCGAACCACTCAGCGCAAATAAGCAAACATACTGTTAATTCCGAGTTGGGGACCCTTTTCATGGGGTAATGCGTGGCGAGGCAAATGGTTTGCATTTTTGCGGACTAGAATTTAGTCAGATCTGATACTGACGAGTTGGTAATTTGTATGAGGGGTCCTAAGCCAGCCGAAAGAATGGTTCGCATTTGTATGCAAACAGTTGCCTACATGTCCCGAACCGTCGCAAGCGTCTTCGCCTCGCTGCGGCCAAGCTCAGGTTGCAGGAAATATTGCAAGGCTTAAGTCTAGCCTTGCGAATTCGCGACCAAATTACAGAGAAATTACCATGATGGGGAATGGGGGATCAGTGCCATCGTGGTTGGCTGTCCGCCATGATGCAAACCAGTTGCCTCGCTCCATTTTAGGGTAAGTGCTGTATATTTCCGCGCACGGTGGAATACTTGAAGATATCAGTTGACTTGGGACCTCGACGAATCCTCAGTTCCCATAAATGAGGGTGATCCCCTCGGTTTTGAGGCACTTGAGTTGCCAGCCGGTAGATAACGCAGCACTCGATTGCCATTCTAAACCGAGAGTTTTAGCAGCAGCTACCGATCAAGAATTTACTCTTTGGCTTTGTACTTGTACTACCCAAGGACTTTCGCCACCCCCACACCAATTTCGTCGCCCTTGATGGACAAAGGCCAGCTCAACTCGAGTGCAAGTCGGTGCGTTGAATGTGCTCTTTCATGCTTGTGTAATAACTGACGCCTCCTAGCGCTGGGGCCCATACTGGATCAGCTATCCACGGCTTGCTGGGTGCAAATCATGGGTTAACATCCATCGAAGATGTTGACCTGATCAGGATTTCGTCTCCTGGTTCCAACGGGACTCGTTCTGCCCCTAGCCAAAATCAATTCGCAACGCCGGATCATACAGACCGCACGAAGTCCATCATGAAGACCGACGGCGCACGAGGAAGGGTCCAACACCAATTGCAACTCTCCTCGGCCACGCAATTGCTATCGGAGCTCGATTCTCATCTCGCCGTGCGGGGAAATAAAAGCACTCCCCTAACCAGCCAAACTCCTCCCTCGTTTGAGTACAGCTCAGCGTCCCATCTCCTGTTCCAAGACCGACCGCAACTCTACAACTGGCTAAAGGAGACATCAAACTCAAGGATCACCGTTACCGAAAGGCTTGAAAAGCTTAACTGGGAGTCGTACGAACCTCCGACGCCTCCAATCGCCGCTGCTGACTGCCTTCTGCGCGAATTGGATATACTCGCTTCCTTGTAAGCAGCCATCGGGCGGTGGATAAAAGAGCAGCACTGGGTTTGAATGCGCCACTCCGACTTGAACACCACAAAATTCGCGACGATCAGTGCCACTTTTGATTTCCAGTGCCGGCACATCTCTTTTATCATACTCCAGGGTCTGGCGCAAGCCTCAAAAGTTCTGTATCAAAGCTGATTTGGCGTTTTGTTTCCGACTTCGGCGTTATTTAGATCAGAAGATTCCGGCAGGCAAATGGGCTTGTCTCGGAGGCCAGGCGATTGCATGAAACGAACGGCTGTACCGTTTTTTGGCGCCTGCAGTGTGCATATCGTTCATCGGGCCGTCCATTCACTTCCCTGCTGCGCACGTTTTATGGCACAGCTTCATTCTCCGAGAATCGTTTGTCCGTTGGCTTGGACCAAGCTCGCTGTCGTGATGCCCCTCCGCATTTGCACCCTTGAACGTCTACATAGTAGAAGTCGGGCGTAATGAAAAGCGAACGGCAATAAGCGAACAGTGGAGGGATGACCAAAATGTAATTCGTGAGACAGCCCACTCAACGACTGATATTTTCGTCTTATCAATTCTGGGAGGGAGTTTGTTTGGTCTTGATAGACTGAAAGAGGCCGTATGAGTTTTCCACATGTGCTGGTAGATGGCTTGGATGTCTTGCGATTAGGTATCTGCTTTCAATCATCAAAAAGTGCTCTATCCTTTCGTCCATGTCCCCCAAAATTGCAACTGTATTTCGATCAGCTCGCTTCTTCCCCTGTCACGCGCCTGAAAGCTAAAAAGCGGGGCCTGTATGAACGGCGGGGGCAATTATTCATCGGCCGATGAATGGAATTCGGAGACGAGTTGATGGATCGCTGCGTGGACGAGGCTGAATGCATTTGGATAGTACAGTCAGCCGTTCAGGTGAGATTTGAGTAAAACCGGTTGTTGTAGGGATGGGATGGCGATGGGTGAGATCCGTTCGATTTTAAATACGATTCGCCGTTGGCTCTGTTATCGTCCGAGTACTCTGGGTGTTTACCGCTGGAAACAATTCTTACTTTCCTGAACCTGTTTAGCTTGAAGCATCTAGATTGCTCCAAGGTACGAGACGTGTGCATATGTCGGAAATTGGCGCCGGACAGATCTGAATAGTAACGGTCTACACTTATTTTAAGAATTTCTCTGGTGTTTTCAGGTCGAATGCGCGCCGTGGATTTTGGCTTTCTTGACATTAGATGGGTCCTAATGGGGAAACAAGGATCGATCCGTCCATGGAGGTGATGCGCATAAGGCTGCTGAGCGGCACAGGTAATACGAGCACAAGATCCGGGGCGACATTCCCGGCAGGACTTGGCTTTTCTGATGTGATACTATTCCAGGGCAGCTCTAGCGGTGCAGGATGAACCAAGGATTCTAAACGCGGCAGGGATTGACTGAGACTGTGCGCTGTACGCTCGAGCCATACCCGTTCTCGCCGTTGGGCTGGCCGGAGCCGCAGATGGGGGTGTTGGATCGCTCCGGGGTGGAACCGTCGTGGTAAGATCGCTCCTTGAGCATCCCTTGAACGGAATAGAGTGTTATGGACCTTCATTGGAAGCATACTGTTGATTCGGCCCGCCCCTAGCTGCCAGTATGCGGTACTAACAAGTCACCTGGGTGCGCTGTCGGTGTGATCCTGGAATAGTCATAATGTACGAATGACAGGACTATTCTGGGTTTCTTTCCTGCATCTCGAGAGCTCCGATTTACTACCAGCTCGCGGTAGACAATTAGGATCGAGTATTTGAGAGCTATTTCTAACTCAGATGACAGAGCAGAAGGGATGTCAATAATCTTAGCTCCTGCATTGGTATTTGCAAGATACTTGGGCGAGAAGGACGTGCGAAATATGTGGCGGAACAGCCCCGTAACGATAGCGAGCTTCAGACTCTGGAACTCTGACCTGGAAGCCTAAAACTATATCGAGTGGCCATTGAGCTTACAGTGATCAGAGCCCTGTAAGCGCAATCCTAACTTCAGTGCACAACCGCAGCACTTAAACCGAATTTTCAGTGCAGGAGATACGAACAGATACTTATTGGCGAGTTTGGTCACATGTTTTTTGCGCGACGCATCCAGTCACCGTGGCTGATAACTTGATATTGAAATATTACCGGAAGGCTCAGCCCGGGCAGTAATTAAACAAACGTTTAGTTATTGGAATTACTCGGGAGTCCGACGGAAACGAAGGGTTTGCTTCCCCGGTTGCTCGAAGTGCAAGGCCGGCACAACGACAGGCGGCACGGAACTCTCCAAGGCTTCCGTGGGGGCTGTGCAGTTTGCTTTTTCTCTGAAAGACGAAAAGGTGGGTTGTATTGACGAAGGCAAGGGCCCCGCAGTGTATGACTGCCTTTTGTCCTGCCTGTACGGTATAGTTACTGAAGCGGAAGTCTTTGCGTCGCCTTGCAAGTCGTTAAGCTTCATGCATGCAGAATTGCATATCGGACCTGTGGTGCCTGTGCTCTGAAGTAGTGGCAGCGGGTTTATGGCGTCAGTGAGTAGGGGCACAGTCGGGGTGTTGGTAATTTTCTGAGTTCCCCTATCGCTGGAGGGGGTATTTACCCAGATTAACTGGCTGGGCGCTATGCCCTTTCGGAACCTCTGGAGAGCACTTAAACGACAAAGCTAACCGCAAGTTTCCGCGCTCACTGCTCAGCAAGATCAGGGGCCTGAAAGATTCGGGGCGTCGTTTGACGCTGTCACTTATCGTAGACCCGGAGTGATGCCAGAATAAATGATACCCGCCTGAATGAGAATCAGCTTGTCATCCGTGACTCCATTTGACATCAGGTAACAAGCAGGGCTTGTCAGAAACATGTGGACGTCTTATCCGCGCACCCCACCGACGATTTAAGTTGAACCAGATTGAAGGGGGCGTGGTGGATGCGAGTGACCCACACGAACCATCATTGCCGACGGTATCGGTTGCTCAAAGGCTCGTAAGGGATGGACATGGGTGTCAGTCGCGTGTATGTTATTTTTGACTGCTCTTCTGTGATGATCAACGACCGACGGTCTTCATAGGAGCAGGGCAAAATACGAACTAGCTGCCTCGTTCTAGCACTCACCCAGATAGTAAGATGCTCGGGATCAGCTCCAAACACACATTTCCTACAGTTTGTTTTGTGATTTTATAAGAATACTCAGATACCTAACAGAGGTAGGTTGAATATTTCTTGGACAACAACATCACTCCATCTTTCCCGCACCTCCTTTTCCGTATCTCTTTCGCAAAGGCTGTCTGACGCGGGTCCTCTTTACATCCTCTATCCCCAAAATATCCCAATTAGTCGTATACGGGCGTCATGTCAGGTCCTTGCGACTAAAAAGTGATAACTCAAAAGCAGCCGAAGAAGGTGTAGGTATCATAGAGACAACTCGTGTCATTGCGAGAAGGCAACAGCTAAGTTTAACTTCTTCAGTTCCGTATCTGCAAAGACGCACTCGCCTAGCCACTCCGACAACGAAAATTGGCATCGAAACCAGTCACTCTCCCCATAAATTTAACTCGGGCCTCAAGCCCAGCCATCAGTAAGATCAAGTATTCAACGCATTGCGAGATCTTCTTGCCGACGAAGGGGCACGTTTTCAACAGAGCTCCTATACTAGCGACAACCCTACGTACCCACGAGGTAACTCCTCCGGCATCCACTGGGATGAATTGGATCTTGTACTTTTCAATTTTAGCTTCGGGACTTGGAGAATGCCTTCAGCCGGTTATTGTTAAGAGACTTCCGTGGAGCATGCTGAGATCCAGAGTAACGCCTACTCTCACATCTGGGCGGGGTCGGCGGTTCCCGGCCGCAGTCTCCCTCCCGGAAACCATCCCGAGCATACAGCACAACTTCAGCAATAGGCTTATGAGACATCCAATTCAAATTTGACTATTGCCGAAAGATTCGAGAAGGGAAATTGGGAGAAGCAGACATGCAAGAATTTGTAAAAAGAAATTGCATGGGCCCATTGGGGTCAGAATTCAAGGCGTCAGAAGGGGAAACGGGCATCATAAGAGATGCCTAATATAATTAATCGGCGTGAATAAAGAAGGGGATATCAATATGAAATTTTGAGGATACGACATAGTCTTGCTAGGTTTAGCCAGGTACCTAAATTTGACGTGATGTCTTCGCGATAGGTGAGGGCCGCTGAAATATGGAATCCAGACTATGATGCAGAGTGAGAATCGTCTTTATTGTGGCCAAACATAATTAGACATTTTGAACGTATACAGAAGATTCGTCGGAGTAAGCTAGTCTCTGTACAGCAGCGGTACTGTACATGGCTTGAGATCATATCCGATGTTGACGTTACCAGGCTCTTGACGGCGTTGTAGATGGTGATCTCCTTTTGTTTCGCGAAGCATACGAATTTTCCGATATATGTACTTGAATCGCGGATTCACAGTAATAGGCACGCAGTATGTGGTTTTGGGGTCAAGATGTGGTATTGTGAAGAAGGCACGACGTTGAATTGAAGTGGATCAAATGATGACTAAGGTTTCCAGCACCCTTTGGCGCAGCATTGTGAAACTAGCTATCGTGAATAACAACCACCTCTAATTCATGTCATAATATCAAAGCCGGCCACGTACAACTTGCAGTGCTTGTAGTTCAATCAAGAATCTGGTTTCTCGCAAAAGAAACTTTGACGCGCGTGCATAACGAACACAAATCTTCAGCGGCACGACCTGCAAGGCAGTTTTCCCGCCATATTTAGGGAGCTAGGCACCTTCGCGGCAAGCTCGAAAATACAGGTTTTTCAAAGCAGCCGCCGATTATGGGGTTTGCCTTACAATCAAACCACATCTCGGTGTCTCGGGGGGTTCTGTTTTAAGGGGTACTTGAAGAAAGTTCGGGCTTGATAGACCTGCAGCAGGCCTGCATGGACGCAGCTCTGCCACTGCCGGCCAACCAACAAGTGTTCGGGCGCAGTGTCCCTCGACCATTCTTCATTTATACTTGAAAGCCAAATACCGTACATTTCACCTCGCAAGAAATTGCAAGGCTTCCAAAGCGGCATATGCGCATTCGTATCCAATTTTCTGGGTACCGGGCTTTGTAGCTTGCAGAAGCTACCGATATTGACATTCGTGTTTTTCTCAGTCTTTGGTGCAAGATAAGAATGCTACGTAGTGGGTGGCCAGTCCTCAAAAACGTAGTGGGTATGTCTTCAATCCGTTGTTCTCGTTAATAATAGTTCGATCAAAACAATAGAATATACCATGTAGCTTCAATCACTTTCTGTATTATTGGTGAAGATTCCAAGTGGACTAGTCGTTCATCCTGCAAATCTATGGCACCTCAGGGGCCTCGCATATATTTCCAGGGGGAAGGAGGGGCGGCAGAAGGTTAGGTCGATGGAAGCGAATCTAAGACCCAAAAAAACAAGTGAAGAGTCTATGGTGCACAGCCCGAGTCGTAGTATGATTTATTCAGACCTAATTTTAGTTACCTCGCGAAAACGGCTGCGATGATACCCAGCCAGAATTATCACTATGGAGTTATCATTTTTCCCTCCAGCAATGGGGACTGGGGACCAAAAGCACGCGTGCATGGTCATCTAAAAATTTCTGCAGCCTTGATGCCTTTGAAGCGGTCAGGGATCCCGGATAAGATTTTACGTTTCATCGCATAATAGAAAATGGAGCTGTTTCCTGCTGAGACAGATTATCGGTTTGTTTCATCCTCTGTAGCTTCCAGTCTGGCGTCCGAAGCTAAGCGCGTTGCGGTGGACTTCCACACGAATTTGACCCGTCCAAAACGAGGGATGGTTTTGTTATTTTATCTCCGCCGAGCGTTTGATTATTGGAAAATAATAATGACATGTGCATTTGGCTCGTCCAGGGCGCTTGCATATTCGTGGCGAAGACCTCGAGTCTGACAAATAATGGTCACCCTCTAGATGAGTTCAAATCTCCCTTCCCACAACGGAGATTTGATTTATTAAGGGAAACAAGATCACAGAATCTCTGCTGACATGACTTCAGGTGATACAGTATTGTGGTCAATGGATGCAAGATAAAGGCTCGCTCGCGGCAGAGGTCTCAGGACTGTCTCCGTACGGGTCTGGATGCAGCGACTTGGCTAGTATTACAGAACCATACTTGATGATTAGAACAGAAAAAATGAAGATTTTGGCTCCCAGAATAACAAGTTACATCCATATTCACCTTCGAATTCATGTGCTGTGCTCTACGGAGTCCCATGCTGAAGTTTCCATTGTGGCTCCGGAAGTAATAGGTTGCCGAAATTACAGTTCTGTTGCCTCACTTCGTCGATTAGTTGCCTCGTTTGAAGATTATCAAAGAAAGACACCTGTTGATCTCATTTAACAAGCCTTTTTATGGCAAGCTCTCCTGCAACCCATCGGCATCATATCTGTTGTTCTTTAACCTTCTTGTGCCATTGGGGATCTAGTTTGAGAAAATTTACAGTGCACAGTCGCGCCGGCTGCTGCAGCCTTCTGGAGCGCTGTCTCTGTCCCAGATTTTCACTCAGCCAGACTATGTTTTGGAACCAACTCTGACCATCAATCTGACCTGATAAGAATCTTTATGGTTCGCTATTAACTAATTGCCTTGCTTTAGCTTCCATGAACCCACACATCTACTATTGTTTTAGTACCAGCCAAAGTACGGTAAAGTAAAAGCGACTGACATCCACTAGTGCAGGTGATCATTGTGGTGAAGTCCCTCAAGCTTTTCGCTCCCTTGAAATGCGAGGAGTAAATGTTTCGCATCAATCTATTTGAATCTTGCGCGTCCCTAATTGGATATGGCTTTCCACTTTTGCGACAACAACAAACGCAGGGGACGCATGTTGAATTAACTATATGATAGTCATTCGACAAATACTACCTTTCTCCAAATTCTTGCGGGCTTATTTTAGGCACTAGACCTTCTTATTCATCGTTTTTAACTCGCACAAACTTGATTATGGCTGCGCAACAGTCGACACCCAAAGATCCAAGCCGGCAGAAACATGGAAAATGGTGGGTGTACACAACCATTCAAAGCCTCCCCAGAATTGGTGCTGACCCCTTTCAGTCTCGCGCATCAAGTTAACAACCTTTACTCGAATCCGTCTTCTGCTGTTGTGGTTAAATCGAATCCACCTCGAACGAACTGCGACGCGTCACTACAAGAAGGCGCCGTTACGACCGCAGCATCTTCAGCTCACAGCAGGACGGCGCCAGATCCGCTTGAAATTCAAGGGCTTGTTATGACGAAGGGCCATGAAGATCACACTCAGTCATATCAGCGCCAGGTTCATCGAGCGCTTTTCGAATACTATCACCCGATTATAGAGTCTCGAAAAGCTCGGATTACTCCTACTTCCACCTCGTCATACGAACACAACATGAGTCATTCCGTTTCATATCCACCGCATCAAGAGCCCATCTGCCGGTGGTTATACGAGACTTCCGACGAGATAATGACCATGACTGAAACACTCGAGAAGTCGAACTGGGAGGAACGACGACTTGAGAAGCTGTGAAGGCTAAATAAGCCTAAGCTTTCAATCTGCTAGCGGTACTATTGCCACTGTTTGGATATTTGTATTCCTTGCAGATGAGATCTTGCAAAACTTGTTACAAGAGTCGCTGTGCACATATATGGCCCGAAAAAGCATCATCATACATCACGATCACTACATTGGAGATAGTATTATCTCATAGACTCTGGTTAATATACGAGCTGGAAAGTTCTATTGAGTATCGAAAGACGAAAGATACAGTGCCTATATTTATAAATGATTGTTTTGAAAAGGCCAATTCGATTTCCTAGAGCGCGTAAACTAATGCGAAACGCTTCTATGTTGGAGACGGCTTCTGAATACTGCTACTGCACGACGATCATAGCTTAAACTTAGGCACAGCTGGGAGGGATTTTCGGTGCCTCGTTGTTACAGTGAGCCTTGTATGCCACTTCCGATAGTCCGTCGACAAGGTTCACGGAACTCATAACCTACGGTGACGATCGATCAGATGTATCCTATTTTTAGAGTTATCAGTGACATCATGGGTTTCTTGAAGGATCTCGAGGTCTTTCCGTCCAAAATTGATGTGTTGTGAAACGTTGGAGGCCTGGTGGGCCTAAAACCTCGATTAAAGCGGCGATCTACGCCCGACACCACACCCAAATCCGCAAATGACTGCTAGAAGAAGGACAGCCGAGCCAAGCGTAATTCTGCAGCTGACAGGCGCCTACTCTTACAAGACCTGCATGTTTAATGTAAACTCGCGCTGGGGGTACTGCAAAGTGTGGTTGAAGATCGGGTGATGTAGAGGCTGAAGAATGCAAAGCTGACAGCTGAACCAGGTCTGGGGTCCGCGACCCGCCTCGGCGCTTAGACGGTTGTAAACTATCATCGGGATTGGATTTGCTGTCGGCTGTCGTGCTTTGATCCTTCGGAGTGGGCTCCTGTCTGTTTACGGTATTGTGCTTGCCGATATTTGAGTTTCTCCCCCCTTGAACTCCTCGCTTCTATGGGACTAGTCTAGATATGGTAAGGGCTGGCAATCGATCAATTTCAAAAATTCTTGTCGAACGTGACAGCAAACGGAACTCTCTTGTGGTCAGAGAAATTGGCCGGCCCAGGGATAGAAAACGAGTTCCAATTTTATTTTCCACGTCCCGGGATGTTATGGCTTCTGTTCCGGAGGATTCATGAACTTTCCCTGCAACTGACATGCCACTTGACGATAACGTACAAGCATTTACTAGTTAAACGACTCCACTTTCAGCCTTCCCCAGAGCTACTTCTCGAGGACAATCAAAGCAATCTAGCGGGGCGCCGGAAATCTCCGTTGTGGCCCTGCTGCTTGTTACTAACACCCAACGCAAAGCAGGGGCCAGGTTTCGAGAAGAAGTATCGAAGCTGGAAATATTGGGAACCGGAGATGATGGACGTCGAACATTTTCGTTGGAGGAGGAAAAGAGTACTTGCCATGGGTGTTCGCCGTTCGGTTCCAGTGCCGCGGTAAATTCCCAATTTTCGGCCCTGGACGTGGACGTTCTAGAAAAATCATTTCATGTTATAACTGCGACCCTAGGAGGCTGCACGTAATTTGATAAAAGTGGTTCCGCTCCTGCAGATGTAAGATCTACGACGATCATACTTCAGTTGTACAGTGCGAAGCTCAACAACTGAGGCTTTAGAGTCGAAGTGATTTTGAATAACATGACCCAACTTTTCAAATTAACGAAAACGCTCTCCCATTCCCCTTCACTTGCTAATCAGTTTAATTCAAATCAGTTTGTGACAAATTTAGACGCCGTAAAAGAAATTAGGGTGATCATGTTCTAAAACATGGGATTGATTGTTCTCAGTAGTGGGGAAAGGCTTTGAAGTCAAAGAACCAAGGAAGAAAGTGCACAAATGATATTATTCGTAGAATTCGAGACTTGGCATCCAAGTCGGGTTTAAGGAGTAGACTGCCTAGAACGGTCAGTGTGGTGGAAGGTGTGGGTACGAGGGTGGCTTCAGGACGAAAGAGTTCAGCAGTCGTGAACGGCTAATGTGGATACTTTGAATGTCTCAGGGTCCCTGAGTCAGGGTCCCAGATTCCGATGGTTCAGGGGTTAAGAGATGTGTTGTCACGATCAGGATGATCCGTTTCGTTCTAGAAACCAGGAATTGCGCTTCCATGCAGCCCTGTTGCAATGGTGGCTTGCTGCAACTCCCGGGGCTTTAGGCGCTAGAAGGCGATGTGAGTGGCATCGAATGCGCTGTATCGCCAATCCTCTCCCTTACCAGACGCCAGTAATTTCCCGGGAACGCTTGATAAGCTCCAGGGGTCCATGGATGCTGCTGTCACCAAGGTACGTGAGGTTGAGAGCTATGCTGATATCTTGACATGCGGTGCTGCGGCACAAATGCCGTTGCGTGGACTGCGAAACCCTGGAACGAATTTATCTGAATCGCACTTACACCGTGGAGCAGGTCAGAGCGCCAGCACTGTGGAGGATAAGCGGGAGGAAGTATGAACGTTGGCGCGAAGATGGCGAAGATGGACGAAGGTTACGAAGGTACAACTCCAAGAAGGCAGGATTACACGATCCGAAAGGCTGCGAGCCATTTGCCTTGCTCTCCTGCTTGAAGGCCACGCAAAAGGGGCCAAGCTCACCGATGAAGATAGACCTACGCAGAGATTCAACCTTTCTTCAGAAGCTATAAAGATTCTAATATCCCCAATACAAACAATGAAGTTCATTCACAGCCCCCAGCTCAGCTCAGGCTCATCGATCACCCAACACCTGATGACCTTAGAGTGATTTCTCATTCCCCTTCCAGCTGTGCCGTGCTATAGTTCTGCACTTGCTCTTCCTCCTCTGGTTCAAATTTGTTGTTCAATACCATTCTTCGACACTTCTATCATTGGTACTTCGCCATCCCAGACCCCAGCACTGTTATCACTGTCGTCACTTCACCACCCAGCCTCCTACTACCCTACTACCATCGCCGAGGCACATCACTCACCAAGCTACCGACCATGACTAAGACTCAAGGCAAAGCAAAAGCCCAAAGGGGTTCCAACAAGAAGTAAGGCCCTCTACCCAAGATCATCAACCTCAACTAACACCATCCCAGACCCACCTCCTCCAAGAAGCCCACCTCCAATACTAGGGCTTCTTCTCACCAGTCCAAGTCCGACGAAGATACTGCTGAAACCCCTCCTTCTGCCACCGACGGCGAGTACTACCTAGACCACCAAGAAGCCGAATACAACGAAAACTACACCTGGAACCCCGAGCCAGAGACCAGAATCTCGACCCCTTCGTACATCTCCTATACCAACGACCCGGCTCAAGCATCAGACTACTATGGCCATCCCACTTGGAACAATCAAGACCAAGACCACAGTACAGCTTATACTCAGTCGACAAATCACTCCACCAACTACGCAGTTCCACAAGATCAATCCCACACCACAGGACCTCCTTCGACGTCTTATCCGCCCGCCTCGTCAACCCCCTACCAACCCCCTTACCCGCCAACAAGCGAATACCCCCTCACAATTCCCCAACTCGACTCCTGGGCCAACGAAACCTCGACCTCAAACATGACTGTCGCCGAAAGACTCACAGGACGCCACTATTCCTAGCCTAGCTCTCAAACCTTCTTTCTTTCTCATTGACACTTCCCCATCTTGTACAACATCATTAGCAGGCAAAATGAGGAAATTGTAATCTTGCTTCACAACACAAAGTCAAATGAATGAACAATTGCAGATCAAAACGAGAACTCCATTCCATTTCCATATTCTCTGCATACCCCGAACTATTATACAGAAACCCTATAATCATAGCCAATCAATCAACCCAATCGCTTTTAGATAAGATTCACAACAAAGGCACTTGCTCCCCTATCATTTCATATTTCATAAGTAGCCATACCTAAGTAACCAAAACGCCGCACGCAAAACGCAGCCACGAAACTGACGGGCCTGGTTCCCTAAACCAGGGGAGCATCGCCGTTCATACCGCTCAGATCACCGTTTATGCCGAAGAATTGGAACCTGTATTTTCAGTTAGCCATTCTGAAACATGCATTCTCAAAAAGATAGGGATTAACGAACCAATCCTCAACATTCATGGTCATAGGTACCGCCTGCGTACTAGCATTACTCAGCGTATCACTCGGACTATGCCCCTGATCACTAGGTTGCATGTTAGGATCGAAGCCACCACCCCCCTGCCACATGCCAGGCTGGACCTGATATCCCGCGACAGTAGGTTGTAGCATCGGAGGACTGCCGCCCATGCCTTGTTGCGGCGTAGGGCCGCGCATGCGCTGAGGGATGGATCCGCTTTGTGCTTGATTGGGCATTTGCTGCGGTGGCATGCCCATTTGCGGCTGCATGAGATTGGGGTCGACGTTATGAGGCTGGGGTGGGGAAAAGGAGTTGGCGTGCATCGAGGCTGAGCCTTCAGGGAAGAGCTGATCGGGCTGGAAGTTTTCCCAGATGGATTGAGAGAGGTTGGGGGAGTTTCGTGTAACGAGGTAAAGATCAGGTGGTGTGGCGGGGACGGAGAAAGATGGGTTGAAAGGGGTAGGGGGTCGTGTGTGGGGTCGGGAATTTGTACCACCCATGAATGTATCCTGGTTCGGTCTCGAGTTGGGGGATGCAATGGGAGGTGCCATCGCATTACTGCCCATCTCACGAGAGGGCGTTTGACTCGGAGTTTGAGGTCGTGATCGTTCGTATGACTCCTGAGGAGCTGGAGCGCTGTTTACCCCGAAATCAAGCGACATATCGTCGTATTTTCGCTTTCCAGGCTCTTCCCTCTTGATTTGCGCCATTCCTTGAGAGAGGCTCTGGGTCATCTTCTTATGACGCTTCCCAGCAGCTTTCTGCAGTCGCTCTTCCAACACCTTATTGCCCAGAATAGACTCAAATAGTGTGTAAACCATCTTGGCAACAAGCCAAACCCTTGACACATCTTTCAAAGCATTCATACACACCGTTAGTCGTTGTTGAGTAACTTGCACCACCGAAGGCACCGATGACCGCATTTGATATACGTGCATGATGAGTGCCGAGAACAAGCTATACACAATAAAGGCTGGACAATATCGAAGCTCGTCGTGCGCGCTGAGGTTTTCAATAATTGATGTGATCATCGCAGCAGCTTGGAAGGCAATATTTCGCGATGGATACGTATTGTCCTCCCAGCCTCCTCCTCTGCCAGTTGCCGGTGGCATATGCGCTCGATGCAATAAGCAAAGGGTGGTGTAATAATTGGAATGAAGCAGCGCTGACCAGAAATGATGTCGTGGTGCTTCCCAGTAAACCTCTTTCGGGCAATTTTGAAGCCAGTCCGCCAACGCCATATCACTATGAGTGAGGTCAATCGCATTTTGACGCCGAGCCTTCGAGGCCACCGAATACTGTTGCGAGAGGACCAATCCCATGATCTCGCACAACTTGACATATTGGAGGAAGAACTGCACATGCAAAGGATCGGGGGGGAACTCATTCGGCTGGTCACCCTCATCCTCGATAAAGTCTTCCTCGGAAACCATCTCAACGTCCGAATCGTCCGTATTGATATGAACAGGACGGCCCAGCGCAACAGCAACCGATCGATCACGGGTGAAAAGTGTCCACCAGATCCGCTTCCAAAGTCTCTTGTCCGCCCTAGTAAGCTGAGATCCCTCAACACTTCGGTGCATACCAGATCCTTGGGCTACGATAGTGGCAACTCTGCTCCAGTAAAACACATTCTTAGTGACGTCTTCTGGGCCCTCCCAGTACCATCCCATAAGCACCAAAGCTTGGACAATGGTAACTCGGTCATCTTCGTAATTGGCATCATAAAGCGCTTTAGCTCGTTTATAAAATGTCAACGCTGCCGGAGTCGTCGATCCATTAGCGTCCATAAGCTGCGGATTTGTACAGACTCTGGAACCCGCCAAAAGAATAGCCTGCAGAAGCAACAAGGACGGCGGATTCTTCGAATCCCGGTATTGGCGCATAAATCTATTTCGATTAATAACGGGAACGATTGGAGCAACCCATTTGAAATAAGCGTCAACAAGCTCATCGCAAAGCCCTCTCGGTGGTAGCAAAAATGCCCCGCGTTGATGCAAGATATCGATTTCCACGTTATCCAGCTCCGTCAATCTTGCACGGGTGCCTCTCACATTTTCTGGTAAGGGGTAATGAACCACATCAGCCGTTCCGTGCCTATCGTGAACTAGCAGTGTCAAATTTGACGATTCCCCTAGATATGCGACTCGTCCCGCTTCTTTGATTGGAGCTCTAGTAAACTTTGGCTTCATGAACTGAGCGTAAGTTCCATCATCGTTAGCCCGCTGCTGATATTGCGCCTCAGTTAAAGAGGTGGCAGGCGTGCCATCCGGTCCACCGCCATATATACTCGCGCTTCGTCCGTTGGTGGAAGGGGAATCGTTTCGTGGTGAGCGGTCCTCGAGGGTATCTCCGCGATCACTGCGCAGGTAAGCAGCCGTCGATCCCGGAAGGAATATTCAGAGACAAACATACCTATCGGAATCCTTTGCCTTGGCGGCAGTCGTCTTCTTTCGTTTCGGTGTCGGGATCTTGCATTCTATGGAGAAAGCCACGCAGTTGGTGCATGGCACTCCCAAGCTCGCGGCATCGCAGCGGACCTAGGTTTGGGTCAACACAACAGTCCGATGCGCATCGAGTCCAATCAATCCTGCCGGGAGAGGAAGGGGCAGCGTTGTATTACCTTTCTTGCATGGCATGTCTGTGGATGATTTTATAAATGATTAGCAATTATCCCAGTTTCGAAAGGATGCCGCCTCGGTGCCGAGGCACGATCCACACAACTGCCTGTACAAAAAGAAACGGGATGGCTTCATACCTCGCAAGCGCGCGATGCTCGTTGTCTTTTGCACTCTGCGCGTTAGCTTATATTCTTCTTTGAAGGTTTGCGCACGGCACTGCGTACCTGCGGAAGCTCGGGTGGCCCGGTGTCTGGCTGTTTGGCATGGGGTTGGGTCCTGTCTGCTGCGGTGGTGTTGGGTTTGTCGCGGGTCCCCCATAGCCGTTGGATTGCTCGCTCGAGGCCATAGCCGTGTCCATGTTGCCTAGCCAGTACTCATCCGTCGTCAATTAATGCTCGTGGATATGTCGTGGTATGCTGGATGCAGACGCAGACGCAGATGCAGAGGAAGGTATGGTGGAGATGTGGATGCTTGGTGATGAGATGGAGAATAGGCGGGCTGCGGTGTGGTGCAGGGTTCAGCTTTCGAGGGGTTCTTCGCAACTTGAAATTCAAGTACTTACCAACGTCTGGATCTCTATTCGTCGCCTCAATTGCAATTTCTCATAGAAGAATATAAGTAAATAAATAAGGTACGGCGGTGTAAGATAATTCTTTCCACTCACTACAACTAGACAACCCTTAATCATATCATATCACGCACATATATCACTCTTTGCACGCCAGATCGACTGCCGCCTGTGGGCAATCCCGGGTTTGAAAGCGATCCAAAGCGGTCTGATTCGAGATTTGGCACATGCCCTGCCTTCCTAGCTGTGGTCATAAAGTTAAGGGCTGTTAAGGGAAGCCGTAGTGCTGTAGATCAAACCGGGAGGCTCGTTGGATGACCCCCCAACAGCAACTGCTAATTCCCTTACGGCGTAGCCCGTGGGCTCGAACTGCCCAAGATGTGATATATTTGCAATACCCTGCGGTGATGTCTCCGCCATTTGCCGGATCTAGTAAGTGGGCAATGAGCAACTGTCCTCGTGAAGCCGAAGAATATGTTTTTATATCTTTACTTTTTCTGCCTATGTCTTACAATGAAGGTCTGCTCCTCCAATGATGAAATGAGACCTTTTCTCCCCGCATTTACCGCGGGACCACCAGGACCCCTGGGCTTTCCTGGGGAAATGAAGTCACCTACCCGCTTTCTCCATGTGGTTCCTACATCTTCCGTGCAAATTCTCCAGATTCCAAGCTCCGCCAACCTTAACCCCGCAACTTGGGTCGCAAGAGGAGGATCGGAAGCTTCCGAGAACTGTGTCCTCCAGTCGCATCATCGCATGGGTTTCTGGGAATCCTTAGACCCGTAGGTTTTCGTACCTGGAGGGCGGCGGCTTCGTAGCGTGGTCCCCAGGATCATATGAAAGAGATGCCTCGGCACAACGTTTAGTGCGCGTCCCAGCAAGCTCAGCTCGTGGCAGGTTGGCAAAACTCAATTCTCAGCTTTGTAACAAATCTTAATAATAGTAACGGATCCGTTGAGGTAAAGGTTGGAAAAAACCTCCGCGCACTTCCGATAATCGTCATTATTATTGCTATATTTGCTATTCGCTATATACTTTTGTCCTCAAGGCTGACATCACAGCCTACTATGAACTTTTCGAATTCCCATTTGCAACGGCCTTCCTCAGAATGACTCCATTGAGACCTTTCTTCTCACTTGAAACGACGCCGCCGAGTTCCTTCTCTTTCACCATCTGGGAGGAATCATCCTCAACCTCTACGCCAGCGATGAACATCTCGCTCACACCCTCCAAGCTAGCCACAAATACACACAGCAAACTTGCGATGACGAAGTGACTTATAGTGGATCCAATTTCAAGCCACGAGCCCTCATCTTTGACTACCCAGAAAAAGTGAAGCGTGAGGAAGTCGGAGATCGCCATGACGACCATAAATAAGGCTGATGGTGCAACCCCTAGTCTTTTGTTGAGTATGCCCAAATTAGCTGAGATTAGAGCAAATGGAACCATGAGCTTTAAAATCAGCAACGCTCCCTGGGAGAAGGGATCAAAGACCGGAATTATTCTTTGAACGCTCTCCAGGCTGAAGGACGATACCGAGGCAACGTTTCCGGTACTGAAAAATGCTGACTGTAGGAGTGTGAGGAAGAACAGGGACACTCGAGCATCTGATAATGTGAGTGAGCGGAATGGTGATGATGCCAATGATGCTGGCATGACGGTTTCCCCATTTGTTTGCACGATCGCCGGTTTCGATTTTGAAAAAATATAGATGCTGTGCTCAAGTCGAACCCAGGTGATCAAAGTGGCGCAGAAGCCAAGGTAGAATAAGCCTTCGTGTGAGATGGTGAGGATGACGAAGACTGGTGAAAATGTGAGGAATATGACCATCAATCGGTGGAGATAATGCTTGTTAGGTGCCAAGCGGTGAGCAAATGGCATGAGCAATGGAAGAACAAGGACCACCCATCCAATGGCTTGGTTTCCTCGCGGAAGACCTTCCTTGGCTTGTAATGACATTACACTGGATCTTGTCACGAGCACGGCCAAAAGAATAAAGCCGATCTGACGCTGTTAGAATAATCGATGCTTCAATAGAGTTCCATACCTGTATTCCAATGAGAGATCGTGACAGACTGTTGTCAGCCGGTGCTGTCGAATCACTCGCTAGCTTTGACTTTTTAAGAAGTCTGTTCTCGAACAAGAGATACGCGACACCAATTGCGGCCATTAAGGCTCCACCAAACATCCTAACAGAGTTAGGAAATACAGATTGACTGGGAGGGGACTACTCACACAAGATGTAGATCCTCAACCTTCATCGCAGGTAATAAGGTGAAAGTACTCATTGCCAAACATGACACCAGCCACGTTCCTACAAGAGCCTTGTTCTTTTGCAGGAAGCCAGTCCCATAGAACATAGGCCAAAATGCAGCAGCACTGAATAATACTGAAAATACCTCCCGATGCGTATATCCCAAAGCCTAAGCCAAATGTTAGTTGTCGGCTATTCCAAGAAGGGGGTAATACTCACTAGAGATTCTATGAGACCCAAGCACACAACACCCTTCAATATCAATGCAATACTGCCACCCACACTCGTGATATGCCCAAATAGCGCATTTCTTCCCTCAGCCAATGAATTCCGGCGCGCATAAACCTCCTCCCAAAAGCCAACGGGAAAAATGGCATAAGCATAGTACGTAATTGGGGATTTTGATACAATGAAAGAACCGTACAAGATTATAAGAACAGAGGAGAAGAAAATGGTACCAACAACCGTCCGAGATGTTTCGGTCTTGCCGTGAAGAACGTGCAGATCGATGACAGTTGTGAGCGCAAATGCGATCCAGCCCAGATATCCGATGGTAATGAGTGCTCGCAGGAAGAGCCAGTCGTAGGTTTGAAGGTAACGCAGTCCTTCGAGGCCGAGTTTGACGACTTCTGCTGTTTCCTGGATGGCCTCTTCGTGATTGCCCTGGTCTATGAGAGCTCTAACTTCCGAGAAACGGTGTTCGACTGAGTGCTCTTGGTCACCTAGGGCCTTGAAAGGCCGGTAACGGAGTTCAGTTGCCATCTTTTGCTCCTCTTTGACTCGGTACATGTCCAAGATACCTCTGGCGTTGGCCAAGAATGCCTCAGACTTCGCAGCGATGTCTCCAGACAAAAAGCTGAGCGGCAATTCGCCAACCGAGTTCACGGGGTACGCCAGACCTACGAGATACGCCATCAAAGCGGCAATGTCAGCCTGGGAAACATCGTGCCGTCGAACATGATCCAATCCCCAGTCCGAAGATAGCTCATCGTGACCAGGCGCAATGGTTCCAGGAGTAGTGACCGGTTTAGCCACCCCTGAGCCCCAAACAATCAAAGGTGTCCTCGTGTTATCCGGGTGCCCATCTCCATGACTCCCCCAATCACTCATCCCATGATCCGCAGTAAAAACAAAGGCCGTTTTTCCATCATTATAAAAATCCTCCACAAGTTTTGTAATCTCTTTAACCCCTTCATCCACAACCTTAATATTGTGTAAATACTCCTTGGAATACGGCCTAAACCCATGTCCCGCAGTATCCAATCCCAGCAAATGCAAGAAAAACACATTCTTATCTTTCCGCAATCCAGCATCCAGCGTCGAATTCTTAGCGGCTTCCGCAAACAGAGCCTTCACTTTATCAAACACCCATAAATCGAGGTGTGTGGAATCGGCAGAGAAATCCTCGTCTTCCGCTTCATACGTATCAGCATCTACTCTTCCCGGTACAGCACCGAGCTGGAACATGGGTAGGATATCTGGGGAGCCCCAACTCCACGTATGCCTGCTGCGGTTGAAAACGCTGTCGAAGTTCACGGGATTGAGTTTCCACCCAGTGGTAACGGCAGATACATCTTCGTATAAGCCTGCGATCAGCGCTACGTGGCCGGGTCGAGATTCTGTTGGTACACGAGTGTGCGACACGCCGAAAGTGCCATGTTCGAGGACGCGGGAGCGCAGGAAGGGTGCGAGGGGTCGGGGCTCGCGATCTGCGTCGCTTTTGGGGAAAGGTTCTGGGAAAGACTGGAAGGCTTTATCTGCTCGTAATCCATCACCTAATCAAACCGCTATTAGAAACTGCATTTAATAGCTGTAGGAAGGAGAATATGTACCAACGAAGAGCACTAAGCGTTTTGCGGGAGCTTCAACATTTTCTGGTCGAATAGTCTCGAATTCGCGCATGCCGGATACGATGGGGCTGACGAAATAGATATCGAAGATTGAGTAAATGTAGATGACATGAAATGCCATCGCAATGGCTAAGAAGCCAAAGCGGTTGACTCGAGCCATGCCTGGAAAGCTGCTTGTTATGATGCTGAAGAAATGAAAATGAGCCGCGTCGACCCGTCGCGATGGGTTTTGGGACGGCTTTCCGTACGGTAGATACTCTATCTCATCTGTAAATACTAAAGGAGTGGCGCGTCCGCTGAAAGGACTGGATGCATGTGTATTTTTTTGCTCGAGAAACACGTTCTCTAAGTTTCGAGGGACGAGACGTTTTTCTAGAAGGTTTGCTCCGCGAATTAGCACCCGGAGGGCCTGCACGATGTCATTTGCCGAGTCGGACAAGTCGGACAAGGGTGCTTTAATTCAGGCTCGAGCATTTAGGGGTTCAGGGGTAATGATAAACATCACATTCAGGACCAATTGTTTGTAAATAATTCGATCGTCCTAGTCTCTTGTATTCTACAGCGGATGAAGAATACTCTGAAAGTGCCAAATGCGCCCCCCAAAATTCAAAAGGTATTCACAACACTCCAACTCCTCAAACCCTGATATGAAAAATGCAACATCCCTATCCCGGACCTATTTACACTTCGCTTGGAGGTTTTTCCATCAAAGCTTTTACAACCCGAGCATAGAATTTAGCTGCTTGTGATCTAGGGAATGTGATCTCATCCACCAAATAATCAGGAAGCAGATTAATTAATTGTTTGTCTCTGCTTGGGTCGAGTTGTGGGACATAACTGCATTGCGCATCCTCATAGCTCTCAGCTGACTTCTCATTCGCAGTTGCTAGTTTGAAATGAAGGGCTAATCACAAATTAGCTTAAGCAATTGACAGTCAGGTCTTGGGGGAACATACTACTATTACGGCTGGTTTGGATGCAGTCAAATATATCTTCCTCGGCCTCGCGCTTAACACTTCGGATGATCAAGCCCGTGAGATCGGTATATAAATCTTCCTTCAGCTGAGCTGCTTGAGCTAGTTGAGCAGTTTCTGCAGTGCCCATGAGACGGATAGCCCCTGTGGGCTTGACAGCACTTCCAGGGACCCTGACGTTTACACTCTCAACAGATGCAGCTACAGTGCGATTCGCAGCTAGCTTTGCGGATAGTGTCTTGTTCTCGGCGGTCATTGTCTTGCTTTCCGTAGATAGCTTCGTGTTCTCTGTCGAGAGCTTCTTATTCTCTGCTGATAGTGTCTTATTCTCGGTTGAAACCGCCTTCTTCTCCGTTGACAGGGTCTTATTCTCTAACCGTACTTCGGCCAAGGAAGCATTCAACTGTGCTATCTGAGCCTTCAGTGAAGCTATCTCTTCAGACTGAATTTCGACTTTCTTCTTGAGGTTCTTAGAGTCCTTCGCAAGGGCGGACTGCGTTGCCACATCGGCTTTGAGGGATGCAATCAAGTTATTTGAAACTGTGAAAATTTAGCAGCGTTACTACAAAATTATGATGATCCGCTTACTTTTCGTCTTTTCGTCGGACTGCTTCTTCAGCCGTTCGAAATTCCGTTCGGATTCTTTCAAACCAATTTCCTTCAAATCTTGATATTTGATATGCATATTTTCGTACTTCTTGGTCATATCGCCAAGCTTGCGTCTCAAAACAGGATCACCTCTATCTCTTTCCGTATCTGATGCACTACCAGCTCTTCTTCGTTGAACAGATGGCTGTCGAGCTCGAGAATCAGGCCGTGATCGAGCAAAAGGCGCAGCTTTCGTAACGGTTTCTTCAATTTCTTCTTCCGCGTCACCATCTTCGTCAACATCCATAACTGGCACTTGGGTTTCCGGAATGACCTTCTCAGGCGACGGCTCTGGGATGATCTCTTTCTTCTTCAGAGTAGTCTTCTTCCTTCCAGGCTTCACAGCAGCCTTGGGAGCTTCTACAGTGTCATCCGGAATACTGTAATCTGTCCGCGACGCTTCTTTCACGACCTTGGGTCGCCCCGCAGCAGCTTTCTTCTTTGTTGCCGGCGCTTTGGCTTTGGTCTGCTTGACCGTAGCAGCGGTATTTTCGATCTCGGCATCCTGCATAACCTCGTCATCTTGCGCAAATTCATCCACTTCTTCGGTTTCCTCAGCGTTTTGTCGGTTTGTCCTATCTGCCAATGCTGGCCTCTTGCCTTTCTTCGCAGCTGGCGCGATTGCTTTTGCATTCAAACGTCCACTCGTGCGACGCGCTGGCGCTCTCGTTTTTGTGACCTTGGCGGGCGCGACTTTCGCTTTTCCACGGCCTCCTTTCTTTCCAGGCGCCTTGTTTTCTGCAGCGGAATCGGGAGTTGGCATCGCGTCTATTTCGAGGACCTGATCGTCTTCGGAGTCCGACACCAGTCCAGACAATGTCGCGGGCTTATACTTTGCCTTCGACATGGCGAGTATCAACGGATGTTTTCGCGGCAGCAATGGTATCGCGGCGTGTAATAGCGACCAGTCGCGTCGATGGTAGCCGATAATAGATGCAGATGCAATTGAGTGATCGCCAGCGAGAATTCGCGACTTCTGACGCGCGCCGGCCTGATGCTGGGATGTTGAGGTGGAGTTGAAGCTTGGATAGCAACAATCGATGGAGAAAACGCGGGTTTGTTTTGGTACTTCCTCTTTCGGTTGATTGGCAGCCTTAGTTCGCGAGGCAGAAACTTTTCGGCGCCCGCAAATGGACTCGGGCTTTGCTTTCAAGCCACATCATCGTCGCAAACGAAGTGTGGCGTAAAACATCGAACGCCGCGAATCGTCCACAGCTGCCAACTCAGTCCACGGCCACGACGTTCTAAGAGTCTGCGCCAAACAACCAGGCTTTCTTCGACAAAATCACTCGCAATGGGTGATGGTCCCTCAAGAAAATATGGCCTGCTACAGGATCTCCTGCTGATAGTGGTCTCCGTAAGTTATCCCATCATGCTTCAGCCTCCCCTTCTAGCTCATGCTAATGTCTATTGTTTCTACAGAGTATGTCCATGTATTATATTGCCAAAAATGTAATATCGAGCCTGCCTATTGGGAACGACCCAGAAAGAGAACAACATGAACAAGCGCGAGTGAAAGCTGCAGCCAATCTTCGAAGACTGAATAGATCAAGAGATGACGATTCAGATTCAGAGGAGTCGAGCGGCGGCAAGGGGAAAGCTAGACGCCCTCGGACAGAAGACCTTGTTTTGGATCAGTACGAGAGCCAAATAGCTATGGAGGTTGTGGCTCCGGAAGATATACCAGTTGGCTTCGACGGTACGTTTGCTTGAAACAAGCATTTTGGTCTTATACTCATCAGTTATAGATATCGGCGGTCTAGATGATATCATCGAAGAGCTTAAGGAATCAGTTATCTATCCTTTAACGATGCCACACCTATACTCGCAATCTTCCTCTCTCCTCGCTGCTCCGTCGGGCGTCCTCCTTTATGGCCCTCCCGGGTGCGGCAAAACGATGTTAGCAAAGGCCCTGGCACACGAGAGTGGGGCATGCTTTATCAATCTCCATATTTCTACTCTTACAGAAAAATGGTACGGGGATTCAAATAAATTGGTCCGGGCCGTGTTCTCTCTGGCCCGAAAACTACAGCCAAGTATCGTCTTCATTGACGAGATAGACGCTGTTCTTGGGCAACGAAGGAGTGGTGAGCACGAGGCGAGCGGTATGGTCAAAGCAGAGTAAGGAAGTAAACCTTCGTGATTTTGAATAAATCTAATATTTGCTAGGTTTATGACACTCTGGGATGGCCTCACCTCTTCCAATCAAAGCGGCCTTCCCGCACGAATTATGATTCTTGGGGCAACCAACCGCATTCAGGACATTGACGAAGCGATTCTCCGGAGAATGCCAAAGAAGTTCCCAGTTTCTCTTCCTTCAAGGCCGCAAAGGAAACGTATTCTCGAGCTTTTATTGAAGGATACCAGAACCGACCCAGACAATTTCGATATTGAGTACCTGACCCGGGTCATGGCGGGCATGTCTGGAAGTGATATCAAAGAAGCATGTAGAGATGCTGCAATGGTGCCAGTACGCGAATACATCAGAGAGCAAAGAAGCCGTGGGGTGGCGATGTCTGGCGTTAAACCTGAGGCTGTCCGAGGCATTATGACGGAAGATTTCTTTGGGAGAAGAGGCGGAACGCAGACTATCCAGGACAATCATGCGAGGCAATCCGCAAAGAAGTCCCGGCAAAAACAAAAGCCGATAGTGGAGGTGGAGGCATCAAGCGATGAGTACGAGGATGTCGAAGACGATACTGAAGTGCCAATCGTAGACTGAATAATGGGGCTAGGGATACCAAAGGGAGCAATTGTGTAGAATATCTGCTCGGCGTTCGGGGATTTTACATAGGCTAGACTCGAAGGGAGGCGATTGTATATGTCTCAAGTTAGTAGGGAGTTTAGACAAAGCTCAACTCAAAGATGAATATCTACTAGATATTCACTTACTCGCTGGAATTGGATTGATCGCAATACTGCTAATACTAATGCTAATGTTTTACCCCCTTACCTACCTTATCTCACTCTTATCCTGAGGCACCAAGTATGGTGTCATTCCCGGTAGTGAGGGACCCGGCGAAAATCCACCAAAACTGCGCTTCTTTTCCCCACGATTGGTGACTCCGCTGCGGCGACCGGCGCTCACTGCAGTCCTCGCGCCTCCCTCGTGCCAGGTACAAAAAGCAAACCCACGAAATATTTTTGGTCATACCTGACTCCGAGCTTTCGACCTACAAACGACGAAGTATAAAAACCCGAACTATAGATTGAGTTCAACCTCCGTCTAAGATCTCAGACTCCAATTGTCAATTGTGACTCCTCTACGCTCGAAACCCCATTCCTAAGCACGCCATCACAGCCAGTATAGCTATGTCTACACCGCCAGGTGCTTCTCAAGGATCCGGAAGCAAGCCCAATGGCGCTGTAGGCAAACAATTTCCCAAGATCGACCTCGATGGCCATGATTTGCCTCCGTCGCCGGCACCCTCAAGTCCTCGAAACGGCAGAAAATATGCTTTAGCAACTGAGCTCGTGTACACCGAAAGCAAAGACCAATATGGAGCTTCAAGCATACCAATCTACCAATCTGCCACTTTCAAGCAGACCTCTGCCCTTGGCGGAGCGTCGGAATATGACTACTCTCGCTCGGGAAACCCTACTCGAACACACTTGGAAAGACATCTCGCGAAAGTTATGAATGCCACGAGAACATTGGTTGTTGGCTCTGGCATGGGTGCTCTAGATGTTATAACAAGGGTTCTACGACCAGGAGATGAGGTTATTACAGGCGACGATTTATACGGAGGAACCAACCGATTGTTGACCTTCATGAAGGCCAACCACGGCATTATTGTTCATCATGTTGATACCACAAATCCTGAGAAGGTTAGAGAAGTGGTGTCAGCAAAGACTGCAATGGTCCTACTCGAGACTCCAACGAACCCCTTGATCAAGGTCTGCGATATTCCAACATGTGCGAAGATAGTGCATGAGATGAACCCCAAGGCGTTGGTTGTTGTCGACAACACTATGCTTTCTCCTATGCTGTTTAACCCGCTGGATGTCGGAGCAGATATCGTATACGAGTCGGGGACGAAATACCTTTCCGGGCATCACGATATCATGGCGGGTGTGATTGCAATCAATGATCCTGCTCTTGCAGATAAGATGTATTTCACAATCAACTCTACTGGCTGCGGGATCGCTCCACAAGACGCGTTCTTGCTCATGAGAGGCATTAAAACTCTTGCTATCCGTATGGAGAAGCAACAAGCAAATGCACAAGCAATTGCTGAATTTCTGGAATCACATGGCTTTCGAGTACGATATCCGGGATTAAAATCTCACCCACAATATGATCTCCACTGGTCCATGGCTCGAGGAGCTGGAGCTGTGCTATCATTTGAGACCGGAGATGCTGCTATATCAGAGCGAATTGTTGAAGCCACCCGACTCTGGGGAATCAGTGTGAGCTTCGGTTGTGTGAATAGTTTGATCACCATGCCATGCCAGATGAGCCACGCAAGTATTGATCCGAAAACGAGGAAAGAGAGAAAGATGCCAGAAGATATCATCAGGCTCTGCGTTGGAATTGAAGATGTTGATGATCTTATTGATGATTTGAGCCGAGCTGTAGGATTCCCACTTCCTATTCCAAGACGAGTCACTAATTCGACGTAGCTGGTCCAAGCCGGAGCCGTTACTGTTACGATGGATGGATTTCATGCCACTGGTGCAGCTCAACCTTTGGCCGAGGTACCAATAGAAGAGTCGGATGCCGCCGCTGCACCGTCTTGATACTCTTATTTTATATTTTATAACATGCATAGATGCGGGCGCAGGCGTCATCAGGTGCGGATTTCTACTTCCGGAAAAGGTAGCTCACGTATCACGAGCTGTGGGGACATGATGTGAAGGGAAAAAATAGAGTTTTATGTTACCATTGCCCATTTATCCTTCCTACGTGTCAGCATATTGACAAGTCATTTTAATTCTCTTAGGCGCTGAGAAGTTTATCTCAAGAGGTCCTCAGGTCCAGCTTTCCCTTCCGGCGGCTCTTGGCGTTTGAGACTGGGAGCAGAACTTTCAATGATTACATTGCAAAGTGGTTCCCGCTTACATGTGAATCTCAATCTATTTTCATTCCAAATCCCTACTGCAACGATATGATATCAGGTTACAATCGGCGGGGCTTCCATCAGATGATAGGTTGTTTCAACTGCAGTGCTCAGCGAAATGCGCCACCAGCGGAGCATAGGAATGTTTCCGGCGACTCGGCTTCGTGGAAGAATTTCCGAATCATCTATATCTGGACCCCCCCACGTCTTTTCGCAATGGACCCCACGTTTCGTGTTTGAATTGTCCTTCATTTCTTGAGGGAGACGTGCTCCCTTAGGCGCACGGCTCTCGTTTCGCCCATGTCATGGCATGCGCACCTTCGCATTTTGGCCCTCCTACAGGCGGCGCCTACATTTGCCGTTTCATGGACGGCAGCTCCCTCGACAACGTTTGTCACGGAGGCATCCCCAACCACTGATTTTATACCTTCAACCACAAGTGGGCTTTCGACAGCCCGGCCATTTGCTCTTAGTAACACTTCGTACGAGCCCCCACAGCTTTGCGGATATGTGAACTACAATTATAGTAAGCGTTATTCCCTGTAGTCATAGAAGCTGATTTTTGACGGGTAACATAGTGAACTCTTACACGTGCGGAGGCACTAACACTTGCTTCTGGAATTCCGCCCTCAAGCTTGTTGGCTGCGGTCATGCAACTTCCATAGACTATATCACATCCTGCGTCCCTTTCCGAGCCCTGAAATACTGCGATTCCTCCTGCTTTGCAAACCCAAGTGTCATACGGTGTGCGAGCGATCTACCTCACTGCGTGACACCTGCGATGGGTCCTCGGGGCAACTACTCAATGTAAGAATCAAACTTTAACTTTTCTTTCGATGCCGCTCTTCTCTTATGCAGTCCCAATATAACCTTTGCCAAAATTTCTCCTCTACTCGACACACACTCTCAATACCTACTCACAACCACCCCACAGCCTCGCTTGCGAAGCCACAAAATCCTACGGGTCCGCTCCTTACCGAGTTCACTTAACTTTCTCCGGACAAACAACAACTGGCTATCTCCCGCGCTACCTCGGTGAAGATGGAAGCATAGAATACGGCACACGTATTCCCAAAAACCATACCTCACTTCTATCATCCAGCTCTTCGATCCAAGGAACGAGCTTCGATATCGTGGTCTCTAGTGTGGTTAATGTGGGGACTAAGAGCAGCGCTGCTGCGACGATGGCTGAGGGTAAAGAGGTTAATAGGATGTTGATTGTGGGGGTGGCGTTGGGGGGTAGCATGTTGGTCGCTGCGGCTGCGATACTGGCAGTAGTAGTCCTAGTCTATAAACAGAACGCACTAGTGGACAGAGAGCAGACGGAGGAGGCGCGGGTTGAGATGAGCGACTTGGAACCTGTGGGGGGGAGGTGAGCAGGTCTCAGATATTTCTTGATCAATCTATAGGCCGGCCGCTTTAATGTTTCTTTCCTCATGCGTCAAATTTCTAATGGTGCAGGAGTTTCCAAACTTGGATTTTGTCGCAATTGCAAGCTTTAGCTGGCCATGCTAATAATTGGCTGTACTATGTCGGCAGTATCGTATTATAATTCACGTCAAATTTTCCAATTTCTCCAAAACAGGAGACATTCCAATTTTCATGGTTCAAATGCCATCCCTTCAATTCTTCTACCCCAGATCCCCGCTTCATGTAACCCAAGTCTCGAGTCCACTCTCACCCACTTCCCTTCGCTCTTGCCCCTTTCCTCTCGTCTTCCAGTTTCCTGTCCCGCTCTTCAGCTCGCCTCCTGCCCTCCTTCGAATTCTCAAATTTATTCCTGTTTTCCCGTCAGTCCACCTTTCCTCGTCCTTTCTCCCTTTACAATATTACCATACCTCTTTTCAGCCCACTCTAACAACCACTGCGAGGTTTCCTGAGTCAGTAATAGTATCTTTCGTCAATATCTCAAAAAAGCACGACGGAGTACAACTCGGTAGCGAGAATTCAAAGCTTCAGCCATCACTTACATACGCCATTACGAAAGGCGGTATAACAAACCAAAACTGCCCCCTACACCTTCGTGCGGTGTTGAACACTGCGTTGTGTGCTGCGCCCGCGAGAGGTTTTTGCCTGTTGGCGCTGAGAGTGTAAATTTCTATAGCCTTTTGTTTGGGTATTTCTTTTTGTAGGAATTAGTTGTGTGGTTCTCAACTTGGGGGCGGGAAGGTACTCGGGTGGCCCCAGGAGTAGACTGGGCTGCTGGAAGAAGCTTAGCATAGACGTGAAAGAGAGGCAGGTGGGAAGACGCACTAGCCGGGACGAGTGTTGGGGTTGGGGTTGTATTCCATTTCGAGGAGATGTGAAGATCAATGTAGTAATGAAAGAAATCACCAAGATTGCTATGGTGGGATTCAAATATCATAAGGAAAATAGGCATCCTTTATACAGAATCTTGAGGCCCATGGTTGCTAATGTCCCAGGACTTATTTGAATCATGGTGGCTGATGATTGGATGTATCGGCTTTTAGTCATACACTTGAGATAAAGACACAGGATGCTCCTAACTCTTATTTACTTCACTGTTTGGACACCTAGCTGCCAAGGAAGTCGATGAGGCTTAGGTATGATGCATGCTGAGACTGACGTCGTACGTACAGACGTGCGATGATTGGTCAATTTGGACCAGCTCGGTTCTTAGTCATCCGGTGGCTGGTGACACTACACTACATCGTTCAACATCAATTTATTGCTTACACACCATGGAACTTTATCTTCAAATCCTCTTAAATCTGCTTCGAAACTCGGAATGGAACTTGGAAAGGGCGGTCTCATCAGGTCGAAGACGGGTTGTCTAACTTGCAGGTGAGAACCAACCTGTCCCCCTTTTTCTCGCTTCGAGGGAAGTGGCTGTAGAGTACAGAGGCTAAAAACTGAAAGAATCCGGCACGTCAAGTGTGATGAAACTAAACCGAGTTGTAACCGCTGTAAGAAGGCGGGGCGACAATGTGATGGGTATAGCAAATCCTATACCCTTGCATCGAGAGACTCCTCATCATCTAAAAGGGCTTTATCTTCAAGCCCATCTAATGCCCTCCCTGCCCTTCCAAATTTCGATGACCCCCACCAAAAGGAATTCTTTGCTTTCTTTGTCTCCTGCGCCTACAATGCCTCAAGCTTGTATCTTGGGGCAAATTTCTGGGCACGCCGCGTTCTGCAGCTAAGTCTCTCTGAGGCTTCTATTCGATATGCACTATGCTCGTTGAGCGCACTACATCGGATGACCACTAGAACTGCGTGTCAAAATTCTGGGTTTAACGCTGCTGAACTCCGAAGTTATGCTCTGCAGCAATACAAGTTAGTCCAATTCCCTAGCGATGTATCCTGTCTATTTATATCTTGCCATCGAGGCTCAGGCATCATTCAACTCCTTGCACTTGTTCATCTGCTCCAATATCACCGCAAGTTATTTTTGAAGTAGCACTGACCCTAGATACTCAATGATAGTCAAGCAGTGAAATATACTCGAGCATTGTTAGTGGAAAGCTCGGACGGCTCAGAAGACAAAATTGTCATAGGTCTAGTAGCATGCGCACTTTTCGTATGCTATGAGAACTTTACGGGCAATGCCCACATAGCTCACATGCATCTACAAAATGGCTTACGCATCATCGCAAGAGAACGAAGGAAACCACGCCCTTCGAGCCTCCCGAAAGACGTGACTCAAGTCTTCAAACGCCTCGACGTTCAAGCTCTGACTTTCAGAGATGTTAAAGTTCCCGTGGCCGAACTCTATCCCGAAGAGCTATATGAAGAGCTTCCCAAGAGCTTTGCCGTAGCGTCTACCAGTATAACTTTCATCGAGGACTCTATGGACGTCGTTCTCCACCTATGCAAATTCTTGTTTCGAATGGCTGCCCACTCAGAAACTTGCCCCATCCCACTCTCAGACCTCAACTCCGCAAACAAAGTCCTAGAGCAATGGAACCTCGACGTCGAAACCTTCCTCGCCGCCCCAAATAACACAAAATCAAGAGAAGAATTGCAAAGTCCCGTCGCTCTGCTCAGAATATATCAGATAATCATGAGCGCGATCCTCCTCACAGGCGTACACGGCCAAGAGACATTGCACGACAAGCATCTGCAAAAATACAAGCAAGTCCTGTGCTTAATCGAGAGTTTGGTCATTGGTGGTCAAATGCCATCTTCCAGGGTGAATTTCTTCTGTTTCGATGTCGGTGTCATATTCCCTCTCTTTTGGGTAGCTACAAAATGTCGTGATTCCCCTACACGCTGGCGTGCGGTTGAGGTTCTTGCTTCATTGAATCATCAGGAGGGTACATGGAAGAGTACTGTTGCGGCAAAAGTTGCAGAGTTTGTAATAGGGATTGAGGAAGAGGGCTTGCCGATGGGTGTGAGTCAGGACCGGGTGCCGGAAAGTTCGAGGGTGCATTTGGTGAACACAACTGGGGATGGTGAGAGGGGTGAGATAAATTTGCAATGTTTGATGAAGTCCCAGCTAGATGGCTCTTGGTATACGAGAGATGGGCGTGTTTCGTACTGTGCGGAGCTTGGGCAGTTCTGAATACCAATGCTATCTGCTGGTGTCGACTTACCGCGCTTTTATGCCATGGAAAGACATTCATGAGCTTCCGGTACAGTATTGTGAAACACCTGCAATGCTCGCCCACGGTGTTGATTCCAATTAAGTGCCTTTCCTCATAATAGGCTGCCGTGCTGTATTTCCTACTTAGTGGAGGGATCCCGCAAGATAGGAAACATATAAGCAGCTGTGTCAAATCTTATTCTAATGACCACTGAGTGAATCTGAATGACGAGTAGGAGAATGAAAAGATTCGAGACACTTACAAAAGGGCATCGATGGTAACATCATGGTCTGGCAGTGCTTGTTCCTGGGAACCAGACCACTGTCAAGACCGCAAAGCTCCTCACATTGACGACTTCGTAATTTTGATGGGATGGTGACTAGGTGTGAAATTCGCCGATGAAGTTTGCGGTATATATTTACCGTAAGTGTTAGCAATTGTATCATGTACTCATCGAAATAGTCTAACGTAGTTGCTTTCATTCACACTCACCGGCTGACATAGCATGACTACCCGTCCGGCTTCCCAATACCAAATTTACCACAGTAATACATCGGGAGAGAACTTACGATGGTCTGTACCAAGCTTAATGTAAGTAAAAAAAAAAGGGCATGTTGAAACAAATTTCATTGGAACGCTCGCTATCACGCTCACGTATCGTGTCATATCTGCACGCGACCACATATCAATTGCGCCTTTCGTACCTAGGTATCCAACAATCTCTCATTTGCTGTAGCAGGTCCAGCAGCCAGCCTGAAACAAAGATCCTCAACGCCGACCCCAATGCTCCATGCACGTCTTCAAGCACCACTGATGATAAAATGATCAATCGCCTTTGCCACCTTTGGCGCCGGCGCTCGCTCTTCCCCGTACGACACCTTCTAAATCCTCCCGTAGTCTTCCACCGGGTATGGGACTTCTTGAACGGCTGAGTTCAAAGCTCCTCCCATCGTCACTGCCGGCACCATCCAGTAACTCTATAAGGTCTGCAGTTTCGGATCTCCCGATCAAGTTGGGTGTTCCAGGAACGCCCTTAACTGCTAGCTTTCTAAAGAAACCTTCTACTGCAGCAGCGGCGTTTTCAAACCCTAATCCTTGAGAGGAAGCCGGGCCCGGAACACCTGCTTCATTACTCGAACCTTCCGCAATAGCAGCAAGTTCGTCATTGAACCCAAAATGTGCGACCTCTGCGCCAAGCAAAGAAGTTGATGGCAGGGAGTCTATAGCAATTCCAGGGAGATTCTTCCGTGCCCAGTTGTTGAGACCATCTCGAGCTGGCCCAGGCATTCGCACGTTCTTGCCCAATGTACCTACGCCTCCGGGTCCCTTCATCCAACCTAAGCGATCCGCAGCTTCGCCTACGCTTTCTCGGCGTAGGCGCATGCTGGGAGCTGCAGGAGGGAAGTAGCTCCCTATAGAACCTATAGAACCTATCTGTGAGGTTCGATGGCCAAGGTTTCCTGTTCTTCGGGAAGGTGTGCTTGGCGCGCTACCAATTGGATCGTTTGAGCTTTGTGATAGTGTTTGCGATAGCCGATTTACATCTAAGGAGCCGCGTGGGGTAGAGACAGATGACAATGTTGCTTGGCTCTTTCTTCGCCGAGGGGGAAAATATCCAAGAGTTTTTCGAGGCATGCGTGCTATTTCGACTGGCTTCGAGGAAGGTGAAGAGTCAATCAGGACCCAACGAACGTGTGACCATGGCTTATCGTCATCTTCGGGACGTTCTGCAGACGTCCCGTTTGGTGGCCACGTGTTGCCGTTGGAGAAGGGGGGCGGATCCTCGATTCCAGGCGTAGGAGCAAGGAGATCCACTCCTGGAGAGTCTGCTGAAGGAGCTTCACAAGGTCGTCCTTTCACGGCACAAGCATCTACGGGCAAGACGACTGTTTTTCGGAAACCCAACGAATCGCTCCATAACCCATTGGATTTGCGGAATATCTCTCTCGGACAATTGTACCTCAGTACTATCCCCGCAAAAGTATCGTGTGGTTGTATATGATGTATGTATACCAATGCATGCTCGTCTTGTGCACTTCCTGGCCTCTGTTCGTCGCTTGATGTCCTTCGTTTGTAATTCCCGCTGGTATCAATGGCTCTGTGCTCCTCGTCTCTCCCTTCCAGAATCCTCCTCATCTTCTTCTCCCTCACCTTGGCTTCCCTCTCAGTTGTACTGCCAGTCCCAATGCCACCATCCTTCTTCGTATCTTGTGATGGGCCCCATTCTGCCGAAGGTACTGTCCGCCTTCTTGTGGCCCCCCATATTGTTCCATTTGTAGCAGTTGGTGCTTCGTCACCGGTCACACTTCCCAGAACAGAGCTTGCTACTTGTTGCAAAGCACTGCTCATCCACCCTGTATTCCAGATGCCGCCCGCTGGACTTGGGCTCACGTTCCTCCGTCCGCTCCTGCCCACTGTATCCGGAGCCAACGAGCCTCCAGAAGTCCTCCCATTTCCTAGGTTCACGGTGCCACTCCTACTTGGATGCTTCGCAGGAATAGGGCTCACAGCCCGGCTCCCTGAAGGCGTCGAGGTTGCACTGGTAGTGCTGAGTTCCTGATCTTCTAACGTGTTTAGCCGCTTATTCCTGGGTCTTATACTCGAGGTCGCAGTTGCATCTCTTGGGCGGGGTATGGAATCTGAGCGTGGATTTGGGGTATTCGACCGTGAGGAGGAGGGTCTCATGATTGATAGTGATATCGGGGTGGTTGCGCGCCAGCAGCCCGTCGTCGTAGACGGCTCGAGGCTGGCATGAGCGCGACGGGCCGATGAGGTACAATCTTATCCCACGGTTGGCGATGGCATTTCCGAGAGAATACAGCAAGATGAGGACTCTTCGCAATTGATGGTTCCTGGACCTATAGGTTAGGTTATGAATGTCCGGCCGGTGCAGTAAAGGTTGTGAGTGGCTTGTGAGTTGCGCCGTCGATTGTTGCTACGGTGGCCCGAAACGTCATCCAACGATCCGACCCGATGATGGTCCAGAATTTTGAACATATCCGTAGCCAAATTCAGCCGCCAATATTATTGATTGACGAATTATTCGCAGGCACCATTGCAAGCTAGATATCTTATCTTGAACGAGCAATTAAAGAAAGCATCAAAGGGAAATGTACATACCATCCTGTAGTATAGTACCTCGCCCCCCTTGACACTGACTTCGAATTTCGAAGACCTCGACAAGAATAGATATAAGAAGTCCGTTCTTGTCAATTGTCAGCCTGCAATGTTTCCTTTTTCTCAAGCACACCATAACACTTTCATCAGAATGTATATCCAAAGGCCCGGTAATGTAACCAAGGCTACTTTCGGATGTGTCCTGAGACATCTATCGACTCGCAAGTGGCGTCGCCATTGTCCTCCCTCTTCTCATCTGATGCCATTCTACCCTTTCCGTGGAGCTTTATACGATTGTTCATTTATGTTTACAAGGATAGATGTTGTTAACAGAAAAGTCATTTTTGAGGTCTCAAGACCAAGTTCCTTCCGAGCACAATTTTAATCGTCGTTATCGGCCCGGTAACTGTGAGCTCATGAGACCTAGTCCTTAAGGTAGTTGATTATCGAAGCTCTTTCTTTGCAAATTTCGGGATACTTTCTGGTATCTCCTCATAATGTGTGGCTGGGTTGCAAATTTAAAGTCATTTCTAACATCGCGAAGCTTGGCTGAGTATGTCCTCACGCACTCTTCTCTGTCATAAGGTCCTAAGCCTCAGTGTCGCTTATAGAAACAGTCTGTCGCATCCTTTAATAGTCAGTGATTGGGAAAGAGGGGTTCTGGTTGAGCTTAGCGTTTTCATAATAGTTATGTTGAGCCGGAAGCCTGGTGAGTGCCTCGACTACCCTTTACCAGCACGCAATAAAAGAAGTGGGTGGACCTTAACAGGTATATAACAGTTTGTTAGTTGGCATTTGAGCACTCTGGGGTTAGGTAGGTGATTTATCAGATGCAGTATTCTTTTATTTAGAATATGACAGTCACCAATGAAAAATGGCGCCCAAAAAGGTAGCAAATTGTTAAAACAAAGATATACGTTAACGCTGAATCCTTTATTACCAGAAGCAAACTGCACGACACTCGATGCTCTCCCTCGGCGGCAAGTTCTCGGCCCCCTCAAGTACAACTGCAGTATGAGGGCATCTCCAGCCAGGCAGATCCTGCTTCGTATCATACCCCTTGAACACAGCCAGATCATTTGGGCTCATTTCATACATGTAATACCACTGGTGCTGCTCCTCCGCACTACCATGCGACATGATATAGTTCCCCGACTCTACCCCACTAGGGAACTTGCGTGCTCTAAGTTGATAGTCTGAAGCTGGGACTGTCGTTGCATCTGCCAATGCCAGCGGATCCCTATGCACCGTCTTGATTGGCCTCCAAATGTTCACATAGCAGTACCTTGAGCAGGTATCGTAGAGTTTTTCGACCTGTGAAGAAGTTGGGAGTTCTTCTCTGGTCCCTTTCAAGAGTTCTGGAACCCCGCAGTAGTCGACATGGGGATGCCCAGAGGGAGCATCCTTGGTTTGTCGGCGGACATGGTTAAAAACATGGACAGTGGAAGCGCCGGTACTAGATTCTGGAGCTTCACCGAAAGATCCTGCAGCTACAGCAAGAAAGCGACTTACAGGTCTTTCACAATTTCTTCTATTTCAGGGTAGTCTTCCTGCTGTATAACCTCATCGTCATCCACCCGCCTCTCCCTCGCCGGGAGCTTGACGAATTGAAAGCCGTTCACGTCAAGCTTGAAATTATCAACGACGGGACGAATATCATGGATCATCATTGAACGAGCCGAGTCTGTGCTGGTTCCATATGTAGGCTTCTTGAAGATTCCAGGCTGTCTAGTTGTCCCGTCGGCCGCGAAATAATTGATGTATGCAACCACATCCCTTTGACCATTGTTCTCCGACTGGGGCATTTTGGGGCAATATGGCTCCGAATTTGGCTGATCTCGAATAAAGGCGCTTTCGTGAGCAAATATCTATGCCGGGTGGAAAGTTTTTGAGGTAAAACATCGAAAAGATTTCTGCACAACTGGCTGAGCATGATGATTTCCCCGCACGACAGCGAAGAAAACCTCGCACATGCAGAAACTTCCCTGCCATAGTGCCAAATATCTTAGCCTCATTGATACACCCATATTTACAATTATTTGCTGATACAATTCTCAAGATTGTTTAGATAAATAACAGATCGTTACTACGACATACTTTTTAAAGTAATTGATTTTTTGGGATTGTAAACTAACAAACAACAAAAGGACAAGGCTATATGATATTTAATTGTTTAGACGCAGGTATAAATATCGGCTACCAGTCCTTCTCGTCAAACCCATCGTGTGCAATTCTGGTCCAAAAGTTTGCGTGACGATTATTGCGAAGTTCCCCTGAGGTTGAGGTTTGACGCTCGCGACAGGAGGAACTAGAGCTCAGTGAGACTGAGAAAGGAGCGGCCGCTGAGGTGCTTTCCTAAAGCCCGGCAAAGTCGTCGTCGTTAGACTACAACCCCCTTTACGAGATTTAACACGACAGCGAGCGCACCTCTCGCCAGAGTTAGCGATTTGCTCAACACCATCGGCGGTGAACACCCACTCCAGGTCATTCTCTCGACAGAATTGGCAACGAGCTCCTGCCTGTTTCTTCTCTCCTAATTCTGTCTCCATAATTCGGCCAATAAGCTCAAAACTTCGCCTCTGATCAAGCTTCATGCCCATTAGTTGCGAGAGTGTTCTGTACCACCATTTGCCCTTCATGACAGGTATATAAGGCGGCTTGACCATGTATTCCTGCCAAGCTCAGGGCAATCGCGGTTGATCTACGATTTCTGATTGCGGATCATTTGCGAGGCGTCGGGAGCTGTAATGTGCATGCGTTGTTGGCGTGGGAGAAGCAGTTACACTAGATCTATCCGGTGCTGGTTGAACGACAAGTTCTTCTGGGAATTTGAAACCGGAGAGAGACTCTAGCTCGGAATCAGAATCGGACTGAAGCTGGATATTAAACTCAGATGACGACTCGCTTGCGGAAGACGGATTTTGGCCGCGCTTACACATGCTAGTACAGGGCTCAATATCTTTTTGAGCCAGAGATGGCACAGTCAAGGGTTGAGCATGTCTCCGGGTCCGGCTCGATCGATACATATGTGCTTTTCGCCCTCAATGAAGTTCTGGGTGGCGAAGCTCTGAGAGAATATTAGAAACAAATTTTTTTTTGGAAAGCGGGCTAAATTTACTGGTCATGAGTGAGATCAATGACTTGATCACCGTCTCCATTTTGGCTGGAGCTATCTTCCCTGCCTTCGAGAGGAATCATAGAGCTGAAATATAATCCAGACAAGCGCGATTCTTTGCTGGCCACTGGCTTTTGGATACGTTTCCCCTGTAGCAGTTCGATCGAGCCGAAAAACATGTGCCTGTCTGCAGCCCTGCCTCTTTATAATTTCTCGACTTGCGCTATGAGTTCGCCGACTTCTACGCGGAGACCAAGAATCTCTGGGGGTATACCAGGACGCTGCTCTTGTAGTTCCTGGATCTGCCCTGCAAGTTGATCCATTTCCCTCCGGAGATGCAGGACTTCTTGCGGCTTATCACCGCGCTGCTCTTGTAGTTCCTCGATTTGCCTTCTGAGTTGGCCCACCTCTTCGCGAAGACCAAGAACTTCGGAAAGTACCTCACTGCGCTGCTCTTGTAAACCTTTGACTTGCGCCGTGAGTTGGTCCACCTCCTCGTGGAGAGTGAGGTACATAAAGAGCCGGTCCTTGCGCTGTACACCTAGCTCTTCTCCCCAACCCGCCTCCACGATCGAGTCAGATCTTTGTCGCTTCCGTGTAGAGGTAGTGACGAGACCGCTTGCATTTTTTGCCTCCTCGATTAACCTGCTGTAATATAAATTATTACTACAGGGATGCTTTTCAAGTTTCCACGTACGACTCAAGTTAATTCACTAGCCCCGGCGCCATGATGGCTAAATATTCGAGGCACTGATAACTGAGGTGGAAAGAAAGCCCAAAGATACCTTGAGGACTGACCACATAAGAGCCTAACCACTTAAACGCTGAGCTAGTGTTTGAGAAAAGGGCTTCGGCAGTATTGGTCGGGCAGAAGGTCAATTAAAGACAACTGGAAAGCGGAGGCAACCTTGTCTTATGTGCCTCACGGAAGGTTGGGAGAAACATATTCACGATCAACGCAACGCATGTTAGGCTTCCCTCCCCATCTGGTAACATGATCCAATGGAAACACCACCGAAATGCAAGAACCCGATTACGGGCATCGTAAACAAGGTACAGCACACGATTTCACGTGTAAGACCACTAGACACCCTGGTGAACAGAGAAAAAGCAAAAACAGAGCGCTTTGCAATGAGAGAAATAACAAGGAAGCTCTAGGCAGTCATAAGTTCATGTACATTGAACTACGGCCAAGAAGAAGAAGATTCATCACCAAACTTCTATACAAGCAGAATGCATCCGAGGATTTAGGGAGACTTTGATGTAACTGGAGTTCATGGAAAGAAGTCAAAATATGGATTCAAGGGGGAGGTTTTGGCTTCGCACGCGCCTCGCTTGGGGCGCGTCCGCGTCGTCGTCTCCCAACTTCAGCAGGTGGAGCCGAAGACATTCTGATATAGTTTCAAACTCTCCTCAACCCGCACAATGCCCAGATGATATTGAAAGGTCCATGCAATGCCAATCTGCATAGAATGCCGCTACCCTGTCAAGACCCTCTACACCGAATACTCGGGCGCCGATGATCGCTCCAGTGGTCATGGAGTACGACTCACAGTATGCAAGAACTGTGGCCGCTTCTGCGATAAATACGTGGAACATGACTTTGTGGTACTTTTCATTGACTTGGTGTTGATTAAACCTCAAGTGAGTATGCAAAAACGAAACTGTTTCGGCGTCTACTAATATGTCAAGGTGTACCGGCATCTGCTGCATAATACTTTGATGAGAGAACATGACCAATTTGATGTATGATATCTTCATGTCCCCACATACCAGCTGCTTATACCAAATAGCCCTCAATCATACGACTCGGAATCTTACTCCTTCTGTTCGACGTCTACCTTACTTGGGCACGAATCGAAAAGCAGACATCCAACAATGCTTCTGCGAACGAGTCCAACAGCAACAACTTCCTGCGCCTGGCACAACAGCCCATTGTCTTCCAATATGTCTTCTTCCGTAAGTTGATTCTCTCCCTGATGCATGGCTTCTCTAATAAGCTCTAGTAATCCTTTGCGCCCTCTCAACGCTTTCTTTCCACCTCTCCATCCGCTTCCTGACCTCCTCTCTGCTCTCCCCCCTCGTCCTCTCGAATCTCATTCCCCGATACTCGCGTCCGAATTCCGTCAGCACCGCACTCCTCGTCTCTTCTTCCACAAAGCTCTTCCCGATCCTGATGGTGATCTGGGAATACGATGTACCAGCAGCAGCCAGGTCATTGGGTTGGGCTGTGGTTGCGAATAATGTGGAAGCGTTGAAGATTCTACTGGATTGTGGATACGGGACTGCAGCTATATTGGCTACGGTGGGAGCTATCTCGAGATGGATGGTAGGGAGGGGAATTCTTTGGGTGGTTGGGTTGGATGGGGTTGATACAGTAGGGGATTCCGGGGTTGCGGCTGATGGGAAGGCGTTGTGGGCGATGATTGAGTTGGGGAGGGAATGGGGAGGGAGGTTGGGTTTGGGGTAGTGGAAGTAGAAATGACAGATATGTTTGCCATAATATCAGGTTCTTAAAGTTAGCCTCTCCAAGGACTGGCCTTGGGGCATTCTCTTCCTTAGCTGAACATCGTCCCAACGGTATCACAACTTTGTGCCAGTTTGGTTCCCTCCAAAATGCACTCTCGTCTGAAGCCGCTCCTTTAGCAAATTCGTCGTGCATTTATGACTCGAAAGGATCTCATTCCGTATCAATACACGCGACTCTAAAAGCCCAGCCTATAATCCACACCCCAACGCCAAAATATACATCCATACATGCCAACTCTCTTCCATCTCCACAATTAAAAGCTCTCGGTCTTCAATTATCGTGGGCCGCGTCCGATCTCAAGCCGTTTCGTCGAGGTACGATGAGTGGGTGCCATTGTGCGAGGAACGTAATCGCTGCCGAACATCGTATTAGAAATTTACTACTAGAGAAAGTGAATGGGGTTCGAGGTGAAAAACGTACCCCACATGATATAGCAACTTGCGAACGAAAGGATCAATGAACTTCGCCAGATTCTGTCAAGTTGTTAGCAGAATGCCTAGAATAAATGAAGTATCTATCAAAGTGAGAAGAGAGCATACGTTTGTGTTTCACCCTTGGGTGACAAGAACCATCCTGCTACGCAGGCAAGGACGACTACCACAAGGCCGATGATGACGCTCCAGCTGAAAAGAACTCAGGTCAGTAATTGTATCCCTAGAGTCCGAGCCCACACTTCACATGTGTGACTTGGAAGTCTGCGTACCCATTTGCCATGTTGATGGTATCTTCTGAAGCTCGAAGTTGCTCTTGCAAGAGCTGTGGTTGTGTCGTTCTAGGCAAGAGCTTGAAATCGAAACTTATTACGTAAGCGCTTATTATTTTTCAATCAAATACGGTATTTTTCGTTGCAAACCATCACAAACCATTTTCTAAGATCTAAGATTTGAAAATCTTGGGAATAAGTTATTCTCATTCACTCTGTTGATTCCCATCTAATTCATAATCTAATTCTCAAACTTGAGGCCCGCCTCTTGCCTAACCGCCCCGTAAATTGAAGCAATATCGCCTGCCTCACCGCGGTGTTTCTTTACCTGCTCCAAATGGGCATCTGCGACCTCGACATCCTTTAGACGCGTACCTGCTTCCTTTGCTAAAGCCATAGCATGTCTTGCATCTTTCCTCGCAAGATCAACAGCAAACAGAGGCTCCCTCCGCTTGTGATAATCTCCTGAAGTCATTCTGGTCGAATATGCGGCGTATGGACCTGGGAACATTGTCTCGATAAATTGATGAAGATTGACATTTCCCAAACCAGACTTCTCTGCGAGAACGTGGCCTTCGGATAATGTTTCAATCATGTTGAGAATGAAGGTATTCCCAATGACCTTGAGCAGCAATGCCTTTCCAACAGGTTGTCCTCCGAAGTCGATTATGGCTCTTCCCATAACGCCCTTGCAGTATGGCTTGACCTTGTCAACGCTCGCTTTGGGTCCAGCAAGGACACAGACGAGTTGACCGCTTTGTTGGATAAAGGGCTCTTTATACCTCAGATCCGGATATGTACTAGGAGGATTTCTTTATTAAAATAACTATATTAAGTTTGATATTATCTCTTGTAGAGAAGATTAATCAACCATCAATATATATATATATTACTACCTTATATTTTAACACGCTTTCTGCCATTGCGGGCGCTCCGAAGACTGGGCATGCTACGAATTCAGCATGATCTGCCGTGATCCTCTTCTCTAACCCTGTCGTGGTGTCTGGGTGGACTGTTGAACAATCCACAAAAAGCTTTCCCTTGGCATTGCTTTTCAGAGCCGTGTCGATAGTATTGTTAATTGCAGCGTCATCTCCAACGCAGGTAAAAATGATATCCGCTTTCGAAACTGCCTCGTCAATTGAAGACGCCACGGTCGATTTCCCAGACGACAGGGAATTGCTCAAGTCCGTCGCACGCTTCTCAGTACGGTTGTATATATGAGGGGTTTGTCAAGTTGTCCTTTCTCCACGAGGTTCTTACACATGCCCTTTTGGAAACGTTAGTAGTACCGCAGAAAGGGAAAGCTGCAGAGGACTTACTCGGCCCATGTTGCCGAGGCCAATCCAAGCCAGCTGAGGAGCCATGATGTGTAAGAGCAGTTGAGACAATCTTCGAGGCAAGGTTTTCAAAGAGTAAACTCCATGAGATGTAATGGGGGACAACGCGGAGGGGTTATCCACTTTGACTTTATACGTCAGAAGCCGGGGATATCGCCGGTAACAACAACCCCAGAAGTGCCGTCCGTGTAGCTGTGACTAAAGTGACATCTCGATATCTAGTCACTTAGAAAGATTTACTAAAGGAAATAATGGATGTAATTGGCCTTCCAAGTTTCAATACATCATTAGAACCCTACTTAAAGCGCTTTCAATCCGCCCGGCCCGTGCGGTAAGTGATGCTTTATCGATAAGAGAGCTCTGACCTAGCGCCGGCATCGGTGAGGGAAACGCATGAGCAGAAGATTTCCCCACATCTAAACGTGCAATTGGAACATCATTTGCAAGTTCTCATGCAATTTCACATTATTTTCTCAATGTTGCTTTCAAGGTGATATTCATTCAATATGCACAATGACATTGCAAAATATAGCCTTGAGAAAGGGCAAAGAAGTGGCTGGTCATAATGTGAGTCAACAAGCTTCAGGCGGTGAGAATGTATTGACCTCAAGCAGATACGATGCTGGGCCAAAGGTAGAAGACGAGTTGGGATCAGTCCTGATGATGGCACACGTGGGTTTGCTACAGATAAAAACTCTGCGAATCAATTAAGGGAGGAATTAGCAAAGGAGCATGTGGAAGACCTCTCGAAGAAGCAGAAAGCAAAGAAGGAAGCCAGGGCAGTAGATAAGGTATAAATTCAGTGATACGGGTGATTTTACGATTCTAATTTCTTACAGGACTTTTTTCTCTCCGTTCTCAATTCCTCGGCCACGAAACGGGATGCAAAAGCATATTTGCAACGATTTACGCCCAAAGAGTCATCGAAGACCCCTTCAAGTTCCCTCGAGGCTCCCGAGAAGAATCAAATATCGCAAGGGAATGGCGTCAATCTTGGAGGATTCTACGGACCTGCCTCAGTCGTGGGAAGTCCAAAATTCCTGCAACATCCCCAAAAGCAAACCGAACCGTTTGTGGACCCTCAACTGCATGTTGCCCTCGTTAAAATTAGGGCACCTCAGAATTTGGTCGACGAAACGCTCAATGGCGTTGGAAGAACGATATCACAACTCGCTCGACTGGGATTGATAAGTGTGGTGGTAGTGGACTGCAATAATAGCAATATTGGCCTTAAGACGACACCAGATCCCGATTGGCGCTCAATTGCAACTACCCAGGCAAATCGAATTGCAGCAGCAATCGATGTGAAAGGAGTATCAGAAGCAAGGTTAATTGACAATGTTATAGCGGTCTCTGAGGAGGTTGGCAAACCACGATATGGAGCCCACTCCCAAATGGCAACACACGTCACTCTCCGCAAATTGCTCATGACTCCACTCATGCGTGGTGTAATTCCGGTCATTCCTTCGTTAGGCTACACTGATGTCACTCAGACTGCGATCCCGATTACGGGTAGCGATGCTGTGCTTGCTCTAGCAAGAGAGCTTGCGGGGCTTCCAACAGAAACATCGCCCGATAAAGATCCAGATGAAGTCAGACAGCGGCTAATGGCACGACGCAGCGAGGTCTCACTTGATCGTGTCATTATACTAGATCCTCTTGGCGGTATACCTGCGTCTGACCGGCCGAATGGATACCATGTCTTCTTGAATATGGAGCAGGAATTTGAATCCGCAAGGAAGGATTTACTCATGGGTATTGAGGTCGACTCTGGGAATACTTCGCTCCAGTCTAAATCAAAGAAAGACCGCGTGTCTGATATTGGCTCAAGTAACCCCTTCTCGAAGTTTGTCGAAACAGAATTCGGTAACCCACGGGCTACTTCAGTGGCGAGAAACTCTAAGCAAGCCATTACCACCCCTAATTCCGAGAATTGGCACCAACTCCAGAATCTCGAGCTTGTTCGCTCTGTGCTTTCAATGTTGCCTCCTAGCTCCTCCGCATTGTTGACAACGCCAGACGAGGCGGCGAACGCGGGCAAAGAGATCCCTTTCAGAGCCGGAGGTGTTGGGACACGGCGACACCGAAACCCCTTGATTCACAATTTACTCACAGACAAACCGGTTTTCTCGTCATCACTACCAGTCAGCCGCTTAGGTCATGCAAAGCCGCTGGCGAGAGAGGCTCCTTTCTCTCCAGCTGCGAGTATCACTCCAACAACTTTCGCGAAGCATGGAATGCACATTACTATCCTTCCAGATCCAAAACAGAGCCCTTGGCATCCGCCAGTGCCTGGAGAGGATCATATAAAGTTGACGGATTCCTGTATTGATCTGCCACGTCTTGTGTATTTGATTGACGATTCCTTCGGTCGGACGCTCGATGTCAAAGAGTATCTCAAACGTGTCAATGGCCGCATCGCGGGAGTGATCATAGCTGGCGAATACGAAGGTGGGGCCTTGTTAACATGGGAACTACCTCCTGGGGTACCCGATGATGGAAGCCCCGAAAGCAGGGCAAGATTGGTGCCATATCTGGACAAATTTGCAGTATTGAAAAAGTCACAAGGATCCGGTGGAGTTGCGGATGCTCTATTCACAACTATGGTTCGCACTTGCTTCCCAGCCGGTGTGGTTTGGAGGTCTAGATCGACGAATGTTGTCAACAAATGGTATTTTGAGAGATCTCGAGGGACTTGGAAATTGTCTCATACTGGCTGGACAATGTTTTGGACGACGCCAGATATGGATAGACAAACTTTTCTAGATTACGAGGCCGTCTGTCGTGGCATTGAGCCTTCGTGGGCTGATGGCAAGTCAAGATTAGATTAAGGATTTTCCAAAGTTGGTAAAGAAGGCATGTCATCTATCATTTATATTTTGTATGTTGACGACCGAGGCGTGGGATGTTTGAATCTACATCAAAAACGTTTTGGACTCCTATTTGAAGGTCCTTCAGGTTTGAACTCTGCGTATAACAATACTCCATGGAACTTTAAATATACGAGTTGACCTCATCGAGCTATGTAAACTTTTTCCAAAGAACAGAAACGTGAATAATTGCTAAAGTCGAAGGATTCCACATTTACTCACGTGAAGGGCCATTACGAGGTTCAGTCGCGCTAGCGATCACCTGGGATGCCTTGCTCAAGCTCAAGCTCAACGAAGACGACGACCCTTTCCAACATAAACAACCCCCCTTTGCAACTCCATCTCATCAAGCAAACCTTCATCTGCTCGCCAATATGGATAAAGTCTCCGCATTTGGCAAGAACTTCTCGTACGTCCCTCCATTTTATTGACTGTTATCGTCAACAACAACAGACTGTCTTATCTGGCATCTGCCGGTATTGGAAGCTATACGACGCATGCTAACAGATTGTTCAGGGCCACGTTCACTCCGTTCGCCGCCCGCACACAGCAATATGTGAAGGAACAGCTTGGACAGGCCGAGGATAAGGTTGGGAAGTCGTTCTGCTGTCTAAGGACCTACAACTAATCTACGTTCCTCGTTCGCAGACTCAACTTCCCCCAGACTATATCGAACTCGAGAAGCGAGTCGATGCCTTGAAACAAGTTCACCAGAAGATGCTACAGGTTACGTGAGTTACCGAAATAGAGAGAATCTAATAGGGAAAAACACCGAATCGAAAGCTAACCGCATGTTGATTACAGCTCCCAATATTCCAACGAAGCCTATGATTATCCCGCGAACCTCAAGGAAAGCTTCGGCGACCTCAGCCGCACCGTTAGTGAAAAGGTCCACCTCTTGTCGACTGCAACCTCTCCTGCTGAAGCTCAAGCTGCCCTTACTGCTCCTCCATCTGCTAAACCACAACCAAAGACCTTCAACCATGCCATTGCTCGCTCCAGTCTGGCCAGCAGCCAGCTGCTCCAACAGCAACATACCGGTGCGGGCGAGGATCCTCTCGCGACTGCTCTAGAGAAATACGCGCTTGCCAGCGAGCGTGTTGGTGAAGCTAGACTTGCACAGGATTCTTTGATCCAGAGCAATTTCCTTGCTGGCTGGAGTACTACCCTCAACACAAACCTGATGTTCGCGAACCGTGCCAGAAAGAGTGTTGAGAACTCAAGACTTATGCTCGATGCTGCAAAGGCAAAGTCCAAGAATTCCGGCTGGCACCTACCTGGCCAGGCATCTGCTCGAGCTGAGGGAGCAGACGAAGGAGAGGCATCCGAGGAGGCCAGAGTTGAAATTGAGCAGGCTGAAGATGAGTTTGTTGGCCAGACTGAGGAGGCAGTTGGCGTTATGAAGAATGTATGTATCATCTTTCTCCTCCAACCCACCCCAAAGTTATTAATCATAACAGGTTCTCGATACCCCGGAGCCACTCCGAAACCTTGCCGCTCTGATTGCTGCCCAGCTCGAATTCCACAAGAAGGCATATGAAATTCTCAGCGAGCTCGCACCTGTTGTTGATGGTCTACAAGTCGAACAGGAAGTGAGTCGGTCCAAGGACTTTTCTGCTTAAGCGGTCGCTGATGAAGCTTGTCGCAGGCCAGCTACCAGAGAAGCCGATCTGGAGGCGCATAGAGAGTATGTTCTGACTGAAATAGGAGACCAAAGATTCCTTTTCATCGACGAGGGCGAGTAGCGACTTGTTCTGATTTCTGAGACCTGGTGGCCTGTTGGTCCGCTTCTTTCATTTCGGCTCGACGAATTCTTTTAGGCGTTGTTTCATGGTGTACTTCGAGTCAATCGATCAGATTCCCCCACTACCAATGCTATAGAATTACTGCGATCTAAAACATCTTGATGCTTCGCTTTTATGAACTATAGCCTTCACCGATGTGTGCAAATTACTATTGCCTTGCACAAATAATCATAGCCGTAATCCTATTTGGTCGAACTGAAATATTTGAATACTTTTACGATGTTAACTTGTACGAGATGTAATGCCGTGATGGTGGCGCACGAAGTGGTGGCGTTGATCGGAATGAATACTTTACTTTACTGCTTTAGTCAAAGCTTAACCTTTCTTTGCGCTACGATCAACAATTAGCACCTTCCCAAAGGTAGCCGTAGCCAAGCATCTACCTAGGTACCAAATCAAAGCTCCTGCTATGGCACGATATCTGGATCCCATGCAGCTTCGACGGGAATTCGAGAAAACGGCATCCCCGCGGCCCACTATCTCTGCAGCCAGGGTCCTGTAAGATTCTGCACCAGTCAACCTCGTCCTCATCCTCCTTCCTTCCTCTTCTCTTCTCTCTTCTCTCTTTACTACTTTATTCTCCGGAATGGCCATCGAGATCAAATTATAACATGGCATCTGCAGCACCAGCCCTCGATCTCGCCACTGCATCTGCAGAAGATCCTCTTAAAAACCCTGCTCTCGCTAACAATCCGTCTCCTAGTGGCTCAATCTCCGATCAGCCAATTGCCCCGGATCAATTTGATGCCAAATGGGAGACTGATCGTGTTGAAATTTGGAGTTACTATGCTTATTATGTTGGCAATAACGGCTTAACGCTATTCAATTTTGCGCCGACTGCCTTTCAGAATTTGTTGTATCAGGCAGCTGGAGATGGCGAGTTTTTGAGATTCGCCGGGAGGTGAGACTTATTGTTATTTGAGTCTTGATTCTTTGTGCTGATAGGAAGTTCAGAAACCGGACCATAAACAGCATTGTATTGCTGTCGAATGGCATCAGTTTCGCCATCCAAATCGTGGTGTTTTTATTCTTAGGAAGTTTTGCTGGTGCGTTTCTTTAGCCTTCTTGAAAAGCAACCTCTAAACAAAGCAGATTTTGGAACATGGCGCCCCAACATCTTGATCTGTCTTTCACTGATTGCCTGGGGCATTGGCTTCGGCTGGTTGGGTGTGCACGATCCCTCAAAATGGGAAATCGCTACGGGGATGTATATCGTTGGACGTACGATCCCTTGACTCTTCCAGTGGAGTCTAGACTGACAAATATCAGTCATTGCATATCAGACCACTCTTACGTTTTGGACCGCTGCGTAAGTTGCGCATTACCCATGAAAAAGGCGGCCTAAAGCTAAATATAATACCAGCTTCCCGGGACTCGCTCGAAACACACCTGAACTTCGCCGAAAAGCCGAAGAGTATCAGGCAAAAGAGATTTCTCGAGCAGAATATGAGTACGCTGATACTTTCATGCGATCCAAGCTTTCCAATATGTCATTTTATATCTCTTCCGTTGGGGAGATTGTGATTCTGGCTATAATCGTCGGGATTCTTTTCGCGGTTGACGTGACCGCCTCGACTGCCAACAACAACTGGGGACTCTCAGTTCTCATTGCATTCGGCACTGGGGTATGGCTATTACTCGCTCTACCTTGGTTCTTCAAAGAGAAGCGCCGAGCAGGACAATCAGTATGCCATTGCCCACTTGCTAGATTTTAAAAGCTTTGCTAATCGAAATAGATTCCGCCGGGCATGAACATCATCACTGTCGGATTTTGGCAGCTCTGGAGAGCCCTCAGTCAAGTTTGGCAACTCAAGCAATCACTAATCTACCTGATTGGATACTTCCTTCTCGGAGATTCTCTCAACACTACGGTCACAGTCATCGCTACGCTTCAGAATAGTATCGTTGCGTACGACACCCTCACTCTCACTTATCTCCTGATCGTAGGAATCACAGCCCAAGCAGTCGGAATTTACAGTTTCTGGTGGGTCCAGCAGCGATATCGATTCTCGACTAAAACAATGTTTAATGTCGTCGCCCTCTGTATTATCATCCTGGATGCCTGGGGCATGATTGGCATCTGGACGCAGAGGTTTGGCTTCCATCATGTTTGGGAAGTCTGGCTTTACCAAACATTCTACGGGTTGTTCGTCTGTCCTTGGTATTCGTACTCGCAGATCATGATTAGCGAGGTCACTCCACGAGGGAGGGAATTCCTATTTTTCAGCTTGTTCAGTATCATTGGCAAGACTTCAAGTTTTATCGGACCACTTGTCAGTTCAGCTATTATTGATGCCACGCCAAGTGGGAATAACTCTACGCCGTTCTATTTTTTGACAGCATTAAGTGCTGTCAGCTTTTGTATTTGTGTGTTTGGTGTCGATTTGGAAAAGAGCCGAAGAGAACAGGAAGCCTTTTTGGACAAGGAAGAGTCTCTGAAGGCTTCTATGGGTAGCAGCGAGACTGCTAGTGAAGACGGAGTGGATTTTGAAGCTGTGGGCAATACAAAAGATTGAACTTGATTGATAGGAATCAATATTAGATGATGCCCTACTTTTTGCAGCTGTCAGCCTCCGATGACATTCTGGCCAGTGTTTATTGTCATAAACCTCTATGTACAATTTGATTACTTCCACTCCAGACTCACTGTCTCCAAGAAACAGTGTCCACTCTTCTATCCCAGTACTGCAGCGCGTCATTCCTACTTAACATACCCTGCTCATCCACCGCGGGTAGTCTCCAAAGCGTGAACCCAAAACCACTCTGCTTTAAGCTTGTTACCATTGGTCCCAATGTCATTCGCGCTACCAAAATCCCTTGTCTCTCCAATTCCGCAATAGCGAGCTCAGCAAAGCGTGCCAGCACCTCGTCCGAAGTGCTACCCGAACTGTTCACCAACAGAATCACTTCATTCTTGCCAGTGCTAGAAAATGGAATGAATGCTCGATCGGTGTCTGATATATCAGTCAGGAGAGCAATCATCTCCGTCGTCAAAGTTTCTGGGCTTGGAACAGGAGAAATTTGTCGTAGGCCTGGCTCGCCGTGGCAGCCCAAGCCAAGTTCGATTGTCGCGGGTGGTAGGGTTTGGATTTCCGTCAAGACGTTATTCGGTAGCGCAACTCTATCGATCATCAGTTGCTATCCTCATTGAAATTAAGGAGATTCCATTCCATACCGGTCAAAAGCAACAGCGATCGTCCCTGAATTCGCAGCAATATAATCCATCACATCCCCAACCTTCTCCAAGCTCTCCCCCTTGTCGGCCAACGCGCAAGCAATCTTCAACCCCACAACGTGCCCACTCAATCCTCTTCTACCTACTTTCCCTCCCTTCTTCCGGCCTACAGCAACATCATCGCCAACGGCTATGAACCGTACCTTGTACCCCGCAGCAGTAGCTCGTGTGATAGCCAGCCCTGCGTTCAGGATATCCCCAGTGTAATTCCCGCAGACAATCAAAGTCCCTTTGGAGGTGTTGTTTGAGGGTTGGCACAACTTGATAGCTTCGAAAATCTGTGCTGCAGTTGGGGAAGCGAAGATGTTTCCTGACACTGAGCAGGATAGGAAAGAAGGACCGACGAAACCAGAGAACATTGGCTCGCTGTTTCCCTTTTAGCAGGTCCTCAAAAATCTAGGTTAGGAAGGAAGTATCTAGACTACTTACTGGCCACCTCCGGCAAAACCAATAGTTGTTACATGGTCTTTCCTGAACTTTTCTATATCACTCCTGTACACGATTTTATGCGAAGCCGAGTATGAGAGATTGGGATTGTGTTCTGTGAGTCCAATCGCAGCTTCGTTGATTGCCTCTGCTGGATTGTTGATGAAATGGAATGTTTCTTTCGTCAATTGTTTTGTTTGGGTTTCTGTCGCCATTTCGATGGCTAATGTGGGGTTGCGGGGTAATTTCAATGCTCCTGAGCCCAAAGATGATGCTTTTCAACAATCGTAACGGGGGGCAAAGTTTGATAAAAAGACTTGGGGATATGAAGGAGGATTCGGAATGCTCAGGTGAGGAAATCCTATCATTAATTTTTCTAAGAATGGTGTTTGTAAAGGCACAACCGGTCTCGAGGGCCTCCCCGCCTTTGGCATCGGATTTCCTGATTCGGTTATCCGGTGCATGCCGATCAAGGTGGGGAAGCTCGAGACTTTTGACATGGGATTTCTCAATCTATTTGTATCTATTCTTGCCTTTTTATTATTCTCTTACAATTCTGTTTGCAAAATTGTAAATCAATATGTCTATCGTTGTTGAGCAAACACTTCCATATACCAGTTCGCAGCTCCAGCTCCAAGATCCGAAGAGATGGAGTCGATTGTTTCCTTTGATGCGGCCTTCTATTAAAGCTGTTGAGATTGAGAATGGGCAAGCTATTGCTGTTGATACTGCTCTTGCTAAGAGTAAAAATGTCTTGATTGCTGCGATTGGAAGTGCAGGCAATTTTTCAAGTAAGATCTTGAGTGAGTCGCACGTGGCAGCTTTTACTTCAGAGCCTGCTGGTGGAGGAACAACCAGCGCAGAAGATATTGCCAAAGTTTTGAAAGATAGTGGCTTTCCAATCGATAATGGAGTGGTTTTCATCAGGGCAAGTTCGAAGCAAGAATTGAAAGTTGGCTCTGGGGTTGCGGAAGTCTCAGTCATTGGGGAATTGAAGTTCGATCACATTCTGTCTTTACTGGCTTCAGTCAAACCAGAAATCAAGTAAGTCAGGATGCTTTTGCGTAGGGTTTCATCTAACTATCACAGGTCTTCCTTCGAGAAAACTCAGCTACTGCTTGAAAATTTTGTGAAGTCTACCGCGAGAAGGATTTCTACGTTTCACCACACGAGGACAGGCAGCGGTCCATCCGTAATTCATGCAGCAGAGACTGCAGAATTCAGCTCAGCAAAAGCGGCCGTCAGCAGAGATCTTGTGCATCTCCTCGGCTCTAGTCTCTCAGCTGAGGGTGTTGTCTATTCGGTTCATTATTCAGATATCAATGGCCTCTCTCGTCTGGAAAATAACATCCTTGCGCACGAAATATCAGGATACTTTGGTAAGCACGTCAATGTCCATTTTACTCGATTTACTTACCATTCCAGCCAAAAAGAACTTGCCATCCTACATATCGCACTCCACCATCCTCGACAACAACTCCCAGGCCCGCGGCTGGGCCATCTCCCTCGCCCCCATCCCAACCACTTTCCTAACAGCACAACCTGCCCCATCAACAGCCCTCTCTCACACTATCGGCCTCCCCTCCACCACCGCACCCAGAACCGGCTCCTCAAAAATCCAATTCGCAGACCCCCAAGTGCGCGCCATCATCACCGCAGGCTGCAGCACCGTCATAACAGCCGAGCCAACAATCACCGAATACGATACCATAGTCGGGGACGGGGACTGCGGGTACACACTCCGAGACGGAGCAAAGCAAGTCCTATCTTTCATATCGACCGCCGATCTCTCGCAGCTGCCTTCGACGCTCAGCTCCCTCGTCGATGATCTTGAAGTCAACATGGGCGGTACTTCCGGTGCCTTGTATTGTATCTTCCTGTCATCACTGGCGCAGAATCTTTGGGATGCGCCGACGTTCGCAGAGGCCTTGAAGGGAGCACTAGAGCATTTGATGAAGTACACGAGGGCGAGGTTGGGGGATAGGACGTGTTTGGATTGCTTGATTCCGTTTGTGGAGACGTTGGGTGTTAGCGAGGATTCAGAAAAGGCATTGGAAGATGCGGAGAAAGGGGTGGAGAGTACGAAGAAGCTGGAGGCGAAGCTGGGAAGGAGTAGTTATCTGGATGAGGCTGCTACGAGGGGCGTGCCAGACCCGGGAGCGTATGGGTTATTAGTGTTATTGCAGGGGATGGTCGGCGCGGAGCAGTAGTGGCGGGTTTGTTGGTAGGAGTTTGGTATTCATTTGATGGGGCAAGAAAATTTGCGTAGAAGCTGATGAGAGATAATTAATATTGACTTCTATATCTTGAATACTTCTGAACCATATAGCCACCCAAACACAAACTCTTAAATAGCTTGACAAGCTATGAATATGTGACAATGAAAGGTAACGGACTCGACGTGGCTTTGCCGCAGATTCGAGTCACCGATCCACGGCTAGTTCGTGGCCATCAATTATACTTAAAGCCTCCAGTTCTGGTAGAAAAGAAACCCTGCGGATCAACCCGCCTCTGAATCGCCTTCAGTCTGGCGTAAGAACCATCTCCATAGCTCGTAGCCGGCTGCTGGTCATACATAGCATCATTGAGAAATAATGGATTGTACTCCACATAAGTCAGATTTCCTGCGACATAGCGTGTATTCGGGACTCCAGAATAATGGGCCTTTGAGTATGACTCGATATCGCTCGTGATCTTCTGGGCAGTCGAAGCTGCAATATTGTCGCCGAGAGCTGTTTCCCAAGAAACGGCAAGATCTATCCATAGTCGATCGCCGTTTCTCGGGTCCAGTGCCAGAGCATCGCCTCCTGCTCTGACAGAGGCTCCAGCGATGAGAGCTTGCATAGGTTGGTAGGCAAGAGAAAAGACAAAACCGGGTAGAAGAGTGTTTTGAGTAATGACATAATTGGCCCAGTTGTTGTAAATGGCATTGTAAAGATCCGTGCCATTAGTTCCAGGAAGATTTGGGATTGTGACCGTCTACAACATTAGCTAAGAAAAGCGCCTAAGTACTGCGATCACTTACTCGATAAAGGTACCTCAGGCCTGAAAGTTCCTAGTGTAAGTAAATTTAGTCCAAAAAGGGGGCTCGGGTGCTTACCGTAGATGCTATACTCGTTATTTCCTGTCGCCTAAACAGTTGGTTAGCAGGGTCTATTCTAGATGGATATCTTACTCACAACAGCTGTGTAATTTTGAGTTTTGACCTGATCGAGCGTAGGAACGATAGAATTGAACTCGTCAAACACCGTGCCTTGAGGAGTTGGCCCATCGTAGAAGAAAAATACAACTGCCAGTCTAAGAAGAGAATCGACGGCGAGATCTAAAGTGACTATAATGGCTGCTTTTGGATCATTGTTGTTCTGGATGAAATGCTGCGTGGCATTAATGATAGCAGGGAGCTTCGTCACATCATAAGTCCGCGTTCCACCCCAAACCTGACCTATAGGGTGCGTCTTGAGGGTAAATTTGGTCACAATACCTTCATCTCGTAAGCATAGATTTAGACAATATGCCTGGCTAGACTTACCAAATTGATTACCGCCACCCTTCAAGGCCCAGAATAGATCAGTATTGCTCCTGGAGTTCGCCTTGACAACGGTGGAATTTGCAAGAACAACTTCGTATTCCACTACATTGTCGCAGGCAAGGCCATATTGGGCGCTGAGAAAACTCAAACCTCCACCAAGTAGCAACCCTCCAACTCCCACATCACCTAAATCCGTCAGTCAGCTTCGTTGTATGCGTGCTTGAGGACTTACCTAGGCGGCCACCAACAACAACTCGACCGTAGGGTTCAAGAGCAGAGTAGACATTTTCCCATCGTGCTCCGGGCCCAACGTCGGCGGTCTGGTGGTTTGAAGAGATAGTGGTGGAGCTCAAATGGCTGAAAGATATCAAAACGCCCCAATTGACACTTGAAAAGCCAACATTGGTATTATGACCCCCACTTTTTGTGGCAAATTGTACAGTCGGGAAATCTAGCAGAACTTTGACAACATATGAAGTTTCGTTAGCTGATGTCGGGAACACCACGCAAGCGGGAGTAAGATCTGCATTTGCGGCAGACCAATAATGGGTTTTGGCGTCTAAGTAATCTGGATTGGCAAGCCCCGCTGGGTAGATCACTGTTTCCGCTGAGCCCTGTGAGATTTTTTGACATGCTGCAGCCGTTTCTGGTGACGGGGCAGTCTGCGCCAAAGCCGAATGATAGATAAATGGGATGGCTAAAAGCTGCAAATGTGCCCTTGAAAAATACATATTGGAGTAGAGTCAAATATGAACAGCGAAGTTGAACTCTGGCAATTACGTGCTAATTGTAGCCAGGAGAAGGACATACTTATACCGGGAAACAGGTACACCGAACGTGCTAAGAATCGATCATACGCGCTCAAGGTACGGAGTTACTTGGGGCTTCCACCTCCGTCACTGTGCCGTGCCCCTTGCATTGTGAACTGCATAGACAATATTGCAACGGTAGGCGGGCTTGTATCCTGGGAATAGCTTCGTCTGCTCTACTCCAACCGAAATGTGTGCGGAATCAAGAATATGCGGCCCCGCTGAGCAGCTGCCGTAAAGCTCGTATAGTTCGCCACAGCCCAAACAGTACACCGCAAGTCTTCTGGCACATCAGATGCGAAGGTGGCGTCAATAAGCTACCTTTCATTCAGCAAAGGCGCACCTCGGAAGGCTGGCAATGACCTATGCGGCTTCATGGGTATTCCACCAGGATGAGAAGAAAAACATGCAATTTCAAGAAGACGGTACGTTTGTCGAGCGGTGATTCGACACCACAAAGCAATGCAGCTCGGGACAGGCAAGGCTATTGACATACTTCGTATATTTAGGATGCCATGTCTCTCCACGGACCCCGTGGACGCCCGTTAATCAATGCTGCCTGGTCGACTTGACGTAGGAGGCATTGATCTGCAGCGTCTGAAATACTTGGGCGGTAGGTTATTGCGGGGGGAAGCTGAACGAAGACTGGTACGTTGCGTCGCATTGCAGATAATTCCAATAAGAGAACAGAGAACAGAGAACAGCAGACAGCAGATGAGTGCAGCGCAGCGCAGCGCAGCGCAGCTTCGACATCGTTCCGTCTTACCAGAGCGGCTTAGCGTGGTGGGAAGGTAGTGTACGTAATACGTAGTAGTGGTAGTTTGTGGTAGTTTGTAGTTCTACTTTTAACCTTAACGAATGCCAAGTCTTGGCAGGCAACACACATCACGTGCTGACAAACAACGCGGGCAATGGGCAATGCGGGCAGACTCCAAAATCGCATCGCGTCGCGTACTTCTACTCCGTCTGAAGGAAGGGAGGAAGAATGCGACAAGCAGATACAGTAGAACTGCATTCCAACTTCTGAATCCCCTCACTTCAAAATGGCTTCTCGAGCCAGCACCTCGTCAGCGCGCCCTTTGACTCTCACCGAAGAACTAGAGAAGCTGGAGCAATCCATCACGCTGACCCTGCAAGGTTTCTCTCGCCGACCCCTAAATACACTTCAACAAATATGCTAACAATGCATAGAAATTGACCACAACTTCAGTCGCGCACATAGAATTGTGACCTCAAGTATTCTACCCATTGTTGAGCAATATGCGGACCATTCTAAAGCAGTCTGGGAAGGATCAAAGGTTGGCAGATGTTTTTCTTGGCAAGTGAACTCCAGCTGATAGCGGGGTAGTTCTGGAAACAATTCTTCGAGGCCAGTGCGAACGTCTCCCTTTCAGGAGTAGAGGAACGGGAAGAGGAGGAAGACGACCTTTCATATACTCAGTCTCACGAGAATGCCAGCACTTTTGCGACCTCGACATCTCAAGCGGGCGACGAGACTTTGAACACCGAGAGAGATCACCATGAAAGATATGACGAAACGGACGATTCTCTTCTAGACAATGCTGATATAAGTGGAAGCACTCCTCGAGCTCCTCGACCCAAGAGCTCGTCGTCCGATGTGCCCAGATTCGCCGAATACCCTTCACCATATGAGGCTTTGAAGGAAGAGCTGAAGGGCACGGGTAAGAAGCCGGAACGTGAGGAAGGAAATCAACCGACGACGCCTGGAGCCAAGTCGAGAATACCGGACATGTCAATGACACCGGCATCGTCTCCCTTTGACCCGACATCATATCTCCAGTCCACCGCACAGAAGCGACCTGGTGCAGATCCTCTCCTCCATAGAGTACTGGACAAGAATTATAGGATACAGGCTACCCCTCATTTGACTCGTAAGGAGAGCAAGACAGATAACAAGACTCCTGCAAACAAGCCTTCGTGGAGAGATACCACTTCTCCATTATCCTCTCCACCAGCCGCAGCCCCTCAACTCCATTCCGATATTTTTAGTTCGCCCATCAGACAGCAGTACAGCAAGCCAAGCGCACCGCGAACACCCGGGATTAGTGTTCAGACGCCAGTCAAAGGGAAGGCAAAGGAGGCCATTCCCAAGCCTTCGAAGAAGGATGAGATCAGCTGGGAAAGCGACAGTGATGAGGATGCAGAGGGTGTTTACCGAGAGCTTGGCATGAGTCCCCCAAAAACCATCCAGTTCAATCTACCACAATCGAGACTACTTCAAACTCCAGGTACGTGTTTTGACTGCTTCTTGCATTCAACGGTTAACAGTCTACAGCACGAGAAGCGAGCAAGAGGATTGTGGAAGACTTGCTCACCACCGCTGGTGCTGGTCTGGATGATAGTGATGGTCTAGACAGTCCAAGCATGGTCGCTATGAAAGACAATTTGGACGATAGCTTCTAACGAATGGATTTGATTACTACGAAAGCCAAAGAAACGAAGCTGGATAACATTTCAAGCCCACGAGGGCGAATTTATATCGACGCCATCCATATGCATCTTCCAATTTGTGTTCCCGTCCCAATCATCAAGTCATCCGAACGCCAAAGAGTCTCTGAGGACCAAGCCCATCGCCAAATCGCAAGAAAAAGTCGAAAATCGAAAGCCAGATATCGCGTCGAATGTTTACTTGATCATAGCCATCGTCATATATGCCTCCGCAGTCCTAGCCCTCGCTACAAATAACCCATCAGCCTTCACTTCTCTTCAAACAAGTTAGATGCATTTTGCTTACATTCCCAGTCCGCTGGTTGCCGGAACTTACGTGGATCAGTATCCTTTTGCAACGGCTGCTTCTTCGGCTTGGCATCCTTGCGAGCCTTATGGTCCTGAATCTTGCTCTTGATCAATCCGACGGTCGAAGAGAAGGTCGAAGTGCTTGCCATGGAAGCGCTATCTACGTCTTTGGCGGGCTTGGTGGCTTTGACTTTGGGAGAGGCGGGCGAGAAGAGAGTCGGTGGTTTCTCGTTGGGGAACCCTGGACGGGGTAAGAGTTCGGCCTTTTTGAAGAGCGACCCTGAATACGTACGACTCTGTTGGTATGAAGGAAGTCCCCCTGTCATTTTGATAGATGTGGTATTGTTGATAGTGAAGTGTTGGGGTTGGTAGCTCAGGTTGAAGATTGGAGAGGAGCGAATTGCTTTGAGTTGATGGATCGAGTGAAGCTATTTGATTGCTGGTAAAGAGGAATTTGAATCTCGTCCTGAGGGTGAGAAGGCTCTCATATATATGTCTTTAGAGTTATAGTCATAAGCCTTTCCATGACAACCATCAGAACCTTGCTCCACCCGCTTCATCAGCCTCCAACGCTGCCTTACCCCGAAGAGCAAAAGCACGCAGGCATTCACAGCCCCTGAGTCCTCTACTGGTCAAGGCAAGCGAACTCCGAGCCCCCACCACTAGCACCGGCACGATGAAAAATAAGCACCACCGCAATAACTCTCCGACCGAATGACTCAGGCGCGCCGCCCAGCAGAAAGTCCGCTCTGTATGGAGCTCGCCGGTAGCGAGAAACTATCGCGGTGCTTCATACATGCCTTATTCAGTAGTGAGATGACTCGAAATTGTGGCACAGTACACCATCTCATTTCCAAGTAACCTCAAACAATCCCCCCAAATCGCAAGGCTGGAAAAAGCCCGTGGTGGCTTACTGGTATCACGATTGCGGACCGTTGAAGGCATCCCATCCCGGGATCAGAGGCTGACGACAGCCGACTCGGCATCATCAGACGATGCCCCATCTCCTGATATCACCGATGCCAATTGCTGCTATTCATTGCTAGTGTCTATTGATTTTGTAAGCAAGTTGCGTGCGCGGCACAACTTTATTCCAAGGTTTCAAAAGAGGCTGCCTGTTGTTCTCTATATGCGATTTCCGGAGTTCAAAGCGCAGGGCGCTGAACTCCGTGCCTGTCCATCTACGCCGCGAAGGAGGGGATTGCTTATGAAAGCGGAAGAGCGCTGAAATGGATAATGCGTCACATTTCCATGTCACATTTCAATCCTTGTGTAATTACTCATACTGGTTTCATTTTATTTTACCTTGTGTTGTGGAGTGTCCAAGAGTCATACCTGAGGTGTTCCGCAGCAAAGCGCTATGATTGCTTACATATCGTTTGTTTGGCAGTGAAAAATTAAGCTATAGTGGATCTAGCAATTGACGACTCGTAGGGCGGAATTAGAAACCTGGATTTGAACTAGTGGGGGTTTAGTTGTGAGAGGAGGGAGGATACGAGCAGCGAAGCCAGAAAGAGGGAATGTGCTCATATCACGTACACCCATCAAATACTGTTGGCGCGGAGTTCAACTGTGCAGAGTCGAAAGCCGATAGTGATTCAAATTTTGCAGGACATGCAAGCAAGATGTCGATCATTTCGAGGTATCAAGTTTAACCCCGGGCGTCTACTACACTTTAGTGAACAAACTTCAGGCATCAAGTTCAAGCCCACGTCAATTGTGACCGGACTTGAAGCCTTTCTGCATTCATTGCGTGGCTCGTAAGCCCAACACAGCGACATCGGAGGCAACAGACTTTCTCATCATTCCCATCATTCTCATCGCGGTGTTCAATTAATGATTAATTACAACTTGGATACAAGTTTATGAATGCCCTCAAATCCCATTATCTCAGAACGCCTGGATTCCCTACTTGCAAATGCAGATGGATGGCATACTGCGGACCGCTAATCTATCAAAATCCATTCGATGAAAAGCGCAGAGGACCAATCACAAGAGCTTTGACGCCGAATATGCTTTTGAAGAGGAGTCGAACTATGCTGGACGCTTGGTGAAGGTCAATGGGCAATCGTCCTGTGGTAAATTAGCCTTAGGTTTTTTTTGTGAGGGGGTATATCTGCTTACCATTGGGAAAATAGTTGCGAACACCTTGATCTCTTCTGAAAGAGGGGTTGGGTGATGAACCCAGTCAAGATGCATCGAGGCCTTCCCGATCATGAGAGCCAAATTGTACTGCGCATAGATTTGGCCGAGGCAATAATGAGGTCCAGTTCCGAATACCAGGAAGTTCTTCGCACCCTTCGTCTCCGCATCACCGGTGACATAACGGTCAGGATCATAATAGTCAGGGTTTTCATAGACTTCGGGATCGCGGAGAGATGGGTAGACGGATGGGATGATCATGGCACCTAGACTAAGTGTTAGCTCAATCAATAAGTCAGAGCTCGCGGGTAACTGACCTTTAGGGACGGTGTAGGTATCAGTAATTGGGAATGCCTTCTTCGCAAGATATGGAACCAAGATAACTGGAGGACGGTATCTCAGAAGCTCTCTAACTGCGCCACGGGTGTAGACCATTTCGTCAATGAGCCCCATCGTTGCTGGCACATCTCTATCACCACCTCTTACACGCAGATTCTCTTCACGGATCTTATCTAGAACATCCGGTCGTTGTGCCATGGTTTGGAATAGCCAGGTACAAGCGCTGCTAGTAGCATCTTGGGAAGCAAACAAAAAAGTAAAGACGGTTTGAGATATTTCGTAGTCGGTAAAATCGCGAAGCATGTGGGGCGGCTTCTCAATGCCTTCCATGGAGAGACCCTTCTCTTGACGTTCGCGGTAGTTGGCGGATTCAAGCATGGATTTAACCCATCCATCCATTATGCAGGTGACCTCGCCTCCTGCTGCCATGCGGACTTTACTCTTCGCAGCGCATTTTGCAAACTCTTCCAAAACCATATCAGACGCTTTCTTGCCGTACCAAGTTCTCGTGAATGGGATGATGATCGGGAAGTTGACGAGTTCCAAAGCGGCAGTGATGTGGTAGTAGTCATCCGCAATCTTCTTAATGGCTTCATCGGAAATGTAGTGGCCAACAAAGGTTCGGCATGAAACGGCGCACATGACCTCTCTGAACTCTGGCATAAACGGTACAGGTTTATCTCCAGCGTCCTTGGTCACCTTCAGAAACCTTTCAAAGTATGTATTATAGACCTCCTCCTGTCCCGGTAGATAACATTCGAGGGCTTTGCGAGTAAATAGGCCATTGAGACCTTTTCGAAAATCAACGTGTGCCTTTCCATCCAAGAAAACCCAGTTGGTTGCGCCTAAAAGCTTGTGTGCAACATCGACAACACACGGCTTAACGTAACCCGGCGAGTTGAAGATCTTGCGGGACATTTCGCGGCTAGAAGCAATGACGACGAACCTGCTAAGGTATTAGATCCAGCAGCTATAGCACAGCACATATAGAGACTCACTTGTGGAAGACGGACACACAACTCAGGTCACCACTCGCCCATTTGCCTTTATATTCCTCCCATTTCGGGTTCATCGACGAGAGAAAAGGCCCAATGAATGGCGCCTTCCATGATGGGCCAACGATAGAACCTTTCTGCCGTATATAGCTAACTAAAGAGGCCTCAGTAGAGTTCTGGAGGGCTAGGAATAGTTGAGAAGCACTTACATTGATCGTATGCGACCAAAATAGCGAGCACGGTCAAAACAACCGACCATCCACTAATCTCGGAGATCTTGGACAAGATGCTGTCGATCTGGGGATTTCCTACAATTTGCGCGTACTTGGCATCCGCCAGGGGAGACGCGAAGCTGGCATTCTGAACCGCGGCCATGTCTTTGGGTGTTGGGACTGGCGCCTCTCGATTAAGGGTCCTATTGGCAACTAAGGGCCTTGCCGCGCCAATTGCCGTCGAGGGACTCCAGAAATGAAGATATATCTGCTCCGGGGCACAGAGGAGGGGGAGGGCAGGAAAAACTGCAAGAAGAACAGGACAAGGTAAACAGGAGGAGGAGGAGGAGGTTTACTTTGCGATGGGCAAGGCAAAAATGGAAATTGCCCTCGCTAGATAAAGAATTGACTAATCAGGGATCAGAGGTTGCTTTCGCGCCAAAATTACGGTTCGGCAAGTCCCCACTCCGAAAAGCAATTGGAAGATCAACAGCAATGGAAAAAGGAGCTGCAACCAATGACATTCTGCCATTATTAGTTTACACGGAGACGTTTCCTTCGTCTTTCGCTATTCGTTTTTCGTTTTTCGTTTTTCGTTTCATGCTTCACTTGGCGCAAGATGCACTCGCTGCTGCATAGAAGATTCGGAGTCTAGTCCTCATCAAGCTTTAGACGGTTATCGCTTTCTCCCTGCAAGGTACAGTACGGCTGACCCCACTTCACCCTTGAGCAATTCAATCTACTGGAGGCCACTGCTTGTGCGACTCCAAATCCGACGTCTCCTGAAATTATGCCTGTCAATCTTTGTCAGTCTGGGACCATATGTCTATAATCAATCTCAGGATTGTCTTATGAAGCTCAAGTGAAGCTCTCATCCCCCATCCTTAGTTTCAGCCAATACCATATGAAAGCTCGTAAAACAGCCTTCTTAGGCTGTTGAAGTATATAGTTTCCAGTGAATATCTCCCTTAACGACGTTCCATAGTACTTTAATTCTCTTCCTACAATTCCATCTTCATCCACCAGCTGGCAGCCACTTTATTTCTGTCCACACTCACTCGAGCTACATACCAAGATCAAGAGCTCCACTGAGAGAATTCGCTAGCGGAAATATGCAAGACAAAATGCAGCAGACTTGAATCATTATTTGAGAGAGATGACTAAAAGATACGACAGGAGAACAGGAAATTCTTTGTTTTCATCAAGACAAGCCTGAAAATGGAATGCAAAATAGAGCTCAAATCTCAGGGCCGGCGTGGCGCCCTCCTGGTGGTCCAAAAAAAGCGGCACCAATTCTGAATGTGTCACGCCGAGTAGGGCATTCGAAATGGGCAATAATTAGTGCCGCTTTTTCTGTCCACCGCAAGGCGCCTTCACTTTTCATTTAGCGACTCTCAGACTCAGCAAACATCAAAAGCTCAAGCAAAAGAAATTGCTCCAAAAAGAAAATCTGGTCACTACGAGGGTCGAACTCGCGACCTTGGCGTAACATTTTACTGTTATATTAGCACCACGCTCTAACCAACTGAGCTGTTTGCTGAGTTAGTTATATGGGTTTCAACTTGAGTTGCTGGAAGAGCATACCTAAGCGACCCTTTTGAGATGATTTGTGGCCGAAGTTTTCTTATTTTAATACTTATTTGGCCATTCCACGGCCGGCGAAGCACAAACTTCTTTATCTACAGCTGTTCGACTCCTACTCTCCATGTGGACTATGTAAATTGGTATTGAGAAGTGCAAAATGTTTGAAACGAAATGCGTCCTCAAATTGAACCAAATTATGTGCTTGCCATATCGTCTACCACACATTCAATGCATCCAAACGGTCTTGCGCGCTCGTGTAATCCTGCAAAAGAGAAATGTAATTGAACGATAGACCAGTATAGGTCTCTTTATTTATTCTGCATTTGTCGTTGCAGAGTTCTAAATGCAAACTTGACGCCATCGGCAACAGGGATCTCGAAAGTCCGGGGCCAAAGTCGAGCTTCTCTTCAAGAATTACAAACCACCATCACAGCTAAACAACAATGTCGACTCCTCGCATTGCAACTTCCATATTACTCAGAGCTTCGCGGAGCTCACTCGCAAAAGCTCCCCGCCAATTCAGAACTCTCCCGATCTCTAGCCCCCGATCTACAACTGCCGCGCTCAGAGTACCTCAATTCAGCCCCTACTCCCAAGCAGCATCCTCCGGCCACAATATCTACGACTTCGAAGATGTACTTGTCCCAGATCTTCTTTCTACTCCTCACTAACAAACGCCCAGGTCAAAGCCCTCTCAGAATCCCCCTCTCCCTCACGCATCCTAATCGACACGCGCGAGACCAGCGAGCTCCAAACCACCGGCACAATCCCCGGCTCCCTCAACGTGCCCGTAGTTTCACAACCTGACAGCTGGTTTATAACTCCCGAGGAATTCGAAGATAGATATGGATTTGAGAGGCCGGCAAAAGATGTCGAGGTTATATTTTTCTGCAAGGCGGGCGTAAGGAGTAAGGCTGCTGCAGAGCTGGCGAGAAAGGCGGGGTGGGGGAATGTGGGGGAATATCAGGGGAGTTGGCTTGATTGGGAGGGAAAGGGAGGAGCTAAGGAGGGTGGGAGAAGCTGAGCTACGTGTATATGATGTTTCACGGTTCTAAGGATGAAGGTTTTCTTGATGTTTTTGGTGATGGTATACAATACAATGGGCATCGCGAGGCCAAAGCCTAACTCCTTCCCATGCTCAACTTTTAGCTTAGATGGTCTAAGCCCCGAAGAAAATGAAACCCAGCCGTGCCTCTCTATCAAAACATTCTCAGGAACCTTGTCGCAGGGTCATCGCCAGTTGTTGGCGCATCTCCTTTGGGCGCATCCTTTGCGGGATCCGTGTTTCCAACGGGACTCCCATTTGCAAAGAAGAGGATCTTGATTGCAATAGCCAAGCCAGCGTGAAGGCACACAACTAGTATCAATAGCACCTTGCTCGTCTGCTTATCCGTAGCACTCAACACAGGGTAGAGATTCCTCAGGAGGAATGCTACACTGAGTCCGAATCCAACTGCCACAAATACGTAGTTGAGAATTGCAATAGGTGACCAAGAGATGAGGGCGACTGGAATCCAGACGATGTTCGAGTAGCCGTACAAAGCCCAGCATTCGAGGAGGTTGGCAGATTCGCTACCAAAGTATTTCAGGGCAAGGAAGAGAACAACAGGGATCACCAGTGTATATCCATAGACAAGACCGGCAGCACCTAATCCCAGAATTAGTAGGACCCCTACTATCCAGTATTCAGAAACACGTACCACTCAGCAGTTTGAAGTCATATACGAAATGCGCGCTTCCCGTTGACGCCAGGTAACTGTTGATTGTCCCACCCAAGAACAAGATGAAAATGACCGTAGTCGCAATCCAAATCGGTCCATAAAGATCAGGATTTCCTTCTAGCACATCAAGAAAGTTCGCGCGGGGATATAATGCCGCCCAGCATCTCGAAAGTACTGAACTCGTGTCGACATCGAAGAATTGCGCGTAAAAGGATATGGACCAGAGGAAGCGTTTCGAGGAGCCGCTACCTGCTGTTGCTGGAGCAGGAAGACCAGAAGAGGCGCCAGGGAGCTTTCGTCCGCCTGTAGATGGGTCGGTGTTGAAGTTCGAGGAGTGGAATTCTAGATCCTCCTGTAAATCTGTGTGTCCTAGATCTCCCTGAAGTTGGTTTGATTAGCTATGTTCGAGGCACGCGTATACTTTATGCATTCTGCAGACTCTTACCTCTTCATCAACATCGACTACAACATCATACCCAGCTCCAGACATTTTGTTTCGACTGTACTGAGTTTGGTGGTCGTGGGATTGCTGTATTGGTATCAAGTGGTCAGCTTCGGACAGCTTGCGAATCAATCCACGGAGGTCCCTGCCCGCATTGTCCGCTTCTTGGACCTCATCAACAAAATATGTTCAACAACACTTAATAATTTCAACGCCACTTTATACAAAGGCCATAAAATGCTTTGCTATTTGCACCCAAGAATTGGGGCAATACATGGGGAGACTGAAGCCTAACACGAATTTCTGCATCCAAGAAATTTCTTCGCGTCTTATCTACAACTACAGTCTGTACGACATCACAAAAGCAAAGCATGTAATTCACTACTCTGGCCCGGGAAATATTTCAATGTCTATCTTTCTATACTTGCAAGGCATCGACAGAGATTTCGAGTCCAACAACGCTTTTATCAAGGCCAATTCGAATTGGAACGCCCCGTGATCTGTTTAGGACTTTGAGTATACTGTTTACGCAGACGGATGTGAAAGAGAAGATCATCAAGGGGAGCAAGAAGCTGTATTTTATTATCATCTAGGCTCAAGCTATTCCGGTCCCTAGCATCAATAACAGGATCAACATGGCCCGCAAAATCAGGGTCAAGAGCGCCCCGCTCTCATACTTCTTCACTATCCCTCACGCCCATAGGAAATACATTCTTCAATCGCCGAGCCCGATCCCTGCTCCTTCAAACTCAGGGCCAGTACGGAAGACCAGGGCCGGAATGCTCTTGAATAGATCTCCCGTCCAGAGACTCAAAAATGCCTTACAAGCACGCATGGTCAACGAGCAGATGAGAATAGAGGGCCTACCAAAGCTTGCCATGCAAATTCAAAACGTCCGCAAGGAGCTTGAGGTAGACGCCTCAAAGCATTCTCCCACACAATATTCCATCCTCGAGATCGCCCTGTCAACCTTCAACTACGGGCTTTATTTGCATCTGAGAAATACCCGCATGGCGAATCGCTACCTGGAAGACTTCATGCTGAGCGAGCTATCAAAGCTAGAAAAGCTTGTGAAAGAGCAGCCAGACACAGCAAGACTGAGGGACAGGATAGTCAATACACTGCAACGTCTGAAACATTTACAGTCTCTCCAAATACGAAAAGAGAGATGGGGAACAAAGTATAAGAAAATCTTCAACCTGCCATCGATGAAGACACGAATATGGCTGGTTCCTATATCTGCGGCTAATTCGCAACTGGATAAGGCTTTGGTAATGCATCATCACCTTGCTGGGGACAGAAAGGTTGCCTCCCGTATTGGGGTCAGAAGGATTACCTCGTCCAAGGATGATCAGCGGCAAAAGGTGTTTAACAAATGGAAGAGGGTCAAATTGCAGACATTGCAAGAGAAGTATGGAGATATGGCGTTTGGATCAGATATGATGGTCGGGGTCCTGGAATACATGGAGAAGGCACGCGACAAGAAGGCGAGCAAGCAATCCTTGGCAGAAATCAAAGCGCTGCAACAGAGGTCAAAGAGTTTAAGGAAGGAGTTTAAAAATTTGCGAAGAACGTCCAAGGGGATGAGACATCAGGGGAAGGGATACACAGACGCTGCTGTTACTGTCATACCTACGCCTAACAGCCCCAATCTTTACGGCGGCCTCTGGGCGAGCTTCAAAGAACTTCTTAAGTTTAGATGGAAAGATTCAAAGTCTTAGAAATTAACGAGTTAAACGTGGCGTGCCAAAAGCTCAAGGCCTTCAGACGACTTGAATACATCTCACACAACATGGATAGATCACTTGTTGCCATAGTGGATTTCCACACATATCACAGAAAATTTCCCAGTCATGTCTTGATCATTGTCCTATTGCTTGCTTCAGATGCTATCGTGAAAAAATACACCCATCCAGCCATGCCAACAGCGCATCAAGCCTAGACTTCCGCATCCATCTCTCGACCCCACCGAAACGCCAAACGAGCGAATAGATCACTTTAGCTTCTTCTTTGGTCGGAGTTGGTTGGTGTGTCCGCATTTCTTCTTACGGCAGTTGGTGGCACGGGGAGGGAGACGGGCCTAATTTCATGTTAGTATCTTCGATATGTTGGAAATTTGGTGTAGGATGGACGCACGTAGCACTTTCGGCAGATCATCTTGTCGCAGTTGAATTTGGAGGCAAGGGCCTTGAGAGAGGGCTCGATGATACCACCACGGAGACGGAGAACCAAGTGGAGGGTTGATTCCTGTTTCGTCCCAAATCAGCTTCTATTTCCACCCAATTTATTTCCCAAAGCTCCAGCACATATCCCCAGAATCTCCTTCAAATTTTCAAACGGTGATGCGTACCTTCTGGATGTTGTAGTCGGAAAGAGTGCGTCCATCCTCAAGTTGCTTGCCGGCGAAGATCAAACGTTGCTGGTCCGGGGGAATGCCCTCCTTGTCCTGGATCTTGCTCTTAACGTTGTCAATAGTGTCTGATGATTCGACCTCGAGAGTGATGGTCTTGCCCGTGAGGGTCTTGACGAAGCTGTTGCGCAAATCATTAGTTCTCGTCGTGGCGATTCGCGACCGGGGATTCCTGGACTCACATCTGCACTGTAGAAGGGTACTGTCAGCATCATTCTGAAGCTTATAAGAAACTCAGGTGGACAAGCAGGCGTAACTTACTGTTGGCGGTTTCTACGTCGAAGTTGATGTCGTCAATTGCAATTTCGAGGCAATTTTTCTTTGTGGGCAGGCAGGAAAGAGGCGGCCGATTTTTAGCGAATCACGTAAGCATCTGCCCCGCGCTTGCGATTGGTGGAGCACTACTTTAGATCTGGATTCACGGCTTATCATCTAAATATGCCAATTTTTCGATGAGAAGATCGGAGGAGTAATCCAACATAATGTCTTCTTACATAGACTATCACTCTTTTTCCCGAGGTGAAAGTTGTACGGAAGGAAACTGCAAGGCAAAAAGATGGTATATCGAAGATGGAAAGAAATTCTGCCAGAGAGGTCACGAGCAATCAGTCAGTCCCCATTTATTGGAAAATTGAAAACATTCTAAAAGTCAAGCAGGGCTTCACTCAAACTCAACAAGATGAAGATGATTGGAATGCACAAGGAAAAAAGTCTCGCAAAGAACGCGTGCAAAAAGAAAAAGTCGAGAAAGTCCTCAGTGGCCGCGAGGCCATTGATCATTACTTGCAATGCTATCAATTGATACTGTGGAAACAAGTGTATTGGTTAATCAACGCCAAAGGCTTTCCTCCTGAATTGGAAGTTGTGGTAAAGGATCTCTGGAGTTTGAGGATCCAAGGCCTCCAGAAGGATGAAGAGAGGAGCGCGTATGGTTCTACGATGTTCAGCTCTCAAAGCGAGGGAGATGCCACTGATACCGACGCGACTGGAGCGAAGAGTATGTCTTCTAGAAGAAGCAGAAGAAGCATTGTAGACAAGGAGAAGCTCCCGAAGCTGATCGAGACACTTGGATTGTGTTATCTTGGCATGCTGCTGCTGAGGTTGCCAGTCAGCTTGGGTGGAATCTACCAGTGGGCCGTGAAAGGGGAAATAGTGTATACTCGAGCAGTGAGTATCCATACCGTTTTTACTGCGCTCAAATACTTATTTTTTTATCCAGATCACGGAGATTCCAAAGGAAATGCGTATGCGACTGCGGCCAGAATACTACGGTGCCTTGGAAATTCGAGCCGAATTGAAAGGCTCGAGAGTTTACCGTACAGTGCTCAACCTAGTCGAATTCTATTACTCTAACTTCGAGATGGAATTTCCTCCACTCAATGCTCCTATTCTCATCTTCAACCATATCAGGGACTTAGCGTTGCCAAGTAAGTTTTCCATCTCATGAAAGTTGTTCGTCTAACACCAGACAGTCGAAATATATCCCGCAGTCCGCCGGCTTTCGACTCTCCTCAACTTGAAATTCACCTACCCAGTACTCCAGAAACGAGTCCACGAAATCAGATCATACCCCGAGATTCAAATCATATCCATGATAATCGTCGCTACCAAAATAACCCACCCCTTCGATTCCATCCCACGCATCCCAGAAAACGACATCGATCCCACCGTCTTACGGATCGACTGGGCGAAATGGGGTAAGAGTATGCAGAAGCCGCCGACAAAGGGTTTGAGACAAGGAGATGAGATAAAAATCACCGATGAAGATGTGTTGGCCATGACCCCGAGGAAGATGGATGATTATCTGGATTGGTATCAGAGGACTTGGATAGACGATCGAGATCCGAAAGGTGATATTCCCTTTCTACTTCATTAAATTTATTTCCTAACTAAGACTTGTAGTGGCCGAACAAATTCTCGAACTCTTCCCCGTCAATGAACCACCTGCAAGAGCCATCGAAGGTGTGAAAGAAGTACAAGGAATCCATGCTCTGAAACACATCCAGCGAAATCTCATCTTCCAAACTCCCAAGCCAGTTGAAAAAAATGAGAGCAGCAAAATCAAGAGGCCTGGGAAATCCTATAGAAAGTATAGAAAGGTTGAAGACTTGCCTGAAAATGCAAAGGCATTTTATGAGCGAGCTGGTAAGTTTACGTTATGTTTGAGAGTTTCCTATATTTTAGCTAACGTGCAACAGCCGAAAATGCTGGAATTTCTTTGGAGATGCTTGTTAGAGGGGTAGTGCAACTGGAGGCTTTGTTGGAGGCTTTTAATTTGGCGGATAAGAAGAGACGGTTGGCGGCTGAGCAAGAGGATATGGATCTTCTTGAAAATGAGGAGTAGAGGTAATGGTGAGCCTTATTTGGGAGTTATGGAACGAGAGATGATACCCTGGGACACTGTGAGGCGTACCGCGTTAATTAGCGTATATATCTTAATACCGTCCTACCTTGTGAGAGTGATTTAAGAAGGGACCTCAAGGCTGGTAGAGTTGCAAATATCCAAAATCATTTGAACACGAAGAGTATTTTTTTGGAAGGGCACACATCTTTGCAAAGGGTTTTTAATAGGATCTTAGCTATCACGTATTCAATTGTGTCCGCACTTGGCATAGGTTGGTGTTATGCTCTTGGGCTCCAAAAGTCTGCTGATTTTGTGCGGAAGTACCTCCGGAAGAAAATAGGCTGATTACAAATGACATGTTTAAACTTCTTCACCTGAAATGTACGCATGTCAGTCTTCACGTGGTCGTGATGTGATCTCAGATAAAAAAGGTCGGCATCTAATAAATGGTATCACATAATTACGGCAAAGGGGCCATTTTCTAAGGTTCAAAAACCATCGATTTCGATTTCTACGAGATGTTATGGCACATCCCAAGAGGTTTCACTTTTGACTACGCCGGCCAATTGTGATCAAGGTAGTATCGAGTGTGACAAAAGAAACACGATGTTGCAAAGCCGGGGAGACATAACCAGTTATAGAAGTTTTTCCAGATAGCAGTCCTCCTACGCAACGACCATTAGAATACAGGCCCCGAAAAGTCCAAAGAATCCAGCGCAGTAGCAATAGGGTATCCTTCCTCGAGCTCGAACGGCCTGCACACGATGAGGGTATGCCATTGCTGACAACAAGGTCGATGTCGTAGTGTTTTGGTGGGGGGAAATTTAACCGCGAGGAGCCTCCTTGGCTTCAATAGCAGCCTGCTCACCCATAGCAGTGAGAACGATGACGTCTGGGAGAAGTATTGTGTTAGTGACTTGTTTGAGATGTAGTCTTGGAAGTGGCGAATCTTACTGGTATCCTTCTCATCCGTGGTGAAAAGCTTGTCAATCTTGTCTCCAACCTCTCCATCGGGGACCTTGACATCGTCCTTGGTCTCGCCATCATCAGCCATCAAGGAAAGGAAACCGTCATCGGAAACATCGAGCTAAGTACTGTTAGCATGCCGTTGACAAGCTCGGGAGAGTTCGTCTTACGAGTTGGTATTCCTTGCGGGTGACGTTGGGAACATCCATGTTGTGAGTGGATGGGCAGAGTTCTTCGAGCTTCTTGCCGGTGAAGATATCGATGGCGACAAGATGGACCTTTGCGTGACCGTGCTTACCAGTCTTGGAGGTAGACATGTCGACGATCTTGCAGGGGCGGTTCTTAATGACGACGAATCCGTTCTTTCTCAAGGCAGAGCACTGCATGGGGAATGTGGTCGACGCACCAGCATCTGCTGAATCGAACGTATGCTCATGCTGTAGCGGCTGTAGTCAGTGGCTGTCTTGTATAACTTGTGTGGTGGTGGTGGAGGGATTGGTGGATGTCCAAAAACTACTCGAGCATGCGCCCAACCGGTACGTGGGGCGCGTGCGGGGTGGTGGTTTCTTACCTGAGCGTCGTCCGCCATGGTGAGAGAAGGTGGTGGGTAGTAGTGGTGATTTGGGTGGGAGAAGGGCGTTGGTGAAGAGTCGACGACAAGCAACGACAAAAACGAAATGAAGGATTGTTCGTGGGGGGGGTGGTTGTGCTAAGACGAAGGAGGGGAGTCTTTCCAGATAAAATACTCGCTTCCGCAAGTCAGTTGTGGTGTGCGGAAAAGGCTAAAAAACCGTAGAACGAGAACGAGCACTAGCGGGTCATGTGTTAAAGTGGGGTTATCGTCACAACGGCACCAATAGGCGGCGGTGAATCATCCAGCGAAAGGCTAGGCCGTTCTCGAAGCTCTAACACTGTAACAGCTCCCCCCGTACCAAACATTTGTACATTTATACCAGGAAAGCTGATTCATACGGCCTGACGCTTCCCGAACCAGCCATTTTTCATTTGGCTCCGATCATGATTCTGCGGGCCATTGCTGCTCCATCCAAATATTCAAGCTAAAACACCTACCAGTCTCAGTCTCAGTCTTAATGCCACCGCAACGAGGAGCACGAGCACGAGCACGAGCACGAGGATATGTGGCTCGACCGATTGTCGGGGCATTCGACGCCTGCTGCAACTCCCTCTGCCTCTCCACCTCCCCCAGCAAATAGAGCTTATTCTCCAGCTCCTCCTCGCCGGCCCAGCAACCTAGCGCCAGCTGCTGCGGCGCAAAGACCGGCGTTCAATCCGCGATCCTCATCTCTCTCCCTCATATCCAATGACTCTACAACGTCCTTGTTATCCTCACGCCGGCCGAATGGCTCAGCTCTCAAGCAGTCAGTCATCGCGGTAGCCGCACCGGACCCTTTAGAAGTACTAGAGAAGCTGCTTGGTCCCGAGGGAAACCCAAAAGCGTCATCGAAGTCAATAAATGGGCATGTTGCAGAGAAGAGTACGGCGGATTACGACGACGAGGCTGAGCTAGATTTTGATGGCCTAAGTTTGCGAGAAATAGTAGCGGGGCAGCCCTCACGCGCCAAAGAGGAGTTTGTATATACTTTCCAAACAATTGAAGAGTGTATGTTCAATGGTTCACTCATAGGCTCAGGTACTGACAGTGGACTAGTTGAGAAAGAGAAAGACAAATTCGAAGACCTTCACAAATCCATTCGAGCATGTGATGATGTGCTTAACTCGGTTGAAATCAACTTGACGAGCTTCCAAAATGATCTCGCGGCTGTCTCCACCGAAATCGAAACCCTACAAGCCCGTTCTACAGCACTGAGCGTGCGGTTAGAAAATCGCAAAGTAGTCGAGAATGGCTTGGGCCCTATTGTCGAAGAGATCAGCGTCTCGCCTGCTGTTGTTAGAAAGATAGTAGACGGTGCAATTGATGAAGCCTGGGTCAGAGCATTGGCAGAGGTGGAGAAGCGATCCAAAGCACTTGATTCAAAGTCTAAGGAGCACAGAAATGTGAAGGGCATAAACGATCTCCGGCCTTTATTGGAAAATCTCATAAATAAGGTCAGATGAAAATAGTCATTTTCTGTCAATATTCTGACCCCTTTCTAGGCTTTAGAGAGAATCCGAGACTTTTTAGTCCAGCAAATCAAAGCTCTGCGATCCCCAAATATTAATGCTCAGATCATCCAACAGCAACACTTCATCAGATACAAGGACCTGTATGCTTTCTTACACAAGCACCACCCGCAGCTTGGGGAAGAAATTGGCAAAGCATACATGAATACCATGCGATGGTACTTCTTAAACCAATTTACACGCTATGAGAAGGCCCTTGAAAAGGTCAAGCTACACATACTGGACAAACACGATGTGTTGGGCCAGGATGATGGTTCTCGGAAGACGACCATCCTATCAGGATCGAAGAATACGGGTCCACCACATGATGCTTTCAATCTGGGCCGTCGAATCGACCTCTTGAAAACTTCAAATCAAACCGCATTATCATCTTTCCTGGCGGAAGAAGATAGATCCACACATTATCTCGAATTCCCTTTCAGAAACTTTAATCTGGCTCTGGTCGACAATGCCTCGGCGGAGTACTCCTTCCTAACCTCATTTTTCTCGCCCGCACTCTCATTAGCCGCAATATCAAGGCACTTCAACTACATCTTCGAGCCAACATTCGCCCTAGGCCAGACTCTAACAAAATTACTTACCCACGAAACATACGACTGTCTAGGCCTCCTCCTATGCGTGAGGCTGAATCAACACTCCGCATTCGAGCTACAACGGCGCAAAATCCCAGCCGTGGATAGTTACATCAACGCAACCAGCATGCTGCTCTGGCCGCGGTTTCAAATAGTCATGGACCAACACTGCGAATCCGTCCGCACAGTCACAAACGGTATTTCCACTCGCAAACTATCTGCTTCGGAACAAGCCAAGCAATCAGCCGCGCCGCATTTCATGACGCAGCGTTTCGGACAGTTCATCCAGGGTATACTGGCTCTGAGCGCAGAAGCAGGAGACGATGAGCCCGTCTCAACGAGTCTTCTTCGAATAAGAAGCGAGATTGAAGCTTTCCTGACGAAGACAGGCAAGACGATTGGGGATTCGAGGAAGAGGGAGCGCTTCCTATACAACAATTATTCCCTGATTCTTACAATTATTGGCGATCTGGACGGCAAGCTGGCGTTGGAACAACAAGAACATTTCGAGGGATTGAAGCGGGCGTTTGGAGAAGGTGTTTGATTGATATGGGTTAAAACTACAGAAAGAGATCTAAGTAAAGATGTAGGAGTCTCTTGTACAATGACATGTGAATGCTTTTCTTCTAGTGGCCCTGATAGCCAGTCCATTGTCTCCATAACGCCCCGAGGACTCCAGGGTTTTTGCGCACGTAAAATGATAATGCTCCAACTAGTACAGCGACACCGATGCTCGCGGCCGGTTTCCGGATTTTCCAAAGCGCCTTGAATATTTTTTCACGCTGTTCTGCCCATTCGAGTTCCTTGACCTGCTTCTTAAAAAACACCTCGCCATCTTCCAAAGACTGATTTATTACTTGATCCTGCCGGCGTGCAGTTTTCAACACGCTAGAATTAGAGATGGATGGCCAAGTTCGCAATTTCTCCGGCGGATACTTGTTGAACAGCCCTACAGTATTCTGTATTAATGCCTCAAGATTCAGAGGTTTTGGTAATTTCGAAAGAATGGAATGAAGCATTTCCGGCTCATCTGCAGGGGTCTCGAACAGTTCGTCCGAGCGCTGAAGGACAATTTGTGCAAACATGTAAACAGAAAACACAGCTTCACGAGCGAGGAAAATGTCGAATAGTCGGGCTATGTCGCCGTATTCTTGGATATCATGCGCGTACATGGTCAGGGTTCCCGAAAGGGCGAAAAATGGCTGGGTTTGTGAAAGGTGATTGCGGAGCTTAGGGTCCACGGCATATAAGATGGCTGGTATGAGGCGCAACTGGGACAAGGCCGGCGCCAGCGTTGGGAGCATGAAATCTCGAATTCGCAGAGCGGAGAGGCGTGCAATTGCTGCTGAACGATCTCGTTTCTCTAGGACGAGCAGGAAGACCTGACATATGTCATGGTAGCCTTGAAAGTAGCAGAGGTATGGCTGGCGGCGCAAGACTTCTGTAATCAGGTCGGACAGCTCCTCCTTTCGACGGTCGAGATCTTTCGAAGACTGGTCTGTGCGAAAAGTGTCAGCCAGATGTGATATGTGACAGTAAAAGCAAGTAATGACATACCGTTAGGATAGTATATAAAAGACCTATTAACATCCAGCTGCACCTGATCCTCATCCCGATGCTTTGGGAGCTTCTTCCAGTACTCAGTTTGCTCAGCCTCCGACTTGACGTCGCCGTCCTTGTTCGAATACCCGAGAAGTAAGGGCCCTGTGATCAAGCATCAGTATTGATTCAGATTCAGATAACTCTGGTGGTAGCACGAACATGCCTGGCGCCGGACGTGGTCGGAGACCAATCCACCCTCAGATGATGCCAAAGCCCTCAACGCGTCGAGATCTTTCCATTTGCACGCTTCGAGGATCTTTGCGGTCTTCGCATTGTATTTCTGTCGCTGTGGAGATACCGACAAGGTCCGTGGTATATTGGGTTTCTTGTCCTCGTTCTCTGCTGCGCTTCCATTAGGTTCCATATCTAGGACAGAGGTCCATAAGTGTAGCTCTCATCGCAGTCGATGAAGGGCGAGAAATGAAGAGACACCCCCTGGGTTGGGAGCTTGGGTAGGAAAAAACAACTGCAGTCGGAGCTGTCGTTAAGCTTAGCGCGTTGCTGGAAATGCTCTCATGCAGCCAGCGAGCAGGAAAATGATCTGTCAAGTTCGCAAACAGCGCTGCGCGTGGTAAATGCTGCCGGATTTTCACGATCTCCTGGACGAGTTGTGGCATGCGACGTTTGTTCGACTAGAACTACTTAAAGTTGAAGTTTTGAATCCTTCTCAAAGTTCCCTGCCGCTCTACAGCAAAAGGTTCAGGGTAGCCAGCCTAGCCCCACGCAGTTGCAGCCTTGTGTTCACAAGGCTATAGGTATCCAGGGAAAGAACAAGCAACAAGCAACTACAAAAACTCCCATCAATCATCAGGCCAGGGGCTATCCAACCTTTGACTCGTCTCACATCTCACCATTGCGCAGAAATACCCACATCATCTGGACAACTCAACTACCAACCCCCCATCGAACTCTCGTTAGACTTCTAAGCCATCAACTTCGGGCCAGGAGCTCTCCAATCCATTCGAGCTTGTGTTACCGTTTTACCCTGGCCTCATTGAGCCTTCTCATCGTCGACTTATGGCATTGGTGTGACTCGAGCCGCCATCATGGCCTTCGAGACTAACAGACTAGTCGATGGCCAATGGATTACCCACACTCTGGACGTCAATACCGTCCTGAAGCACTATGATAAACAAGATCGGGAAGCAAACATTCGTGATGTCGATATCGAGAAGGCTCCAGCCCTTGGACTTCTAACGCAGACTGTTGTTCGTAGTCCTCTGGTCCACTGGATACTGCCTGCCAAGCTCAGGAATCCGGAAAGAAACGATGTTGCTTTCATAGGGGTAAGAGTTCCTCTTTTTACCTGTTTTGCAGCGTGGCCGTCCGAGTAGCTTGTATAAATTTGTTTTTATATGAGCACTGCAAATCGGTTGAGATTGAGAAGCGAGTATGTACTCTCCAGGACTATCCAGTCTAAAGAGCACCGACAGAGAACCTCTCTTATCCAGACGTTCATGATTCAAGTGCCAGTGTAACACTTAAAACTGACATCCAAATACAGGATGACTTTGTCCAAATAAAAGAGCTTCGACCAGATAGACAATTATGGGACGTCGCTCGGAAAGAGAACTTCGGAGCCCGCATTCGAAATGCTCGCGTCCTTGGATCAATGGAGGCTTTCCGCAAGGAGGATATAGCCAAGACCCAAGTCAAGGAAGAAGATGATACCATGGATGTTGACGAAAATACGCAGAATGCTTCACATGGGTCTGATCTCCCACCGCAATTCATTGTCTTACAGTTGGATACAGGAGATTCGGTGTTTTTGATGCTGCAGCAGTCCAGAGAAGGACAATTGGAGTTTATCTCTAGCAGACACCGAGTCACAAAGTCAATGCTCAAGCTACAACCGGGCATCCATTTAACAGTTGACCCAAGCTCTCGATATATGGCCGTTGGGTGCTCCGAGCATCTCTTTGCGATATACGCATTGCACCCTAGGGAAGAGCTATCAAAGCAATACCAAGGATCTTCGACTTTACGGCACGTTCAGTCGGAGGGCTACTTCAACGTGCAAGGTATGATACTCAAAATGGAGTTCTTATACCCAACGCCAGATGATGAAAACCATATCATATTGCTGGTTCTAGTTGTTGCTAGAGGCAAGACCCGAATGGCGCTGTATGAGTGGGAAACGGGTCAAGATTTGTCAAAGCTCCGCGCTCGTAGCCCGAAAGGCCACCCACTTGATGCATCTTTGCGGATGCCCCTTCTGGTGGTACCGCTAACGATCAAGTCCTGTTTTATACTCATCTACGAAAGTTTCATGGTTGTCTGCCAGGGGATACTTGAAGGCTCTCCATCCTTTATAGATTTCAACCACACTTTGGAATCCCCAACAAAATTCTATCATGGCAAAGGAATTCCGTTGTGGACATCATGGGCTAGACCAATACGAAGGGAGTCATTTAGGACGACTCGGGACGACATTTATGTTGTCCGGGAAGATGGCGTTATCAAATTCCTCGAGATCGACTCCAGACTTGATGAAATTGTTCAAGCCGATATGAAGATAGGAGAACTAGAAGGGAACTGTGGTACGGCTTTGGCAAGCCTCGACTATCACACTTATGGTAGTCAAAGTGGCGACATGCTCATTACAGGAGGTGATTCCTGTTCTGGTGGAACATATCTAGTACGAAAACTTTTTTCTCAATTAATTTTGACTTTCTGACGCCAGCAGATACAAGCACGGAAGGGACCCATTTTCACTGAACCAATTCATAATTGGTCTCCAGCACCCGATTTCGTGACTACATATCTCGCTCATGACGAAACAACTCCGGATGAATATGAAATCCATCGCCGCAAACGGAGCGCTGTTCCACGACCAGATAGGATCTTCGCATGTGCTGGCAAGGGTGCCAAAGGTGTCATTACCGAGTTTCGATATGGCTTAGAAGCGAAAATAGGCCTAGAAATGGATTACGAAATGCCTATCATGGAGGCATGGGTCTTATGCCCAAGTTACGACTCGTTGGATAATGAAGATGATGACTCCCTATTCCTACTTGCACTGGGAGATCGCTCAGCAGTGCTTCGACTCTCGGCTGATGCTCGGAGTGTTGGAGATCTCAGTGAGCATGAGACGAAATTTGACCTGAGATATCGAACTATCGCTGCAAGCATGCACAGAAACTTCACCATTCAAGTGACGGAGCAATCAATTGTGTTGATGAATGGGTCCCAAGTGTAAGTCCTGCACTCTTGCCTCTCGCTGGACACAAAAGCGGCATTAAATATTGCGGCCTTTAAATGTTCCATTTGGCCTGGCGCATTAAAAGTCCGTAATGTTTGGTGCTGCTTTTTCCATATGCCGCAAGGCTTTCTTACTGTAGCAACCAAACGCTGACATTTGACAGCCACATCCACGAGCGTGCTGAGATCCTCGGCGTTCAAGAAGATGGCAATGAGGCTGGACATGGCCTTGCTATAGATAAGACTATTGTCCATGAAGACACCGTCCTTTTCACTACTCGTCTCAACAATTCGGTTTACCTTCAGATTCTGGAGCAAAGAGATGCGGACGACATGGAAACTGACGGTGTATCTACGATCGAGCCTCGGACTAATGTGCGCACTCTTGGCAAATACTCCACTCATGTCACAGCTCGTATGTATATTTCCGGCGACCTCAATTCCTAATTCGCACGCTCTTCGTGAGTTTAAATACCTAATTTGAATTTGTCGGGTGTTCTGGATGATTTAAATAGGGGTGAACTCGCGAAGCGTCTGGATGTCTTCTGGTCAAGCAATACTGACTTTGAAACTTGCAGTTGCAACTAGTCGGGTTGAGCAACGTCTGTATGCTATCGTTGCAGAAGTGCGAGACCGGTTTATCGTCCTCATATTCGAAGCAATGAGTGTAGGCGAGACTGATCACCAAGAGATCAAGATTCCTCTAGAGTATGAAAACGGCATCAACCTTGAAGCATTCGTCAGTATTTCTGTGGCTTATAAAACGCCTGGGATACATACCCTACTATGCGGGGCTCGTAATGGGCTCCTAGTCACATTGGACGTGGACGAGACGACATTCGACATTGTCAGCTCCCGATGCGATCGCTTAGGCATAAGTCAAGTGATAGTAAAGAGAGACGTACAACCGCAGTCCGGGTACGTTTGATAATGTGCCATTTCATCTTGAACAACTAAGATATATCAAGAGCTAGCCTTCTGGAAAAAATTTTGATCTCCATCAAAACACGTACTAACTTCAGCATAGGGAGTTATTCTATGCCACCTGCGACTCTAAAATCTTTGTTCTGTCTCCTAATCACTCATCGTCTGCCCGTCAATATTCGGGTCAAGCATGGGCCATCAATCAAGTCTGGCTTACCGATGCTGCGAAGCCGGGCCTTCAGCAACCAGACATAACATCATTAGCGAGACTAAGACCGAACCTCTCTGGTGGCTCGGATGGGGGCCTTCTTCTTGTTGTTGGGAGTCAACTACTTCTCGCTGCGTTTAGTGCACAAGCAAAGTCTGTTCCTCGTCACATTCCTGTTGGAGGAACCCCTACGCGTCTACTCTACTCCCATGATATGGATCTTTTGGTTGTGGGAGCCATCGTTGAAAAGAAAACGGCCCTATTGTTTATTGATCCAAATACGGGCGAAAACCTCTCGGCGCCGTCTGAACAGAAAACATTAGCGCCTATTGATTACATATCGGGCCTTGGGAAAACGGGCGGTGAGAAGATTTACCATCTACTCGAATGGTCGTTAACAAAGAACCACAAAACGTGGAGCTTCATTATCGTCGCGACTAGTTCGGGTCGACTTCTAGTCATATCTATCCGGCCTGAAGATCGTCGGCAAAGCGAGGTGTTCACAGTCAATGGGACAGACGCTGGACCGGAGGGCCGCAAAATCCAGTTCTGGACCAAATACATGTTCAAACGGCCAGACCCAATCTACTCGGTCACCGGGTTCTCGGATGGACTACTCTGGTGCTCAGGAACCAAATTACTTTGCGAGACTCTCGATCTAAAAGACAAAAAGTTCAGGCACGTAGCCGAATATGAACTTCCATCGCCGGCTACCACGATTTCTTATGACAATGGGCTCATATACGCTCTCACAAACTGTCACTCGTTAGAAATCCTGCGATTAACGTTGGATGGCGAAGGAGGTGGGAGCATAAGACGCACGCACGGGGATCAGGTTACTCGCGACAGCCTTCATCACGCCTACCTAAACCGTACTGTAGGCCGCCCAGTACATCTGGTTTCAGATAAGCATTGCTCTGTAGTGGGACTATGGGCAACGCAGGATACAAAAGCTGATACACTCGAAACGGTTTTCGAGGCTGAACTCCCGCATTCGGTCCTCAGATTCCGCCCCGGAAGATGTCGTCCTGTCTGGGATCCGTACTGGACATCAAATGGCACGGATCTCAGATCCAGCCCAACTGCAAACGCTAACGGAGTTGAAATTGTCCCAAGATCTGCCAACCGCTCTGAGCTCCTGGGCCTCTCCATCGACGGATCACTGAGTCAATTCACTACTCTCGATACCACGGAATGGAAGTTCTTGAGATTCCTGGTCAACCTTGCAATAAGGTCACCGAAGGTTTGCGAGTTTACTTACAAAGATGACAGTGCCCCTCTGGAGCCTCTCGCAGCTCCAAAGCTCCTGATGCACGTTGATGGAGACATTTTGAAGCGATGCCTAGTGCAGAGAAGCCTGGGAGAACTTCTTCGCCTTGGCCAAACCACGGACGAAGGAACAAAGATTTTTACGAAATTCTACGAGTTACTTCAAGAGTTGCATGGAGGGGCGTTGAATGAGCTTGCTGATCCCGCTGTGTATGTGGAGCAGGCATACGCAGATCTAGGGTTTTATCTTCGACCTGTGCTGTAGGATATCGGTACCTCACTGGCGGAGTAAAAATGTGAATATCTCCCGCGCAAGCTGAGACTTCCTCCATATGAGGTCCTCAAAGCCGGTCCTTACGGAGTGTCGCTTGCTGTGTTGTGACTCGGATTATGACTCAGAGTATGGGAGGACAATATTATTTATGGGTGCTAGTCTGCAAAGGAGCGTCGGATTATATAGGAATGAGTAATATGATTCTGATGACCACAAAACAAACTTGATCAATTGTGACTCGTAAATCCGACCACCCAAATCAGAAATAAGGGGAGGGGTTAAGCTCAGGGGCTCGCTTAGAAGTCAGCGCACTGACATCGGGCTCACAGAATCGGCTGCCCGCACACTTGGATTTCTCGAAGTTACCCCGCAACCTCCAAACAATTCACTCTTTTGCTAAAGCGCAACACCGTGTGTCGGGTTTTCATTCACAGCATTACTTGAGGCTGTGAATATAATTTAGTAGCAGGCGATATCTGCGACACCATTTTCAAGTTTCCTACATACGACGTGCAACGAGTAAAGCCCCACGCCACAGCGACAGCCAGCAACCTACTTTTCCACGAGACAGCGATCCAACGAATTCGCCATGGCGCCCAAGAAGAAGAACAATAAGAAGAACGACGACTGGGAGGCGGACTCAGGAGAGACACCAGAAGCTGCAGTTGCCCCAGAGACGAAGGATGACGCTCCAGCTGAGGCAGACGCCGAAGAGGAATTCCCCGCCGGCGGATTAATGGCGATGATGCGCAAGAAGCAAAAGAAGAAGAAGGGCAAGCAAACAGAGGATTATGTTGAGGGAGAAGATCCGCCAGGGGCAGGGGAGGACGAGCAACCCGATCTGGCGGAGAAGGCACCTGTTGAGGCATCGATAGATGATGAGTTCGCGTTGCCAGACAAGAAGGGCAAGGGCAAGAATGCGCCCGCCAAGCCTGCTGCCACAGATGAAGGCGAAGACGATGAAAGAGGTGCCGACGGGAAGGTTCTTACGAAGGCGCAGAAGGAAAAGTTGAAGAAGGAACGCGAGAAGCAACGGAAGAAGGAGAATGTAAGATTCGTTTTATTTTGATGATAAGTCTTATTTGCTAATTGCATTTTCTCAACAGGCTGCGAAGAAGAAGACTACCGCACCCGCTACGAAAGCTCCAGAGGCCAAACCCGAAGAAACCTCCTCCAAACCAGCCGCCGGTGGCAAAGGCAAGAAGCTGCCCACGGCCCTTGCAAAACTCCAAGCACAGCAAGAAGCATTAAGACGCCGGGAAGAGGAAAAGGCAAGACTTGAAGCTGAGGAGAAGGCCCGAATCGAGGAGGAAGAGCGGAGGGAGGCTGAGGAGGAGAAGCGTAGAGAGGAGGCTAAAGCTCTGAAGAAACAAAAGGAAAAAGAGAAGATTGAGCAACAGAAGAAAGATGGCACATTCCTCACCAAGGCACAGCGGGAAGAGAAGCTTCGAAATGAGATGAAGTTAAAGCAAATGCTCGCGGCTGGAGTCAAAGTTGGCGGGACTGAAGGAGGAGAGAAAAAGAAGCCGGTCTACGATAACAAGAAGAAGAAGGGTGGTAGGAAGAACCCAGAAGAGATCAAGGTATTTGATCCCGGGGAATCTGTTTTGCTAATACTAATATCGAACAGGCTGAAGAGGAGAGGGCTCTTGCAGAGGCTGCTGAACGTGCGAAACAAGAGGCCGAGCGAATCGCGGCAGAAAACAAAGCCAGGGCAGAGAGAGAGGCCGCTGAAGCAGCAGCAGCAAAGGAAGCGCAACCAGACAGCGACTTGGACGACTGGGAGGTCGCGGCTGCTGAAAGCGAGGACGACGTGAAGGAGAGCTGGGATGCGGACTCAGATGAAGAGAGAGAAAAGGCCGAGACGAAGAAGGCTTCAAAAGAAGAGAAATCGCTACCTATTCAAACTAAAAATGCCGAGGTTTCTGATTCAGAATCCGAGTCGGAATCTGAAGAGGAGTCAGAAGACGAAGAAGCTACAGCCGCCCAAGCAGCTGCGGCCCAACGGAAGAAGGAGGCCGCTGAACGACGTGAGAAAGCCCATCAGGCAGCTATGGCCGCTCGATCAAAAGACAACCTTCGTTCCCCTATCTGCTGTATTCTCGGACACGTCGATACTGGAAAGACGAAGTTGCTGGATAAGATTCGTCAGACCAATGTCCAAGAGGGCGAAGCTGGAGGTATCACGCAACAAATTGGTGCTACATATTTCCCCGTTGAGGCTATCAGACAAAAGACAGTCGTCATCAACAGGGATAACAGTTTTGACTTCAAGGTGCCTGGTCTGCTAGTCATCGATACACCTGGTCACGAATCTTTCTCGAATCTCCGGTCTCGTGGTTCGTCTCTCTGTAATATTGCCATTCTTGTGGTCGATATCATGCACGGACTAGAACCTCAAACTCTGGAGTCGATGAAATTGCTTCGAGACAGAAAGACACCTTTTATCGTCGCACTGAACAAGATTGATCGTCTCTATGGATGGAAGAAGGTCGACAACAATGGTTTCCAAGAGAGTTTGGCATTGCAGAACAAGGGTGTACAGAATGAATTTGCCAAGCGTTTGGCAGATACCAAGGTCGCCTTTGCCGAGCAAGGTTTCAACTCTGAGCTCTACTACGAGAACAAGTCGATGGCCAAGTTTGTCTCTTTGGTACCTACATCAGCACATACTGGGGAGGGTATTCCTGATATGCTCAAGCTCATTCTTCAACTCACCCAGGAGAGAATGGTTGGGTCGTTGATGTATCTTTCCGAGGTCCAAGCGACAGTCCTGGAAGTCAAGGCCATCGAAGGATTCGGTATGACAATCGATGTCATTCTTTCCAATGGTATCCTTCGAGAAGGCGACAAGATCTGTCTTTGCGGAGTTGATGGTGCTATCACGACCAATGTTCGAGCCTTGTTGACGCCAGCTCCACTGAAGGAACTGCGGTTGAAGTCTGCATATGTGCATAACAAAGAAGTCAAGGCCGCTCTTGGTGTCAAGATTAGTGCGCCAGGTCTCGAAGGTGCCATCGCTGGTTCCAGATTGATGGTCGTTGGCCCCGATGATGACCAATCCGACATCGAGGAGGAGATTGAGTCTGATCTCGGTGCTCTGTTTAGCCGTGTCGAGAAGTCTGGACGCGGTGTCACTGTCCAAGCCTCAACGCTCGGATCCTTGGAAGCCTTGCTAGATTTCCTGAAGGTATCAAAGATTCCTGTTGCAAACGTGGGAATCGGACCAGTCTACAAGAGAGATGTCATGAATTGCGGTACTATGCTTGAGAAGAACCCAGAGTATGCCGTTATGCTCTGCTTCGATGTCAAGATCGACAAGGAAGCGCAAGCATACGCTGATGAGCAAAAGATCAAGATCTTCACCGCAGACATTATTTACCATCTTTTCGATGCCTTCACGGCGCATATGCGACTCATTGCTGAGAAAAAGAAAGAAGATTCGAAACTTCTTGCCGTCTTCCCTTGCGTCCTTACTCCAGTTGCGGTCTTCAACAAGACTGGCCCGATCGTGGTAGGAGTAGATGTTGTGGAAGGAAATCTCAAAATGCATACTCCTATCGCAGCAGTGAAGCAAAACCCAGTCACTGGAGTCAAGGAAATTATCAGTATAGGCAGAGTGTAAGTCAACCATGATAAATTTGTTATCATTAGATGCTAATTGAAGCAGTACCGGTATCGAACGCGATCACAAACAAATTCAAGTCTGCAAAAAAGGCCAACCGTCCGTCGCCGTCAAGATTGAGATGGGCGCCCACCAACCTACATACGGCCGTCACCTCGAGGAGAAAGACACGCTGTATTCGCTCATCAGCAGAGCTAGTATCGACACTCTGAAGGAATTCTATAGACCAGATGTCAGCAACGATGAGTGGTTACTTATCAAGAAGCTGAAGCCGCTGTTTGATATTCCTTGAGCTAGATATTGCTATTAATGATGGTAGGGGTGTATGGATATGGATATTATGGGTCTTACTTGCCATTTTTGCATTGCAGGTTCTCGCGAAAAGCATAGATAGAGAGACATTTGGAGCAGAATGCGAAAAGCACATAGAACTATTTGTCGGTTTAAGTGATGTGTATGATGGACATCCAACTCTTATAGTGTTCTATTTTCCATCTGCGCAATACCAATTTAAACATGGATGCATGATACCAGCGTAGCGTTCCTAAACTCCACTTCGCATCAAATCCATTACCAAATGCTCTTCAATCCTTGCGCCAATCAATCTTTCAACGCTGGCTCCTTGCCCTTTATCCGTTCTTCCCTTTGCTTCTCTGCCTCAGCATCCAAGTCATACTGCGTAATAAACCCGCATCTAATCTTCTCCAAATGATACCTCGTGCCAGCAACACTGTCATTCCGACTCATTGCCAGCATCCTCACCAACTCCAGGTTGTCTAGCGTTATAGCAGCGTCTCTCCTCGACTTGACATTTTCGTGGGAAACCCATGCACAATTATCGGTATTCGTTTCCTCCCAGGGAGAATCCAGCTCTGGAGCGGGGTCTAATTCCTTGTTCCTTGCTTGGAGTTCTTGTTGGGCTTTTGTGAGTGACAATGGACTGGTGAGCGTTGATGATCTGGCTTGGGAGGGCATGGAGGACATGGTGTGGGGTATTTGAGAACTAGAAGACAATATAGTTGAGTCTTAAAAAGCCGAAAGGACAGGAAAAGTGAACGCTCCGATTATGAAATGATCGTTATGCGGAACGGAGAGGACTAAGTGAGCACTGCATAGAATGACGCAGTTCTCGAATTCAAAACGTACAGGCAATAGAGAGGAGACATTGCTCATGTGGCAGCGATCCACAACATTGGTAGGAAAATAATTCGCCCTTGAGAAGTATAAAATGGTCTCAAGCTCATGGGAAGTTGCAAGTCACATGCACCTTCCCTTCACCTACACCGCCGAGCCACCTTGCCGTCTCCTTTCAATAGCTCTCCTCCAGAACTTGACAATTGCGGCCGAAGAAGGAAGCATGGAGGGCGAGGACGAGGACGAAGACAAAGATGAAGGTGAAAAGGGCCATTAGATATTGTGCATGCAAATCGCACTTCCTAAAGAGGCCACCTCGTAGTGTAATGCTGAATCATTTCTATCCCAAGGTACTTTTTTCATGAACCCAAAACATTTCTAGAGCCACCCTTTGAATTTAAACAGCTTTGCAAAACCGGACTCAATTATCCCGTCGAGGTGTTTGAGATGCAGCTACCCGAAATAGTCGAAGGCAGCAGTGTTCTAAAAGGAAGACAATTTAACGGTAGCCTTCAGACGACACGCAATACGACCACTAGCAATCCTTGTGCAGAGTACGTGTCTCGAAAAAGAACGTTTCGTTCTTGCAGGGAATTAGGCAAGTCACACGGTAGGTATACGACATCGTTCTGCGACTCAATTCTCATTCTCCACCCCTGCCAACCCCTGCTACTTCGATTCCGCTTTTCAAAGTTGATATCCGCCGGGCCACAGTGCAGAAACTCTATACTCCCGGCCCGATTCACATATTCAAAGCCTCAATCCTCTTCCACGATGAAATTCCTAGTCCCATTGCTCAATAATAGGCCTCTCACACTGACCACAGCGAGCGTGATCGCACTTTGATGACCCGTTATTGTATGAGCAACAGCGAATCCAAATTTTATTCAGATGCTAAGTACTGTCAGTTGCCTAACTTGAAATTTCATGAGGCAGAGAAAAGTACCTGAGTGGTTGTACCATCTGGGAGAATGTGGGCTTGGCAACATCGCTAGGTGCTCTTCGGGGGGCTTGATGGGGGAGGAGCTGCTGGTTGAGGGCGTGCGGCATTTGCAGATCCGAGGTTAGGGTTGGTGTTCATTTTCGACGTTCGATGTTCAAGGCTCCAAGTAAAGGAAGCTGAAAAGTGTCGTATGTACTTGAATTGCTTTACTGATCAAGCTGGAATGTGTAGTCAAATTTCCAAAGAGCTTGGATTGTGTTAGTTGTGAATGTATGACTGAAGGATGAGGTTTGTGATTTGCTTGAAAGCATGTGAATCAATGCTGGGATATGAACAGGGGAATTAATAAGCGATATAGTTGGCACTGCAAAGCTGGGTAGTATAGCATCAATAGACGCCCGGAGAGAAGCATCTTGCCTGCTTCGCTTCGTTCCCTTTCCTTTCCGAGAGAAAGAATTGAGTACCCACAACCCAAGGCATAATTCAGAACAATCATTCAACCAGGTGAGGTGATGGCATCAAAATATAGAAGAAAGCAAATGAAATATTCAAGACACCAAAGCAAAAATTCAAGCAGATAATTCTCAACACCATACATTTCACAACCACAATCCTAAATAAGTTCTAAAGAGTCAACCTAGAAGCCGCCCTACCATTATATACAACGAAAAGAACTGTCTCCAACAATAATCATCTCGACCCACCAATTACCAAATAACGATCTAGACATATATATTATCTACATCCATTCCACCTTCCTCTTCTCAACCGCGAGTTGCTTACAGAGCTAAAGCAGCAAGTCCGGCAACAGCACCAACCATAACACCGACCTTGTTAGCGCCGGCAGCGCCAGTGAAAACCGGAGAAGTTGGCTTGACTGCAGTGCCGGTTCCGGAAGCGTAGCCACTGTTCTTGCCAGCGCCAGGGGTGCTGCTGTAGACGACGGTCAGAGGGTTGGAGTAGGTGCCAGTAACAACGGGAGGAATGCTCTTGGTGATTGGGGCAGAGGATTTGCCGGATTCTGAGGGTGGGCAGCTGGTGTAGAGGACGGTGGAGGCTGGAGCGCTGGTTGGCTTGATTGGCTTTGGGGGCTTGTCAGTTACATTCCTCAAAATGGCACATGTTCAGCAGAAGTAACTGGAGAGTAAACAAACCTTGGTGACAGTGCAAGGGCAGTCGGTGATAATTAGAGTGGTAGCCGACGTGACGGTGTAAGTCTTGCCTCCCTGGGTGATCTTGGTGGCTTCCGGACAGTAGGTAGTAAGAGCGGTAACGACTTCGGTTGTGTAGACGGTGCCGTTGCTGTAGGCGAAAGCACCCGAGACGGCCAAAGCCAAAGCAGCGAATGAGGTCTTCATTTTTGCGGTTGATTAAATTTAAACGAATTGGGGGAAACGAGTGTGGTAGTCTGGAGACTGAGGAAAAAAGGAGTGACTGGGTACGAAGATATCTTTGGATACGGAAACTGGGGAAGAGAGAAAGAGAGGGAATGGGGGGAGGACGTCTGGATTTAAAGGAGAGCTCCCTTTCCAAACCCATCTGCAACCGGATCATGTCCGTATCCAAACAGAGTTCAAGCAAAGGCTTATTTGTGCCTAGTCCAGCCCGCCAGCACTGCTATCCGGATCTAAAGGCCGATCCAGCCATCTAGTGTCCAATCAATTTTAATTCCACTGTTTAAGACTAGACAGATCTACAAAGACGTTCCTGAATTGGCGTGTATCTCATCTCAAATCAACACGCTACCTTTTATGGTTGTTTATAGCGTGAGGAATGCAAAAAAGAACATGAGTGCAAAAGAACACAGAAGCGCACGAAAGGAAATTGCGACTGCCCGCTACCTTGCTAAGACGATCTAAAGGAATGCGGACTGCAATCTAGAGAACTTAAGGAAAGTTGAAGCCCACATTTCTCATCGCGCGCAGTCACTTAATTGAGGCCGTTCATTCCTAGAGGAGGCTGGGACTGTAGGAGTTGAACGCGATCAGTGGATTACGCACTCTTCTGGTCGCGCCGGGCTAGAAGTCACATTCTTTCTCCATTTGCTGCGCAGCTAATTCTACGTACACCAGCCGCCAGTAGTAAATACACCTCCTATCCTTCGTATATCCTTCGTATCCTATAACAAAGGATACAGAGGGCAAAAACCTCATCGAAGAGAGCCCACACCCGAGCGCTCCACGCTTTCCACCACAACAAACCTCTCTCGATTCCCTCCAGCGAAACCATCATGCAGATGAAGCGCATTCTCTTTCTAGTAGGTACTATGACCTTCCGGAACGCCAGAAATGCAATGTATACAACAGTTCACTATCTGAATGGGGCCGCCAGATGCATGCATGGTATCAGGCCAAAGCCAATGGCATTAAAGTCATTAAAAAAGTTGCTCAATGTCTGAACGTCCTGAGCCGGGGGAATCTATGCAATCGCTAATACACAAGGATCCATCTATCAAAGACATAGGGGTGACTATTTTCGAATATCGGCCATCGATGCTCGCAATCGGTCGTCAATGGGTTCGACGGTGAAAAACTTTTGGTGGATGATCAAAAATCCTGCTATGAATTACCGGCCCGACCTGCTCATGCTGCGCTCTGGCGGGCTTGCATCCTTGAATCTATGTGGGAGAGCGTCGAAGTCGTAGTTCTTGAGTGTTTGTTCATATTTCGAACTCTTCATAAACTTGGGGACGGAATCCTGGTGGATATTAGAAATGGACCTAACATGTTGAGCATGAATCAACTTACACTAGCCATGAGCTTGAAGACCGACATTTGGGCTTCTTCGAATAGCTTGGTAACCTCCTTCAAACTCTCAATCATCGCCGCGTCCTGTCCTACCGCCTTTGTCATTCTCGTTGCAAGCTGGTTTCGAAGTAAATGGTCGATGTTAAGTTCGCAGGGAGAGCCCGGGGCCAGAAAAGCGTTGTAAATTCCGTATGCGGAGGCCATGGTCTCCTTGACGGCATCAAGGTTAGGTCCAGAAGCGTTCTTACCACTTCTTGCCGGAGAATTAGCTTTGATGGCGGACTTGCAGGACTTGAGGAACTCGTCAACATCAAGATAGAAGGACAAATTCTCCTCGCAATGCGTATCTCTCAAATTTTCTCGGAAGAGCAGTCGAAGCGCGGCATCTTGTAAGATCTTGTCTAGCTTCTGGGTATTGGAATCACGGGAAACACCAGCTCTCGTCGTCGTAGGTCCCTGATGTTCGCTCTCCGACGTCCGTTCCTTCGTAGTCATGTTGATAACATCTTTGCCTTTTTGTGACAGCTGGTAGATTGCCATCTTCGTTGGCTGGAATCTAATTTGCTCCTTCTCCTTATCAGGAGAAATACCCATGCTGGCGTTGTAGGCTCTGTCTGACTGGACGCACCAAATCAAGCCTTGCTCCAAAAACAAGGATGCGATCTCTACTGTTTCTCTGCGATCGACTGTGGTGCAGCAGTCCATCAACCAGTCGACTGCTGCCTTGCCTGTGAAAGTTTGCGTGTAGATTTTGCCTGGATTGCCGACCCTACGCTCGCTAGCCATCCTCACGCCTGCCAATCCATCCTTGTATTCGCTCAGAGAGTCTGAATCTGCAGAGCTGGTGCTGCTCTTAATGTTCGGGCCATTCTGACCAACAAAGCGGCGGAAAATAACCTCGACGGTACTGCGGTCAGAGGACAGCTTATCTGTCGACGAATCTCTCTCAAGAATGACCAGTTGCATTGTGTTTCTAGGAGAGTTAACAACTTCTGTGACGTGCTTTTGTTGGATGCCGTTCTTGGAACAAAATCTCTCCAGAACATGAATGCCCTTTGGGGTTAATTGCCAGACTGAGCTTTTCATTGTGAATTCCTTCGCTTGCTTGCCATCCGCTGACTCGATAAATCTTGCTTCAAGAAAGCGTTGGCAGACAGATCGAGCCATCTCGCGCGCCATTGAGAAAGTGGTAGTAGTAGTTGTAGTAACAATCCTTGAAGGGTCTTTGGGATCAGGCATTCGATTAGATTGGGAGAACTTTAGCGATCCTAAATTGTTGATGGCTTCTTCTGACAAAAATGAGTGTTCAACCCTAGTCAGCCGGACGCGGTGTCCTGCAAGCGGAAGGCTGACAACCAATGTAGCAAAAAGGTCTTTGAAGTCCTATCAGCATATTAGCTTAGCAGATCCATAATATGAATATTTCGGCAGGTTTTACTCTTGTGAATGGTCTGTCATCCGAGGTCATGCGCAGTAAGCGCGAAGACGTTTGATGCATTTTGTTGGAGTTGTCCGATGGGATGGAGGTGTAGGGGGCAGGTGTATCCGCGGCTGTATTGGAGTACGCCTGAGAAGGCGGGTCCGTCTCAAGCAGCGACGTTCGTTGAGTTGCGGTTGCGCTGGATGTATCCGATCTCGTATGTGAATGAGTGTTTGTTGTAGAATGGGGGTTAGCGGAGTCGAAGGGATCTTGACTGCTCGCTTGCGAATCCGCAGATCGAGGAGTATTAGGTGACGTAGAATTTGAGGTGGGAGAGTTCTGCACAGAGCGGTAGAGACTGCTCGCCGAAGGTCGGTTTCGTAGTGCTGGTTCAGAAAGACTGGCAATAGCGCTTGTAGTCTTGTCCCTGGCTAACGCTGCAAAGGTGAGAAGGCCGCCGCGACTCTGTTTGGAAGAGCTAGTGGAGAGGACGGACTGGGATTGGCGGTGCCTGAAATTATTCACAGGCCTATTTGGCGAAATACTCTTGGGCGGTGAATTTGGAGCTGAAGTACTTGTAGTAGTAGCAGTATTGCTGGGGGAAGGTTCAGCCGTGGGAGAGGGCAATGGAGAGGTACGGGCCGTAGCTTCCTGGGCCGGAGGAGATGATGTTGGTGTAGGTGCAGAATTCGGTTGAGCGAGCGTGGAGTTCTTTGGTGATGCGGCTATTTGAAGGGGAGGTGCTGTTGTGGAGATGGATTGGGAAAGAGCCATGGAAATGGGGACCAGATGTTTTAGGATCGATCTTTCCTCTGAACCCTGACCCTGGTCCTTATTTGACGTCCTGGACCAGCACAAGAGTGGAGCTCAGCACCACCCAAGACACTACCAGGGAAGAGTGAATAAAGGTGGAAGTACCAGGTATCAAAAGTGCCCGGCAATGCCAATGCCAGCTGCGAGGGCGCAAGTGGAGCCCTCACAGGAAACAGAGAAAGCCGCTGCAGATCAGATCAGATCGCTGGCCGAAACGGTATGGTATGGTCCGATATGATATGATATCAGCGAGTGTGGGATATCTGCAAGTCCGACTGCAAGTGAGTGTACGTGTACTTGTAAATGCAGACGCAGATTGCAAAAGTATCTGGTGCACTTCTATGCCACCTGCCTTGCGCTGTGTGGCCAAGGCTGCAACTGCAGGAGTCGGTCTCGGTGGCGGCAAGCCAGGTGAGGCGCACGCTCTGGATGGTACGACCAGGCTCTGATACTTGCACTGGCGGCAGTGAGGGCACGCAGTGAGCAATACTCTCTACGGCGAGGTGGTGCAGCGCAGTGGGAGGGGAGGGGAAGGGAAGGAAGGTGTACAAAAGAAAAATGCTGGAAAACGCAAATCTGGGTGGCAGAGCCGTGGCTCCTCTCAGCGAGCACACTTAGTTGCCGTCCCTCGTGGTTCGGAGGTGCGCTAGAGGAGGGTGCGGATCTCTCTCGTGGCTACAGGGATGAAGGGCAGGGATACCGCAGGACGAGTGAGTGCGGACTTTGAGCGGATCCTGGTCGGGAGGTGGGAGCGTAGAAGCGTCGAAGCGTGGAAGCGTGGCCGACAAGAAACAGAATGTTCCAAAAGCCTTTTTCCTGCACCAGCCACCAGGCAGCGAGAGTGGGCTTGGCTGCAAACTGCAAACTGCAAACTGCAAACTGCAACGCTTGCTTCGCGCTGTCGCTCTATCGCTCTATCGCTCTGACGCTGCTGTATAGGAGTGGATGTGATGTGCAGAGGTCGCAAAGGTCGATCGACTCTCCGACTCAGGAGAATCGGAGATAGATAGTGCTGACAAGCCTGAGTGAAGTCCTGGTCCTGACCCACCAGCGGCTGGGCACTTCTCTTCCCACTACTCCTGCTACTCCAGGCACACCTGGCGAGCTGAGACACCGCACCGCTGAGGGCGTTGGCTGCACTGCGACAGTGCCCCGGCTCCTGAAACCGCGATGGGAAAGGCTTGGCCCAGCGCCAATCTGTATTAGACCTGTCCTCTGAACCCAATCTGTCCACAGCGTGACAAACCGATGAACTGCCCAGCACAGACTACTGGCGGGGCACGATCGATAAAAGGAGCGAAAATAACCTCAGATTTAGGATTTGTCAAATTCCCGGCACTCGACTCGACGTATTTCAACGTAATGTACTGGATGTCGGTCCTCGGAGCCTGCGCGCGTGCGTGCGTTTCGAATTTGGCGTGCGGGAGTATTTCTGGAAAATGGAGGCTAGGAGTATCCAGAATAGCGACGGATTATCTATTTCGGGCGTAAAACAACAGTCAGTAGGTAAGTACACCTAGGTAATTTTGGACGGCGTGGATACCATCATCGCATCGCATGGCAGGACATGGCACACTGGCACTGGCACTGGCACAGCTAAGTCTTTGGCTTGCTCCTGCTCGAGCTCCTGTTGCCATGCGATGAGGACGGTGCGCTCCCGTCTGCTGTATCACTGGCTTGCCAACCTCTTGGTAGAGAGGCGTGAGAGAACGCCATTGCCTTTCTGCCTGCCTTTTCGCCTCATTATTGATGCATTCCTGCATTTGCTGCAATGCTCCAGCTGCAGACGTTCACGTCGGCTTCCTGCACAACATTCGATTCGACATTCGACGTCGGCCACAGAGCTGGCCGTCATAAACACAGAAATAAAATCCTGAGGGTATATTTAGAAAATGCTACTTACTATTACTCACTTTCCCACTCGATCTCTCACACGTCATCCGTGTTTATTTGTCAATCTACTTTGGTGATCCTGCTGGCTTTCGGGTGATCCGATGTTGAAACAAATTCGCAATAATATCGAACAAAAAATCGACTCCACAGAGTATCTCGCGGGTTAGCCTGTTTGACTATGGTCCACACTTGTCCGGACTCTGATGACTCTGTCTGTAGTGGACCTGTCAGTACCCGCGTCTATCTTACGATTATGCCCCTACTGGAGGAAGGCACTCGTACTGCACGAAAACGACACAGGAGGTAAGAGCCGTGACAGAAATTGTGATAGCCACACTAGCTTTCAACCGTTCTGTCGATCCGGCGACTTCCAACGGGCCTTCTAGAAGTCGTGACAGGGCAAGAGAGAGATCGAAAATGCATGAATGTCTCACAACATACCTGGTCTCCAAGGCTGTTTCTGCTGGTCCACTTCCACGAGATCGAAAATGCCACGAGGTTTGAAGGCAAAATCAGCCGTCATGCATCACGGTTCCCTTGACAGCCGGTGTTTCGAGCGTGTCCCGGTGACTAATCTGTCTGCCTTGTTCCCAGCCACCAATCTGCTGCACTGCTCAGGAGTCGACGAGGGGGCTACTCAGGCGAAAACCGTGGCTGGAAATTTTTTAAATTGAGTGATGTTGCGGCGGAGATGAAAGAAGGATGCCCGGCGACGGTGGAAAAAAGGCGAATGATAATAATAATAATAATAATAAGAATCTCATGTCCTTTCGGCTCTAGGCTCAACGCTCATGGTCGACTCGAAAGATTACTGCCAGATGCAGTAAGATGACCGTACGCAGGTGAGATGCTCGAGCATTCAAGCGCTGTGGGCGGGAGAGTCTAGTGCTCAACGGGTTAGTCGCCCAATGGCGATTTGCATTTGCAGGCACAATAATGCAGCCATGGGGAGGGGAAGGGGAAGGGGAAGATGAAGCCATGCCACGGTGATAGGGCAATTCTTACCGTTCGCTGGTACGCATCCGAAAAGCGAGCGGCTTCTAGATATTTGGTAAGCCGGTGAACAGTACAGTAGCAACGACCTGTCAGGTATTACTACCGTTACTACTCGAGTACTAGGGACCTGGTGGACTGCATTACTGCAATAAGCAATTTGCGATGGTCGATATTTGATGGCAAATTTTAATTTTCATCTTCACCTTCGAACAGCTGTGGCAAATTGAATCATGAGAAAGTCATTCACTAATCCTACACCCCCAAGATATAATGACTGTGTTCTGCGTTTTGACGTACGGTAGCGCTGTCATGAATATCTTCTAGGCAAAGATCTCTCGGATTAACAACACGTGGAATAGCGACTCATGCACCTAATTCTCCCTGTGCATGCGGGTTATCACCTTATCGATGTGGAACTGTAACTGTCACTGTCACTGAGAAGTCGAGGTTTACCCACTGGAACCGGCTTTGATTCGGGTTCCGTGTCAGGGCAATTCTTGTGGTACCACAGGGTACACAGGGGACAAAGAATGCAGAGAATGCATATCATCCGTCGACCGCCACTGGATACTCCATTCGCATGGATTCTCTCGGACGGAGAAAGCAATTTGAAAAAAGGGGTCGACTTTCCTTGTCATCCCGGTGCCTCGATTATTACCTACTTCAAATTTGCTGTGCGAATGACATTTACCGGTGTACGTTGGCATGCAATACCTCCCGTACTTAGACACCTAGGTAATGATAATGATAATGATAATGATGACTAGCATCACTTTAGTCAAACCTTCTACGGTACCCTCTACGTTCTAAGCGATACCGGACGGCAGTGTGGCGGCAATTCGAATAATGCTGGTAATCATCTCTTCCCTTGCTGATGCTAACGCAGCTCTGAGCTCTCACCGATTTTTGTCAGCCAATCTGCCAAGTGAGGGGTCAAGCAGAGCGGCGTCAGACCCTCTTTATTTTCCCGCACGTTTTCACGTTTCTTGCAAGTCAAACCACGCGCTCCCGAAAACGTGGTGGCATGGGTCCTTGCCTCGAGTGGCTTTACCTCCGCAACTGCGCAAGCCGCGAGTCAGGGAATAATACGATGCATCTAAAGATCTGATGTTTCGCCAAGCGAAATAGAGGTGCGGAATACGGAACACGCCCACAAACACAGAAAACTTTGCGGCAACCCGGGAGTTATGAGATGCGCTTTCTGTGTGACTCAAATAATAAACGAGAGGTGGGAAAAGGGAAAGGGAAAGGGAAAGGGAAAAGAGAAGAGGGAAAAGGGGCAGGGATAATTGAGGAGGACTGGGCCCACTTCCACGTGGCAACTTAACTTTTCAGCCGTGCTCGCGCCCCTTGGTCTCAGCCTTGTACTGTTGTACTGTTGTACTGTTGTACATGTGCACTGCAGCAGCAGAGACGCACTTCCCTTCCCACGGCAAAATCAACCCCATATTATTTATACCCTGACTCTGATCCCCTAGGCAAAAGAAATCACAATACTCGTAAAGGGAGGTTTGAGAACGTTTAGCCGCATAACTCACCTGCAAGTTGCCAGTGGTGCAACGAGAAGAACCTTCAAAGTTCAACTGTCCGACATCTGAAATTCATACGCTATAGTAAGTTCGTCCACCAAATAGTGCTGCTACTGTGAAGTCATCTAAGGAAAGTCCAATCAAACACTCGTTGCCGCGACGGCGACTTTACCCCGATCCTTGAAAACGTTTGTAACTGCGAGCTTAATTCAGCGGCGTAAAGTGATCATTATTACGACTTACATCAAGAATCCGACAGCAAAGAAATTACACTCTCCGTGTACTGTACAATTAGTTCGTTTTCACCGCGTGCGGCGTCTGTCCCCAGCCACGATCCTCGACGCCACGGACCAAACGTTTGAGGAGGTTGAAACACGACCTTGTCATCCATCCCGGCAAACGGAGACCCAGCGCAGTGTTCCTCGATCTTCTCGAATGCCCTTTCGAATCGGAGCTCGCCGAACCGAAAGGACATCTCAGGGGCCCCCGATCAGAGACCGGACTTTTTACATCGTGAACAATCTCCGAGAAGTCAGATCTCCACGTGCTCTCCTCCCGGTTTGAGACGCCATCGCCGTCTTAGGATCCCCTAACACCATGAGACATGAACGAAGGCAGCCCCAAAGCATGACCCTTGCCTTGATAATTTCCGATATAATAACCGAAAATAGAATAAGTGCCAGGGGACCGAATCCTAATCTCCCTTCTAGAAATATTCTAGAACACCTCGGGAATGTCCCCCCATCCCTCAGACAAAGGGGGTTGGACTGGTTGGCAATAATAAAGCCACATCTGCTGATCCCGTTCCAGAAGCACACCCTAGTGGTTCCAGAGCCCTGGGAAAGGGACTCTGATCGAAAAGCGCCAATTTTTGGTCACCTGTGCCACATCATGACAGGATGACAGTCAAACTATGTTTTTTTTTGGTAATTTCCGTTCTCCAAGCCGCATCCCCAGCTATACGTCACGCGTGCTCCTTCGCTGCCTGCACCGCAGGCTGGGTGCAGCGGGTTCGTGCAGCACTATCTCTTGAGTATCTTCTTGACTTGCCACGTTGAAACTTTGAACGAGAAATGGCAAATTGTGCTGGTCATCAAGTCATCGGACTTCCCGTGTAGGAAATTTGGGAAATCCTTTGGTATCTGAATATCCCAAACAAGTGAAAGATGTTAACTGACCTTGACAAATACGCCAAAAGTTTCCTCTTTAAGTAATCAATAAGTCGGTATGGGATTCTGCGCCGTAGGGCTTACAAGGAATGCACCATGGCACCACGTTATTCGTTCCCCAACATTCGGTTTGACCATGGATGCGTGCATAAGGCCCACCAGCCCAAGTGGGAGGCGCGGGAAGCAGGAGAAATAGCCACGAGGGAAACCGTTGTACGTGGTTTCGCGGGATACAATATCCGCGCCAGGGCCATGAGGCAAGTGTCTTACTACAGCCTTCTGTGCTCCCCTTGGCGTATATGCGCCATCCCGCGGTGTGTTCGTAGCCACGAAGCCGGCGAGTGGGAATAGCGGCATGGCTTCAAGGACTTGTACAACGTATGACTTGGGCTAGAACTTTTTGGCCTTTCAGTTTGTCGATTTGCGAGGAGGATGAAGACAAGTCAGATCATGCAAACAGTTACGAAGCGTATTCTGCGTACAAGGGTATGTAAAATGAGAAGTATTTCACGTGGGGCTTCATTGGATCTATTGCATTGATAGACTATTAAACGTCGTCAACCACCACACTGGGTGGGTTATCGTAAGGCGTTTTGGAATAAAACGTTTCAAGAGTGAAGCCTGAAAGTCTCGCAATGTGAGTATTTGACTAATGGGAACTGCTGCGACATAGCCACTTCCGGCTCATTGCAGTGTTCTGTATTTTGAACCAATGGTAAGCTTGTAAACGGCCCGCTCTTTTGCAATACTGTAACTTCTCGCATGCTTGTTGGTCATGGATTTACGACGTCCGCACTTGCAGCGCACCACTTCTCAATGTGAGCAGAGACCTGGGACAAGCAGTTTCCTTGTTGGGGTTTGGGTTTATTACATCAATTCCACATGTCGGGTTCATATTCATTACAGTGATAATCATTGGATGACTTGAAAGCTTCTCTTAGACGCTAGGTAGCTGATGATAGTGACAAATATCAAATATGAGTGATTTGGAAGGTGTAAGTACGCCGAACCATCACATCCACTTTCATATGTACTTAAACAGAAAAGGAATGCAGTGAAATGCTTTCAGCCAATTACTTTTGTGTTTCTTCGCCGACACTAGTGGTGGCAGAAGTCGCGTTAGAAAACCATATTGAAACAGACTCGGCAGACGGAAGCCGACTACGGCTTGAGTGAGAAGAGCCTGAAATTGCTAATAATAGAAGACAATTAAGGCCGTTATGTTGTCAAGGATTCTGTAAGCTTCCTTCTCAGGAAATCTCGGACGTTCAGAGGCAAACCTCGAAAACGTCGGAGTAGTGACTTCGTTGTCTCCAGTGAATGGCATGCACAAACGATTGCATGAGACTTAACAATGCATAAAGGCATGTACATTCCGAAGGCCCAAACAAGCCACCGGCCTCCATTTTCTCCTTCCTTAGATTCGAGAGAAGAAAGCCAACCAATTAAATATCCTGGGAAAGTGAGTAGCGCGAAAGCATTTGAACAGGGAAGATCGTGTTTCAGAAGGCTACAGTTTGAATTTGTCTTCTAGCAGGCTACTGCCTTCACGGACGCATGTCGACGAAACCGGCAGTCGTACAGCGCAACTTGATTGGACGGACTACTTCTTTCCGTTGTCCTAAACCGATTGGAGTATGCGAGAATGTATGCGAGAACAAGGGGCTCGGTCTCTTAGGATTGAAACGTACTTCGATGAATCGACGATGAGAATATTGAGTTTGGTTGGCCGTTTGTGTAAGATGGCGAAGCTGAGTATTAGATTTCTAGACGACCCTGGATGTGTGGCGCTCGAGTGTTCGTATTAAAGATTATTAGAAGATGGCATATCTAGTTGATAGTTGACGGTGACATTAAGTGAAGTAGAGGCGATGCGCAAACAGCCAGCCCACCTTCCAATCATCTCCCAATCATCTCATCTCGGAGATTATCTGAACCATAAGATGTAGAGCAGGCGACTCCAAGTCTCGCTTCCTGTTGCTGCTTCCGGGTTTTGCAAGCCTCGGTGCTCTAATAGGCAGGTGGGAGAATGGGTGTCGCTTCCTCCAGGAATCTCAACGACTCGCAGTCTTTTGGTCTTTCCATGGCAGGGAGGCGACCAACAATATGATTTCGATCTTTGCCACGACCCTTATCCTCGGACTAGACTGACTGTCCACCGGTACGCCCACAAAATAACGCAAGGAATCAAAGGGAAAAGTGATAAGCCAGTTCAGGATCCACTTACTGTTCCCTCCCCCGGCTGAAGCGCAAAAGTCTCTCTTGACAACCAGATCTGAAATCTACCATCACGGCAATGAGCTTGGAACAGCGGTCTTATTCAGACTCAAAAAATTTGATCAGGCTTTCTGCTGAGTGACGAGTGGCCGATGGATCTCATGAGCTGCCGAAGAACCCAAATGGGTTGTCAACAAAATCCATATGGGTATTCACGAACTCCATGAAAAGCCCCGAGATTAATATTTAGTCATTCCAGAGTCACAGAAGACTGTCATTCGTCAAGCAAGCTCGTCTTAAGAGGACCCTCGACAATCCACTTCAGACTAGACCTTCGAGCTCCCACAACACCCGAAGCTATCTCCAGAGTGCATCTGATCTAGGGCCATATTCACCGAGTCTCCATTTCAATTCCTGGGAATTGATGCTTGAAGTGAGACTAAATTCATGCCATGTTCGCAATGTTTTAAGCCACACGAAAACCGACAAACACTTCGCGATGAGCTTCAAACTTTATATGCTAAGTAGTCTCGTCACATTACGAAAGACCACTCCGTCGAATCATTAAGCTTGGATGTCGATTTATAAGAACGCTTGGGGGAAGCCGAGTCTAAGAAGAATCGCTGAGCCCAGCCCTCGATTCCATCAAGAAAGTTGGAGCGCAGTCCGCGACTGGCAGACCGAGTCGCAGTCCTACAAGATCTTACCTCAAGATGAGGCAATGGAATCGAACACACAAGTGCATTTTACAGCTTGCTTACGCTGGGTGAGGGTTCTGAACCTTGTGGTTTGGAGGGGAGGACATATCAGTGGCTAAGGGAACAGCGGCGAGGAAGTATAAGACGTTTGTAGCAGGACTATTTTAGTAGCCCAGTATAAAAACGCTTCCCTCTTAAATAACTACCAAGTGTCGAGGCTACCTTTCTCGGCACTCAAAGGCTCAGATATCAACAATGGTCAACTTTCATTTGCAGAGTAAAAAACGACGAAATGGAATCGAACAGCTTCCTTAATTGAATCACTTGAAATTACTATGTCGCGGGCACTTCTTCAGATGATTGGTCCCAGATGATTTATGTGACAAAAAGACCCAGCATCCCAAATGCTGCCTTCTCCCTACTAAATTAAGCATATCTCCACCTGCCTGGAACGACTAATTGTATTCATAACTATTTAATAGTCTTACACGAGCTCAAACAACAAATCGGCTGTTCTCATGATCACAATGCCATACATGGTATATTTGCGATAGCGATATACCTAGCGGTTGCAAGATCTATTGATCTATTTACAGAACCTTTCAAGATAATCAATAATTACAATTTTAGATTTAGATGTTGCTAGCGGCAGTGGTGCCCAGGTATGCGGTGAGACAAATTTAGCCAGGCGACAAAGTTAGGTTTAGTCCTTCCACTCGACTCTAAAGATAGCCTTGTACCTTACCGCAGAGCATCGCAAATCAGCAAATAGGAGAAGTCGACAATTTTTACCTCCACGAAAGATTTTCAACAGTGGAAGTGGCCTAGAGCTTGTTACGAGACGTAGAAGCATCATTATCTTCTTTCTAGTATCTCTGCATCTGCGTAAACATAAATTATGAACTGCAGACACTGAAACAAATACCAAACTGAAGGAGTAATAAGAGAAGCGGGGTTGCATTTTGATCCAGCTTCAGTGACATTCTGGACGCAACTACTTAGTCCGGCATACAATTACCGGGGTAGCTTTCAGGCTTAAGAGAGCAACGTCGTATTTGAGGAGGAAATTGAATAGAGAGCTAGAAACTTTTCGGGATATGATTTGCACAGGATCGGCCTCCTTTCGTCTCTATCCAGGCGAGAAGACCGAAACGGCCCGAACCACCTGCTGGGGCTTTCTAAGCAGGTAGAAAGGTATAAGATGAACGAACGCTTCAAATATCCCGAGAAAGAGCAGGGAAGAAGTGAAGACATAATTTAAAGCACAAAGCTCGTGACTCTTCGCCATCATCCATGTATGAGTTCAAGGATGCCTCAGAACAAAATAACTTCCAACCTTTCCTTTGCTAAAACGTGTTCAGATTCAGACAGAAAGATCATTGCTTGGATGGTGAATTAATCGAACAACACTGTGTAAGGGAGACTTATCCCAAGCCTGACTTGGCTTCCTCAAAATCCCACTTGAATGGCATGGAAAATGAAACCTGATGTCAAATAAACAGACAGGTGCATATCTACAACAGTTTGAAATGCTATTTTGATGGCCCTCAAAGCCATTTTTCCAACCCATGGATATCATCCGCAAGACTTTCGCAGCCCTCAATAGCTCCTTGTCCCCAACACCAGACGCCATTATGTGTACATAGGTTTAAACGACCGTTGGGCCCGAATCTCTCCTCCAGCCCTTGCTCCTCATGTTGTCCTCGATCGCTTTCCAAATGCCCTCGACGACTTCACGATCTCGCCATCTACTGGCAGCAGAAGCTCCCGCACTCCACTTATCAACCTGAGTCCCCAGAACGCCCCGACCCCAGCCCCTAACCGTGTCTGGCAAAGCCTCACCCCTCCATCCCACATAGACTCCCAGGGTATGCCTGAAGAGATCCGTTGCGTGCTGCCACTTGTAGCTCTTGAACTGCCAGACTTGTCCCGTGGTGAAAACTGCCACAACCCTTGACCAGTACTCTGGTTTGAACTGTTCCGGAGTATCCACGATGATGAATCGCATGGGGCGCGACGGGTCTATCGAAGGTAGAGTGCGCGTGATGTGTAGGATGGAAGCAGAAGAGCTTGACGTTGAGCTCGAAGAGTCCGGAGGTATATACACGCCACCTTCCATGAAGGACTTGATGTTCGACATACGGAGAAGAGAGGATGCCGAGGGGGAGAGGAGGATGATGGGGTCGGGTCGTCGTGCGGGTGCTTTTGGGTTGTGGGGTAAAGTAGGGTTGTTTGCGAGGTTTACAGCAGCTTGGGCAGCCTTGCGCGCATTGAAGGGTGCAGCCATCTTGCGTACATGAGAGAAATCCTGGGAAATTAGTCGGAATACGTGGACTCGCAAGAACGTTCCCTAGACTAGACTTACTGTAGGCTTGATTCCTCTCAGCACACTATTCCTATCACCCATTCGCCTCTCTCCATTGTAGATTTCCGCCAGTCGGGGATCAATCGACTTTCCTGGTCTACCAGCAGCCCCACTTGTGACCGGTGCAATGCCTCCAACCTTTCCAGAAGCAACTTGTGCTGAAGCAGCAGCACTCAGTGTATCTGATGCCAGTGGCTTGATGAATTCACTCTCTTCCGAGGCGCTCTCCAGCCATGTAAGTAAGTCTAGCCTCTCTACGAAGGGAAGATTCTGGACTTCTCCACCAGCGCCTCCTTCCGCAGCCAATTCCTCGTTCAGGGCCCGCGCTGAAGCATTGTATTCGGGGATAGCCGACTCCCTCTTCAACCATGCGAAGTAGATACTTCGCAAATTGACTGGTTTATCGGATGATATGAACCGCGTCGGTGTAGTGAGGAGAATAGAAACTTGGGCAGGCCCCGAGAATAGCAGGTAGGTCGCTGTTGCCAGGCTCAGGTCCACGGATGAAGCTGAGGTCGCATCGGCGCTTGTCGTCGGTATGCAAGGGCTGTCTGAAGCAATGGTTTGCCGCAGAAGCAGAAGGGGGTCATGTTGTGTAGTATCCGAAGAAGCCATTTTAAATGGCACCACTGCGACGATGGGCAGTTCTTCAAGAATGTGCAGGCACGACGAGGTTGAGGTTGAGCCTCGACGCCGAGCAATTGTTTAAATAGGGCGGGCCTGGAAATGCCAAACATGCAATGAATATAAGTATCGCTCAGTCACATGCTTGAAGCCAATTTCAACGTCTTTCATCCGCTCTAGTTAGTCCTCGATTTCAATTGAATGCAGGTTAAGTATCTATTTCTTCTTCTTGAAGCGCTTAAGAATAACCAATGCTCTCTTCTGTGGCACTGACGAGCGCCCTTTCTGCTGTTTTTAGCTTTCCGTTCCTACCATGATAGACACAAATTCCTGTTCCTCCGCTCTTGTGCTTGGGACTTCTGGGGCATAACGGACTGTTTGGGAGATGCTCTACCATGTTGAGTTCAAAGTGAGATTGATTTGTTCTCGTTGCCCGTGCTGCTATTGCCCTGCTCCAACTGGCGTGCTTGGTTTTGGCTTCTCGCCAATCTTGCAGCCCTGCTGCGTTTCCACCTGGGCCGTTGTTGCGTACAGAGTGCGATTGGGCGCTTGCTGGCAGGGCATTTGATGCGTTTGTTGGAACCGGTTTCTCTCCGTCCGCTTTGGATTCGTCTGCCGTCGGGCTGAGGTCGAAGAAGAACTCGCAGGCATGATTTGCAGCCGGATTTCCAGGAGATACCGGAGGCGTGTCGAGGCGTGTGGCTTCCTGTTTAGCACATGTCAATCTCTATATTGCTAGCAATTTTACACCTTTTTTCCTCACGGATGGAAGGAAGTTGACTGGTGCATTCGGACCAGATATCTCCACTAGTGGCACGAAATCAGTATTTCCTGACTTAGCTTCTTCCACATGGGACTCCTCTTACTTTTTGGATATGTTTTACCCTTTCCATCAGTGTAATTGAGAACAGTTCCTGGCGTAGGTGCTGGGGTATCTCCAATCAAGAGTTTGTGCACAGAGCTTGTCGCTGATAGAATAGATTCATGAGACTCGTTGCGGTGCCATGGCGCAAGTCCAAAAGTGCGGCGTAGGCCACGTGGACCAGGAGAAAAGGCCCCTGGTATTGGTTTCAAGAATGCTTGCAATTTTTGAGAACGCTCGCGTTCAAGTCGATCAAAATAGCTACTAGTGCCCTCAAGAAGCACGGCTGTTCGAGAAGCTACACTTCGCCCCGAGGTTGGGGAGGTATCACTAGAGGGCTTCAAAGGTCAGCTCGACTAACAGCAAGGAATATCGCATTCACCTTACTTCATTTGTTCTCCTGCTGAATTTCTTTCTGACTCTACAATACATACTTTCTTTCTCGACGAGTGGCGGCAACGTGGAAGAACTCGAAGGCTTCCTGGGACTTTGTTGAACTGGAGGATCGGTCTTGGTCTCGCTCAGTGAAACTTTTGAAGAATTACCGAAAGATTTCAGACTACCAATCTCAATTCTGGGTATGATAGATTTAGGTGGAGTGATGGCAAATATGCTCCTCGAAGGTGAGTCTGTGGTCCTTCGGTCCGGCGAGCGGACGAATAATTTCTTCAAACTCGGTTCTTTAATGGGAAGGATGGCGAAGTCTCGTACCTCACGTTCGGCCCAATAACCATCAGGGAACCACACCCATTCCATACCTTCCTTCGCGGGACGGGGTGGATCTAAAGGATGTCTTTTCTGAGATTTGCTGCGCTTGAGTGCTGGATCTTTTGACTCAGAGCGATACCTGCTTGCCATTGACTGCGATAATTCAACTGGCTCTGAGCCTTCGAGAGTGGCTTTGCCTAAGTCCCCTGACCCTTTTGAGTCTCCTGGCTTACGAGACTTGGGTGCTTGATAAGTCCCAGTACCCGCTTCACCAAGCCGAGGGGAGACCGTTGTTGAGTCACTGTCAACCGAACCTTTTTTTATTTTTCGCACTAGAAAATAGGACATCATATCGGTATCGGGAGTAGAGGAACGTCGTATTTGGCCCATTGTCTCAGGTTCTGACGGAGATGAGGCGTTAGCTGTCGATGCGCTTGCAATTTTGGGGGCTTCGAGCCCTCCAGGACGTGCCGCTGCAGTCGCCATTGAGCCGGGCTTGTAAACCCACGGTATAGAAAAAGATCTCATAGATGCAAGGATAAAGGGGAATATAGGATAAGAATGTGTATGGTGGAAAGGAGCATTTCGAAGAGTCCAAGCCTCTTCATATTTACTGAGTTCCGGAAGACAGTCCAGCCGGTCAGCTTTGTCCCCAATTTTGCTATATGATTCAGGAAGCAGCAACCAGAACAGTTTCATGAGGAAAGAGCCACTACTTTCTTCACGATTTTCGCGTTTTCGGCTTGCATGCACGGGAATGGCCGAAAAGAACAAGATGATGATTTACAAAACACCTGATTCGAAACTAGCCTTGGACTTTCGGATCCAACATGGAGGACTTTAAAGCTGGAAGTTCCTTCCGTATTTAGTACTTCCTAGCGGACAGACTGCAGACTCCAATCCCCAAAGCTAATTTTCATGAATCAAACCTCAAGTTTCTTGAAGAACCGAAACAGATCGGTCTGGAACATAGTACATTTACAATAGGAAAAGCAGGCTCTCCAGCCTACTCTCACCCTCCTTCAGATCCATGTCATGACCCAGGAGCACAGTCGCCAATACTAAATTGACTTCATGCTGGAAAACTCGCATGTTCTATCCTGTCTAGAATAACGGACTTAATATCAGAGGCGGTCTGCCGTCGATTGGAGAGCTAGGGAATAAGAACCTGGCTGTCGAGGTCCTCGGTCGACGACGTGGAGTTGTCACAGGGCTCTGCAAATGTTCTTGAGCGGACTTTGCGCCAAGCATGTAATAGATAGCATAGCTACCAAGAACTTGTGGCCAATGCTCCGCTTATATGAGTTGCCAAAGTTTGAATTGATGATTGAAAATCATACCACAACAAAGGCTAGGAACGCGCCTATACGAAACGCAACTTTAATCAACGACCTAGCTCAGGAATCAGGCTGCATGAACAAAATGAGGAACCTTTCTTTGTATAGTCTTTGATTTATGTTGGCCCCATAGCTTGGATGAAGCTCTCTTTAAACGGCTTGTCCAAGAGATATCTCCCAATGAGAACAATCTTTCCCTCTAAAGCCATCTCTGCTGACGGGTCTTGCGACGCATCCAAGATCTCAAAAACGTCTCGAACCCCTTGCACAATCTTGATGTCCCCTGTCGAAAGAGGCAGCTTCGCCTTCAACCTATGTATTTCGAGGTTGCCGCTCTCTGTGATTTTAGATTCTACGTCAGTACCCAAAACTGGTAATTGCGTGTCCCAAAGAATCGATCTAAGCCACGCGTCTAAATTTGGTAGCTGCTCGGGCATCAAAACGGGCACTGAAATTGTGACTGTTGCTACGGACTAAATTTTGTCAATTCCTGTCAATGCAAAGGAGTAACAATACCGACCGGATCTAAATGACTGTGTCCTTTCAATCCCACATCGAGTGATTGTACATTGTCGTACGCGTGGAGGTCAAGCAGAAAGCCTTCAAGCTGAGGCACCTGCCCTTGCTCGGTCACATGTATCCTTGCTATTCCATTGATTGCCTGAACCCGTTCTTGTACTGCCTTTAATTCATCCTCGCTGACGAGATCCGACTTGTTGAGAACGACCACATCAGCATGAGATATTTGCAGATGTGCTGTCGTCAAGAGAGGCCCCGGATGGCCGTCATGCGCTTCGTGCTCTTCAATTTGAATGGTCTCTTGAGCTGGCTCATCAAGACACTTGATGATATTCTTAGCATCAATGAGAGTGACGATACCGTCCAGGTATATAGTACTGCCAAGCCCTTCATCAACCCAGAATAGGGGCGCAAGATTTCCAGGATCTGCTAAGCCAGTAGTCTCCAGGAGAATATAGTCAAAGGCACCTTTTCTGTCCATCAAAGATTCGATTGCATTGACACCTTGGTCCCTTGACAGTGTTAATAACCTCGACCCAACGAAAAAGAGGAGGACGTGTACTTCACAGAGCAGCAAATACAACCATTGCCAACTTCGAGCCATTCTTGAACTTGCTCTCCACCTTTGTTGACAGTTAAAGTCTTCTCGATATCGGCCGCTAGAAACGTCACCATGGGCTTCTACTATACCAGCCGAAACTATACATACAGTCACCAAATTCTGCAATACTCGCGGGTTAGTAAAGTATCACGACTTGGTGCTGGAAGCCCTACCGTTTAGTATAACAGCGATTTTCTTCCCATGCTGTTCATTCAAAATATAGTTCAAGAGCGTTGTCTTGCCGGCCCCAAGATAGCCTGAGACTTGCGTATTAGAGACATCGATCGTAGCGGGGTACATGGCTTGCCTGTGACAATAGTGATCGGGACCTTGATCGCCTTTTCTTCTGCTTGTTTACCCTCCTGACCCTCCACATCGACTAGCATGGGGGGAGCATCATCATCGTCGACACCCATAATGACAGAAAATATGTAGGGGGATGATGGAGGAGTTTTGAAGACGAGAGGCGTGAGGATATTCATAGCCTTGCCTTGTCCCTTTTTTAGCCGAGTCCTCTCGATTGGCTGGCGCGAAGGAATGCTTGTGCTTCGTCAGCTTGCATACTTTATATCATCACTGCAACGCACAGCCTCTCCATGCCATATACTTCCATCTAGCTGACAAGCTATTGGAGACAACGAAGATGTCTCTGCAACCAAGCTCTCCGAGACTTCCAAGTCCACCACCGCCAACAGAGATTCAGATAGGACCCAAATCCCCCTCGTTGGGCAGCTCCGCAAGCCAGGAACCTTCAATTGAGCAGAGTGTCATAGAGGCAAATGCTAGCAGAAGGATACACCCAGGTACCAAGTCTGTCGATATGGCGGCTGGCCCTCCCTTAGTTCCTCTGAGCGAAGTAAGTTACCTACCAACGGCCCAGCCACCTTGGAGAAGGCTGACACCTCCAAGCTCGATTCCGCCTTCCAACTACAAGAACACCTCAAAGCCCTTCACTACCACTACACGAAACCCGCTGATAGCAATAACACTGTCCCTATCGACCGCGAAAGCGCTATCCTAATCGCTTCGCAACCAGATGGCGTCGACCGCGCCCTCTGGCTGTACGAGCTCTGCCGTTTTCTGATAAACAAATGCAACGACCTAATCATCGGCTTCCTCTTCGATGACCCACCATGTTCAGCAATTACCTGCCCGGAAATGCGTGCCAGCGAGTGGCAATTCCTATGTGCCGTCCACGAGTCTCCGAAGAGCTGTTGTGCTATCGATTACTGCTGTCATACACTAGACTGGGCTACGAATATCGTTACAAGCCAGAAGATATTTCCCAGCCGGCTGAGTCTGAGTTCTGGGGATGCCATGGATGAGCGGGGAGCCGGCGTTAAGCATCTGATCAATATTTTCAGGCGGCTGCATAGGATATTTGCGCATGCGTGGTTTCAGCACCGAGGAGTGTTCTGGCAGGTCGAAGGGCAGACTGGTCTATACGTTCTATTTAAGACTGTCTGCGATAGTTATGATCTACTTCCGGCAGAGAATTACAAACTACCCCCGGAGGCCGAAGGACTGGAGCCGGTTGATGAGGCAAAGGCACCTATCCCCGCGATCATGAAGTCTGATGTGAACAACAATCTCTCTTCGGTGGAGGAAGATTTCATCAGTGTCGGCCGAGCGAATACAAATACAAGACGCCACATTCGACAATCGCCCTCTGTTGGATCTGCAGTGCACACGGTCCTAGAATCAGATGAAGAGGACCCAGATATAACACAAAAGTTGGATGAGTTGAATCTTGCAGATGAGGAGGGCGAGGCGGACGTTCCTGTCATTGTCGAGACATATGAAGTAGATGGGTCACCCGGGGAGAAATCTAACCCTATGCCTCCTCCACCCGAGACAATTGAAGAGGCTGAGCCACAACCAACAGAGTCGGAAGATGCAATCCCATCTGCTGGTTCCTCTTGGGATAGCATGTCCTCGGATTTAGAGGAGAGAGCTGCTGCTACACAGTACGACGATGAGAAAGCGAAAACGGGTGAGAAGTCGGAGGAGATTGAGACCGAGACCGAGACCAAGACCATTGAGACTTTCGAACCCAATCCTACAAAAAGCCCTAAGAAGGAAGAGACAGAGCATGCCACAAGTGCTGCTAGTTCTGAAGAGTCCTCCCAATCTATCGAAGAGACCGAGTCTAGGGAAGAACCTACCGGAGATCTACTGGAGTCAAAGGAGGCAGGTGAGCCGGAGGAGAAAAAAACCGAGGAGTGAAGCGGTAATGTATGACGATGAGATTAATATCCTGTATTTCTAAGATACCCATATGAGACTCGGAAGCCTTATATCTAGGTCTATCAAGTCTCATATTAAAAGTAATGGCTTTTAAGGCGAACCTGAATATAATTTCCATTTAACGCCTTAAGCCTGTCGAAATGCCATGATCATGGGTATCACTTGCACGCCAATAATCCCTTCCCAAACGCACGCTTGCAAACAAAACCCTTAAAAATACGACATCACTCCAACTCGGCCGGCGCAAATGGCTTCGGTGGCGGTGGCGGTGGAGCAGCTGAATAGGCAGTCTCCCTCAACATACTCTTCGAATCCGATCTTCCACTTTCTCGTCTGCTCTGTGGATAGCCCTCGGAAGACACACGAGATACAGACGAGTCACGGTGATACGCACTTGCCTTCTGGTATGCCAAATCAATCTGCTGCATCGACGGACTCCTCGCGCCGCCAGCATTCAGGTTCTGCCACGATACTCTAGCCCCTGCGTTCTTGCCTCCAGTCATAGAATTCTGATACGAGGATCGTCCGTTTTGGCTGCCGTCTTTCCAGGATGCGGAAGAGCTGCGGGTGCTGAGCGCTTTAGGATATAGCGAGAGGTCATCTGCTGTGTTGCTGAAGGCGGGGTGTTCATGTTGTGGAGGCGGGGGATGCGGATATGGATTAAAGGGGGGTGTATAAGCTGGGGTTTCATTCTCGTGAAGAGTCTCGTTATCGAAGTCCGATAGGCTTTGAGTATAGTGGGTTGAAGCTCGGGATCCTGAAGCAACTTGATGGCCTAGTATAGGGTTGCTTAGCTGTTCGTTCTTCTGGGCGGCGCCGACGATTTGCGCCTTTACTACTAATCGATCCACGAGTTTCGAGTGTGCCTTCTTGAGCGTCTTTTTGACGAAGCTGGTCATCATGATATTACACTTCATGTCCACATCTTCTCGGATCCATAGTCCTTGCATCGGTGCTCCAACTCCCAGTTCAACGGGGGCAATTGGTTCTCCAGGAAGTGATCCGCCCAGCGTCCATTTTCCCTTTATATTTAGACCCATTGGGGCATAGCAGTGTGTTTGTAATCCCATGCCAAGGTCGTGGAAGCAGACATTATAGCTGACTTTCCCGGAAGCCAAGCCTCCTGGTAGATATTGAACTCGATCCGTCAACGCATACCACTGACAGTGATACTCTTCGGCTGAGGCATTTGGGGGAGCTTTGATGGGATGACGCTCTTCGACAAGGGGGTTGAGGTCGATCATTTCGAGATGATCGTGGAGAGTTGATAGCACTACATCTCGTGAAATTCCGGGGGGAAGAGGTGTGACCGTCGTGAAGACTGTTCGTTTCGACATGTTGGAAAGCGTATGAATGCTCCGCGCTCGCTGGTAATTTGAGATCTAAAGGAAGGAAAGCAGCAGACGCAGATGCAACATGCTGGTAAATGAACAGGAAGTGAAGTCAATTCATGTCATGTATTAAGTCAGACGCAACGCGGACCAAAATAAGCACATTATTTAGCTCCGGCATCTCGAGGTCCCTGTTTGACCGGGTTATTCTTGGGCGCCACACAGCCCGCTGAGACGGCACTGCGATGTGGCTGAGGTGAGAAGCTCAAGCGCCTGGATCAGGGGACTGTTGTGGGAACGAAAAATGTTGGAGAAAGGTTCAGAGTTCCTCTCTTAGCCCTTATAAGAGTGCTGTGGGAACGTAGAAATATAGAAATGATGAAGAAAGTACGATGTTCTTTCGAGGGCAGATTTGTTACCTACCTCTGTAGGTAGGGAATCTCGAGATGAATTTGAGTTGGTGATCTGGGATCTTAAAGGAACCCCCTGTAGGTGTAGGTGACCACCCTGTAGGTGACCACCCTGTAGGTGACCACCCTGTAGGTGACCCTGTAGGTTGGGCTTGCCGGAATCTAACATGCCGAGGAAGATCGCCCATCCGAACCCGACGTGGCGGATGCGGATATAGTACGAAGTACAGTGCATCTATTCTCGGAGTGCCACCAGCAACACAGGGCAAGGCTTAACACCATCACAGCCGTTACTTGCGTTGTGTAGATGTTGGGTATAGATGTGTAAGACGGTGACGGTACATATTCTCACAGCGGAAAAATGTCTATTGGGGCTTGTTGGAACACACACACCTGAATCTTGTTGCACAACTTTGAATAATCTATTCTTGTCCCACGGGCAAATTCATTACATCTTTGTATTCTCACTTTCCCCCTTCCTTACGAGCTCTTTTGCTTGTTTTCAGCCATTGGGTCAGGTCAAGCGCCTGCAATGCCGAGCCGACCCTCAGATTCCATCCAGTGGTGTCAACGCCATTGTCAGACGTTCTCAGTTCAGAAGAGGGAGAAATCCAAGGATGCACAGAAAAGTCACCAAGGAAACCGAAAAAGGCTAAACGAACCTGAAATACTTTTGAGTTGATACTGTAGCAATTATAAGATTACATTGTTCACTAAAGTGGTCTACATCAATAAGTATTTGAGAAGTTACAGGCGGGAAAATAATGGGGTGCAGTTGCTCAACTAATGCCCAACCTCCTGTTTTTAAAAGTGACTTAGAGGAATTTCGGGCGTCTGCTGCCAATGCGATATTCAGATGAAGCAGACGTGACTAAAATGGGAAAGTTATGAATGATTTTGTTGTAAATACGGGGCGGGGGGCATAAATGGGAAGGGTGGTAAGGTAACACTGGTGAGAGGGAACGAGATACCGCCAAAGACAGACTTTCGCCCGCGTAAACACTTCAAGCTGGGCTTCAAAAGAACCCTGGACGAAAAGCGGTTTTCCTAAAACATACATACCACATACCACATACCACATACCACATATCGCTATAATTTATAGTTTGTGCTAGAGATGCATAAAATAGGGGTCCAATGAGGGGCAATTTACAATACAGTATAGCACACCGCAATGCATTGGCGAGGCGAGGCGAGGCTTTCAGAACGGCACTCGCACCTCGTCATCTTCCCCAACAAGTCCATGTCCATGTCCATGTCCATAGGTACTACCACCACCACCACCACCACGACCTTTTGCTCTTTCCATTCACAGAACATCGTTACAATAACAACACAAACGGAAACACCTATGGGCGCGTGTGGTGTATACTTCTTCCCACAAGCCATGTGAAGCCGACCTCCATCTGCAGTCCATTATGTTCTCAGGGCTGCTGAAAGCACCGAGCCTCCACGCACCTCCTCGTCGCTCCTCTCTTCAGCGCGCGTCAGCCTCACAAGGATCAGACAAAAGCTCCCCAGAGCCTTCGCCCCCGCGCGAACCGGTCGAACGTCCATATATCCACCAAAAAGAACAGCTAAAGCCTGCCAGTTCCGAAGCTCCGGACCTTCGCGAATTGAATAACAGCCTCGTTGCACTCGCCGCCATATTCCCTGATGTGCAGGTCGAGGTTTTTCGTGAGATGCTCTCTGGCTTCGATGAAGACTCCAGATTAGCAGTCGTAACTGAAGCTCTTCTCAAGTCAAAAATGAAGTGGGTGCGAGGTCGATACAGGGTTGCGGCTGGGAAGGAAGGTCCGCAAGGCGATCAAGGAACAGCTCCCCTCCAAACTGCTACTCAGATTTCAGTACGGGCAGAAGAGAAGTTCAGGAGTGTTGAATACAAGAAGGCTGTGAAGTCTACTACGTACCACGAATTCAAAGGACTGTCCCGCTCCACGATCAATGCCGTTCTGGCCGAACATAATTACTCCTATACGCTCGCCCGGCCGACCCTTGTTGCCCTGTCATCAAAGTCATGGCGGTTCTCGCTGTCTTCACTGTTCTTGCGCAGAAAGTCCCCTTCATCGTTGGAGGCCGAGCACCACCCTCTTGTCATATGGCAATCTACGGGTCGTGGTTCACTAATTCCTACGTTGAAGATCACTGGGTCCCCCGAGCTGGACCACGAACTGTTTGAGACACTTATCGGACCAATACACCATCGAATACGACTTGAGCAGGAGGCAAAAGATCACGCTTTGGCTGTGGAACTCAATAATAGCGAGGCGGAAACAAACGAAGCGCTACACGATTGTGAATGCTGCTTTACAGCCACAACTTTTGAAGAGCTCTCAGCTTGTGACCTTGGTGGCCATTTCATATGCTTCCAATGCGTGAGGCATGCGGTTAATGAGGCTGTCTTTGGACAAGGGTGGCAACGAAACATCAATGTAGACAATGGCACATTACGGTGTATTGCCCCAATGTGTGATGATTGTCAAGGTTGCATATCGCATCATCTTATTAGGCGGGCATTTGATGCAGAGAAGGGCGGAAAGGACATCCTCCGCAAACTCGACGAACGTTTGGCTGAAGATAACCTTTTGAAAACTCAACTCCCTCTCATCCGATGTCCCTTCTGCAGCTATGCAGAAGTCGACGAACTCTACCTCCCAGAAACCCATCGGTCTTGGCGTTTGAAACGGACAGGATCCGATTTTCTTTTTACCCTCGTGATTTTGATCTTAGGCGCTGGCATGATACCCTTCCTTTTACCGGTGTTTTTGCTTTTTTCGTTTCTTTTCGTTCTGGTTTCTTCGCAGCAGACTTTCGGCGACTACGCGGTTGGCTACCTTAATGCATCTATTCTACGGCTCCGTCGAAAGCGTCACGGTCTGAAATTTGTCTGTCAGAATCCAGATTGTGGACGCCCATCCTGCATCTCGTGCTCTAAGGCATGGACTGATATCCATATTTGTCACGAATCGTCTCTCCTGGCTCTGCGGACACAGGTTGAACTCGCCATGTCTCTGGCCATCAAGCGCACATGTCCTCGATGCAACACATCGTTCGTCAAGTCATCTGGGTGCAATAAGCTCACCTGTGTCTGCGGCTACCAGATGTGCTATGTATGTCGCAAGGATATTGGAAACGGCGAAGGCTACAGACACTTCTGCGAACACTTTCGACCTAATGGTGGAGGAGGTTGTACAGAATGCTCAAAGTGCGACCTTTATCGATGCGAGGATGATGACGCTGTAGTGAAGCGGGCAAAAGAAGAGGCAGAGCGTCAGTGGATGGAGAAAGAAGGCACTGATTTGGGTGGTGAGGACAAAGTAAGAAAAGTATTAGAGGATAAATGGAAAAAGGATGGTGAGGCGTCTTGGTGGGAGAGTCGATGGTGGCAGTGGAACATGCCAAACTGGCAGAAATTGTTGGATTCCCTGGTTGAGGCTGTCGTTGAATGAACTTTACGCTTTGATGTTTATGGAATTGGAATGGAGGCATTGGTCTGGCTCGGGACATGAATTGGAATTGGGATTGGAACTGGAACTGGGCATAGCGTATTGGTCGTTTCAGTGAAGGGTAACCGGGTCATAAAAGGCAATAACGTAATCTACGACGACTTTGCAAAGTCATTTTAAGCATTATAGTGTGTATTTCGTTGCAAACCTTATCCATACCGCAATTTTCGAGACCCTCGCCTTCCGTTTAACTCCAAGAACACCCGCCGATACGCCCTTGCCGTCTATAAAGCTTCGCAAACCCCTGGATAAAGCTATTAAGCTGGGATCGCTCTTGCCATAGCTAATTCTGAGCTCTTGGCCCAAGTTCCACTCGGTTCCCTACGATAGAGGATCAGCTTTCCATCATCGCCCGAGGAGCCCAACAACTGCCCATCATCGTCAAAATCCACCCGCCACACAGGTGTCCTACTGGGCTCCAACCTGGAGACTTCCTTTACCACATGTGCTACTTCTCCCCCTTTACCCTCACTTGCCTGGGCACGATTCAGTCTACTACTTGCTAGACCAGCCCCGATTCCCGAAGGAGCATTCCTCACTCCCCCATTTTCCGGCGTTCTCTGTACAGAAGCGGCAACCTGCTCTGGCATTTTTGAATAGTCCTTGCTCCTAAGTTCCTGGTCCCCTTTTGGCGGCGTTGTAATCTGATATACTCTTACAAACCCATCTTTACACGCCGTAGCTACAACGTCGAAACCTCTGATGCTTCCCGGCGCCCAAGCTACATCCCTTACCAGTCCTCTATGACCCTTTAGATCCGCAGCGAAATAGAACTCTTTGTTAGACGTTGCCCCGAGTGACACTACATGTTGGACTTCTTTGGTGCGCCAGATAGTGGCTTTGTTCATACTGGCAACCACCACTCCCAGTGCATCCCTTTGTACACCCTGCCGAATAGCCGCATAGCACGGCTCGATATTGGGATCAAACATCACCTTGAACGCCACCTCCTCCCCTCTCGCAGGCTTATCGCACACGCGAAACTTATCCATCTCTATCCAGCTGTCCATATTCTCCGGCTCCTCGTTCTCCCATACCTCAAGAAGCCCACTGCGGCTGATGAGCGCGATGTAAGAGTGTCTTGTTTCGGGATTGTGTTTTAGGGAGAAGGAAAGAAAAGGCGAACGAGCTGCGGAGCGCATTTCGTAGACTGGCTTGTTGTTATGAGAGTTGAAACGTCGACCTTTTCCAGGTGCCAGAGTCGGGTCCTCGACCCAGATTTTGAAGCGCCCGTCCATGCCTATGGATGCGAGCAGGTTGGGGTGGATGGTTGGGGGAAACCAATGGATCTTTCTTGAATTAGCTATGATGTTTAGAAGAGAGATTGAAGAATTCTACTTCTAAGATTTCAGAATTATGGGCGCCCCATGTATCACAGAGATTCCAAGTCCCATCCTGGTGAAGATTGTATACTTTTATCTTGCCGTCAACTGAGCCGGTTGCGAAACGGTTGCCATAGGTATTAAAAGCTGTAGCTTGGACCATATCCCGGTGGCCAAGTTGGAGTAAAGAGAAGCCCTCTTGCTCGGCTTCATGAGGATCGTCGTCCATTATTGTGGCTTTTACTTGTAGCTATCGATGAATTGAAGCTCAACTGACAATCGCAGCTTCCGTGAGCCTGGTCTGACCTGGTGAGGGGCGGCGGCGGCTCGAAATAGTCCGTGCACGAGGCTCGCACTTTGGTTTTTTATGCGCCTGCGTCGTTGTGTATTCGTGGCTTCTCAGCCTCGCCCATCGTCGCTTTCGTCTCAACTCCACTTGCCAGCAAAGATATTCACATTCACATTCACATTCACATGGAGCTGCGACTGTCGTTCTGCTTTCTCTTCCATCATTCCTTCCAGTAATTCACGCATGTTCGCACAACAACAATGACCGGCCACGCTTCATCCGCCGCCGCTCTTTCCTTCGCGGAGACATTGAGTCTTCTGTCCCTCTCGCTCGCCTGTTTCGCGGTCATCGCAAACACTTTCCAGGGCGATGGTGCGCCTCTCGTTGCCTCTCTCGCATTCAGCGGAATCGCTTTCGCAGGTTCATACTCTATGATACGATGGCTGGGTCCAACATTCATGAAAGCTGGATTAAAGGGGAAGGATATGAGCAAAGTACATAAAAAAGAGATTCCCGAGACCATGGGCGCTGTTTGCGCCGTCGTGTATCTCTTGGTAATTACTGTATTTATACCATTTCCGTTCTATAAGGATATTGTTGCGGCTACGTCCGGAGGTGGGAATAGGGATGTGGTACAGGAGACCATTGAACTTGTGCAGACTGGGAGATTTCTTCATCGATTCCCGCATAGCAAGGTATGTGGCTCACTCAGCCACTTGCGCAAGAAGAAGCATTGACAATTCATAGCTTGCATCTTATTTATCTGCGATTCTCACCGTCCAATCTGTCTCTATCCTCGGCATTGGCGACGATCTCTTCGACATTCGATGGCGGCACAAGTTCTTCATTCCCGGAATCGCCAGTATACCTCTCCTTATTGTCTACTTCGTCGATTTCGGTGTAACTCACATCGTCGTCCCAATTCCTCTCCGACCATATCTTGGAGAGCTCCTACAGCTTGGGTTTCTCTATTATCTCTACATGTTCGCGGTGGCAATATTCTGCCCAAATAGCATTAACATTCTCGCCGGCGTGAACGGTATCGAGGTCTCTCAATCCCTAGTGATCGCTATTCTTCTGGCGCTGAACGATTGCTACTACCTTCTAGTACCATACCCGCATCCAGCAGTGGACTCACATTTGTTCTCCCTCTACATGCTTCTCCCATTCATTGGAGTTTCTATGGCATTGTGGTGCCACAACTGGTACCCCTCCAGGGTCTTTGTCGGAGACACTTATTGTTACTTCGCCGGCATGGTCTTCGCTGTAGTTGGAATATTAGGTCATTTCTCCAAGACCCTGCTCCTACTCTTCATTCCGCAAATTTTCAATTTCGTCTATTCAGCTCCGCAACTATTCCGCCTTGTCCCTTGTCCGCGGCATCGATTGCCTCGATTCAATGCCCGGACCGGCTTGATGGAGTGCTCGGTGACAGAATGGCAGTATCCTCCAAAGCCAATGGTTGCAATGAGTTTGAATCTGCTGCATAACCTCCAACTGTTACGAGTCACAAAGAACCAGGAAGAGCAAATTGTTGAGAGCACGAACTTTACAATATTGAACTTGTGGCTCGTATGGTTTGGACCAAAGAGGGAAGACAGACTAGCCATGGAGATTCTGGCTATGCAATTCGCCGTCGGACTTTTTGGACTTTTTGCAAGGCATAATTTTGCTCTATTGCTCTTCGAATCTGACAACTTGAACGTTTGATTTGGATACCCTGCATTTTCACTATGTATATAGATGTCACACCCAGCAAAGCAATGTAAATAGATTGATGGGAATTTTTGTAAATTTTGGAATGCCGTTGTGGCTTCGTCATCACTAATAAAGCTACTGGTACAACAAGGTATTGCCCTCTAAACAAGAAAGGCTATTGATTTGTGCCCAGCAAACGGGATCAACAATACGTGACCGACCACGTAATTCAGAGTTATGGCCGCCTTACGCCTTATCCCAAGCCCCCCTTTTGAACCCAGGCCCCTTACGCACGTAAATAAACGCTCAAAATCCACAAATGAAAAACTCCGTAGCGCTGATAGCAGCAAACCGCGTCAAAGCGAAATAGGTCTATGTTTATGTTACAAGGTACCATTTATTTGTCCGGATGGCATGCTCATCCTGTCAGCAAATGGAGTGGAGGTGGGTGCCGCAGACATGGGATCCAACGTCTTCTCAACCATGGGCGAGTTGACGATTGCTGAGCCTTCCAATATACCAGACACTTTAGCCTCTTCGACCGTCGATAGGGAGGACTTCAAGACAGCCGGAGAGACAGTAGGACTGCTTCCTCCCTGGCTGTTGCTAGCGTGAGCAGTGTCGTTCCGCTTCATCCTGGCAGCCTTGTAATCACTCAAGCTCATTTTCTTCGTCGTCTTGACTGGACTGGAGTGCTGGCCGATGCCATTAACGGCTGGAGGAAAAGTATTGGGGAAGTGCATGGTTCCAAATGGAGACTGTGCTGCTGCAGAAGACGGGGTAATAGAACCAACCACCGGCCCCGACATATTCGGTGTAGTGAAGGCGGGGGTAGGAGGCATCTGAACTCGCAGTTCAGGCGATCTAGGCCCCGACGGGTGTGTGCCATTGAGGTTATTTGAATTGCCCGGCCATGGCGGTGGAGGAGGTTTGATTGAGTTACTTATCAGAATAGCTGGGGCATCGTTCATGTTCACGTCCACTGAAGCTTCCACGGAAGGCGTGGAGGATGCAATGCTCGCATTTCTGCCTTTGGAATCAACGGGCGACTCGGTGTTGTACCGGATAGGTATGTCTATATCCATTGGGACACCTGGCGATACTTGGGATTTCGAATCTTCCGCAGAATACACGATTTCTGGTTGTTCACTCCTTCGTGCTAACTGTTGAGCCTGAATCCTTTGCCGATTCTTCAGGAGGCGCTTCGCTAGTGGAACAATGGTTCTCTTAGGCTTCACAGTCGACTGCTTCCACCATGCATCGCTGTCCAGGTCGTCAGTCTGTGTCGATGAATCGACGTACACTCCTTTGACTGCTACTGAACCCTGACGAGACCTGTAGGGTGCGGATCCATTTCGTGCGCGATGATCGGGCGAAGGAAGAGCAGCTGAAGGTGAGACAGCACTGAACGGCGACCCAGACTGACGTCCAGATGTACTTGCGTCTACATATCTTGTTCGGCCATTGGTGGGCGCCGCTGTTGGATGTGAGATCGACATTCGAGGCGCCACAGACCGCTGTCTGGGTTTCTGAGAGGGCTGGGTTGTCGTCGAGTTTCCTGTCGAGTTCATATTTGAGCCATCGGACGCCCTTTTCTTTTTTCGTGGTGGCTGATCCATCTTCTTGAAGGAATCTTCGTATATTTGGAGCTTCCTTTTTTCACGCTCGGTCGGTGCCGTCAGGATGCCATTAGACTCGCCGACTCCGTGAAGAGGAGTCAAGTCTCGACTGTGAGGTTTACTTCGACTTGAACCTGAGACTGATCGATTGTCATCCTCTTCACAATGATCTTGTTGGCCTTCGCTGGCAGCCCGACTGTTCGTGGCATGGCCCGTACTTGTTGGTGAAACATGGTTCTGCTTAGGCCTGCGACCCTTCTTCGACTTCACACCGTTAGATTGGGCATGCGATCTTCCGTGGTACGTTCGGTGGAATCGAGCAAACGCGCAATCGTTACCACGATCACAAGCACAACCTCCATGATCTGCAAGGACATTGTTGACCATTTGGGCTAGTTGTTGGTACTCTTCTTCATTGATGCTTCCGCCATCAGGAGGGGCTCCGTCTTCGTCGCTCAGGTTTAATTGATGGAGATATCGCGACCGTAAATTTGCTGGGAACCGGAAATCCCATGGAAGTGTAATTTGCTCGTTTGCTTTAAGTGGTCGTTCTGAGGTAAGCCAGAAATGATATGCAGACCTCGATGCAATGAAGGTCTCTAAGACTGCATTCGCACGACAGCTGCGACGCACGTAACGGCAAATTGATCCTTCATGGCGGGTATCAATGCACAGAGGTAGACGAGGATGGAAAAACACGAATGGCCGCGGATGAGCCATCTCAGCCCATCCGTTTTCGGGATTGTCGCAATAATCCTTCTGGAAACCAACGACGCCATTTAGTTCTGCGATGGCGCTCTCTTGCTTGAGAGCTGTGGGCGTGATTAAGTATCGCCAAGAGAAAGTAATACCCTCATTCGTGGTCAGATTTTTCGTATCTACAACTAATTCAGGCCAGTTCAGATCCTCTACAGGCACCGTGAGCTGTTGTAAAACGTCCTCAGCGTTTTCGATGCCTGTATCGTTCTGTAGACATTGCGGATCCCGAAGCCATGCTGACATCGAGTTTGTGACGGACAGGCTAGCAAATGAATTCGTAGGACTCAGTTGATACTGTTCATCGTTGTCGTAGAGTCTGAGGAAGTTGGGAGAGAAGGACTGCCACTGAATATCGATGGGTATGTCTGGCGGTGTGTGGGCCGGACTTGGGGGATGACCGTGTATATTCGGGCGTGAATTGAAGGGTGGGCTGCGTTTAATCTGCGAGTTGATCGACTGGTTGGATCTGTGGCCTTTCTTCTTCGTATGAGGGTGGTGCTCCTGGGGGCTGCCGTTTCTATGGCCATCGTGATCGTGAAAGCCGTTCACCTGAAGCTCCGAAGGTTTCGACTTTTTCTTGTGACTTTTCGAAGGTGGCCGCTTGGTTTTCTTGTCACCGCTATCGTTGGTTGCTTTATTTTGGCGTTGATGCCTTTGTCGCTCGGTCGCATGGCGCCGGTCTAAAGCTCGCGGTTTGCAGTCAGCACAGGAGTGATCGAATTCGTCCCTTGAAGCATCGGCAACGCGGCCAGGATAAAAGCACTCGATATGCTGCCAGGTATCGCACGTCTCGCAATATATCGTGTTTCCGTCATCGTCCGAAAAGTCACAGATGCATTTGATCGTGTAGGGCTCTTCGTCTACAGACTCGACGGGGAGCGCATCATTGGCAGAGATCGAAGCAGCGGAATTGAAGGTGGTCTGAATCGGAGTCGCGATCTGCGTGGTGATCGAGAGAGGTCTTTCTGTCATAATCTAGCAAGAGCCTCTGGGTGGCTGTTCGAGTGAGAGGACAAAGGTGGGTTCACTGATTCCTAGGCCTGAGTCGCATGACGAAGACGACCGCGACTCGATGGTAAAGACTGTCGCAGAGCAGGGAGAACAATCTGACCCGTCTATGGCTGTCATCAGTTGTCAAACCAGAGGCTAAGGCCCGTTGAGGCTCGAGGTGTGTGAACAATGGGGACTCGAGAGGATCTGACGCAGAGGCAGGAGCGCCAAAATGAGAACTGGCGACGGCAAATGGTTCCTACAGTATAAAGTTCGTTATGGGATGTCGAGTAGTGGTCTCAAAGGGTCGTTCGAGGCCTGCAGTGAGCTCGAGTTCGTGATTGAAGGCTCTGCAGGAGGGAGGAGGCGAAGGGGACGAGAACGGAGGAGTGTTGTCCAGGGTACAAAGACAGGCGCCGGGTTCGTCAACGCGTGAGGGTCGCGATGGGGGACTCGAGCTGTTGATAGAGGAGCTTGTTCGAAGCGTCGCCGAGTCGCCAGGTCGAAGGTGCGTGCTTGCATGAATTGGAGATGGTGGAGTTGTAAAAGAGAAGAGGGAGGGAGGGGAGACCGCAAAGGAGCGAATTAGACCCCAGTGGTAGCGAATTTGGTTTGGAGCGCAGGCCTGAAATCGAGAGCGCCGCTGCTTTTAGAGAAGCCGCTCGCCGGTCAGCGCACAGCACCGGACACCCCCAATAATAATCAAGCCAGCCCAGCCTATCCAGCCGACCACCGTACTCCGTACAGCCTGCTAGCTACAGCCAACATGCAGCAGCAGCAGCAGCAGCAGCAGCGAAGGAAGGAGCAGGAGCAGGCTCTCGAGTGCAAGTCCGAGTGCAGAGCATTTTCGCGGTGGATGATGCCGATGCCGTGGTGCGCAGAGGACGGGTGAAGAGACTTGCTGCAGAAGACGAATAGTTAATTTATTAGGAGGTTAGTGAAATAGCAAACACAGCTCATCATCGATGGCCCCTTTCCTCGGCATACAAGCAGGACGAGGTCATGTCATCAGTCGGAAGGAAGGTAGGGTTAGATACCAGGCGTGAGGAGATGACGGAAGGGCAGAAAAGAGCAGAGCAGTGAGAGCACTCAGCACTGAGAGCAGAGCAGCGCAGGCCAGGATGGCGCAGACGGTCGCCGTTCAGGCGGCCCTATCCTAGGAGCAATTGGTGGCTTTGAACTTTCTCTCTGCAGAGCCCTCCAATCAGCCATACATTGGTCCATACATTGGCCCATCCAGCTAGGCCTGAGTTGTCGTAGTTCTCTCCCGGCTTCGCAAGCGTCGAGTTTTGCTGCGGTTTCTGCCTGGGATAAAGGGCCAGGGTGCGCCTCAGCGAATAGCAGCAGCCTTTGGAGGGAATTCCTGATTTCGATGCCGATAAGCCACTACGTGAACCCATCTCCCATCCAGGGGCCAAGCTGTTTGATTATTCGGCAGAGCCGCCCTTGCAAAACGCTGTGCTGTCTTGCGGATACGGGCCAGACTCGTCAGGTTAGAGCGCCGAGAATTTTGATATCACGTGATTGCAAACAAAACTTGAAGTTTTGGCAATAAAAGTGTTGAGAGACGTAGAGTGATAGAACTTGTGTATATTTTCGAGGACAGTTGCTGCTGCTCCGTATTCTGGTGATATAAATCATTGCTAAAGTCAAATTACAACTCGTTTCCGCCTGCCTGCGTACATAGGTAGTTGTCTCGCACTTCCCACCGTCCTGACAATCTCACACGGCAGGAATTCACAATGGCTGCTGTAGACAGCGTCCCTTCTCTTCACCCATACTTCCCAGAAGGTCTTCTACTCTCAGGAACCACCTTTATTCCAAATGAGCTCAACGCTGTAGGCCTGGTCTTGGCCTTCGCAGCAGGATGTATTGTGGTCCTGGGCAGCACCTTGGTGATTGTAACGAGAGTCAATCCGAGGCTCAAGTTCACAGATAAAGCCTTGATCTTGTGGTTTGTGCTGTGTGAGTCTTCAAAGCCGCTGGACCGTTAGATGTTGAGGAGTCGCATTCTGACTACGCACAGGCGGCACCATCCACTTCTTTTTCGAGGGCTACTTCGTATACAACCACCGACGTATGGGCAGCCAGAAAGATTTGTTTGGACAGCTATGGAAAGAATACGCGTTGTCTGACTCTAGATACATGTATTCTGATCCGTTCGTTCTGTGTATGGAGACTTGGACGGCGGTACGAACCTCAAATCTCGTCAACTTCCTCGACTTCCTCGACTGACTCCTACAGATCACATGGGGCCCATTATCATTCTTGACAGCACTACTTATCACGAAAGATTCCCCGTATCGACACCCAATTCAGGCCCTGGTTTCGACTGGTCAATTCTATGGGGACTTGCTGTACTATATGACCAGTCTGTTCGATGACTTCTATTCTGGGAGGAGATATTATCGGCCAGAACCATATTACTTTTGGTTTTACTTTGTATTCATGAACGCGTTCTGGATCATAATTCCTTTATGTAAGTGCTGTGTTTGGTTGTAACGCGACGCGACGACGGCTGATATCAGGCAGTGTGTTTGTGGAGCAGCATCAAGGCGTCAGCGAGGGCATTTGCAGTGTCAAGCAGGATGGCAGTGAATGGAAGCACGAAGAAGACACTGTAGAATAGATTTAACATGGTAGGTAGATGTTGAGACGCGACGTGGAATGCTTAGATGAGCTTTACTTTTGCACGGCGGGAGAGAATTGCTGAAACCTTTTGTACACAGTACTTCTAATAAATAATGTAATACTACGGGAGCTCTACCTACGTAACCAGATGCGAGGTATATTCACGGCGCGTAAAAGAATTTCTCCTTCAAGTCCCAGCAAGAAGCCGAGATCCCAATGGAAAAGTGTCCCGAAGGAGTGCAATCAAAAATTCCGCCCGTAAGGTCCCCGAAGGAAACTTAACGAATCTCGATACCCCGCTGTGCAATGGAGATCTCGTTCCGCCACGTCCAAATTCTTGAGCAAGGAATCGTGCAGACAAGGTAAGTATAACCCTTTACTAACGGGGGACGCCCTTCTTTTATAGAAAGGATTTCCCAACTAGCGTCAAAGCTTAGCGAGACACGCTAGAGGGTTTGAATCGATAACTTCCAAAGTTTGCAGTTTGAGCAAACATGCTTAGTTGAATTGAATCTCTTAGAGTTGTTCTAACTTCTGAATATTACAGCTAACTCCTAAGGAATACCTTTCGAACTTTAACCCTCAAGATGAAGTAAGTTCAAGTATTCCATGATTCACATTTACCACTCACCATGATATTCAATTTTTGCACAAAAACCTCCTCGTTCTTTTCCTCAAGAATCGAAAAATCTAGACCAATAAATCAAGAATGAGAATCGCTAGTTCGTCGGGATGAACATTGCTCAAAGCAACACAAGGACGGACCTAGCCTTAGACGTGTAGAGAAGATCAGCAAGTAGTACAAACCTAACACATTAAAATCCCGAGCACTTCAGGATATGTCTCCTTTTCTGATCACTTAGATCATTTGGGGGTATTCTTAAATGTTGGCAGAATCCCTGGAAATACTCATCTCTCCTGCGGTGGGCTCTTGGCAGTAAATGATTCATGCTACCCTTCTCAGTACCACCTATAAATAAAATGCATATCTGAACAAATGCACTTTCTGAATATGTGTCACTTTGTGTCAATAATTAAAGCTAAGATTTCCTAGGAAGTCCTAAGAAATTTGACATCGTCTGACCCAGAACGTCATCCGCCGCGCTATCAACATCCCCGCCACCTCTGAAGCGCCGCGCCTAAGCCCTTCCTTCTCCAGTCCAGCTTCCAACCTCCAGGATCTCTACGCCAACACCAC
>Ga0247778_1000040_pt1 | contig 211919 bp, 217 predicted proteins | sample UWRJL049202B5_FD_179939 | JGI IMG/M metagenome (GOLD analysis project Ga0247778, IMG submission 179939) | Plant litter microbial communities from Arlington Agricultural Research Station in Wisconsin, United States - UWRJ-L049-202B-5 | ecosystem: Environmental > Terrestrial > Plant litter >... | reverse complement strand
CAAAAACTCATCAACCACCACATCACCCCTCTCATTCTTCAATTGCCTCGGCACAAACTCCGTGTTCGGCACCACCCCCAGCGTCGGCAAATATAAATCGCAAACCATGCTTTCCCCATCACTGAGTTGCAGTTCTGTTTGGCCGTTTTGGGTGGGTGTGCTGGAGAGTATTTTCGTTTCTTTGAGGACGCGGACGGCGAGGCTTTTGAGGTTGTATTCTGCTGTTTTGGAGACGCTAGGTGGGGCTGTTGGTAGGAGGTTCGTGCTATTTGTGATCTGGGTTTTTGATTAGATCTTGAACTTTTTTTTGTGAGGGGGGGAGGGAGGTATGTACCAAAGTGACTCGTTTCCGATATCCAAATTCAAAGCCCAATTCTCCTGCTGCTTCTACGCCGGTTGCGCCTCCTCCACCTATTACTATACTTTTTGCGCTCTCTACTCTGTCTTGGTACTCATGTAATATCTCTTTTGTCTTCTCGTAGCCTGAGAGAGATGGTTTCCATGGTAAATCGCCGAGACACCGGGATCCGGTGCAGATTATTAGGTGTGTGTATGTTTTCTTTATCTCACTGCCCGCGGCTGTTGTGATATGTATGGATTTCTGGTCTGGGGAGAGAAGGGTGGCGCGGCCGTGGAGGAATTGGAAGTTTGAGGTGGGGTAGTGGGAAAAGCCTGGTTCGATTTCGCGGAATACCTGGTTTTGAGTTTAGTTATTGGGTTCGAGTGAGACAATGGAAAAGAGAATGTACCTGGGAGTCTGAGAGCTGGCCTGGTATGATTGCTGGGGGTTTCGTTAGTGCAATGAAGATAGATGGAGGGGGAGGAGGGGTACCGCGGATGGATGCTAGATTCCAGTAATGATGGGTTGTGGGCGAGACGAGGATTACTTTTAGATTATTGACTTCTGGAGCTGTGTATTTTAATAATCTGTATCCTCGTTAGCTAACCATATTCAGAAATCAGGAAGAAAGAAGTACTTGTGTGCAACAGTCAGTCCAGCATATGAAGCACCAAGAATAATAATAGTCTTCTCTACCATTGTCGCCGCTCACGTATTAAATCTAGAAAAGAAACGTAAGAGAATAAAATAAAATCTACCAGTAGCAAAGACATCCAAATCGGGGGGAACCGAAGCCATTAAAATGCCATCCTCATTTTAAGCTTAAAACACCGACGTCGAAAATCTCAAACCTGAAACAGTGTCGCATCATTGATGTTCGTTCGCGAACTGCTCCACCTTCTAGAAACCCTCGAGCCTCTCTATGATACCGCCGGGCTTTTGATTGGCCCGGGTGCGAAGCTTTACAGTTTTCCGACGTTGTTGAGACCAAGGGTGCGCGAGGGGTTATATGCATAGAGTCGGTATGAGGTCATGCTCTACCTATCTTTGTGAGGGGTTTCTGGTCTGATCTAGTCGAAGTGTGCATTTTGAGTCTTGCTTTCAAAATGCACGATGTTGGCAAGTCTTCTTCAGACATTGGACTTGTCGTTGCGCTGTCAAAGTTGCAGATCACCCGCTGTGACCTTGTCCAGCCTTTGCAGGCTGTCCTCTGAGTCGCGCACTGAAATATTTCCGAGCCAAGAAAAAAAAAAACAAAAAAAGCTTGAAGGACAGAAAAGAGAAGGTGGAAATGTGAAATTGCCCCGCAGAGGGACTCAATAGATCTCTGGCGTTCTAATATTCAAAATTCCGGAATTGGTCGCAACCGGCAAGCCACCAGCGCCCACCCAAGATCCAAAATCTATATTCCATATATCCCAAAATTTTCCAGACCAAATGTCAAGCATCACTCCCCACCTCAGCTACCACATTCCAAAAGTTCTTCACATCATGCGCGAACCTGCCCAAAAATAGCCCATCAAGTCCATCCCTCAACCCCTCAAAAGTCCCCGGCCCCGCACTCCCCCCATACAGAAATCTAATCTCATCTCCCCTCCCAGCAGCCCTACAGATATCCCTCATAGCGCTCACTACACCCTTAACCCACTCCGAGCTCGCCGGTTCTGGCTGTCCAATGGCCCATACCGGCTCATAAGCAAAAATAACCTCTTGTTTCTTATCTTCTAGTCCCCCGATGTCGTCGAGAACTTTGAGGATACTTTCGACTTGAGGTCGTACTTCGGACAAAGCATCTTGGACGGAGGATTGCGTGCGCTCGCCGATGCAGATTAGAGGGATCATGTTGTTGCGAAGGACGGCGCGGGCTTTGAGAGCTACTGTTTCGTCCGTTTCTCCGAACAGTCGTCTTCTTTCTGCGTGCCCTAATTCCACGATGGCTACACCTAGCTCCTTCAGGCTCTTTGGAGAGACTTCGCCTGTAAATGCGCCTTCATCTTCCCAGAAACAATCGGGGGCTCCGAGCCTGATATCTGCTCCTTCTAATTGTTGTTTTGAGCTTTGCAAGCTGATTAAATCGGGGATTATGAAGAGGTCCACTGGCAATGGTTGCGAGGCGGCGTGTACTGCTAAAGGTAGACATTCTTGGATGTAGCAAGATGTTTTTGCGAGTGAGAAGTAGAGTTTGAGTGATACGCCGACTGTACGTTTTGGACGGGCTGGTGACGACATTTTAGCCAATTAAACAGGAACACAGCCTGCCCTGGTAGAATTGTACAATATGAAAAAAAAAAAATTAATCATTGAGAAGGAGAGCTACAACGATATGAATAGCAAGTGACGCGACACGCGGTTCAGAAGAGGGGCAGTTGGGGAACCCCGCCATCGCTCGGAAACCCCGAAATGGGAAGCCGAGAATTCGACAACGGGTTGCCCACGCGGGGTTCTGAGATTATCCAGCAGCCAGAACTGCGTTTCGAGGACGTAACCGTAAAAATGTTTTCTCTTCTTCCTTATTCACATCCCTTCCCCCTTTGCTTCCATATATTCCATATATACCATTCTCCTTGACCTGTTTGCTGTCAGTTTTGAGGCTTAAGATCTTTGTACTGCATTTACCCCGCCCCCCATATCTCCAGAAAGCAAAAAATGGCGGCACCAGATAAGTTGAGGATTGTTGTTGGCGGCGATGATGGTATTTTCCCTTCTTCTCATTACGACCGTATTCTGCTCCTATACAGCTTTTCATCAGATGTAGTCCATCTCTGGAACACCAGCTAATAGGTTCCAAACAGCCGGCTACGAATACAAAGCAGCCCTGACGAAACTCCTCCAAGCGAACCCAAATGTCGAATCCGTCCAAGATGTCGGTCCACACAGCGCAGAAGACAAAACTGCTTATCCCCATTTCGCTGTTGATGCTGTTCGTCCCTCCCTTTTCCCCATTCCTCCAAACCTGCTAACCCATTCCCCCATTCAAACAGGCAAAACTAGTAAAAGAAAACAAAGCCGACCGCGCCCTCCTAATCTGCGGCACCGGCCTCGGCGTCGCCATCTCCGCCAACAAAGTCACTGGTATCCGTGCCGTAACAGCACACGATAGCTTTAGTGTGGAGAGAGCGATTTTGAGTAATGATGCGCAGGTGTTGTGTTTGGGACAGAGGGTCATTGGGCTGGAGTTGGCGAAGAGATTGGTTGGGGAGTGGGTGGGTTATCGGTTTGATGTGGTGAGTGGAAAAGGGGGGCTCGAGGGTATAAGGGATAGTGCTAATGGGAGAGTAGAATTCTGCGAGTGCGGCGAAGGTTAAGGCTATTCATGAGTATGATTTGGCGAATTGAGATGGTCCAGGGGCTAGGGGATATGTCGGGCTCGGTATATAAGTGAAATTTGACGGGACGCTGATTAGTACATTAGACTGAAGTGGTAAATTAAGGATATAAACTTCTATTACGTGTTTGCCTGGCGCATATAATGTTCTTGTCTACTATCATACAGTTCTTTCACACCAAACGCCTTAACACCTTCCCCCAGTCCCAAGCCTCCGTTCATTTCTAGTATCCACACTCAAATATTCCCGTTCAAAGTCTTACCATGCCTCTTCGTCTCCTCCATCTCACCCCTCATAACCTCATTAAACTCCTCCCATCCATCCAAATACAAATGATGCCCAGCCTTCTTAATAATCACAACTTTCGCACTGCCATTCTCCCGCTTCTTCTCCTCAGAACTAGCGGCCTGGAGCGCCCTCGCTTTCTCCTCTTTCAGCTTCTGCTCGGCTGCGTATCCGCCTGCAATGTCCATCCAGTCGTGCTCGCCATACATGATTACGATAGGGATACCGTGCTCTTTGCTAGCGACTTGAGACGATGATGGTGAGGAGCTGGCTGCTTGCGGCGTATGAAGAGGTTGGCGTCCTACACCGTGGATTCGTCTTATGAGCGGACTTCGAGCGAATGCTCCGGGAGCGAGGATATATGCTAGTGCATACTCACCGCTCCCTCTTTGGCGGAATAGGGAGTACGCGTAATTGTGTAAAGCATCGGACTCGTTTTCGGGTAGGTGTGAGAATCGTCTAGAGGTCCAGCCAGATACAAAGCGTGGTCCGAGAGGGCCTGCCCAGCGGACAACGCTGAATGGGGAGATATTGGCGTCCCAAAGATATGCTACCCACTTTGGAATGGGGCGTCTTGGTGGTGCTGCATCGGCAGTCTTTTTGCTGGTGTCTGCCTTTGAGCGGGCATTCAGGAAATTATTGTTATCGCCATTGGTTTTCAGGTTGCCATTTTGATTGACAATATCGTCCTCTTGATCTTGTAGAAACTCGTTTCCCATTGTTGAGTCTTCTGGTTCTGGCATCGCTGCTTGGGTTGCGTATGGATCCTCGGGAATTCCAACTGGAGAGGCTAGAATGAGCTTGTTGAGATGTCCGGGATATTTCAGTGCGTATGCCACTGCCATGTAGCCGCCCATACTGTGGCCCAGAAGTGTGAATTTGTCGATCTTCTTCAGTATTCTCCATTCCTCCAGTGCATCAATAAACCAGTTCTCCGCTTCAGTGATTTTCCCAGCTTGGTCTTTAGCGTGGACTCTGAATGGTGGTCTACTGCTTCTTCCCATACCCAGCATATCCAACGCATATAACTTCCATCCCGGCACTCTGCTCAGCCCCTCGAAGTTCTTGTAGAAGAAGCCAAGTCCAGCTCCGTATCCGTGTAACAGTACCAAATTCTCCTCCACTTCCTCGCCATCTCTCTGCACCGAGAACTCGTTCAATGCCCTATTCTTTCCGCTCAATTTTATTAAATTTGAATGCCATGATCTCGGACCGTAGGGATCGTTTATGGAACTGGTTCTAACTGGCTTCGCCAGAGCATTGGGGTCCGTGTTGATGGATGTGCTCGATTGATGCGCGGAGACCGGAGCGGACCCGGTTTGGGTATGCGTGGGAGGCTTCTGGAGGTAAGGGATGAAAGACATGACATTATGCTCTGCAACGGCTGGCGAAACGCTTGCCCACCACTGACTAACGGCTGCTTTGTATCCTAGAGGAAAGTATCCCGCCTTCTCGGGCTGTCCATTCTGCTTTGCTCGATCTCGCGCCAATATCGGCTGTGGGCCTCTGTTAGAGGTCGAATCGCTCTCGGAGGCAGACATGGTGGAATACGTGTGTATTTCTGATTTCGTTCTGAGGTTGGAAATGTGTCTCAGATGCGGTATCGCAGTTCGTCCGCTGAAGGCGTCGAGGGGCACTGATCGCAAGAAGTGCGACGGTAGACTGGTTTGATACAATTTGAGAGATTGGGAAATGAGAAGCAGAAATACTGCCTCTCGAGAATTATGGGAAGTAGAAGTATATTTTGATGCGAATGCGAAGCGGACTTAGGCAACTCCGTAAAATGCGCGGCTGGTACCCGGGGGCACTGAAGATACAGTGAAGCTTCACGGTTGGCCGAATCGATGACGACGGTGTCGCGGGCAGAACCGGCCAATTGGGATATTTGGAGGGTTTCTAGTTTCTAAAAAGAGGCTGCAGGAAGAGGCAATTATGATTGAATCGTGTTATTTCCATTAAACGCATACGTAGCCCTTGTATACAGACCTGTCCTGTCCTGTGTTGCCGCACTTCGTCGGTCGAGTCGGTCGGCGCAACTTGACACCGGCTTTTGGTATTTGCGAATGTCCGTTCCGTCGTTGGCTGAAATCAACATGCGAAAGCGAATGGAGATCTAGCTTGAGCTGTAAGGTAGTACAAGAAAATTGCATTCATCCACTCGTACATACTATCTAGAAACTCTATATTAACCCCCAATGAGGTCATTCTATAAAAGATTATTAAAAATCGTAGAACCAGAAATCGCGACAGGGGAAAGGAAGCACATGCCACACGCATGTGCTTGTTCCGAAGTTTCTAGCTTTGACCCCCACCGCGGCTTTGCCGTCTGCAACAACAAACCCCAAACTCTTTCGCCGCAAACGGTCTGTCTAAGTTGATCTCGAATCCACGAGTCTATGCTTTGAACCTGCAGACTGTCCATCCTGTAGCATAGCCGTCCGGAGTTTGCGCATCCACCATGATATTACAATAGCTCAGGCTCTGAACCTTGGGCGCAATGTCGAACCTAGACCAGTTGGTCAAAGGCGCGCCTCCTCCTGGGAACACTCCGATCATCACGACTGAGTCTCCCACCCCGCCGCTTGTACCAGACCCATTGGCGTCTCTCCCTTCCTCTCCACCGCAAATCTATCTCAACCTCTTGATCCTCGAAGCATCGCTCCGGGCGCAATGGCTGCAACTACGAACGAGGAGGCGACAGCACACCTTCTTCTTGATGCTGCTTGGGCTGTGGAACCTCTACTTTGGATATGCACTATTCCTGAAGCCGCGCGAAGACGGCAGCGGCGTTGGAGGCTCCATATACTGGGTGGTTGAGGTGGTTGAGAAGGTCTGCTTCATGGGCGGAATCTTCACCGGGATTTTGATATGGGTCACTGGACAATGGGAACGAGGTGTGCGATATCCCAGAAGATGGGTATTTACTACAAATAGAGGCTTGAGAGGCTTCAATTGCAAGCTCGTAGTCATCAAGCAGAGCTGGTGGAGGGAAGTATTGTCTACCCTGAAATTTCTGTTCTCTTCTGGGCTCTTTTCGGGCCACAACGGAACATCCTATCGATTCGTGGATCATACCTTATTGAAGGAGTCGGAGAAGGGCCAACGCAACAACGGAGGCCATCATGCCTTGCCCAACATAAATGAAGATGACGAGACTGGGCTCGAGGAGGATTTGTCTGATGGTGGAGATTATGTCCAGCTTTTACTCTTACCAAAACCTTTCTCTCCTGCTTTCCGAGAGAATTGGGACACATATCGCTCAGAATACTGGGAGAAGGAGAATGAGCGAAGAGCACTGTTGCGAAAGAAGCTGAAGGAACAAGATAGGAAGACTGCAAAAGAGCAGGGAGGTTGGTTCTGGTGGACAGGCTACAGGGGCTTCAATCGTGGAAAAATGCATGATCTCGAAAAGACCCATTCCATTCATCGGTCTGGCACTGAGAAAAGGAATCGAAGTGGAAGTGTTCGATCAGGCTCCCATTCCAGGAATTCATCTCGAAGTACCACTCCTACGGCAGAAGTAGATGAGGGCCTCGTGGGTGGGCGTGCTCGCCGGGGCAGCAATGCTTCTGACCGCAGAAGAAAGAAGGCCGCTGTTGGAACAAGAGTTCAAAAGCTCACGCCTTCTGGATCTCGCTCAGCAACACCTGAAGTCCACTCTCCGCTGGCAAGAGAGAACAGCTTTACAAGCGTCTCGTCCGTGGACAGCGAGCGCTCTGGAGCTACGGGCGGAGATGGCGATTCTACTAGGTCGCTGAAACCAAAGTCTACTCCATCGAGGAAGCTTAGCTCTGGAAGAGGTGCTAAGCAGACATAGATAGTGCTGTATTAATTGGAATATCAAGTATCGTAATCACAAGGGTTGAATAAACGATTGATTAAGTGCAACTTAAGGTTCGACGTTTGTCCTCTGGATTATCTCAAAGGGATATACAACATTCCAACATTTGGATCTAAGTCGCCTTCTTCACGTTCATTGGCCTATTCGACGTGAGGCTGAGACTGGCTGACGTGATGCCTGAGGATCCACACCTGCCTGACCTTCTTGACTTCACGATATCGTCACTTCCCTCCTGGCATCACCTATCTCCTTCCTGGAGAAGGCCAGATGACGGCCCAAAGTATAAGTTTTATAGAGCCATCGACCCTCCCCAGGACAGGATGCTCATCCGAATATCGCTTCAAAACATTCAGTGAATGAGATTTCGTTTTACGTTCTTACAGCCTCATTCACCCTTTGCCTGTTAACTTCAAGTTCCCGCGATCCGTCTCATAAATTAGAACCCCATGGATTATTCCTTTACCTTGGCGGACACGAAAGAACACCAAAACCATCAACCTTCTCCAGATCGTCGGAAGTATCTTCAAGTTGCTCCTATCAACAGCACAACAACCTTCGGTGTTAGACTTCGACCACCCGTCAATCGACCACCCGTCCCAGACGGCAGTTCTGAAAACAACATGTCTACTGCATCTGAGCTTGTCGGAGCTACCCCTGCAGGCGCATATTTCTGGCGTGTATGTCCCTGTGCACAGAATTTGCATAAGTCAAATACTAACAACTGCTTGTAGCCTCCCTCCCCTCCTCATATTCATGTCCCGCAAGCCGCCGAAGACCAGCAATTCATCCTACCTGAATATAACGATGTCTCGGCCACAGCGGAAGATCGAGAGTATCTCAAAATCATCACTCAAGGGGACCATGTTGCAGTCAACACGAGGGACTGGAAATACGAATGGCGCAGAAAGGCACAGCCTATCCTCTCCTTTCTTCATCTAGGTCCATCGGTTGCGGCCCGAGATCTTAAATACCTTCAAACAGAAGGCATCACAATGTTGCTGGTTATAAGGGATTCGAGATCAGCAATCGCGAGGCTTTTAAGCGGGGATAAGGTCGCCCAACAACTGGGAATAGAGTCAGCAGCTATTGACGTTGCCGATTCTCAGCAACTTATTGCCGTCTTTCCGAAAACCGTCAAGTTTATCAATGACCACCTCATCTCAGAGTATCGCAAACATATGTCTGACGGCCATCAACAAGAAAACAGCGGTCGATCCACATGGGGAAAGGTTCTTGTTTTCTGCGAATCCGGAAATGAACGCTCCGCTGCTGTTGTAGCAGCCTACCTTATGCACATGTACGGATTGGATTTGGTCAATGCCCTCCAATATATCCAGACTCAGCGCTTCTGTGTAGCGTTTGATGATAACATGAAGAACCTACTACTTAATTACCAAGATATCTTAAACGCACAAAGAAGTGTTGCGGAGTCACCAACACCACCACAAATCCCCCTAGAAGCCACTAGTGGACCAAGTCAGCTGAAAGCCAAAAGAGGCAGAGAAGTGGTAGACCTAGCTGACGGAGATATGGACTTGGATGATGCTGATGATGAGGAGAGATTTGGGGGCCGCACCACCTTTGCTCCGTTTCGCGACAGCCCTCCGGAATATCTGGAATAGGAATCCATGGAACTATGAGCTGTATTTTGTACGAGACTGAACGGGGGGAGAGGGCAAGAGATTTGATGGCAATGGAGTTTGGAGTATCACAACTGGTATTCATAATGGCGTTGTTGAATACCCAATGGCGCAGGATGCTTGCTTGGGGCATGGTGCATACTTGCAAGTAGCAGATGGCATCATAGAGTATAAGTACACACCTTCAATCCCTTTCATCGTGAGTTGCACTTAATGTTGTGATCTGTATATTTTTGTGATGCCCGCCACTACTTTTTTGAAATTTCAAAATACCGAACTGAACACAATCCAGCAATACCTTTAAAGCAACAACCAAATTCGACGTAACTCTTTCACAGAATGCCATTTATGTATCAAATTAGCTAACTATTTCAGGAAGCTCAGCCCGGATGAAGACATGATGATCTGCTCCTCATTCCTGTGGCTAGACGTGGTCGCGCCTGCCGCTGCCCTCTATGGCAGCGAAATACCTGTATTGGGACAGCTGCCGCAAAATTCTTCTTGCTCCCGCTTCAAATTCACTTTCAAACAGCCTTATGATACGTAATTCACAGTCTTGTATTCTAATTCACCTTTGCATTGCATACGCATAGGCACCACCCTTGCATTAGCTCCGACAGTGCCCTTATTGTTACGACATATTTCAAAGGAACGCTGGAAAACATCCATATCCATATGGAGCTCAGGAGACAGGACAAACTCCGCCTCCCTGAAAGATTCCGCCAGAGTAACGATCAGAAGACATTCTCTCAACCGCCGCCTCGAAAGGAAATTCAGCAACGGACACCTCGGGTGCCTCGAAATTCGTTTGCTGATCAAAGGGTTCTTTCTGACGCAACGGTGCGTGCTGCCTTTCCTACCATTCCGCTAGGCCAGCATCCGCACCAGCAATCGCACCAGCATCCGCCTCCACAACTGCAACTTCAATCACAACATCGACCGACAAATTCTTCTGCATATAGTGACGGGTGCCGACAAGGCGACCTGCCATCTCAGATGATGGACGTCCCTATGCCCGGTCCTCTTGGACGGGCGATCAGATGGGAGGCTATTGGCGAGCCAGGTGACTTCGAACCCCCCGACGAGCTCGACGACGGAGAAATTCCAGCTACTTCAGGCCGCCCTCTTTTCTTACGGGGATATCTCACGAAAGACGACACGATCTTCGTCGACGAAGAATACAATGGATGGGTCCCGAGGGAGGACAAGAATGCGGAGGGGGAAACGGAGACCAGATTCTTCATCAAGGTAGGCGCACTCTACGATTCGCGCCACCATTCTGAAACTGACTCTACTACTAGACTTACGAAGGGAAGGGCGTCCAGTGGTGCGAGCTATCCAATGGTATGAAATTAATTATCGTTCGTGAGCTTAGTAGATTCATGACGTTGGAGCACGTCGGTAAATTTCTCGATCTCACGGAGGACGAGAACTATGCTTTCTGCGCTCTATGCCTTGAAGAATCGGAACGAAGAGCCGAGGAGGATAGACTACTTCAGCGGATTAATGAGCGTGAGCTCGCATTGCTTACGTCCGACTCTAGGTTCTTGGAAAAGCAGTACAATGATATATGGGAGGAGGAGCATACTATTTGGAGAGAGAAGCACGATGGCAACGATCCTATGGGCCCTTCCGCGTTCTCTATTAGCCGATCCGAGATCCAGCTTGCCAAACGATTTCTCTCCGACTTCATGACACGCGACGACTTCAGCGTGGCTGCTAAAGAAAAAAAATATTTACCAACAGCAAATGACATAGAGCGAGTTTTTCGCCTCATCGAGAATTACGAAGGCACGAGCACCTTCTGGATGAATCTCGACTTTGATGATTTCGATGGGAAACACGACGACGATGACGAAGATGATATCGGTGGAATGCACGCTCGTGTCTCTAGGCCTCCTACCAATTGCCTCCAATCAACTGCTGCGATATCCGACGATAGTCTCAAGCGTAGTGCCGTTACCGACCAAGAGCCCATCCGATCCACGAAGAGATTGCGAAAGGAAGATGCGGATTACAGCAGCGAGCTTGATGATTCAGGAGAGGAGTCAGATAATTATATCGTTGTCGGTTCTAGGCCTACGACGTTTGAGTCTCCTCCCTCTAGCTTCCGGACCGAAAAGAAAAATCCAGTGGGACGACCCCGGGGATCAACCAAGAAGCAGAGGGAACGTCAAAAGAGCCCCCACAAGAAATTCGCAGTTCCAGAAGCATGGGATGGTAAAGGAGCTCCCTATGACCTTTTGTCCAAGGAGAAAGCTATTCGCGTGCCTAGGAAGATTGTTAAGATCAAGCTTCCTGGGTCGAAGTTGAGCCGCTTCTCAACTCCGGATACTGCAGAACCTCCTTCTACCTCGCCTGCCATCTCTCAATGCAAAAACTTGAAGGCCGGTCCTAAGGGTGCAGAGGATGAAAGACGTTCGATTGTGGATTCATTAGTCGGACCTACTCTACCAGCAGAAAGCTTAGATCTACCAGTTGTTGCTATGAAGGAGCCTGTCAAAGCGCCGGATAGCACCGCTTCTCAAGGGCTACAATTGAACCTCAATAAGGCTCTATCCCAGCTTCAAAATAAGGATCAAACCATCGACTCGCAAGTGGATCCCTACAAGGCCGCGTACAATATCCAGGTACCACCACAAGGCGCTTCGAACACTGCGAATCAACCGAATCCGAAACCTGTGAAGCAATCTAATCCTCCAATTGCAAACACTGGCACAAGTCGATTAGCGCCGCAGGCTCAAAGGCAAAGACTTGATGCAATTAACGCCCCAGCACTCCTTCCAATGTTTACTCCCCAGCCACAAGCTACAAACACATCCCAAGTACAGTCGCCGCAGCAAGTAGCCCACCCTCCGCCTGCTTTTGGTGGTTCTAAGGAGGATCCGAGCAAGAGCCAAACTAAAGTACCTACTTTCTGTGGTCCACAGGAGGATCTGAACAATAAACTACCACGACCACAAGGCATAGTTCCAGGCATACCAGCTCCCACCAATTCGTTTCTTCCCCCACATAATCACATGGGTAATCCTAATTCAGCTCTGTCAAAGAGTAACGACCCATCTTTGATCACACACCCTTTCTACGCCCAAAACCCCTCCTATGGCCAGTGGTTGAATCCTTCAACGGCGAGCACAGCCATTACATATCCAGATACCTCGCTTGAGAGGCAGAAGGCACACATGTATCAGAATACACAGATGCAAACGCCAGGCTATTTTTCTGGGCCACTGGCAACTAGTCCATCTGTTCTCGCGTCAGGAAAACAACATCAGCAAGTTCCTGTTCACGACAATGTTGCTCAAGCTGCTTACGCGCGCTTGATAGAAACTGTGGGAGCTCAGCCGAATGGTAATACGCCCGTACCGCTACCGGCAGCTGCGTCGCTTTCAAACACAACTCATGGCGTTAATTCTCAAGGCAACGCTTCTGGAAGTGTCAGAACAACGACAACCTGGCCACAACCACTGCCTTCTGATTTAGAATTTCTTGGGTTCGCTCCATCTACTGGCGCTGGTGCCCCGAACAATGTCCCAAATCGAGCTTCGATGTATAATTCCGTCAGACCCATGCCTCCGATTGAGCCTCATATGCGAAAGAATCCAAGTCCTTATTCATCTCCTCGTCCAGCGCAAGCATCGATGGGAGTTTTGGTTCCCCAGACGCCAATTAATGGCATCCCCCAGAAGCCTAAGAACCTGAATGCCCAGACTCCTATTAATACTCCTGCTCCGAATAATGATCCAATTAGTTCTTGGGGAGATCGCAACAATGTTATAGAACAAGGCACTCGTGGAATACAAGCTACTAAGCCCCGCTATACGGCCCCGAACCGACATACTGCTGTCATGCCGTCCATTCCTTCTTGTCCGAGTACTCCAAGACTGACCTCATACCAGCAAAGTGGGCTTACACCGTCTAATACTCCTTTGGGTCCCACTACTCACAAATCAGGTCCATGCCAGCAAAATGGGGTTATACCATCCGCCACGTCTTTTGGCCCTTCTCTTATGAAGCCCGGTATGACTCAACCTCGAGCACAGGCGATTCCCCAGGCTATGACTGGAAGAGTCCCTCAGGGGACACGAACTTACGATCAGTTCTTTGCCTCTAGCAATCTTAGTGCCCTCGCTGTAGCTCCCACTTCCCCTACTCCCCCTCATGTAGAGCCTCAGGCGCCAGTCAATACCTCTCCGAAAAGCTCGCAGTCTCCAGTCAGTGCTTCAGACTCGACCTCTGTCGCCGGTACGTCTTCGAAAGAAACCATTTCTTACAGATTCAATCCAATATTCAAAAGATACGAAGCCGTCCTAACTCGACCCCTAGATTCAGCACGGGAAACTCCATCATCGAGCCTCAGTCCCGATGCAGAATGTCAACCTCCACTATCAAGGACCAGTCCCGATCCAGAAAGTCAAAGCACACCATCGAGCATCTATCCTAGAGCAGATACCCAACCCGTAACATCTAGTGTCAATGCTGAAGCAGCAAGTCAAGGTACCATGGAAAACACAAATTCTCAGATCATAGACCTCGATAAATATATCCCAACCAACACTCTGCCCAAAATTTCGACTACCGTAAAGATCGAAGAATCCGCTACTCCAAAGAAAGTGACCTCCGACTTGCCACTTATGAAGAGTGTAGAAGACTCACCCATAGAACGCGGAAACTCCACCACGCATATCAAGGTCATTCCAGATACGGCGCATTCAAATGGTATCATCGCTTCCTTGTCGGGAACTCGAGCCTCAACAGCACCTGCCGACGCTCCTTCTAATCCTGCGCATTCAAGCAGCGCACTTGAGCCTGCTGCTCAACAAGACCCGATGCTAGTTAAAGATGTATTTTCTAGTACAGAGGAACCCAAGTCAAACGAAGCCAATGCATTAGGGTCTCGGCTGTCAGTCGTTATACCGAGCAATATCTCTGTTGTCTCTCCCAAACCCGCATTCATGCCTGCCCCGGCACGGCAATCGGTAAGGACTCACGACGTAGCCACTCAACCCGATGCCCCTTCGCACACCGATCTCCCTGGCAACTTAAATGTTCCCAAATCGGAGCGTGATTCCTCGATGACCTTGAACTCAACAAACGCGCCTTCTGAGAAAGCTCCTGCCAGGAGAGATGTCTCTAACACAATGTCGGCACCTAACGAGGAGATACCTGGGAAAACTAGCAAGGCACCAGCAGCTAGAGGACGTCCGCCAAAGAAGCCTAATGCGCCTCGTCCGGCATCACCCGTTGAGCCTCCGGCAGTGAATGAATCTAATGGGAAGACCGAGAAACCCCCAGTGACCAAGGGGCGACCACGTAAGAAACCCGCTGAAATACCAACAGTGTCGCCTCCCATTCAACCTCTGCCAGCGAATCGTGGCAAGACACACGACAAATTCCCAACTCCGGTTCCTAACAACTCGACGATGAAGTCTGGTAATGCTGCTCCTAAGCCTTCTGTTCCGAAGGTCTCAATTAAGAACGCGACTGATAAACCTCCTGCTGTCAAAGCTTCCGCTTCCGAAACATCTGCACCTAACCCTCCTCCTACCTCAAAGGGTCCTCCTGCGAAACCTCCCTCAATGAAAGCTCCTCCAAAGGCTTCCTCCGCGAAAATAAGTGTGGCTAAGCTTGCTACAAACCCTTCCGTCTCAAAACCTGCCGGTGTCAAGAGCCCCGCTACGAACGAGTCCACCGAAAAGCCCTCGACTGCAAAAGCTATGACAGCTAACGCTCCCGTTGTCAAGAATTCCGCTCCCAAAGCTTCTGCTACTAAGGCTCCTGCTCCTTCCAAGAAGCGCAAGTCTGACGACGATGGGTCCGTGGCATCCACCAACAAGAAATCTAAGACAGAAGTAGTTGAAGACAAGCCGGAAGTTTCTTCTAAGAAGTCTGCCGTTGCTAAGCCTACCACTTCCAAATCCCCAGCCCCTAAAACTTCAGCGACGGTCTCGAAGCCCCGTGCTCCAGATTCAAAAGCCAAAGCTGCCAAAGCTGCCAAAGCTGCCAAAGCTGCCGGCCTGTCTATGATGGCAGAATTAGAAGACTTAGCAACACAAAAGAAACTCGGTGCGCCGCCTCCCATCCTCAATGAGCGATCTAGGAGTCAAGCGAGAGCTGTTAGAGACGGCACGGTCCCTCCTCTGAGTCCAACGAAGGCGGTTCGTAAGAGGGGTAGGGATGACACGGAGTCGGCTGATGAAGCGGAGGTGGCAGAGAAGGTTCAGAGGGTTGTGAAGAAGGGAAAGAGAAATTAAGGTTGGCATGGGATTGCTTGGATTACAGATGAAGACTAAAATGATTGATTGGCTTACGGCATACGCGATTGATTACCCGGCGTGGAGTTACGGTTACGTGCTGGCATGTAGATTTTGTAGATAACGTACTTTGCTTCTTTTTAATTGATTCTCTCCGTGCCTGTGTCCCTTGATTGTAATTGAAAGATAAATTTCACTGGTATTCTGAAATAGCCTCTTAGAGCTAGCCAAAAACCCTTGAAGTTCTTAACGAACATATTTGCTTGGAGAATGACTTACTTCACACTGAAGAAATAGTTCATCTCGGGGGTTCAGGGGTTAAGCGAGCGGAATTCAGGGGCCTGGAGTGGGGGCGAGAAGCCCTACCTCAATTTAAAAAGCCGAAGAAAAGCTACAAATAGGTTGTAAGTTGCAATCGAAACGGATTGAAGAATAGGACATCTTCACTTCTCTACATGCACCGTCGCATTCGAAGTTTTATTATCAGACATTTCAAACGATTATGCGAAGGTTTCCGTTTGAATGTCCTTCGTATATTTAGGATAGAAAAGCTTTGACAGAGGTTATGTGGACTGGATGGTGGCCCGGAGGCACAAGAGCTTTGTCAGATTGTGCATTGTCTGTTGAAGTTATTTGGTCGAGTATCGGTGGTAACAGATGGTATTGGGATGAGGACTTCCTCTCCTCTCATATACGCAAACGAAAGACAGCGGCAGGCGGAGTTTGCACGGCATGTGAACGTTCATTGACTGAAGGTTGGTTACTCTTAAGTATGGTAGGGCAGAAATTCTTTGAGTAGAACTGAAAATATTGGGAAATCAAGACACGGCTAGGTGATGTGAATGAGTGTTTGGACTCCTAGGAATGTATGCATTGATTTGGAATAGAAAAATGGATACCTTCCATCTCTAGTATCACGTTTTCGACTCTCAGTCCCAAGCAGTATTAACGACTTCTCGAATCGGTGCACCTTCTTCTTCCGAGTGCATGTTGGCAGCTCGCCAAGGAGGGAAGGTACGATCGAGCAGATCAAGAGCATTCCGTGCACTCCGTTTCTTCCAGTTCGCAGCAGCTTCCGCCCCCCTCCAGAAATCCTTATATAGCGTCCAGTCGTCTTTCTCAACATCGACCCACTTGACTTGTCGACCAGCACGAGTACCCTTCTTGGCGTGGTATGCAAGCATATCCTCCATAGCAAACGCTTCTTCGACACCAGAAATATAGCGCACTACTTCTGCGTACTCGCTGTCCTCGTATAAAGCTATTCCAGTATGAACTCTGAGAGTCAGGAGCTTCGGCCACTGGCTTGACCAATCAAGACTCCCTCCTGATTCATCGTCACCGCTGGTCCATCTCAAAGCCCTTACCCAATCGGCACATCCGCTTAAGTCCAGGTATTCCAGGGAGTACAGGTTCCTTGCTAGTCTGTGTAGCAACATGCTAGCCTCCCGGAAATCATTGTCCAAGGAATGAGAGTAATAATTTGTTCCTCCGTATTGAATATCTCTCCCAGTATTTGAGGCCAAGGCCATGACCGCTGTTTTAGCGTTTGGAGTTAATGACGGAACAGGCCAGTATGCAAGTGACAGATGCGTGAGGGTGGGTATATGCTTCGTAAATGCAAGGAGTTTAGGCCAGGATACTGTATTTGGTGGATGCGACAGGGAGAGATGAGTGAGGTGTGGTATTGGAGGGCTGAGTGATCTACTGATACTATCTTCCCAAGAGAGCTCCGCCTCTTGATCTTCAGCCGGTGTTTCCGGTTTTTGGAGCAACTCGGTGAGCTGTTTGAACGAGATTGATCGTCCGATTGAGCCTGACAAGTCCAGACGATAGAATCCTTCGTTCAAGTTTTCTGGCCTTGAATCCTCGTTTGCCTCATCTTCGGCGTTTGGGGGAATAAGAAGAGTCTTCAACCCTTGAAACCCTACGCCCTCTTCCGGTCCATGTAGTGCAATATGGCTAAGGAGCAGGATTCGCAATCTCGTTGGAAGATAGGCAAGGTTGTTTTTCTCGTACTCCCTTATGAAATCCCAGTTTTGTGCCATAGCCCTCATGCACATCTCGTCTAGCCTCTTTCTAGTAGCGTCCGCTGCCAATCCAGGGAGGTGTCCCAAATCTGCAGGAAATATACGCTCATCACTCCTTTTTCTTACAGCAGTTGGCGCCCATCTTGATCCTGCAAGCCAGGACCTCGGGGGAGCGGGTCCTGCCGGTAAACGCCTCCCATTTGCATCAAATCTTCTGCGATCGCGCGCGCGGGGCGCAGGAGGGGGCGTTTCGGGCTGAGATAGCAGCTGGCGTAGCTGTGGGGGCAGAGTTGGGGTTACGACCGGGGAGGGGGCCGCTGAGGCTGTCGAGACATTGCTTTTCCGGAGGGAAGATATCAATTCATTTACGGAGGGTGGCGCATCGTTGTCTGCAGGAGATAGTGTTAGCATATGAATATCAATAGCAACGCAGAAGGCGGGGTAGTACGGACGGCTTGAGCTCGACGCTGTCGCCGGAGAGTTGAGAGACGGATGGACGGTAGACTTAGGCTTTGTATATTGAGACGCGAAGCGTTTTTTGGGCATCGATGAGGTTTAGAGGAAAATAAGGGGCGTGCTTTCTCCACTGGACTCGAGGTTGTGCAAGAGTTGGAGATATTTAGGGACGTCGTTGAGTTGGATGACACATCGTGAGATCCTGGCGCGCAAGGTTCTAGCGGCGGCCTCCATCCATCGTGACTAGATAATTGACTCACAATCCTTTACCTAAATATATTCCCTGCAAAACGATATCGTAGAGTCACAGATCTGCTTGTTACTCGGGAAGAGCTCTTTTCTAGCTCTAAAGATCCAAGTGGATAGTAACCCTGGTTTGTTTCAATCCAGTTCCGTCCTGGTGGTCCGTCCTTTTCATTGAGACGATTCGGAAGACTGGAGACCAAGGGAGGAGGCAGTTCTTACTACATGCTGCACGAGTTATGTATCACGAATTGCGAAGCTGGGAGCATGTAGAGATAAAAGCGTTGCAATGCTCCATTTGGCCATCACCAAACGCCACAAAGCCACGTTGAGATGTCTGCCCCTCTTTCTTCCTTTCCATCCTTTCCCACAATTTCGTTCCAGCCAAGTCCACCATCATGGCGGCTATATCATCAGTCCTTGAACTTCTCTATGCGGCAAGATACCATCTCATCCTTCTCTTTGTCGGTGGGATCGCATGGCAGGAATGGACGTCTTATCGTAAACTTGCTTCTTTCAAAGGTCCAGTCCTGGCAAGGTTCAGCAATTTCTGGATAGGAAATACTATTCTCACTAGAAAGCAATATTTGGAGTTTTATAATGTCTCACAGAAATATGGTTCGTTTCTGAGATTGCCTTGAAGATTATTCCTTCAAATTTTGATAACACCAGGTGAACTTGCGCGAGTCGGTCCTAATGTTCTGCTGACGAGTGATGCCGAAGTTGTGCAGCGCAGTAAGTGGGTATATCTATGTACGGCATGCTTCTTATCTGTCTAGTGAGTGCTGCGAGGTCCGGGTATAGCAAGTCGGCCTGGTATGCCGGACAGAAGGTTGAGCCGGATCGTCCAAATCTCTTCTCGATGATAGACGAAAAAGCGCACAGCAAGCGTAGAGCTCAGGTGGCACTTGGTGTAAGTGCGCGTATTTGGTAGGGAAGCAAATTGCTGATCGGAGGCAGTACTCTGGAAAGGAAATCGACGGTCTGGAAGCTCTGGTCGACAAGCATGTGCAAGCACTCGTTGACCTCATCCAGAGGAAATACATATCTTCTGGATCTGACTTGAGGCCACTAGATCTTGCACGAAAGGCTTCCTTCTTCACAATGGATGTTATCACCGACATTGCTTTTGGTGCTGCTTGGGGCTGCTTGAGCAGTGATGAAGATGTCGGTGGCTGGTTTGAAGGTACTGAGCAGGTCATGACTGCTGCGTTGTGGGTCTCGTCGTTTCCCATTCTAAATAGACTCTTGTGTATGCCCTTCATTGCTAGAATTATAATGCCTTCCGATAAAGATGCGACCGGATCTGGAAGATTGATGGGGTTTGTGGCGTCTAGCTTTAGTTGAATGTCGCTGACTATTGGCAGCATTATCAAAAGTATCATGGCGAAACGTGCTCAAAGTGGCGGGCACGAAAATCAAAGAGACATGGTAGGATCCTTTGCCAGACACGGAATTACGACTTCAGTTGCGGCTACCGAAGCATCTCTCGCAGTGTAAGTATTTCAAGCCCTGCATTCTTGAATTGGGACTGAAAGTTAGAGAAGTATAGCCGGAGGAGATACGACCGCTACAGCAATTCGAGCGACTCTGCTTTTCGTCATTACCAACCCTCTCGTCTACCAGAGACTCCAAGCCGAGATTGACTCCGTGTCCCGGAAAGGCGAAGTCATCAGCGAGGAGCAAGCCAAATCCCTCCCACTTCTTCAAGCGACAATTAAGGAGGGAGCTAGAATTTGGCCGCCCACAACAGGCTTGATTCCCAAAGTAACGCCTCCGGAAGGCGATACCATCAATGGCGTCTTTATTCCTGGTGGTACAGAAATTGGACAGTGCGCATGGGGAATTCAGCGTAGCAAGAAGGTTTACGGTGAAGATAGTATGCTTTTCAACCCGGATCGTTGGCTGCGATCCAATGGCGAGGCATTGGAAGAAATGGAAAGAAGTTTGGGGTTGGTTTGGGGATATGGGAAATATCAATGTTTGGGCAAGAGCATTGCCCTCATGGAGCTGAATAAAATTTTCTTTGAGGTGTGTGGCTATGTTGTCTATATCCTTCCCTTCTTGGAAATTTGCTATGCTAACCCAATTTTGGTTCTGCCAGCTCCTGACAAACTTCGACTTCACACTAATTGATCCCAGCACGCCATGGAACTCCAACAACATTGGTATTTGGATGCAGAAGGATATGTTTGTGAAAGTGACGGCTAGAGTCTGAGCCTCTCCAACTTCACTCTACTTATCTTCGATTTCAAATAGCTTGGAAATTCCAGGATCGGCCCACCACTTTTCCCACCTAGGCGTAGTAGGAACCGCATATAAGTCCGTACCGCGTTCAAATGTCCCAAATCCGCGTCCCCAATGCGTGTAAAAGTGGAAATACCCATAGCCTTGTTCAAACCGGTACCCAAAGCATCGTTCCTCCTCCTTTCCCATTTTTCTGAGTAACGCCTTTGCTCGCTCGTTTCTCCTCACAAACCTTTTTGCTTGAGTATTGAAATCTCTTCTGCACATTTCAGATCCCATAACTTTCACCCATACCCACATTCTAAAAAGATCTCTGAGTGTTCTAGCTTTAAATAGAAGGAACTCGTTCTCACGCTCTTCGGCTTCAGAAATAATGCCCTCATGGGGGCGTTTTTTTAGCTGTGCCATTTTATATTTCACCGTACCGAAGTCCCAAACTTCTTGCCGGTACTTTTGGTATGCATCGTCGTCACGATCATCATGATACATATACACCACGTTGGACGGGCGAGTAGCAGCAGATAGCTGCGGAGTGGGGTACAACTCGGATGAAAAGTTATCGCTGGCCAGTTTCCATGGGAACTTGACGATGAAGTATAGGTTTCTCAAGTTTATCGGGCCGAAAGTGGGATAGAATGTGATGTGAGAGGGCCGCGAAGCAATGTAGTCTTTCATTTCGTGCCAGGTCTGAGTGCATGCGAGGCACAGTCCGATGAGCTGCCCGTATGGTGGAATTTTCTGGCGCTCCTTTCCGTCCCGAGATGATTGCCCCGTTGACTCGATCACGATTATATCGCGGGAATCTAAGATGGCATCGTAGATGCTCAGACGAAGCTCCGCTGGGATATTAAGGAGATTATTTTTGTCTTTCGGGGATTCCTTTTTTTTGCACTCCCATGCGCGCCCATGTAAAAAGGCTTTCTCTATTCGGACAGTAGCGTCTTTCAACTCTTGCGTACTCAGTACCGACTTGCTGGCGTTGACATCAATCTCCTTATCCTCGTGGGTGCTCGTAATGCCGTAATACTCCTGCTCGATCTTCCTGTCTATACTTTCAAGGTATTTGGAAGTATAAGATACTGGATTAGAATCGATCAAATCCTGAGCTCTCTGGGAGGCCTTTTTTCGAACTTTTCCATCTCCACCATTGTTGCTGTTGTTCCCGGTTTTTCCATTTCTTCCGGTTGTCTTTAATACCATCTTTGTGACGCTGCCGTCGACAAAAAGGAAGTAAATCGACGAAACCGAGGAAACAGCACCACTATCCCATCAATCGCAAAAACGAGAGGTTTCAGCGCTCACAATTGCTAGTGGTCTCACGGAAGAACTTGCAATTCGAGTCTGCATGACTTTTTGAACAAAAAAAATTCTAAAGAAGATGCAAACGGTGGGTGATAAATTTATAGTGCCTCCGTCTAGCGGAAGCCAACGTTCGGGACCCAAGTTCTTTGACGTCGGCACTACCCATCAATTCGTTATGCTTCGAAGTATCAAAAGAATCACTATAAAACTTTCTCATTTAAATATATGTCCTTACTCCGGGGATGAGATTATCTATAATTATGTTACACTTCCGAATACATTGGAATTTCGCACCACAACGAATCTTATCTCACCACGAGGAATTACCAATTTACCATATATATCCCACCCATCTTCCACGCAGTACCTGCCAAGCGTATAGTCCCGGAAGTATGACCCAGATAACTCATGATCTCAAGACAACGCGTAAATCCTCCGAAAACTGAAAGTCCTCATACGACAAAATGCCATTTGGTCTGTCTCCACAGCGCTAGTGGTTGAACAACTGTGATGAAATTCTAACGTTTTCACTTGTGAACGATGCAAAGCTACCTAAATATAAAATAAAATAATAGCTTGGGAATCCGACCCCGCAAGGATCAAAATCTTTGCAGAAATAAGAAGTGACGACCAAAGCTACTATCAAGCGAGGTGCTGTCAACCTTAGGCTTGCACATCAATGTAGGCTAACAACAGAGCAGTGTTGTTAATCGTCTGATTATTTCTAATTATTTTTCAAGTAAACTATGAAGAGGGATAAATTAGGATGTGGCGACTTGAAGATGTTCAGGCATCTATCCGCTACCAAAGCGTCTTTGTATAGTCGCAATAGTAACCTACAAATCTAGGCGTGAGAATATACTTAGAAAAGAATCTTTTAGGAAAATTACAAGCTGGATCTCAGACATTCTAAAGGTTACCCTTTAATTCAACCACCAGTGAGCCCCTGATATAAAATTCGGTTTCCGTGTGGAAAGAGATTAGAATCGGGACCGCAGTTGGTTTTTGACGGTGTTGCTTCTTCTTTGGGAGCTGAGGACTGATGTGGGCTGTCTCCTGGTGGACCAAAAAAGCGGCACTAATTTTAAATGTGCCACGCCGAGTGGGACATTCAAAATGGGCAATAATTAGCGCCGCTTTTTCTGTCCATTGCGAGGCTGTATCCACTTGTAACGCAGGTTCGACGATGAACATGTTGATGTGGCTATAGAGCTACAATTTCAAATGAATGACACTCAACCAGCCGGAAGTCTGGATAGTAATATCACGAGTGAGAATTTGCCTCAAGTTGATCATTCCTTGAACTGTCAAGTAAATACCTGCTGTTATCTTCTCAAACATCTGGTCACGATTCACCCACGTATCTCAACTTTCGCTATTTGCTTCCTTCAAGTGTAAATTATTGTGGACTCAAGTTTGCATATTTTTGAGGATGTTTCGGCATGTACCACCGCATCGTATTCGAATGATGGGCCGGGCGCGTCTGAGGGGAGGGGAGGCGCCGAGTTCAGGTAGCTATATATGTGGTAAGTGGAAACTACATGCATACTGCGAAGCAATGTCTGCCCCCGGATTGAACAAAATCCGCTGATTGCAAATCGAGATGATATAATAGTGACGACTGAGCTTCATACCACTGAAGACGAAACAAAAGGTTAGAAATATCTCAAGTAGTGATTTTGGGTAAGAAGATTTTCAAGGAGGTGTTGAACTTTTGGGCCTAGATATGGAATACTTTACTGCTATTGATTTAACTGCCGTCAGCTTTGCCACATATTTGCTGCATGGATAGCCGTGAGATGGATTCAAAGACTGCGAAGACAGGATATGATAGAAGAGAAACAGGGGAGCTTGCAAACAGCTGTTGTAGAGCGCCACATCATTCAAATATGCCTCTGAAAATGGCATCGTTGTGTGAGAGGTTGAATTCAGGTTATAGTCTGGGATCCTCATTTTTAACTCATCTCTCGCTTCCCCCATTCTCCTCAAAACTTTCAGAGACAGAATCCATGTAAAGGGGTCCCCTGAAAGGCTTCGCTAACAGAAATTTCTCTGGGAGCACAGAAAGACCTGGCTTTCGAGGCATAAATCCACGATTTCGTTACGTCAGATGTTCGGAACGTTTGGAATCTTGAAATGAACATGAAGATCTCACCGTCATGATCACCGTCCAGATCGACACAGCTGACGGTAAATTTCACATTCCAAGAGGCGAAGAGGACATAAAGGCTTGGAGTACGAGATAGATTCGTGAGAGTCACACGGATGAAGTTTCCACCGCGTTTCTTCGAACGTGGGCAAGTCCTTCATCGGTTGAATAGGCAGCGAGATAAAAGACCCATCGAAAACTCAGAGCTGTCATGCAGAAGAAGCAGACAATGATGCATAGACAGCAAACCAGGCTTTCGTATTACACATATCCGAGCATACGTGTTCTTTCGCCTCCGCTCGCTGCTGGCTGAAGGAAGAAACTAAGAATCTGAGGCTTGAATGACGCTCACGATCTACCAGATTTCTGGATTAAGAAAGATAGGGGTAATTGGGAACGTGTCACCTTTGAAGGATCGGTGGCGTCAACAGTTTAAGCTGGAATTCCCTATCTCGAATCTCTCCTTCCATGATAAGACGAAAACCGCAAAAGTAACGTTCCCTTGACACAGCACAACAGCACAGCGGGGCAAATTTTGTATTCGGGCCTTGTGCCAAGGGCGCAAGAGTTACAAGTTACAATTCTCCGAAGCCTCATTCCCCGACAACAGATCCGCATTTTGATGGCTTCGTCACATGAAACTCATCTCTGCTCGGTGCGGAAAAGGCGACGATCATGCGATCAAGAGCAAGCCCTGGAGCGAAGATCCTCGCGATGGAGGGAAGGGGAGGGGTAGGAGACCCGATGCCATGGTTGGGAGGATGACTGACTTTATACTTTGCTTCCGGAGTGTCCGAAAACGAGTAAAGGAGCTCTCTCATTGACCAGAGCAAACACTGCTGACTTCTTAGCTTGAAACTAGCAGATTCTGGCGTGCTGGAGAAAGGATTTAGGGTTTGCATAGTCTTGAACCGTTTGAAGTCACGTCCCGTGTCACAGTCTCTAGGCCCTCTGAGTACCGTTAGTGCCCTTCTCGGCACTCTCCTCGACCTTTTTGACGCTATATGGGTAAAGACCGCCGCCTTCGACGATCACAGCCCCTTTAGACGAAGACGTCAAGCTCGATGTTCTGAATAGGGGCCCCTCTAGCGTCTAGAAAACAGGCCAAGCTCGCACCATCCCACACGCCGCCCAGAACTAGCTTGTTAGGACCCATCCAATCTTGAAGCCCCCCCACGGTCACGAATCGTCAGCCTTGTGGAACTACAGTCGTCTCTTCCGACCTAGGCGTTCATTTGTCTTGACAGCGCATCTAAAGCATCACGCTCCACACTTGGGGTTCGCCCGACCGTGATGGCGCTTTCTGAAGGCTTTCGGAAGAATCTCCTCCTCCTCATGCAGCTCCTGAATGTCCATGATGGATCAAGCCTGAATCCAGGATATGCATGTGAGTCTGCCCAACTTCAACGGAGACACTTCACTTTGCTTCTTCCTCCTGCCTCGACGTGTTCACCTGACGAGCTGGCAGCGGGCTCTAGGGTGACAAGCGGGTAGGCGCGTCAGGGACCAAGCCTCTTACACCAATATCAGGAGAGAAAGACGTATACACTGCAGCAGAACCCCTATGCTCTCTTATCGGTAATATGGGCAGGAGAGCGGGTAGTCCAATGCGAGGCGTCCGCGTATCAGAAGACACGATTAGGCTGCTGCGTCTCCGACGGGAAGGATGATTATCATTTGGTAGGCCAGGGATGAGGGCGATGGGCTTTGGGGACGTGGGCGTGGGGATGTGGGAGATGGGAAAGAGGCAATTAGGGGTTTGGTGCGGAGAGCTTCTCCGGATGAAGAAGGATAGCTGTGGTGTAAGGGTTACGCCGCAGATAGCCGCGTGATAGGTCGCAGCATACAATGAGCACAATACAACAATACCCTTAAACAGCGGGAGATCTGTATCTCGCCATCGTGCGTTGCCTCGGAGAAGTCTCCTCTCAGATGTATGTCATTTGCGCTGGCGCGCTGGGTTTTGTCGGTAAATAGATTCCCGAGACAACGGCACCGAGAAGGGGGTTGGCGCGCGATTGTTGAGAGCTGCCCGTTTGGGTGTGGGAATGAAGCTATTGCTGCCGTGTCCGTGTAATTACCATTATAAACACTGCAAAATGCAGCTGCAATGCTGGCGTGGGCTCGTGAGGTTGGCGAAGCTAGCCTGCAGAAGACGTTCAACCCGTTTGTTGGGAGATTGCGAAGTGGGTTTCGGTTGGCCGCAACATCTTCATTGCGAACGACAGCAGACAGCAGACAGCATGGTGGAGAGTACAAAAGTACTTCGTAGCTTTTGCAAAATTCAAGAAGGTGGGAGAGTAAGCAGCCAGACTAGCCTAGGGCCCAGGACAGCGCCAGTGAAGATGGGGCATGGCGGCGTAGATCCCAGCGGATATGGCTCGAGCGTACAGCCCCAAGCCCGCAGGACATAATCCTTGGTCTCAACCTTGTGCCAACGTACCTCCTTCATCCCCTTGCTGCTCTGCCCTTGCCAAAAGGCCCTGCTTGCATGACACCACCATCTGAACAGAACCAGCAAAGCATAACATGGCCGATATTATCAATATTATCAATCTGGCTTACAACGGGGCGAAGTCTCGTAGCTCTGCCGCAATTCGCAAGCCTTATGATCTGTGCCTTAATCTAGGGCTTGACTGTATTCCGTGGTAGCGGCCAGCGGGAACGTCTTCCACTTCCCCATCTGTTCCACTCTACGTTAAGATCCACGTTAGCCGTCTAGGGCCCTGGACAGTGGACGGTCATTGTTCGATGTCTTGCATCGGTACATCGCTGGGGAAGTCTGGAAAAAGCAAGCTAGCCTTGTCAATTGGCCGCCCCGATTATTTGCATCGGGCGTGGCGCTTTTGGGTGATTACCCTGGCTGTCAGCTCCATCACTCGTGGCTCTTCTGCCCAGATGAAGCTTCCCGCTGGTCTGGCTCGGATGGCAAGTCCAAATCCATCAAAACGGTGCAGATTTTGAGATATGAAAGAGAGACAAACTTGACGCATGGCACGATCGCGAGTTCGGGAACGCGTGCATTGCATGTATGCCGCTAGCAGAGCCTACAGCGACATTATTGGCTGCTTGAACAAGTGTGTAACCGCTGGTGCTTGTCCCAGCATAGGCCTTCAGGGTGCGTTGTGATCTATCACATGGCACAAGATCGCTCACCAGTACAGCATCATAACCGAGACGCTGCCGCTGCTGTGCGACGCAGTCAAATTTTGGTAGCGGAAATGCTGCCAAATTCCTGGTTCTCAGTACCGTGAGGACAGGGCATGTACTGACCTGTTCTCCAGACCTCAAATATTCGAGAAGTAGTATTTTGTGGCTTATGTGATTGCGAAGGGAAGTTTCTCCTGGCCCTAAACCTGCTTCGCTTACTTTTACTTAGCTGGATCAGCAGTCATGTCGGCCCGGATCATCGTTTCCGCCTCGACCCAACGGACCGTGTTTGCTCGGTTTGATCGGTCTGCTTGACCAACGCCCTCGGCCGTGGGCAGGAATCCTCGATCGAGTTTTCCGTGCAGGATCGACCGTTGGTGTCGGAATCGCCCAGCCATCATTCGTTCTATCACCACGATCAAGCGTTGCGATAGGATCGGACATTGATTGCTGCTGGTTATTTGGCAGCTTGGGATAAAGTTGTAGATTTTGTTGGTAGGCGTTTACGTAGGCAAACGGTCCAGAAGCCCTTCTTCAGCGCAAAAGCAATGGCAAGACAGCAGCACCTTCACGTGGCTTGCGGGGAAAAATCTTCAGAGTTCGGCTCCTTGCAGCATGGCGCATGTGTGCGTGACCATCGGCTGCTCGATGGCTGGAAATGAGCCAAGGAAAAAGGGAAAAGGAAAGAAGAGCTGCAGCGATGCTTGCCTGCTGTTTTAGCAAGCCGCCGATGTGATGTTGATGTTGTTCGTTTCTTAGGTAGGCATGCGACAAGCCCGTTCAAGCCTTCAAGGCCGGAGGGAAACCCCGTAAGAACCATGTTTCCACTATCCCATATGCATAACAATGGCGGGCCAAGTGAGGGGATTGCAACCCCTAGTTGCAATCAACCACTCTCATAGCGGATCCGGTTATCAACTGCCTCCAAACGTTGAGGTGCTTGAAAGTTGCATTGAACATACAGGGTTGTTTTCTAAAAATCATAAAGGTCGTGATCTCGACAGTCCAATCGCAGATACGAGCTTGGCGGTGGGTAATGAACTGTAATGAAGTCCAATCATAACCCCCCGTCCAAACTGGAGCTGGAGATTGATATCCAGGATAGGATGGCTTGAAATAAGCTCTGGAGCCCCTTTGGGGATAGTAAGACACCGGAAAGTGGAGGTCTCGGGTCATTGGCGCGTCTGAAGAATCGCAGATGCTGGCGTGCTTGAACGGAATGCTAAGATGCTAGGATAAGGACAATGGCCTGCCTCGGCGGCGACCTTCTCCTTGGTGCTGCTGGGATAGCGTTGCTTGCTGGTGATTTAATGTTTTAGTGCCTGTAAGAGAATGTCTCTGATTTCCCTGGCCCAAGAATGCGGGATTGTCTTGCTGACGAGCCAGCTGATGCCATTGTGCATGGCTGGTGGTCCACACGCGACGGCTCTGCAGGCTGGGCCTCGACGGAGACGAAAATGAACAAGGAGCCCTATTGGCGATGTCAGGAAAGCCACCTTCTAAAGAAAGACAATCAGACAATCGCATCTACGATAGCTTCCCACGATAATGTTCCATAGACCGGAGTGGTCCAAATTTCCTGGCTGAGACAGTTAAGCTTAATACCTCGTCGGCGCCGAAAGTCACTGCTTATTTTAGACTGTCAGATGCTTAGTGTTAGTGCTGCTGCTGCTGCTGCTGCTGCGGGGTATTATTGTACCTAACTCCTCAGTTTGAGGTGAAGACTCGGCCTTTTTTTTTTAGCGTAGATGGCTGGGCACGCAGGAACCATAGTTAGAAGCTTCACTAGCTCACGCTATCAACCCATCTGGGGATTTCCCTATTGGACTATTGGAGGTCTCTGGACGAATTTGCTGGCTTTTTAAAGTATTAGATCAGGAAAGGCGCAGACATGGTGGTTGAAAGAAACATTTCTTAGTGCAGAACCCAACATTAGCTGGCAGAGGCGCGGTGCGGTGTCACAGCTGGTCGAAGCTTCCCTCTCCCTCGAGTGAAAACCTGCAAGCTGGACTTCCAAATCACTACTACTGGCCCAAAATGTTACCCGCATCTCCAAACAATCATCTGGCATGCGTCAAGCACTATGACTCGAAACAGTAAGGGCAACATTCAACATTCATGTGCAGACTGCACAATCCATTGGTAACAGTTCTTTGGAGAGAATAATCTGTTGAGAACTGGAGTGCTCATCAAACTCAGACATATTGCCACACTCCACTGGCACTAGTCGGGGGGCTTGCACAATCGCGTTGGAGGCCTGTAGGCACGGGGGCAGGCTGGGCTGGATAGGTCCCCACTGGTTGTCTGTGCACGCCTTTGGGCTTGTTGCTTGAGGCTCTCGTGAGATTTCGGGCGCCTTTCCGAGCCCGTACCTGAAAGAAACGATAGATCGTATTCCTGTAGATCAGCCCTCGACATGGTCCTCTGATCAAGATAGCGTAAAGATGGCAAAGAAACTGTGCTCCTCCGTTGAAACCTCACTTGGGCATTTTTCTAGGTCATTCTAAAAAATGCAAGTAATGGAGCAAAGCAACGGCTTCATGCTTGCTTCCAGCTAGCTTGATTGGCTGCAGGAAAGACAGAAAAGCCTCGCCGCGAATGTTATGTTTGACCAGATCTGAATCTTTGTGCTGCCTGCTGTCAATCAAACTTTAAGTTTAAGACTAGATAGGAACTCCACCGGCCTCGAGTCTTTTCCCCCACAATCCTAGTCGAGTCCCATACTGTAGCCCACTACTGTTTGGCCTGGCTGTGCACAACACAACTTGTTGTTGATCCGATACCATTATTGCTCTCTGTGCGAGCTTCTCTTCTCGGTGCTTCCGGCATCGGTAATTTTAAGTCAAGTCCCAAGGGAACGGAACCCCAATATCGTGAAGATCACGTCGACTTTGATGAAGAAGGAGAGGGGAAAGAGCTGATGCGTATCACCCGAACGACATATTGAGCCATTCACGTGCTCCAGCCTGGAAGCTCGAAGCTCCTCACCTCGAGCTCGACGGTGCTAGTGGCAATAGAGACATTATTCTTATATCTTTGTCCATCCCATCCTCTGCTTCGGAAGTCCAAGGATCGCCAGCCTCTTTCAGTTGAGTACGGAGAAGAAACGACGACGTCCAAGTCCAACCTCAGCTGCGCACCCCGTTGCTCCGTTGCTCGCGAATCGAAGCTTCAGCTTCAGCTACAGTCCCATTTCCATTTCCACTCCCACTTCCACTTCCACTTCCATATCCATATAATCAACATAGCATCACTCGGAGCAACTGTCTACCGACGGGAAAGTCAATTAAGCTTACCTTGTGGCACTCTGGCCCTTCTCGACTCACATTGGCCATCACAAACGCTCCGAACCCAGGGTAGTCAGTCTATTAAGTCCGCATAGCCTCAGAACCTTGAACGCCGAGCGCTCTCCTCACCACCACCACCACCTCCTGTCGACTTCCCTGATCAACTACTATATCTCAATACCCCGTGCTTACTTATTCTCAGCCGTAGGTGGGTTAAAGGTTAGCTAATAATGTTCCTTTGTCGCGAGGCAACTGGTCAGAAGTCTAGGATTACTGAGTCTAAGTCTAATAGAGAGTGGCAGTCTATCAGTCTTTTAAGACTTACCTATCGGACCCCCACGTTTTGTCACCAGCTACACACTGCTGTCGCCTCGAGATATTGCAGTTTCCAGTCTGCAGCATTCTGACTGCATCGCAGCAAATTGCCGACCCCTGCTTCCCTTTGTCCACAGGCCAGGAGCAGCTGCAGTCCTCACTCAGCTCATTCGGGATCGCCAGCCTCTCGGGCGTATCATCTTGGCCCTCATACAACGACTTCCCAGTAGAGACTCGGACTTATTCGCACTCGCATTCAGCGTCAGCATCAGCATTAGCATCCAGATCAGGAATATTGTGCAGAGCAGAGCCTCGTGCGGATCGTATTTTGTGTGCGGCACTGCAAATCATCGCATCCTCCAAACTATTCCCGTTTCGACGAGAATAGATCGCAGGAAGCGGAGTATTTCCCTGAATTTTTCCATATCTGTGCGATTCGGCCCCCAAAGGATCTTGTTCCTGCCGGTGCGGCACATCGCATCGTCATTCTGCGCCAGTGCACCGCATTTCGCAGCCGCCAACCCCAGCAGCGACGGGAGCAGCAGCAGCAGCAGCAGCCGGAGTTTAAGATTGCGGGAGGAATAATTGCCCCTCGTTGCAATTGACAAACGCAGTGCAGAATTACCGGTCGAAGGAACGGAGTGTATTCTTGCAAACTGTGATTGTGCAGGAGATCAACTACACTTGAGCTGTACCTGCACCCCGATCTGGATTGCCAGCCTCAGCGCCATCGGTCCATTCTCTCCCATCTCGTCTCCTCATACGTACAGTACATACTCGTCGCACGCAGCAGGATCGCGTGCATTGCAGCGCATTGCAGCAGAGCAGAGTAGCAGTTCTAATAATTACAGAAATTGGAGTCGATTAGGTTGAGCAGCAGCGAGCATATCGAGACCCGAGATTCAAGGTTCGAGACTCGAGACTCGAAATTCGAACAGCAGCTAAGCTAGCTCTACGGAGCTACTCTTTCCCATCTTACGACTCGCACCTGTCAATCCAAACCTTGCAGTCATCCGACGACGTGCCCTATTACTAGCCCTCCACCGTACCTGCACGTCGCACGCGTGGTCGAGGATCTTAAATTGATCGATTGCCCCCTCCGGATAGGGCTGGGGTCGCTGTGCAGGCATTCCTAGCTTTTCTTCCTGCTCCCCGGTCGCCCCTGGGGCTATTGACGAGCGGCGCCCCAAAGAAGCCACCATTACAATCCGGCGTCGAGGGCTTTTTCATCTATCTCGACCAATCGCGGCACCGGTTCAGCGATCCAGCTTCGAGCGCAGTAGTGGCCTGTGCATCGCCGGTGCATCGCGTCCGACGTCGAACTTGAGAACATCAATCAAGCAGGAGAAAATCAGACGGCCCAGAGTCCAGACTCTTCGTCTGCCGTGCCTTCCTTGCTGGTACAAGGAAAAGTGTGTGCTTGTCTTGTTCATCTACCTTCGTAAACCCGTGGTGCTCGCCTTAGCACGCCGCAAGAGGGTCCACCAGCACCAGGTCCCAGCTTCCCTACCGAGTCCCTACCCGTCCACCCATCCACCATCTCCAGGAAACGGGAAAGCGCTCTCGGCCGCTATAACCTCCCGCTAAGATCCTCCTTCACCCAATTCTCTCTCCCCTTCCCCTCCATCCCTCCTCATATTGCGGGGAGACCTTTGGGGTCTGAACTGCAGCACCACACAGCAGCACTGCACAGCACAGGAGATCGCCCTTCCTCCTGCTTGCTGACTATCTGGTGCGCGTACTTGTACCTGACCAGACCCAGAGCAGATTCAAACGCTGCTCCTGACAGCGCGCTTGTGTCTTCCTCCCCTCTGGCAGGTTGGCACCCACACTGCTTTTGTTGGTAGTGCACAAGGATCTCTGCTTCGAAGCCCCAAATAAAATAGCAACACTCGTCGGCGAATCAGAGCGCGGCCGGACTGCAAATGTTAGAAAGTAAGTCTGAATCCTCTTGTTGCCTTCTTTTTCGTCCGGCATTATATAAAGCTCAAGCTTGGACCCCTCTGCACAATTTTGTCCACTGCTTGTGAGCTTCCTTCATATCTCGGTGTTTTGAGAAGTGCAAGTTTTGAGCTTCTGTCTGGAAATCGTTGTTCGCCTTCTTGTTGCGCACGTATCACCCTCCCTATTGGTCAGAGAACACGACGGCCGGCCTATTTTCTCCTATTGGCCTTCCCTCACAAAACGGCTTCCAGTGCGTCCTCTGCTGTCAAACGGCATCACCAAGTAGGTGCCGTGTGCGACTGCTCCCACTACCACAACCCGCCCCGAGAGTACCAACGCCCTGGCAGTTGACCGTTGAGCTCGCCGCCGCTGGTGCAAGGGTATCTCTCCTCCTCCTCCTACCTCTCCCCCACATGTCTCTCGTTTCTTTGCGCGCCCTCCCCTTCCTGGTCAATTAATACTCTCTTGCTATTCGCAATCTCCTTCGCTGCGGTGCACTCTCCTTATGTTGGCAACTCCTCGAGTAAACCCTCCATGACCGATACTAACCAGGCCCTATAGTTCTCACACCTCCCAATCTAACCGTCAATCACTTCATGTGCTCACAATCTGGTAACCTTCAAGACCTAGCCACTTGTTCTGGCCATTCGCCTTCGTGTATAATCGGGTCAGAGTCTGAGCCTGACAGTAATTCGAGACAGGACTTCTCTCACCCGTCTTCTGTGCCCTCTGACATGGGGCTTCGATACATGCAAATTCCTGCGACAGATGATGTTCGGTGAGTCTCACCCGTTTCTATTGGCTCCTGTTCTCGTGTGCCGCAGCCACTTGCATTTAGGCATATCCACACACCTTTTGGTACTCTGGTTCCTCGTTTCAACACAAATCCATGCATCTAATCGCAAGTCCTCGCCGCCTAGGCTGTCGGACTGTGCACGGAATGCCACGAATTTACCATTCCTGGCATTTCCTCGTCAGCCGTTGCACGGCTTAAGCCTCACGGCGGTTAGATAGTTCACTGCCGCAACAGTTTTGGATCACGCGAGTAGCCCCCGCTTCTGTACCACGAACGGTTGAGTTGGCTGTCATACATATGCAGTCCAACTGGGCATCATTGCCGCTATGGACGATTGTAGCCCTAGTTCTTGTGTTTTCGTTCAACTTTAAATGCTGTCTTGCAGTCATGTACTGTTGTGGCTGACTGATAGCTCAGATTCAATCCGGACTCCGGTAATCACAGCCCTGTATATTCCATTGAACCTGCAGTGCAGAACTCCTCCTCGTCGTCATCGAGCTTAACCTTTTCGCCCTACTCCAATCTTTATCAGCCTACCTTGAGCGGCTCCACGTACTCCAGCGGAGCAAGCTCCTACTTTTCTCCGGCATCCTCCCTGTTCTCTATGCCTGACATTAAACCGCGCTTAAGCTCACTGTACGTCAACCCTCCCCCTATTTGTAACATGACACCCCCATTCATCTTGTGGGCAAGATAATAATGACATATCCACACAGTAACGCATCTCCTGGGTTGGCTCCACCAACACGTTCCCCAGCGTTGCCTCATCCAGGATCTCCATTAACTACCCGAGACTTATACACAGGTGCAACACCGCAGCTCCGAAGAACATCGGATCTACTGTCAAGATCACCGTCAATTTCAGGAGGCGTGAGAGGCATACCCCTTTCCCCATCATCAGCGAGCGGCTTCACCAGCCCATCGAATATGGAAAATTCAATTGGAGGGGCTTCATGCCCCCCATTGAATGCAACTGAGTTGCTTTATCAACTCCAGGGACCAGATGGCCAAAGTCTAAGACCGGAAATTTTTGGAAGAATCGACAAAGGATTCTTCATGGCCGATAACGACTGGACATGCTACAGAAGAAACTATTTCTCCCTGAATTGTTCTTATACCATTCAACCCGCAGTTCCTACGGGAACTATTAATCTTGTGCAAAATGGGCATGTTGGCCCGCAGGTTTATGGTTTTGCAATGTCAATCGCGGCAGTTGTGGACGGTCGCGATGGAAAACCCATCGAACTGGTCCAACATACACCCAAAAGAGACAAAGGTCCACAAGAAAAGCCCGCGAGAATAACGCTGGCACCTCGTCCACCAGCTTCTCACGGCATGTATGGTGATGGAGGTCTTGGGAGCTCTTCTCGCGGAAGTCTCTATGATTCGCAAGCATATGGCCAAAACCCGAACACACCGGCCATTGAAGCAACATTTGAGCGCATACAGTTCAAAAATGCGACGGCCAACAATGGTAAACGACGAGCCGCGCAGCAGTACTATCATCTACTAGTGGAGCTTTTTGCGGATGTGGGCCAGCAACACCCGGACCGCTGGGTCAAGATCGCATTCCGAATGTCTGCACCGATGGTCGTTCGCGGTCGTTCCCCGGGCCACTATCAGAACGAAAGGAGAGGAAGCAATGCGAGCACTGGGCCTGGCGGCTCTGGAGGTGCAGGAGGCGCTGGCTCATACACCCCAAGCGCCGGAGCGTCGCGAACACCAGGCGACATTAACATGTCGGGCACATCATCCTCCATGCTGCCGGGATCCAGCTACGGCAACTCCTACGATAGTCGCTCGCATCACTACCGGACTCACATTGCACCATTACAAATTCCAATGGAGCCGGTGCTGTCCGCGGAAGAAGCAAAGAGCATTGAAGAATCGCCGGGCTATCTCTACTTTCCGGGCTCGATTTATGAGGGCAGCCACCAAGAGGCGAGGTATCAACTCCCCAGCATGTCGGAGTATACCACCTCAAAGATCAAGCAAGAGTACAACTCAGGTGGCTATGTTCTGCCCAGCCTGGCGAGTACGCAAGACAGCTTGAGCAGGCATTGTGGGCGATGGGAAGGAACCGCCGAATCCAAAGGATATTTCCCGACGGCATTGATCCAACAAGAGCTGAACATCAGCTAATCCTCACCCCACGATGTCCTTTACTACCTAAAATCATCCGCAGACACGCTCGAAGCGTCTCCTCCTGCATATCACACCATAATCGATTTCCTTTGTATTGTTATTTAATCTCATCACGTACGATTTCTTTCCACACCGGGAACGGGAAATGGGACAACGGCGCAAGGCAAGGAACAAGATACCAATTTATGCTTGATCACATCAAAGGGATACTGGCTTGGGCATTTATTGGGACACGAAATGGGAAATGTTTACGGGAATGTTCATGGACACATTGGTTTGGCGGCGAGAGAGAAAAGTACTCTTCTTTCTTTTTGCCTCTTCATTTCAAAAGTGCTGGCAGGCAGCCCCCCTTTTTTGCTTCATCATGAAACGACGCGCAAGACGGGACTTTGCTATGGAATGCAATGGAAGGAGTGTCAGAGTATGCGGTGTGTTGCGCTATTGCTGTTGAGGGTTTTCCTTTCCGCGGGATGTTGTGAAGGGTTTCCTTGTTGCTGTTCGCGTTATCGTCGCGCTGATTTGAGTTGCGGAAACGGAATGGGGAGTGATGAATGATGGAAGGGGGAGAAATAGTTCTGCATCGTAAATCAAATTCAGGAGGCTTGTTGATACCCAGTTTCTTTTTCTTTCTTTTACATGATAGAAGCATCGATCTTAGATTTCAGTGCTTAATTGTTTGTAGTAATTATGCTATGCATTGTTTTAATTGAGAGAGTGCCCAATGCGACGACTACTGTGCAGAGTAAAGTTAGGTGAGCCTGATGCTAATCTTAGGTCTGGGATCTGTCCGGATTCATCGCCTTAGACATTGACGCTATACCCAGTGCTGTGCCAGCCTCGACCCCTTCCATTGACTCTTACGCTATCTTGACATCGGATCCTAATAACTGACCTCTCAGGCGCTATAATACTGTAGGACGCATAGGTTTGAAGCTAATATCCTAGCCCTCGACATTGACGCGACATTGCTACCATATTCTTTTCACCCAGCCTTATAGTATAGGTAGCGTTTGCTTTATTCTTCCTTTGTAAGTTCTGTTTGGTGGATAGAATGCTTGATGATGGTCGAAGTAGACTCCAGGTGGGAGGAAGAGGTAGAGAGACTGTTCGGTTGGAGAAGGGTTGGTTGAGCTCGAGATGAGGTTTGATTTCGGGGATTGTTGGGGCCATATTTTAGGGATTTCTTTGGCTTTTGCTTGAGGCTGGAGGGAGGAGATAGAGTGGAGAGGTAATTTGGTGGTTTCGGAGTCGGAGAAGCTATCCGTATAATAGGTGTACTGCTCTATTAGATCGATAATTGAAGTAGAATTAGCGTTTGACTCAGAACGTATAGTGTAGGATTTTGGTGAGAATGGGGCTGGCTAGAAGGTTGCCGGCAAGGCCAGAAGGGGTCTCGAAGCAAATGTCCTTTGGAAATTGTCTGTTGCTACTGAACGAAACTATCGGATAGGGGACATTAGGGGACTTGCTCAGAGCATGGGCAGTCCCACATTGGATGATATGATGTGCGAATATCAAGAGAAGGCCAGCGAGGAAAGCAGTTCGACACGAAAGTTCCGGCTTCATTCATCGAGGGAAAATGGGCGACTTTGGCGTATCAACAGAGAAGAAATCGGAAGGCTTCATCGAATGAGGGAGTATTTGGCTCTGTATCAATCTCGACTCTCGTAGTTTTTTCGTATATCAGTGACAGCAATTCTCTCCAGCAAAGTATTATTCAGAACAAAGAGTGTAAAGTCTTCAGAATCATGGGATTTCTGCAGCAAGCCTTATCTCGGCCCGAAGGTGCTTGTGCAACTCGGGTATTGTTGACAACGAAAAATGCCAGGATTCGTCAAAGAAACAACCATTTTGCATCAAAGTAGGTCGTTATTTGGTATGAGAATAAATGGAATCACTTCTACCATAATTATAGTAATGACTGTAGAGATTTTCAACATCCAGACTACGTTCTCGTCGGAAACAAACATCAGAAGGAGTAAGGCGCATCATCCGTCCGGATTGGTACAGCTGCATGGAAGCTTGGTGTCACGTAATCGCCCGGTCGGCTTGTTGAATTTCGAGAACAAGAAGACAAGAGGACAGGAATACATCGTGGTATGAAAGACAATGCGCCAAATTATTCACTGAAGCAAGCAATTTCTTAATGACGAACATCGATTATCAGGCGCTTGGCAGCCGTGCCGAGTCGCGTTCAAGTCAATTTAGACACCTCGATATCGATGCCCCTTACCGCTTCAAATCGACGGAGAACAGAGACAATTTGCACATGCTAAGCCCACGACAATCGACGATTTCGACTACTCGAGGGTCTACTGGCCGCATACTATTGACTGTCTCCACATTCTTGTCGCTTTCCTCTACCCCAAAGGCGTATTCTAGACGATCAATCGACTTTAATCAACTCCAAGATGTATTTGCCCATTTCTTTTAGTCTTCTCGGATCTTTGTAGAGCAATTGCCTTGCAAAACATTTCTTGTGGAGCTGAAAGCATTACTAACGTGTGCTCAAACTCCAGTTCTCGATACTTCACCTCATGGCCATCCCTCGAATGCCCCAATCGATATCCATAGTCTCCCAATCGGCTGGATCTAAAATTACCACTCGATTGCATTTATGAACAATCCAATACATCCACTGCATGGATGAGGAGAAAGTCCGAAGGCTTGGCTTGGGTCTACGATGTGCAGATAAGCCGAAAAACAAAGGATAGAAACACACATTCCAAGCCAATATGGCTAGCGAGACACAACCAAGCATCGAGTACACAGTGGCTGTCGGACGTGCGTTGTCTAAGACATAGCAGCAAGGACAACTGTTAAAGCGCCACAAATCGGCAGATATGCAGTAGAGAAAAGGCTTGGCAAATGCTTTCGCTATCAACTTCTCTTTCAGTCCTGGCACGCGGGCTACTGACAACGCAGAAGACCGATGAACAGAGCTTCATCAGGAATAAGGACGGGTAGACTTCAAGAAACGGTCGATTGGAACGGATCGGGGTCTAGCAGACTTGGTGGCGACTGAATCGAGCCCTCGGGTCTAAGGTTCTATTCAATCAGAGCACATCTCAGCACAAAGCTGACGACTTTCTGCAAGACCAAGCGCTATATCCCGCAATTGCTGATGGACAGCTACTTGCTCTCGGATTCCGGAATATTTATGGCTTTGTTTTGCTGTCGTCATAGTGCATAGCTACTGTACTTCTGAGCCAATCGCTCTTTCTTTCTCGCAATATTGCTATTGGATGTTCACCACTTCTTACGCTGAACCGTGCTTGATCAGTCTACAGCGCGGGAAGGTAGGAAGTACTTCTGCCCAATATAGAAGCTAGAAGCAGTAATTGAGTTCGTGGTCTACTAGGTAGCCTGAATTCTACTTCATGGTACGCACCTTCCATCACGCGATACGGCTGCGGGTTCTCGTTTCTCCAGCGGCACAGAAACAGTAGCACTGACTGTTCAATCTTCTTCGCAGCATGTTACATCAATTGAGTACATAGAATCGACAATGGCGACTCCAAAGCCGCCGGCACGAGATGCATCACCTGAAGCAGTACGGACGTACTTTAGCGCCATCCTGAAAGAGCTGCACAATCTCCCAGAAGCGGACGCGGTCTCAATCGCATCGCACTGGAAATATGGCCGTGGCTCGGAGATCTCTTACTACGATATCGAAACGTATCGCTCGATATTCGGACCTGAAGCCGGCACTTTGCTATACGGACATTCGCGGCAGCAACTACGTACAGGAAGGCATGGCCCGTCATCTCAGAGCAGTGGAATAGAAAGGTCAAGGGTGGACCTCTTTGGACAGGAACCTGGCGGTGGGTCTTTTTTGAATACTCATTTGCTTACAGTTGCTGATATCTCATTCAATGAAGTTGGTCTTCTAAAGTTGCTTCTCATACTCACGATAGGGTTGGCGGTGTTAGCTTTTAGGGCGACAGATGAGGACAAAGCTGTTTGGATGGGCGCCATTGCCGTCGTCACTGGGTTTTGCTTTCTATTGGGATATCTTGGATTTTATTTCGGCTAGACTCACCTGATACTGCACATAGTCTTATGCTCTTGTCATCTGAAGCGTCAGGCCCGATTGTAGGACCAATAGAGCCGTACTTGTAATATCCTTGTCTGATGAAGCCGTATGTTTTAGAACGGTGTCTCTCGAGATGTCTGCAATTTGAAGTCTTAAATCGGTTTCATTGTCAGTGAGATGCACTGAAATCGCCCCTGGTACACCGAGTTGTATGCTAGGCCATTTAGACTCAGGCAAGTGCCACTCCATCCAAAGCCATATATTTCCATTCCATTAATCTAAAAAATGGCTGGAAGTCTTACAGCATGACATTTGGTGTTAAAAAAGCCTATCATCCTTCAACTTGGACCATCCTGGAGAGTTGCTCACAGTGACTTTGGTCAATTGTTGTTACTCATTGACTGGGCACATTGCAATCCTACAAGATTTTTTGAAAGGTCGTCGTAGCACCGGTGCTATTCGAGAGAATGCCAGAGCTCTTGATAAGGTCGAGCGCTGTTCGTGTAGCAGGTCACATGGTTGCAAGCTGCAAGCAAGATTGTAACCTTCCATTAGAGAATGAGCATTGGGATCGCTGCCAATGAGATCTTCGGGATCGATGTCAACGAAAGAGTTCACTTTCCCAATGTTATCAAGGTTGTTAAGGAACTCCCGATACTTGAGGCGCGTCTCAAGCTTATCAATATTTAGGAATGAAATTTCGTATTCGTCGCTGACAGCGGACCTGTGTCAGTTGTCAGAGATGCATTCATGGTCGGGACTATTGGTGAAGAAGCATCACCGTTTTTTGGCATGACGATGACGTGAGGGCGACATCATTCAGATAGCCTTCTGAGTTCTCCTCGCAGGTTATGCTCATAAATGGATAGACAAGCTGAGAACTCCATCGCGAAGAGCGAAAATCATTCGGCATATCGGGAGTGTAGTTGTCTCCATTAGTCTGGCCCTGAGCATAGAGGTATCCCCGCTCGTCCATCTACGATTTGAATTCCTCTCAATTCAGGCAACGTTCACTTGATTCATTTCTAGTAGCCGAAGCGTCGGATTCGTAATCATCAAATGTCCTCTGGGTGAAGTCCAAGTTGCCGCTCAGTTCATTTCCTGTGGCGTGATCTTCTCACGCTAGAACAAAGAAAGCAGCAGCCGTGTAAACATCCTTAACGCGACATTTGAATGGAAGTCAGGCTTAAGATTGATTCGTTCAGTTGATTGTTTGGTGAACGTTTTAAAGTCTGGAATTTTTTATATACATATCTACAACCTGCTCCTCACAGGTACCCCGGAGATTCTGAGCCAATCAAGTAAACTTAACCTTCTTGCCGTCCTCGTTGATGTTGGACAGCCACATAGGCCTTATGTTTCCGCCATCCTTGTCCTTCCCATTCGCATGGAAAACGAGCCTGGTTCCGTCCGGGGTGACATCTGCTCCACCGGGGGCACTCAAACCAAAGGTGTTCGTTTTGAGGATTGGAGCATCAGGTTTCAGGACCTTCGTATACGGGCCAGCAACGTTTGAAGCGGTTGCGAATGAGGTATCATAGTACGTTGTCGAGTAACAGTTGCTACTGAAGTAAAGGTAGTAGAGACCGTCTTTGAAGTTCAAACTTGGGGCCTCGATTAGGGGACCATCGTTGTTGTCGCGGTCAAGGATTTGCTTTGGACTCCCATCTGGGGTCATCCAATCGCTCTTCATCTTCTGGAGCATGATTGGCGTTGGCTTTGGGTTCTTTTTGCTCTGACCACAGAGTCCGCTTCCGTCTCCTTTGCTGTTGCCATCTACTTTGTAAACAACATAAATATCTCCATTCGTATCCTTGAAACCAGCCGGGCTATTTGTTTTCATTAGTACGAAACACAGTTAACAGCAGACACAGAAGCTTACTCAATGGCCCCGCCTTGGTCAACAGGACACGCAAGTGGTTCGTCCCCTGCTTTGAAAGGTCCCGTTGGTTTATCTGCTATCCCAGCGCCGACGCAATGTGGCCCCTGTTTGCTGGAAGCAGAGAAGTACAGAATGTATTTGCCATCGCCCTGTCTTATTGTTAGCCATCGCCACTGGCAAAAAATACGGAGCTAGACATACGCGATCAACAACATCAGGCGCCCAGACGAGAGGGTTACTGCCAACCCAACCAGGAGTATCGGGGAGCGCATCATCACCGGAAACCGACCAGGGACCCTCAAATTTGTCCGCAGTGGCATATTGAACTTTCTTTCCTCCGGATCCGGTTGCGTAAGCGAACCATTTTCCGTCAACCCACAATACTGCGGGGTCAGCGAAGTCGGATTCGATAGCTTTGATAGGCGCAGCAGCAACTGGCTCAATTGCAGATAAAGCCAAAAGGGCCACGGAGGCTGTAGAAATATAAGAATTGAACATAGTGTTTGATGATACTTGTGACAGAGACGAAAATGTATAAGCAAACAAATGATTGAAAGACGATTGAGAGATGGTTGAAAATGGAATGAATGATGTGTAACGAGACCGATACCGAAATACTTATACTCTTGTCAATGATCTCGGTACCTGATTGTAAAATCTTGCAAGCTTCTGACCCCATCGTGGCTCCTTCCGCAGCTAGCTTCGTTCCTTCCTTCCCCAGAAGGAATCTCGAACTCGCAATTTTAATTGGACGAAACGTACGAGAGCCTGCTCAGCGACTGGCAGAGAAATGACCATTATGTCACAGAGATTACTTGCATCCTGGGAGCCCCACTTTCCTAGAATTTCTTAAATGTTCAACAATAGAATGTTTCATGAAACATCCGGAGGCGAAGCATGTTGGTGGAGGCCCCTTAAACTTCTCGCTTATTTCTCCCCAAACCCGAAGAGGTAAGTTCGACCACTCAGCCTCCTTCTCAGATCCTTCGCCGTCGATCTTGCTGAGTAGCCGCACAGGTCAAGGCAGAAAATAAGCATCGTCTGTCGCGTGCGCTGCTTAGAGTTAAAATTAGAAGGATGCGGCGCATTTCAAGCCCTGCCAAGTCGAAACGCCAGCGGAAGATTATTCGCGGTCCTGCCACCGAGACATCGCCCATATCATCAGCCTCCTTGCCCTACTGACGTAATTTGAGATCTTGGGCGCATAGGCGCACGTGGAATCCCTGATTCCTGAAGGCTTGTATCACTTGTGCGCGGCAAATCTCCATCTAAACCCCTCGGCGCAATTTTCTCATCGCGCCAGAATTGTGGCACAGGTACAAGCCATGCTACTCGCCTACAAGCTTCTCATGGCATCAGCCTCTCATTTCTCCACATCTGCAGGGAAAGATTTCTTGAGATCTAAGTGGGACAGCATGCCATGTCCCATTCCTTCTAGAAGCTCGTTCTTCGGAGGCGTTGATTGGCGAGAAGGCAGATTTGTGGGGCGTGACTGGGAATTTCCCTATGTCCTGAACGGACCTCAAGAAATAGAAACAAGTACCATTACTCCATTCGTCTGACTACTGTCCCTCATCTTTGACCTTGAAAGTCAAATATAGGCTGTTCAGAGTGTACGGTGCGTGCGCATAGGTTGGGGATGAGCCACAGCTGACAGACACAGCAATTCGACTTTCCTATCCTTCTAGAAGATTACCAAAACCGCCAGCCCCAATCTGAGCAATGAAACTTTTGTTCTGATTCTCTTTGGTAGGATCTTAATTGGTAATACCTGCCATTTTCAGGAACCTTAAATCTCCCTGGGAAATACGAAAGAACCAATAAGCTCGCGTTGGACGTAACAGGGGTCCTACGTAGCTTAATCTTAATCTCAGAATTGTGGGGTGACATTCTCTTTTTAGATCCTTTCTCCAGTACTTTCTATGGGTCTTTCCTGCCAGTCTCGTGCTCCATCCTTCCTTCATATTCCGCTTTCGGCAGGTGTCGAGAGTATATCTTCATCGTTCCTTCCATTCCACTCCCAGCCTTCCTCTCAATCCAAGAGAAATTTGGAAATTATAGAAGGACGGGAAGGTCGAAACGCTGGATGCAAACTTGGTTTTGTTCAGATATCTTCACGTACTGGCAGACATGAGATGTTGTTGAAGGCATCGACTTCGCGCTTCGAGTGAACAGTGCTAGTCCTACAAAGACTCCTTTCACTTCGTCGGCGGTTCGTAGCATGTCTTGTATGTGCTGCATTTGGAACAGAGGTGAGAACCCTCATCATCGCAGGAGTGACTGCAGATTTGACCTAGCATAACTGTTTTATGCACTCTACACATCTCCTCCCCTGTTTAAATTTATGAATCGTGCCTGTCATAGTGGAATTCAAGAAACCGAGGACGTGAAGTCATCCCAGTCATGTCCCAATCTTCCAGAAAATACCAGGAATTGTTCTAAAGATGACCTGTCGGCTTGACGTAAGAGACGCAAGATACGTTAACGTTGTGCTCAGATTCGGCGGCTCCTGGCACATACTCCAAAATGAGACGGATATGACCTCAAACAATGAGTGCGAGAAGGAGGATGTGAAAATTGTTGGTGGATGCGGAACTCGATGCGTCGCCGCTGTCACCAAGAAAAAACAAGATCTCTCAGATCAAGGATTTATGTCCGTCGTCCTTGGTTTCGTCGCAGCTATTTTTCGAGGCCGTCAAGGACATCGCGCAAGTACCCCGCGGCACAATGCATGGCTGCATCGGGTCGAAAGTTTTTGCTGGGTCTCGTAATTAAGTGAGACTGGATAGAGAGGAGCCAGGATTGAAGGAAGATTGATGCCTTGGCTTGAGACTCTTCGACGAGGCAGAAAGCTCGAGAAGCGCTGCAATATTAATGTATGAACAGAAATGACTCCACATTCAAGTGGTCCCAGCTCTGTGAATCGTATTCGGAATTGAACATCAGGAGGAATTGAGCGCAGGTTCAAGAAGAAATAACGATAATACGTGAAACGACAAGTCAGCTACAACACAAGCAGAGAACCTCCAAGCCCGTTTCGAGTCCGGACTCCGGGCCATTTGTCGAAGTTCACGACGTTATCGAAACACTGGAAGTTGCAGCCGACGATTCGACCGGATAGAAGCCTAAAAAGAGCAATATCAAGAATCGCACACTAGTCTTGTAGTGGACCGACTGGCGCAGAGCATCTTTTACCGGCCAATAAAGGAAGATTCATAACACCAATCCTTAGGATAAGCCTCTCGAAAACTACTGGAGCATCAACAGTATGCTATGATTCATATCATATTCGCCATATAGCGTCCGACATCAAGGCCACTTTTGCCATTTGTCCCACATCATGTACTCTGACAATATCCGCACCACCTTGTATCGCAGCCGCCACGGTGGCAGCAGTTCCCCATTTTCTCTGAACAAGATGGCTACATTTGGTAATCCTGTCTATAAATCTTTTCCTGCTCGACCCTATAAGCCAAGGTAAGCCGCTCAGGCCAGGCCAGTCACGCAACTCATCCAATCGTCTCAAGATCTCGAGAGCATGGTCGTCAGTCTTGGCAAATCCTATGCCCGGATCCAAAATGATACGCCATCGGCGAATACCAGCAGTTTCTGCTTCTGCAACGCGCTGCAAAAGCTCGTCGGCGATTGTTGGTATCAGACCTTTGGGTTCGTATGTGAGGTTCTCGTCATTCAGCATTGTCTCCGGCGTACCCCGCATATGCATCAGACAAACGGTTTTCCCCAGGCGTGCCATGGTAGGAAGCATGTTCTCATCCAGCTGACCGGCCGAAATATCGTTGATGATATCAGCACCCGCCTTGACAGCAGCCTCTGCAACGGCGGCACGGTATGTGTCGATACTTATCGCGCCCTTAAAATGTTTGGAAGCTCGCAGTACTTCGATTGCAGGCAAGGTTCGGGAAATCTCTTCCTCTGCTGTAATGCTCGAGGCAAATGGCGCACTCGACTGCCCTCCGACATCAATGATATCAGCTCCCCGCGCAGCGGTGAGTTTGGCTGTGAGGTGAAGCGACGAGAGTTCTAGTTCCTTGTTGGGAGTATCCCGCCTGTCATTGGAGAATGAGTCTGGGGTGAAGTTCATGATCGCCATTATGAGAGTTTTACGTTTTGGAGACAAAGCTCGAATTGGCTTTTTCGAAGGTCCAAGAGGGGTGAGGGTAGTCATTGTAGACGCGGATGGCGGCAGGGTATTAAGAAAATCTGTTGTCGTCTTCCATGGCGACGCCGGGTTTAGGGACTGCGCAGGAATCAATCTATCTGAGGTCAACGTCCATTGATAGCAATTGTGAGGCAGTAGTACTTACTCGGATAGCGGACGGAGTACGAATTCCCGCTCAAACATGAGCGGGTGAGGGATCTTTAATCTCTCATGGTCTACAATTTCTTGACCATAGAGTAAAATATCGAGATCTATATTACGAGGGCCTTTGTCAATTAATTTCTTTCGGCCTAGAGAACGCTCAATGCCCTGCAGAGTATCTAGAAGCTCAAGTGGACCAAGCGTGGTTTCAACCTACACAGAAGTTAATATCACGTGCATGCTGGTGAGTTTGAATCTCACCTCACAAACGCCATTGACAAATTTGTCTTGATCCAACATATACATGGGGTCCGTTTCCCATAAACAACTGGTTCTCAAGATCTTGATGCCCTGTCTGGACATCTTAGTGCATGCTCGCTCGATCCAATCTATCCGGTCTCCGAGATTACTTCCAAAGGCAATATATGCTTTTTGTGGAAGTTGAACAATTTCCTTTGGAGTAGTAGGGAGTGGCTTAAGGTTGGAGAGACTATGCTGAGTCCATTCTGAGACTCTCACACTGCTGGAAAAGAAGCGCCGAGACCGCCTCGGCGCCCCCGGCGAGGATGCCTGGCGCCCGAATTTGAAGCATTCTGGTCGATGATCATAGCGTGAAGTTAAGGTTCTCACCTTAACAATAGACCTTGGGTGTATGCGCCTCATTGACACGTCTTGGGTGTTTAGAATCTTGATATAAATTTGACATTTGGGAGGTTAAAATTAAAGCATATTAGTCATCAATTTACACGTGATCCAAAAGTTCGGTTCCAAAAAAAAGTACTACCTACTGAGAGATTTTGGAGAGCACATTTTTATATATGATATTCTCACATGCAGAAGTCTGAATAGCCTCAAAATCTCCCTCGGTTTGCCTCACAGAAGGTCATGCATTCCAGATTTCCGCTTTGGTCTTAGTCATGGCCCATCACCTGAGCAGAAGCAGAGCAGATCCGCCAAGACCGAGGCATCTCTCCCCAGGTTTGTTGCCGATGCTAGTGCTTCGAAAGGGAAACACCGAGAGGTCCCTCTTCTCCTCCTACATAAAATCCCTCCCACCACACGCATTCAATCCTTCCTGTTATTATCCCCGTCTCTTCCTCAATTCTTCCTCCATAAGTAACCGTTTCTTGTTGCTTACCATCGATTACATCTCCAATAATCATTCTTCGAGTCAAGACAAACATCAACAAGATGGCTTCCCCTCGTAAGTTTCACATGCCGGTGTCGCAATCTTCAGTATACTGACTGCTTGCCAGAACAACTCCGCACAACGGTCACCGACCTTCTCAAGATCAACCACCCCATTCTTCTCGCCGGAATGAACGTTGCGGCCGGCCCCAAGCTTGCAGCAGCAGTAACAAATGCCGGAGGCCTCGGAGTTATTGGAGGAGTGGGTTATACACCAGATATGCTCCGAGAGCAAATTGCAGAATTAAAGTCCTACTTGACGGACAAGAACGCTCCTTTTGGTGTCGATTTGCTCCTCCCTCAAGTTGGAGGCAGCGCTCGAAAAACCAAGTACGTTATCACATGCCGAGGCGCCGAGGTCTTGGAATTCTATTTGATTACAATTCAAATGCTGACGTTCTGACTCTTGTCCAGCTACGATTATACGAAGGGAAAGCTCGACGAGCTGACCAGCATTATTATCGACTCGGGTGCTAAGCTTTTCGTCTCCGCCGTCGGAGTTCCTCCCAAACATGTTGTCGAGCGCCTCCACAAGGCCGGCATTCTGTACATGAACATGATCGGACACCCAAAGCACGTTAAGAAGTGCCTCGACCTCGGTGTTGACATTATCTGCGCACAAGGAGGCGAGGGTGGTGGACACACTGGTGACGTTCCAACGACGGTTTTGATCCCAGCGGTTGTGGACCTTGTCAAGGGCAGCACTAGCCCAATGACTGGTAAGCCCGTTCAGGTGGTTGCTGCTGGTGGTATCTACAATGGACAAACCGTCGCTGCTGCCCTCATGTTGGGTGCCAGCGCCGTCTGGGTTGGCACTCGTTTCATCTTGACTGATGAGGCCGGAGCACCAAAGGCACACCAGGAGGCAGTCCGAACTGCTGGACATGATGACAACATTCGAACTATTATCTTCACGGGCAGACCCCTGCGAGTACGAAACAACCCATACATTAGCAATTGGGAAGAGAACCGTGCTGCCGAGATCAAGGAGCTCACCAGCAAGGGTGTTATCCCGGTGGAGCACGACTTTGAGACTTTGGGTGATGATATTGATGATGATGTCAGTTTTCCGCATTGTCTTGTTGCTTTCCCCCTTAACTCGATACTAACTTTCTGCACAGACAATGGACAATGCCCGCCCCTTCCTCATGGGCAAGGCCGCAGCAGTTGTTAACGAGAAGAAGAGCGCCAAGGGCGTTGTTGACGAATTAATCGGCGATGCAGTTGCATGGATTCACAAGGGAGAGAAGTTGATCGCCAAGTTGTAAATGAAATTACGAAAATTGGGGAGCGGAGTTGTTGCTGCATTTTTGGACTATCGTGTATGAATTAGATTGGTCATTGCATTTTTAGTGCTTGGTGGCGCATTCACGAATATACATACATCCTTATCGTCAATATCCTTTGTGCTCTAGTGAGCTGTGTGTTGTGTCTGTCATGTTTCTTCTATCGATAAGTGCTGGCCCCTGACTCAAGATCCGTTTCTTCCCTATCGGTCGAGTGGCCTGGGCGGCCTCGCCTCCAATTTTCAAACGGTTTCAATGAAAGCTTGTCCACCTGCAAATAAGCTTCTTGGTAGCACACTTCGTGGATTTAGTACCGAGCTTGCGGCTCGGCGGGTGCCTCCTAGTTTTGTGCTGCTCGCGCGAGATTGAGTGTATGAAAGCAGAAGTCTACATTGGGTCCGGATAATTTCTCAGCAATGCTGTCAATCTGTAAGCAAAATCTTAAGGTCACATCTAGTGTTCGCAAGCACGAGTGCAGCCTAAAAAATATTGGATGCTGAAGCTTGCTGGACGATGGTTTTGCCTGAATTACCCCAGATCTTGGCATGAATTTTCGGCCGGCAACTGCTAACTTTAATTGTAGATCTTTCCTGAAGCAAATCAGCGTCTGCAGTTCGGCAATTAGACAAGAAGAATGTGAAGTACGTGCAAAGCTACAGGTAGATCTTCAATAGATTACATTTTTCAATATCTTGGGACGCCCACCTTGGCGGGGTTTCGGCCAATCAAACACAAGAAAAGTATTGAAAGCTAGCCATACCAGGATCCGTCTTACTGTACCTGCAGTATGTTGTACTTTAATGAGCCAAATTTTTCTTTCTTTTGCTGCGGGGTCATGGATTTTGAATAGCTATGTATATATGCAGCGAATTTCCCTGTTGGAAAAGAAGTCATTCAAAAGTTGATCACTTTGGCAGAAATGTTCTCCCAGCGTGATCTATTAGCAGTGGTCGCTCTTCCAATTGTACGGCTCGTCGTAGGTGCCATAGATGAACATCTCTTCCCTTTAGATCGCATCATTACCAAAGATGTAGCAATTCTGGGCGGAGGGGCATCCGGTGCCCATGCAGCGGTGCGTTTGCGAGAAGACCTTGGGAAAAGCATTGTTGTAATTGAAAAGCAAGAAGACTTAGTATGTCCATCCAAACGAAAGCTTTCTTGCTGCACTTCTTAACTCAAGTTCTTGACTTACTGACCATCAATGACTCTCAATTTAGGGTGGCCATGTTGAAACCTATACCGATCCCGCAACCGGAAAGCCATATGATTACGGGGTCCAATCATACCTAGACTATGGAGGCGCCAAAGACTTTTTCGCACGTTTCAATGTGTCCATAACCACTCCAACTGGCCTCAGCGTGATAACCAAGTACGCAGATTTCAGCAGCGGTGCGGTCGTGACCAACTATATACCACCCAACTCAACCACCCAATCTGCCGCCCTGAAATCTTATCTCAAGCTATGTGAGCTCTACGAGGACATGTTACTCCCGGGTTTCTCGAAGTTTCCATCACCGGACCAAATCCCAGCCGATCTCCTACTCAACTTTCATGACTTCGCCCAAAAGTATGGAATTGAAGCAGCGCTGCCACGAATTTTCGATGTGTCTGGCCTGAGAGGTAATCTCTCAACAATACCTACAGTCTATGGCATGCAAGCATTCGGTGCACCTGTGACCCGTGCGTTTGTGGGAGGGTCAACCTTCGTTCCGGCTTCGCACAACAACAGCGAGCTATTTGGCAAAATCGGAGAATTACTTGGTAGCGACGTCTTGTACTCAAGTGAAGTTGTAGAGGCTGAGAGAAGCTCAGAGGGAGTCAAGCTCGTTGTGAGAAAGAAAGACGGGAGCTCGGTTCTCATTCAAGCGAAGCGTCTTCTAGTCACTTTCGAGCCAACGCTCGAAAACATGATCCCTCTGGATCTCGATGACAAGGAACGAGCGATCTTTTCCAAATGGGAATACACCAATGCATTCGCCGGCATCGTGACGCACCCTTCCCTCCCAGTCAACGTCTCGTTTTCCAACGTCCCCGTGAAAGCTGCACCTTCCAATTACCTTGCGGTCCCACAGCTGCCATATCTTAGCCGCTTCGCCTACATCGGCACGCCAGGCTTCAGAGTCATAGTTGGTGGAGGGAAAACACTTAACGAATCTCTCGCCAAAAGCGTTGTGCGAGATGCCCTTCATAAGTTGATTGATGCGGGAACGCTGCCTGCTGCGAAGCCCGGGGATGAGTTAAACTTTGTTGCGTTTTCGGACCATGGGGCTATGCATTTGAGTGTTAGTTCGGAGGAGCTTAAGAAAGGGTTTATACAAGAGCAGTATGGGCTTCAGGGTCATCGTGGGACTTGGGATACGGGAGCTGCTTGGTGTGCTCAGTATACTACGAATGTGTGGGCTTTTACGGAGACCATTTTGTCGCAGTTGGTTGAGGGTTTGTGAAGCATCTGGGCTGTCCAGGCCCCATGTGCTTGAAAGTTCCATTCTCTCCTATTGATATGCTTACGCATAAGTCTGCTTTTGACAGCTTCAGTCTGGGTTGAGCGAAGGATATTTGTGCGACCAACATATTGGAAGCCAACAGCAGTTCTGATACATTCCGTGCGGGAACAAAAGCTTGTCTAATTCCGTCCAGTAATTCAGGCGGCCGTAAGAACTTTGAAAATGTTCCAACAAATGTATTAAGTGTGGTCGTGTTCAAAAACGCTATTCCCACTTTTATAAAACACAATAGCAGCTTGGCTGCAGGGGTGGGGTCTCTCGGACCTGCGTTGATCTCATTTTCCCCACTATCATCACCCCTGATACCCCTCATCTACCCCTTCACAAAATATGGCTAAGCCCTATGAACTCATCTACTACACAGGCGTTCCAGGCCGTGGCGAACATATCCGGCTCATCCTCGAGGAAGCCGGCGCTCCGTACAAAGACACTCAATTCACGTCTTTCGATGAAGCCCGGAAGACTGTCACGACTTGGCTAGGCGGCGGAGAGCATGGAAACCCGCCTTATTTCGCCCCTCCCCTCTTCAAGCACGGCGACCTCGTCATTTCCCAGACTCCCAATATTCTCCTGTATCTTGGGCCCAAGCTCGGACTTGCCGGATCGCGGGAGAATGACCTGTACCGAGTGAATGCACTTACCCTCACTGCGCTTGATCTTTTGAGCAATGAGGTTCACGATACGCATCATCCTGTCTCCTCTCTACTGCCATGGGAAGACCAAAAGGAGGAAAGCAGGAGACATAGTAGGGAGTGGGTCCAGAACCGCTTGCCTGCAGTCCTTGCCTACTGGCAAAGGGTGTTAGAGAATGAAGAACGTGGATCAGGACCATGGCTTTTGGGAGACACATTCACGTATGCCGACTTGGTCTTGTTCCAGGTACGTTCTTTCCTTTTCTGATCCTGTCCCCTTTTTTGAGATACCTCCTTGAATACTTTATGACTGGTGAACGTTTTGACATGACTGACTGGCTGTTACAAGTGCTTCGATGGCACACATTATGCTTTTCCTAAGGCAATGAAGCAGGCTAGAGAAAGCGGCAAATATGATAGGGTATTTAAGCTATGGGAAGACGTCAAGACTCGGCCAAACATCGCGGGGTATCTTGCCAGCGACAGAAGACAGAAATATCAGGACTGGGGCATCTACCGGCACTACGATGACAATGATGTAGTTGCTGAGTAGCTTTATTGGTAGCCTGGCCAATCATGTACATAGTTCAAAAATTAAATGTTGCACTTATTGAAAGGTGCAGTGATCCACGAAGACGGTTTTTCTATGGAGAAATATTGTATTTATTGCCTGTCCATCCTTTCGCTCCTAATAGAGTTACAACACAGCCTTTGCGGGTAATATGAGATACTCTCAATATTGTATGTGCCTCTCTTCTAATCGGTATATTCCGATCTCAACGTCTTTCAGGAGCAATCCATATGCTGGTTGCGTGCCGGGGTCCACCGCAGCTGCGACCACAACATCTAACGGCCAGTAACTCAATATTTTTGTTTGTTTCCGAGAGTTCCGAATAAGAGGATTCTAGAAGAGATGTTCCAATAGTGGCTGCCTCGTACGCCGTGGGGCAGAGCCGCAGCCGCAGCTGGCGGAGCGGCGCCATCTCAAGTCTTGCCTGTACCCCTTAATGATCATGAAGACTACCAAAGCGTAAGTAATGCCGGAATCATTGGATGATATCTGCCCCAGTACGATGCAGGTCCCATCTAATCAGTACGTTTCCTTCCAGAATGTTCCTTCAGATGTTGATAGCCAATGTGCACAGTGCGCGAGTTGGTCACCAGTGTAAGCCATACCGCCATGCCAGTATCACACCGGTCGCAAAATCTTCCGGCTGTCGAATCGTGCCTCAAAAGGCACAAGCACGCACGTATCCGCTGTCATGAGCTTCCTGATTCCCTCGCAGAACTACTAGGATACCGTATAATTGATTTTCAGTGGGGGTTGTCTCACGAAGCGCATCACGCCTCAGATTGTAAAATTCACAGTCTTTGGTGCTGAGATCCCAAGCTTGTACAACCGTACCACGAGGACTTTCTTTGGTAAATTGGACTATTCGAAGTTGCCGCTTCCACTGTGTTGTATATTAATGGAACGGAGCTTCTCGTTCATTGAGTGGGACCTAGTCGACGACTTGGTGTCAACTTAAGTCTGGCCATAGGTGAGAAAGTTACAAGGACTTCAGATGAAAAAAAATTGCTGATGAATTCCCAGGATCGACTTATTCACCAGCCGGGGTTTTGGTGTTCAAGACAATTATGAGCAGAGGACGTGAGTCTTCCGAATTAGCGGACAAAGTCGCCAGAGCTGGTATTATGGCATGGAAAAAGACAAAGAAACCATTCAAGAACAAGGTATTTCTCACATTATCTCCGCCCATTTTCAGACCTGACCTTCACGATAGGAGATTCTTGATCTGTATACGAGGACAGTCAAGATCCTGAATCCAAGGAACAACAATCAACACATTGAGCTGAAGATGAAACTTGATACCGGATGCGAAGAGTATAATCTCATTACAGAACAACTTCTCCATGAGTACGGTCTTGAAGAATTCGTCTAGTTGGATAAGCAGCCCATCTTGACCTACCTGAATGGAACCGAGCTGATGTCTCTTGGAACTATCCAGCTCTGCTGGAAGGACAAAGGATTCCGTAAGATTTTCCGTACAGATTTTCATATCATTGGTGGGGGAGTTCTACCTTGGGAGATTCTTTTGGGGGCAAAGACAATCCAGGACCATGGCATCTTGAAGTTTGCTGGCTTTGGCGGCAAGGCGACTATGCCGAAGTCCAAAGGTACTCTCCTCATTTCAAATGTGGATCAAACAAGTACACTGACATCAAATTTTGACAGAGGAAAAGTCCAAGAAACAGGAACGAAAAAAAGAGCACGAAGAGCAAGTGAATTCGAACGAGGCGCGAGTTGCAGCACACATCAGAGCAAACGAAGAAGCCGCAAGCGCTGGGAAAAAAAATCAAGAATGCTCTCATGAGAGCGCCGGGGACGCTCGCCAGTGAACGGCCTTCTTGTTTCATGAGATATTGGGAGGCCTTGAAGATTTTGATACTTTCATTCAGTGCCTGCCAAACTTTACAGTACGTGAATTTGGCGATTGATCGGCAGGTCCGACCCAGTGATACCTAGCAGCCTCACTTTTTTTGTATATAGTATCTACTTCTTACACACTACTAGAATTTAATCCATTGCTGCTCGATACAAAGACCACGAGAACAGCCGCAAAGCTATTCACGATGTGCTGTCAGTAATTGTTCATCGCATATAGATGCGGGGTGACGCACGTTGAAGTGGCGAGGAAAATTTCTCCTCTCTTTATGTTGGTGAAAAATGTTAAGCATGTCGTAAATACAATCGAGAAAGTGGCAACAAGGCCAAGCCGTACATTCATGGAAGTTACACAGTACAGAATACTGATGGCAAGGATCGGTAATGAAGATGCCACTATCGTCGTGACACGGGCTGCCGTTCGATTGACAATATCGGTATCATACGAGATAATTCCGGATTCGGGATCCGCGTTACAATTGGTGACCCGATGCCAAAAAATGCGATGGAACCAAGAAAGGAAGCGTTCGTCAAGCCATCTAGAGAAGCGATCTTCAATGAGACCGGAGTTCAGTGACATCAGATCATGACCTGGATCGATGAAGTTCCCTTCTCCCCAAGTCGTTCGATCCAGTCCAAGCAGCGAGAGACTGCCCATATTTGGTGTTTCCAGCCATTCGCGTATGGACAACAGATCGTATTTTGACGGATCTTTTAGCTTCGCCATACCGGATTGCCACAAGACAGCTTCATCTGTTCACACTTGTCAATATCGCCACGAAGAGAAAAGACTCGAGTATTGGACATACTGTATTCTTTAAGTTTGCTGCGAATCTCAAGCACAGTCCGAAGCTGTTCCCCATTGTCGGACCGCGACTCGTTCAACCAGTACCAATCCCTTGAGTAATCACGTCTGTGTTCATCTGGGGCTGCTTTGTCTACTCCTTCAAGACGACGGAGCTTGGTCTCAAGATGGGCTATCTCTGCTTGGAGATACAGAAGATTTTGGCAATTGATGCTGCTGAAGCGCCGGAAAATCCGGGCCGAGCCAAATGAGCCCATGTGACACGCGAGTCTTGGGTAACCTTCGACGGGACGTTGCATTTGGAGTTCCATATCGAGTACTCAATTGTATAAAAGTCATCGATCAAGTAGCGTCTGAAGACTTGATAAGTGCGGGGCAACAAAATATCGACGCCGATTAAATAGTATTGTTTCGGCTGTCCATGAGGCTCTGGAGGGTCAACTTTGACAGCCTCGCCGATTTCCCACGTCACTCTGCAGGTTTTCTCTGCCCATTGCGCAGGGTCGTACAGAAATTCGACGCCCGATTATATTCGACGACCGTTAGGCTCTCTGAGAGTCGAGCTGTCAACGCTCCCCGTTCAGGGGGCTATGCTAGAAGTTTTGCGGGAAGCTTCAAGTAATGCAAAGATTTTTACAACGCCATATTTGAATTCTCGCAGCGCAAATGATAGGCCTCTTTTCGAACGGTAATTACATCTCTTCCAAGGACTTGGTATAAATTCGACCGACCACTGAACTTGGGCTTGCAAAACTTCCCGGGGTATAAACTAGAAAAGAAATTCGAAACAATCTCCAAAGACAGTGCAATTAAAACAACCGACCCCATTCTCAAACCACGCAAACATCAACTTTCACCCATAACTCCAACAAACGCTTGGTCATGTGAAATCCATCGCACTAACCCAGGATACACCTATACTTCTTCCGCAGGCATGAGCGGATTGCTTTTGCGAGTACGTCGCGACGCTTCATGCTCCGTCCCGTTTTCTACTTCTTCGGGCTCCCCAAACACAAAAGTCGTAGCCAGCTTGACCACCCCTCCTGTTGGCCTCTCCACTGCAACAGCCATAGCAAGCCAGTATGGGTTTCCAAAATCGGGAACAGACGCTAGAAGGAGGCCACTTGAAGTAAAAACAATTAGCATCATGGCTACCCAGTATAATAAATGTGCAGCGCCAAACTTACAAAACAAGAAAGCCCAAAATAACAGCATGCTCAACAGTCGCAGGCAAGAACCACCCACTGGTATCAACCTCATGCGCAACCAAACTCAGCGAAATCAACAACCCAAGCAAAATAACCCCATCAACAGTCGCCGCAATACTCTTCTTAATCCAAGTCTCCTGCGACTTCGCCGACACGCCCTTCAATTTCGGATGCGTAACCTCAATCCTGATAACTACAATCTGGCTCCCAAAATGGGAGCCTAGCACCACAACTTGTCGCGCGATGGCGAATGAGATAAACACAATTGACGCTGCATAATGCGGGCCGTGTATCACGAAGATGATGAATGTGGGGATAGCGAGGATCAGTGCAAGGCCGCGGAGCACGAGCGTTGGGTTGAAAGTTGTTGCGAATGGGCGAGTGGGGGACGTGGTCGCGAAGCCGCCGAGAAGGGCGGTTTCTTCATCGCCTTCGTAGGCTGAGTCGACGGAATCACGACGGTTGTCAGCGAGAAGAGGGGTTCGCGACGAGGACATGGTGCAATGGGGAAAAGTTGTAGTTTATCTGGGAGGATTGATTTGCGACAAGATGAGGTTGCCTTGAGATCGCCATTGCGGCGCTTCCCAGAGCCAATCCAGCCCCTGAAGATGCTACCCCTCGTGGTCGTGGGGGTGGCGTGGGGGTAGCGGATCTCCCACCGTCTTGGTAGATCATAATATAATACTACTATTACTTCAAGATATTAATCAACGTGCAAGAAAAAGCTTGTTCAGCTAAGAGGTTTCAAAAATCTCGCTAGGAACTATCCACTCGACAGTTTCCCTAGTTCTGGATCCACTAGGGCCTTAATTCAGAGTTTCGAAAAAATCAAACGTAGAGATCAATAAAATGACGGATCTGTGTGGGGTAGTGTGGAATCCCGATATCGAAGGCTCGAGTTTATGAATAGTTATGGAAGTATTAAAGATCCAAGCTGCAGTCTAACGTATCTGACCAAATCCTGGCACCAGTTTATTCCCACCCATTCCAACGATCCGCAGGTGAGTTGTCAAAAGTATAAATGTTCATCGGCCTGTATTCTCGAAAGCGAATACACTTAGGACCCGAGTTAGGACGAAACCCCAAAAGTTTCTCCCAATGACGTGGTCCTTGTCCCGCAACTCTATGTATCATGTCAAGAAATGTTTCTCTGCGGTAGTGATACGGAATCGGTCGATATGTGGGGCGGTGGTGCCGGCTAACTCTCCTCATGGTGTCAAGGAATGTAATTCGGAGTTCTTCGAGGCCTTGGAACATTAAGACAAAGCGCTTCAGCTCGCCGAATTGAAGGTCCCAAGGGGGTTGCAAGTCTGGTATAAAGTCCTGCGCAGAGGCGTTGCGAATTTCGAGGAACCTGATCATCTCGAGACCGCCGGGAATCTTCGAATCAAGATATTGAATCCATTCAAATTGCGAATCCATGCCGATGGACCAAATGGGGAGGTATAGATAGTCCTTTGCGGGATCGAAGCACAGGGGGAGCTCTTTGTATTGTGGCTGGGTCCTATTGTGGGGAAAATCTTGTCGAAATACGACACAGTAGTGCTTAAGTGTCTCTCTTCGGCTTTCGCTATTGACGTGAAGGGTGAATGGCAAGGGTAATATACCTAGCTCAACGGTCGAGCCCATTTCCATCTCTTCGAAGTAATAGATTTTGATTCGGCGGCTTGGAGGGAACGCATGGCGCCAGATCATGAGGCGCAATTCGATTGGGAGATTGGGGAAACGCGTGAACGTTTTGCTTGGCGGCGACAGAAACGCTGGTGGTGGATTTGGGGCGGCTGGATTGTTGATGTCCGAAGTGGGTGCTTTCTCTATTGCAGTATTAGAGCGGAATCGCAAAGTAATATATTTGGCGGAACTCGCACCGTTGATTTGGGTTGGTTTTATCAAAGACTCTCCAGAAGTTCTCGCCGCCGCTCTGGCTGCTACTCTCGCAGCAGCAGCCCTCGGGGCATCCCGATTGAGTTGGAAAGGTTGATCGTTCGCACTCATCTATGCAGGTTAGTAGCTTTCATAAGCTCGAAATCATTTGTACGCTTACTTTGACTGAGACCGCGGCAACCTTTTCCGGTCTACGTCGAATATCGATGGGGTTGGTGGACTTTCTGCACCTGTAGGATTCTACAAAGGCCTTGATAAAAGAAAGTCGCACCTTCCGCAGGCAAGTGAATGACCTTGTCTCCTATCTATAAAATAGCGCCCTTCAATTCACAACGCCCAGTTCTGTTGCACATCGCACATTACGTCGTCAAAATAAGGTTCCCAGTTCCTCGAAGCCCCCTTTCTACTCCTCGCTAAACGTTCCAAATTCACCGCTCGCCATTAAATGCAACATTTTGTGGCACATTGTAGAGGCTTGGTGCTCGGCGGCTCGAACAGACATGCAGACAGCAAGAATACCAAACAGTTGTTCCGGTAGTAGGCAATTTACAAGGTAAGACATATGAAGAGTTAATTCGCGGGAAGCAGCAGGTGCAATGGCATGGTTTCAGTCGGGAAGAGCAAGACGGAATTAGGAACAATCAACTTGCAGTATCGGATACCAAACGAGAAGCATTTGCAGATATCAGAAAAGGGATTTCACAGCTATGAAAGCACAAGCAACGTTCAGAATGAATCTCTTTCATTCGAAAACCAGTCTCTAAACCCATTCCTAGGGCGTAACAAAGGAAACATGATGTGTCCGACAAATGGTGCCAGATCTGTGGAGCTTGAGCTCAAGGTTATGTACACACATATACCATAATACATTAATGAGAATCGTGCATCATCCGGCTGGCATTTCGGTGCCAATGCCTTTTCCCTAGAATCGTTTCCTAGCAATTCCTGCCTCCGAGCCGTTGATGGGAATCTAAGTTCCCGTAGAGTGAACCGTCCCATATAGGATTTAGGGCATTATTCGTCCTTCTGTTCTTGCTGGGCTTTCTCTTTGGCTTCCTTGGCCTCTTGTTCCGCCTTGAGCTTTCCCGATCGATAATTCGCCATTTTTTCACCCATGTATCTCCAGGACCTTCCAAACCCGGCTGTCACGAAGCTCTTCAAACTCTGGATCGTACTAGGCCATCCGATGGTGTTCTTTATTACGCCTCGCACTTCGGCCCTTAAATCTTCAGGTGGCTCCCTTGCAATTCGTCTTTCAAATCCTCCTCCTTCCCTCCTGTTGATTCTCGTAGCATCTTCGTCACTGGCTGCTTCAAGCATCCTGTTGAACTCCAGCTGAGGTATTTGGAATTTTTTCTGATATTGGAAATAGAGCTTTGATCGGAAAGATTTAGGAAGACGTCGGACCATGTTCCCTCGTTTTACGGGATCCATATCTTGAGTCAAGCGAACGTTTGCGGATTCATCAGATGCCCAATCGGGATTTGAACACTTCGAATCGTTGAATTGGACGTTAGGGAGGTTGTCGATGAGGGGGGCATAGAGACGACGAAAGTTGGGCAGGTTATTTCCTACGATGTTCGCAACTTTTGATGGATTCTCTGTTGGTAACACCATTCGCGGATCCCCCATATAGCTGATGCTCGCAATCGTACCATAGAGTTCTTGCTCGGTAAAAGATGGTGGAAGTAGTAATAGCGCCGTTCGCAAGGCTGACAAAAGGTTGACTTGATTTGAGAGGCGTACTCGAGGATCATCTCGTAAGATTTTGACGGGCTTGTGTAACCGCCCAGCTAGGTATAATGTCGTCCATTCCGAGAGGTCCGTACAGAGCGTATCCAAGTTGACAACACCGTATTTAATCAAGGTTCCATTGACTGTCACATATGGATTGAAATACACCCCAGCCCCCCACTTCTCTTGTACCGACGAAACAGCTCCTGACCCTAGAGAACCCAATGCAGAATAGTGGTCTCGGTGTTGATGGAGATTCAGCGAATGCCAATGCTGGGTATAAGACACGCCAAATATAAAATCAATCATCTTGGGATTTCCCCCCTGCGCTTTTTCCACCGCCAAAGGAGCCTTCGTGTGGATAGAGGTCGCGCTGGATGGCGTCACGGATGGTTTCGATTGGGGAAATACCCCGGATCCATAAGCAAATGCGTATCGAATTGGAGCCCGAAATTGCCACAAGATCTGGCGCAATGCTTCTTTAAACTCGTCATTGATGATTATATGCTGGTTGACTCCGAAATTCGAATGCGGCAAGTCTGAGAATTTGGAGATATCGTAGTTCGGGTTGTCTTCCCAATCCGCAGGCGGACTTGAAGGCGTATTCGACGGCTTGGAAGATTCGAGGATACGCGATGAGGGATGATAGCTCCGGATCGACAGCCGTGACCGGATGGGAGAGGCTCTCGCAATCTGCCAAAGGCACTGAGGTATTATTAGCTATAAGCTTTGGCCATGCCAACCGGCATTCGAACGAGATCCTTACGGGACGTCGAAGAGCCATCGCGGACAACCGATTTCAATGTCCTACTGCATGCGCAAGATTCTCGTGTGGGTTTGGGTGCAGCAGATGCTGCAGAATTGTCACCGCCGGTGCTCGAAAGCCATATGTTTGATGTTGCCGCGTGCCGTATGATGTTACGGAGAGACGAAAACATCCAGAAATTTCGCCAGAGCTCAGACCTCGCGTCCGTGCCGATCGTCGCCGGCGCCAGGAACAAGCGGCTGAAACTTAAAATCAACCAACTTCACGAGTTTCACAGAGACAAAAGAAACCTCGATATTGGCAACTAGGATTTGCAAAGATTCGAAAGGAAGATCTGTGTCCTGATCATGCGGAGCCTGGTTCTAGAAGTATCAGGTGGAACGACCTGCTGTGAGTGCGGCAAGCGGCTTCCACAGACTCCTGACGGTGACGGTAACATCACCGATTATGAGAAGGTCCAGCCCAGAACCATTTGCACCCAACGCAATAATTGCTCTCGCTGGTCTAAGGATATTGTTGCCAATAATCAATCCAGCGGCAGAGGGGCCGGAAAGAATCTGGATCTCGCCTGAAAGTCCGACCATCTCCTGTTGACTACCACCGAGGTGGAAAGTTGCGTTGATATATCTGGAAAAATGGAGGGCTTTAGTGTGTTCTGTCTCATCTGTTCCAACTCCGTATATCGTAAAAGGTTCATTGGTCATGAGCTGAAAATGTGAAAAGTATTTACGGTACACTTCCTCACTCATTAGTGACATGGGAGACTCGGTGTCGATGATTCCTTTTATAGTCCCACCCCATCCATGGCTGGTGAGAATGTCTGCCGTTAGGGCTTCGTATTTTAAGCTGTCTCGACCCTTTCCAGCAGCACAGGAATATACTCGTTGCGAGTGGGTAGAGCATTTTCGGTTTGTTTTCTGCTTTGTTCTGCATCTGAGACACATCTTCAGTTGATTCTTTTGGGTGTTTCGTATGGGATGTTCGATGTGATAATTGAGATAAAGATAGTACAAATTCTTTTATTCGGGTTCATTGCGAGGTAAGAGACAGAAATTTATAGGTGGCTTGTTCAGTCCGTTTATAAATCAGCTAGGTGTTCGGGATCTAACAGGTAGCTCCTCCTACGTAATTTTTAGAGACTTTCTATACGGAACACATATTTTGGTAAAATTGGTTTACCTAGATCGAATGACCCACATGGTAAAAGACCTTCAGGCTAAGTCGAATTATCGAATATCTTAAACACTTATGGTAGCCATAATGCAGCAGCAAATCAGCGTAACCACGTATCAACGAAGGTGTACAGTTTGAACTCCACACCGAAAAAATAAGTACGAATGGCATTGGGCTAATAGAATACATATTGCCACCAATAAATTGGGTAACTAATGAATCAGAGTTTTGAGCTGGAAGTCGAAGCATCTTTAGATACGAGATCTGCAATTGCTCGCCCTGCGGCCCGCCCTGAAAAGATGCAACCACCCAAAAATGTTCCTTCCAAGGAACTATAACCATGAACACCACCACCACCAAACCCAGCAACCTCTCCAGCGGCGTACAGGTTCGAAAACCGCTTTCCATCTGCACGCATCACGTTCGATTGTAAATCCGTCTCAATTCCACCCAGTGTTTTCCTCGTCAGCAAATTCATCTGGACAGCAATCAAAGGCCTATGAGCCGGATCTAAAATCTTGTGGAGTTCCGCAATCCGTCCCCATCTCTCCGGCCAGTAATTCCGTGCGTTGTTTATTAGCATGATCTGCGCATCCTTCGAGTAGCTGTTCTCCGTCTGCGCATCGCGAAGGTCGATGACCTTCTTGATCTGGTCGATATCGAGAAGCGGTCCATCACGTTTCTTAGACAATCGATTCATGCCAGCCACCAGGTCTTCCAGATTGTTTTCGACCACAAAGTCCGGACCATGTTGCATGAAATTTTGCACTGGTTGGGTGCCGCTGGAACCAAAGAGCCGCTTGAGAAGTAGCCAGAAGCTTTTGCCTGTCACATCTGGATTTTGTTCTGATCCAGAGAGGGAAAATTCGCGCGCGATGATGCTTTTGGTAAGAATGAACCATGTGTAATCGTGTCCAGTAGCACATATATGCTTTAATGTAGAAAGGGTATCGGTTCCTGGGAACAGGAAGGCAGGCAATCTTTTGCCCGTAGCATCCAACCAGAGAGATGACGGTCCCGCGAGCACTCGAATACCGTGATTAGGCCAGATGGAATCCCAATTCTTCAAACCTTCGGTATAATGCCACATCCGATCTTCATTGATAACATTCGCACCCGCGGTTTTGGAGATGGCAATCATACGGCCGTCAACATGAGCAGGGACTCCAACAACAAATGATTCTGGTATCTTTGGACCCAAACGATCAATCGGCCAGTTCTTCTTCACCAAATCCACATTTCCACCGATACCGCCGGAAGTAACCAAAACTGCGCTTCCACGCAGTTCAAAATCACCCACTGTCGTCCTTGAACTTTTCACTCCTCTCTCTTGATCCGAAGGTTCGAGAATCTTCCCACGTACTCCTGCTGCAGCACCAGTGCTTTCGTCAACGATAATCTCATCAACTTGATGCCGAAACTTGAACGACACGAAACCCTTCGCCGCAGCACGCTTGACAGGCTCCTCAAAGATACGCACAACTTCCGGACCAGTCCCCCACGTGAGATGAAATCGAGGCACCGAATTGCCATGTCCATCCGCACTCTGACCACCTCTCTCCGCCCACCCAACAGTAGCAAACTTCAACCCCAAATCCTTCACATACTGCTCCAACTCATCCGTTGCAAAATTCACAAAGGCCTCCGCCCACTTTTTCGGCCAGTAATCTTCCTTTTCCCGATCAAAGCCAGCCGTGTCCAACCAGTCCTGCATAGCCAGCTCGCGACAATCTTTAATTCCCACCCGGCGCTGCTCAGCGGAATTGACACAGAATAGGCCGCCCAGCGACCAAAATGCCTGTCCGCCAAGATTGGCTTTGTTCTCTTGGTCCAGGATTAGAGTGTGGACTTTACGTTTGGAGAGCTCGTGTGCGGCGACTAGACCGGCTAGTCCGCCGCCGACGATTATCACCGGATTCTCTTTCGACGACATCGTAAATCGTGTTGTGGATGATTTGGTATCGGGATCAGAGGATCATGTTGGATGTTTAATACCCCTGGGCTCTCCACATCGAACCATGCGCATGTTGGCGAGCCTCGGCTTCGCGTGAGTCTCTGTGGATCCGGCCACTCCGTATTCTGGTCATCATGAGTGCGGTGACTCCTTAAGGAAAAAATAAGAGAGATTCAACGTGCAGTGTTCGCAATAGTCCACCATCTGAAAGAAAAGGTGAAGGGGTACAAAATACCGAAATTACCGTAGATACCGCGCGGAGATTTAGATACGTGCTTAGTCATGCACGGGCCTCTTTTTGTGTGGAGGCGGGGCATGGCAGGGTCTGAAAGCGGAGATTCGATCCAGAGGTTGCGATTCAACTCTTTTTCTTCTCGGAGGTTTACATTGACAACAGCGTTCAATAGCGCATTTGCATGTATTTCATGAGGGAGGAAGTGAACATAGAGGTCATATCTCGGCATGGCAATTTTGTGGGAGCAGCATCAATTTCCAACATGCAGTTTTCAAATTTCGTGCCTTGAAGAGGGCACCGCTAGCTGTTTGGCTTGATGCTGGCCAGGTAATCTCCTAAGCAAAGCTCTCGAGCCACCCATCGATATTATCAATGTTCAATATAACACTTGCTCTTGCTGCCTTTAGTAAATCGATACCAATCGACACGCATAGGCCGTGGTCGCCGATATCCTCTTCCGCGACATGTATTTCCTCAGAAGTTGTGAACTTGCTCCCGTTGGGACTCTGAAAGTTGAAATCCACGTAGAACAATTCTGTAGCACGAAAAATGCCGCCTCCCATACTCACAGCAGCGATCTCGACTGGAGACATGTGAGAGCGGTCGATGTAGGCCTGTCGGGCTATTATTGCCATGGTCGTTCTTGAGCTAATGCAAGCATCGAGTTTGATGCCGCTACCGAGAGTTGTTTGAGCGAATACTGCAGCGCAATTTAAGAAGCTGCAACCTGGAGACTTGCAAAGAGTTTTCTAGGGCACGAGACATTTAGCATAGCTTCTTTCGTAGAAGGCGATGGAGCGTAAGTATACAGATAGACGCGGCTCAACGCTCTTGAGGATTTCAGGATCGGACAAAGAGACGGCTTTTTTGCGAACTGAAGGTGTGTGAGACAATCAGAATTTTAGATTTGCACTGGAATAAAACATAAATAATAAATTACCGCAATGCAAAGACAGATCCAACATATTTCCTTCCAGTCCAAATGAAAGTTGGCATATCGACCGATTATTCTGCGTATGCACAGAGAACATCGTATGTCAGGCCATGAAAAATACTAATGTACCCAATTTCACTGGAGTTTCCCAGCGGCAAAGACGAAGTTGAAAGAATAATTGAGAAATTATAAAATGATAACAGGAAACCTCAGCCTTGGAGAAGGCGCGCGCCACGCGTTTGAAATCGTGGTGTTGGAAGTCATCTAAATTGAAATAAATGGTATGTATGGTCGCATAAGTACACTTACGACTCCAACACATATGTACGAATTCGTGTCAGGTACCGGATACGTGAAGTAGGATATGTGAAGTAGAGAAGGAAAAAATCTGGAAGCGGCGACGCGAAGATGTTTCTCACTCGTTGCTTCCATGGCAACCGAACAAAGGAAGGGACGATTGTTGTTGCACGTGATTGTCCAATCCCACCTCCAAACATCGTCTTCTTGCGACAACACCAGCCTTTCTTCACCAGAGCGCGGAAGGCGCTCATCGTCGAGCAAGATGAGGTCGCATACTCCTCAACAAGCCACCGACGCATCAAGGCGACGCAGTTCGATTACTGCAGGGCATAGAACCAGCATGGGCAGCAGTATTCCACGCGTACAGTCCAGAGTGAGTCCACCTCTTTCCCCATCTCACGCAGAGCCAACTGCCAGTGTTTGGAGGTATAGCTAACATGGGTGGCAAGATTGGATTAGCGCGGCCCTCAAACTCACAGCCATCCTACGACTTCATCACAGGCGCTGAAATACATGCTCGCCCACCTTCACGAGAAGCCGGCGGTTTTCGAAGCTCCCTACGCAAACCCTCTGTCGAGGTTCTCCGAGACAAGTCAACTCTTGAGTCGGAACAAGACCGCGAAAAGCATCGTCGCGAGTTGGATGAACTGAAGGCGGAGGTCAAGACCTTGAAGTACACTATAGACAACCATAAACAGGAAGAAGAGCTTGCGAAACTCCGACATGAAAGCGAACTTCGAGATACGAGGCGGAAAGCTGAGGATGATTTTAAGAAGATGCAAGCAGCTGAATCCGAGAAATCGAAGGCGCAACGGCATTATGACGCCCTGTTGAAGGAGATGACCGATGTCAGGGACACGGCCACCAACGAAAAGGCTGCTCTTGAACGACGACTACGGGAAATCGAGGAGAACAAGCGGATATTAGAAGAAGAGGTTGAAGACATCAAATCTGAGCGAGAGGAAAGCGTCCGCGGGCTCGAGAGAAAAGCAGCAGAGCTAGAAACCCGTAATTCGACATTACAGCATTCTGTGGAAGAGCTGCAAGAAGATTCCGACAAGCGCGAAGCATTATTACAACAGGCGCAACAAGAGCTGTCTGAGAAGGAAAAAATCAATGGTCATTTAGAGGGCGAAATCCTACGACTAAAGTCACAAAACACCGATGCAGACACTCTCGCCATAATTAAGAGGGACTTGAGTGAGCAGGTCACGCATATCAGAACTCTTGAAGCTGCGAACAGGGAACAAGCTGCCGAATTGAAGCATTTCAAGAGACTTCACAAGAGCGTGGAGGTCGTTGAAGAAGAAAAGAGGTCTCTACAGAGAAAGTTAGAATCACTCGAGGGGTTAGAGAATGATCTTGGTGAAGCAAGAATCCAACGTCAGAGGTTGGAAGATGAACGCCTTGCCTGGACCGCCTATCTTCAAAGTCAAGCGGGTACAGACGGACAGCTTGAATTCGATTCTCCTGAGGCTTTAGCAAGAGCTCTTGTCGAAGGGCGCATTCAAGCTGCTAGTATGCTCGATAGAATTGGAAATCTAGAGGCTGAGTCGTCAGGGAAAGACGTGGTCATTCAGGGGCTAGAGGCCGAAAAGCTGAAGCTTTCAGCAGAGATGGAGAAGCTTAAGACTTCAATTACTGTATCTAGCAGTAACAAGGTCCAAGTTCGACTCGAGAGACAGCGAGCTTTGGCCATCAAAGAAGCCGAGTATCTGCGAGCTCAGCTCAAAACGTATGATACGGAGGACACCACTTTCCAACCGGAAAGCGTGGACGAAGCCAAGATCAAGCGCATCTCAGAACTTGAGGATATGGTTGATCAATACCGGCAAGAAGTTCAAACTCTGCATCAAGAGCTAGCCACCCAAGAAAAACCTGCTCCTGAAGTAGCAGGAACTAAGCGTCCCCGCGATGAACCTGAAGATAACGAGCGTGTGGGTCAACTATCCCGCAAGAACCGTAAGCTGCAAGGCGACCTCGAGGTCCTCCAGAACGACAATGCAGTCCTCAAGAAAGAGCTGTCAGTGACCAAAGAACGTCTCACAGCCGCCACCCAAGAACGTAAGACCCGCGTCCTGTCCCTCCGCTCCAACCCAACCTCCGAAGTCGAAGCTATCAAAATGGCCACCCTCGATGGCCTCCGCAAAGAAAACGCAGATCTCCTAGCCCAACTCCAAGGCAAATCCGTCTCCACCATTCCAGCCTCTCAACTTGAAGCCTCACGCCGGGACGTAAAGGAGGCCGAAGACCGGCTCAAATCCGAGATCAAGCGCAATGATCGCCTTAAGAAGGTCTGGGGGGCCAAAACGCAGGAATTCCGCCAGTTGGTTATCTCGCTTTTGGGATGGGATGTCGTATTTATGAAAGATGGAAAGACGAGGGTCACTAGTTTCTTCTATCCTAGTAAAGGCGACGATGAGAATAGCATTGTGTTTGACGGCGAGCGGGGGACGATGAAAATTAGTGGGGGCCCTCAAAGCCCTTTTGCCATGAGGATTGGGGATAATATCAAATTCTGGGTTAAAGAACGGGGGAGCATTCCTTGTTTATTGGCGGCTCTTACGCTGGACTTTTATGAAGAAGCCACCAGAGATGGGACATTGAGAGTTGATGTATAAAGAGGCACGGCAATTGCATTTGCTTGTATATATCTAGGGCATGGCTGTGGTGTGGAGGTGTTATGGCGCTTGGGCATGAGCTCTAATTCCGGTTGCTAAGAGTATATGTCCCGGCATGAAGGCATATCTTGAGACAGTTAATTACTTACGCATGATCAAATTTTCTCATCATTGCGAGTGCTTTCCATTTATGAGTGTCTTCTCGCACTGCTTAGCGTACTCAATAGTGCTGTCGATGAACCGGCTAGCTTGGAGAGTGCTGACTGAATGAAAAAAGACAACTCGATCAGCCTGTGTTCTTACAATAGCAACGTTGCCTGTACCCAGTGCCTATTTTGAATGAGACGATCTCTAAATTGAACAACTAGCAGAAAGACAAACGTGCAGCTCACTCCTCACTATCCAACCCCACGCCCGCAAACAACCCCCTTCTTTTTCTCCTCCCCTTTCAACGACCCTTCAAAGTCCCCGGAAACTCAACCTTCCTCTCATCCCCCCTCCCCCCATCCCTCTTCACAACAACCCCCACCGTCCAATCCCCCCCATGCACAACACACCTCAACCTCATCCCCTCCCCCCTAACCGTCCATTTCCTAAACACATCCCTATATAACGCCTCTTCCTCCCTCACCATCTCAATATACCACCCTTCTTCCTCCGCCGGAACCACAAAGCTGAAATAATAAACAAGACGTTGCCGGGTTCGTAGTATGATGGCGTGATCTGTGGCTTTTACCGCTGCGGCGAGGGAAGGACGATTTGGCGGGAGGGAAGAGGGAGAGCGCAGGACATGGCCGGTCTGGGAGGCGGTTAGGAAGGACAGGAGGCGTGGGGTAGGTGTGGGTGTGGTGAGGGGTGGTGCGAAGGGGGAGGAGGTGATGGAGAGGCAGCAGAAGGGGGGCCGAGTAGGTGGGCACGAGGCGATGGTGGTGGAGAGTTCTGGGTTTAAGCTCTGGAGGGGAATTAACGGATGCTAGCATGGGGGAGAGTGGAGGAACTCACGGAGTATACATCTGGTGTTATGGTGGAGTTATCACTGTCGTAGCCTGGGGGCTCGATGTCCATTTGGTGGAAGTCCTTGACGGGACTGTGTCTCTTGTTGCTGTTCACCATGATGAAAGTTTTGCAGTGTGGTTTGGAGGTTTCTTGGGTCATTTATGAAGTCGTTAAGAGTCGAGAATTCAATTTCTAACCATAAAACTCCAACTTGTTATACCTGCGAACACAAGCAACATTCACTTCTTAAGGTCCCTCTCAATGCTCAGGTCGATCTCACCAATAATCTCTCTCGAAAAATGTCCCGCAGCCCTCCACAATCTCACCTGTTTTTCATCCTCATCAATTTCCAGTTCATCGTCCAGACTGCCATCTTTCCTCCGATAAAAAAACAGTGTCCATATCTTCCCGTGCCCACGACATTCCAGCTCCCCAAACTCCTCAATCGATTTCCGATATTCACTCCGAGCTAATTCCCCATCTACGCAATCGAGTTCAACAAAAATCCCTCCGTCATGTACTGGAGGCAGCACAATGGTTTCCAAGACAGAATCAGAAGCAGGTGTTAGCACCGAGATGATGTAGGGCCGGGGATTGAGTATGTCTTGAGAGGGACCACCAAGGAGATCAGAAAAACGCAATGGTTGGAATCTGCCTTCCGAAACAGCTTCGGCGAGATCTTCAGATAGGATGGACAAAGGATCATTGGATCCAGTGCGGGGGTTTGTCGTGCGCCGAAGACTCAAGCTTTCGCAACAGAAAAGAGGGGCTTCCAATTGCGGTCGGTATTCGACCGTGCATCGACGATACTCGACTTCGGGGGTAATATCCCGACTGATCAAAAGTTAGTGGATAGAATACTTTGTTGGATCCATTGGCGGGAACTCACCTCATTCTGTGCTACTTTTGAGTAGAATCTCGAATTCCAAGCTGCCACGCAGTTTGATCGCAATGCTTGCCAAAGTCGTAGTGTAATAGAATGAAGACCAGGTGTGACTAATGAAGAAACAGACGCAAGAAGAACAATTACCACAACGCCGTGGTTTACTCGTCTGAAATGGGAAATTGACAACTTCTTGGGCCAATGACGGTGGGGTAGGAAATCTAAACTTTCGCCGCAAAAAAATGATGTTCAAGAGCCTATGTTGAGAGAATCAGTAAAAGCTTTGAAGAGGAACCTTCGAAGAGGATCGATGGCCCACAAACCTCCTTCGCTGTAATTCTCCTTCCGCTTTCGTAGCAAACCAACCTCGTCACCAAATCCCTACCCTTCTCATCCACATCCGGCAAGAGTTCTTCCCACGACTTCCCCTGAAACTCTTGGTACCACTCAAACGGCGGCGTCGAGAAGCTCGCAGCTTCCGGCCATGTTTCTCTCGTCGGTGTACCCAAAGTCTTGAACATGCTCAATATCAGTCCGAGTTGATTGCCATCTTCAGACGTATCTCTACTCTCAAACAGTGATTTTGGCGGTTTATGAAGACACTCAGCGAGCATGGTGCCAGCTGCCCACATATCGAGACTTGTGCCGTATGATCTGTTTCCAAATAATGTTTCGGGGGCGCGGTAGCAGGTCGTTCCTACTTCGAGAACTTTGTGATCGGCTGGCTCATCCGTGAGTGAGAGCGATAGATGCCAAGCTGTCCCGAAGTCTGCAAGGAAGGCGGGTCCGGTTGGGGATGCGAGGAGAAGGTTTGATGGCTTGATGTCCCGGTGGATGATTCCGTTTTGGTGAAGGTAGGCAAGGGCCGAGAAAAGGTCGTGGAAGCAGGAGCGAATGAGGGATTCGGGTAGGGGGCCAGATTCGATGATTTGGGCAAGGGTAAATGGCATGAAAGGAAATGCTAGCACGAGTCTTCCTTCGCTATCCTGAAAGGTTTCCAGTAATTTGATGATAGATAAATGAGATATCTGGTTCAAGATCTTGACTTCTCGGCTAGAGTTATGTGGTTCTACATTTCGCATCTCGGTGATGACTTTCAGTGCAACTGACTTTGATTTGTAGACTTGAGACACGAGGCCACTAGCCAGGTGATGGCAGTCTGGATAGTGGCCTATTGATATTCCAGGGCCCTTGGAAGTAGGATACCCAGTCTCCTGGGCGCAAGGTATCCCCTCAGCTATCGATTTGCAAGCTGCATCGTACTCATCCTTTACTGAATATCAGCTTGATGGCATTCCAAGTACAGTTCGGTTCGTAAGAAATATTTGCAAGGTACTCCAACTGCCACCAACTAACAGATACCCGGAAAGCACGAAATGAAAATGATTGTACATAATTACAGTCACGTGATTATAAGAACTTGATCTTCACTTACTCTAGAAGTAGAGCCATTATACGCGTCTGTTTCTGCTGCAAAGGCAGTCTTTTGAGAAGTCCCTGTCAAGTTTGAGCTTCTTGAATCGAGAACTTTTCTCCTGTATGAATGGCATTAGAAAAGGGCGACCAGCCAACACGGCATGTATGGTTTGGTATTCAGAGGATTACTTACAACTTCTCTATATTATCATAGCGGTCTGCTGCCTTTAATTCCGACCTCCAATTAGATGTGGGAGCCATGCTATGATGCTGTAAATTCCATCCCGAGAGCTCCGACGATGCTTTAAGATTTAGTTTGCTGCTAAATAGCTTCCGAGGTATTGGTACCTGGGGAGTACCGCAAGGTAAAACGGGAGCGTTAGAATAGCAATCGTACTTAAGAGGCCTGTTCAGATGCAAAATCCAAGCTGTGCAACAATGTAGATCATCAATTATTGCTGTTCCAGAATCAGAAGAAAATACGAGGGGAAATGAGAGGTCGGTCATTGACTCGTTGTACCGCATAATTTTTGCAGGGATGATACTCCGACGGACAAGACCAAAAACCCGGTCCAAAGAGCCGCCCAATGCCATGGCCCTCGAATCGTGGAGAAGCAACACCAGGAAGCTCATCTAGCATCTAGACAACGCCCATGTCAATCTTCCTCCCGCGACATTCACAACACCACGACTCTTGTATATTATCTATTATTATGCGCATTCGCATCGCATATCTTTGAGGGTTGAGAGCACGGATATCCGCCCAACATGGACGCTTTATCACGGCAAGAGTATCCTGCTATGCTGGTAAGCACGTTGTCGCATTCTTGTGGCCCTTCGAGTCACCACACCAGGACTAACGCGCGAAAAGGAGCGTCTGCAGCCAGCTGGAGCTGTCTCCAAATTTAATGAGCGTGTCAAAAGGATTGGCAAGGTCAATACCGAGATAGCAGATTGGCTCCAGGTATGGCTTCTTCCGGATAGCACCTGCGACGGCAGAATGTTTACACCATAGCAGGAGCGCCGCAAGGTGGAAGAGGCATATGTCGCGGGACTCAAGAAGCTGGTTCGGAGACCATTGCAGGAAGTAGGAGGAGATCTGGGGTAGGGCGTCCATAATTGAACTTCCCAAGAGTTCCAACACATGCTGATGTTGCTCCCAGCATATTCGACTCGCCATGGAAGAAGATTCTCGCATCAACCGAGGAGATCTCGAGCTCCCATTTCACACTCTTCCAGCGGATCGAGAAAGATGTCGAAGAGCCTCTGCGAAATTTTAGCACTACCAACCGGGAATACCAACAGATGTCAACAATGGGGGGAAACCTATCAGCGATGGCCAAGGAATTAGAAAGCGCACAGGACAAATCAGAAAAGCTAAGCAAGAAGGGCGGGAAAGCGAGCTCGCAGAAAGTAGACCAAGCATCATCGAAACTACAAACGGCGGAGCAGCAATGGGATTCGCAAGCGCCGTTCATTTTCGAAACTCTCCAGGCTCTAGATGAGAGACGGCTAAATCACCTCCGCGATGTCCTTACACAATTCGAAACCCATCAAGCCGACTCCATCGAACGAAACAGGCTCGCAGTTGAGCAGACTTTGGGCGCATTGTTAGAGATTGACACAACCCAGGAAATCAAGAATTGGTCTCAAGCAACAACTGCAGGGAAACCCATGACGGAACGGAAAGCAAGGCAATTATCCAGAGCTGGAAGCTCAACTGCTACTGCTGCTACTACGACCCCGTCGATATCCACGATGCCTCCTCCACCAACACCACGATCTACACATACGGACAAAGATAGCCACAGCGAACATTCGAACAAACCCGAGAAAGGTGCGTCAAGCTGATTTCGGCTACTGCGAATCAATTCTGATAGCAGCTGCATTATACTGCATAATATACCTATTTTTGAGATCAAACTTCTACTCGAATTCTGCTAATTTTTTGAACAGAGAATCTAAAAAGTCGATTCGGTACAATGATTGGTAGACGACGCCAGAGCATACATGGTGGCTTTAATAGAGCCCCTTCGCCGTCTAAAGGCGGGTTCGTACCCTTTGGACGAAGCTCAGGAAGTAGAGAGGGGCGGCCAAGTCCTTCCCCGCGTGCCTCTTCGGGAAATCTGAGAGAATCGCCGTCTCGAGACAACCGGCTTTCATCCCTAGCAGAATCACCACCGCCTCTCAGCCCTGCCTCACCAACAAATGGCACTAATGGTGTCACTGCCAATTCGTCACATATTTCGGATGCACTTGTTCCAGGGACAGCTAATGGCACAAGTCCTTCTCTGGACCTATCTGATGTTAAACCTCCACCTGGCCCTCCCCCGTCGCATCTCAAGGAGGCCCAAAAAGACTCCGAGGGCTTCACAGTGCCAACAGCGATGACAGATCCGATCTCCCAAGCGGAGCTTGAAGCACATGACCCTGACCAACCTCAATTCAAGCTTGATATTAGAAACGAGCCGATCCCAGAGCAAGATGCAGATGCACAAGCCGCGCTATCAAATGTTGCCAATACTTTGCGATCTTCGCAGGCGGTGACACCAAGTAGGAAAATGGGGACCGTCAGAGGACGAAGAGATGTTAGAAACACCATCTTTGTACCTTCTACTTCTACCTCAAATTCGTTAGAGGTCGGAGCACAAGAGCCAATGCCACCGTCACCTGGACTCCCAGCCGGACGAGCTGCGGCTCTTGCAGCCTTGTCATCCAGTGAACATCATCCTGCGCCAAGCGTTTCCGACTCAACTTCAATTCGGTCCGGTCACTCACTCACCAATCATTCCGTCGTTAAGCACGCCGAAATGCATGGACCGGGTCTAAATGCTTCGATTATTGAGACCGTGAGTGCGTCATTCGAAAATGGAGTTGTGAAGACAACAAAACTCAGCGGCGAAATTGCCTTGACTTATAACAAGGACCCTGCTAACGACTCCCCATTACCCCCAAGTAAGCTTGTCAAAATCTTGTGTATCCGTTCTATGCTGATTCAAATAGATAATGAAACGATTCGTATCAATAATTTCCCCAATCTAGAAGTTATTGGACCTAATAGAACTTTCATCCATCCTGTGTCACCAGACAAGACTGACGAGTACACAATCAATTTGAACCCAATTCTTGCCAGATCCTCCGCAGCATTTACCTACCGAGTACATAATGACGACTCCACTTTAGCCAGCCAAGCACCATTGCTGCTTAGACCAGCCTGGAAGCTTCAAGGTGACAAGCTCAACCTTCTAATCGAGTATTCTCTCAGCCCAGCCTCGGGCGCCAACTCAATAACCTTCAACAATCTCGTCATCGTCGCTCTCTACAACGGCTCCCGCCCAACAGCCTGCCAAACCAAACCAACAGGCACACACATCAAAGAAAAATCCCTAGTCTACTGGCGCCTCGGCGACGTAACTCTGTCCCACGAGCCACACAAAGTAATTTGCCGCTTGGTCGGCTCCGAAGGCGCGATGCCGGAGCCAGGCCACATCGAAGCGCGCTGGGAAGTCCACGGGGACTTGGAAGGCGGAAGCGGGATTTCGATTTCAAGGTTAGAGCCTGGGAAGGGGAAAGAGAAGGTCGATGATCCGTTCGCGGATGAGAGTGCGGCGCCGCCTAGTCCGGTGGGGACTTGGCGTGATGTCACGCTTAGTAGGAAGGCTGTTAGTGGGAAGTATGAGGCTAGGCAGGTGCTTTGAGTGGAAAGGAGATGGTATGAATAGCTTTATGAGTGTAATTTGATATGTACAGTTTGCGTGCACAAATGTCAATGTTTGAGGCTTTGTAGGTCATTCTCTTTATAATATCTATGTCTGCTCCTGGTGCTCCTGCGCGCAGATTTCATTTTTCAGCATGACGCGCAAGATGCAACTACTCGAAGGATCTGAAATTCGTGAGGCCTCGCCGAAAAAATTGTAGTGTTTCCCATACAGACTGCCCACTGCCGCTCCGTTGTGCTTGTGCAGCTATCTGCGAGGTCGGATACAAATCATGGTTTCGTTGCTTGTCAATGTAGAGCCACAACTACTGTGTGCGCCTGAGGTGATGAAGGTGATGAACGTTGGTGAGGATGCTGTTGAGAGGATTTTAAATGATCTTTTGAAGTTTGAAAGCGCTCGGCAACACGGTGAGTGAGATATGTGTATCTCAAGATTACAATATTAAGATGCGGACTGTAATGACGCTCTAAAATGAAATGTGCTCTGAGATGTCCATCAAATTTTGAGCGTGACGTTTCATTCAGATCCTAGCAGATTTTTATAGCGAACCCCAGGGAGCGTTCGAAGGGGGAGGATCCGGACGCTCGTTCTCCATTCAAATCAAGGATTCTGGGCATTCTGGCAACTCCGTCTCTCCTCAATTTCGGGACTCTTCAATATGAAGCCGAGAAAAATTTGTCATCTTGTTGAAGGTACCTCTTAGATTCGTAATGTAGAAGACGGAATGAGATTTCCTCAATAGGGGAAGTGCGACTCGCACCTCGGCCGGTAACGAATTCTTGCCTCCTTACCCCGCATCGAGATTCAGTACGGGCAATGATATAATCTTCAAGGGAAACTCAGCCTGCCTTCCTCAACCTGCAATAGACCATCTGAGATCTCCACGTGACGGAGGATGAACGATGTGCCGTAGGCCGACGTCTGCAGGCTAAGAGGCTGATATTGAAACACGCCACACCATTGGTACTTCCGATGAACCGGATTAACCAGGGCAGCTGCATGCTTAAAGTTATTTTTAAAAATTTTTATCGTCCTTCTTCAATCACCCAAACTGCTGCCTTGAGAACTCCGCAAAAAGTGAACGCCATCCGAGAACGTGCAATATTAGCTTGCTGTAAAATCAAACCATTCATAAGAAGTTATTGTCAGATCCAGTGATAAAAATGAAGTGTAACGCATTCCGAGCTCGTATCGTGCCGTTTTTAAGAACTAGGCAGCTCTATATTACTTTCAACCGAAGCATGGCGCTTCCTATATAACCGTACCTCGTCTTGGCACCCGTTGGAGCAAAGTATGCCTCTTTCGGAGATCTAGACTGAAGAATAAAAGTCACAGCTTGAAGTAAACCAGATATAGTAAATCGGAGCGCCGGACCGAGAAATAGGGCTCGAAGGATACTTCGTCCCCGACATTTTGCAGACTTGAAGTCGTAGCTACCGGCATATTAAGATGCTGGTTATAATCGGTCGTTGCCTAGCGGAACCCAATATAGACATGAAAATGACTTGCTGCCAAGAGAAAAGCTCCAGATATGTTCATCTGAAAAATAAATTAAAGGTAACAATAGCACTTGCTCTTCTACCCCGTAACATATCACTTGATCGCGTCTGATGACATTAAACGCCCCAAAGATGATCTTGGCAGTAGCATAGTAGTTACTGTAACGTTTAATCTTCAAGTGTTCGAGATTCGTGAGCTTCATGAGAGGGCCCCGAAGCCGCAGCAACTCAATCTCAAATAAGCATTCCAAACGGAGAAGTCCACATCGTCAGGGTGAAAGTAAGTCCCAGGTGCATTCTAGGGTCCACCGGCAATTCCTTAAATAGATTTGCTTGTAACGAGGTACTGGTGCAGGCTGATGATACGATTCATCCAGACCCGTCAACAATCAAACCACCCATGGGCCAGCCCCTCTGAAGATATTCCCTTGTTGGTGCCTGAAAAGAGGCAAGGCTCGGGAGCAAGGGTTGTATATTGGCAGGCGTGCTTGTGGCGGCCAGTTCAGAGATGCGATCGTTCGACGTCTGGGTGGCTGGCTGTGTTGTGAAGCTTAGGCAAATATTTTGGCGCAATATGGCCGGAAGATTGTCATGGTTGTGATTGGGAAGCGCGCTTACCTGCGCGGACAGGGGAAAAATCCAGGGGTACAGACAATAGCTGTGCCCCGCAAAAAGGAAGGCGATACTTGGCCAACCTTATTTCGTGCCGGGCCAGACGACATGCCATCACGACGACCGTTCATCAATCCATATTTTCAAAGATTACCCATTTCGGAGTCTCCCAGCTGCAAGCCATCAACCCACTTCCTCTGCTGGCGCCGACATTCGGTTATTGTCTTGCCTAAACTCGGAGGTACGAGGTGTTGAATCTGCTTTGCTGCCCTGCTGCCACGCCCAGGACACGCTCGAATTGCTCTGAGCGTTGCATACTCGCTACTGCCCTGGATGCGGCGACAATTCCATAAGCAGAGGTGTGGTGATCTTCAAGCATGTCGATGAGGGATATACCTCGAACTTCGGGCTGTGGGCTTGCGGAGAATTGTTCTGGCGGCTCTGAGCTGCTCGGCAATCTGTTCCCCTGTGATCTACAAGATCTGGGCCACATATAACGGCACAGACTCTCGGGTTCGAGATTAGTGGTTACGGGTATCTCTGTCAGTAGCAGGGTTCTGAATTGTTTCTATAAGCCACAAACGTTTTGGTGACTGGAGTAAGGTACTCCGAGCCGTTGAGAAGTTGCCTTGGGTCACTTGACCGTTGACTAGAGCAAGTTTCAAGCTCGTGTCATTGGGGCGCCTGGATATCCACAAGCTGTGTATTCCAATTACAGCGAGCTTGCTGTGTTCGAGTTCGTTTTGGCCGCTCTGAATTCTTCGTCCCAAGACAAATCCACATCATGTACAGGACCCGTGTCCGGGTTCCGGCATGCGTGGCTTGTCCCTCCATACATTTTATAAGCTTACTCTGCTTCTATACATAGCACCGTTCCAATCTAATCACTATCAACCCGATATCAATTTAGTCACAAGCTCCCAACGAGCCACGTTTTTGCACGGTTCACACCTCAATTTGCAAGCTGCGGTCTAGGCGGATCCTGCCACCTTGGAACTCAATTCCATTTCTTTCCCCCTGCGCCAGCCATGCACTCCGTTCTCGCCTATCTTTATCCGATGTAAAGCTTAATCATGGAATCTCGTATTGTACTTGTCAGACCATGGATCCTTTACAGCTGTGGCGTTTTTCATATTGCTGCGGGGCGGTTTCCCTGGCCAGTTGACCAGACAAGAACCCGGAAGGGGAGCAAGGTTACGGCTGGAAAAGTCAACAGAAGCTAGGGGAGCAAACTCTACTGCCTGGAATCCAATATCGACACGGGTGTTAATCATCCGTTTTCCTACCACCAAAGACCTTGCATGGGAGCGAGAGGTGCAGATACGTATAAAGCTCCCTCGACCCCTCCAAATCCGGGCTTGCTCATCGCCACACACTGACCCTGCAAATCGACAATCCATTCCCAACCAACAGTACTCTCACTGGTTAAGTGTTCACAATGCTTACTATTCTGCCCATTCTCGCCTTTGCGGCAGTTGCGCTAGCTGCTCCTGGTACTCCAGTTGCTGGAGCTGATCCAGCCCTTGGAATTACACTGGGATCCCCAGGAGCTCCTCCTGCGGCGACTACGGCCCCAAGCGCGCCAAACCCAACCCAGGTTTCGATCGAGTCCATTGCATATGGTGGAACTGGTTGCCCACAGGGATCAGTTGGATCTTTCATCTCCGCAGATCGCACAACGTGTGTAGACACCGATGTTCAATGATTGAGGGAGCTAACATAAGTTTTCATTCCAGCTTCACCCTCATTTTCGACAGCTTCGTGGCTTCCATTGGCCCCAGTGTTCCCGTCACCCAGAACCGCGTGAACTGTCAGCTGAACATTAACCTGAAGTACCCCTCGGGCTTCCAGTACAGCATCTTGGGCACTCAATTCCGTGGATACTCTAAGCTTGACAAGGGAGTTACAGGCGTGCAATCTGCAACGTACTACTTCTCCGGATGTATGGGCTCCTTGAGAACTCTCCCAGGACTGACTGGAAAGATGGGGAATTACTGACAAGTTCTGAAATTGTAGCATCATCGCAAGCCGCGACTTCCTCTACCTTCAAAGGCCCAGCTGACGCCGATTACGAAATTTCCGACCAGATTCCCTTCACCTCCACGATTTGGTCTCCTTGCGGCGCGTCACTTCCTCTCAACATCAATTCCCAAGTTCGGTTGTCTAGCACGTCCTCGTCTGCTACCGGGTTGATGACAGAGGATTCGATTGATGGAAAAGTAACGTTCCAAGTTGGCGTCCGTAAGTTGCCCTGTCGTAGCATATCTTTTGAAATTTCGGTACTGACTTCCCGTTTACAGAATGGCAGACGTGTTAGTATAGGCAGACTTGAGACTGGTGGTATCTTTGGTAAATTTGATGCTCACGTTCTTGCAGGCAAACCATAAACAATCGTGGACGCATAATAACACCAGCCATTCATATACAACACGTGTGTGGGATTGGATTGGGATTGGGAAGGAGGATATGGTGGATTCTGTGTTGGATTGTTGGATGGGTGGGCTGGTTGCAAGGTGGTGGTTGGGGGCCGCATCATTTGGCAGCTTGGTCAATTGGATAGGGTTGGAGTCAACAAATATATCAAAATTTTGATATAGCTGAAATCTTCCATTGGCATATTGTGAGACGTTCAAATTGCTACTCACCAGATTATCCAGGTTATCCAGATAACTCCGTGAGGCGTGCGAGTAATTGAAAAAGATGGATGGAAACTGAATTGGATATTCTGGCGACTGAAGATATAGGCAGGAGGAGTATAGTTGTATGAGTCTACACTTTTTTACAGGATAATCTCAAGCTGTTCTACTTCCGGGCGATGAAAACAAAAAGGAGGTGGGGTGGTTCTCAGACCCAGCACGTGATCCATCGTGCTCGAAAAAGTGGAGCACTAGAGCGTCTACCAAAATCCAAAGTAAACAAACCCACGCCATGCGACATTGAAATACTCTAGACAGTAAACACGCTAACTCCGCGAGTGTTAAATGCTCTTCGACAGCATCGACAACGATTAACGACAGATAATCCCCGATCGATCTACTAATTCTAATAACCCTCACGAATTGTTCAAGTCAAACGCGCTTGGAACCCAATAACAACAATACCTTGTAGCCTCCCCGAGGTTATTCGACAGCGTACATCTGCGCCGGATCCCTCCTGGCAGAAGCCAAGATGGCGATCAATGATATTGCTGATCAATATTTCACTTACGATGAGCGATTCGCATCCTTTCAATCCGCACAACAGCTCTCGAAGCGGAGGGCATCAAACGCGAGCGCAAAAGCTCCTAAGGCCTTGAAATGGCCTCACAAGTTTCTCTCTGCTGAACAGGTACTTGCATTATACACCTACAGTTCCTGAAGTCTCACTAACGCGTGCGAAGCTGGCCAAAGCAGGTTTCTTCTACTATCCCCTCCAAGCCAACCCAGATAATGTCGCCTGTTTCCTCTGCCATAAATCCCTCGATGGATGGGAGAAGGGTGACGATCCTCTCGTGGAACATTTGACGCATTCTCCAGATTGTGGATGGGCGATCGTTGCGACGATTGAGAGTCAGGATGGGGTTCTAAGTCTAGAAAATCCCGCGACCAAGAGGATGATGGAGGCGCGGAAGGCTACATTCGCAGATAAATGGCCACATGAGGGTAAGAAGGGGTGGAAATGTAAGACAAAACAGGTACGTGCCAGGGCTTTTGTCGAAGTAATTAATCTTTCTGACGCGAATGATAGATGGTGGATGCTGGTTGGAAATACACGCCCACACCTGAGAGTGATGATATGGCGACGTGCACATACTGCCAATTAGCTTTAGATGGATGGGAGAATGTTGATAAGCCATTGTAAGTTTGCAACCGATGTCATTTTGTGAAGCACATCTGATTAATCGGGAAGGGACGAACACTTCAATCGCTCGACAGATTGCGCTTTCTTCAGTCTTATCAACCAGAGCAAGAGCCCGTCTGTCAAACGCACCAAATCCAAACGCGCTTCGAAAGTTTCAAGGCTCTCCACACAATCACAATTTACGGTTGCATCGGATGTTCAATCTATCACAGATCTCCCAGCCGAAGAGGGAGATAGTGTTCTTACAACAGCAACAAACGCCACTGTGACGACCCAAAGTGGTCGAAAGATGGGGAAAGCGAAGAAAGCACCTGCGGCAAAGGGAAGGAAGACGCGAGCAAAGAAGGCAGAACCAGAGCCTGTCGAGGTAGAGGCAGCTCCCGAGCCAGAGGACGCGGATTTCAACGTCAAGGTGGAAGTCGCTCCTAAGCCAACTCGAGGTAGAAAGAGAAAAAGCGAGGAAGAACCAGATTCAAGTGTTATGGAGACTGCACCACCTCCACCGAAACGTCGAGCCACTAGGACACGAGGCAGCATGGCTGTGGAGGATTCGGTCATGCATGACGTTGAAAATGTACCACAAGAGCAGGAAGTTGCACAGAAAGGACGAAAGGGTCGAAACACCAGAACAAGAGGGAGCATGGCTATGGACGATTCGGTTCTTAGCGTGGCTGAGAATGTGTCACAAGAGCAAGATATCTTACCGAAGACTAAAAGGGGCAGACCGTCACGAAAGGCTTCCACTGCATCCGTAGCAGCTTCAAAGGCGCCAATACCTAACGACGACGAGCTGGATGCGGCGTTGGAGGCAGATCTTGAGCGACGAATGAGTGACGGTGAGACTGCAATGGCTCCTCTTCCAAAGCCTACCCGGGCAAGTAAGGTCTCCAAAACGGACCATGCTATGTTCGATCCAGAACAAATGGAGATAGATGAGGCTGTCATTGAAGCAGAGCTTGAAGCCATGGAGGTGGACTCGAGACCGTTACCGAAAGCCAAGGGTGCAAAGGCAAAGCAACCACGGAAGGTTTCTGCAAAGCAACAAGCTGCTGCGAGAAAAGCTGCCGAAGCTGAAGCGGCAGCTGAGGCAGAGAGGATCGCTGAAGAGGAAGCTTCTCAGCAAATTGCGGCAGAGCTGGAACACAGTATTTCGATCCAACACTCGTCACCCGTCATTCAGCCGAAGAAACAAAGAGCTGCTTCTCGTCAGCCGGCACGAAAAGCCGCAGGAAGGGCTACTCGGGGATCTACTCTGTCCACAAACGAGCAAGATACAACCATGAATGACGGGCATGATTCTAGCCGGGTGGATGACTCTGGAAACGAGACAGATGCCAGTATGGCAAGCCAGTCAACTGTTGTCAGAGGCGGTTCAAACCGTCGGGGTAGTACTATGAAGGGTAAAGGAGGAAGGAAAGGTGCTAAGCACATCGAAGAAATTGTTCACCAACCCGTAGAATATCTTGCGCCGGAACCTGAGGTTGAGGAAGCATTTTACACACCTGCTCCGGAGGCGCCTCCAGCCGTCGTAGAGCAGCCTGCCGAAGAAAGACCAAAGCAAGCCACAAAGCCCAGAGGCCGACCAAAGAAGTCTCAATCATCCAACACTGGAGACAGTATTTTAGAGGATGAGGATGCCTCACAGCCAGTGGTGCCATCTCACTCTAAGAAAGCGAAAGGCAAAGCGGCGGAACCACCTCGCTCCCCTACACCACCTGCAAAGGAAATGACACCTGCAGATTCACCGCAGTCGTCAGATGCAGAGAACCACCCACCTTCCTCAAAACCCTCAGCTGCTACCAAGAAGATCGTCACACCTCGATCTGTAAAGCGCATACCGCTCGCAGAAACCACACCATCAATGTCCCCGTCCAAACGAAACATTATCGCAGGCCTGCAGACACTTCACCCATGGTCCTCTATTGATCTAGATACAGTCTTCATGAAGTCCCCAGGCGGTGAGAACGTTATAATGAACACCAAAAGCCTCTTTGGAGAGGAGCTCAAGACTGGCATCCTGACTAGCCCGGAGAAGAAGATGACGGTAGAGGAATGGATTCATTACAATGCTGAACAGGCGGAAGAGAGGCTCAGAAATGAGTGTGAGCGTATGGTTGGCAGTTTCGAGCAACAGGGCACAAGGGCTATGCAAGCACTTGAAGGCATTGAGTGTCTTGAATGATTGATGGATGATTATGAATGTTTGATGCGGGTACGGTGCGTTATGAGGTACAACTGGCGTTTTCGGGACTCACTTTTTTTGATTGGGCTGGGTTCTTAATATGGACTTGTTTTTGAGTGAGAAATGAAATGATGTCGATTCATGAATGATCCTGGTGACATGCAACATGAATTATGTGAAGTTTGAGTATAATAAGTCTTCCGGGCAGCCGCGAAAGGCTCCTACCTAAGCAGCAGGGGCCTCGCTCGAATTTGGGCAGTAATCACGACGAAAGGAACAAAAGACGGGGTAATAACTTATCTCAATGACTCTGAACTGAGAAGTGCAAAGATTACAAGCCCGCGCCTGAGAGCGAATGATGACCTTCCTCACCAGCAATGGTTATGATTGGAATGGTCAAATCCGTGGTAAGACCTCCAATTTCCACCCAAGGACTGAAGATCACTTTTGCTTTAGTCTACCTTTCGAGTCCAAGAATTCAATTAATGAGGCTGGGTTTTCAAACACTGCCATCACGCTAAGCTCTCACAATATCTTCGGAATCGCATCCCTTCAAGCAAGGAAATACACATCATTCATTCTTTGGATGGCTACTATACAAACGAAAAACCCTCTATACTAAAGACCGACATCCCATTTCCATTCCATTCCTCAAACCCTGTAATAAAAACAAAAGAAAAAAAAAACAGAAAGAAAAATCCGGCACGTCTAACAATCGACGTCCTGTTTCTACCGTTCAGCTTAAGCCCGAAACGAATACTGTCCCGCATACACCGGGCCACTATTCTTCTTCTGGAAATCATCTCTTCCGGCTCCAGATCCAGATCCAGATCCCTCGTCTCTGTTGTTATTGGTGCTGCCCCGGATCGCATCTCTGTTGTTACTCTCCCGGATCGGAACAGTTGTTGATGGGGTCCTGCATTTCTCGCAGACGTGGATTTCACGGTCTTCTCTTTGAGAGTTGGAGTTCTGGGATGTGGAGGTGGAGGGCTTTTGGGTGTCGTTTACGCAGGTGTCGCGCCAGAGACCGGATGATTTGCGGGATGTGTTGGTTGGTCTGGAAGGAGAGGTTTGTGGTTCGTTTTGGTGGGAGGAGTTTGATTGCTTGTTATTGTAAGATGGCTTATTGTCGTTATATAATGGCTTGTTGTCGTTGTATGAGGAGTCGTTTTGGGAGCCTCGCTGGTTGGTGGATTGGGGTTGCTTGTTTTCTTCCTTGTAGGTGGTATTGCTTCCTCCTCGAGAGCCCGGGGCGTCGTTCGAGTTGGAATAGGTTGTGTGAGTCGTCTCTTCTTTGTGAGAGATTTGGCCGCCAGGACTTTGCGTTGTGGAGGACTGGTAGCGAGTAGTCGACTTGCCGTCTTCAAATTGAGACGTCGACTTATTATCATCATATCGAGAAGGTGTTGACTTGCTGTCCTCGTAACGAGAAGAGTTTGACTTGTTATCTTCGTATCGAGACGAAGAAGTGTTGTTGGAAGTTTGCGCGGCGCCGGTTTGGTTTCGCGAAGATGCTAAAGATGGCTTGCTGTCTTCGTTACAAGAATGATCTCTTTCGTTACTCGCAGCTTGCACACCAGTAGATTGGTAGCGATTATTTTGGGGTGATGGCTTGGCCACTGACTCGCGGGAAGAAGAAGGAGGGGTAGAAGGAGGTGTATCGTTGAATGTCTGAACGGCGCTCGACTGGTAGCGGGAGGTGATTGAGGATGATGTGCTTTCCTCCTCGTGTGGACTCAGACGGCCACCACGCCCCTGCGAATTATCGGAGTGGGGTTGAGTTGACCGAGAAGAATTTTTGGTATCCTCTTGGTGCGAATCGAAGCTTCCTCTTGAGCCTTGGCTTTGGTTGGACTGATTGGACTTGTTGGAGTAGTTGGGTTCGAAGTGGGCATGCTTTTTGTCCTCCTTGTGTTGAGTCGCAGCCCCTCCGCGGGAACTCTCTGGTCGGCTAGTCTGAGACTGAGCTGAGTACTTGTTGTTCCCGTGACCCGAAGTTGAAGAGGAGCTTTGTGAGCCATTCGATTGAAAGTTAGATGATCGCTTTTTCTCCAAAGTACGATTACTGTCCTTCGGAGTTAAACCATGACCAAAGGCGTCCATATCCTCACCCAAAGCACTAGAATACTCGCCAGACGTGGAAGACACATCACTCTCGGCGGTAGAGTCCTCACGATATACACTCATTTCTAGCTCGTCATCTTGCTTGTACTGAGGTTTGCTCCATCCACCATTCTTCGCCGGGGGCGACGATACTCGAGAGGCATTACTCCTTTTCAAATCCTCATCGGCTTCTCTGGACTGCTTCAGAGCTTTATCGACAGCACCGAGGTATTCGGGATCGTGAGAAACGTTCGACATATTCGATTGTGATGGCCGCGGAGAGAGGCCTGTCGCGCCTCGACCGTTCTTTGGCAGTGGAGGGTTGGAGTTAAGTGCTTTCGCGTGCGACGACGAGGGTCGGTGTGATGACGATGGACGGTGGGATGACGAGGGACGAGACGCCTCAGAAGCAGCCGTTGAGCCATAGCCTCCAAATTGAGTGGAGTTGGTTGCAGTACCTCGCTGGCCCTGGCCTATGGGTGAGACAGGCCTCTCACGAGGGGGCGACTGTGAAAAGCCAAAGTTTTGAGTTTTGCCGGGTGAAGCCTGACGCTGGTTTGTGCTGTTGCCGCGAGACCGTGTGTTACTTTGCGATTCGTTCTGCGACTGGTTCTTACTCTTCATACCTCCTGCTGACAAACTTGGCGCATTTGTTGTTTGATTGTATGGAGAGGATTTTGGGCCGTTGGAGCTCTGCTGGTCCACTTTGCGAGTGTTGGACGTGTCAGCGTGGGTGTTAGTGGTTTGTCGACTCTGGTTTTGGCCTGCATTGTTGTTTTGCCCACTGGGAGAAGTATACCGACTCTCATTGTTGCCCTGGCTGTTGTTATGTGTATTGGTGTATTTTTTCTGGACTTCGTGAGAGTTCATAGAGCCATTTTGAGTGGTCTTTGAGGTACTTGAACTCGAAAAGTTATCTTCTCGAGTTTGGATCTTCTTGCCCAAAGGCTTATCATCGACAGACGTATTACGGTTCTGGCTGTTATTGCTCGATGCATGTTGAGTGTCACGTCCAGAAGAGGTTGACTGCATTTGCGGTGAGGATGGCTGAGATGCACGGGGCGAATTCCGGCCTTTGGCGTTTTGACCTGGCAGATCGGCGGTAGATGACTGCACTGCCTCAATGATGGATTGTTTATCTTTACTCGTAGGTTCAGTTGAGTGATGTTTGGGAAATTTCACAGTGCTTTCTCCCGGGGCTGGATCCTTCGATGGCTTGTAGGGGTGTGACACAGTGGTGGTTGTGCCATCGCCGCTCACTGTATATGTAGCTGAGAACCATTAGTAAGGGAGTATAGATGAGAATTCTCGAACTAACTTGTGGTCGTAATGGTCGTTGTTGTGACAGTCGTCCCAGGAGGTGGAGTAGGTGGCTTATGGGGTTTCGTGTCCGAAGACGTTTTACGAGAATCTGGAATGTTGACCTTCGTGTCCGCACTCGAAAAACCGCTGCTAGTGGAATCTCTGACATTGTCATTTGAAGATGGGCCATCAAAAGACGTGACAGACTTCCCCTTCGAGTGCTCCTTCTGAGGTCCGCTTGTGGTCTCCCGTGTTGGCTCTTGGAAACCGAATTGCTGGTTCTCTTTCTGGAGGTCCTTCTGAGGCTCCTTCCGGGGCTCCGTTTTGGAATTGCCTAGAGGCTGGTTGTTTAGGCCTGTGGTCGGCTGCTTGACCCCCTTTGGCTTGAAGAATCCCATGACTTGATTGTTTCTTTGACTTGGAATTATCCGACGCCTGTAATAAGTGTGGTCTGAAAATGCGAGCGTTTCGAGAAAGCAAAAAGAAATGGCTGCAACATCTCGCAACTATATACTACATCCCGATCATGACAGAGGAGCCCCTAGGCATTGATACCTTATCGATCTCTACGTTGTTGGCGATGAACGACCCAGGGATTGATAATCGGCGGGAATAGAGTTCATGGCACGCTGCCAAATTCATCCCATAGTGCTCATCGTGCATTAGACCAACATTCAAGGGTCCTCCGTTCCCCCCGATCCCCCGCATAGTAGTTTCTGAGTTCGTAAGGCACCAATCAAGTTGGTCTGTGCTGGCTCACCACAGACGGCTCACTATGAATAATGGCGTAACCAAACAGCAGAATTAGCGAGCAGCAAGTCATCTTGGTGGGAATAAACAGTGAAACTAGGATTGAAGTGCCTGGAGTAGCTATTGTCTTGTGCCGTGACAAATGCCTCTTCGATTTTCTTCACCGAAGTCGCTCATCTCGAGACAACAAATCCGACATTCTGAAACATGAGACGATAATTAAACTTTGACCAAATCGTCAAATAATTAGGAATACTGGTTTTCTGTATCAAAAATCAATGAAACTTGGTAGTTTATTGGGCGTTGAATTGGAATGGCGTTGAGGCACGGACCCCCAAGTACGCCGCTGACTCGCGTGAGCTTTGGTACCTGGAGCCTGGAGGGCTCTTTAGACTTCAGCCACAAAGTCTAAATTGCACTGATTTCCTGGAAAATTATATCATAAATGACTATTCTGGCTAATCCATTGTCGGAACTCTTCCCGACGACATTTCTGAGGCGCATTTTGAAAGCCGATCGATCTCGCTAGTTCGATCAGAATGTGCCACTACAGCCACTTATTCATCCGAAGTTCCTCAGAAAGATGGCCGGGCAGGAATGAACAAGGGACCAGTAGGCTTCTACTGGTAGACATATCTTCAGAAACGGGATGAAACCCAAAAGTTCAACGTCCTTGCGTCTGCGATCCAAAAGATAGGTGTCGTGTTGCTTTGATGTTCTGGCAAATTCTAAAAAAGGATCAGCTAAAATGATATCTCCGAATCGATTAGAGACAAGCAAAGGAGGGGCCCGAGAGAAGGGTCCTACAGAAGAGGTCCGGGAGCAGGTAGTATATATCTACTCCCAAAAAGCTGCGCTTCTGCAGGCATTGTGGGATCTGTCACACCTCAATGACCTCAGTTCCCGACCCAATCTCAGCCCAACCCCTCACTATGCCTCCGCACCAATCAAGCGTCTTGCATGCAGATGACACCTGACATCCCGCACCCTGCATATTTGTTGCACATCGCGATCCTGCAATCGCCTTCGTGGATTCGCGTCCTGTTTAAGCATGCCCTTTCCAAGATCTGGCATTCCGGCCGAGCGGTCGCGGGATTCAGGCTGTGTCTCACTTTGATCCTGTTGCAGATGATGCTTTGCGTTTGATGGAGAGTAACGTGAAGCAACAAGAAGCCTTGGAGAGCTGTTGAATGGGCAAGAAAATCAGAAAAGCAGGCGCTTTGGATGGGGAAGTTTTGATGCATGTCGACCGACTGGCGATGCGCAACAAAAACTTGATGAGCTAGTTTAGGAGTCTAACACGTGACCTGATCCGCGACCCATCACTTTTCTTTGAGAGGGAAGCATCCCTGCTTTTTAGGCCTTTATAAGCTCTATGATTCTGTTTGTAGTCTTTTGTGATTTTTATTCTCCAAGATAACTCTGATTTGAGAAGGATCCCTAATGTCAGGTGATCGGCTATTACTCCCCTGATTCGGACTCGGCAAGATCGTAGCACTACGTTTCTAGAAAAGTGCTCATAATCTCCATGATATACGAATGAAACTATCGCTATTCATTTAAATCAAACTTCAAAAGAAACTCCTCATGTCGCAATTCATCCCAACAACCTTGTTTTCATCCCCGACCGTCCAGCAGTCTCCTTCGCCACTTTCAAGATTCCAAACTTCTTTCTCGCTGCCAGCCATATCATCCATATGCGATCAACTCTGCCCCATCAACTCACTTTCTAGCAACGTACCCTGAACTGAGCTCATCATCTCCAACAGTCCGTAAGCACTTGCCATCTCCTCATTCACCCCCTGCAACATCGCCTCCATTCTGCTTACACAAACATTCGTCAAAGATTCTGAAAACCGCGCTGGAAATAACGGCACGATCGACATAACAAGTGCATAGAAATAGGAGGTTAGTGCTTTCTGCTCATCGCTTTCGGTCGGTTGGCGCAATTCTATCCAGAACATCCAGGATCGAAGCCAGGCCAGTTTGTGGAATATTTCGGACTCAGAGTTGAGGGACAGCGCACTATCAACGGACCAGGCTAGCTGTTCTAGGTCAGAGAAGCCTATTGAGCGCCATCGTGATGGTCCAATGCCGTCTCTTAAAGTCACGACCGAACTTATGAGCGATCTCACTCGTTGTTGCATGGCAGGCCTGTTTACCGGCAGAGGTTGAGCTGAAATGTCGGGTTGGGAGAAGAAGTTTCGAAGTTGAAAGTTCTCGCCGAGTAGCTCAGGGCAGACGGTCCTTACATTGTTGTCCCGGATGTAGGTCACAGCCTTGGAAAGTTAGTGGGCATACATTTATTCAGGTGGGGCGCTGTTACCCTTGTATATCCATCCACGAACACCAGCCATTGATCCCTGAGATTACGGCAAGGTTAGATAAGTTGTCCACAAGCTATAGTGGTGAGAAGGGCGGCGGCACTTACCAATCATCGGCTGTTCCTGCCAGCCCAACCGACGCCGTCACGATTGCATCTGCATTATCCTCCGAGAAGCTCTCAATTTCCTTTTGAAGCTCGCGTAGGGCGTTACAGGTATAACGAATACATATTTCTTTTGATACTGGGCTTTTTGTCTCCTGGTGGTGAGCATAGGCAGCGAAGCTGACATGCGCGAATTTTACACATTCGTGTTGTGCTGCGAGTTGGCTGTATCTGTACACCCCCCTGTCAGACACTGCTCTCCATTCATCAAGTTTGAGACACTAACCTTGGCGCATAATCTTTCTGTATAGTCAGCAAGCAGCTGCGTGGCATGGGTCGTTCTCCTAGGATCTCATGTGATTGCTGCAGGATCAAGATCGTGTCCGAGTCGAGATCCCGATAATGCGGGGGTAAGAAAAAGACTGCGTGGCCCTGGGGGAGATTCCTTGCTACCCACGCTTGCTTTGCTGCGGGAGGCAAGGAAGATAACATGGATACTTCAGCAATTGGAGGTGTATCGGGAGCAGAATCCGACGAGTCTCCTGAGGTGTTCGCCGCGTACACGCATTCTCGGCCTACACGGAGGCAGTTCCCACTGGTTTCTTGTCAGCAATTTTATTTTACGTGGGGGATTCCTAATGGGCGACAAAGGTACATATGCAAGGCTGAAGTGTATTGCAAGTACACGGGAAGTTGGGTGTGGGGAAAGAGGGGCTCACCAGTAGGGAAGCCGTTCATCACATCGGACGTGCCTCGCTTTGCATGTAGAGCAGCCATTCCGGGACCGTGCATGGTGTTGACGCCGGCGCATTTTGGTACAAATTGGAGAAGCTGCAGGATAAATGCCTTCACACTTTATTTTCGATCTGAATGTAGATATAGAAAGACAACTCGACCTCGCATTCATAAATTTCGCCATGATGATCAAGGCTCTTCTCCTTCTTATATCAAAGATCATACTGCTGAAGGGAGAAATATAAGTATACATAGGGGACAAATTCTGCTGTTCCAGAGGTATCTGGAATTGTAGCTCAAATCTAGGGCTGAGCCTTGCTGACTTTCCACTTCGAATTGGCCAATGAGCTGGTGACTCCTAAACCCCGGTCCCACAGGCAACGAATGGAATCTTTCACCGGGTGCATGTAAGCACGAGCCACAGTGTATCCAAGAATACCCAAAACGGAAGCATCTTTCGAGCATAAATTAAATGACGTTCTTTTCGGCCTCTTCACGATGACAAATTTATGCTTATTGCATAAGGGGCCGAGGATAAACACTTGCCACATGTACAGCTTAGGACTCGGCAGAGACTGAGTGGTTCCTGAGATTCTTCTCAGAGGAAATTCTGCTTAAACTAGACATCTGCACCCTGGAATCATCTCGCAAGATGTCTCTTCGTCGAGCATGAAGGATAGGGCTGACAAAAATCAAACGACGACCTCCTCAGCACTTATATGACTGAAGCTCTACTTGAGCTGAAGACCGGCATACCATTGAACGAAATCAATCAATTGCTCTTCGAAAACCAACTCCAGGCATGGCATCCACTCGGTGCAGCTGAGAAGATTGACATGTGCGATCGCGACTTGATCCCTTTTCCATGCCCGTCGCAAGGCGAAAACCAAAGCAAGTGTCGTGTGTTTCTCGCGCAGACGCCGAAATTCCATCATGCAACTTGCAGCTAACTTCCAATTCTTCAAACGATCCAGAAATACGGTCGTATGCAATCAAAGATCCAGATAAATTTCGCCCCAAAAGGCTATCGCGACTTGCTTCTGCTTTCGCAGACGCCCTATCTCCGTTCTCGCGGACGTAAGATCAAAACGCTTGCAATCGGTCTTCGGCAGCGGCTCAGACGGAATCGTACATAGGAGGGGCATATATGGAGCGGAGAGGTTCCGAAACCGGCGATGTATCGGTACAATGAGCTTCGAAAAGGTCGACATCCCCCAGATTTGGGTTGAAGGAAGTTTCGTGCTCCCCAAACAACCCCGCTTTTGGCGCGCCCGGCGCCATGACCCATCGTTAGAATCGCACGACAACTTTGTTCTGCGGTTGCCTTGATTTCCAAAAAAGAACAAAAAATACCTAGAGTAACAGTGCAGAGCGAGGTACTCGGGACATTAACAAGCTACCTCCCAGAAAGACTCGTTCCTTCCGTTTCTCTATGAATTTTGTCGACAACAGATTTTTTAGCGCAGAGGCCCGTCCAGCGCTTTATTCCTTTGTCAAGTCTCTACTTATTTGTCTGCACAAAGAAATGGAAGACAAAATGAGTGTCTTCGCACTTTTAGAACAAGGCGTATCTAGCAGGAAACCAAAAAAAAGATCAAGTTACTGTATTGCTGTTGATTTCAATCATACTCACTCGCCTGACGATCTCCTACGTCTACTACGGAGTACGAACACCACTTCTACTCGAATAGTTTCCAGAACAACTTATACCGTCAGATCAATGGATTCACGACCAGAACGTGGCTCGGGTTATAAATTCAAGACTTGTCGAAAAATGGCACCTTCTCTCTAGTCCCGTTGGGTAACTTCTTTCGCTCCTTCCTTTCTTAGTCACTCAAGTTTGGAGAACAAAAGATTCACAAAATTAGCCAGATCAAATTCTATAGCGCGAAGACGGGCGAGAAATTTGAGTCAGACGTACTGTTTTTACTTTCTTTGAACAAATACCTATATATGTAGAATGAGACATCTTCGGGAGTTCGAATAAATCCCCGACGGGAGGATATCTAAATTTCTCATATCTTCACGACTCCATTGCACGAGACTCCCAGCCCTTTCTTTCCCTCCTAGCATCAAAAATCTGAATACCTAGCCCCATCGTCGCCAAACATATCCCCCATAACTTCCCCGCAAACTTGCTATCCTCCAAATGCGGTCGAAACGTACCAACCAGGCTCGTAATCACCTCAATAGCAAGAGGTCTTCCATCTGGCCACCGAGCCCACGGATGACTCACTAATGGACCATGGCCTGGATAGCTGCAAGTGGAATCACTGCCCTTAGGTAATAGGACATCGATATGGTTTTTAACAAAATGTGGGAATTGGAGAGTTCGACCTGTGTCTTACTGCGTAATGGGTATTAATAATCCCCGAGCTACCACTCTCGGTATCTACCCTTCTAATCAACCAATACCCGGGAGAGTAGGTAGATTGCGGTAAGTGTCATACTGCGCCTCTTTCTTCTGTGAGGTTGACTGGAAGAACTCCGAAGACATTTGGCTACGACTTCCGAATCGAGACCCCGTTTCAGACGACAAGCTGCATTGTTTGTGCGCAGGGAGCGCCTTTTCACGCCTTATAAAGCTATCTTCCGCGCTTCATACGCACTTTCAGCCATTATTATTATCTTCTGACCGGGTTCTATAATCTCGTACGATCAAGCCATCTTCACTACACGGTGACATGCAATCTTGAGTCTCTAGTGATGGCGTCTGTCCCTTTTCTATGTCTCTCGTAGCGTATCGCTCGGGCCCTTCGTCGTCTTCGAGTTCTGGATGTTGCATGTCTGGTGTATTGGATCCCTCAGAAGTAGAGTGAATGGATTTGATCGTGGGCAAATGTGTAGGCTCATCGTGCTGATGAAGGGTTGTTGTGACGGTTCTTAGATGGGACTGGCCACCGGCGGTAGAGAAGAAGTTCGGGACATTTCGTGCCCAAGATGAGAAGTTCGAGTGAGAAACTCTCGTGTCTGGACCGGCTTTGGCGACCAGATAGCGAGAGAGTACTACTTATTGTCAACGAAAGGTCTTCTTACGGCTAGAAGAGCTACTGACCTGGTAACGATGCACCTAGTGTGTACATGAACAGTTCTATGTTATTAATCATCACGAAGGGTGTTTCTTGATAGAAGGCGTCGAAAACTTCAATCGTCCGATTTTCGTATGCCCCGTATATTCCACAAGCGCTGTTGATCTGTTAGCAGCCAAATCTCTACTATCATTCAATCTATCGTACCATGTAATTGTGCCTAACAGAGTGGCGCAGAATACCCATTTGAGAATCCGTCGCTCACGTCCTTGAATATTGCTTCTCTTGAGAATTCGCAGCGGTATCAGCATAAGCAGAAAATCGATTGGTAAACTCAAGCCGATCCATACTACAGATGTTAGCTTTTGGAAAATTCCTCTCATCCTCTAACTTACACCACCGAAATATATCCCAATTGACACACGAAGATGGTTGCACGCTCCAACGAAAATTGCTGAGGAATGGGCTGCATTGGAACATCCAAGCGAAAGTCATTGTAACCCCAAGAAGTGCAATAAATCCACTCAGTCCATAGACAAAATATCTCAACTTCTTGAAATGAATTGGAACTGCAAATTCAGTCAACAACTAGACATACGATCCAGGGGATTACAGCTCACGAATTTCGATGAAGCAGAAGCAGACGGACATCTTGACGCAGCTGTTTGCCACGTAGTATGACGCCCATCCAATTTCCCACTGTTCAATGATGTTAGCGTCACATACATTTAGGAATCGTTTCAACGAAGAAACCTCACCTTCCAATGCCACTCGAGCCAGTATTTTTTGACATTCTGTATATGCAAGCCGCTCCCATATCTGTTCGTTTCAATCTGGCTGATTAAGTACGCAATGACAGCGAGCTGCATTTAGTCAACAGATGCACGTTGCAGAATTCAAGCGTGGGAAGGAGGAAACGTACGCCCGCAGCGATCATCCATTTGTCGTCCGAGCGCAGACGCTTGAGCTTATTCCACCGATACCAAATTCTGACGATTATCAAGATCACTACATGATATCATTAGATCTCAAGGTTTTGATAGAACGTGTTGGGCTAGTGAAATGGAGCCAAGACGTCCGGGCCACCAGGGCCACAACCTCGTGTCAAGAAAGTTCAAACTTACGCGTCAAAGAATCAGCAATACATATCGTCGCAAGCTCCATGCGTTGATGCCAGTAAGGCACAGGCGCATCGGGATTGTAGCCATTGCTTCCACTAACAAAGAAGGTCCCGTTTGTCTTGGGTCCGTCCAAAATGGTGCAGTTGCCTGTCACAACGCAGGCGGTGCTATTGGACATAGTCACATCGCACAACAGGCAGGTGGGGCGTTCCCGCTATTCTTCACCGAGTCGCCATCAATTGAGGCTCTCGTACGACGACTTGTCGGTGCATACAGACTCGGGCGTGGTAGTCGTTACTCGGTCACAAAACAGTTCAAACTTTCGGAAGGGACGACCAATGTCGCGATAATAAGGTTAACGGAAACGCCCCTGCCAATATGTGCAAGCCGTTATCACGCTGGCGATAACGACATCCCGTGCTGCTGAGGGCAAGGCGCGGTCCGGGCTTGTTTGACAGGGTCACTGCTCGGACCACTGGACTGGCTGGGGCATCTCCACCGGCGAGCGATACGAAGGGCTAGGGTCATAGACACATGTGAAAGGCAACAGGTACGAATACTTCGTACAGACAACCGCTTGATTGTTGGCCACAAGGGCTGAGGACGATCAACATGGAAACCTGAAGCTGGAAAGGGTAGTGGCTGCAAAGCCCTGCCATGACAGATTCGCGTACTGGAGGCCGGCTGAGAACAGGAATCCAGGTGCACATCGTAAGAGATGACCACCAACCCTCGCGTGCCTCACTCATCAACTCGCTTGTCCGCTCCGCTTGTCCATTTTCTGCGGGGCTGGGCTGGACGAAGCTGGAGATTCCAACTTGTCAAATGGAGCTGTCACTCCCGCGGCGCTCCAATTTTCCGCCAACAACGAATCAGGCGATAAGCCTAAGACGCTCCCCTCCTTCCTATCTAGGACATTCTTGTCCGTACCTACATGAAAGATTCATATAATCCAGGCATAAAGTTCAATCATATCATGCTTTTCATGATTTCAAGCTATATTACTCAATAATGCATGGCTATTGCCAAGCTCAAGGAAAAGGAAAGGAAAAAATAGATGGTGGGGGAAACTTAATGCCATTGGAAACTTTCAGCGTACTAATGTTGGTGTCGGGGACCCCCCACAATGCGGGGAAAGTATTTACCCTGGACCGAGGCTACTGTACCGAGAAATAATATCAACAGCAACCTCAAAATTAAAATTCACTCCATAATCTCCGATTTCAGAAGCAGTCACCACTACGTAATGGAATGAAATAACAAGGGCGAAGAGAATATCGAAGTAAGAGAAAGAGGAGGTGTAACTGCCTTCAAAAGCACCATCGACATGTCGAAGCTCGTCAGACTTCCAGATGATAGTCTCTGATCCGTTCCGGCCATCTCTTTGGGAAATAACAATGACAACGGCTTTCGTCAAAAAGACCTAACGGCTTGACTTAAACATCGAGAGCACTTACGATTTCTCCATTAACGGCTCCTCCCAGAATTCCAACTTTGATTCCCAAAGTGTAAATTCCAAGGCTTCGTCAATAACGCATCAGCTGTTGCTCGGAAGTGATGTGTTACGAAGGAGTTCCCTTGCTTATCAATTGAAGCGCATTTAAGAAGTTAGTGGCGTAGGATGATAATAATAATTGGTGGTATTTTTACAAGATGGGAAAACATTGGAAAAAAGGTATCAAAAACCTATAGCTGCCACTGGCATAGTGCGTCAGGGCTTGATCGTATTATTTCGACGGTCTTTGTAGCGGAATGTGAATCACGGACATGGCTCGTCATTACTTAACTTCTGCACACCACGTTCTTTCGCATCCGGAGATCTCGACGAAAAATATTGATATTCTGCCGTTAGACTCACCAAGAATATAACGGTAGTATACAAGACTTTGTGAATTACGTTGCTAGTGCTCTGTAATACGGAGTATGTTGTAATGTTCTTTCCACTAAGGAGTGTATGTACTTGCGACACTGAAAATCTAAAAGTTCAGGGCATAAGCGCTAAGCTTATAGTGCTGTATCGTTGCAGCACAGGGCTCATGTGTCGAATTTTACAGGGCCTTGTAGGGGAGTTTTACGAAATTAGGTGGAAAACTTGCTACCTTTGCGGGGTAGATTGGCGATCAGCGCCAAATTAATAGAACTTTAAAGGGCACTTCATTCAATGTTTACGTGTTAATTCGCGTCGTCGTACGATCTCTACAAATTTTGCGTATTTATTCCTAGCTGGTGGTCAAGGAGCCTCATCGAGAGCTGCCTTTTGACATCTTGGCATCCTTGGAATTCTACAACAACACCGCCACCAACCTCATCGACATGTCTCAATCTATCAAGTTGTTCATCACGCTGCTCATCGTTAGCATCGCGCTTGCACTTGCAGCTGATGCCGCGACCACAACAGTACAATGCGATACTACCATCGTCTCGAGGTCCTACGCAGGCATTTACTCCGACAAATGCCCGGCAGCTGGAGAGAGCTGGACAGTTGGTAATGCGGTTATTGTTCCCTATTCTGCTCCACCAACTTCCGTGACTTCGGGCTCGTCACCCCTCCCAACATGCATCCTCGGCCCCGACTCGAATTCCCCTGCTTGTCTTAGCCAATTGTCAGCAATGCAAAGTTCCCATGCGAGCGCCGTGACAGCGTCTTCGATTGCCAGTCCAATCGTCCAAGGCACTTCAATTGTTGCATCCAGCACAACACTTGCAGTTAGCTCGACCAATTCAGCCAGCTCGACTCATCTAGTCAGCTCGACCAATTCGGCCAGCACAACTTCAGGCTCCAATACAACGATCACGCTGACCTCAGTCCCTACGAACACTGCCGGTTCAAATTCAACATCAAGCGCAACATCGACGACTTCTACCTCCTCGGCCGCTAGCAACGCTCCATTCACCATTGGCCTAGTTTTCGCTGCTATTCTAGCTCTTGGGTGCAGTTTGACCTTGATACCCTCTGTTAGACCTTCTTTTTTATGCATTTAGGTGGCAGTACTCACTTTGTATTTATTGACCTTCGATGACTTTTTCGGGGAGTTGGAGTTGAGAATACGGGAAAGGGGCTTTCTGGATGAAGAACAGCCACAGGGAGTGTAAAGCCTGAATAAAATTCATACCAATCTCATTATTTTGCGCCGAAAATTTTCTTTGTTTCCTTTCATACGTGTCTCTTTCTTGATGCCTTAAATTGCTTTTCTAGTGTTCTACTGTTCTGCTAACAAAAATTGAATTTCCTCCTCACATGTGAATCATGAACACTTTCACATACTTTACATGATCTGGGATCACATCAATTGAGGAGGTCTGTCCAATATCAAATTCCTTGCGTCGTAGTACCAACCGATCTTTAAAGCACGGAGCCATCAGGGAAAACATGTCGCGCTTTATCATGCGAAACCTCCTCCTGCTCCTCTCCATCGCTGGATACTCTGCTTCTTCAGACATTCTCGTTCCACACACAATCGCAGCAGGCACAGACGTAAGGATAGCTATCAACACGAACCTCCCATACAGCAACGACAGCAACTACGACAAGTATGGTGTGTTTCTCTCGATCAATACCCCAAATACAGCGACACCTAGCTTTGTCGCCTGCTACCTCTACAAATCTCTTGCCTTGAATTTGGCCAATCTCTTATTTCGTATCCCGCCTTCGGTTGGACCCAGTGGAACATACTATTCGTTCACCGCTATAGCCTATTCCGGCGATCCCATTTCCTACCATGAAGAGTGCAACTTTCCTCAATTGCGGTCATCCACCGACCCGGTCGACCTCATCGGAGCCACTGGCACCTTCACTCAATTTGAAACCGATGTTCTGCATGCACCTGGAGATTTTTGGAATATCCCGTGCGATTCGTACGACTGTGTCAGACAATGCAACCAAGCAGGGTATCCCAATAACAACAAGGACTGGCCCCACAGCTATCGTTCAACTTACCAATGCATCGCTGCATGTCAGGCTGTCACTTATAGAAGTTTTGACGATTACTTCGGGCCCTGTAACTCGACTATCAACACAGCTTCGGCCAGTCGGGCGCAGAGTGGAGGAAGCAGTACTGAAAGCAGAGTTACAACACGTCTTCATACTGTGATAGAGTCCTCAGTTGCATCTACGACCTCAATTGCACCTTCGACCACAGTTGCATATTCGAGTGCAACAAGTCAGGTGCCGAAGCCTTCGGAGACTACGAAAACTTCACTTTCGGACTTTAGAGGGGTCAATCGAAGACTCTATCTTGCTGCAACCAGCATCTTGGGGCTTCTTTATGGTAGAATCATGGTATGAAAGGCATTGGCTGATGCTGGCAAGGAAAATCTAAAGGGAGCTGCAGTGAAAAGCATCTTGTGAGTTTCACAACAGCAAAGCAAGAACGCCGCTGATGATTTCTCAGACTCCCTCAAACAATACTTCCAAAATTTCTATCATTACACCACTCTCCAATTATCTGCCACGAAGATTTCTCATGCTTTCAAGGCCTTGCTTGCCCTTTGTCGGCCAAGATCACTGGGTAGCTCTTGAAAAGGCATCATCTATACCACGGCGTTGTTCGCTTCTGCACTTGGGTGGTATATTACAAGATTCTTTGCGTAGATCTTTTTGATAGCTAGTCATCTAATAGAATATCCTACAATCACGCATCTTCTCTTGTGATTCCCTCACTGTGATGTGAATGTATGACTATTATGAATCACATTTGAGCACATGGAGTCTCTATTAAGTGAGCTCCAAACTCCCATCCCTGTCTTCCCGTTTCCCAACCCAGCAAGCGCAATACTCTTGAGGTTCTCTTCAAAATGTTCCTGGCCATCGACCTCTTCCTCCTAGCATTATTCAGTCCGCCCCTCATCTCCGCTTTCAACAATATTACCCTCGGCTCCAAAATCTACGCCAACCAAGACTTCACAATCCATCTCAACAACGATTTCGCTAGCGGAATAGAATCGTACGACCGAGAATACGACAGCTTCCGTACCTTTCTCTCCGCTGACCATACCGATGGCGAATTCGCGCTCTACTGCTACTTGCTAAACTCTTCCACAATGGGTGTTCCCATGATAACCACCAATATCCCATCCAACATAGGAGAGAGAGGATCATTCTACCGCATCGAAGTCCAGTACGTGAAACTTTGCTCTTGTCCTCATGGAATTTTAGGAGACGAACTCTTCGGGAGTCATCTTCGGGAGTTCAGCTTCCGAACAATCCAAAATATTTGTCAAGATCCTGTACTGATTTGTCTATAGAGCCTTCAACCAGGACCCAAACAACCGGACCGTAAACAATTCTTCGCAGGGGATCATGCAATCAAGCAACTCATTTGATCTTGAAGGCACTGCTGGTAAATGGACTGAGTTTGAGAATGATGGAGAGATAATCGGCTATCCTGGATCAATTCCTTGCGAAGCATACGATTGTGTTAGAACGTGTTATCAGGTCTACTACCCCAGAAATCCCAATACCGGACACTCTGGCAAGCCTTGCGATATGATACCAGCTTGGGACTGCTTCCGAGGATGTCCATCAACTTCATTTCCAAGCTGGGAAGAAACAGATTATGGGCGCGGTTGTTTGGCCGCGCAGGCGGCATCAAGTTCGCAAGCGGCTGCGAACCCAAAGACTTTCTCATCACTTTCCTCCACTTCCACGGTTTCTTCGGTTAGTGGTTCGACGGGAAGCTCTGGGGTCGTGTTTACGCAAGCCTCGACGGAAACAACTTCTCCTTCGGCTTCTACGACAGCGAGGAAGACTTCAGGCTCTGGTTCCGGTCGACTCTCAGATCCGACGGATACTTCTATGGGTGCTACTCGAGCAACAGCTGTACCTTCGCTTGCATCGTCAGAGAAAAGTCCAATAGATTTATTGACTTTCTTGGGATCTGGCCTTCTGGGTCTCTGGGTTGTAAATGGATGTTGAGGAGCTCTTGGGGTTAGATATTGAAGGACTGTATCAATTCATAAATCTTGGTGGATTGATGAAGCAGTTTTATTCAGCCTTCCTTTTGACGAAAAATATGTTGGGCAGTTAGATTTCTCTTCTCGCCGCATACTGCGGCATGTTGACATATACTCTCATCTCTTGCAGTCTATTCTCCATTCCTGGCTGATACTCGAAAGTCCCAACCCTCTCTTATGCAAGCTCATGAGGTAGAATCCGATGAAACGTTCAATGTTCTCAAAAATCGTTAGCTTACAACCACACTATGACCCCAAAGTTTGAAGGTGTATCTGTTTGCCATATTGACGTACTTTCGATTTGTGAATCACAGGCAGGAGTGAATTGGCGGAGCAAGTATTGTGAATCTTATCTGAGACTTGTAATCTAGAGAGTCAACCATACTCCTCTAAACACCACTCAAGCCTCTCTGATCCAACTCCATAGCCTCGGACTCTCGGTGCCTTCTTTTCTACCAAGCAATATCACTAACTTCTCCGCCACAATGCGCAGTCTCAAACCAAATTTCATACTCGGTATCTCCGTCCCTCTAGCCGCCGCTCTCGAGGACATCAAAGTTCCAGACAAAGTTTACGCCAACAAAGCCTTTGATGTGGAGGTAGACAACGATCTATGGCGAGGCACGCATTCGGCCGACGCACGATTTGACAGCTACCGAACCTTCCTAGTTATAAATACTACTGGGAGCTACGAAGAGCAATGCTACCTGCAAAGTTCCACCAGCATAAGTTCCATAACCGTCACAGTGCAGATCCCCGCCGATGTGGGAGTCACCGGGGATTTCTACCGAATCGGCGCCCAACCATTCAACCAAGACCCTCGAAACAACAAGAAAGACGACACCTCGACAGGGCTTTTGCTTCAAAGCAAATCCTTCCATCTCGAGGCCACTAATGATGGCTGGGCGCCGGATACTGTGTTCGTTGACTACGCCAACTATGTTCCTTGCACATCTTACAACGGCGTTAGAAAATGCATCCAATTTCATTACCCTAGCAACGCCAGCAATCCCTCAGATCCGTGCAATTTGCGAACAAGCTACGATTGCTTTTCGAAGTGTACCGAATGCTTGTTTCCTAGTTGGGAGGACATGTATCCTGGCTCGAATTGCACGAACTCGACATCTTCGAGTAACTCTCAATCCGCAAGTCCTGCAGCTTCGACTTCGCAAGGCTTTGTTGCGACTCGTTCGGCGATATCTTCTACTTCGACATCAGGTTCTGGAGCTGCTGCAACGACCTCGACGGCGGGCCCAACCAGAGCATCACAGTCCTCAGCATGGTGCAGCATGGCTTGGAAGGAAACCTTTGGTCTTGTGGTTGCCTTTATGTTGGCACTGGCTGCTATGTGAGAGGGTAGCATGGTTCCTGATCTTGGGATATCTAGTGGCTCGATGAGTACGGGCCCCGAGATTTAGAATAGTCGAGGAGTGAGTCGAGAGCACTACCAGGGAGCCGTAGCTGTGTAAAGCCGAATTAGAGTTGAATAAATGAGCTTCTGCTCGGACAGTAGTTTCAACGGTCGAAGTGCATCATGTGTCGATTTTTGATATAACCCGACGACCAAATTGCTTCGAATTGCAGTTGCAGCTCAAGTATGAAGTTTCTGAAGTTTAAATAGACTTTCCCCGGAAAGAAATTCAGTTAATTTCCTTTCAAGAATAGTTTAGATAATTTTCGGCTCTTGGAGCTAGCTGTTATAGCTAGATATGGGTCCCGGGCTATGGAACGGTAGTGACTTGATAATATGGACTGGGCTTGCTTTGACTCATAGACTTTAGATTGACAGCTAATTTCTCCCATATATTTTTTTATTTCGTTCAGGATCTGTATTTATCTCCCTCAGTTGTTCAAATCTATGTACCAGGACACCATCGTCGCCGGTTGTCCTCTTTCCACTCAAGATTCTGTGTCCTCATCTTCAAAATGGGTAGCCACCCCAAAGCATGTCTTTTGAAGTTACTTTCTGATCTTGAACCACAGATAAAAAAATTACCATGGCCCGCGACGGAGTTTGTACGATTTAAGGAGCTACCAACCGAACTCCGTCTCATGATCTGGCAATGCGCATTTCCTCCTGGACGACACATTGATATTGACAATCATGGGGTTAACAAGCAGCCGCACTATGGGGAAGATGACAACGACCAAAATCACAATTCCTCCGTTATCAGGCGCATACTGTTCAGGGACCTTCCGGTGACTTTGTATGTCAACCGCGAGAGTCGCCATGAAACTTTGAGGTATTATCATATGATATTTCCTGAAGACTGCTTCGATCAGGCCTCCAGATCAACACAGCTGTGCGTTAACCCCTCCAGAGACAGCTTACATTTCTCGTATCCTTGGATAAGATGGCACCTCGACGATTTCTTCTCGTGGCTAGTGTTTCTGAATCGCAAAATACCCGGTGGCCTCTCCAGCTTTCAAGGCATAGACATCAGGGAAATAACTTGGTTCGATATCGAAATACAATCATCAGAGAGCCATAAGCATTTCTGGGCTTTATTCTGGATCCTTAATTTTTTCACCGGCATTCCAAAATTAGCTCTCACTCTACGCTATCTGGAGGGTCGCAACACAGCAACAAAATTCTGGTTCGAAGCAGAGCGATTTCTAGAATATATCCCAGTAGGGCCGCAACGTTGAGCTCCAGCACCTCCAGGATGCACTAAAGAAGCGGCATTGAGACATATATTCGACGTCAGAAAATTTGGGGAGGACAATGGAAACCCATCGGAAGTCACTCTACGAACATGGCAGCCGAAATTTTGCTACACGGGATCCGACTCTGCGTTTCGAAGCAATGACCAGACGAAGGCTGGGCAACCGAATGTAGAGAAGTACGGTAGTGAGTCGAGATACATCAAGGGATAGTTTGAGCCGATTGACGATGAGGAGAGCTAGAGGAGGGTACAATGTGGGCAACATACACGGATTGAAGATTCCAGGTCTCAAAATTCGGCATACCTCATCAAAATTCATGGGCCATCGGTGAAAAAGAACCCATCAGAAACTACTTGCAGATTTGAATAGTTAATACTGGTAACAATTTCTAACCGATACTAGCAATTCTCGAGGTTTGGCAAGAAATCAAGTCAGGTAATATCTGTCCCTACGTAGTGAGACGCACCCTTTTAAAAAAGAAAAAATTATATAATTCGGGAGTTTCGCTATTGCAAGGAGAAAGGTAAAGTTTCGGAATTAAAAATCTATATTAATCCAGCCAAAACACACCATATTCATGCCCGGGCCCGTTATATTTTACTGAGTCACGATTCTTTGGTTTGATCGCATGTGTGCATCTCCCTTTCTTCATCACAGGAGACGCAAACCGCTTGCGGTTTGCCAAAAAGAGCCTTAAGGAACGAAGCTTGATTTTCCAGAAGTTTGAATGGAATTTAAGAAAGTTCAAATAATTCGGTGTGCTACATTAATGAGAGATATTTCGTGAAGGATGGACATGCTTGTTAATTATTTAGCGGGAGCTATTCCTAATTTGGGAGCGGCCAAAACCCTGCGGCCAAATTTGACCGTGTTCAACTACGTTTCCTCAGCTTCAACCCACCAACCCGATTGCCCTCTTGTCGAACACTGATCGCATCGAGAAAGTGGTTACTTACATTCACTGAGACACCCTATAATTTTGCACTTCGATCCCTATCTAGCACGAAAGGATATAATGGCATCCTGTTCCCACAAAGAGGAGTTCATACCTGACGGGTTGTCTTGTGACTCCTGCAACGACCTTTTCTCTAATCCCACAAGCCGGTCCATTATCATAGCCAATTCTGGGAGATTTCGCTATTGTCGAGAATATAATGACCTGAAGAGAACTGCGGCAGCAGGGTGTATCCTATGCATGAATTTGCTTGATCGACACGACGTCGAAGGCACCCAAAATGCTCCCAGGGAGCTTCGTAAATCGATCAACTGCCCTTGTTGTACCAAGTTTGATAATAGTATAGTGTTTTTAGTGTCGAGGGCGCTTCGGAGATCCAACCCAGCTTTTAGGGAAACTCATTGGGGTCTATCATTCCGCGGACATCGACAACACAAGTGGGGACGGCGTAGTCGTTTCTGGGAGCTTGAATTCAACGTTGCTGCAGACACTGGTAAGTCTACGAAAGGAAGTGTTTGAAGTAGGTAGAATTAAATTTTACTAGATAACCCTGCCGCGAATCTCAATTTTATGCGGCCTGCCGAACTTGATGTCAACTCCGCCAAAAATATCGATACGATTAAGGCCTGGATCAAGACATGTCAAGAAAATCATCAACGCTGCCAAGAATATATGGAAACAAAGCTTCCGATTCGTCTAATAGAAGTCGGGGACTCTGAAACCTTACCGAAGCTACGGCGTTCTAGTCCGGGTGAGATTGGGCAGTATCTAGCCCTGAGTTACTGTTGGGGCGGGGCTCAGACAGGACAAGCAACCAAGGCCAATCTCCGCGAGTATGAGAAGGCGATTCCTATGGTATCGCTTCCGCAGACCATTCGAGACGCTTTCCAAATTACGAAACAGCTGCGGATTAAGTACCTGTGGGTTGATTCGCTCTGTATTGTCCAAGATGATGACGATGATAAGGTTCAGAACTTGCCCCAAATGCGTAGCATTTATCAAAATGCGTTACTTACGATATCTGCGGCATCCGCTGAAAGCAGTAACTCGGGATTTCTTTATAAACGGGACTTACCTGTGCGGCGTTTTGCTCTTAATCAGCCGGTTGTGAAGGCATACACCACGTTTACTCTTCGCGCACGAACCGAAGACGGCCGAGAAGGTTCTCTGATATTATCGCAACCACCCAGATACGCAGAGCTATTCGAACCGATTGAACGACGAGCCTGGACGTTCCAGGAGACGTTATTGTCGAATAGGCTGCTGATATATAGTTCCTCACAGCTTCTCTGGAGATGTCGCTGTGCATTTGAGGTTACTGGCGGCCATCTTATATGGGATGAATATGAAGGCCACGCTCCGAATTTGCCTTTTGAAAGTTCCGCTGTAGAGATGCAAGGGCCTAAGATAGCTATAACAGTGTATGTAAAGGAAGTTCCGGATTTCGAATTGTATGAGTACTGGAAATTACCTAAGGGGTATCCAAAGTTTCGCGGCTCGATCACCGAGAAAGAAATTCAATGGCTGCGAATCGTCCAGCAATATACTTCTCGCGGGCTTTCCAGACTGAGCGACAAGTTACCTGCTCTAAGTGCGATTGCAGAGGAGTTTCAGAGAAGTACTTGTGATGAGGACGGAGAAGATGAATACGCTGCTGGGCTGTGGAGAAGTCATTTTCTCGTTGGTCTCGCTTGGCGACGACGCTTCACTGTTCCTTTCAAGCGCGTTCTCCCGTGGCGAGCTCCTAGCTGGTCATGGGCTTCGGGGGACGGCGAGGTCGGGTACTGCACGTTCGAAAACTACTGGAATGGTATGAGACGAGTACCGAGAATTCTTTCGGTCTTCATCAAACTCCTTAATAGTAACATTCCCTTCGGCGAGGTTCGTTCAGGGTATCTCGAAATGACAACGCGGTTACGTCGTGTACGGCTGGAACCAATTCCCGAGGAAACAGAGGAAAAGGCCGCGAAGATCCATAATGTCAAAATGATGGCAGAGAATTCGTCTGACCTGTGTGGCTACGCGTTAATCGATGATGCGGTGGAGCTCGCGCCATGGAGCGAACCCGATGAGAAGGAAGAGGTATTCGCTATTGTTTTATTCAAGTCCCGTGAATGGAAACAAAAGCCAGTGAAGCGGCGAGCATATGGATTGGTCGTGGTTCGCTGGCTCGAAGATCCATATGTGCAGACAGCTGGGAGTTTCAGGCGAATCGGAGTTTTTGACAGCTTGCCATGTGAAACTCCGGTTTTCAACTCGGAGTGGCTAGGTGACGGCCGATTTCAAATGATTCGATTAGAATAACGTCCCAGTCTGTTTTGCATTGAATTCCTTAAACTGTCCCCAGACGGCAAACATCGACGGTCAAGCCGGAAAACCCAACGTCTGTGTCATGTCTTCAACAGTGGGGTAAGCCCAATGACTCGCCACTATCGGCACATCACGCTCCGACAAAGCCTAACTTTCCGTTCCTGCATCTCCTCACCAAGACCAAAACCAGCGATCATCGTACTTAAACTTCACTATCGCAACGTTACATGATTCGCGAATAAGCGCGCGTACCAGGGCATTCCAAGAAGTGTCTTGAGAGGCGCGGCTCTGTCCCCGCTTCCCCCGCAACGTTTAGTGACTTGTGGAGTGAGTTTCTACGCGTATGAGCTATGAATGAGGGGTTGGAAAAGTATGAGCATACTAATACTGTTAACATGCTGTTTAATTTGTTTTCTGATGATGCACGTCACGATGAAGGATAGCAAAATATTTTCTCTGCTTTCTCTTTTTGTTCCTGGTTGTGTGTTGCAGACTTTCGACGCATTTCATCCCACTTTCTCTCATCATGGAGTCCAGCAACGAGAGAATGGAAGTTCCATTCAGAGAGATTCTTTCCTTGATAGTCTTGTTGCCAATATGACGATTCCTGAACTTGGTAAGTATTTCTCACCGTCTCCACAAAGTCTCCGTGAAAGTTTGGTGTTTTTGTTGTCATATTCTCACAACTGATTTTGATAGTGATGCAACTCCACCTCATGTTCGGCGACAACATCGTAGGAAAAGACTCAGACAACTCCCTCTACGATTTCGCTACCAAGCCTGCACCGGGTGCCGGAGTAGGAGTAATCCACGATCTTTACGTAACAAATTCCTCACAATATAACTCCCTCCAAACCCTCACCAAAGCCAAAGCCCGTCTCGATATCCCGTTCATGCAATTTGGCGAATGTCTCCATGGGGTGGGATCTTTCAAACAATCCATGTTCCCCCAATCTATCGGTATGGCAGCTTCATTTGACACCGAGCTTGTGCATCGAGTGGGGAGTGCGATTGGTGCTGAGGCAAGGAGTTTGGGGATTCATGCTTGTTTGTCGCCGGTTTTGGATTTGGGGCTAGAGCCGAGATGGGGAAGAGGTGAGGTTTTTGAAAATAGGGTGAAGAGAGATTCGCTAAAAGTGAAATAGTTCAGGAGGCTTGGGGTGAAGATATGTTGCTGACGAGTCATATGGGTGTTGCTATTGCGTCTGGGATGTCGAAGAACAGTTCTTGGGATCGGCCGGATGCTGTTGCGCCAGTAAGTAGCCTTCTTCCAAAACTGGTGGGGACCTTTGCTCATACTTTTTACAATAGGTCGTAAAACGTGAGCTCACCATTGAAGTTAAATGACCACCTGCAGCTCTAATTCCAGCCCAGATTTCGCAGCCCACGGAAGCGGCCAAGGAGGAATCAACGGTGCCCCCTCAATGCTTCTCGGAACCCGCCAAGTAATGCAAGACATGCTCCGACCATTCAAAGCAGTCATGGATTTGGGAGGAGCAAAAGGCGTCATGATGGCTTACTCAGAACTCGATGCCATTCCATCGCATATCAACCCGATGTTGTACAAGGTTTTAGACGATTGGGGGTTTGATGGTTTTGTGACGGCTGATGATACTGGAATGGCGATGTTGATGGCTCGTCATGGGGTTGCGGATTCTCCTGCTTCGGCGATAATGCAGTGGTTTAATGCGGGTAAGTTCTGTGATTTGGGTTCGAGGGGACTGCTGATGATTTGGTGTAGGTGGGATGATACAGTATTACGACTACCCGCTTCAAACGTTCCTGAATGCCACTACGGACTTGGTCAATAACGGATCTGTGGCACTTTTGACTTTACAGTCCCATGTTCGTAAGATCTTGGGTGTAAAGTATGATCTAGGCCTGTTCAAGAATCCGTATATTCCAGACAGCATCGATTCGCCAGCACTGACAGCAGCTCATGTACCATTGACGCTCGAAGCAGCACAGAAGAGTATTGTCCTGCTCGAAAATCGCAACAAGACTTTACCTCTAAGTCCCTCTACGCAAAATATCAGCATAATCGCCCTCATTGGTCCATTTGGAGATGCACTCAACTATGTCAGACCCCTCCCACAATACCAAATATGAATTTTAACTGACACGTCTTTAGGGCGACTACTCTGGAGCATTCGGAGCCTACCCCACCTCTAAATCAAGCACCATTCGACAAGCAATGCTCTTGCAACTCTCCTCCAACTTCCCAAATACGTCTCTCATCTCAAGTTGGGGCTGCAACGACTGGTACTTCAATGCTCAACGCAATATACCCTCTTACCTGCTCTCCACTCCCAACGGCACAGCCGGGGGCCTACTAGGAACCTACTACGCGACCCCAAACTTCACTTCTCCCGTCTTCCAACAACAAGAAGCACCGAACCGAGACTGGGGTCTCTATCCACCCAACGGACTGCCCTCGAATAACTTCAGCGTCATTTGGGACGGTCTTCTCAATGTTCCTGTCGATGGAGAAGTCAACGGCTGGCTCGGCGTAGCTGTCAGCGCCAACACAACGGCAAAGCTTTACATCGACGATAAACTCATCCAGCATACTCCCATGACAAAAACAGGAAACATCCAGTCAAATATCCCAGGCATAGCATTCACACACGCCAACTCAACACTCCCACCCGCCGGCAGCGCACCCTTCACATTCATCCCCGGGACAACACACAAGATCCGTCTGGAATACCAAGTCTACAACCTCTTTCAGAAATTCGAAAACGTAAACTCAGTCAACGCTAAAATCGAGCTCTTCTGGAACCTTGTCGACAGGGAGAACTCGATTCAAAAGGCGGTAGATATAGCTTCCTCTGCCGACGTCGTTGTACTAGCCGTAGGAGCGAACTGGAATTCCGACGGCGAAGGCGGAGATCGCTCCACACTGTCCCTTTCCGTGAACCAAACACAGCTCGCAGAGGCTATTTTCGAGTTAGGCAAACCTGTAATCATGGTGCTACAAGGCGGCCGTCCGTTTGCCATTCCAGAATTTTACGACAAGAGCGCTGCAGTTATCAATGCGTATTTCCCTGGCCAGAGCGGCGGGCAGGCAATAAGTGATGTGCTGTTTGGGAAGATGAATCCGGGGGGTAGGATTCCAGTCAGTGTGCCGAGACATGTGGGGACGTTGCCGGTGTTTTATAGCTATAAACCTACAGCTAGATACAGGTATTACGCAGATGACAACTGGGCGCCTTTGTATAGTTTTGGGTACGGACTTTCGTATACGAGTTTCGAGGTCTCTTCTTTCGGTGCGAACAGTAGTAGTGGGGATAAGTCGTTCAAGGCGGGGGATACGGTGACTTTTGAAGTGGATGTGAGGAATAATGGGACGGTGGAGGGGAGTTATGTTGCGCAGGTTTATTTACTGGGACGGGTGTCGAGGATTACGCAGCCGGTGAAGCAGTTGATGGCTTTTCAGAGGGTGTATCTTGGGGCTGGGGAGATGAGAAGAGTGAGGATGGAGTTAGAGGTTGATCGGTACTTGCCGATTTTGAATCGGGAGTGGGAATGGGAGCTTGAGAAGGGGGCGTATACATTTGCTTTGCTGGAGAATTCAGCTTTTGATGCGGATAAGAGTACTAACGTTACTTTGAGCTGTGTCTGAATGTAGCTCGGAATTGAAGCAATAATAGACAGTGGAAATAATAGAATCCCTGTAAAACGGGACAGCACTCTACCCACTGGCACTGGCCATCCGAAGCCCTTGGAGATACTTCAATCAAACCCACTCAAAATGAAAAGAGCTGCTCCGAAGCTTGGCCCCTTCATTCATGCTTTGAATTTTGAATTCTCATCTACACCACAGCCAGTTTTCCTCTACGTATTATACTTCTAATTTCAACTCCCGTCTTTCTCCACTCATCTCTCCAAACAATAAATGCCCCTCCGCCGAAGTAGCTAGTTTTACTCAAAACAATAGACCACAAGAGCAATCGAATTAAACTTGGTGCCACTCTAGCAACAACGTCTAAAACCCCTCTCTTAACAAACCCTCACGATCCTACACCTCGAAGCAAAACACGCAGATCTCCTTCCTAATCCTCCACACATTCCCTTCCTGCTACTCATCGGTCCCGCCTGTCTCCGGTACAGGATATAAAAGCCATATCCAAATTCGCAACAGGGTCAACAGCCACCGTTGTGCCGTAATAGATTGATTACGAGATGGGCAGGCTGCTAATGACTTCCAACTCCTCAGCCATGCGTAGACTTTCTGAACCGAGATGTCGATGAGAGCCTGTAATTCTTGTTGCTGCGTCGACAATTCCTTCGCCGGCCCCTGATCCCTAAACTGCCAAGCCTCGGCGATTTCTCCTACCCAGACCGCATCGCTGCCCCCTTCTTTCCTTTCTCCTAGCTTCAATAGTATGCTCCTTAGAGGAAGCTGATTTATCGGGTTCTCCTCATGCCCTGTTGTTGCACCCGAAGGTGTAGAGGCGCACGAACATACTTATACCCCACCCTCCCCGGTCCCCAACGCTGAGCCTCGAGTTTGCCCCCATTAACATACCAAGCCCTCGCCAACGCCACAAACAGCTGCGCGGAGGGGTTGTTGGCTATGAAATCTAGGTTGTGGCCTGTTGCCTTAAAGAGGGGCAGGAGGAGGGGTGGGAGGAGACGGTGTAGCATTTTCTCTCTCTCACTTTCTATCTTTCTTGAAAAACAACAGGTGGAAGGATGTATGTTTGTGATTGTGATTGTGGTTTTGATTTTGATTTTGATTTTGATTTGAAAATGGGCATTAGGATAAGAGATGAGAGGGAAGAGGGAGAGGGAGAGGAATTGGGGGTTTATACAGAGGTTGGCGGGGCTGTGATGTACAAAGGCTGTAGGGCTGACGGCAGCGGGTACTCTGCTGAGCTTACGGGTGGTGCTGATTGGCGGGCTCGAAAATGAAACGGGATGAGGGAGGGGTATCGTGACTTGCGACGTATTTAGCGACGGGTATTGCAGGACCTGAGTCACGATGGGCTTCTTCAAGGGGATCGTGTATGACGAGTGTCGCTGTTCTTGAGTGAGATCCGACGCTTTGATGCTGGATTGTCGCTCATTCAGAGAAAACAGAAAGGGAAGATTTCTGTAATGCCTGCTGCTATTCGACTGCAATGGATGAAAACACTCACTCATGAATTCGAAATCTCACACATATATTAATCAATGGGCAATTCGCACTTGCAGCCTCTTTTTCTTTGGCTCACACAGTTGCATCAAGCCCAAAAAAAATAAAAATAAAATGCCAGCGGCTTCAATTCATCAAGGTTATATTCATAGCCCTCTCTCTATGTATCCCCTGCGCTCTAATATACAAGTTCGCAATCGCTCGCTCGCTCTCATGGTATCCGCGAGCCTCATCTCATCTCTCATCCAAACATGTCATGCTTCTCTGTGTACTCAAAAGAACCACCATCCATTCTATAATACAATTCATTCATTAAAGGCCATCGTCGCTGAATCATTCGTAACCCTCCCATTCAACCACATATCTATATAAACGCCCCCTTCCCATCATCAAACGGCGGTTGCGGCTGCGGCGGACTAGGATCCCGCTTCTTGTCCCACTTCTTCTTCTGCTCCGCATAATACTCTTCCTCTTCACTCAGCTCGCCCTTCTCGCGCGTCGGGCTTTTCCTTCTCGGGGGCGTTAGGTCGCGTCGCTTGTCTTCTGATGGCCATTCGTCTTCTTCGTCTTCTAGTGTTGGTAAGCGGCCTGTGGTTGTGTCGCCTTTTACGAGTCCTAAGCGCTCTTCCTCTGTTGCGCCCTTGACTGCGGAGGCGCCGCCGCTGTGCTTGCGGGTCATGCCTTTGCGGATCATGGGCGAGCGGCTTGGTGGCGCCTCTGCGTCACCGTGGGGTTGGGCTTGTGATTGGCCCTTGCGGAAGACGTTTTGGAAGGAGAATTGTCTTCTCGCGGAATGTGGGGGAGGTGTTGGTGCGACGTCTGGGTGTAAGCTGCTCCCTCTGCTTCCTGTGCGTTGTTCCACTATCGTGATATGTCGTTCTTCTCCTGCTCCTCGATACTCTGTGTCAGCGCCGTCATGGCCATAATAGGCACCGTCGCCTGCTCCATCCCCTTTATAACCTGGGATAGCTATCTCTGTCAAGGGGACGGGATGCATTGGGCTCTGAGCATGAGGTAACCCGCCTCCTTGTGAGCGATCGCGGCCTGGGACCATGATTGATTTGACCCTTGTGAAGACCGAAGAACCTCTAGTTAATGGCCGCTCATCCTCATCAGAGTCTGACTCAGTAGGGAAGTGGGACATGCCGAGGGGAGGATGCTGTTGAGGAGTGCGAATAGTACCAGGAGTGCGGACTGTGCCTGGTGTGCGGGTAGGTCCATGGATTTCCGAGTCGAACGCTGGGAAAGGAGTTGACTCTCCTCTGGAGCGCATACTGCCATTTGTTCCATACGTTGTTCTGCGCCTTCGAAGGCCATCCCACTCGTATTGCTCATTCTCTCCAATTGCTGCGAGATCCTGTTGCTTCTCCTCGTGTAACCTTCTCGCCTCCTCCATTTCCATCTTCGGTCTCATGTTTGATAGTCTTCTAATAATAGCAGCAGTGCCTCTAATAGCATCTGCCTTTGGTTCTGTTTCTGGTTGTTCCTGCTCAGCGATCGTCCGGACTTGGTCTAGATCGCCAGAAAAGACTGCTGTATCTGGAACATCTTTTGCTGATTTGGAGAGCTGAAGTAGGACAACCCCCGCACAGATAACGAAAAACCCCATGACGACTGTAATAATCGAGGTAACGCTTCCTTTAAACCCTCTAAACAGAATTGCGGATGTGATAATCGTAGAGCTCGTGAAGAACACATAATATGTAGGTGTAACCAATGCCGCATTGAAAAGATTAAGTGCTTTCTGTGAATGAATTAGCAGAGGTTCAGTACTGAGGGTGGGGAAACTTACATTTAGATAGATGATCTCTGTCAACAACGTGGTGATGACAAAAACGAACAAGACGTAGAGGAACCATTGGTTATACTGCTTTGTGCCACCAATTTGCGCAATGATAGCAGCACCTAGACCTTGGGTAGCCACCACACTGAGACCTCCAATTAAACTGCAGATCGACAAGTATACAAGCATCGTCTTCTTGCCGTATCTCGGTCCAGCCCAGAGGGCAATGAAGACGCATCCAATAATGACCACTCCAGCATAACTCAGAAATCCCGGCGCAATGACGAAATGCTGCATCTCCTGGATGGTAGCAGCAGATGATTCCGAAGGCGCATTCATAACAATAACCACGGATCCAATAATGCACAGGAAACATCCAACTTTTCCAACCAGACTCAATCGTTCCTTGAGGAATATCGCAGATAGAATCGTCGTAATAACCACGGACAGAGCTCCCAGAGGCGTAACCAAAATAGCATCGACGAAAGCGTAGGCGACGAAGTTGCAAATCTCCCCTATTATCATCAATGTCATGCCAGTCCACCAAAAGGCGTTCTTGAGGTATCCATATCCTTCACCAGCAACCTCTTCATATTTATCATTCGCCTTCAATAACCCAATCTTCTTCAGAACAAAGGAGACGCCGATAAAACACCCCGATGCGATTGCTAACGATATACCAATCGCCTTGTAGATGGGAGGTCGCCCTTCTTTGTTCGGATCTGCGCCGCCTGTCGAGTTCGCTCTGGCGTACACCAGGTGTGCGGTCTCGAGTACCTGTGCTGCTTGGTCCATGATTGCGAATTAAGGCGGAGATCCGCCGGAGAGGAGAGGGAGGTTCGTAATGTGCTGTGGCTGTTCAACAGCTCTCACAACACACAATGAATAACGATAGTCGTATGCCGTGATTCTTGACGCGGAGGGGGTGAATTCGTTGAGAGTTTTCGTTGCTATCGTGAGGACATTAAGATTTGCTTGTTGCTGGGTATATGAACGGGTGGAAGGATATATTGACCAGGTCAAGGGTCGAGTCGGAGGGGAAAGTATGCTGAAGTCGAATTCGAATGCTAGGTTGAGACTCGAAGAATGTTGTTGGATATCTGGTGCAGAGAATCTTGGTCGAGGTCCTAACGCTGCTCTTCCTGGTCCTCGCGGCTCCAAAGTTAGAGAGTTGTTGCAGGCAGGTCCCTGGGGTGCTTTTCGAAACGGTTGCTGTGGGAGAGACGATTGTTTGGATTATTCTTGGCGGGGACAGCGTTTCGCGAGTACTTGGTACAGCAAGCGATGGAATGGCGCCCAAGAAAGATTGAATAAAATATGCTGGATTATTGTTGTAAACTTGCTCTGTTTCCTTTGAACTTTTGCAAAGCAGAAAAGCAGAAAGGCAGACGCAACAAGTACAGAAGCGGGATGTGCTGGAGAACAATGGAATGGATCTTTTCGGCGTTGGGCTAGACTCGGTTGGCTTGCTTGTACGAAGATAGTCGCACCGAGTCGTCGCAATCGAATCGTGAAGGAGGCTGTGCACTTCTTGAGGCCTTCAAGCTATTCGCCCAAGCTTCGTGTGGCGGACAGAGGCGGACAGAGGCGTCCTTGGGGTCGCGTCTTATCTATCGCAGCTGAAGAAATATGTGGATAAAAAGCACTTTATCGGTGAGGAGCTGAAGAGATATTCTGCTCGACGTCTGCTTCAGGTGATATCAGGAACAACTGGATGGTTTCCCACATGGAATTTCACGATGCAGAGTGATGAAATACTTCATCCAGGGTAGTATTATTGTGATCGCGCCGTGCCCTGGAATGGTATCAATCTTCACCCAAATTATCCAAAACCTTGGTTGACAGCCCCTGGCCTTGCACGCCGTTGACGACGCCAGCCAGCGCCGTCGAATCGATTTTTGCGGAGAGATATATAACTGGAAACCCCTGGACAGCTGCTAAATCGACCCAGCAACCGCCACCCTATCGGCCTACACCTTCCCCCACTGCATTCTGTCGCGGCCAATCCATATCGCTCTATCGCCTCCTTCTAATACGAAGACCTGGACCTGCTCTTTCAAGACTCTTCATCGCCATCTATCGAGACAAGCGACAAGCGAAAGCCTTTGCGAACTTGGCGAATATCAAACCCTTCTTCTCTCCTGATCTCCCACCAATGCGCATATTCTCGCCCTAGAAAATGTTTCCCTCGCGACGTGGCATGTGAGAGAGCACCACGAATCCCAGCTTGCCGCTCAGCGTTTCGAGGCACGAGCTTACCCCGGATGTCACAACGCCCGGAAGAGAAGCAGATCAAACCTTCAACGGCCGCGAAGCGCGTGGCTTTGCGCGATTGTGACGAGTGACATGTTTCTGTTTCTTGAGATCAATGATTGTGGAGATGGTGGGGGCTGACTGTGCGCCGCCACCGTGATATATGCACGGGTTCGGAAGCACCAGTGGAAGTACCGAGTACAAGATGTTTGCAAGCGACATCTTGCGTCTCGAGGATCAGAAGTCTCTGGGTTCATACCGTATAAGGTTACACTTCTTAGAATTTAAGAAATGCGTACGAGTCTAAGTTCAAGTGGCTGACGAGTACGAGTTGCGAGTTCAATGTTTCAGTTACTCCCAACTTTCGTTTGCCCAATGAGACAAAACGCGTCAGGTGTCAGGGTCAGTACCCCTTGGCATTCCCCCGGATCTTCCTCATGGTGTCTCTGAATCCTCCCTAGGGCTGAGAGAATAATGTCCGGGCCATAGCTTTGAGATTACTGTCTTTTATGAAGTTATCTGAGTACAAAACTTTAACTTTGCGTGCCGCTGCCAAGTTGACGGTTTGGCGGCACAGGCAATTAAGCATATCATCATATCGCTACTAGGAATACACGGATGACACCAAGAGCGGCATTCGCAATTTCCGCATTTCCAATGCGAGATTTTCGTCTGAAGTTGTGTGAAAAGCTGCAAGTGCCTTCCAGAAATGTGCAGTCCCAACTTTGGGTCCGGCCGGTATTCCCAGTCTATCTTCAAGAAGAGCGTCTTTAAGTACGTCCCGGTATATAGAATTATGAGTCAAAGCACAATTTTCGTCTGATCCCATTCCAGAAAGCCGTCACTGTCGGAGAATTTCATGCGTCCCAACTTCTCCCGGCCAAATTAGAATCGGTTATCGAATCCAGGAGATCGGAACCGCATTTTAAGCATAACGCCCAAGCGATCTTTCATTTTAAAATTCAAAGCGCCTCAATGGCCTCAAACCTGGGGTCAGTACACAGCGAGGTTCAAGTGGTCTCGTTTGTGGTATGGCGTGTCGCAGGCCCTTGCTTCTGCGGTTATGTCAATTACGCCGCACTGGTATCAAGCAGGGTTTTACGTTGGCTCCAAGGTGAGCGGCTCAAAAGCCGACGATCAGAAGCTTCGCAAAATCTTCATGTTAGCTTTCATAAGAGCTTTACTTTTAGAATGGGATCTGTGAGATTGATCATGAGAAAAGTGTACTGTGTAGTTGCGATCGAAATTCCCAGCCGCTCTTTCAAGATATGACATACCCAAATTGCCCAATTAGATCTCAGGGGACGTCATACAGGATGAATTTTCTTGTGCAGTTATTCTTTACAATATTTTACATTGTCAGCTCAGCGTCTATTTGCGTCAACGCAAAACATGCAATCCAAAAACTCCAGAATTTCCAGAATGACAAAAATACCATCACAACGAACCAAGGTCGCAGCAAACCTGAATTCGCAAACACCTTTCTTTCTGCTCATCGTTCGTTCCTGCCAATATTTCCTAGTTCTGGGTTCGATTGTTGCTAAGATCTGACCTGTAGCTCCTTCCATTCATGGATCGGCGGGACTATTACCGCCTGAAAGTTCAATCTGAGTGCTCGACTACACTTCTCGTTTTCCATTCGAAAGCTCACTAATCCCCTTAGGGGCAATCTTCGCTGCGTCTCGTACCCCAAACCCGTAAAATTCGTTCTATCCTTCGATTCCGCTTTCGTATTTGCTCGCCATTCCGCCAGGCACCGGGGACAGCGTTTGCGTCTAGTGTAATTCGTGTCTTTCATGCGTTGACGGCAGAGCAGTGAACGGTCTCTGCGCCGAGTGCAATTCGTACCTCTCATGTGTTGACAGCAGGGTAGTTTCTTTACTCACAGTCGAAGGTCTTTTGCGCCGCAAGAGCAGAATTCCCGCGATCGCACATCCAATCAAGATACACGCAAGTGGCAAGCCAACACCAATCCCTATCTTCGCGCCCAACGGCAGGCCCGACTTTGCTGTGGTGCTGTTTGTAGAAACGGCTGTCGATGCGCTCTTACTCGTAACAGATGCCGACGAAAATGCTTTGCTGCTTATAGCTGAGGATATAGTAGTCGAAATCGGCGTATCTGCAAAATTCCACCCGTTGACCTGCACACCCACCACACCAATATCATCCGTAGCAACTCTCGATACCGTCGGGAACCAAGAACCTGCAGTATTTGCTGTGTAGAAGCTGATTACACTACCAGCCACTGGACTCGATCTGCACTGCCCCAAGTCGTCTTTTATTATTCCGTTATCTTGTATGGTATATTCACTAATTCTTTATCGGCTCCTCTCAATAAGCATTATTCTACTCAGCACTTACGAGGGACAACAAGCGACATGTGTACGGTCCCCGGCCAAACTTGTCTTCGCAGTAGTATACCCACCTGGACAAACTATCGGTCCCAAACTCGTTATAGTAACTAGTCTATCGTTCCCTGTTTGTGGATGGTGGACTATATTCCACCAGCTTGTTACCTCCCACCCAAAGCATTGTGTAGTGAATGCCGAGTTTATTGTTGAGTAAAGAGGGTCGAAGGCTGTCAACTGGCGCTGGCCTGGTTGAAGATGCGCGTAGCGTGCCACAGAGCAGTCGTCAATCGCACTGGAGGGTGCAGCGGTTGGTAATGGGATCTAGGATGTTACTGTTCCGGACGATGTTTCTGGTGGGCGTTGGAATGACATTGCGAAGAGCTTCTGAACGCTCCCTTGCGATCGAAATAGTGAAGCTTGAAGTATGAAGAATTTAAAAGAAAGGAACTCACGCTCAGGGCTTCAAAAGCGGTAAGCAGCCTGCCTTACATGACGGATTTTGCGGCTCCCAGCTTGGGGATAGAGCGGACACTGAGAACCTATCAGTTGAGATAGGAAATTGCGAAATCAATATCAGCCTCCTGCGGCTAGCCAAGCCACGTTTCGAAACTCAACCAACGATTCGGAAGTCGGAAGCCCAATGAAGAAGCTTTAAATGGATCCATGCACATAAACAATACATCTGGCGCTTCGTGATATCATAGCACCGCACACCTGCCAGGGCACACCCGCCCACTAACAGACTACAAGATTAGATTTTCGCGAGACCCAGCATTGATTCTTGTAAGCTTTCATTTGATGGTTTTCATTTCAAATAGAGGCATAGCCCTCAGACGACTCTTCTTGTTTTCATAGGATATTTTATGGGCGCTCGTGTCACCTACTTTTTTGCTGCAGAGGCTCCAGGAGTGGCCCTATTCATAAATTTTCTGATCTTTATGCTGAAGGGCAAGAGCGTGCCTCGGAGCGGTGCTAACTTGCTGCATTTCATAATGCTCTTGCACTTCATTGCCACTGTTTTGAAAATTTGATTGCATTGCTACTTGCAAGTCAGTGGTCTTGGTTTAGGAGCAGCTTCTAAGTGAAAGTCCACGAGGTGCTATCCAACACCATCCTCCATTCCCTCAAAACATTGCTCCCAAGATGAACGCAAGCATACCAATAACTGAAAACCCAAAGATCTGGCCCAGCCCCATACCATTCCCCATACCAGAATTCGGCTTCGCAGGCCCACTCGCCTCCGCAGTCGAAGTCGCAACCGCAGTAGCCATCCCACCCATCGTCCCACTCGTAGTCCAAAACTCCACCACAGTCTGCGCATCCACCACCGTAATACTCATCCCATACGCGCCCCCTCCCGTCACACTAACCGTACAATTCGGCATCCCCTTCCACGTCGCCCACGCAACCTTACTCACCCCCGGACACGCAGCCACGCACTCATACGTGCCCTCCATCACACACGCATCATTCCCCCCATCCAACTTCCAATCCCTAGCGCAGTCCCGAGCACAGGCTAAGGAAGAGCAGGGGATGTGATCGCCGCCGTCGAAACCGCCGAGGGAATTGGGGTTTAGTTCTGAGGCGGACCAGGTGCTGTTTGCGGTCGTGGATGTTAGGTTGAAGGGTGCGCTGAGGGTTAGGGGGAGCGTTACTGTGTCTGTGGCGGGTGTCTTGAAGGCGCGGAGGGCGAGGCGGTAGTGGGTTGGTGGGCCGACTGTGGGGGGGATGGTTAGTTTTACCTGTGGGTGTGGATAGTTAGTAAGGTAAAGTATTCTATAATATTTCTGCTATTCCATGCAATTCTAAGGCAGATCTGGAAGAGAGGGGAAGGGAGACTCAACGTACTTCGGTAGTAGCAATTGGGACGGAGGAATTGAGGTAGCACGCTGGCTGGGGATTACTTTCCGGGAGGTTATTGGGAACGGGCGAGGTGAGCAGGTAGATGCGGTAGGTGTCGTATGGGCTGTCGGAGGAGATGCTGCCTTTGTAGAGGTCGTTGGTTATTTTTAGGGTGAATTCGGTGCCGGCTTGGATGGTGGATAGGGTGGAGTTTATTTGGAGGGCGTGGGTGAGGGTGATGGTGATGTTGAGTAGAAGGAAAATAATGAGTTTTGGGATTGATGGGGACATTGTTTGTATGCAATTGCTGGGGGAAAGAATGGTTGAGAAAGGCGCTGTGTTGGAGGAAGGGGGGGGGAGGGTGTCGGTCAATTATTTTTGGCAGCCTTTGATTTGCGAAATAAGTGTAGGCTGGTTTTGAAGTTATGTGATCAAATCGCGAGGAAGATGTCGTTGATCGGCTGACTAGTTTGGCCATCACATTATTCACTTTCCACCGACCTGAAAACTTCCAAATTACGCAGTGATCAATTAAGCAAAACCACTTCTTTCTCATTTTGTTCTTGATACAAGCTACTTGAACGTCTTGTTAATGTTATTAGTCTTTGCTATTTAGCCTTTCGGTCCCTTTGCTATCTACACAAAATAAAGCTTGTAAATACGCTCTCCATAAGCCTTGAAAAGCTTTGGCAGATGCAACAGAAGATTAAGCGCACCAAGCAGTGGAATATAGAGGTTCGCCTCGAATCTGGACCAGCAGCTATGGCGGGGCTCTAGGATACGTCGTTGGAGGCTTGTAATATGAATTGATCACCGACATGGATAGTCGCTTGCTTTTGAACTACTTAAACACACCAAAGTTTCACAAGAATCCTGGGGCTGGATCTCTATTTATTTTAGGTGCAGAGTTTCTAATTCATTTCCTATGATTGATGTTACTCGCTATAAATTCGTTCGCCCATTCTTTGATGCATAAACGAGCACGCAATGATGGATTTGGGCAAGACCACTTTAGAATGCCCTCGAACTCAAAGCCCAACCGCTCATTGCAGCCACCCAGATACAAAATGCATTATCTAAGGTCGCTCCAGAGCTTCCTTTAGAGCGTGACGGGGTACTTGGACTCGAGGATTGAATGGCCGCGTTGGTTGATCCCATTGCTGCAGTTGCCTTCGCCGACGAGGCAGACGAAGCCCCAGTAGAAATAGATCCTCCTGAGCCAATAGCAGTCAAGGTGTCATTCTGAGTAGCTGTAGCAGAAGCACTCTGAACAGATGTCGAAGTAGGTCCTCCCGTCAATGCGGTAGACGTATGCTCGCCTGGAATGTATTTCATTGTACAATTCTGGGCTGAGCTAGCCCAAACTCCATCCATCACAGTCAGGGAATTCCATTCCGGAAACGAAACTCCAGGACAGGTAGCCGCACACTCATAGGAAGCTCTCCGAGCACAAAAACCATCCTGATTGTCGACATTTGCTGGGTAGTATTGCGAATAACATTGTCTGGCGCAGTCGTATGCTGTACACGGCATTCCATTCGGGCTCAAATTTAGAGCTCCTATACCAAGACCAGGCGGATATTTGTAAGAAGACAGAACCCCAACACCACCCTCTAAAGTGAACTTGTCTCGGGATACCTGCACCCACTCAGGATTTTTTTAGCTATTGAGCTTGTCAAGATCCGTATTGGACAATATGGTGACGATGTTGTAGGCAGAGGAGGGTCCGATGGAAGCTGGTATTTGGATGAAGACATTGTGTGTGTGAATGTCTGTCGTGTCGAAAAGGTAGCAGAATCCATAGTCTTCTAGAGTTTTGGAGGAAGATAGGTAGAGTCTGTAAGTTGTGTAGAGATTTTCCAAATGTCCCTGCTCGTCAGCGTAAAGGGCGAGGGAAATAGTTTGGTCGGCTTGAATGATCGCGGGCACGTCGATAGACCGATCCCATGCACAGACAATCGAGATGCCAGCGCAAATGAGAAAGAGAATCTTCATCATGAGTTGAGCCATTTTGGAAGGAATGTTCCTGGAAATGATCTCGAGGAGAAAACGAAAGATTCTGCTTCGGGGAGAGGTTGACTCGGAACATTATGTGAATTATCTAGCGAACGAATTAACTTTTGAAAGTAAATGAGACATGGATTTATGTGAATATTAATTTGAACACAACGCTGAATATTGAACTCAGTTACAATAGAAGCCCACACAACTTTGATGATCCGAAGGGGATGAATGGAGACCTATTTTTACCGGCGGGCAATGCAATGCTGGGGGGGGACTGTCCGGGTGTTACGCTGATACCTATGTAGTAGTGGACGCTGACGCTGGTTAATCTAGGTAATTTCCTTTTGGAGACGTGTGTGAAAAAAGCCATTAGCTACTTCCCAAACATTTTAGATCGAAATAAATACGACCTACCGAGATTTAGGGAGGTCTGAAAGAACATGTTGGTGTTGGTAGCCGGCAGCGAGGTCGACTGATGTGTCCGGCACAAAACAGCTTCCAGCCTGACTCGCTCTTCATGTTGGTTCTCATGAGGCTTGGTATTAAATGCGTTAATTGCCCGTTGTTAATACTATGATATCGCACCGATCCGCACAAATGATATCTGTTGGAGAATTACCTGATCAGTTCTTTGAACGTCCATACATTCCGGCGTACAAAGACCGGCTGATGAAACAACCAACTTCCTGGCTCGACGCCGCATCAGCCCCGCAAAGAAACACTAGAGTATTTCTGGCCCTTTCCCCCTCCCTTGGCATCCTCACTCTCGTTCTTCGCAGCCTACGATATAATACTGATCTGTTTAGATCACATATTTAAGACCCCAAAGAACGCACGCTGGTAATGAAATAAAACCACAGTTTCATTTGATATGCTGACTTTGTTCTATTCAGCCTTCCTTGATTTCTCAAGAGCTACCTACCTCTTTAGTCTCAAGTCCCAAAAATGAATTTCGCCCCAACCTGCGTCGATCTCCAGCCATATGAAGGTCAAGACCTAAGGCCTCCCAACAACACCTGTGCCTGGCTTGCCGGAAACTACTCGACTGCAGCAAAATCCAATATTTCCACTTGCTGTGGTCCTAGCAATCCAATATATATATCCAGCCTTTCAAATACACAACCATACTGTTTCGAAATGTGTAATATCACCAGTAATGGCACAACAGCAGAGCTAGCACAGAACGGGGAAACTCTCCTCAAATGTTTGTATGGGGCTTTGCACGCAGCGAACGCAGGGTGGCCGCATTGCTCGTTTGACGGGCCACAGCCGCCCAAGAAGAATGATGCATGGGGGCTGGAGTTGAGTTGGGTGAAGGTTGGGGCAGTGGCGATTCTGGTCGGCACGGCACTGTGTGGATTATAAGGTACACGGATGGGGCGGACTGAACTAGCGGCATGTTAGTATCTGGATCGCTCGTGCCAGTTAGCCAAGAAGACTACGTGTTCGGAATCATCGTTGGATACTTTTGCTTTTGTAGGGTTCCCAAATTTTTCTTTCATCTCCTGAATACAAGTTGCCTTATTAGGATATATTATTGTTGTTGGAGTGATGGCAAGTATTACTACTAAATTTTAGCGAGCCCCTGAAAGCCCCTGGATTCGCTAAATACCAATCTCCTACTTAGCATGCTATGCTTCACCAGCAGAAACCTCACACATCCAATGCCGATAGGATCCCGATTCATAAAGTCAGAGTTTCTGGACATGGTTGCACATCAGATCCCTTCGTAAATTATATGAGGTTGCAAAATTTGAGGGGCTGTGTCATCTTGGCAAAATCCGGGCGCCCAACGTGCATCGCCACCCAACAGCACCGCCTTCCAACCGTGGATCACAACCTTGCCTCTCTTGAGCGTATGCGAGATTTTCCTTCCGTCCCTTATTTCAAAAGGCTCGTTCTGTCTAATCTAGCAAGATTTCTTACATTTTCTAAGCCCTGTTGCAGATACGCCAGGGCTCTCAAGTTCAGTGCAGTTCTAATCCTACAGCTCGTCTCGAGATGGATTCGACAACCAATCTCGGCGGCCTTCAATCACTTTCATCATTTCTTGACTTCCCTACCGAGATCCGTTTAAACGTCTATCACTTTGCACTCCAGTACGCTTGTGGTGACAACAAGTCTTTCTACAATTTGACCTTGACTTGTCGAAAAGTTCGGGACGAAGCTTTTCCAATCATCATCACAGCTTCGGAGCACGGAACCTGGAACCTGTCTGACTTCTTAAGATGGGTGAAGAATGGTCATGAGAAACACCTTGCCTTAGTCAGAAAGGTTGCACTTGATTTCGATGAGAAATGTTATATGACCATCGCTGAAGCTCCTCTACAGCTCAGAGATCCTTCTATTTTCCCAACGGATACGCCATTATTTTGGGAGGCTAGATATGGCCAAATATATCCAGAGCATCCTCAACCCATATTGGCATACGCGATGGGCTTCCCAGACACACTTGGCGTTGATATTATCTCCTTGATCTGGGAATCTCTACGATCTATTCCCAATACGACTGTTCTTCGGCTGAAGTTCAACCCTTTGTACCAAGGCTTTTCTCACGAATTCCAGCCCGAGCAAAGAATTGTGCTTGAAATGTTGTCTGCTGCGTTTCCCAATTTACTTCGCCTTCATGTCTTTTCGGAGTTCAACCCTCTCGATTATCTTCGAGGATTCCCTAATCTGAGGCACCTGGAATTTACTGGATTGTCCAGCTCCACTCCGACGCAAGCCCTATCAACGCTCCAATCCTTAAAATCACTAGAAGGTCTCTCCTTTCAAGGTCGTTGGTCACGAAGTATGCGTGGTTCGTATCCAGAACCAGGAAGCCGGATCTCATTTACACCCGAAGTCCTGAGTCAACTTCGCCCTTTGAAGTATTTTCAAACAGTTGACTTTTCGATTCCCATAATCAATGCTCTCCGTGCACATTCAAACTCGCTGCAATATCTCGAGATACGAGCCCGCAACTACCGCCGACTCCATGTTGACAAAGAGCTCATTATTGAGATCTTGGATTTCGCTGGTACTTCTCCGATTCCAAATATCACGATCGAGTTCATTGTGCCTGAAGATCTGGCAACCCTCAACATCAAGTCACTCATTCCGAAGAGCAACAAAGAAGTGGATGTTATACTCGTCACAGATCCAGATCCTAAGGATCATACGCAGCTTCTGTCATATTTGAAGGTCCGGGCGGGAGTCTTCCTAATAAAGAATGCAAAGAATTTAGAGGAGTAAGTAAATAAGCAAATAGTCCGAGAGATATATATGGCCCGATTTCTGCATCTGATGTGGCAATGCTGCCCTGGTCTTTCATGCCGCCTGCGATATCCGTATCCGCGCAGCTTCATTTGAGCGTCTGGAACTACGTAAAGCCTGGCATTAGCAAGACGATCGACTTCGGGGCTTTTCATTGGGGCATGTATCGACCTTTTGTATATACGGAGGAAGGAGAAGGTCGAGAACACACCGAAGAAGATATTGAGACCCAGCCCCTTTTCTCTAGCCGAAGGAACAATGTGGGACCGGTCCGATCCGAACTCCGTTCCGTATCCGCGACGCCGAAAACGGACATAATTTCTTGGTCAGCTTTTAAATTCAACTTCAGAACTTCAACTTCAAACAACATGCCTCTTCGATAACATTATCCCCCATGGCGATATTCATGTCCAAGATAGCTGGCCGGGCTGTCTTACGGCGTGCGCATCTGCCAAATCGACAGCCCAACATCACCAAAAGATATCAGCAAAACAATGCCACGCGAGCAGTAAAACCCGAAGACAACCCCGCCAACGGAACTTCAATCCCCGTTCCAAACACTGTCGCGGCCTTGCCATTATGGCAACGACTAGGGCCATTATCTAGGGGATTCGAGGCATTTGGCAGAAGTCAGAGAACGCGACCGTTGACAACACAATTCGTGGGTGCCTTGGTTATCTTCTTTCTCGGGGATCTTTCAGCTCAGAGCATTACCGATGAGGATTACGACCCCGCTAGATCTATGCGAGCTTTGGTAATTGGCGCTGGGTCAGCTATACCGAGTTACAAATGGTAAACCTGCCGGGCTCTCTCTGCTCATCCTTGAATTAACGTCTCTCAGGTTCCTCTTCCTCGGAAACCACTTCAATTATACTTCGAAAACCCTTTCCTTAGCCACGAAAGTCGTTGTCAACCAGGCTCTCTTCACGCCAATAAACAACTCATACTTCTTCGGCATGCAGTCATTATTGACGGGCGAATCACTTCCCGAAATTTGGGAGCGAATAAAACGGACAGTTCCACCTTCCATGATTAACAGTCTCAAACTTTGGCCCGCGGTCACAGCGTTCAATTTCACATTCGTGGATCCGCATTACAGAAGTATATTTGCTGGAGTTATTGCCATTGGATGGCAGACGTACCTCAGTTATCTGAATAGAACGGCCGAGAAGGAAGAGGCTATGGCAAAATCAGCCGGCGAAAATGAGATCCCGGAGACGAAAACTTTGAACAAAGATACACGGAGGGTAGAAGCATAGATGGTATTGGATACTCGTATTGGGATGGAATGGGCTACGGATGATACCTTGCATAGATGAGCGGCGTTATGGCGTAGACTTGGGTTGAGCAACAGTTTTGAGATATGTTCACAGGTAGATGGAACACATAGACGAGACGAGCACATCGAATTTCTTTCCTCTAGACATAATTTGATTCCCTCTCAGCTTTCGTCGTTGATCTCGATCCAGTCCATAGCCACCAGCCCGCACCTCGGATTCATCGAACTCCCACTCCCAAGGACCTCCTCCATACATGGAAGAGATTCTCATGCCAGCTATCTCGCCATACACGGGAGAAACCCCCACGCCAGGCATCCCAATGCTACATTGCACCGGCGCAATGTCCATGCGGATGGAACCCATCTCCACTTCTGCTACAAGTCGAATCGCTCCTCTTCGAAGTCCATGGCGCGACGAAAGACTTAAAAGAGTCCCGACTGCGTTCCTGGAACTTCGCCTCTAGCCTGCCTCCAAGCTCACGATACTTATTCACAGCCTTACTATATTCCTTGGCAAACTTGTTGTTAAAGGAATCGAAGATTCAATTAGGCCCGACCCGTCCCTGGCCTTGTTCTTCTACCGGTTCGGCACTGAATGGGAAGTCCACACACTCCAGTAACGATCTAATCGAGGTCGTCTTGAAAGACGTCTCGTATCAGGATAACCACACCTCCTTTCATGGTCGTAGTGATCTTCTACAACCAGATGATGGCAATGGAAGCCGCCGGAATCGCATGTTTAGGTTGTTTCTAACATCTCTTCCCACAACAACCAGGCCCAACCAACCTCGAGGACTTTTGTCCCTTTTTCCTGTTCCCGCTCCCAGGCCTCGATATCGATTGAAATCGACGCGACGTCCCTCCGTAGATCTCTACGAGAAAGGAAGCAGGCGAGACCGAGTTATTCGCGTAGCTGACTGTTGTAGTTTTCGTTAAATTGGGGCTCGCGTGCTGTTGTATCATGGCCGGAGGTATAATGAGCAGGCAAGGCGGGTAGGGCGGGCTCCCAATCCGCAGAGGTAACGGGACCCGATAAGTGCATTCTTCTGGCTTCTTGTGTCTTTTATTGGTGTTTAGACACGAGTGTTTGGTGTGATGACCGCAGTCGTGAACCGGACGAAGTCTGATCCCTTGAGCTATCGTCTTTCGATTTCGTAATAGGTTAAGTCCCCAATCGGTGTCCGGTAAGAGCAAGATGCTGTCGTCAATACCGTCCTCGATCGTCTGGTAGAATTTGAGAAACTTGGCATCGTGATGACCGGTTCCAATGGGGGATCATCCGCCGACCGGGCGTATAATCACATTCTACCGAGTGAGCATTATTAGACTCTGACGTGCTGGGCTGTGAGGCTCAACCGTGCGCATTCGGTCTCCAGAGCTAGCTTTTTATAGTCAAGCCACTTCGCGAGTGTTTCGTCGGCGTTTTGCCAGCCCATCTCGTGGGTGGCGTATCGGGCCATCAATATCGGCTTATTCCCATCCGTGGGCAGGCTCAAGGCGTACATAGATGCTTCCACCATTTCCTTCCCTTCCGCTTCCCACGAAGCTATTTGCTGGATCGTTCCTTAGAAGGCCAGTTTTTGGACGACGGATGCGAACAGGAACATGATCTCGAGCTCCTATGTGCGCCCAGGTTGGACTTCGGTCAAGCTTTCCACGCCTATGGATCTTCAATTCCACATATAGCTTCTCGGGGATTAATTCTCTAATCCCCCATATGTTGCATCGACGGAGTCTGACCATCATTGACAGTCAAGTTAGCAACCTCGGCGCCGCCTGCTGCATGGTCTTCTGCCCTGACAAATCCACCGACTAAAGTGGCAGCAGCGTGCAGAGTATACGCCGCATCGTTTCCAGCGTTACCCAAGCCCTGGGTACTCAACCCAAGTTCCTGCAAGATATAATCTAACTTGCGGAGTTGCTCCTCTGCCAACGTAGCGCCGTATCCATAACCTTCAGGCCCCTTGACTAATGGCCGGCAACTGCTCTGGGACAACCCCTAGTTCTTTAACCGTCCAGCTGTGTATGCTTTCCCTAATCATCTTAACCTCGCGCTCAACCGTGACCTTATCGAGATGCTGAATTCTTCTTTTCTCCAACACGGCTGATTCACGTTCTTGCACTCAGCAACTAACTCTAGACGCTGGTCTTTGTATGCGACGATGTCTTCTCGGTGCTCTCTGTCGTTGAAAAGTGCCCGTGAAGGATCTGGCCGGTCCCAATCCCAGAACCCCGCAACCGGCAATCCGACAATCCCAAGAGAGATCAATTTGGGGAACCATCGTAGGTAGTTCTCCCCCTCGCGTTTTCTCAAAACGCCACAATTCTGGCGAATATTGAAAAGGTGGTGCGAGGGGGTAACCACCTACCCTTCAGGATTGGATGGCAAAGAGTTCTTACAATCGATAATCAATGTCGTCTCCCCCCATTGTAAAGGCGTACCAAGCCCCAAGAAATACGCAATCACCAATTTCAGAGGTTACCCCGGGCAAAAATTGAGACGCAGGCCCTGCATATTCCGTCTGAGCGTACAAACGGAACCATGACTGGCATCGCCTTTTTTTTAGGAAGGATTCGTGCGAGATTCCTCTGGATCCTTGTGAATCCCTGACGGAGTTGGATCGTAAATGCCGGGCTAAAAAGACGCAATAGTACCATGCCTAGAGCTCGCCAGAGTCTCGCCCAACTCCAGTCAATATGAGCTAGTTCCAGGTAGCATCCTACATCCAAAGCTCACATGCTCTTGAATCATACCCATATTGACCCCAATTCGACGTTGACTCTGACGCCGGATATCCACCGGACAGCCCATCATCAGGCTAGAAGATATCTTTCCTTCCTTCCCCCGACAGTAGAGGCTCACATCGGCATCCGGATAGCGCTCGGCCATAACTGCTCCTCAAATTCGACCCAGTCCAAAATCTCTACGCGAAAGCAGTTTTTACCGCCAGTGACACAGTAGACCCATTTTGGTCATGATTTCTGAGCAGATGAGCTAGGAAATATCGCAGATGAACTGTTGTTCTCGTTCGGAATAGAACAGCCCACAACATGTTCTATACCAGGCATGAGATCTTCCAGGGAAGGAAGATTAGCTCAAAAAGGTAGCAGTGCCAGAATAGTTCGGTGGGCTCTCCGCATTATATTGTGAGCGGTTAAGCAACTCCACCTTCTGGGCCTCGATCTCCCTTTTCAGTTCCTGATTTTTTGTCTTTGTATCCTCCAATGCCTCGCGCACCTCGCTGAGCTGGTACTCGGTGTCTTTCAGGGTTCTTTGACTTTCATTGCGGTCGAGCAATGCCTGCTTAGTGGTTTTTGCCCCTCGAATATTTTTTTCGTCGTAGTTGTCTGTGTATGCGCTCCCCGCCCAACCCAACCTCGATTCGAGTAACAACTTCGGCGCGATCACTCATCTCGTTGTCCTCCAGGTTAGACCCGAAATCCGACACATTGTTGTTCATACGTTCGGAAGCAAATGGCGAGGCGACCCAACTCTCAGAATGGTTCTCTAAAGCATGAATTCATCGACGGTCTTCGTCCAATTGGATGGATCTCGGAAATAATTGCAATGCCTCCCCAGCGGCATGATTCGACCTCTGTGGACAGAGAGAGGAACCACAGTTTACTTTCATCGAGGAGACACTCGGTGAGATACACTTCGCGAGTCAAGACCGGGCCACCAGGGCTCAGAAATCTTGACTGGCGGTAAAGACTGCTTTCGCTTAAAGAGCGTCGACTGGGAAGAATGGAAGGATATCATCTAGCCTGACGATGGAATGCTGGGAGGATCGATCTGGAAGGATCTCGAAGAGTTTTTCCTGTCCGAGAAAGGACTCTTCGAATATGTCCAGTTGGAAATACTGGCCTCCTTCTTTTTCCGCCTTCTGCGGTGTCCATGTGGCGGCAAGAAGGCACAAGTGACAAGCAGGTTGGTAGTTGCGAGAGCGTTTCGTTGCGTTCTGAAATCTTCATAGCTGGAGCGCTTTATAGGACATACGGAGTGAGACTGCGCCAACTGAGATATTTCGGGAGTCGCAGTGTTGCGAAATCTCCGAGGCCCGGCCCAAAGTCTAGTTCGCGAATCCTAGGGGCCTCAGCTGCCACGATGTTGTGGTGCGGGCTTGGGGGGTTCGAGTACTTCCTCAATAACGATGGAGAGTTAGGGACAGAGCCATCCGAGACCGTTTCATCCGGGGTTCTTCTGGCGGAGACTCTTCTGTCGCGGGTTCTTCCGGCATGTACTTCGTCTACAAGCTTTTGTCCCACCACTTATCGACGGCACCCGGGTTACTACGCTCTTTTGTGGCAAGAGCATGAGTGCACGTTGGGCAGGATGTTCTCGTCGGCATCTACCCTTATAAGGTTCATATGGTCGCACGGAGCAATGGCCCGTCAGTTGCTCTGGATAAGTCCCATCTTACTGTGATACGATCTCCAGGGCCGATGTAGGGCCAGGCTGGTGGTTCGTCTCCTCTGTGAGGTGTGATCAGGATATCGAGGACGGCTTCGGGCACCATTTGAGGTCCCGAAGGTGCAGTTGAACGACGATGATTTGAGTTACCGCCTTGTGTGGAGACATAACTGAAGGGTGGGATTGGTTCTGGGGTCGGTGCCTAGTCTTCGCCAGGTGGAGAACGGCCTCTTGGAGTCGTCAGAGGGGAGACCTCTGACGAAGAGTGGAATTTCTCTGCGTCGTTCCATTCCTGACATCCGCGATCCTCAGCTCTCGAGTTCGTACGAACTTTTCCTCTGGGTTGTGAAGCTAGTGACTCTCCCGGGCCGAATCTGTTGGAGTCGGAAAATGGGTCTTCGGGTCTTCATTTCTATTCCCAGAAATAGGGGAGACTCTTTCTGGATTGGCTGTATAAACTTCTGACTCCAAAGACGATAACAGGTCCTGTTCCTGCGCAAATACTAGCCACTCCGAAAACTGCGCGGCAGTTTGTCGGAGTCTACTTGGGTGAGGAGGCTGGGTGCGTACTCGTAGCTGGGGTACATCAGGAGCTACGAGGTCAATACCAGCTTCTACTTGGAGCCGAAGAGTCGCGCAGAAGGTGAGTCCGCGATGGCGCGTAAGACATGCTCCGAAGGTCAACTTGAGCGGTAGAGTCGGGGTTCCGACACCCCGACCTACGGAGTCAAGAGTCTCAGCCTTGGAGTCGTATGGGGGAGACCTGACGAGGAGTGGAATGTCTCTAGCTCCACCTCCAGTACTCCTACGACTCCTTTACAATTAGATCCTTCCCATTGAAGGCCCTGAATTCTTGACGATTGATTAGGAGGGGTAAATGGTTTCTTGCTTTTGTTGGAGAAAATTCTCTTGACAAATGATCTCGAAATCGTCGCAGGAATTCATGGTCCCATGGCAGTAAACCAGGCGGAAGTTGTTGCGGTTGGACTTCCTCCATCGAGAGTCGTGCACCGAGGAAAGAGATGTTCCCTTCCATACCAAAATCACTCGAACACTGGAGGGACTTCGTGTTAAAACTAGACTTGGAGGACGGGTCCTTTACGTACTTGTGATCTGGTCGAGTGGAAGCTTCTCCAAAAGCATCACATTGATACCCAAATCCGTTCCACAACTCTCCTCCATATCCTTTCTCAAAAGCCTGGATCGTAGAAGGCTCCCAACTCCATCCGATAGGTATCGTCCGTCCTGCCATCGCCATAGCAGAACGATCACAAGGATTCCGTATCCTCGATTTAGTGTCGTCCTTTTCCTGGTAGCACCAGGAGGCGTGGAGAGGATCTTAAATACTTCTTCGTCATACTACTGTACCACGAAGAGCAGAGAGGCACACAGATAATGAATACCAGTATGTACCTCTCTGAATAATGAAGACCAGCTTGAAGAGGGAAAAAGAGGGAAGAGGAACAGAAGGGATATATATGGCAGGGAGTAGGATCAAGGGAAATCGAGCACGTGCAAATTAATGATGAAGAGACGTCATAGAGAATTAGGAGAGGAAAGTTGAGACGAGTGCGCTGGCACGTGTGGCATGATGTTTCGGGAGCGAGTTGTGGGAAACTGAGATGTCTCAATGAAGGTCCATTTTCAACTGACAGACGACAGCATTCAAAACAGAGCATTATGTCTCAACCGGGAATACACTTCACTCACCGCTCCCTAATACGGATACGCCCTAACATCTTCCTCCTTCTCGAAATCCAACCCAGCTTCGACCTGCTCCCTATGCTTCCCATCCAAATACTCCAACAGCACCTCCTCATACCGCTCCTTCCCCTTATACCGACTGACATCATCCCCCCAACTCCTGATTGCACTCGCCAGTCGTCCAGGTACATAGGGCTCTTCCGCAATCTCTGTGATGGGATGGAAATAAGTGCGGATCGTAAACACCACACCGCCACTCCTAGGCAAACGCCTCAACGTTTGACGTTCAGACCGGAAGAAATGATTCTCAATCGCCTTATTCTTCTCAGCCGTAAACCAGCCCACAGTCCCTTCCTCCCCATCTTCCGGACCAATGGACGAAGACCACGGAAGTGAATCATCGACCTGTATGAAATAATTATTCTACTTCAATCAGCCATCATTCTGCGCCTAGCCAAAAATCTCGGTAAAGGGAAAAGGGGGCTGACATACACGCTGCACCGGCCCATTAGGTTGGACCCTGCGAAAGAAATTCATCATCCCCTTCTCAAGTTTCTGCTTAAACCCCGGTACATCCCCCGAAGTATGAATCTCACTCAACGGCATGCCCAACTTATCCTCCAGCTTCCAAAACCCAGCAAGTAAAATCGCGCCCGCGAGCAGGTAATACTGCCCATCTTCCTTCTCAAACATGATAGCAAGGTCATCCTGCACCATACGTGCGGCCATCTGCATCGGGTCTTCTGCTAGCGGCCGTTCCTTGATGTTGAATGATTCACCGGTGAGCAAGTTATCCATGCCAACAGGCGTGCGCGCATACAGACTGGGATACCGCTCAGGTAAGTACCCGCAGAATTCCTCTAGCAGCTCTACGGCGCCGTCGAAAGCTGCGGGATCCGTGTGGCAGCATTTAGGGCCGCGCTCGATGATGCGCGCAGCCTTGTCGGCGTGGTATTTGGCGTAGTGGTTGTCGAGTTCTGCGCGCGCGTGTCAGTATATGTGTGTTCCCGACGGGAAGCCGCGTACCGATCCACTCGTCCCATGCCATGTTCCGCAATCCCATCGTAATGTGGTAGGGCCCGTGTCTGAAGGGACGGTAGGGATTTGGTTTCGTGGTGTGCACATTCCAATCGGGCGCCGGGCGTGCGTATGGTCGTCTGAATTCGACGGGTTCCCACACTGGCGAGGAGTCAGGAGCGAGTCAAAGATGCATGATATGATACTTACCGCCAGGTTTCCTTACAGGAGCTTTGAAAGGCCTTGCTGCAGGCTTTTCAAGGTCTGGTGTTGCGGGCCGGCTGCTTTGGATCGGCTTCTTGACAAATTTGGTGGCTTGGATGAGAAGCCATGAGGTAATACAAACGAGCAGTACTGCATACAGAACAAATTTGGGACTGTTAGAAGCTTGTCGAACTATTGGGCGTAACCTATGGGTCCATTCCCGGCATCGTTCCATTAATCTGCTCATTTTCTCACGTGAGGTACAACAGGAATTGAGATGCGAAGTTCAAACAAACGGTTTTGGAGAGAATCGAATGAAAACATGGTTGGGAAGGCCAGCAGGTATATCTTTTGTAACTACTGTAGCTCTAAATCAATAAACTCAAAATCGCAGTGGGGTAGTGCCCCGCCATAGGGCGGGCCGTTCTTATCGCCTGATCCGGGGGGACTTTTTCTCCCATTCGGGAATAAGATAGCCGATACCAACCGCGCTTGGAAACCGTGAAACGTGACCGCATTGGGAGAAAAACTGAAATGAAGCTCGATATCGACCTTCATTGGATGAAATTGGAGTTTGACATTTGTGCTTGAGAAACAGAACGGGCAAAGTCAGGTGCAAGGACGAACGGAAAATTTAAGAAGCCGAAAGAAATCTTGAACCCAGCTTTCAGATCTCACTCCACCCAATCAATGATGTGAATATTCATATATTCGTGTCCTTTATTGCTCCAATGGAATTCGTCAAGATGCAACGAGACATGGCTCTGCACGTGACTCGACCAGGAGCACACCGAGCTCTCTTTCGCTCGATGAAGTACTGAGGGGTATACAGATGATACAAAAATCATACAGATTGATACAAACTTTCAAGAACCTCCTCTCCCTCTTCCCCTCCCCTGGCCTTGAGGGTTCCAGGTATTTGGCGCACCTCCTTGTGGGTTGTTAAAGAACGCTGGATTGATGAATGCACCACTTGGTTGAGGCGCCTGAGAGAACATGTTTTTCCATGTGTTCCACATTTCTTGAGCGGCCGGGGTAACTGAAGCATTTGGCGTGTCAAAGGGTTGCTGGTATGGTGGCTGAGGTGGAAATTGTGGCCATGCTGGTAGCTGCGGTTGTTGAGGTGAGTATTGTGTGTTGTTATACCCAGTTTGTGGTGGTTGATTTGGGAACCCTCCTCCTGGCTGCTGGAAAGGCAGCGAGTAGCTTTGGCCATTGGCTAGTGGTGGTGAAAAACTTGGCTGGCTTTGAGGTGGTAGAGAATAGCCACTCCCGCCACCGCGTCGGTCTTGAAATCCACCTCTGCCTCGTCCCCTATCCCCACGACCTCTATCTCCTCGCCCTCTTCCTCGATCACCTCTCCCACGGCCTCTGAAGTTGTCTCTATTTTGGCTGTGAGTATTTGCATTTGCCCCACCTTGGTATGCTCCTTCTTCTGGTGGCTCGCTACGCCCAACAGAATCAGCAAATCCGGCTGGTCGTGGTAGAGGCTTATATGGACCGTCATCGTCGGCTTCATCATAACTCAAACCTTTGCTTGTATCGTAGGGTGTATGTTGTTGCTGTAAAGGATGACCTCCACGGCCAGGTCCACCATTTTGTTGCATCTTTCCACCTCGACCACGCTTTGCCTGCTTTACTCTTCGCTTGTGCTCAGCCTCAGCCTCATCGTCTGAGAACTCCATCTCGTCGTCACCGATTTCTTCGTCATGAAGATTCGATGCATCGGAGCCCTTGTAAGCTTTCAAGGCTTGGGTAAAGACGTATGTTGAGTGTTGCTCAGAATAGAACACGGTCGTTCCAACTTCCAGCTTTGCCTCCGCAATTTCTTTTGCATTTGTGAAAAGAACCGAGTAAAGCGGCTGCTGAACACGTCCAAGAGGCTCAGAGACAACACCAATTACACTTCTGTCAGCCAAGCACAAAACTGATCCGCTTTCAAGTACTCTATACTCCCCCGTTGTTTTGCCCTTGACAAGTACTATGTTTTCGACGATCGCCTCCACGTTGCCCAGCTCCTCGATTGGCATAGCCTCCGTAATCGTCACGTTGGGCTTTGGGATGACGACTTCAGGTATCTCATTCTTCGTTCGTAGTTGACCTCCTGTTCCTTTGCCTTTATTGCCACCCTCGTCGTCAGATCCGCCGTCCCCTTCCATCAATATCTTAGCCTGCTCTTCTGGGGTCAGAAGCTTGAACGAATTGTCACCATCCTCGCTCTCCTCGTCAGAGCTATCGTCGCTTGACGAGTCATCTGAGGATGATTCGATCGGCGAAGAGTCTGTCTCCCATTCGCGAGGCTCATCAGCTGTAGATTCCACACCATTGAGTTGCTCTGACTGCCCCTCTGTTGACTTTTCGATTTCGGTAGATTCGGTCATGGGATGATCGGCGGTGACTTCGATTGAATTGGAGGTTTCGGGCTGCTTGGGTAGCACCGCATCCCCAGATTCAGTTTGGGCAGATTCAACTGGCGCATCGTGCGATCCGGCAGCTGTAGTTGAGTTTTGCGTGACATTTGAGGCTGTGGCTGCTTCAGCAGATTTCGGAGGTTGGTCGAGCCCTCCTAGAAGCGCTTCTAAAGCATGTGTGAGGGGTGGGCTTGGTTCTGCATGCACTGGCTCAACTTCAGACATGGGAGTGTCCTCTGTTGTCGCACTTGGGACCTCTGGCTTGATGTTCGTTGAGTCCTCCGCAGATTTTTGTTTCCCATTGCCGCTCGTGTTGTCTTTTGCGACCTCCAGCGCGGTTTGTGGTGCATCCAATTCACTCATCTTCCTGTCTTCCGCTGTGGTAGTCTCGGCCGCAATACTTTCTTGCGGAACGGAATTTTCTGCGTCTCCGAGCGTCTTTTGGCCTTCATTAGCAATATTCGTAGCTATGCTGTCCAGATCCATATTTCTGATATCCATGTTGGAAGTTGTTATTGTTGCAATATTGAAGTTCTTGAAAATCCGAAGGTACAGTCCAGAAAAAAATCTGGGAGCTTGGACCATGCGGCCGCCTCACGATGTCATTGTCGTTCCGCGCAACAGTCAACACCTATTCCTGTTCACCTCAAAATAGTTCAATCCAGGGCATTAATTCCAAAATGCCTCCAAAGGTCGTCAAAGCCCCCCCTTCGAGTGGTTACTCTACTGCTAAGCCAGCCAAGAGGAAGTGAGCGTCAAATGATCATGACTCAGCTCCAAATGTTCGAAACTGATAAGCCTCAATAGACCTCCTACTCCCTTCGCGGTAAAGCCAATTGGTGCTTTCTATGTATTCCTAGCCGCAAATATACTGGCTGCCATATACGCGCCGATACAGGACTGCGACGAGACCTTCAATTACTGGGAACCGACACATTATCTGAGCCATGGATATGGACTGCAGACTTGGGAATACTCCCCCGTGTACGCGATTCGGAGCTGGCTATACATAGCTTTGCACGCATTGATCGGAAGCTTCAGACGCCTGCTACCGTTCTCAACGAAGGTGGGAACTATTTCCCTAACTTCAAAGTCCCGTATTGACCGACTACCAGGTTGCAGAGTTCTATTTCATCCGATATGCCTTGGCCTTCGTCTGCGCCCTCTGCGAAACACAAATGTTCCGAGTCATAAACAACATTTTGAACCCCCGAATTGCTATATTTTTTATGATGGCCATGATCTTCAGTCCCGGCATGTTCCATGCATCTGCCGCTTTCCTCCCATCGAGTTTCGCTATGTATACAACGATGCTTGGGATGGCAGCATTTATGAACTGGCGGGGTGGGTTGAAGACGGCTCAAGGAATATTCTTCTTTGCCGTTGGAGGAATCCTTGGATGGCCATTTGCCATGGCTTTGTCCGCGCCTTTCCTCTTCGAGGAAATCGTTTTCGCTTGCCTTAGTAGCAAAGATGCATTGATAGATGTCATCATGCGATTTATAAGGGGAATTGTTGCCGGCCTTCTCGTTCTATTCTTCGAGTTCATCATTTCTGGATTTTTATATAAGAGGTTGGTGCTGGTGCCACTAAATATCGTCCTCTACAATATTTTCAGCGGGCCCGGAAAAGGACCAGAGATCTATGGTACAGAACCATGGCATTTCTACATCAGGAATCTTCTTCTGAATTTTAACATCTGGTTCGTTCTAGCAGTCGCCGCCCTACCACTCTTCACGTTGAAGAAAATCTTCTCGACGACTCCTCAAGAAGGTGGAGCGATTACTGGTCTTCGCAGCATCATATTCATGAGCCCATTCTACCTGTGGTTGGGTATATTCAGCTTCCAACCCCACAAGGAAGAGCGCTTCATGTATCCCGCGTACCCAGCGCTTGCGCTCAATGCTGCCATGGCATTACATATCATACTGGCAGCCTTTGGACAGTCAGACCCAAAGACAATTGTTGGAAAGATCCCAGCGAGGTTGAAACTTTTAGTTGTTTCTCTCGTCGTCATTGGATCTGTGGACGTGGGTATTGCAAGAATCTATGGGATTTACGATGCATATTCCGCGCCGTTAAAGATCTACGAACCGCTTCAAAATGGCACCTTAGGGCTGCGTGGAGATTCAGTCTGCTTTGGCAAGGAGTGGTACAGATTCCCAAGTACATATCATCTGCCAAATGATATGCGCGCCAAATTCGTCAAAAGCGAATTCAATGGCCTCCTCCCAGGTCAATTTGCTGAAGTGAGACATGGTCATGGATTCTGGGCAGGCGCCTGGCTCGAGCCACCGGGAATGAATGACGAGAACAAGGAAGACATGGGCAAATATGTGAGTTCCCGAACACTACCATATACACACAGTGCTAACGTTCTTCAAGGTTAATTTGCGCGACTGCCATTTCTTGGTCGATACCTACTACCCTGGATCCCAAGCATCCGAGAACGAACCTCATTACATCCTTGATGAAGAGAACTGGGAGCCGGTATCATGCAAGCCTTTCCTCGACGCGTCTCGGACTCACGTCCTCGCTCGCACACTATGGCTTCCGAACCTGCCATTTGTCCCAGAGAAATTCAGAAGACAATGGGGGCAACACTGTTTATTGAAACGCAAAGAAGTGAAATGAGCGGATACTCTGTAAAATTTTGAGTTGAAATATAATGGAACTACTTGTACACTGGTTTGAATCTGGGAGGTGCGCGGGCCGGCCAACGAGGGGGCAAACCTTTCTACTCGATCCACCAAAGCTGGGACTCTGAGGCTCTCTGCCAATCGAGCAGGTGGGTGACCTGCAAAAAGCTGCTTCCTCGCAGCTTCCCTTGAATTGGGATCCGGATTTCGGAACTTCTCTTCCGAGAATCCCTGCTCGAACACCCCGCCTCTCCAGCAATCGCATTTCTCCATCGCACATTGAACCCTATTTCACTCCGTCCTACCAATCAGCCCATTCAAAATTTGCCTTTCACGATCACGTTTCTCCCCCCATGCATCAACTGCAGCCCGGTAGTACCTTGCTTGCAATTTGGCAGAATGCAGATATATTAGCCCGGTATCTCGGACCGCATCTGGGCTTGTGGCCAGATGCATGCTTGATCTTTAAAGGTCATTCTCCCCAGACTTCATTAAAGCTTGTTTTCACATCTTAATTTTCGTCTGCCAATCTTAATTTCTTGTACATATATCATCATGCATTCAGTTACTACTTCTATCGTGGCATTTTTGTCGGCCACGACTGTCTATGCCCAGCAAAATGCTTACGGTCAATGTATGTATCATGATCACTATTTTGACGGATAAAAATACTGACCATTTGAGGTGGTGGCTTAACCTGGTCAGGCGCAACGACTTGCGTTTCTGGATATACATGCTCGAAGTCCAGGTATGTGAAACTCCCTCTTCTTCCGAACAACAAACTAATATCGTTACAGTGACTGTATACCCCCAATTTCCTAGCAACATAACTTATATCTAACCGCTGAAAGACTATTCCCAATGCGTCCCCGGCTCTGACCCAGCCCCAACCCCCACCAGCGGCAGTGGTGGCGCGACATCTACCTCCTCCGGCGGTGGCTCAGCAAGCGGTGGGCCCGGTACAACACTCCAAAGCGGCTATCTTTGGATCCGCGCCGTCGAAGCCCCCAACTTCCACAAATACCTGCAAACGAAGCCCCAGTATCAACCCGGCACCGCGCTCCTCGACTCCTACACGTCCGCAGGGCAATTCCAAATCGTGTCCGGTCAACTTGTACAACTGATCACCGGCGGCTTGCTCTATGCAAATGTACAGACCCAGGCAAACTCGACAGTGAATAAATTGAGCGTTACGTTTAGCACGCAGAAGAATACGTATGGCACGTTTGCGTTTAGTGGTGATGCGGTGCAATGGAGCAACCCGGATGTCAAGAGGCAGAATCTGAGTGCGTGGTTGGTGTGTGCTAATCAGACGCTTTGGATTAATTTGGGGGCTTATGGCTATATGACGCCGGCGGGATGTGCGGATGAGACGATTCATTATTATAATGATGCTCATGCTGTGTCTTAATTGAGTGCGTGGAAGATTAGTGGGAATATGAAGGGAGATGGAAGATGCTGTGAATATGGACTGGTTTGTAGATATTTGTGTTGGTGTTCTGTAATTTTGCTCCCTTTTTCTGCTCCGTGGTATCAACCGCTCGTTTCTCGTTCTCTTCAAAGCCTCAAAATGCCCACCCGTCCATGCCCCGGCAACTGCAAGTGCAGCCTCATTTGACTGTCATAGCTGCAGTGATGCAGTCAGTCGCCGACTCCCTCAACCTCCCGCACGCGTGTCCCAATTTGGCATTTTGTTGCATATCGCAGCCGTCAAACCCCGCAATGGAGGAACAGACTGACATTATTTTCAGACGTCAGAACGGGCTTTCCCTTGGTTTCTGTCTCTTGCCCGGCGTTTAGCTCGATATGAATTTTTGTTGCATATCGCAGCCGTCAAAAGCCGTCAAAAAGAGCATTGATAGTCCGGTATGCGGTCAAGCCGTTTTTTGCATTCTAGTTGTCGGTCCCTTCTTTACTGAACTACGCCTCGATGTGGCATTTTGTTGCATGTCGCAGCCGTCAAAGCCCGTTAGAGCGGAACCGTATAAGTCTCTGCTGCAAGTTGCAGTGATGACTTAGATTAGCAGAGGGGAAGTTCATGGACTCAGTCAGTTGGCTGAGGCAGAATCTGCTGACTAGCATATGGACTGGAGCTCTGGCTCGTAGGCACAGGTTTATCTTGTGCGATGTACCATAGCATTCCCCTGAGCATTTTGGAAGCAAATTTATTTTTGTAATTTCCTTTTACTACATCAATTTTGCCGTCCTTCAAACAAACCCGACGCTCCCTTTCCCGAGTCGCACTCGGCCCGAGTGTGGCATGTTGGTTTTTGTTGCATATCGCAGTAGGGTATTGACGGCAAATTTTACTGTCGAGGCTTTTCTTGCAATTCTACGTAACTATTATTTCGTCGAAAAAGGGAAAGTTCCGTCAGTTTGACAATGGCGGACTCGAACTAGTTGACAGTGGTCACGGCTAGAGCTGGGTCTAGCTCCCGCTGTCAAACCCTAAGTATTACTCCATCATTCGAACACCTTTGAACCTTACCACAAGTTCCACAAATTTCTTATAACATTCTACAAATCAAATATCCATTCCAACATTAGTAAAAATGCCCATAACACCCTGGATCGTAGTAAGCATCGCCTTCATTCTCAAAATCATCTGCGGGAGAATCCTCGAAAACATGGCTGCCGATTGCAGCGGAGTCATCATCAAACCGGTCGCTTTTCGGTACAAATTTATAGCAATGTTATTTGCCTTTGAGTTTTGTGCACTGGCTTTCACGTATTCTTTCCATTGGGCCTGGAAGGGAAGTAAGAAGGAGGTTACGGAGGGCGAGGGGAGGAATGAGGGGGAGGGAGGGACTGTCGTTTGAGGGGGGATAGGGCGACAGAAGAATCGAGAAGCTATTGGGGAAAGCCTACAATGTAGATGGTCCCGTGATTATGAGGGTTGACTACTGGAACGGTGGGAATTGGTCGGCACAGGACTAGCTAGCCGGGACAGCCAATTAAAACCTTCTTTTGGACACTGAACAGGTAAAAGAGAAATTAAAAATCATAGTCTCTCAGTTTTAGCGAAAGGTTTTAATTCTGAGATTCCATATTATGGCCCTCGAACAACGAATAAATTTCTCGTATCTCTATGTCACCATCCCCTCGGCAGTGAGGTTTTCTACATTGATATTCTGACAAGCTAGTAAACGTTCCGTGAACTAGCGTTCTTTGCTTAGTCTATTGCATAATCCCGTGTTGGCGGTTGAACTTGGACTGAACTAGCTAGCTATTTTAGTCTGATACTCAGTCGAGATATCACTCAGTCGAAATCACATTTCGGATCTTGGTCTACTATATAATAAGGATTTTTCTCCCCGAGAAACGCACAGCATTCTAAACTTCTTCCACTTCATAACTGCAAAGTCATAAAGTTCCAATTACCACAAGTAAGAGTCGGCAAACGCTTCTCACTCAGAGCGCCACACAAAATTACCACCGCCAAAATGTCACAAGAGAACACCGTCACCAAGGGGAACCCCAAAATTACCACCGACAACATGCCACCAAAAGCCAAGACCACCAAGGATATCCTGACGGACGGTGTAATGGCGATGATTACCTTCACACTCCTCGGCCTGTGCTTCTTCGTCGAGGAACCTTGGTTCAAGGACAACAGTCTCCTCATATGCATCCTGCTCAGTCTGTTCGTCCTTCTCACCATCATCTTATCCATACCTGAAATATTCTCCTTCTTCGGCATCGGAAAACAAATCTCCACCGAGACCAGGTCAACATCAACACCAACTTCGCAAGACCTGACTAATCTCCAAACACCACCAACATTGCAAGAGCTCAAGAAGGAGGAAGAGCAGTTGGAACTTAAGAGACAAATTTTAGTTCCCAAGTTGTTGGAAGTAGGAAGGGTTTATAAACAGGCGTATGAGACGTGGGCGGTTGCGTGTGAGGAGGATAAGGAGTGGTTGCATATATGTGAGGATGAGGCGCGGGAGGAGTGGTTGGCTGCTAGTTTTGAGGTGGGGGCTGTGATGAAGGAGTTGGAAGGTGTGAGAGGGGATATTGAGATGATGAAGGAGTCTGAGGAGATGTGAATTGAGAGTAATTTGAGAGACATAGATATGAGGGATAGATGTATCATGTTTGTCCAAGAATAATTATAATGCCCGTTACTCAATGTCCAATATGCTGTCCCAATCCTGCTTTCTGCACCACTCTTTCACAGATCCCAATTGAACAGGCATGTCTAGGTCAGTCGGTTTCACGATACTTTTGTCCACTTTCCCTCCATCATATCCGAGCTCGACGCAGAACCCAATCATATCCATGTTATCTTTGTCCAGATCGGTGTCCCCTGTGACAAAACCTTCGCTTGCTTCGACGAATTTGACAATCTTTCCTAACACTTGAGCCAGAATGTTGACAACGTCTCGAATGCTGAGCCACTCCCGCACGCCGAGGAGCTTTTGGCCTGGCGCAACGTGGAGTAAGGCAGCTACCAGGGCACCCGTATCGTCGATGGCGGAGAAAAGGGGTAAGGGCACTGAGAGCAGACGTTCTTCCATGGTTAGGACCAGGGTGTCTTTGCTTTTATTCTGATACCCAATTAGAGAAAGATCTAGCAAAGTTTCGGACGATGGAGGCAAGCGGTGGGGTGATGAATCAAATCTCCGAGAAACATACCAACTTAGGTCGAAACAGCCCGCCCATAAGCCCAAACCAGTTCTCTAAATAGAACCCAGCATAAAACACATTCGTCTTCTCCCAAAGCTTCGGATGGGTTGATCGGCCATACTCCACCCCTATCGCTTTCCCCTCAAAATGGTAAACATGAGGATACTTCCCCCCACTCAACACGTTCGGATTGGGCAAGCTGGAAAACACAAATCTCTCAAGTGTAGTAACTTTAGCAGCAGCATCGATGATATTTCGATTCTGCTGGGCTTCGTACTCTCTATTGAAGACGCCAATGCCCTGACCAGCGGTTGCAGCTTTCTCCCGCTGCGAAGGATCAGCGAACAAGTGCCAGAAGTCGGTGACGGTGAATATGGCAGATGCGCCTTTGAAGGCTGCGTCGAGAGAAGCGGGATTGTCGAAGTCGGCTGCTACCATCTCAACTCCGAGGGAGGCGAGGGAGATGGATTTGGGAGATGATGGGTCTCGGGTGACGCCTCGGAGTACGTATGGAGAGGGGGAGAGCGAGAGGAATTGTGAAAGTACTGAGCCGCCTTGGTTGCCTGTGGCACCGAGGACGACGAGAAGTGGCTTTGCTGACATGATGTGGTTTGTTGGAAGGATTGGGAGCAGATTCACAGAGGTGATGATTGATTGATGGATAGAGTGCGAGTGGGAGCCAGGACATTTTATACTCCAATGTCTAGAATGAAACGATGGAATAAACGGACGAATATGCCTCCGTGTTGAACTGTTGCGAAAGTGGTCGGACGAACTTCGACCCCTTCGAGATATCCGAATTCAGCCTAGTTCCCACGAGGTCCGGGGGAATGGTTTCTTTTGCTCCCATTGTGACTGAAAACGAGTAAATGAAGAAAAGAATCTCCATGAAAAGTGGGATCTGAACCTTCAAGCTTCTCTGCAAATTCGTGAAAGGAGTTTAGTTGCTCTCCTACCTCCTCGCCAGTTCTGACGCCAGCTGCTGCAATCCAAGCTTGTGGCGACTGTGCCATCCACAGGCCTGCCCGCCTGTCAAATGGAAGAGACTCCAGGAATACCCAATTGGAACAATACCCGTACTTGAAGCTGGATAGAGTGAAAGCAAGTGCGTGCGACATGATGATGGTTCGTCGAACACTTTCTCCAAATAGCCAATCCTGCCATAGAGACTGGTTTCGAGGCATCCTTTTCTGAGCCGAGTCAAGTAAATTTTGGGTCCATTCGGACAAAAGACTAAGATGACTCTCTGAATTCGTCTGTTCGGCTTCATCAGAGGAGAAAAGGAATGTTGCAAGGTAAATGAGAAGGCCTTGATGAGCTGCAAGCGCCTCTTTGACAGGCACTGTCTTGACGTCAACTTGAGTTAAGCGCTGGAACTTTTCATAGCTCATAATTCCATTTTCCATCTCTTCGAAGATAGAGAAGTACTCATAGTCACTTTTTAACTGTAATCCAGGATGTACAAAGACTGCAGGCTTTCCTGCTCTAATCAAGCCCGGAACTGAGCGGTAGCCCAAACGAACAGTCTGCAAGGCATCCTCATGCCCAGGAGTGCATACGGCTGGATCAATGTTGAGAGTAAGTGATTCGACGGTCTTCATGACGCAATATCCAGGGGAGTCGTAATCCAATTGCTGGGATGAATTTGGTGCGTTCAAATGGTCTAGATCGTACACGCATTCGAGACCCTTCTGAGCGCAGCGCGTGCATTTGGGCAATTGGACTACGCATTTCCGTTTGGAAGAAGTACATTTGCGACAAGCTTTGCGGAGGATGGCCATATTTAATTATGGGATGAAAGAAGAACTGCCGAAAGAACTACGCGATGGTTAGGGGAGCTTTCCAAAAGGCAGAGATGGACTCCTTTGAAGATGCCAGCGGGCCGGATCGGATGGAGTCTCGGAGACTTACAAGGTGCATAAGTACAGTAGGCCTCATCCGGTTTAGATCCCACAATGTTTAACTACCCTGTAACCTCGCTTACTAATGCATCAAATTTCCAATCATTTGTGTCTGAACTAACCGGGCACTTATGTACTGGGTACTTTTACTTATTATACGGAACCCAAATTGAGAATTTCCATCAATTGGCCTAACTGCTATATCAATCGTTCAGAATTATGGTTGGTACATAAGTGAATAAGCCGCAAATTCGAATCATCCACTTCACGAATCCCAATAACGACTGTGAATGATGCCCCAATTAATACGAGATAAGTTCAAATGGCTACCTCGCAGCCATATGTGAAATTTAACAGCTCCATATCTGTCTAACCGTTCAACATATCCGCAACTCAAAATGCCCTCCATCCACGACTTCATTCCCAATCGCGCGACGATACTTTCGAACCGGATTTTCTTCTTCCTATTTCTAATGCTCAGCATGGCTCTCAACCTCAGCCTCATATTTCTGTCGGTCCAGTGCATTGGAGGCCCGGTTTCTCAATTTCTATTATTGAGTTCTTGGTTGGGTACATGCATCTTCGCATGGCACCATGGTCGAGACTCCACATAGTGCCAAACGCCGCCCAGGTATCGAGACTTATGGTGGGGGGAGACCCGGCAGCCAGAGGGAATCAGAGTCGAAACATAGAAGAAGACAGAAGCGGTACCGTGAGGATTAAGACGCGGGAATGATGGACTCGAACTGGACAAAAATAAAATCGTCTTGGCGAAAGGATTGGAGAGGCATGGACTTCGTAGTTGAGCCATAGAAAATATGACTTCTTACACCAAAGATTAAGATTCCCCGTGCATTCAGACTGAATCAGTCTCTTTTCAATTGATATTCAAATGGCGAGATACAAGACAGAAAATTGAATTGGAACAACATTTAATTAAGTGTAGAATTGAAATTTGAGCCGCGATGTAAATTCATAAAGTCTACTTCTTTACCCCACACTTGATAGAATAGTTCCTGATAATATATATATTCATTACCGAATGTAAAAGCCTGGAGTTCTGAAAAATCCCGATATTAGATTCCTGGCTTCTGATTTGTCAGATACATGCAGAAGTGGGGACCCTGGCGCACTGCAGAAAAAAGGTGTGGATCTTCCACAACAGTCTCTTTTCACTCGAAAAGCCAAGGCACGCCGACGGCCGCCGGTGGGACCTTTGTCGCCGCCGCCTTGCCATCGGTAGCCCCCTACGGCTTACATATTGCACCTATCTTCCTCCGCACAACCGCAGCCTCGATGCACACGAGAGAGCAGCTCTTGGCAGAGATGAGGATGAATGAATAGGGAACGTTATTCCATTCGAATCATCACCCATTTCAAGTTATTTAAAGACACGAAAAAGGCTAGAATACATCCATAAGGAAATTCAGCAGTCCTGACTGTGAATGCACTTGCATTCTGACACATTGTACGGCCATAATTTGATATATTCCTCTCAAGCTTCAAAGTGGTGAACAAATCGTCTTCGCATATGTCAAATATCGTTTCAACATTAAACTCACCTTATCATCAAGATATATAGCACGATTGACTAATTCAAAGTCGGAGTTCTCAATTGAGTTACTCTTTGCCGCTCAACATCTCGTGTGGTACTTCAACCAGATCACCAATTAGTCTGTGAGATCACCAGCCGCTCGAGCGCTATGCAGATAGAGCTTGAGGGGGATGTCCCCCTAGGGGAATCAACCTCAGGGTCAAAGGCGATGATTTCACTAGTTGTTGTTGGGGCACACTTGTCCGGATTCCCCTTGAATTATCAGCTTACGGAAGCTGGCGCCACACTCCGTTGCGCTGCTAACACGTCATCATACTATCGCCTTTACGAGCTTCCTTCAGCAACAAATATCAGAAAACCGGGCTTGAAGAGGGTCTTCGAAGATGGGGAAGTTGGCCATTCAATTGAAATCGAAGTTTGGGACATACCCAGCGACGGAATCGGAGCATTTCTCAACTACGTATCGCCGCCTCTCGCGATTGGATCTGTGGAACTTTCTGACGGTGTATGGATGAAGGGATTTGTATGCGAGCCATGGGGGCTGAAATGTGCGACGGATATCAGCTCTTTCGGAGGTTGGCGAACATACATGGAATCTGTTGCCCCAAAAACGACTTCACTACCAGTAACTTTGGATCCCAGGCTTTTATTCAAATCCGTCCTCATAGCAAATCGAGGCGAAATAGCTGTGAGGATTATTTCAAGTCTGAAGAAGCTTGGTATCCGGTCGGTCGCAATTTATTCTCATGAGGACCGCAACAGTCCACATGTCCAAGACGCTGATGATGCGTATCTTCTTGCAGGCGAGACGGTTGAGACCACATATCTATCGGCTGAAGCCATTATTGAGATTGCAAAGATATCCGGGGCGGAAGCAATCGTACCCGGATATGGGTTTCTGTCGGAGAGCGCCGAATTTGCAGAAGCGTCCGAGTCAAACGGATTGACGTGGATCGGTCCCACCCCAACACAGATGCGGGATTTTGGACTGAAACATCTAGCCCGAGATCTCGCAAAAGAAGCCGGAGTCCCACTATTGCCTGGAACCATTCTCATTGATGATCTCGAAATGGGACTTTGTGAAGCAAGTAAGATAGGATATCCAGTTATTGTCAAGAGTAGCGCCGGTGGTGGTGGAATTGGACTGAAGAAGTGTTCAAATTCCACGGAATTGAGCGAAGCATTTGACTCGATTAGGCATCTTGGCCAATCATTCTTCAAGGACGGTAGTATCTTCATCGAGAAGTTCGTCAAAAAAGCAAGGCATGTCGAGGTCCAGATTATTGGCAATGGAGAAGGGTTGGTGAAGCATGTGGGGGAGAGAGATTGCTCATTGCAACGAAGAAAGCAAAAGGTCATCGAAGAAGCCCCCGCAATCTTCGTTCCCGAGAAAGTTCGCGAAAGTATGCGCTTGGCAGCCATCAGCCTTGCCTCGTCGGTTTCCTACAGAGGCGTCGGTACTGTCGAATTTGTCTATGACCTCGAAACGGAAAAATACTTTTTCTTGGAGGTGAATACCAGGCTCCAGGTAGAACACCCAATTACTGAGGCAATCACGGGTCTGGATCTCGTTGAAGCCATGATTCGCGTTGCGGCCAAAGACTCATCGTATTTATTCGACGACTTGGCTCAACTTGGGTTTCCAACTCGAAATGTTGCTATCGAAGCCCGAATTTATGGCGAATCGCCACTGCAAGATTTTCGGCCATCACCTGGACAGCTCTTGGAAGCCTCATTTCCTCCAGATATTCGCGTTGAAACCTGGATCAAGTCTGGATCTATGATCTCCTCTTCGTATGACCCACTTCTTGCCAAAATTATTGTGTCTGGTAATGATTGACACAAAGCCATCCAAAGATTATCTGCAGCTCTCGAAGCAACTACACTATCCGGAATCGAAACAAATCTCGAATATCTCAAGCAAGTTGTCCAGAGCGAAGACTTTCAAAATGGTAATTATCACACTACCTCGCTTGATTCCTTCAAATTGCAGATTTCGGCATTCGAGGTCTTGGATCCAGGACCATCGACGACCATCCAGGACTTTCCAGGTCGCCAAGGTCTATGGCACGCCGGGGTTCCCCTTTCTGGCCCTATGGACGACTTTGCCTTCAGACTTGCGAACAGAGTACTGGGAAATGACTTGGGCGCAGCAGCTTTGGAGTTCACTCGCTCTGGTCCAACTTTGCTTTTCCACCAAGACGCTTATGTATCAGTGGCCGGTGGCAAAGTTAGTCTCCAGATCGATGGTATCGCGGTATCTTCATGTAGTTCGATTTGCGTACGTGCAGGCCAGAGACTCAAGCTTGGAGAATTGGAGACTGGATGTAGAGCATATTTGGCCATCAAGGGTGGCATTACCGTCCCTCCGGTCTTGGGGAGTCGGTCTACATTTGTTCTCGGGAAGCTCGGTGGGCGTTGTGGTCGGGAGTTGCACGCAGGAGATGTCGTCCCTTTTGATAAGAGTGCGGCTACCCCTCCGAACGACAATCTAGAAATCATTTCTTCTATTGCTCCGAAATATGGCAGATTATGGAGAATCAAAGTCATGCCAGGTCCGCACGCTTTTCCAGACTTCTTCTCCAAATCTTCGTTCGCTGAGCTCTTCGAGAATCCATGGAAAGCTCACTACAACAGTAACAGAGTGGGTGTTCGGCTCACAGGTCCAAAACCAACATGGGCTCGGAGCGACGGAGGCGCTGCAGGTCTCCATCCATCGAATATTCATGATAGCCCTTACTCCATTGGTTCTATCAGCTTTACAGGAGACGAAGCTGTGATTCTGACATGTGACGGTCCAAGCCTAGGTGGGTTCGTCGTTTTCGCAACGGTGATCTCTGCCGAGATGTGGAAGATTGGGCAAGTCAAGCCTGGAGACGAGATTATTCTGTCCCCTGTCACTTCAGCCCTTGCGGTAAAGCTAGAGAAAAGTGTTCATTGCTCTATCGAGAAGTTACAACCCCTCGTAGAGACCGCATCTGACAGTCCGATATACGATCCAATCCTAGGAGATATTGGATCTGAAGACCTGGAGATTTTGTGCCGGCAAGCCGGTGACAGAGCACTACTGCTCGAGTTTGGTGATAGCGATTTCGATATTCGTTCTACCTTCCGCATATATGCGCTCATGAAAACGCACAGAAGTTCGCCAATTCAAGGGGTCGTCGAGTTGACAGCGGGTGTGAGGTCTCTTCACGTGCTATACGATCCCTCGGTGTCCCAAAGAGCGATGGTTTCCATATTGCGACATGCCACCTCAAGCTTCGCATCAAATGTCTTTCCCAGCGGTATACCCTCCAAAACCTTCAATCTCCCACTAGCTTTTGACGACTCCGCAAGCCTTGCTGCCGTCCAGCGATATTCCCGCACCATTCGAGAACAAGCACCTTGGCTTCCGAGCAACATAGAGTTTTTGAAAGACATCAATGGGCTCGGGACGATTCAAGACGTTGCTGAAACTCTAATCTCGGCGAGATTCCTTGTGCTGGGGCTCGGCGATGTGTTCTGTGGATCCCCTTGTGCCATTCCACTAGATCCCCGCCATCGACTGTTTAGCACCAAGTACAACCCATCCAGATCATTCACACCAGAGGGTGCTGTTGGGATTGGAGGCCAGTACTTATGCATTTATGCTATCGATTCTCCTGGAGGATATCAACTTGTTGGTCGAACGGTTCCAATCTGGAATCGTTGGGCAAAGCGGGGTAAGCCGTGGATGTTCAACATCTTTGATCAAATTCGGTTCTACCCTATCTCTGAAGATGCGTTGAATAAGGCACGCGAGCTGGGCAAAGACGACGAGCTTGTGTCTGTTGTCGATGGCACGTTTGATCTGGATAAATACGAGCTCTGGTTGAAAGACAATCAGGCCAACATCAACGATGTAACCCAGAGCCGCTGGGCAACACTGAAGGCCTCGGATGCAGCCGCAGAAGCGGTGAAACCTCCTCCGCGGCGTGGAAGTTCAAGCGAGAATTCTTCTGGCAGTTTCGAAGGTGTAGAAACCGGAATCGTACTAACAGCAGGCATCGCCGGCCGCTGTTGGAAATCTGCCGTCAGCGTTGGTGATGTGGTTGAGGAAGGACAGACTTTGGTAAGCCTCAAACTCAAACGAATTTAACAATATTTACGCTTTGCTAATGCATTTGGATAGTTCTGGATCGAAGCCATGAAGATGGAGATCAAGATAAATGCACCCACGAAGGGAACGTGTTCAGCAGTCTTTGTCAACTCCGGAGACATCTTGAGCGCGGACAGTCGGATGGCAACACTTGCTCCATGTGAATAATACCCAACGAACAACTTTGGAAACACTGTAAGATATTGGATAGATATCAGGAACTAAGATACGAAGCCTCCACTCTCATGAATCGCGCCAGTCACGAAATCTATGGCCGAATAATGCAGCCAATAATCCGGGAAGGTACAGTGAGGTTCAGATAGGAGCATGCCCTCGAGACGGATGCATACGAAAGGCAATGGAGATAGAGGCTAAGACAGGAAATCCCAACGAAAGTCTGATGTAAAAGCAAAGACCAAAGAGCAAGACATTGCCATCAAGGTGTCATTGAAATAAAGCTCACGTTAGCGTGTTTTACGCTATAAATTTAGCGATCGACAGCCTGAAATATTGCCTTAATGCCTGAGCCGCCGCCCCGACGGCCTTTATTACTCACTGATTCAATCTTGTCAGATGGAGGGTTAGCCAAGCGATGACAACTCACCTGTCCCCATGTCGAAAAGATTCCTCTAAGTAGCATCACGACAAGGCCTCAGAATTATCTTTCAATACCCTTTCTGAAATGGGACATTTTCCTTGAATACTCACTGTAATTTCTACGTCTATTTCGCAGCCAGCTGGGACGAAATTCAAGATGGCATCTACCCCGCACCTGAGCGGCATGAAATGTCAAACGCGAAGAAAGGGTTATTGGAGACTGTAGAATTATATCATAACCGTATTCCGGGACTTAGACAACTACCATTTGCAGTTACTAGTATCATATCGGCTATTGTGGCTGTAAATATTCTTGTTTGGGTTGGTGTTGGCGTCATTTTGGTGAGTGCGAGGTCTTTCAAAAGATCTGCAATGAGAATCAAATGAAAATGTCAATTTCTGATTGGTGACTAGGCTTTCAATGGGTAAGTGAACAGCCACAATCACAGAAGCCCGTGATGGAGGTTGATATAGAAACCGCCTTTGAGTAGAGCCCTTGCGTCGACGGCTGTTCTGGCATATGCTCTTGGCCTTCGCCATGCTCTGGACGCGGATCACATTTCCGTAAGATAATATATTACAACCCCAATTCCTTGCAAGTATATATCAATTGACTATATATCCAGGCAATCGATCTCACTACTCGAAGGCTAGTAGCAGCAGGCCAGCGCCCTACTACAGTCGGGATGTTCTTCTCCTTGGGTCATTCGACGTCAGTATATCAGGCTCAGGACGCTCTCATCCTATGCTGACAGCTTCAAGTATCGTAGTGACTACTTCCGTGGTAGTAGCAGCTACGACAGCTGCTTTCCGGGATAAATTTGATAACTATAGTCGTATTGGTGGCATCATTGGGATATCTGTATTAGCTAGCTTCCTCGTGGTTCTGGGGATCATGAATATGTTTATTCTGTACAAACTAGTCAAGCAGCTGAGGAAGCTATTAGCAACTCATCCCTCACATCATGAGGGTTTCAAAATAGAGGGAGCTGGATGGTTGATTAGATTATTCAAGAGTATGTTCAAACTCATAGATAGGTCAGTCATCTATTCCCCACCATACTCTAGAGGACTCCCGCCGAGGCTAGAAATCTAAGGCCATGGAAGATGTATCTATTCGGTGTACTATTTGGTTTGGGCTTCGACACTTCCTCTGAGGTAGCACTTCTCGGCATCTCCTCAATTCAAGCAGCGAAGGGGACTTCTATATGGTTGGTCCTCATATTCCCCATTCTGTTCACCTGTATGGCCTCCCTCTCAACGCCCTATATCTCAAGCAGAATTAACACAATCCAGGTGGGATGTGTCTCCTTGACACTACCGACGGTGCCCTAATGGTGACTCTTTACACATCCACAGCTCTCGCCCGCGACCAAATCGCCGTACTCTACTACTCCATAGTGCTGACTGTCATCACTATAGTCGTAGCCATAGTTATTGGTGTAACCCAGTTGCTTTCATTGGTACGAAATGTTGCGGAGCCGACGGGAAGGTTTTGGGATGGCGTTGAGGTTGTGGAGGATTGGTATGATGTAATTGGCGTCGGAATTTGTGTCTCATTTGTCGTGTTCGGTGGCCTGAGTGTGCTCGTATATAAGCCGTGGCGGACTCATGTCGATAAGAGGTGGCGGGATGGTGCAGAATACGGGGTAGCTCGGGCGGAGGAAGGAGACGCCTTGCTGGCTAGCTCAGGGCGGAACAACGAGGGCGAAGAAACGAGCCAGTGGTTCGAAGAAGACACGAGCTTGCAGAGGTCAGAATAGAAATCTAGCAACGTGGTGAGAACGAATATGATACTTTCGGCCGTCGGCATGACTTCGTCATATTTCTCAGGTCGTCTTTCGTTTCTTGCCTCTCTTTCCTCCATCTCCACTCCAATCTCCTTGCGTCACAAAATAATATAAGGCCCCAGTTGATTTGATCCCCGTCAGCCCCGCAAAGCTCCACAAAACGAAAGCTACAAACTTCACCACCTTCCGTAAATTGTCAGGCCCCCCAATATAGTTCAGAATCAGAAAAACGAGCAACCCATTGCTCAATGCCCAGGCAGCGACAATGAGGGTACGAAATTGTTCGAAGTTTATCTGAATGTCGTGCTCCGGGATTTTTTGCTCCACGCTCACCTTGGTTTTGAGAAGCTGCTGAGCTTGCGCGTACAGGGTTTCCAGCTCATCTTCTGTGCCTTCCCCCGGTATGCTGATATTTCCAAATTTGCTGCTGACGGAAGGGAGTGGATAGGCCCTGTCACTACCCATAGTGCCCCACGAGACGTCATGTATGTTGCAGAATGCGTAGAGATTGACAACATTAATTCGCGTTGGTAAAAGTAGAAGATGTTGAATTACCTGAGAATACAAATATTAATATAGCCCAAGGAAACCTCATGTATATAATTGAATTGAGCTCGCTTACAGAATCGAACACATATCTTGGGCTGCCAGAGAGAAGTGCCAGTATCAGCCAACAAAAGTACACGACAGAAAGGGGGATGATGAGTGGTGTAAAAAGCCAGCTCTCTAAGTGCTCTCCATCTTGGGTGCGCGGAATTGTCTTTGGAGGGGTGGTAAAAACCAGAGTAACGAATGTATAGCTCATCCACCTAGCAAGGTCAGCCACAAGGTCAACCATTGCGTGATTTCATTCCTCTTACACCATGATTACGGACCAGGCTTTGACCAGAATGGATAAGAATGCCGAGTCCCGGGCTCGGTGACCTAGAGCGAATACAAAACTCAAGAACAGTGTGGCCACGTAAATGAAGTCCGCGAACGTGACATATCTGAAGCCGAACGTAATTTCTATTGCATTCGTGAACGCGTGGAAGATTAAGAATAGATTTCCCTGAAGATTGATTAGTCTAGCACCTCGAGACGAAGAGCTTCCACCTACAATTGAAAACCAGGTGAACGTAAGTGCAAACGACTGATATACACACTGTAGAAATAGGAGTAATTTGCGTGAAGCAGAGTGGCTAGTCCAAAATATTTGGTGGATATGCGTTATGGCATGGAAAGAGCCGAAAAAACTCCCATTGATCCAGCGTCGTCTCTGGGCTAAGTAGTCTGAAGATATCTCGGGGACATCGATTGTGGCGATTGCTTCATGGACGTATCTTAGATCCCAGGCGCAATGCCTTTTGGTGACGACGGCGAAAGATAAAGCCCTCTCTTCAGTGAGGGCCATGTTTGCACTGAGAAGTCCGTTCTCGGAACGGTACGATCTTTCAACACGGAAATATTCATTCAGCGGGCCCTCACCGAATTTGTCATTTTGCAGAGCAACGAATCGGTAGGCAAACATTGCGGCTGGCATATCGAATCGTAATCCCAAAAGGGAATCAAACGGCCGGTCTAGAGTGTTCCAGGTTCTGTACTCAAAATTTTGAGCTGCCAGAACAGGGTCAGTGATCACATTTTGACTTTGGCCTTGAAGAACCCTCGTGAATGCTGAAACACCCCCACAGGTAGGGTGTTGATTGAACGCTTTCCAAAGATGATAAATAGATGTAGGGCCAGGTTCGGTTGAAATATCGAGAAAAACACATAATTTGGGATCCACAATTCGTCCGAAAGCTTGAAGAGCCCATCGATGTGAATTAACTTTTTTCTGGTTCTTCTCTTTGAGGCAGAAAATGATTTGGCAAGGCACAGCTCCTGTTGAAACAGTCTTCACTCTGCCGCCTTTTATCTCAAGACGCATTTGTGTTGTATACTTCGGCATTGGTTAGCCTATTTGACTCAATTCATTGGACATGAGAAGAATGTGTTCAAATGTACGAGCGCACGTACCTCATATACGTGGGCCATAACCTGCTTGTCCGAAATGGTTCCTCTTGCAACGTCTTCTTGGAATACACCAAGAAGAGTCAACAGAGCTTTCGTTCTAGGATTCAACTTGCTCCGACCATCGCTCACAATGCACACTACTACCTTCTTCCAGCTGCCTTTTCCCCACGGCCCGTCGCCCTCACGTGCTGCCAGGTCCGCGAGATTAGCCAAAACGCCTCGGAGGGTTCTTGCGAAGAGAACTTCGTCTTCGTTATACATCGTCAGAACTATCATAATTTCGGTTGATCGCGGGCTCGCAAATATTGCAGGGCGAAGTGTGTACTGCTCATCATAGAAATCCACCGGGTCACATGTGACAGCGGTGTATCGCATATGATTGAACTCATCTCTTGACGAATTTGAATGAGGGACCTGTCTGAGCAGCCTGTACGGAACACGGCAGTCAATTGAGTAGGTGTTGTTGAAAAGAGGAACTTCCTCTTGAGGCTTCTGTGCTCGAGACGCCTGGCGATTGAAATGAGCGCCTGCTCCGCGGTTCGAAAGGACAGGAGCATGTTTGGCCTTCGGTTTGAGAGGTATATTCGCTGCTAGATAGTCTCCGTGTATGCCAGTATAAGGCTCTTCTATGAAGGGGCTGTCGGGAATAAAAGGGCTTCGACTTCGATTTCGTTGTCCAAGAGCTGGCCCGCTCGGACGTGGGGGTGGTTCCATCGCGAAGAAAGTGCCAAGGTGGGGTTCCAACTCTTTCTCGATCGCAGGACGTCAACAAACGCTCAAGAAAATTGTATCAAAAGTAGCAAAATATAAGAGCAGGTGAGGCAGTAGGTACATCTGCTGAGGCTGATCGTGTTCGACGCCGTAGATTGACCTAGGTCGTGTGTTTATTGCTTTTTGTCTGGGCGCGTCTCAGCCGCAGATGTGGCGTTTTCAGCTCCGTCGAGGGTACAAGAAAACTCCCTTCGCCATCAAAATGCCCGTTATGAACAGGCAAACTATGACGGCAAGATATACAGGCATACTATAATCGGTACCTGCCAGCCTGGAACCACATTTGGAGAGAATCGGCCTTGGAGCCGTCAAACCTTTCCACACGGAGGCTCCGGTACGGTACGCGACGTCTGAGACCTCAAGGCGACTAAATATTATTGGATTCCCTCGACGCCTAAGCGCCCATCAACTTACAGATATTATACTTCGTTGAAAACTCAATTGATCGAAAAAAGCGATCATCTATTGAAAATGTCTACCGGCGTAGGGAAAATTCAGGCTGCTCTCGCGGTGGCAACGCAGGAAACGACACTGGCCCTGGCGAATTTGAATTTTGATTTCTCACTCGTCAAAGTCGAGGCTCCGGTTGAATTCCATGGTCTTGGGTCAGTACTATCTGCTAGACGTCGAAATGCATCTGAGTCGGGCGATCATCACAAGACTGCCCGAAAGCTTGGTTCGCTATTCGAACAAATGTTGCCAGATACTCCGAATCTATTCAAAGCCTACGGGCTTCGCGTTTCTGAGATTGCTAAATCTCCCTCTGGAGCTCCCAAGGGCGGGAAATCCTTTGGGCCATTCGCCGATTATGCCGGAATTGACGGTACAAATATTTGGGCAGCGGCCACGTCAGGAAATGCCGCGATTGCAGTCCACCTGCTCGCATGTATGCTGGCGCGAATATGGAAAGCATCGGAAGCCATCAGCTTATGGGAGCAGATTATTGCCGCCAGAAAGCAGGAGTTATCTACCTTCGATGATTCTGGGTCAATCCATATACAGAGTTTGGTAACATCCCAACTCACTTTATCTCGGTCACAACTCGCAGAATGGGATGCAAGTGCCCGAGCTTGGCTTCAAACTGGAGATGAAGCAAAAGCTTTGAACCAGAAGCAGTTGATGCTCATTGTGGAGAATGTCAACATTCCTGTAAGCATTTAGTTTTCTTTTCTTCTGCGTTTCCATTCAGATCAAGTCGTGGTCCCTTCTGGAAGGTATCAGAGTCAATCGTGACACTTTTCTAACTCACATGAAGGTTACCCGAGATATGGACGTCTACGCTAGCGTCATGACAGCGTGGAAAAATGCGATGATAACGATGGACAAGTTAGTTGTAGGAATGGGCCACTCAGTTCATGAGGGCAGTGTACTGTTGGGTTTAGCTGCCTGGCATCTATACCCCGATATGATTGTTCTGGGCTCCAGCTCCACCGAAGTTAAGCAAAATGACCCGCTTGTCAATCCCGGTGGAATAATTACGATTGGGCTTCAGGGAATGCATCCAGAATCAACCCAAGGCATCTATTGGTCTCTACCTCTGGCGTATGTGCGATATTATGGCGACCCGGTTCAAGCAGAAGCGTCGGTCAGTTCCGACTCCTCTCGCGTCTCGATTGACCATTTCCTTCAAGTCATGCTTGGAGCTCTGTGCACGGTATGGGGTCTGAGCGGATCAGAAGTAAAAGAGGCTGCGAGGCTCATCAAACTTGCCTGGAAATGCTTTCTCGAAGGATTGGACAACCTCCCCGAGTCCTCACAGAAATCAGAACTTATGCGCACACACTGGCTGAAAATCATGGCAGATGCTGCCGGTTATTTCTTGAAATCCAAGGGAACAGAGCACGAGTCGTGCCGTAGGCTTATAGCGCTGGGTCAAAAGCGATGCAGTCTTCTCGGAGTTCCAAGCCCATACATGGTGCCGATTATGGGGCTGAGAGGAGACTCGTATGTCCGTATGATTGATCACCCGGAATCGAAAGTGGTGTTTCTTCGTAACGTTGCCATGGAGTGCCAGGTACCAGTGGATACCCTTGTGATACGAATCCAAGTGAATGGTCCAGGCAATTTGAAACTGTACGAGTATCTATCAGCACTTCCAACAAGAGCCAGGTCGCAAGGAAGCCCCGTGTTCAAACGCTGGGTAGTTGCAGGATCGATTGATTCGACCAAGTCTGACTGGCTACAGCAGAATAGGGAGCAAGTCATAGAACTCTCTGAGGATGTCGTTGACACGGACATTGAGACATTGCAGGACGTTTCATGGTTTCGTTGGACAAATCCACCAGATTTCTTCGAGACCCCACCTATAGTCACTGAAGAAATTGAGGCCGATGAAGAGTCCGAAGACGGGGCGACAGGAATTTTCAGTCGTTGGAATCCATTTTCAAGCAATACCACGGGCCCTGTCAGTTTCCCTAAACCAATCATCACATTCGAACCATTGTTTGGTGACGAAAAGACCGCTGCTATATTCCGGAGAGTCGACCGATCCGAAGTATCATTCAATGATAGTTCTATATCCCTTCAAGAGATCTCAGATGCCTTTGTCGGTGGTCGCATCAATCCGGAAGCATTTGTTGGACACATCGCTCGAATTCAGCCCACATCCACCTACGTACTGCCTTCACCAGATGCCGAATATTCCGATCCTGAAGCAGAAGCTTTAGCTTGTTTGAAGTCTCTGGAGACTGCGTTCATGGTCTTCAAACAGCTTCCTAGTGCCACAATATCTCTTCATGTGATTTCGCACCCTGGTCTGGCGTCAACGCACTGGGCAATGGCTACAGAAGCCCCAGAGCATGGTTTGTTAGTTGCAGGCCGACACTTGCAGAGCCTACTCCCATATTCCATTAATCGCAAAGCCACCTTTTCATGTATCGCTTTCTTTGAATCTGGAGGCTTCAATATTGATCCCCTCTACTTGGCAAATGTCATGGCCGTATCTTCAGGAAACTCGATATTTGTAGCAGCCCCACTTCTATGTGATCCAGCGATTGAACCAGCATTACATGGTGTTCAGAGAATTATCGGTAACGTTGGTCGATCCGGAATCGCCTTTCTCTACCCACCAGAAAACCCCAAAACAAAAGAATGGGATTTGGGATTCTACCAAGTTGTCCGCCACGAAGACTTCGACGGTAGACTCGACGATTGCTTTCAGAGCACCACTCTTCACCTTAACTTCTCAGGATACGAGGCTCCTATCGATGTTGGAACCCACGGTGGTCGGTTCATCGACGCCTTTTTCTTAGAAGCCGTGGTATCAATTCACGATCGGGGTGAGTGGATTGCTGACTTGGACGTCCTTTCTACCTTCGAATCCCCATTGTTCTACTCCTTAGTCGAGCAACCTAGCTGTCGAGATAAAGCTCCAATTCCGACGCCAGACTTTTCGGTAGTTGCTATCGACTCGTGGAAGGAGCTAATTGACAGGCCAACTCAAGTAGCAGTACTCAGGGCACACGGTAACTGGCTGGCTAGGCTAGCCGCTGTATCTTTGAGCGTCCGGCTCGGAATACCCACCGTCGTTTTTAATGACAGTTGCTGCTGGAGCTGCGGAGAGAGGATGCTGAAAGAAATCCAGGACGGAACCAGGCGAGATGCTAGATATCATGGCCCAAACGACGTGGTCTTCATTCTCTGATTCAGGTGGGCTGTCTGGCGTTGCGGTTTCGTGCATACCTAGAAGCATGGAATCACTATTTCCTGCCTCGCTTTTCAAAGCTTTTTAAACACGGCAAAGATTGTAAGGCAAGTGAGTTTTCGAATCAGCATTATTATCCAAATATCTCGGTTGAGGTTGCGGTCCCGAAACCAAAATCATGTTGATTGTCAATTCTCAATCGCCTGCTCCTGCTTGAATCGGCTCTGATTAATATCCGCCGTGTCCACATTTCCCCAGATCGTAAATTTTATCTTCCTTCGGGTTATGAAACACTTCCCAAAGACCAGCCAAAAATCTCCAGTCCTTCTTGTTCTTGTTCTCAAAGTGCGTTCGCCGGTGACGAGCTTCACATGCCAAACATTTTCCTGTAGGGATCTCACTAAGACTGGTTAGAACTTGGTCTTGGAGGCGAATGGAGAATTCACATTTTGATTGTCTCCGTTCGGAATTTGTCAAGATCGACAACTTTAGGCTGAGGACCATCGAAACTAGGTCCCTTATGTCGTTTCCGGCTAGGATCAGGCCCCAGACTTGGCTGAGGCGTCGAGGTCTCGGTCTTCAAGTCGTCCGACTCGACGGCATCTGTTTCCTGAGCCTTCTCTTTCTCACTTTCGGTGCTCTGAAGGCGTTCTTCTTCTTCTTGTTCGGCAACGATGATTGCGATCACTTCGTCGATCGCCTCGATCTCAGGTCCCTGTTGCTCGTAGAGATAGTATGGCCCCATTAAGTTGTCCCCGCCGAGGGGTGTTGGTGGAGTAATGAGTGGCATGGTACGTGGAACTAGGTCTGAGCCCATATCTACGCAGCCTTGTGTAAGTTTGCGATGTTGAAAGTTTGAGTGCTCCAATAAATACCTAGATCTGTACAAGGGACATTCACAAAAACGACCAACGTGGTAACGGTATTCATAGCAACCATGTTTTGATTCACAAATACTTGGTCATTCACATTATTCGATGCTTCTTCCACTCTCTTGTCCTTTCGTGATTCTAAATCTAACGTGGCTTCTTTATCGTTGTAACAAATCCATGCTAGTCAAGGTAACCTGAATCTGAGACCATCCACCCAAAAATACCAACAAGCACAAGACACTTCGAAATTCTTCCTGCACCGTCGTACACAGACTTCATATTTCCATTTTCCTAAAACATCCGAAATGTCTGAACCGATACAGGATACCAATAACACATCACCATCCGCACTAGCACCTGCTACAGTATCGACTTCTTCAAATTCCTCTCGCCAATCACGTGCTCCACCTTGCACCAAATGTCAACGCGTTTACATACGGGGCAAAGCTGAAGGGCAATATGATAGATTTAGAGATGATCAAAACGCCGGTCGTGAAGCAGGGTATTTGGAGGGTGTACGTCCAGTTCTATCTTTACCTTTGCGAGCGTGGAACTGGACTCCGAATGTTTACTTTTCGATGTGCTAATTTCACATTAGTATACTGTTGGCATGGCCGCAGCAATGAAAGTGTATAGAGATACGTGGAAGTTTGATTGTGAGTGGGAAATCAAGTCAATGAGATCTAGACCTTCGACCGGAGTGTTTTTCAAGGGGTGAGAGAGAGACGGTGGAGTGCTATTAAGATCGAGAGAAATGCAAGACTTGCGAGGTTTATAACAATCACACCTATTATAACACTTAAACCTAGTATTGAAGCACATTCACTGCAGTAGATAACCGTAATGGCGGTATTTTTCAGATCCCTGTTAAAATTTGTGCTGAAGTTCTTCGCAAATAAGTGTCTTGAGTATTTTTATTCAGTGGAGGAAAAGAGCGCTGTCTGGCAGATAAAAAGATTGACTCTCAGCCGCCGACCCCCGAAGCAAGTTAAATCAGCGATGCGAAGTCCTTCAGTCAATCACCTCCTTCCTTTCCATCACCCTTGCCCCCTGTCATACATATTCTCAGTCCTGGCCAATCGGGGTCACCCAATTCACCAACTTGCCCTTTGCGTTGAAGGTTTCGGTAGACCCATCATCTGCTTTTCCGGCTGGAGGACCCCTAACCCAAACTGCGCAGCAAGAATTGTACGGAACCTGATCCCCTAATCGTCAGCATTTTGGACTTTTCACTCTCCATGGACCATGAAAACCAACTTACCCAGATGCAACCTTGGGTTTCGCAGTAGCGTCTCGTGCACGAGCCACCTAAAATACAAAATTAGTAAGTTTCTACGTTGAATTGTTCTTCAGGATAAAGCAAAGGGGTTTCAGATGTCGAAGGGACTTGATCCATTCGACATGTTGCAGATAAATCCGGTGACTTCACTTACAGCTGGCTGTGCAACATGCCTGTCTGTCGAGCCTTGGGCTTGGAATGGGCTCAGCGATTGTGAGGTTGCAGAAGGAAAGAATGGCCATGAAAGCCGCGAGGAAAAGGCCGTACAGCTGCATACTTTTCGTTGAGCTGTGGTACTGGGATATGAACTTGTTTGCCAGCGTTTTCCTCCGGTTCGGGTTTGATGTTTTGTTTGTTGATGGGGAAGAAGAAGGAAGATCCGGGGAAGAAGAGGAGTAACAAGTACTTTGAGAACTTCTATGAATTTTGGTCGAACTTAGTAATTTTGAATTTCAACCTGGTCACCATCAATGAACGTTGAAGGATTGGGCTAGATGCAGTAGGCAGCTAGAGGGTGTACAATAAGCTAGTGCAGGAACAAGTCAATGGCTCAACTCAATTATTGGAAGCTATCCAATTAGCTCCAAGCTTGAATTGTGTAAGTCAATCAAATGACCAATTTGTGAATACACTCTGGACAAACAAAGGAATATCACTAGTTTCGCGATCCAACGAAGGTCCTGGACCCTCCATTTCCAAAATCACCTCTCGGGGGACAAAATTCATGTATATCATGCGTTCTAGCAAGAATCCCAACTTTGGAGACCTTGTTTTGATTTGGAATGAGCATTATGAGAATAGTGATTAAGAAATCATGGGGAATGATGAATGTCACTAGCATATCACCGTATAGATTGGATTCTCAGAGGACTAGAGACTTATGATTGTAAGAGAACGATGAGTGATCTATTGGATAACCCCTTATGTCATACTCTGAACTTCGTTCTTACGGCAAGTACTTTCAAAATTCGAGAGGGCCAAAGTGCTTTTTGCGCAGAGTTTCCATTTCGAGCTCTTCTGGAAACTCCTCAAGGAATTTAGGGATTTCCGCCTTCCAGAAGCCCCCTTTGGCATGATGAGAGTTGACGTCCATAGCTGTCGTATATTCCCTGGCCTCATGTTAGCTTATAATGCCTTAATTATGTCCAGAGTTCAACTACTTCGAGCAGATGGGGACATACCAGTATTCAGGATACCACCCCGCTGTCTCAAAATCGATCAAGGCAACTATTTTACCATTCCTCACCAGTATATTGGTGCTGTTCAAATCGCCATGAGTGAAGCAGACTCTGCGATGCTTAGATTGCTGTAGCTCTAACAGTCGACGCAAATCCTGCCGCTCTTCGGATGTGATCCACGGAGCATATTCTTCAGAGAAAAAATCAGCGTCGCGGTCCATTCCACAGGATAAATAGTAGTTGAGTCGCTCTCGTTTGCAACTGGTCCAAACCCGAGATATCCTTTCCAGCATCTTGGGTCGTAAAGAGGTTGCATATCAGCTGTGGCCAGCGTCCCAGGGCGTGGATGTGGTATGCTTCGCATTTGGATCAGAACATTCTTTAACTGTAGAATCAAGCTCTTGTTCTCGGCTTTACTCCTACTCGCCCAATTCTTCCCAATCGGTTCTCCATCGATATGTTCAATCAAGATAAAAGTCCTATCCCAGCGACGGAACGCGCAATACACCTTAGGAACAGGAATTGTAGTCATATTCCTCAGGTATCGAAGAGTTGCTGTTTCCGAGAGCTGCACAAATCCACCAAATTTGATGCACAGCTTATTATTGGCTTGCTCCACGCCGGACACAATATCCGGGTCCTCGAAATGAGAGCCATCAAGGATTAGCTTGAGGGTCTTTCGTCTATTCTACCAGTTGTCATTATATGCTCGTGAACGTGTTCGTATGCTGATGGTAGGTGCTGCATAAGGCGATGGTTGTTGTGATTTTTTCAGTTCGGCCTTGGGCTTTTTGCCTTTGAGAACACCCCACCAACTCATTGTGGAGATAGCAAGGGAACTAAGAGATCTAGATTCAGGGTTGAACTAACTCTTCATATGAAAAGACCAACAAGTTCATACTGTGAATGTGCGGGACGCAGGTGACTCAGGAGGCTCCTCTTGTGACGCTAGATTTTTCGTCCTAGTGGGACATTAACTAAAGTGAATCAAATCCAGATTATTTCATTTAAATCATAAGACCCTCTACAATGTCTCATAATTTGTGGGACATTCTTGAATTCTCATATATTTCGTTACAAAACTTATTTGGAAAGATCAAGAAAAGGAGTAAAATGTCTACACATCACCGCCCCAATTATGATGATTAGAAGAACAAGCAAGAGCGAATGCGGATCCGGAGCGTCAAACTCTAAATAATCTATTTCTAGTACACCGACTGCATACAATATGGACATCAAGTATGCTGCATGTCCTTTGGATATACTAATTGCTGTGCCAACATTTAATCACCCCGACTTCCTAGATGAGAAAGTGCCTAGCCTTATACGAGGCCAGTCAGGCTTGTGCTTCTTTTCTAAAAAAGGCATAATCATTTCTGCTCCACACGGCAATCATTTCAAGCAGTGATACGCTAGCTGTTAAGCGCGGGGGGAACCACGATCACCTCTGTGCACGCGAAGGATCCACGACAGTTCACGTTATTCTGTGCGATTATAAATCATTCTTCGGACGGACCTAAAAATCTGGTCGGAGAACTGAGTCATAATGAATGTGGAGCTTAGTGGAGCACTGTGAAAATTTGATTAAAGTTTAACAACCCAGGAGTGGGATGAAACGGAGGTGCCCGAGCATCAATGATGGGAAACCATAAGTCTTGATTACGGGTCATTGAATGTTGCAACTACGATAAAAATACATCGTAAAGGATTACTGTTTTGTAGCAACGGAACACTATTGCTTCTCTTTGTCCTGGTGCCGTGTCCCAAGATGCCGATTTCTCACCCCTTCCAATTACCAGTTTCGGCAGACCTGCTTCCTCTGCCCGACGATGCGAGCCACAAAGTCTTCATCGTTTTCATATCGTCCAACGATCCTTTGACAAATCAATCATGGTGCCCTGACGTACGGGCGGCGATGCCCCACATCAATACTGAGTTTTCTACCAGTGATGGGCCGGAAGTAGCAGTTGTGGAAGTTGGGCAAAGACCGGGTAAGTTACTTAACCACGAGCTGTATTCATTTGCCGCCGAAATATCTAATGTTGAGTTTTAATTTTCCAGATGGAAAAAAGTCGACAATTTGTATCGGACAAAGTGGGATGTTCACAATGTGCCAACTCTGGTACGCTATCAACGCGTAAATGGGGACGTCCGTGAGACTGGTCGTTTGGTCGAAGATGAGATCTTGAAAGAGGGAAATCTTCATGATTTAATTAACGGAGAGTCATAATCGGTGCTGTGCCTTGGTGTCTTGTACCCTGAGTATGAAAAGGTCATTTCCCATTTCTCCTGAATTACTCGCTTAATAAAAACAAAAGAAAGGGGCTCGCTTACGCAATTCTTGCCTTCGTCCAAGTTCAAGTCAATAAGTAAGACCAATCATGAAACTTCCATTGTCCCCGTAGAGCCCGACGCAATTATTTGTGCCTCAAGGAATAAGCTCATTCGGGACGGAACAAAGGCACACTTTTGCTTTTGTTCGAGGTTCCTCTTCCGTGCTACAAAACGAACAAAGCCGGACGATCTCCTCACATAGTCTCGAAGCCAGCCGTCAAAGACAGTCCTTCATTCTCATTTTCTTGAGCATTGACTAATTCAAACTCTCTCACTTGAAATTTGTTATTGCGGAAACCACCTATCTTGTTTGCAATGACTCTGCCAACCTCCCTGGTGGGGTTTCTCATTAGTGGAAAAGAGCCAGACTATACTCCAACTCTAGGGTCAGGATGGAAAGCCTCGCGTTTCTTAGGCAAAGGAGCAAGCGGTATTGTCGGACTTTGGGAATATGAAGGTGGCGATGAGAAAGCTGTAAAGCAAATAGCGATCAAACAATCTCGGCTCTCCCCCACTCACTCCGACCCATTACGCGAGAGTCGTTTTATGAGTACTTTAAGCCAGGCAAAAAGTATTCATTTGGTAAGGCAGTACAGAGATGGGCTTAGGGAGGGCATTGAGGGGGGAGGTACGATTGTGACCATGTTCATAGAATTCTGTCCCACTGGTGACGCGACGCGGCTTATGGGAAGAGGCGAGAAGATTTTGGAGGTTGATCTGTGGGCCATGTTCTTTTGTTTGGCTTGTGCAGGGGCAGCAATTGATAGAGGGACTGAAGATATGGCATCAGAACCTGTTCTATTTGGAACCGCCGAGAATACCATCGTCCACTACGAGTAAGTCAATTCTTGTCTCTACTCCCAGTGCAAGATATTATATAGGACTAATCATCTGCTCTGGAAATAGTTTGAAGCCGGATAATGGTAAAGTGATCTTGGTGGGCTTTGCTATTGGACTATGGACTCACATCTTGCTATCTAGTTTTTCTCGGCCAAAAAGACACGAATCATGTACGATACCCAATTCTGAAGGCGAGTCTCTTGATATCCATTCTATCTTGATTGCGGGCTAATATAAAAAAACGTAGGTTGGCGATTTTGGTAATGGGCTTTTGGAGCCGAAAACCCCACCAGACGAAGATTTTTACCGGCAGCCGCGCAATAGAGGTGCCCCTGGATACAAAGCCCCGGTAACAGAACCCATTTAAGCAATAACCAGAATTGATCTAACACAAAGCAGGAGGATTATGCAGGCGCTCAATTAGAGAATCCTCTAAAAGGAGCCTCTGGAAACACTTTCCAGCTGGGTTGCGTAATGCACGCTATCATGCGGCGCTCAGAGACATTTCCCGCATCTCAACCAAAAAGCGCCTGGAAGTCACCCTTTTCAAAGGAACAATACTCCGGTAGATATACTATGGGCGCAGATCTTTTCTCAGAACCATGGGCAAGTTTGTACTCCAAGAACTTGAGAGAGTAAGCAGAACCCATCTCATATGCTTTACACGTTGCCTTACATGGCAATTGATCCCCTCTCTTTTGAACTTTTGTTCTTAAAGGCAGTCGGCGGCTTATACTTGGAACTTTAAGCAACCTACTAATTTCCTTGCTATTTAGGCTGATCATGGAATGCATGATGTGGGAGCCGGCTCATCGACCAGGGTCTTTGGAGCTCCAGAAGAGAGTTTCTGACGGACTTGGGGTGGCGATGGATATTGCGACCAAAGACAAGTTGCTTGAGGGCCAAAAGAATCCGGCAGTTAGGAACTTCGACGACGTGCCGATGGGGTCCGGTAAGTGGGAGACGTTTTAAATAGCACTCACATTTAATATCCGAAGCGATGTGTCAATTAAAATTTTACCATTATGACTGAAAGTATAATCTTTCCATTTGGTCTATTTTAATGAGAAAAAACCCCCTAGATTGATCTTCCACCATCATCAAAAGTTCGGACCCGGTCTCCGTTACGCAAAATTCATGATTCGTGTCCCAAGCGCATCGAGAAATCACTTTGTCGTTTCTTGATGATCTGGTTTCTTCAGATTGAAATGTGAGAGAATTTGTGATTGATAATCACCGCCGAACAGCACGTTTTTGGTCGACTGGACGTCACTACCGGTACTACCTCGACTACAGACATTTATTATTTATGATTTGTCTGCTTGCGCGAGCAGATTAGAAGTCTTCTTCTGATAGCGGCAGGACATCGGAACAATTATAGATGTTGGGGTCCTTAGTACCAGCTGGTGCCGAGTAGGTGGGCCGGAAAATTTTCTTCGGGCCCACTTCGCCGGCAGAATCATCGGCCTCTTCAAAGCAATACGAAAGATGCCACAAGTAAATGTTGCATGATCATTCGAATTGATTTGCTGTTACTGGACCTTTTCGGGGCGATCACTGAACGACGTTGGAACACCGGGAATTTGGCATCTGTCTTGCGGTATGGAAACGTTTTCTAGTCTTCGTTTTAGCCCGATTTAAGATGCAAAAGCATGATCCTTCAAGTCCCGGTAGAAAGACCACTGATGAGGATTTCTGCCAAGTTCCGTCGCCAGGTCGCTAGGAAGTTCAAGCACTAACAAGCAATACCCCAAAACCATCATGTACATCCACAAGGATTTTATCACTATGCCTTGGCGCTAGGTGGTGTAGAGTGTCAGTCTGCCCCATTTCTTCCAGGTTTCCTCATCTCCATACCTCCAGCTCATCGCCAATCCCCGTGGCAGTCCGACGTTTGACAGCCTCCGCCCAACGGAGTGGGATCTCACTATTAGCTGGGTGAGTAGTTCAAGGCGGGATTAGATCATGGGGAAAGCACGGCACACTGGAGAAACTATTGAAGGTGGAGGTCAAAATTCTCATAAATTCCATCATCTCCTCCTTCACTCACAGTGCGGATCCCCAAATCGTATTCACCGACCATTCTTGCTCTGATCAAACATGACTTTCTTCCGTGGGCATCGTTTGTCAGTGGCTCAATTAGTTCTCATTGTCGCTCCAAGTTTTATCCTATTTGGGTACAACCAAGCAGGAGTTGGTGGACTTCTTTCAGTACGTGCAAGACAATCTTTCTTGCTCGACCCCGAGAACTAATGTTCCAGCTTCCGGACTGGACCAAGACTTTCCCAGAAATTGATACAACGAATACCACTGGCGCGGTCAAAGACCACAATGCAACTATCCAGGGTGTAGTTGTTAGTACCTTCGTTTTAGGGGCCCTCGTTGGAGCCCTTTCTTGCATGAAAATTGGAAATCTCCTTGGTCGTCGCCGAACCATTTTTCTTGGAGGGTTACTAACGCTGATTGGGGAAATCTTATGCTCTTCATCTTTTGGACTTGCACAGTTCGTAGTCGGACGGACTATAATTGGTCTTGGCATTGGCATTCTGAGTGCAACGGTTCCCGTTTGGCAAGCTGAATGCAGCTCGGCTGCGAATCGAGGAAAGCACGTCGTTCTCGATGGACTCTTTATTACGTGAGTTTGTTTAAGGGCCGTCTTTTATATAGCCACAATGACTGATCCTGCTAGTTTCGGATATACTCTTAAATCGTGGATCAATCTTGCTGGATCAAAGATCACGGGTAAGAATGTATCGGCATCTTGGAGAATGCCACTTGCTATACCGATTGGATTCTCTATCATTCTTATTTCTTGCATATTCATAATGCCAGAATCTCCACGATGTCAGTGTCTCCCTTTAAGATCATAAAACGCCGCCCTCCAAAACTGATCGTAAGAGTAGGGCTTATCCAGGCCGGGCGAGTCGAGGATGGAAGACGCATTCTGTCAGACCTGAAGAACGTTCCCATAGACAACGCGATGATCGCCGCTGAAGTTGAAGGTATCCAATACTCTCTAGAAGAAAGTGCAGTAAAGAAAGCAAGTATGATGGATATGTTCACAATGGGACCCTACAAATTATTTTACCGCGTCTGTCTGTGCATATTGCTACAGTTTTTCCAACAGATGTCCGGTAGTAATCTCATATCCGTCTACGCACCGGTCATTTATCAACAAAATCTCAAACTCGACGGCGAAATTTCTAGAATCCTTACAGGAGGAACTTTAACCTGGAAGTTTGTCTCTTCTTTCGTGGCCTTCTTTACGATTGATCGATTTGGAAGAAGGGCGTTGTTTATGTTCAGCGGTGTTGGGTAAGTCGATCTAGAGATGTCAAATAACCTTCAGTCTACGATGGTGTCTGACCTTCAGCAGCCTGGGCAGTTGCATGTTAGCCTTGGCCATCGCAACTTCGTATCCCACCTCAAACAAGTCGGCCTCAATTGCGAGTGTATTCTTCATCTTTTTTGTAGGTCTATTCGCAACAGTCAAGGCTGAAATCAATAAGTAACATATGTTAATAGTACAATTTCTTCGTGCCAATTGGATTCCTAGGAGCAAACTTTCTATACTGCGCAGAAGTTGCACCAGTCAAGCTTCGTGTTAGCATGGCGGCCATTTCAACAGCAAATCATTGGCTGTGGTAAGTCTTAACTACCCTTCCAAGCCTTCAGATTGAGCGTGTCTGACACTGTGATAGGAACTTTGTCGTTATCATGGCTACCCCTGTCGCCATTGCAAGCATTGGGAATTACTATTTCATACTTTTCTGTGTGATCAGTTTCTGCATTCCAGTCTCAGTGTACTTCTTCTACCCTGAAACTATGGGTCAAAGTCTCGAGCAGATTGACGTTGTATTCAGGGACAATAAGACTCCGATGTCAATTGTCAAAGCGTCGAAATTGCTGGCCAGTGGGGACTTGCAGAAAATCAAGAAGAAAAGAGACGAGAAGCAGATTGATAATATTGAAGAAGAGGGAAAGGAGACAGTGTGACACTTCGTCGATTTGCTGTAGGGATGGACTTGTGTCGAATCGGGCGCTGCAGAATTTTGATTCCGATTGCTAAAGTATTGAACTTCGTCGTAGATTTGAAAGCATAACATGCCCGATTCTTCTGCTGTACGTTGTTTTTAACATAATAGCATACCAAGCCACTCAAGTTTCAAAACATAGACTTAGCTCCAATAGTGAATAGAGTTACCACCCGAACAGATCCTGTGCGTTTGTCTAGAACGAATTTCGCGGGGGCCCTAACAAAGCTAGGAGATATTCTGCTATATCTGCTCTACGTATTTTCTCGAATTCAAAGAGTCAAAGGCATCTGTATCTTGTAAAATTAACGGGGCAGGTAAGATTGCTCGAATGATAAACGATCAAGTGTTGCAATCCCAAATTATTTCGCAAATTCAACTAGCTAAATTCAAACTTCCTGAAGAGATGCAAAATCAAATCCCCTAGAATCTACCCAACGCGCCAATTACCCTTTTCCCCCTATAACCCTAGTTCATCCGCAATTTTACAAACCCGAACCAACCTGTTTGAACGGATCAGTTGGAGCATATGCGCGCCAATTATTACAATTGGCCTCAATATCGTTAAGATTCATGGACGAAGGAATGCTACCAACGCTCTCCAAGAATTGCACGCTTAGTCCTTGAGAGACATGCCAAGCAATATGGCAATGGAACAGCCATGCCCCTGGGTTATCGGTGCGGAAAGCTACAACTAGCCATCCAAATGAAGGCAACACTACAAGTGTTCAGAGTCAGCACTGCTTGAACATGTGAATAAGGAAATAAAGTTCTCTGGGAATTTGCGTACTCGTAACATCTCTGCGAATAGGGTTATTGGTCCGAAGACCTGGTGTGTCGGAGGCGGGGTTGAACGGTCGAGGAGCTCCAGCGAAAGGGTTTGTCAGGGCTGGAGATGCGCCCAGACGAAGAAAATCATGGCCCTTTATCAGATATTAGTAAAAGCACTTATAGTCCGATACCGTAAGTCGGGTCTGTAAACTTACATGTAAATGCATAGGGTGCTGGCAATGGTCAGCAAAGCTCACATAGGGATACCTAGCTAGGGGGAGACTACTTACTGGAATCGGAGATAAGTTTTGAATGAGCCAAAAGCTCCACTAGACATCCTTGTTAGTAAGGATACAGCTTATTTCTAAATGCACATTTGACTTACAGCGTTGGAACTGGGTACTTGAATGAGGTTCTCAGCCCTTGGATATGATGTGTTACCTTGTAGGACGTATTCCAAAGTAGGCTTATCCCACTGGACATCAATGGCAGATCCATTGACTAGCCAGTTGACCTGGGAAGCCGTTGTGTTGACCACAAAAGTAACAGGTAAGTTGTCAGCGGTTGGATTAAAGGAAGCGATTGGCGCCGTGCGGGTGACAATCGGTACAAACCCGTACTCATCTGAGCACAGCGAATCAGTAGGCCTGGTACCACTACTTAGTGGGAGAGAATTTGGGGCGCCTTGGTAGCTGAATATAGCTGCTGGAGCAGGGTTTACAGATGTTCCGCATCCACCCGTATTTGAGAATGTGACATTGAACCAATAGTTGCCAATGGCCTGACTGGCATCAATGGTAACATGATATCTTTGGCCGATTCCTACGAACAAAGAACTTGTCGTGAAAGAGTTTATAGGCACAAAATCAGTCTGGATCACCGTCATTTGATGGCCAACCAGCGAGACAGTGTAAGTGTTTTCCACCGATGGATTGATTATTCGCAAAAGATGACGTTTGCCAGGAGTCAAAGTCACTTTATTATAGCTGCCACCTGCACCATTGGGATTGATATTAGAACCGTTGAACAGGACGTTATCACTGGGCGGGGGAGCACCAGGAGCACCAGGGACAGCTGGATTATTGGGGTCGTTGACTCGCAGTTGTATTTCATCGGCGCCTTTAAGATACCAGTCGGAAATCGGATAAGCACCGAGATCGATGTCGTACGGCAAAGATGCAGGGCCGTTGATCACAATGGACCCAGTAACCCCATTTCCGTACTGAGATGAGAAATGAGAGTGATACCTTTACCCGAAACGTCAGATTGGCACAAAATGATGGTGGCCTTGCAAAACGTACCAAGAAGATCCATATTGTTGAGCCAGGAAAGTGTAGGTCTTTTGGTGATCGGGAGGAATGGGACACTCAGTAACTCCATTGGCGCCATCATTGATGGCATTGTGAAGCATCCGAACTCCGTGCCAATGGAATGACGTCCTAATAAAGTGAGCACTGGGATACTTTACCAGTCGCAAATGCACGAGATAGCCACGTACCCGTTTGTTCGTAGCTTATTGATAACAGTCACACTAATCTGGTCGCCCCAATCTGAAGATGATTAGAACAAGCCAGTCTGAAGTCAAAGCTTTGTACTTACTTGCTGTAATAACAGGGCCTACAAGCATCTTGTTAATTTGTATCAAAGACATGTAGAGGCTAAAGTAGCTCACCAGGGAATTGACCTATTTGTGGAAATTTAGCGTTTGATTACTTGTGAGATCAATGGGACTGTCTACCGTTGATTAACATTGCTTTGGACTTCACTTGTCCATCACCTCCAACAAAATTATCTACTTCAGTAACGGTGAGGGTGTACTATATCTTTGAGAAGGTTATGGCAAGATGGGGATTCATTTCACTCACTGTTCTCGTTACACCCGTGGTCGGAGTGCTGAGTTCATAGTCTGTGCTGATATTGAAACCCGTGCTCCAGCAAGCTCTATTTGATGGGGTGTTGCAAGTTTGAGCGACAGCAAGCCCACTAATAGCTAGGCTAGAGAAAATGCATTTGAAAACGAAAGATCTCAACATATTGATAGCGTCGATAGTCAAGTACTTTATTGAATATAAGGAGAGAGAGAGAAGGAAGACGGTGGAAGGCTGGAGAGGAAATCTCCAAAGCTGCAAAGCACATATATCAAGAACGGTGTCCTTACGAAAGGACCTCCTTCTTATAGCCTTGCCTAATGAATGTGATAAGAACCCCTCGGACTTGACAGCATCCTTTGGGACAGGCTGGCAACCACCATCTCTCTCCTAGTGAGACAAAATCAGTGCCTTTACATTTCAATAGTTCAAGCCAGCTGCCTGCAGCAGACGGCAAGACCCAAGGAACGCGGGAACACTGCTACAAGTCAGCCCATGGGAATCTCGGCATGATAAGAATGCTTCGCGTGAACCTAAATTAGTACATTGGTACATCAAGCCGTCCTCTGTGAAGGTGTCTCACGCAACATTCCAATATTCGCAGGACACGAGTGCAGGGCCTTCCGTCAAAACCATGTCACTAGGAAGGGGGGGCTGACAGCCACGCAGTGTAGTACCTTGCGGCCAAGGTACATCTGCCTGCTCATTGGCCAGATGGAAAACTGTCTTGAAGTGAAGACGGAGGAAGTGGAGAAGATGAATGGCAAACTTTGCGGTGGTTTCACTTTTACGAATAATGAAATAAAACGTCGACGTGAAACTACCCATATCGGTGGGTATGTAATTTATAGAACTACTGCTCCATCTACTGGCGAGTCATGAAATCTCGTTTATTCAAGCAGTATAAATGAAATTCCCAGATCTCCGGGCGACACGAAGAGCACGCACCAAGATGCAGCGGTTGACGGTTCTCGGGCCTACAACCCCTTTCTGGGCGTCAATCCTCAGAATTCAAATTCTGGTAACCATGGATAACCTCGTGATGTACTTGGATTAGTAGTGGTGGTGGCTTGAGTACCTTGTCCCGACCAGGTTCGAATCCCCTTTGATCAAGCGCTTGATGTGGTGCTACATATATTACTCAGCCTTGTAGTTATGAAGAGATACGGCGAATGTATGGGAGCCACTAAAAAGGGAAGCTTCGCCAATCAGCCCCCAATTCGAGCCACACATTTTCCCAATCCAATTTAGCCGCCGGTAATAGGGTGTTCAGCCCGGGTAAATAACGACCAATGTTTGCACGTTAATCATGAGTCAAGACGAGAGGATTGGACTGCTGTAGCCCCTCCACTGCACGTAACTTCGTAACAGCGCAGGTCCCAGTTTTTGTTTTCATCATCGTCTGTTGAACTTCTACCTCTAAAAAAAGCTCTCTCTTGAGTATCTATATCATTCGACTTGCCTTAACTTGACTCGATTCATACGGAATCTATCTTTCATTTCCGATCAGGTAGGTCTCTTACTTGTAAGATATGTCTTGCAGCCGTCGAGTCGACGGCTACCAGCCGACCGCACTTCACTTCATCTGAAGTCTGGCCAGGGGGTGGGCTTCGGGATATTTAATTCGTCAACTATGCGTGACGGGAACTACGGATGCAGGGTCCCGTGCCATGTCGTATTTGGGACGAGGGGGAGGAGCCGGCCTGATGGTGGTGAGAAATCATGCCTTGATGGCATGTTCCTTGCCCGAAGCATCACACGATTTTGCTCGGCGTGGGATTTTTCGTTTTTGTTTGGCGAGACCCGCTTTGTGCATGATGCATTGAACTAGTTTCTGCATTCCTTCCTTTTGTGTTCAGCTTGCTAGTAATATGCATTATGTTAGGAATCCATCTTTATGGGCTCTGCGCTGCATTATTACGGCATGAGTACGAACGCAGAGCTATCACTAATCATATCTTGACCACTGAAGAAAGGTATCTGCGTGACAAGATTTTATTGGGTGGGGAGTGGGGGGTTATAGTCGTAATGCGGGCTCATCTCAACATTTCCTTGCCTACGAAAAGTGAAACGGGTGTAACATCGAAAGCTTACATTACAGTATGTATGGGAGCCATTATTTAAAGTTGATTGTTTCTGGCAATGTTACGATTGACTAGGTGAATAGAGGAATCCAGCTCGCATTGTTGGCAAATGCTGCAATCTTGCTGACCTCTCCGGTTCTCTGCCTAATTCTGCGATTACAGTGATGCTATTGTGATATCGGGAGAACCTTGGTGTCATATACCAAGCGTTTCGGCTCTATAGGCCTTTATAGCGCTACTTTGCCAAGCCGCAGAAGCAATTGGGTTCGGGTTTGGGTTTGTGGAAATGCCCGCAAATGCCCTCATCTTTACCCTTTTCGGATGCCCCATTTGCCTTAGCTCAGGCAAGAATCAGGGTACAGTAATTTATATAAAGCATGGTGCGTTCCCAAAATTCCATACCTCCAGAGCCCTGCCCGATATCCGTTATACCCCCACCCGGCAGTCCCTCTGACATCCCCTAAAACAGGACTGGAATTCGAGAAGGACACTTGGAACCGAAATATACTGAGATAGTAAGAGAAGATCGTATGTAAGATCCTGGGTCACTGATAGAAATGCCAGTGTGCTAAAGGCGGTCGACCTGTTTGCGAGTCCTCTACGGGAATGGAGAAAAGCTCAGTCCCGCAATGGAGTATTTTGATCTTCTTATTCGCAGCATTCACACGACGCTTTGTCAGATAGATCGAGGTACGTGTCTCTCGCTGCTATGGATATAAGAAGATTCATGAGCAACTGGCAAAAAGGAGGAATGAAACTCGAAACGCATCAAAAATTGCTTCGAGATTTAATTGTGAAGCACCGCGCAGAGAGGTCCATTCAGCGGCGCCAGTAATGAAGCACGCACAAGAGGCAAAAACAAAATGTATGAGATCGTCGAAAATGAACATTCTTTGCTCCCATTTCGCTCGCTGCCATGTCATACGGTGTGATGTTCTGTAATTTCAGCCTCCCCTCATGACTCCAAAATGTTCTCACTAGTAGAGAATAGGAAACGAGATCACCGCGATTTGAATTACACCTCCATAATATATAGTAATCCTTCACTATTGATGCATTGGCTGACTCGAAAGTACCTAGGTAACTCGTAAGTTGATTATCGCTAGTCTGCACTGGGATCAGCCTGCCTCGACTTGGACACTCTCCGGCAACACCTGCATTGTGGGCAAAGGCGTTCAACGAAAAAAATCCCATTTCATAGCCGATAAAATTTAAAAAGGGTCTTGCGGGTATGTGAAGATGTTTTCTAAGCTTCTTAACGCTAAGAGCAGGAAATCGCAATAAATAAGGCAGGAGAATTATGGTTCCAGTCTGCGCTGTAATTGTAATTCGTGCCCACTGGACTAGGCCGTTTACTGTACTCCTCCAGCGCTAGAGTGCCTTGATTTCGGCGCCCGAGCTGCAGCATTCGGCGAATGATGCACTGTATAAATTCGGAACATTTCTGCCCATCAGAAATTTAGGCCAATTCGATCAAACGCCTTTTTATTTTGTTTCAAAATCTGGAGTCTATACAACTAATATCTGAAATTTCAGTAGAAAACCAAAAATATGTGAATTAATCGAAAGTATCGGTTCGATGAAATTCCACCTGATTTGACAAGAAATTGGTTAATCTTCTAGATTGTGACCTACGATAGGGTGGTGCGCTCGATAGCACCTGAATGGATGCCGCCACTTCCGCTGTTTCGTCCCGTAGAGCTAGTTTACTCAAAGTCGTTGGTACTTACTCACCTTCGGCAAGGAGAGAATTTGGTCTTTAAATATAACTAAACATCTTCGAACGCATTTTGAGAAAACATATTTCATTTTCAAGCAGCTTGAAACGCCTGAAAAACAGAATCTTTCGGCCAATATAGCCACTGGACCAAACACAAATACCCCACGTAGGCGAGCCTAAAAGAAGCAGCCGCCCTTGTAGGGCAGGAGCAATTATTCTCCGGGCGGACAAAACCATCCTGAGGGCGATCACGGAAGGTTCCCCGACGACGGAGTCAATGCCAGTCAGGTTCTGAGCCCCAATGCGCTTAAGAAGAGGGGTAGGTTACTCGTTAGCTTGCTGTGACATACGCTAAAGGCTAACTTGCAACTGCTAAAGCACGACATGCCACGCTTATCTGGACAGGTACAATCTAGCTGGAATGACAAGATGCGCACGAAGTCTTCATTTGAATTATTTTGTTAACTGCAAATTCTGTAAAAGTTATCACAGAAAGATGAAAGTGCATCGGCGGATAAGTTCACAAGTAATCTTCATCTATTGCTGAAAAGCCTCGGCAGGCGATAAGCTGATGCAGCGGGGAGGCGCGGTATATTAGTACACGACAGACGTTCTTGGCAGTAATAGTCCGGACAAATCTGCGTCACACCCCAGCCCTACGCACCTGCTGAAAGCAGTCGTGGTTCATCGCATAAAAGCTTCCAGCCTCCCTTCGTTAACTAAGAGATATTTGATTACGCCGTATGCGAAGTATTTGAAAAGATTTAATATATCAATTAATCCACAGTCTTTTCAATCTGTCCAAAGAAGCATCAAAAAGCCGGTAATTGACCCCTGCCAAGCAATTCAGTGCTCGTTGAGTATGGTTACATTTCCCTAGGCTGCCCCCGGACGTCATGCCTATTCGGAGCAGCTCTTATATTCCACTCAGGACCCACGATAACAATGTCACCCATCTTCTTTCATCTATTTCTGTGCTGGCAGGCTCATCCAAAGACAATCACATGGCCCCAGACGCAGAGGGTTCCTCTGAAGCCCAAGATGGAGATCGCAGCAACCCCAGCCTAGCACTCTTCGCGTACAACCTAGGAAAAAGCAGTCGCAAGCTTCTGCGGCCCTCCTCCATGATGAAAAATGCCGCCCAGGGACGAAACGAACGCACGTCATATCTTGATGGCCTGAGAGGATTCGGTGCTTTTCTGGTCTATTGGCAACACCATCAGCTATGGCCCCGGTCGATTTTCAATGTCCGGATAATGGAAAGCTCGTTCGGCTACGAAGGAAAATATAGCTTCGCCTCATTACCGATTATACGACTATTTTTTACCGGAGGACATTTTGCAGTAGCTATATTCCTCATTATTTCCGGTTATGTGCTCTCCACGAAACCAGTAGCTTTGATACATTCGGGGAATCTCGACTACCTCGACAAAAACTTGGGATCTGCGTTATTTAGACGTTGGGTGCGACTGTATGGCCCAGTTATTATTGTCACTTTCGTTTATATGGCGTCATGGCACGCATTTGGTATTTGGACGCCTGTGCCCGAGCACAAGCCTAATTTCGGCGAAGAAATATGGAATTGGTACGTTTCAAATCACTTCAGTAGAGATCGTTCTTTACCTTAGTTTTAAGTTTAAAGTGTTCCTATACTAACTTCAGCCCTAAAAGGTATACTGAATTCAAAAACTACTCGTTTGCGTTCAGAAATGGCGGGAAGGACTGGCTTACGTACAATTATTCGACATGGACGATCCCGTATGAATTCCGAGGATCTATCATTGTTTATACATCACTCCTAGCCCTTTCGAGGACAACAACGAAAGCCAGGCTCTGGTGCGAGATTGGCCTTATGTTCTATTTTTTGCATATTGTAGATGCGTGGTATGGGGCTGCATTTGTCTTCGGAATGTTCCTCTGCGAACTGGAGCTTCTTGCGACATTAGGCGAACTGCCATCATTCATCTCGAAATTAAAGACATGGAAGACCCCTCTATCGTACACATTGCTTTTTATAAGCGTAGTGCTAAGTGGAGCACCATGCCATAAACTTGAAATGGAGTACCTGAGAGACAACCTAGGGTGGTATTATCTATCTTTCCTGAAGCCGCCAGCAGTGTACGATCCGAAATGGTTCTATTTGCTATGGGGTGCAATATGTTTTGTGACAGCTGTCCCTCGGATAAGGTGGCTGAAGGCTTTTTTTGAGTTGCCATTCAACCAATATCTTGGAAGAATATCATATTCGCTGTATCTTGTTCATGGCCCAATACTCTGGATCCTAGGCGACCGGATATACTCAGCAGCCGGGTGGGATAGCGAATCGATGCATCGGGAGGCTCATAAAGAGAATATATCGGGCTGGGTTAACAAATTCCCTTTGCCAGCCGCGGGACCTTTCGGCTTCGAGCTGAGACTGTGGTTGCCACAGTTGATTCTTCTGCCTGTCACGCTGTGGCTCGCCGAGCTAGTCACGGATTCCTGTGACGAGCCTGTTGTGAAATTTGCACAGTGGGTATATGCAAAGACGCAGGCCTCACCAATACAACTCGGTAACATTCCAAGAGAAGAATAGATATTTGTTTAATACAGTTAGAAATGATATAAATTTCCCCATCTAGTGCAGCTTCTGGGAGCCCTACCACGGCTCTCACTTGGATAGAAATAGTATCCCTGCCCTTAACGTTGATCATAAATTAGGCCGCTCCAGTACAGGGAGTCGGTTGGAAACCAGCCTAACCCCGCCCACTTTTTTGTTGAGGCGTGGATCACTTCAATCAATCCCGATACCAGTAATTTTGGGACTCCACATATTAATAATTTAACGTGAGTTGCTCAATCATTAAACTCGAAACGTTCAATCAATTTTATCTTCAAATTCCATACATATAAACTCACAAGTTTCAAATATGTCCTCAATAGGCTCCTTGCAGTATTTGACCTCCTCCTTACGGCTGTCGCTAAAAGCCCTCAGAGCTCCAAAGAGCAACCATTGGACTGGCACTGGCCATTGCGCTGGGGCATGCGGGTGTTTAGCGAGCCTTCGCTATAAAAGTAGCGGGTCTTCAGTGAGTATTTCAAGCCTTTTGCAGCCGAGCCCCGCAAGCCTCAACAGCCTCATACCTTTCCGGAAATTTTCGAATCTGTGAATAGAAACATTCAGGAATATATGGCATACTAGACACTTCAATAAGTCGAGGTATTGTGTCTAGACACATTGCGCGGAGTGTGTTTTCACAGGTGATGGGTAACACCCGCTGCCTTTGCGTGGCCACTCTTGGCATCAGCGACATCCGCCTATGGTCATGAAAATATGTTTCTTGAAATCTACTGACAGTTTAAAATTATAACAGATCACGCAATTATCTAACTGCTTGCTGCACCTCTTCATCCAACTGTTCCCTTCTTATCCTCCCACTTATTAAATAAACAGCTTCCGTATCTCGAGCAAAGGATCATCACTAACATCCACACCATCCATATACCTCGGAACAGGATCATAAATAATCGTATCCTTCCCCTCCATCATCCACAAACTCTCAACAACAATTTCGCCCATTTCCACAAACTCATTTATTTCAGGCCAGACTTTCGTTGAGTCATTGGTCAGGTCACTATCTTCAGCGAGCTGCGCCACGAGTCGGTATTTGATGGGTTTTTTGTGAGTGAGGCGGTATTCTAGGTCTTCGAATTGGAAGTTCTTGCTCTGTTTAGATGCGTCGGCTTTGCTGTGCTTCATTACGCCTTGCCAGGGGACGATTCTCCAGCGGAAGAATCGCTTTTTGCCTGCGTCGTTGATGAATTTGAATGCATGCGTACTGTGCCATTGCTCGGTTGCAAATGAGTACTGGACACAGTTTAGTAATTAATTTCATCAAGGGTGGGAAAGAGCTTACGGCATGAGCAGGCGCTTGATTTTCGTTGAAGTACTTTGCGTGCGGGTATTTCTCCAAGAATTCGTCCATTTTGCCATCTCTCATAGCTTTGAATTGATCCAAAAACCCTTCGCCTGTGCTTACTACGAAACCGAATGCGTTGTTTGTAATGATATCATAGTGTTTGTGTCCATCATCAGACAAGACAAAACGGATTGCGAATCCACGTGAACCGTTCTCGCCGTTGTCCGGGAGGTTCTTGAGTCCTGTATCTGTACTATAGCGCATGATCAAGGGAGTGGAGTGATTGCTGAATATGGGAGCTTTGGATAATTTTGAAGCCTCTTTGGAGGGTGTGAAGTTCCCTTGACGAGTTGTCCCTTTGCGTGCACTGTACACTTCTCAATAACATGAGATTACGCATGATTGGATATCGGCTAACCTGGTCTATAATTCTCTGGAGTCTTGAATGCCTCTCGCATAGTAGAGACTAGCTCATCGTCGAGCTTGACAATCTTAGGATTGTCAGGAAGAGGCATTGTGGTATGCGAGTTGTGGAACGTGAATACAGTGAAATCAATACAAAGTATGCGAAAGTCTACCTCTAGCTAAGAACTTTTGCTGAGTTCGTTCCAAGGGTTTGGAATCCAGCTGACTTATATCTCTTCTCCGATTAGGTCGCGACCATCATCGCCAGAAGCCGTCATGGTGCTAATTAAATGCGCGACGCTTTTCAACGTCATCACCTCGCGATTATTCACTCCGAATGTTCTCGACCATCAAGTTTCGTAGGTAATTGTAAGACACCGGTGTACAAGAAGGTCTTACTCGCATTGCTCTGGAACGACGCTTGGATTTTGGACCGTCGAGAACGAAGGAATTCCTTTCAGAATCCTTTGGGGTCGCGTCGGCTGCCCCACCAACCCCGCCAACCCCGACAAAAATCAAGATTCGTCAGACTTTGTACAACATCGGACTCTTGCCATATTATATTATATAAGAGAAACTAATCTTTAGATATTTTTTCGTCTATATCATCAACTCCATAGAGCCTCCCGCTACGTACATCTGCAATACCACCCACATTCAGAGCCCGCATTCTACCAAGCAATCCTCGCCACCGGTCCCTTGGGCCATGTCCTGAATACCCCTAGACTCAGTATTAATCTTTTCTTTCGCTAGTTCCGTTTCAGTCTCCGGACGTGAGCTGCTGCCACTTCTACCTAAACCCAGGGTGAGCAAACCGGAGCGACCCGAGCAGAGCCTGAGAACACTTGAACCGAGCCTGAACACAGCCTGAGTATCTGAGCATTCCTGAGTAAGCCTGCGCACCACAGCGCTGATCTAATTTTGGCATCCCGTATGAACCGGCTATTGTTTCCTTGCCGAGTTTTGCCCGGGCATCCGTTCTGCTCCCCTTACAAGGGTTCCAGCTGAGCTGATTCTGGATCTTTAAGGATTCGAAGGACTGTTACTTTCTGTGTGATATTAAATAACGCAACATGAGGCTCGATAAGGCCTGAAGGGCGCTAATTTTACGCGAACCCCCCCCCTAAAGCCACGAAAGTACATATTTTGCAACTCATATTATAATATAACTACTAATCGGATTCTTTTTAAATTAATTCAGTAAATACGAAGTCATAAATAATTAAACTAATCTCAGTTCTGGTGGGCTCTGTAATATGTTTGCAGATGGCGAGTTTTATTTTGGGTGGATTTTCCATGTTGCATTATTTAAAATCGCGCGGAAGTAGATCCGCGTATGATAACCAATCGATCAATCAACCTGTTAGACGTGGCAATGCCGCCCAAATCTGCCTTGCTGACAGCCTTCCCTCTCTGGATGCTCTGGCTCTCTCTTTTTGCGAGATTTTCAACCTTCATTTACATCAGAGGGATTGTAAATCTTCTCAGCAGCGACCCGTACGCCTTTGCTCTACTTTGTTTTCTCCTTGAATGGTGGATGTATCATGCCTTTTCAATTGTCTTTCATGGTGATCCGAGCGTCTTGATGCCTGAGGCAACAATCACAGGTCTGTTGTTTGATCAATCGATACCACTCTCGGCTCGAGATCCAAACCATCAGGCTACGAACGACAAAAGCACAATGAGAGCCTAACGTCCCGGTCTAGAATGCGCTTCGACTCCTAAGTCTGTCTGTTTGTTTCCTACAGATTAGTCTGGTCTCACGGTTTGACGCGTAGCGAAAATGGCATCACAAAATTCTGCAGACCTTCATCAGCTTACCTCGCACTCAGCTGGCGAATCTTCTAGGAACGTTGGCAAGACTCCTGAAACGAGCGCGAAGCCATATCTCTCGCCGAAAATCCCTGACATACCAACCATAGGCCTTGCAGCCCTCTGGACACCAGAAGATCAGTCAAAGATAATTGCCGATGTCTGCTTCGTTCATGGACTGGGTGGACATCCGCGCAAAACCTGGCAATATGACCCAGCTGGCGGTAAAAAGAAAAGTCTTCTCTCTCGCGTATTCCATCGTAGCGACGCCAATCGCAGTACCAAGACGGAAGGCCATGTGAATGAATCCGATCGAGCTGTCGAAGGACCTTGCTACTGACCTTTTGACCTCCTTCAACGCGACTTTGACAATATTCGCATAATGACTTACGGCTACGACTCGAGCCCTAGTCATTGGTATAAAAACAAGACAACCCAGATGACGATCGACCAGCATACTCAAACCATGCTGCAGAGGATCAGTAACGCCCGAGCATCCTGTAAACGGCGGCCAATCATCTTTATTGCGCACAGCTTGGGCGGCATTCTGGTGAAGAACATGATTGTATTGTCGGCCAAATACAAACTGGGAAACCTTCAATTTCAGGATATCGGCCAGTCATGCCATGCCATTGTCTTTTTCGGTACACCGCACAGAGGTGCCGGTGCTGCCGATCTAGGTATGATGGTTGCAAACGTGATAGGAACCCTTCCCGGAGGTCCAAGCGTGTATAAGGACATACTTCGAAGCCTGCAGCCGGATAGTGAGAAACTTATTTCAATACTTACCGATTTCAATGACATCATGGAGGAGAACATACCAGCTCCGGACAAGATACAGATATACAGTTTCCAGGACGGCCAAGGCTACTCCAGGATCACGACCTTGGATCATAAGGTACGTAGCTACTTACAGGGGCTGTATATTTAGAACTGACTTCGCTATTCAGGTCGTGCCTGACGGCTCTTCTATCTTTAATCGGCGAGCATTCGAACAAAGTTCCCATATTTCCGCGAATCACATGGATATGTGCCGTTTCAAAACCGCTACTGATTTGGGTTATTCCGACTTCAAGGCCGCGCTTACCGGCTACCTAGTAGCTATTGCAGAGAAGGGAGCAGTCAAAGCAGTTCAGGAAGACGTGGGCGGTCACCGGCAGAATGCGCAAGAGAGAGGTTCGTAGTCGTTTAAGATTGTAAGTCCGCGAGTTGGTGGTCTGTTTGTGATTTGCTGACATTTGAGGATAGACATGCTCAACAGTCTAGATTTTCAAGAACGTACCATCTGGCGACAGTATCTTGGAGAGATCCGAGTCAAGAAAGAAACTTTCGAATGGATCTGGGGTTCGGAAATTAAAGTTTGGCTGGCGTCTAATTCTCCACTGTTCTGGGTCTTGGGAAAACCAGCAAGTGGAAAGTCGACGCTGATGGATCATTTATCCAGAAACAGAAAAACAGAAGAACTTCTCCAGTCATACATCAATAAAGAATGGGTTGTTGTACACCACTTTTTCGACTTCCGAGGGCGGGAAGGGATGCGTAATAACTTTCCCGGATTTCTGCGGTCTCTACTGTTCCAGCTACTCTCGCGGCTTCCAGAAAGTATTGCACAGGTCCGAAAACTTGGACGGAATCAAGAAGAAAAATCTCATCAATGGTCAACAGCTGAATTACTTGAAGCATTCGATGTGGTATTGAAAACTGCGTCACGGCCGATATTTCTTCTTCTGGATGGCCTTGACGAGTATGGAGGCGATAAACTCGAGCTTTGCAGCTTTATCAAAAGCTTCCCTTCCACTCGAATGAAGATCTGCATAGCAAGTCGTCCAGATCCTCCATTTCCCGACGCTTTTCATGCCTTGGCTCAAATAAGAATGGATAGATTGAATACCCCGGGCATCCTAGCATTTGTTACGGAAGCACTCAAAGATTTCTGGTGCCCCTCAGACTTCACCAATGATACGGAGCTTACGGAAATAGCCAAAGAAATTACAGAGCGTGCTAATGGAGTGTTCCTATGGGCGCGCTTTGCTGTTTTTGAGGTCATCGACGGTCGCACGAAAGGCGAAAGGCATGTGGAGTGGGGAATTAGACTTAATCAGGTCCCCAGAGAGCTCGAAGATGTTTACTCAAGAATTTTGGCCGCTCGAAGCCCCTCTGAGAAATCGCTTACGAGTAGGCTGCTACAATTCGTCTGTTATGCACAGAGGGCCATGACGATGCAAGAACTGTTTGTTGCTATGTCATTGACTACTCCTTCTGCGCAACGCCACCCTCGATCGAAAACTGCCCCGATAGATCCTCAGGAGCTTCGTATCTTCCGGAAAAGGATATTAGCAAGCTCCGGTGGCGTCGTAGAAACACTCGAAATTTCTTATGAGTCTAACGCACGTGAAATTGTGCAAATTATTCACAGAACTGTTGAGTTTTATCTTGATAAGAGAGGTTGGTCGGACCTCCACGTCACAGGAGAAGATCTCACTCGGCCGCATTACCTTTGGCTTCAAGCTTGTACAAAACTACTGCAGAATGTCGACCTGGCATCTGCTTGTAATGATCCAGAAGTCCGCCAAAGATCACTGTTCGAGCCGTACGCAAACTTAGCCAAATCATCGTTAGAATCTAGCCTTGTACCTCAAAGCCATGCCTGGGAGCTTCAAAGACCGAAGAGCAACGGCTCAAAATTCACTTCCAAGGCACTTTTACAATACGTGTTGCTTTTCCTTCCGGACCATGCCGAAAGGCTCGAAAGTGGAACCATGACCTCTTCGCATGAACTGCTGCATAACGTATTGTCACAGCATTATGTCGACGCACATATATTGGCTTGGTGTGACAATACTTGTGTATGTTGTGGTAGTTCTAATTTACGCTCCAAAATGCGAGAACAAACCCTCCCGGCGAGTCCTCTCACGCTTGCAATAGTTCACGGAATGGCACTATTCATCCGGGACAGTCTCTATACTCAAGGTCCAGGCTTTGTACTCCCACCGCAACCGCAAGAAGGCACTCTTCTAAACTCTTTGCATCGAATGCAAAGGTTAAATGTTAGAAGATATTTGTTCAAAGACGACCCAAAGCCTTTGACTGTCACTTTCCTGGCGATTGGAGCAGCAAGTGGTTTCCCAACGCTGTCTCGAAGAACCATTCTGGAGACCCTCCTAGCTGTTGAACCAACTATTGGAGACAAGACCTTCAGAATTGCCCTTCGCACAGCACCATTAGAAGTCATTCAGATTTTGCTAAACAAAGGCAGCACTTCCTCTGGACAGCTTATATTCCTGTCTAGCGTCGACTATCACTCTTTGGATACACACCACGACCAGAAATTGAATAGAAAGTTTTGCTTTCTCCCCTTATGGGAGGTTGCGAGACGAGAAGATGCCGAGGACACGGAATCTGTAATCGATCTATTCCCGCAACGAGGTGAAAATATCAACGCACAGTGCGGACCTTTCGGAACAGCGCTGCATAGTTTCCTAAAGAACGCGGAAGAGAGCTATAGCGATTATCAATCCGAAGTGCTTCAGGTGCTTGTGTGCAGAGGCGCGGACGTCAACGCAGAGGGGCCCAGAGGGAAACCGTTGGAGTACATATGGATGCTCGCAAACACATCTAAGCATGGCAAGATGAAGATGAAGTACGCATGGAAGTATCTAGAGCCTCTACGTGACCTGATTAACCTCGGCGCCGTCAATATGAGGGAGGATCCGAATGGAATGGTTCCGAGCGTGGAGAGAATGACGTCATGGCCAGCCAATCGCTACAGTGATTATGAGGAGTACAAGCGATTTTACCTCGATGGCCCTCTTTCCCAGGGGTAGGGCATGCTACGCTCAGTCTACACAACGGGGTTGCACGAGTTCTGCGAGTTGGAAATGATTGATCGACAGAGTTCTATTTGTCTGTCGGCTGGTCCTAGATCCCCTTTAACATTGGCTCTCCTCACAAGGGCGGCTACATCGAACACCTTAGCACTGTTTCGACTGACAAGGCTATGCGATGCATTGACGCTCTAGAATATGTCCATCACATACCCACTTCAAGAGCAGAGATTAGATTCAAAGACAAGGCATGTACAATAGCATATTTGCCTAGCACACAATCAATACAGAATATAGAAATTGCGTTGCGTTTCTTAGATGTATACCTAGCTTTTGGGGCGAGGCTTTTGCGTCTCTTGTACAACCGTTGCGTACTTGCTAGGCAGCTTGTCTAAGTAAGGCAACGAGTCCCTCCCATTATAGTTCCTCCGTACGACGATTTTGGCTTCCTTATACTTAAGATATGGCTTCTAGAACAAATTCATCACTTGTTTCACCTTCTACTACTCAAGAATCATCTGGATCACAGAGGGCTCGAGGTTCAGCTGAACAGTCAACATGAATACATAGTCGAAAGGGTCGTACGGCTCATGGAGAGGATCTAAAACACCATGATGGTGTATATTTTGAACAAGAATCAAGGCCTACGATTTATTATACCCTTGTAGCTACCAATTTTCAGAACCATCTCAAGTCAGAGCATGAACTTGTCATCGTACGAGAACCTAGTCCTCTTCAAGGTTTAATAATCGACCAGCTGCAACAATTGTATCTACAAGCAGAGTCGACAAGCCAAACAAGCGATGTCGATACCTTAGCCCTCCGAAGATGTCTTAATCGGAATGTGATCTATAAAGCTTTGATCTTATTAATTGTCGTACGAAGCCTCCAGTTTTGACTTGTGGAATAGCAAAACTTGACGAAAACGATATAAGAGAACGGAGGACAAATCAAGTGTGATTGGTTAAAAAGCGAGAAGTCAAAACACATGATGATTTTTTAGGTCTTTCTCAGGTGCTCAGTATGTTCAGGTGAGTTGCTCAGGTTGCTCATGCAGCTCAGGCGAGTTGACTGAGCCGAGGGTGATTATCGCCTGAGCAAGAGCAGCAAGCTTACTAACCCTATGCGACACAAAGAAAGAGAAAATTCATTCATGATACCAGGAACCTCCGTCACAAAGATCGCAATGGCCAGACTCATTCCCGCACCAGCCAGTAGCCAAGGATTGCGTCTCGCCTTGCGGATTGGATAAGCCTGCACAATAGAAAGGCGCTTGTTACGAATACTAAGAATGTTGCCCCATTGAAGAATAACCAGGGTTACGAAATAGACAGACTGGCCAACTGTGTTGAAGTAGGTGAGTTCATCTTTGGTATACCTGTAGAAGCTGGCGCTGTATTTTTCAAAGGCGAATACGAGCGCGTGGAATGGGATGCCGGCGTAGCGATACATGTAAAAGAAGAACGTGGAGTGAGCGCAGACGGTTTCCATCACACCGATAACGAGATACGATTGTGCGTAGATCTTGAGATTGATGAGATGCTCCTTCTTGTGGTTTCGTAGTGGGAGACTGAGGAGGTCGAATTCTTCTTTCTCCATGATGAGGGAGAGGGAAAGGAATAGATCCGTGAAGACGCAGATGATGATTATGAGGAAGGAAGACAGCGGGAGCGGAACACCAAAGAAGACGTTGAGCAGCACAGGCCAGATTTTGGACCAGGAACCGGCGGAAAGGAGGTAGCTGATCACTTTCTGCAGGTTCTGGAACACGAGGCGTCCGAGACAGATTGCTTCGATGATGGAGTCGAAGCGGTCAAGCAGGACGAGGTCAGCGGCTTCGATTGCGACGTCGGAACCGTTACACATGGCTATGCCGACGTCTGCTAATCGAAGAGCTGGGGCATTGTTCACGGGATTGGTGGCCTTTGCAATTCGGCCCATGACCGTATTGCCTCCGGTGAGAACAACCAGACCGGTAGCACTTCTATTTGTGACCATGGTCCCCATCAATGCAATGTTGCGCGACTCAAGATAGTTGTTGTCTGTCTTGTCGATGGCGTCATCAATTTCTTCAGACTCACAAGTGAGCATTGCACGATCGAATCGGACGTCGCCAGAAGTATGAAGAAGACGAAGGTCCGCGGGGACCTTGTCACCGGTAGTGATCTTCACGATATCACCAGCGACCAGATCTGTGGACGGGACTTTCGATGCTTCGCCTTCTCGGATCACGCGAGCTTCGGTGGGCAAAAGGTTCAGAATCGCATTCATCGTCCGAGCGGTCGACCAATCCTGGAAGGCAGAGAAACATGCCTGCAGGAGAATGGCAATGATGACAAGGATCGCAAGACCGAGATTGTAAGGCGCTGGATTCGGGTCGCCTAGTGGGCGCCAGCAGATGAAGAAGATGATGACACCAACCCAGAGTATGGAGCAAAACCCGCCGAAGAGATACACAAGGAGTTTCTTGAGATAGTTCTCTCGGTGGCGGGGAAGTGCATTTTTGCCGTCCCGAAGCAGTCGAGCCGCAACTTCAGGTGCACGAAGACCAGTGCTGAGGGATACATCGAGCTGATCACAAACAGCATCAACTCCTAGGAGATGGAACTCAAGATTTGCAAAGTAATCCTGGTCCTCTTGCTTTGGTCCTTTGCCATCTTTCACTTTCTTCTCCCGCCATCCTTTCAAGCCCTGTGTCTTGATATCTTGTTTTGATTGAGAGTGTGCGACTTCAAACGAAAGTGTGCGGAACTCTATGGGGATACCGGCACCGGATTGAGAGTGCCTGCGAATGTTTGAAATGGAATTGCGACTCGCCGAGCGAGATCTGCTTCCGGAGGCATGGCCCTGACGACCAAGACGATCGTCCAGCTCAAAGGTGATTCGGGATGGAGGCTGATAGGGTTTTGCAGCTTCTGGATCGACTGATGTAGTACTTTCAAAGTGCGATTTTTCGGGGGTAGACATGACTGGGTTGACAGGCTTGGATCGAAAGTAGTAGGAGGAATGAAATCAGACCAACTCGAGAAAGCAACGCACGAGACATCTCTCTATATGACATTTAGCATTCTCCAATGTGGATAGCGCATAGAGTTGCGACGGCGAATTCCTTTTTGGGGACGCGTAACTACTCCTGCCGTGAAGAAGCGATTCTACCTCGCTACTCCACATGACTTTGATAAATGCCTCATATATGCGAGTCTGGTCTAAAGCAAAGCTTATAAAACCTTCTAGAATGCTTGAAACTCTTACTCAATTGTATCCATTTTGATTGGCCGAGCGGGAAGGTGCTTGGCAGAGTAAAAGAAGTCGTCGGGTGCGCTATTGCGGGAATTTCGCCTGCTCCAATCCGGGGAAAGGGCCTTGAAATGACATCCACAAACGGATCAACTTAGTGAAGCAGCTAGGCTAGATTTTGCGTTCAAACAATTGGTATAATACGAACGGTCAAATTAAAGTATGAGCACGTGGCTTCCAAGTTTCGGCCTTTGAAGGAGCAAATTTGACGTCAGTAAAACGTTTTGTCACTTTAAGAAAGAAGCCATTTTTGAACCAAGAGTCTACCAGCACATTGCACAGAGAAGAAGATGCAATAATACAATGCAATTCAACGAATGTTGAATATTAGCCGGCATGCCAGCTTGCAGATCAGACTGTACAGCGCAAGGGGATTTGAGTTGAGTGCATGTGAGTGAATATCAAACCATGCCTGTCACGAATTCGAAATACGTAAGAATAAAGCCAACTGCAGTAAATCACTCACTCATATGCCCCTCTCAAAGAGATATTTTCGGCTTGAAATCAGTATCAGCCCCTCCACATCTCGGTTTCATCTCTCCTCAAAGTGAATATTCATCCAAAGTCATGGCAGCGGCCCTAGTACTCACTCTTCAGAATTCATCGACTAACACCACATTTGGTATCGCTCTCAGTATCATAATTGTCCTTTTGATAGTTATCGCCGCGCATTTCATGCATCGATTGCAACGCTCGCACAATTTGCCCACCGACCTACGCCATCTGCAATCCCCCCAACAAGAGAAGACCACGAGATATCGCACGTTAGAAAAGTCGCCAATACTTAATACAATAGAAAAACCGGTTGTATTCTTTTATATATATTTTTTCTATCGATCCCTATATTTCCTTTTATAGTTTATTATTTTATCAATTTTTTTAATTTAAAGACCAATTTTTTATTTATTTATTTTTATACAAATATTTATAAAATAAATTATTTTATAATATAATAAAATCAGAAAACTAAAATTTCGAATATATAAATATATTTTATTTATTATTTATTTAAATATAAATTTTTATAAAATGTTTTTTTATTACTAAATCATAATTATTATTATTATTATTGTTAATTTTTTTATATATTTATATATTATATTTATTTTTTAATTATAACCAAGAAAGAAAATCATATAATTCAGGTTTGATTGAAATTATAATATTAAATTGTTAATAAAGGGATTCATCGGCCCATATTGTAGTGGGTGATCTGGTGATGGGCTTCATCATGTAATTTAGCTAGTTTCCTGAGATCTTGTATATAAATGCAAGATTTCTCTTTCCATAGAAAGGAGAACTAATACAAGATTCTTTTTATTCATTATTGAATTCAAATTACTATTAGAAGGGATGCGGTATACTTTTTTTATTATTTGACCTTTTTAATATATAATAAAATTATTGAAAAGGCCAAATAATAAGAAAAGTATACCGCATCTTTTCTAATAGTAATTTCAATTTAATAATGAGGAAAAAGAATTTTATATTGATTGTTTTTTCTACAAAAAGAAAGATTTTATATTTATATACAAGATCTCAGGAAACTAGCTAAATCACATAATGAAGCCCATCACCTGATCACCCACTATATTGTATAAATTATTTATATATAAATATAACTTCCTACAATAAAAAAAAGATTTTTCAATTCCTAATATAATTATATATAATGAAAAGGCCAAATAATAAGAAGAGTATACCGCATCCCTTCTAATAGCGGTTTGAATTCAATAATAAAGGAAAAAGAATCTTATATTGTAAAGGGCAGATATACAACCATAAATGGAGGGAGTTCAATTAGTGTAGAATTGACTAAAGAACAAGAGTTTAGCTACAGGAAAACGCTTTATATGCATGTGGTCACGTGTCTGCGAACCACGTGCCACACCCCTTTTTCCGCTACTACAATATTTGTTATTTTTTTTTAATAGAAAGAGAGATCTTGTATTTATATGCAAGATCTCAGGAAACTAGCTAAATCACATGATCAAGCCCATCACCAGATCACCCACTACAATAAATCTTGCCCCCCGGTTCCATATCGTAATATATTATAACTCAATATATATTTAATCACAATAATTGTGCAGTTAGAAGTTTCATAAATTGAAGTTAGTCTAAAATTCGCTATTAATGAACTAAAATATCACCTAGTACGCCAAGCTTTCCATTTCCTTCCATTAATGAGAATATTACTCGATATTAATTTTTCTATTTAATAAACTTTTTTTAAATTTTATCTTATTATTTATTAATTCTAAGAATTATTTTGGAACATTAGAACCTTCATATTTTTCGGGAAAAATCAGTTTAACAGATTTGTAATAATCTTGAGATTAATTGAAAATTTGATTAAATTAATAGGATTAATAATTTTTATTTAAAAATTTTAATTATTTTAAAAATTTAATTATTTTAAAAATTTAATTATTTTAAAAATTTAATTATTTTAAAAATTTAATTATTTTAAAAATTTAATTATTTTAAAAATTTAATTAAATTAGAACTAGATTAGTAAATTTTTTATTAATATTAATAATATTAATAATTTGTTTTTATAAATAGAATTTTTTTATATTAGTACACGGACGTGCACGGACTATAATTGAAGCTCTCAAGAACAATAGCTGCAACAGCTGCCACATGGCAAATTCTGCCTCCAGCGTTCGATCACGGCACTGGAAGCTACAAGAATGTCATTAAAGAATGGCTCAGCAAAGTCGACTCTTCAATGTATCCCACCCAGTACTCACCAAAGTCTGCTGATTCATATCATGCTTTACCCAACTGGATTGCGTACTATTTCATCGGACTGTATCAAGCATGCAACAAATAGAAGGATGGAAGCCCCCAAATACCGTAGCTAATAGCGATGGTGGGGGGACTATGAAGAACACCCCTGGAATGGACGCCTTATCATCCTCATTTGAGTTCATTGACGTCCTTACGAATTGATTCGGAAATCTGTTTATGAATTATCACACACGTGTCGACATTGGGCAGAGTAAATCTTTGTCCGATATCTTTGAAGAATTTGCTCTGAACTCGACTCTGGGCATATTAAGCAACTCTCTTCTTTGGTACGAGCCTCCAGGTCCAGATACAATTTCCTGCTTTCCATTTGGTTGCAGTTATTCGCCGATATCTAAACCCCACGTATGTTTGAAGATACGCTAACAAGTCTATATCCAGTGATAATGGAATAGTAAACGCCATTAGTCTGGTAACACGGACAGTTTATGTCTATTCAGACCGAGACCTCATCATTTCATACTCAATTGCTATCGCAGCTAGTACAATGGCTGTTCTCTTTGGCAGCTATGCCTTATGGTGCAATGCTGCTAGCTAAGATGCGAGCTTTTCGACCTTTGCAATGGTAACGCGAAACTCCGAGGTAGGAGACGACTCTTTCCTGGCCTGAACCCCGAGGCTCAAAGAGGGTGACCGTGAAGCAAAAAGTGTGCTATAGGAAATAATAATTCCAGGTCCAGGAGGCGTTCACGCTGCAAATGACTAATTCACTACCCCTGGAAAGTAAGCTAAGTAAGCTGAAGTTAATATTCAAAATAGAAGAAGGCTTCGTGCTTGACAAAAAGGGAGGAAGTAGCAGGAGCTCAGACCCATAGAGGTCAGAGGTGGGTGACGGCGGAGTAGGAAGGCTGAGGTTCGAAGGAACTCAGGGATGAATAATTCCTGCGCTCAGAATAGTAGTCACGGCCTCTCTAATCATACTCAATGCATAAGCCAGAACTGATTATCACACCCCAATCCTAACACGAAGAAAATCCGTTCCTGTTCCCAAAGGTGAGCAGAGCTGCTTTATCGGTAATTTTTGGTGAGTTATAACGAGTAAGGGTGAGTCGAAGGTGAGAACGACAGTAGATATATTACGCTTAGGGGGATCCACTTCTAGCTCCTCGAGAATCAGTTATAGTTTCCATATTATCTATATATAAAATTTTATAGATCCTGTTACCTGTAACATAGCCACCTCTTTGAGCCTATCAAGATATCTTGACGGTAGCCGTTCTCGCTCCCCCTGTCACACTTATCAAGGGTCCTTACCAGAGCCGAGTTGGGTCCCCTTTTTATTCGAAAATTCGCGACTCGAAGAGGCTTCGCTTGAATGGCCCTCAAGACCTCCTTAACTCTTCTTGAACAACCCAATTCAGTTACGAGTGTATAATTTTAACTTGGATACTACAAGAATTCTCGCGTAATGAATGATTTACATATTTATCGAAAAAGGCACAAAAAACAGCACGATAAAGCCTAGCATCTGTTAACGTCTAGGCTCTGGCTCCTTCTGCCATTTATGTAAGACGAGGCACAATCTTCCTAGGAGCGACATTATATTATATAAGGGGAATATAACGTTTTGGTGCTTCTATTTGACAAGGTGCCGTGCAGGATTAGGCAATATCCGCACGACTCTGCAGCTGTAAGAGCAAGTGTGTGATATATACGGAGTAAAATTGCATGAGTAATATGGTTTATACCAAGGTTTGACCCTCGACATTCTAGGATTGTCGAGGAAAGACAAGATAGACTCTACGATGCCTGTACTTGCTAACCGTCGTGAGATCGTTGCAGCGGCGATACCGCATCAAACAGGAGTTACACCACGGTCTTCGAGATGCCTGCAAATCCTAGCAAGGCAGAATTACAACGGCGTTGACACTGAAACTATAGTAGTGAAACATCACCGAATTACGTCGCGGCAAAATGTTACCGGAATACAGGCCACCCACGTATTTGCTCCACTTCAGCGTATCATAGGCCCCGAGGCGTTCGATAAGGCCCTGAAGGGTTGCTCCCCTGAAGATCCGCTACAGTTATAGGGATTGGTTCGCTAAATAATAGTATTGGACCCCCGGGCTACAGGGTCTTCCAGCGTAGCATCCACACCCTAATTAGGCCACGAGTCGCTTACCCCCTGGCTTTACAGGGGCCTTCAGCAATACTACCTTCCAGGGGGCTTCAGGGCGTGTGAAACGCTGAAGTGGAGCAAATACGTGGGTGGCCTGAATTCCGGTGACATTTTGCCGCGACCTTCGTACTAGCTATATATCTAAACAATGTAAGAATTTAAGTGAGAAACAAAAGTTTTACTGTAAAGAAAGAAAATATATACTATTTTTTATGCAGCAAGCCAAACAACAAGTTCGAACAAAGGAAATCTCTATAAGGAAAGACAAGAGTGTGACTGACAGTGTAACGGCAGAAAAGAAGAGGGATGAAAAGAAAACCGACTTACAGAAACAACAATTATCAGTCAACTCATATACCAGAATCATTTTCCTTGTACTCCTCGCCGGCGTAGAAAGCACTCGATGTACTGCAAATGCTGTTGGAAGTATTGGGGTCGGTAATGGTAGCAGCGATCTCAAACTCTCTCTCAACAAATTGCAATGTTACACCAGAAAGGTTGGTGTCGATACTAAAATCTCTCCAGCAATCTCGATAAGTAGCCGTATTCTCGCAGGATCCTGTTTGGCAGCGCTCGACCGGATCCAAGAGCGCGCCATGGTCTTTGAAGATCACATTGGCTGTGATTAGAGTTATGAGAACAAGAAGAGAAGCAACAGAAAACTTCATAGTAGGCGCAATTTGGTGATCCCCGAGATGCAATAAGGTAAGAAAGCGCAAAAGAGCAGGGAAATGATGACAAAACTAGTAATCTGAAGATCCTGACTTGGAAGGACAACTAGAAAGCAAAGTAGTGAGATGCTGCCATATCTATAAATCTCATAAAGACTCTTCACTCGTGAGAATTTGAAGACAATACTACAGCTCATTTCCGCTCTGCTCTAGCACTACGGAGAATACAAATCAATGCACTTTGGAGGCGACACGTAAGCATCAGAAGTGTACGCAAGCTCATAGAGGCACTCCAAGGTCCAACTCAGAGCATGGAAAAGTTAATTGACACGATTTTGAGCTTAGTAGGGAATTTCGTCCCATGTCACAATATTGAAGGAGTACGCAAGCTCATAAGGATCTTTCTGGGGAAAAGATAGTCCGCACGGGCGTACAGTCTGAAATAGGAACAAGTGGAATCTGATATGAGAGCTGTTGAGAGGACTTGCCCTTAGTGTATAGACCGTGCTGTGAAGGATGCTGTCCTTGTGCCGCTTCCCTGCATTCAATAAACCGGTAGGCTGGCACGCGGGATCAGACCTTGGAGAGATGACTGAAAGAGAGCACAGTGGGTTGAAATGGTCATTGTTGGGTCGGATTCCTTCCAAGACATAGTGGTTAGTTTACTAGGAGTCGGAATAATAATTTTCTTATTAAGACTTTGCAAGTTTGCTTTCAGTGCTCTCCACACACTAACTGAGCGAAAGCAGCGCATGTATTGCCTACCCACCTTCAAAGTCACAATTTTTAACCCCGCTCCCTCCCCCCTTACTCATAAAAAAAGAAGAAAAAGAGAAAGAAAAAAAAGCAACCCATGCATCTATCGTACGTTTTACACGGGCCGCGTTCCCACTGCGGAGACAGAGGGTCATGGGGAACTCGGATGGTGGGAACCGTAAATGGCCCGAAACTTCGTTTATTCTGGCTATTTCCGGAGGGTCGCTGACGCGTTCACAGCCACAACGCTCGGATTCCCTGCATGTACTTGAAAAATATCGAACGCCCACCTAGTCCTTGCAGCCTCTCCGAGTCTAAGCTCAACATTTGACATAGATGTGTAATACTTTATAGGAGTTTTTAATCTCCGTAGTGCCGTCATTTTTGGCTTAGATTCGTTTCCCTATATGTTGTACTGTTCAAGACCTGGGCTGTTTGAGCGCATAGAAAAGTTGCATAGGCTCACTTGCATGTTGTCTATTGAGTGTTTCGCCGAATATAGACAGGACTGTAGACTAAGTCGACCCCCCTGAATATAGGCCACCCCATAATATGGATCACCTTCCTCACCAAAATTAAACGATTTTTGCTTTTTACATCACCACAACCAATTAATAATAATAAATAATAATAAATAATAATCAAATTAAAAAATCAAATTTTTTTTTAATATATATATAAATTGTACCAAAATATTAAATTATAATTAATTTAATAATAATAATAATAATAATAATAATTTTTCTAGTATTAGTAGGTACTTAAATATATGATTTTATAAAATTTCCATTTATAATCAAATTTTAATTAAATATTAACAAAAAACAGGGGTCAAAAATTAATAAATATAAAGTTTTAAATTTTAAAATTTAAATATTAATAATTTAATGAAAAATTCTATTACATATAAGCAAAATTAGTAATTTTTATTTAATCATTATAAAAATGTAATATTTTTAATTTTATCAAAATCTATAAACGTTTGGTGAAGTTAATGTATCCTCAAAAATCGATCTTTTGGTGAGGAAGGTGGCCCACATTAGGTGGTGGCCCATATTCAGGGGTTTTGACTTAGATGGTAGGACCTCGCTATAGCCGATTACAGAGGGCACGAAGATTTCATTCGGGGGAAGAATAGGAGAGACAAAGTTGCCGTTGACAGGACGGGCGAAAGATGAACTATTGAATATGCCGGCGACCACTCCTAGAGGAGAAGAGCTGTACAGGGTATTAGCACTCGAAGTGCAAAAAGTTGAATCCTGACGTTCCATTGAATGCCCGCCCCCGGAGACATCTCTATTAAGTAAATAGAGGGGATTCTAGGTAGTTTGATCTCTAAATAAGGTACAATGACCGTATTCAGGGAGTTGTGCAACCAATAGATACCTTGGATTACCCATGCGAAAACCCACCAGAATCCTGGAATTTGCAGTTCGAGTGCTAACACCTTGTAAATGATAGCTACATTGCCAATACTTAGGGAAAATGGCAGATATTTGAAAGTATAAAGAAGAGCCATCTTCGCTCTTATTTATCATCGATCATTGAGCAAGCCAGTCCAACAAATCAGCCCCGACAAGACTATTCCCATCAATTGTGTCATTCCTTGCCATCAAGTACGGCTAGCTACAATGGTTCCACTGCCCCAATTAGTATCTTTCTTCGCTTTCTCCACGATAGTTGCCGCCGCTCCGCGTAACAGCTTACGCCAAGAAAATAACGAGGGCTGTAGCACGAATACCACTCAGGTTGTTCCTTGGTAAATAAACTAGAACCTCTCTCTAAGGGTCTTCCCTACTTTCGACACGATCTAATCTCTCAACCAAGGTCCAATCTCACCTCTGAGGAGAAGTCCAGCTACCTGAATGCGTCAGTGTGCCTAACCCAGGAACCTGCCAAGCTCGATCTCGGCGATTCCAAAACCCGTTGGGATGAACTCCAGTACAACCACATTAACCAAGTCTCCTGGATCCACTTTGTCGTAAGTCACAGTCACAGTCACTAGTTACTCCATCCCATCACCGCGGGCTATTCCTCAAGCTTACCTGTAAATTTACAGGGCCAGTTCCTTCCATGGCACCGCTACTTCGTCTCCGTCCACCGCAGCCTCCTCAGGGACGAATGCGGCTACACCGGTCGTCTGCCGTAAGTTCCACACTAGTTGATCTTGAACGAGAATCACAGCGAGCTAATCCAAATATAGCTATTGGGATGAGATCGCCGATTCCGACTTGACCGACTTGACCGACTCTGTAATGTTCCAGGCTGACTCCTTCGGTGGCAATGGCACGGGTGTCGACTATTGCATCGACAATGGTCCTTTCGTGGACGTTAACTTGACTTACAATACCGGTCCTTGCAGCTTCCCCGGCTGCCTTGCCTCTACCGCTGATGACCACTGCATCTTCCGCGACCTTTCCACCACCAATGTGCAGGCCATCAATCAAACCGCCGTCGATGAGTGTCTAAGTAAGACGACTTTCGAGGACGTCTGGGACTGCATCGAGAACGGCCCGCACGCCAATGGCCACGGTGCCGTGGGTGGCTTGATGGGCAGCGTCGCCTATAGCCCCGGTGATCCAATATTCTTCTTGCACCACGCCTTCGTCGATCTGCTGTGGTGGCGCTGGCAGTCGCAAGATCTGGATACTCGTCTGACTGCCATCGGTGGAGTCAACTCGCCTAGCCAGGAGACCTGCGACCAGTTCGGCGAGACATGCCCCGGCCCTGAAATCCTCGACTATAATGGTGACCCGGGTAACATCACTACCCTCAACCACGTCCTGTGGTTAATGGATATCTACCCCAACGTGACTGTTGCCGATGTCATGAATCTTAACAGTACCGATGTTTGCCTCGATTATTTCTGGTAAGGTGGGGGTAGTGAAGTTGAGATTCCCTGCATTATTTGCACAATGGTAATTGAGGGGTGGGGCTGGAGGCCTTACTAGAGCGTTGGACACAGCCATTCGGCATTTTCGTACACTTTGAAGAATGTCGCCCTTGATGATATTTCTTGTTAAGGCTACTCATTTGTCTTATGTACTTAAACTAATATCGTAATATAATACTTAGTTTATTTACAACTTTAAATTATTCTTTTCGAATTTAATATTTATTCTATACTTTGAACTTAATAAAGGAGATACTTAGAGCTATTGTATTTTAGTGTTATCTTTCTCGGCATACTAGATTTCTCGCTACTTAAGGAGAGGGGTCGTTATCCTTCTCGACTTCTACAATCACCCGACTCCCGACTGACTACTCTTGACGACGACAGTGATTCGTAGTCTCGTAGAGATCATCCGAGACGAGTAGCTGCGTCTCTATAATTAATGTCAACGGTACTCTCCCCTTCCACGCGCCCCGATTTAACTATCGGGTTGAGGTCGTTGAGGATGAGCGCTCTCCTAAGCGGTGAGCGGTAGGACTGGTAGAGCGGCCCTTCCGGAACCTGCGATATCGGTCTAGGTTCCTTGTACCAGATATGGTGACAGCGTTTGCCAATGGTCAGGTAGGACTCACTAGCAGCGTTCCGAATAGTATTGCCAAAACTTAGTATACGGGCCGTAAATTAGTGTACGTACGCACTTACGCCGTACGTCAGACCAGATTCCACACGAACTACGTACTGCAGTCCGTTTAATTGAAGACGTACTGAATTGTCAATATACTAATATATTAACACATGATCATATCAGGGGTAGAAAGTACATAGAAGATCATTCTCGATTATTTTCTATATAACCCGGGGCAATTAGGGAGCTGGGGAAATTTGGGCGGACCAATATTAAATTTAATAATTTTTTTTGGATAATTAAAGGATCTTGTCTGGTTAGGAGCTTTTGCTTAAATCTGGAATCATGTGATTTACCCCCTGTTTTGTTATGTGCCGCTACGGGTTTAGTATAATTAGTATGCATCTAGTGAGACGTAAGTATGTACGGAACTGGCTATAGTGAGATTTCCGGGCCTCACACTGAACTGCCGTACGTACGAATGGCCTCATACGCCCCGCCGTAAATACGGGCGTATACTATTCGGAACACTAACTAGGAGAGGCACCTCATGGGGCGATGGCGGAGCCGGTCGCTGGTTCACAGGTGGTTCTTCGACGTCTTGCAATCTTCCCTCATCTTTTCTACGTGGTCCTACATTCTTAACAATTATGGCGGAGGTCGAGAAGGCGAGGGAAGAGACATTGCCTAGTAGATGGAAAGAGGTCGGGTAGTCTAAGTCGTCCTTAATAGTGCCGAAGAAGTGATGAAAGAAGTCCTGCGTGATAGTAAACGATGTGAGGTTTCGCCTCGGTGTCGTGCCGTATAAAGTTGGATATACATGATTATAGAAGAGGAAGCGCTCGTTTACTAGAAGGGCACTCGTTCATGGCCTGCTACATCTATTAGAAAGCTCTGGTCTGTAATTGTCGTGGTCTGAAGTCAAGTCGGGGGCGATTGTCACCGCCTCGAGGCACTCGGGGTTACCGAGGATTTTGGACATACTGTAAGTTGTACCTTCCGCCGCCTTAGTTCTTGATCTATTGAGGACCGAATCCTTCTCGCTAGTTGTTGACGCTTTCGACAGGGTGAGCACACCCAGGCAAGACAGGTGAGTAGAGGTGAGGCGATGGAGTGCGCACAGGAAGGCTGGTAAGGATGGGTGAGGACGGGTGAGAATTGGCGCGAAACAACAGAAAGTATTTATATTTAGGATTAGTAATGTATTCGTTATACTATTCCTCTTAGTATAGCGATCTATTGATCTCGAAATTCATCCGATTTCATTGGTCTGTCTCGGCACTACCTGGACCGAAGCTAATTATACAACTTAGAATAAATTTTTATTCCAAAACAAAAATTTATTAAAATAAATCAAGGTTTTAATATAAATTATATTTTTGATAGTATAATATAAAATTTAAAATTTATTTTATTTTATTAAACAATAAATTTTCGATTAAATAATAATTTCGATAGTAAATATAAAAATCAATTAAATTTCAATTGGGTTTCAATAAATCCAGTTATAATTGATTTATTGAATAATAATAATTATTGTTAATATTTTTTATATTTATATAAATGCAATAATAAAAATAATAAATTTTTAATTTTATTTAAATTATATATTATTAATTTGATCTATAATTATTATTTCAATTTATATTATTTTATATTTCGGTTTTTTCTAATATTTTCATTTCTGGTGATAGAATATTTAAATATAAATTTAACTGAGTTTATTTAGAGCCCTAATAAAGGCTATATTAATTATACAAATTATAATATTTTGAGGATATTATAATATTAATTAAATATAAAATTATTTTAATTTTAAATAATTTTCGGAAAAGAATATATATAAGAGAATTATTTTTTATGAGAAACAATTTCTAGGATTTGTAACAATTGTTGTAAGGGCAGATATACAACCATAAATGGAGGGAGTTCAATTGGTGTAGAATTGACTAAAGAACAAGAACTAGGTACAGGAAAACCCTTTATATAGCTGGGCGGCACGTGTCTGCGAACCACGTGACACACACCCTTTTCCGCTACTACAGTATAGAGAGCCTTTGAACACTAAAGTGAAGAAGCGATGGATTTGGAGGCGTAGTCTACAAATCATAAGATAGATATAAAAAATATATCTTCTTTGCTTGAAATGGAATTACTATTATGTGCTTAATTGAGATAGCCAATTAAAAGTTATTATAAGGAAAATTATCTGTCGAGATGTGCAAGATTATTGGTTGATGAGCCTGAAGACGATATGCTTCTCCACGCTAGCGTATCTGGTTTACTAGGGATGTTCCCAATGAGCCTCATTCTCCCCCAACCAATACTGAGATTATTTGCATAGGAAGATCGGGAAGTTGCTTGAGAAAATGGCTGACTCACCACGTGCCGAAGCCAAGACGCTAACAGAGAAGGCGATTCTCGGCCCCTCTCAAATTTAGTTCGCTTCGACATCGAATTTACGATGGAAGGGATCGTTTTGGACGTCAGCGCATTGCGCAGGGACTATCGCGATAATATCACTCAGTTACCAATAGCGTTATCCACCGAAAGAACGTCGACGATGGTACGCTCGCCGAATCATGTTATATTTGCCTGCGAAACTGGGAAATTGAAGTTTCGCCAGTAGTCTGTGCAACTACTGATATCGTACAGGCCAATGACATTTTCCCTGCCTTTTTTGAGTCTAGCAACCATCTGCGTTTAAGACCGCTTTGCAAAGACGACGCCCATCGAACATCTTTCCTTGGTGATCAGTCTTGTCGACCTGCACAACCAAATAAACTGCAAGCGCCAGCGGCGTTTACTGATTATCGAAGGATCATGCCTACTAAACTTGGGGACAAAACCTTCAGTGGAAAGTGGGAGGAGATAGGGGCTAAAGTATTTGAGATAACGGAGGATATGACTATGGAATTTCAAGGTAAATCATACAACATTGTAGACGGCGAAGGAGGTTTGGTCGAAAATTTAGGTACAGAACATGGACGAGTAACAAGAGAGGTTCTTACTGGGTACCGATGTTATGTGATGAGGGCATGGATTAAGTTTGAAAAGAAGCCAACTTGAAGTACTTGTACACACAGTGATCATTCATGTAAACCCGTTCAGAACTGGCTTGGTGCTAAGTGGTAATCCGCAGCGATGTACGCCCTTCATTTGTAGATGAGAATTCAATCTCTAGCTTACTCTGCGGTATCTTCTGCAGCCACTTCTATCTTCATGTAAATTTGTTCAGAACTGGCTTGATACTAAGGAGTAATCCGAAGCGATGCAAACCATACATTGGTGGTGAGATTTTCAATCACTAACTTCTGCCGCATGTGCAGCCTCCTCCTCTGGATCCCCCAAATCGAGTAAATCATAGATGCTAAATCCTTGTTGGTAGCCGATCCTGCCTACAAAGAGAGCATCCTCATTACACGTTTTTGGTAGATAGATAGTTAGACAATTCTTGATCGCTAGTCCTTCTCTCTCCTTTTCCTTTCTTTATAAATTGCTTATTTTTATTCCTGTTTGAAATGGTTCGGGGAGATTTTCAACCATGTGGTGTTTTATATATGAGAAAGATTAGTATTGGCTTTGTTTTGGCAGTTCTAGATTACCTGATAATGTTAATAGAAGCGATGTTTTATCAAAGGACGTTTTATAAACCTGGAATCTGTTTTGACTCCAATCGGAGATGTTTCGATGGTCGTTCTTTTGTAACTTGATAATTGGCTGCTGTACTGGATTGGCTCTGGGGAGTGGATGTGGTCGAGCCTTGCTGCACCCATAACGTAGGAGGTTGGACTGCCATAGAATATTCGGGTCTAATGCTGTTAGTGTATTGGGCAATACTATGTTGGCTTATCTTGGGGGAAATCTGATCTGTGTTGGATGAGCTATATATTGGCGAATATAAATGGTCTAGGAATCGATTAGGAATCTTCTTTTTTAGGTAGGTTATAAGTAGAAGTCCAAATGTGGTTTATATCAAGGTCTAGAGTTTCTGTCCGCAAAGAGGACTCTGACAGCATGTTAGTCTTCTGGTGCCGTCGATCTGCTAATGTTAATTTAGTTTTATTTGAAAAGGTTCAAAAAGGGGAAGGGGGAGGGGAGGTATTATAAAGGATTTCCATACTTTCAGGGAATAGCGAGCATATAAATTTAATATAATGTGGGTTTTCTGTAAATGCATCAGTTATTGCTATCGACCTGAAGAACTCCTTTGCCTCTGAATTCAATTTTAGTTGTATTAATGTCTCCTTATTAAGTTGCAGCAATTCGGTAACGATTCTTGCTAGGTTAGATTGGATGCAGGTTGTTAGTGTAGTAGAAGAAGACAAGACATCGCACGTCAGAAACTTCATCAATACTCACAACAGTAGAAAAGCTAATGATATTCATTTGTATATTTCTTTTTTTATCAATTTTTATAATTCTTTTTTATAACTCGTTATTCTATTAATTTTTTTAATTGCAAAATTGATTTTAATCTTTTTTTCTAAAAAACATTTATAAACTTTTAAAAGAGGCAATTTTATAAAATAACGAAATTGGAGGATAGGATTTTTAAATATATAAATTTATTTTATTTATTATTTAATAAAATCCTGAATCAGAATATTAAAATATTTATTCAAATTAGATTGTTATAAAATATTTTTTATTATTATTAAAATATAATTATTATTATTATTATTTTTTTATTTTTTTTTATAGAATTTATATTATTATTATTTTAAAATACTTTTTGTATATTTATATATTATATTCATTTTTTAATCACGGCCAAAAAATAGGGAAAAAATGAGTAGAAAGGGGGATTATATAATCTAAATTTGGTCGAAACCATTTTAGTAAATTTTCGAACAAAAAAATCTATTGATCCATATATAATAAAATTATTTCAATTATATATATATATCTAAAGCTCCCTACAGCAGGACAAGAATCTTTCAATCCTTGTATAATTATATATCTATATCTTACCCCCGTTCCATATTGTAATACATCGCAGTTCAATAGACATTTAATCATAGTAAACGAAGTCCTATAGATTGAAACTAGTCTAAAGTTCACCATCAGTGTGTGCGTATACTAATATATCGCCTATACGCCAAGTTTTCCTTGTCCTTCCACTAATGAGAGTACTACTCGACACCACCTCTTATTCTTTTGATTTATATATTAAAATAAGACTAATAATTGTCACTTACGACCACAGACTGAGGAGAATTGGGCTATCTCTACCGTCTACTCTCGCATGAGCCTCAGTTCGGAACGGTTCTTGGGATTTCATACACCAGTCTGAGCTGTGAGCAGGTTTAGCTATGCCCTATGTTTATTGCATTGTTCGATTCTCGGTAAATAGTATTCTCGAAATTTTTGTACAGCAATTGCTGAAAAGGCGAGTAATTCAGAAAGCGAAATACGGTTCTGCTTCTAGCAGGGGTTGAAAAGGGAGTTATGGATATCTTTACGAGAATTGGGTCAAAATAACCCCCAAAATCTGGATACGGTATTCCGCCAACATCCGACCAAGTTTTGCGGTTTGCGCCCCACCGGTTTCTCTACGACATGTGACTTAACGATCCTAGGAAGGTGTTTCCCAATTCGGAGCCAACGCTTTTCCGATTTGCTTGACTAAATCCCGGCGGTGCAGTACCGGGATCCATTTTCTGGGGGGCGACAACCGTCACTATCCCCTACCGCCGCAAGTAGAGCAGTGGTACGGCCTCCACACCTCGTCGTCGCCGCCACTGGCAGGCGAGTTAGTTGATCAGCTGTTGCTGCGCTTCGCAGCCCTCTAATTTCCTCTTTCCTGAATCTCTCTTTCTTCGGTCGGCCGCAGGGTACTCTAGTTAGTGGTAGATGGCAGGGTTTAGCCTGCAAAGGTTGTAGTTCAGGGATGTCGATGAGGGGAAAGTTGTCAATGTAGATCCTTTTCCAAGTGACAATAGAGAGGATCTCGGGTATAAAGGGAATGAGGTCCCTACCGGGGCGGGCGAAGATGCACGTTTTAGCATAGCCACAGGGAATGCCGTTGTCCTGGAAGATGATGTAGCTCCATTCTTTAGCCTCCAAATCAATAGTGAAAACGTTGTTGTTGATTTGCTGTACTATGCCCTGCATTTCGGACCTCATTACGGCGGTATTGGTGCGGGTCAGGAGACGGCTCTTGCAGTCTACCTCTTGCCCAAGGAGTCCATCTCTCTGCTTCATGAACCCAACCGCCATCTCAAGGATTGGTAGTTCTCGATCCAACTTCAATGTTTTTGTTGACAGCTTCCATTGCATTAGTGTCATGACCAAATTAGGTGCCCACAAAATGTGCTCTCACCCAGAGCGAAGAGTCTGAATCTAGGAGATATTGGGCGGCCTCGTAGCTAGTCTCTCGTAACTTCTCAGTTAAGCCGTCAAATCTAGCTTTGGCATTAGCCCGAGCTATTAACCAAAATAGAGGCTTGAGGGTTCTAGAGAAATTTTTGGTGAAGTTCTCCTTCAGATGCTAGCAATATACAGCTCTAATAATCTTATTTCCAAGCTCTAGTTCTGCCGCTGCAATACCCTTGTCTCTGTCGGACACAAGCACTGTAAGCTCGTCAACAATCTCTGGAATAGCGGTGGCTAGGTGACGGAAAAAGTAACGCCAGGAATCCTCATTCTCGCTCTCCGCAACAGCCCATGCAAGAATGAGGGTGTTGCCGTTGGCATCGTCCCCACAACTAAGAGTAGTTGCTGGATGAACCGGCCTTTTAGGAATGTACCGTCAACAGCAACAAAGCGGCGCATATGAAGCCAAGATCGGCGTGATTGTCGAGGGCAAATAAAGACCTACATTCTCCAAAAATTGGATTTGGATCATAGATTGGATCTCCTTGATCGGGGTATTTGACTTGATATTCATATGCCGGGCGATTACTTTTTGGACCCATTCCCGGCAACTGGCTGCACCTCTTTTTGCTTGTGAGTCCCCTATACAAACATGCTCGGAGATCACTTTATCACCGATCATTTCGTTGCTATTGTCTTTGTTGAGGTGGGCGGTAACGATCCAGGGGGCAATCCTTATTAGAGCATTGATACCGTGCTCTCGTTGTATTTTTGTGGATCGTTTTAAAAGAGAACTTGTACTTGACAGAAGCATCCCGAATAACCTCTAAGAGATCATCAAATAAAAAGAAATATTCGCCTTCAGCGGGCAGGTGACGTAATTCATGAAGAAAAGCCATATTGAGATTCAAAGGTAGTAGGTATGAAAGGAAGATACTAGCCGGGAGCGGCGACAACGACATTATATATAGGCGGATATGGAATGGTGGCAGGAAGCAAGAATGAAAGAGGCTGGAGATCGGATTGCTATTGAAATTATAAAAAAAAACTGTGCTATCAGGATCTTTAATCCCCAGATCGTGCTACCTTAATCTCTTACCCATTAATTAATTAAGTGCTATCCAGTAGATAATCGCGCTAGCTGTGAACGCGGAAGGAGTGAAGTATACTACTACTCCGTTGTTATTTAGAATCTAAAGGTGCCGGAAGAAAAGCTAGGATATCCCTTGGTGCATGTGATCTAGCAAATATTCTAGTCAGGAGGGCTGAAATTAAAATAATTATCGATCGAAAATATGAAGAAAAAAAAATTTAAAATTAATAATAAAATTATTTCTTAAAATATATTTTATTAATTTTTTGGATTTAGTATTTCGAAAATATTCAATTAATAAATATTATATTCGAATATTAATTATTATTAAATTTAATCGATTTTGTTTTTGAATTTATTATTAAATTTATAAAATTCGTAAAAATAATTAGAAATTATTATTTTATTTATAAAATATTTATCATAAAAAAAATTGTAAAAAAAAAAAAATTGAAATATTAGAAAATTTATTTTTTATATATATTATATTAAAAAATATTATATATTATAAATTGGAGATTTATCAATCTAAGGTAGAGTGTATTTAAAAATATAGTCTAAATGATTTGACTAAGCTGTCTAATAATATATAGGCTATAATCTTAATCTTAAGCCGCAAACCTTAATTTGATTAGTGTAACGATTGCTCTGGTTTGCTGACTCAGCGCGTGCGTTGGGTTTATGTCTGAGGTTCTTTGGAAAGGAGTTGTCATACTGTTAGTATAGTTGTTACAAGTATAGGAATACTAATTTATTGAAATACTATTTGAATTGAGCACGAAGCTCCTATTTAATAAATAAAAACCCAACCTTATATAGAATCTTCATACTCTGTAGATCCCTTCTTGGCGGGGATCCCGGATCCCCCACGTGACTCCTATGAGATCCTTGTCACGTGACTTTCTGAACATCGGCTTCTCTGTGCGGTGTCCCCACCGCCGAGCCTCAGGGCCGTGTCGTCTATGCTAAGAATTACCTTCTCCCTAGGTACCGTTCGTAACAATTATATCTCATTTAATACATCTAGGTCACGATATATAATATGATACAGAAATTAAAACTTAATTAAATAAATTCAACTTAATTAGATCTATCGTAAATTGCAATTCTTTTAATTATTGAACAATATTATATTGTAATACAATTATAGGAAATGCGTAAGAAATATCATTAGGACCCCCACAAAATATCGGATTAATGGGATTATCGGCTAATCCTAGGATTATGTCAAAATCCTAATAGATTTCTATCTTTATTAGAATTAATATAATTAGCCGAGATTCTTAGGATTAATAATTTTTGTTTAAATTAATAATTTTTTTTTTAGATTTTTAAAATTAATAAATATTTTATATACCTACATCAGGACCCCCACAAAGTATCGGATTAGTGGGATTCTCGGCTAATCCTAGGATTATGTCAGAATCCTAATGGATTTCCATCCTCGTTGGGATTGGTGCGATTAGCCGAGATTCTTAGGATTAGCAACTTTTCTTCAGAATCTTAGGATTAGCAAGTGTCCCGTGCACCCAAATGTCCACCTGCACCAAATTTAAGTGCAAGGGTACCAGATCCTGCACGATCGGCTTTCCATCATGCAGCCGATATTGAATGTCGATATTTACTAAGTCCAAACTTCAATAATATTACATATAATATACTAAATAATACACCAAATAATACCATATTAATATAGCACGAGTATACGCGCGCATAAACTTTTAAAAAAAATTCGATGCAGCTAAAAATATTTATACTAGCGTGGATGACTACAATATGAGGGTTTAAGCGAGTCTATTATGTGGTCCGTGCACCAATTAAAAAATTTAAAAAAAATTTAAAAAAATTTAAAATTAAATTTTATTACTATTAATAAAAAGTTTCTATTTATAGAAACTAATTATTAAGATTAATTAAAAAAAATCCTAATCGGGTCAGATTTTAAAAAAAGTTAAGATTCTTAAATGAGAGTTGCTAATCCTGCTAATCTGGTCAGATTCTCGGCTAATCGCGGGAAACTCGCGAATCTGCTAAGCCGATTTTTTCCGAAAAATGTGAAGGTGCTGATGTAGGGACTTACCCGGGAGATTTGATGAAGATTCATTACTTTCTAATAATCCTATTAATAATTTATTTAATAGTTCCGATCTGGATGTTGAAATGTTAGATATTGAGGATAATTTAGACAAATTAAGCCTAGATTATAATAAACTCTTCAAAAAACAACAAACCTTTTATTTATTAATTTCTAAAACTTATATTATTACCAAAAATAAAGATTTAATTCAAGATAATAATAATAATAAAATTATAATCTATAAAAACGACACTAAAAATATAATTAAATTTAAAAATTATAAAAAAATCTATAATTCTAAATATAGTTTATATTAAACTAAGTCCAAACTAATAAAATTAAATATCTTAAATAATAATAAAACGTAGGAATTAGTACCTAAATCTAATAATATTAAAATTTTAATTAATTGTTAAATTTATAAAATTAAAAATCAAAATGATTATTACGAATTTAAAAACAAATTCGTAATTAAGGATTTTATATAATTATATAATTTAAATTATATTAAAACTTTTGTAAAAATTATTAAATAATTAATCTAATATTTAATTTTTGTACTAATAATAATAAATAATTGACTAATTTATAAAATAGATATAATTTTAGTTTTTATTTAAAATAATATAGATATAAATTTATATATCAATCAACTAGAAAATTATATTAATAAATAATACCCTATTTACGTATTAAAATTATTAAAAGTTTTATATAGATTAAAACAATCTACTAAAATATAAATTAATATATTAAAAAAGGGTTTAATTAATAAATTAGGTTTTAAAACCTTAGTTTCTAAAACTAGTTTATTTATTAATAAATCTATAAGTATTATAATATATATATATATAGACGACCTAGTTATAATTAGCTTTATTAAAAAAATATATAATTCTTTTATTAAAAATATTAAAAAATATTTTAAATTAAAAGAATTAGGTTTAATTAAAAATTATTTAGATATAGAAATCGATTATAAATTAGAAAAAGGATATATAAAATTATATATAACTAAATATATTAATAAATTATTAGATAAATTTAAATTTAATAATTTAAATTTTATATTTATATTTATAAAAATTAAAATTAAATTGGAGTCTAATTTTAAATAAATTAATATTAAAAATATTAATTATTATTAACAATTAATAAATTTTTTATTATTTCTAGTATTAATAATAAGGGCAAATATTTGTTTTATTATAATTAAATTAGTTAGATTCGTTTCTAATCCTAATAATGTTAATATGTAGCTAGCTAGTCGGGTGGCTGGGGCCCTACGGGCCCAGCCACCCTCATTTCCCCCTACATAATGGGGGCGCAGCCCCCATTATATAAGATCAATCCAATGCTCTTTTAATAGGTTATAAAACCCTTATTCTGCAGAAATTATAATTTATATTGTTATATAATATTATTATAACTAAGTTTTTTTATTTTTTCAAAACATTTATTTATTAATTATCTAAATAATTATTTATATATTTTTCCCCCCGTGAATTAATATTAAATTATTATTATTACAATAGAAAAAAATAGAAATTCTATTTTGATTATACGATTCTATAATAAAAATTATATTTAATAATTATATATTCTCTACAATTCTATTATTAAATAATATCATCCTTTCAATAATTCTATTTATTTAAATATTTTGATTAATATAATATTAGATAATATAAAGATTTAAATTTAATAAATATATTTTATATTAAATTTGATATTTAATTATCGTAGATTTTATTCATTTCTATTGCAATTAATATATATATTTTTATTAATTACCAGATTTAGCACCAAATAGGATCCCAATTTTTTAAATTTTTTATTTTTTGGTTTTCCAATCCTTCGGTTATATTTCTTACTAGAACTTTTGTATTATATTTTATAATAGATTCCCTTATATAAAAAAGATATTTAAATATTTCGGGAATCAAAAATTAAGAAAGAGTCTACCAAATTATCAAAATATATTAGATTAAAAAAAAATTCCCCGAACTAGATTTCCAAATAGATCTTTTATTTTATTATTTTTAAATAAAATTTAATATAAAAATTAAACATTTCTAATTGAAAATCTAAATTTAAATTTATATTTTCAATAATATGGAAAAAATATTAGGATATAGAATTAACAAAATAAATAAGGTATTATTAAAAGTGTTATATTTCTATTGGTTATTATTATATAGTTCAAATTGTAGATAAATCTTATTTAGATTTGGTTAAATAATTTTTATATATATTTTTATCTTTTTTATTATTTTATTTATAATAATTTTTTCATTTTATATTACGATATTTTTGCAAATTACAAAAATATTTTACAAACCGAATACAAGTCCGAATATTGAATAAAATAATAATAAAAATATAATTGTTATAAATATAAATATTGATATTAATATAGAAACGGAGGCGAGTGCTCCTCGAAAATAATTATAAAAAAAAAAATTATAATAATATAAATACTACCGGGGAATTGTTTATTGAAAAATCTTTTTATTAATTAAAATTCTTTTATTTTCGTTATTGGGAAATTTAATATAATATCAACTACTAATTTTATTATATATAAAATATTATTTAAAATATTATTGATATTCACACTGATATCCTAAATTATAATTATATCCCTATAAATTTATTTTATTTAAGTATTTTCAATAAAATCTTTTTATTTTAAATTAATTTTCAAAATTCCTATTTTTTTATTAATTTCCGAAATTATTTCAATTGATCTATTTGTTTTTTATTATAATTTTAAATAATTATTTCTATATTTATTATTATATTAATATTTTTAGTTCAATCAATTATATTAATATTTTTAATTTGGTTGGTTATATTAACATTTTTAATATATTTAGTTCCA